>JAESGS010000036.1_pt1 | contig 389495 bp, 478 predicted proteins | sample 9269761 | NCBI WGS metagenome assembly JAESGS01 (sample SAMN15741799, study PRJNA653493) | algae metagenome | isolation source: Cyanosarcina radialis HA8281-LM2 and co-occurring heterotrophs from damp... | place: USA: Makauwahi cave, Hawaii | collected 2011-01-06 | reverse complement strand
TGCTTCCGGAAGAGCTTGTGGTGCTTCAGGATGAGCTCTTCGCTGCGCCAGCCACGATCTGCGATTTTCTCGCCCAAGTCCCGATCGACGACGATGTACCGGGCGAAGACGCCGCGAGGGAGCAGCGCGAGAATCCGAGCGCGATCTTCGTTGTTGAGGTTGGTAGCGTCGAGGACGGTAAAGAAGCCTGACGCGAGGCGGGCAGAGATCAGACGATGGGCATATCCCCAGATACGAGCCAGAGCTTCTGGAGCGTGTCCAAAATCGCCGTAGAGCTGCATCCGAAGGTCGTCGGTGGAGATGACGTCGGTCGGTTTGTAATTCTTCTCGATATAGGTCGATTTGCCGGCCCCGGCCGGGCCCACCATGATGTGGAGAAGGGTTTCGCCGGCGTAGATGCTCGCGCCTGGCTCGTCAGGCGCGCACTGAAGTGTCGTGATTCCGTTGTCGCGCCACATTTTCACGACTTCGGGCCGATCGTCGACCGCGAGGATCGGCAGGTAGCCGTCGTCGAGGATCTGCTCGAGCATCTCTTGTTTGACGATATGATCACGCCGCGTGTCGGTGTCTTTGCGCATGTAGAGACGATGATAGGGGATCTCGTGCAGCTCGAGCGCATCGATGGTCATTTGCCGATATTTGGGATCGTCATGACGGGCGGTTACGATCAGAACGGCCTCGATGGCTGCCCCAGGCGCCGCTGAGCGGTAAAGCGTGCGTGCCAATTGCGCGATCGCTTCGACGGGAGGGTCGTCTTCCATGCCATTGTGGAATGCGACCCAGTCCTTCTCACCGTCCAGGTGATGAAGCCGATGGCTGGGATCGAACATCGTCCCGTCGAGATCGAAAATTATGGCGCGCATGGGGAGCCCTTATTGGTAGAGAGGCGTGCCCGGGATCAGTTCGTTTATGAACCCCGGAGCGTCGCGCCAACTGGCCATCCAATGTTCGTCAGTCGCCACATGCTTTGGGCGTACCCATTTGGCGAGGGCAGGGGCACCTCGGCCGCCAAAGAAGCGTCCCGCATCGCCTGGGCCGAAAGGATAAGGGATGCGGCCGGCGTCACGCAGGACAAAGCCCTCTTGGCGATCCGTGTCGATCGCGGCTGCCAATTCGTCAATCAGTTTGTCGTGGAACGGACCGTCATAGAGAACGCGCACCGGCTCGACATCGAGGATGGAGAACGTTTCGATGGTCTGATCCCAGTCGAGCAGGGTGTTGGTATCGTCCCAGACGCCAAAGCCGAGAAAGTAGGACCGAAGCGCGTTCCCGTTGACTTGGGTATAGGGAATGGAGTGGAGGGCATACATATACTCGCCCGAAAGGCGCCAATTCTCGGGAATCTGGAAAGCCTTGCGAGCATGATAGGCTTTGGCCCAGTCGCGCGACGGATGCGGCCGGCCGTCGGGCGAGCGAGGATAGGTCTTCTCACGCGTGAGCGTGCAGCCCTCGCCATCATATTTTTCAGTCGCGATGACCCGTCGGCCTTTGAATACGGACAGATCGGGGAGCCGGCGATCATCGTTCTGCAGGCCGGGGGACTGCGGCAGGTGATAGCTGCGGGGGTATTTGAGCGATGTAAGGGGCGTCGTCATTTTCATCTCGAAGTTTGAATTTCGGATGTTCGTTTCAATTTGTGGAAACGTTGGTTTAAGGCCGGTCCATCGCTCCAATTGCACTTCGCTCCTTCACCACCATCCGGCTTTTTCGTTTGCCCATAGAGCGAGTGACAATAGCAGCCCAAAGGCGATAATTGCGAAAACGACGATGACGATTTCGCGCACGACGAATTTCGCGAGTTCCTCGCGATCTGAGCGGCCGGGATCTGCCGTGTGTTTGACGACTATGGCTCCAATGGCCTCGCCATCAGAGCCGACTGGACGATCACGAATTATCAGCAGCTCTGACAGAACCAGAGCAACCGTAATGAGATTGAAGACGGCATGCATCCCTTTGCTCATCGCGATCACGAAGACGGGATTGTAGAGCAGTGCGATAAAAGCGAACGCCCATCCGACGCCGGATTGACCCTTCCGAAAATAACGGAAAGCCAGATAGCCCGCGTAGGCTGTGACGACCAATCGCAGAAATTGGTAGAAGCCATATGGCAGATCGAGGACTGCCACGAGACATGCGAGTGCGATTGAGCATGTGAGCCAAGTTGGTGGGGAAGGCAACGCCCCGGCGGTCTGTTTCATTCGTTCCCCCAATTCGGCAGTGATCTACATCTTGGTGCAGTGTTCGACTTCAGTTTGCAGGTCGGTTTTTTGTCCTCGGAACTCCATGGTGCCCTCGCTTTTGATCGTAAAAATTGCGCGAACATCGTCACCCGGAACGGGGCTGCTCCAATTGTGAACTATGACGATGGTGTCCGTGCCTTTGTCGACGACTGTCGAAGCCTGACCGGTTTTCGCGGCGATGGAGGTAATGACGCAAAACCTGAAATCTGCGTGATTGGTCGTTTCCCAAACCTTCGACGGCGGCTCTGCCAAGGTTTTGAACAGATCTCGGGCGTCCGCCGATGCAGGCGTTAAGCATGCAATGATCGCCAGCGCATAAGCTCGCATATTGTTCCCCCTTTTGCGGTCAACTTCTTAGGACCTGCCCTTACTGCGTAGCACGGGGCGGTAAACCCGTTTACATCGATTTTAGTGAGACTGGCTCTTTGTCTGATGCTGAAGGCGCATAGGCAAGAAGGGCGCCAATGATGGAACGGAGAATGTGTTCATCGGTCATTCGCCGAAAGACTCGATCATGTTCGTCTTTGTCGTGCGTCTGATGTACCCATTTGCCCCAGTCGGGGGAGGCTGGGTCTCGAAAATCGCGAACGACGTATCGGCCGGCCTTGGGCTCCGGACCGTAAAAATCGGTGTTGTGGCCATAGTCATATCCGCCATAGGGCCCCTCGCGATGAGGGCATCGGGCTTCTTCGCCGGCGGCAATGGCTTGATCAAGCGATGCTTCTTGCGTGAGGTGCCGCTCGATCGCGGCGAAGAGTTGATCGCTGGCAGCCTTGTAGTGCCCATCGCTTATCAGCAGATGGACGTTCGGGATTTCTGCCTCGATGGCGGAATTCAAAGATCCCATTTCGGATACCCCTCTGGCAGAGCGCGACATTCGTCCACGGAAAGGCGATAGCTTTGGCCGTTTTTCAATGTGTAGACGGCGCCTTCGCCGCCATTCCCGATCGCGCGACCTGCAACGACCAGGCTTGCATCATTTGCCTTGATGAACTGAGTTGCCGAAGTCTGTTCGGCAGCGGTTTCGATGTGCATGATAATTGGGCCTATTGTTGGAAAAACGCGTTGATCGCGGCTTCGGCGAGAGCTGAAGGATCGGCTTCGAACCCGTCGAGGGCCAAGGCCATCGCTTCGACGACGCGTTCTTTGGCTGAGACGTCGAGATGATCATCGGGAATCGATGGCCGGCGCGATTGGTCATTGTCGCTGCGGAGCCGCGACAGTTCGGATTTGATGGTGAGGAGCCAGGCAAGCTCCATCTGGTCGTCACTCGCCGTTTGCAGCCGCTTATCGAGTCCTGCGATAAGCACAGCGAATTGTTCGTCGTCGAGCGCTGGGATATGAATCTGTGCTGCGGTTGAAGCGGTACTGTCTCGTTGAGGAAGGCGACGTGCAAATTGCACCATATGATCACGGGCGACCCGAATGGCCGTTCCGCTGATCCGCTCGGGTGCCAGGATATCCCTGAGCATCTCCTCGGCCGCCGCGTAGCTTCGATCAGATTCACTGCCTGCCGGCTTGGATGTATTGTTCAAACTCACAGAAGCTGATCCTTTGCTTGGCCAACAGTCAAAGCTTGTGGCGGTCCAAGACATCGCGCGCGAGCGCGCTTGGGCAACCGTGGCCGGCGGCGATAATCGTGAGGGCTTCGAGATATGCAGCCACGGTTTCTGTGTCTGGCGAAGCATGTTTCTGCCGGTGCTCAGCAATGGCGATCGCTGCAGAATGGTTCGGCTGAATCGTCACGCCATATCCGCGTACACCGCTGATAATATTTTGGGCCAGCTGATGATCGTCAGGTGTGACGATCGATGCGGGGAGAGTGTTCGTGTTTTCGTTTTCCGAACGATTTGTCTGGACCGGCATTGGGATTTCCTTATGACGAAGAGTCTAAAGGATTTGTCCCTGTCATTGCATCAGTTTTGCGCGAGCTTTCGCATATTTTTTGAGGCGCCGCTCGTCGTCTGATGTGGGCTCGCGCCCTAGTCGCGTGAGATCCATATTGTCCTCAAGATCGATGAGCTTGACCCGACGCGCGATGGGGTTGGCTGCGCAACGTTCGATGAATTGGGAGTATGTCTCACCTTCCTCGACACGCCGCGAGAGCGCGTCGACGGCGTCGGCGATTGTCGCACCAAACTGGTTCTCGATACCTTTGATCGTGATGCCAACGGCTTTGCCGTCCTCGACGATGTCGTGAAGGACGGCAACGATGCGATCTACGTCCGATGCGCAGCGCGACATCAGTCGAAGAGGATGGAGAATATAGGGTGCGCCGCCCTTGTCTTTTTGGCCCGCATGCACGCGGGTGGCGAGGATGATGGCCTGATCGAGCGCGCTCAAGGGCTGACCGGTGATTTCCAAAGTCATAATTTCCTTTTCTTAGGCCTGGTGGCCGTCGAGGCTATGCGCCGGCGGCCGCGAGCACGCGGCCAAGTTTGATCGCGAACAACATGTGGTCTGCGTCTGCATCGATGCCGGAGCCGCTTTTCCCATAAATGATGCAGTCTGCGAGCAACCGATCTCCGGTCTTTTCGCCATAGTCTGTTCGAGGAAACGACTGGATGCCATATTCGTTCGGCTGGGCACGATCGAACAGGTCCGCAATTTTTTCGAGGTTAAGCGTGGCCGGCATCGTGCGTTCATTGGATGCTTTTTGCGCTTTTTGGAGCTTCTGGAAAACCTCGAAGGCATCCGGATCGCTCCAAAGTGCTGCATTGTCGGGATCGGTTACGCTTCCAAAATTGGCGAGGATGAAATCCAATGCTTCTGCATTCGCCTCCGCAAGCGGCGCCGTGCTCCGAGCCGCATGCGATTGAAAACTGGCCGTCAGATTCTCTTGCTCAGCAAGCGAGAGGTTATCCCATTGATTGTAGCTGTCGGCGAACGCGTTCCAGGCCGTTTTGGCCGCTGAGATATTGGTGTTGTTTTCATTGGCCATCGTGAGATTTCCTTGTTCAATTGGCGCACGGCATTACGCGATTTATGGCGGATTCATGGATGGAGTGCGACTGCCTATTTCAGGCCGCTTCGTCGAGCTCCATCCGAAATGCGACAGGGTTCCGGAGGCTATACCAATAGGGTCCGTCCCATTTTTGATGGACGTTGGTGAAGTCGTATTGGGAAATGACGGCAGGCTCCATTTTGCCGTCATTGCGCGTCAGCTCCGAAATCTGGCTTGCGCCATCGATGTCATGATTATGAACGAAGATCCGAAACGGGGCTTCGTTGAAGCGCTCGACGTTTCGGATCACGCCGCCTTCGATTTCCACCGCGATTTCGGGAATTTCGAGGGATCGGAATTTTTGGAGCAGTTCGGTCAATTCCGTCGTTAGTTCGGGATTTGACGCCACCAGGTCGGCGATATGCTCAGAGATTTCGGTGTGGGAGGCCATGAGCCGGACATTTCTTCCAAGGGGGAAACTACCTTTTCGAAACTCCCGTTGATGCGGATGGCGCTTGAGCGCCTCTCTGCACTGGCTAGCTCGATGAGATGAGACGCTTGATCTTTGCCGATTTGCGATCTCGAGCTACCTCGGTAAGCTTGATGAGCTCGGCGTCGCCGACCTCCATGAAGGCCATCGATTTTCGTCCGGCTTCATAGACCACTTCTTCGATGAGGATGTCTTCGATCGCGAACATCGTTTCCGGCGTTAGCGGAAAAGTGATGATTTCGTCGGCCACGATGCGGGCAGCCTGCGCGACACGGGCCATATGTCGCTCCTCGTTGGCGCCGGTGCGGCGGGCCTCGGGAAGCTTGTTGAGGAAGACCCGGGTGTCATGGCGAGCGGCGTTTTTCCCGATTCCCAAGCGCGTCGGGAAAACACGTCGTTTGGCGTCGAAATGCCTGATCATCGCGACGTTTGTTGCCTGCTCAACCAGGGCCGTCATTTGATCGTCGGTGAGATCGGTTGCCTTCATTCCGGCGGCCTGGAGTTCCGCGAGGAATTTTGTTGAGACGTGCATCGTCGCGAGTTCAACGACGACGTCGACTCCGAGCTGATCGAGACCGTCTTCCGAGAGTTCGATATAGCGCTTGATCGTGGCTTCGACGATTGTCGGAATGCGCGGATCCTCAAGGCCAAAATCGGCGAGCCCATAGAGCTTTGCCATGGCGGCGAGATCGAACATCATTTGCTCCGATTGTTATGGTTTAATGGGTCGGCCGGTACTGCTTCAGCCCGGGTACGGAAACTGGTTTTCGACGATTTCCGTCTCGACATCGGTGGACGCTCCGGGCGTGCCATCCGGATATTCCGTTCCGTTCGGATCGACGAATTGATAGTCAAGGCTGTTGAGCCAATCGTCGATCGCCTCGGGACCATCAGCGGCGACAGTGTCAGGGACTTTAAGTTTGACGACGATATGGGTGTGGGTCATTTTTCCATTCCTTGGAGGCAGAGACTTAGGACCATCGACGATCGAGTTCGATCATCCGGCATTGTTCGCATCGACGACTTTTCGCACGGTCGCCTGAATTTCGGTTGGGAATGAACCTATGGCCACATGATAATATTTCGACCAGATCATTCTGTCTGGAGCGAATCTTACGGAGTGGCGCCGGAGGCGCGCTTGCTGCCGAAGCTGATGGCATTACCTCAACCCTCCTGATCGTCTGGCGCAGGTCGGATCGGTTCTCCGCTCAGCCGTCTTTTCACGATTTCCTCGTGCCCAAGACCAGAATTGCTGTGATCAATCGTGCATCGCGCGATCGTTTCGTCGAGGGACTTTCCGTCGAGGGCGAGCGAATGTGCGCATGCGGCAGCCCAGCGGTCGTATCCGGCGCGAATGAGGAACAGGGCGACTTCGCCTTTGCGGCCGTCAGGTTCTTTCGCCGTCTGAATTGGAGACGGCAGAAAGCAATAAAGCAGGAAGAGGCCCGCCGGGAGGAGCCAGATATATTTGCCGAGTTTGATGGCCATGGCCGCAATTTCTTCCTGTCGATCTTTCTAAGATCAGACAGCCATCAATTCTTCTAGCCTACGAGAAATGTAGGGCGCCACCGATCATATGCCTGGCAGCGCCCTATTTACCAGATCAGCGCTTAGGACGACGCCCGCCGCCGCGACCCTTCGTGCCAAGGCCGATCTGCTTAGCGAGTGTGCGCCGTTTTTCCGCATAATTTGGTGCGGTCATCGGATAGTCCGCCGGCAGCCCCCATTTGGCGCGATAGTCTTCGGGTGTCAGGCCATAGTGGGTCATCAGGTGGCGTTTAAGCATTTTCAGCTTTTTGCCGTCCTCGAGGCAAACGATGTAGTCGGGTTTAACCGAACTGCGAATGGACACTGCCGGAACGAGGGGTTCGGGTTCAGGCTGAGAGGGCTTAGTCAGCCCAGAAAGCGCGGCGTGAACATTCGAAATGAGGATCGATAGATCGCTGATCGCCACGCTGTTATTCGAAACGTGCGATGCGACGATATCGGCCGTCAAGCTGATGAGATGATCGTCATCACGATGTTCGTCTGTCATAATAATTCTCCGTTACGCCCAGAATGCTTGATGCCTATATTATTCAAGCGGGCTTCGGCAATCCTCTAAATTTGAAGCAGGGCACGGGGGGATTGCTGAGAGGAGGGATTCTCGCCGGAATCTGCGGCTTCACAGCTATAAAATTATTTGGATTGATCATAGGAATCGGGAGGTTAATCAGAGTCGATTGATGCCATGACGCCAACTTCTTCCAGGTCAAAGCAGCCCAGGCCAGCTGCAAATGCGCGAATGTTGAGTACAGCATCGGGCCCGGCGCGATGAGGAGCCGGATATTCCGCCTGAAATTCACAGAACCGGCGCATCTGCGCGTCTGAGAAGTGATTAGTCAGGACTTCCCATGATCCCAGAAGGAAGCCCACGTCTTGATCTGCAGCATCCGTGAGGCGCTCGAGCCAGTAACGATCATATTTCCCGCCGTCACAAAGGACGGCGGCACCTAGGCGCGCGAGTTTGTTCATCGCATTGATGACGACCGCCGGCTTGAGGCCAGTGAAAAGCTCTGATTGGTCGATCTTGTGGATTTCTGCGCTTTTGGATTTCCAAACGCCGCTTGTGATCCAATCTTCTGTCGGAACGATAAGGGTCGACCAGCTCTGGATGGGCGCGGCCGACCGCAGCCAAATGGCAAGGCCGACCTCGATAGGATAGCTGCCTTCGCCAAGGCCGGATGCCTCGAAATCGAGGGATATGATCGGCCAGCGAATACGATCGGCAGTGAGATCCGGAATGGAACTAGAACTGATCATGAGACCGGTAAAACAGCTAGTCGGCGATCGGCACGCCGGGCGAATTTTTGGTTGGTGCCGTCAGCGCAGCGCCGGTTGCATCGCCAGGGAGCGCTTTGGCGGTCAGGATCGCGGCATTCGGATCGCTCGTCGCTGGGGCGACCAAAGCCGTGCCGCCGTCTGCGGACATTTCGTTCGCGGCCGATTCATCCATCAGAAAATAGGACGAGAAATGTTTATAGTCCTCGGGGCCATAGACTTTCTCTTCCGAGGCCTGACCACAAGCGGCCAGGAGCGCGCAGGAAATGGCAACAAGCGCTTTGGTTGCTTTCGTCATCGCACGCCCCCTATGCGAGATCCGAGAGGCCGCGTGCGGCGGCTTCGTCGGTAAATGCAGCGGCGAATTTTTCGACGTCCGCAGCGGAGCAAGCTTCGCCCGGGAATTGCTCGGCCGCTTTGCCGTCTTGGGCGGCCCGCAGACGCGCGATATTTTCTCGCAGCGCATCGTTGGTTAAATGGGAAAGCAGACCATTATCGACGATTGCGCTGATTTGGCGGAAGCTCGTGCTGAGCATAGGAAATCCTCAGTTATCTTGACGGGGATAAGTGAGAACAGATTTACGAGAAAGCTCGGAGATCGACAACAACTTATTCCGGGAAATTGTGGAAAAATCAGATTTTGGCGGGCGATGCAGGCAGTTGATGTTGGAGAGCCCGCAATGGCGGGATCAGCTCGCCGGCGACGTGGGCGACGGTCTCATCAAAAATCATGACGTCCTGCGTTTCGACCATGCGCTGAAGGCGTTGGAGCGAGGCCTCGATCCGCATGAGGTGCATCGAATGGAAATCCGATGGGTCGCAGGGCATTGCGGACACGTCCACCTCCGGATAGGGAGGATATCCAGGCGACACAGCCCCTTCGATTGAAATAGGACCGCGCGCGAGGATCGGAGTGAGGGCACCGTAAACGACACTGATTGCGCGTTTTGTAATGAGCGTGTCTTTGAAATCGTGGGATTCCACGAGCAGTTTGACCGAGGAAACGAGGACATTCAACTGGCCGCGCAACGCTTCAAGGTCGAGGGTTGGAGTTAGAAGGGCTTGAGCCCTGATAGCGCGATCGCGACGAGAGAGCCGAAACGCAATGAACGTGCATGCGATAAACGACGCAAGGATCAGGCCGTAGCCGATCATCGACAGCGGCTTGAAGATGATCGCGGCGATGCTGGTGAGCATCACGAAGATCGGCAAGGCCGTGTAGTAAATCTTTGGTGTCAGCTGGCTCAGAGCCTGGCTTCGCCAATCGGCAATTGCCTGCGCTTTAGCGGCACTGCGCGTGATGGCGTCACTGCTGACGATGGTATTGGATGTCACGGTGGTCATTCTGCTGGCTCCACAATGCCGTTTCACGGGTTTCTTGGGCGGTTTCCCGGCCATGTTTGAAGCCAGGGTAGATGAGTGGTTCTACGGAATATTGGGTTGTTGGATTCATCCCATTATCCACGCTGATTACGCTGCGCATCCGAGGGCCGCTGGCGCCGTTCCGGTACAATGCACATCCTCGTCGTTTCCAACGTGCAGCTCGGCGCAGGGGGCCGTCTGCCGGATCACATTAGCGCACCCCGGGCCCCGAACGGCCCGGGCGAGGATGTTCCTCGCTGCGTTATGGTCACGATGCAGATCGAGGCCGCAGGCGCACTGGTGGCGCCGTTGGCGAAGCGGCTTGGGGACTTTCTCCCCGCAACCACTGCAGATCTGCGACGTGCCGTGAGCATCCACGAGCTGGAGTTCGCCACCGGTTCTTTCAACCTTGTAGCGCAGCATGGTGATGAAGCGGCCGGGTGCTGCGTCCAGCAGCGCCCGGTTGAGGCCGCTTTTGGCGGCCACATTCTTGCCCGGCTCGGCGAGCGTTCCTCGAGCAGAGCGGGAGAGGTTCTTCAGTCGAAGGTCCTCGACGATGATCGTTTCAAAGCGCGCCGTTAAGGCGGCGCTCTGTTGATGAAGGTAAGTCGTTCGCGCATTGCGAATGCGTTTATGAACGCGCGCAACGCGCTCGCGGACCTTTTGCCGCCGGCGTGACCCGCGCTGGCAGCGAGCGAGGGCACGCTGCGATCGGCGAAGATCGCGCTCGTGCTGAGCGCGGGGTCGGGCATTGTCGATGCGTTCGCCAGTTGAGAGCGTAGCGAGTGCCTCGATCCCGACATCGACGCCGACGGCCGATCCATGAGCCGGATGCCAACTCGTCGGCTCGATTTCGAGGACGAGCGATATGTGCCAGTGGCGCCCGATTTTCGAGAGGGTAGCTGTTTTGATCGCGGCGCCGTCCGGAATCGGTCGGTGCATATTGATGCGAAGCCCGCCGGTGAGACCTTTGAAGATCAGGCGATCGTCGACGAGGCGAACGCCGGCGAATTCAGCAAAGCCGAAGCTTTTCCAACGAGACATTGGTCGGAAACGCGGAAATCCGGCTTTCTGACCACGTTTGATTCGGCTGAAGAAGCCCGTGAAGGCGTCATCGACGCGTTTTAGCGTCCAGCGTCCAATGTTTGCTGGCATGGCACCAAATCCAGATGGATCGGCGCAGCGGATTTCCGTGAGCGATTTGCACTGATCCTGATAGCTCAGCGCCTTGCCGCGAGGCGTATGAAAGTCGCCTTGGATCGGTAGTTCCCGGCCCGCGTGTGCAGCCATCCGGCGGGCTTGTCGATAACTATCGATGCGTTCTTGAAGCGCTGCGTTGTAGAAGAGTCGCTGGGCTTCGCACAGCTCGGCCAGGCGCGCATATTGCGCAGCCGTTGGCCGAAGTTTGTAGCGATAGCTAACCAGCATGGTTCTTTCTTCTTCCTTAGGAATCTAGGGTTTCAATTCGATGCTCCATGAGCGAAATTAGGGCCGACGGCGCCCCCACACCGTCGGCCCAGTGGAGGCTGCGTGTGCTCGCGCCGCCATTTAAATGATGAAGATGCTTCGGTAGATCTTCTCGTGCGACTTTTGCGGAGCACCGCCACGAGGTCAATCAATTTTCCCTGAAAATTCCAGAATGACTGAACTGGGTCAGTCCAATTTTGGAACATGTGCTGCGGCCTGCGCTTAGGCGATGGATCCGCCAAATCCGCCAGCGAGAACGCCATTCCAGTGTTCCCGGCATTTTTCCCGTGTTTCAAATAGCTGGACGTTCTCGCGCATCACCCAGCAATTCTGGGCGCTATTCCAGAGTCCCCAGCGACCGTCAGAGGCTTGCTTTACAACGAGATGGGCCATTATCGCGGCCCGCCGCCCCATGGGCCATCGAAGATGCTTTGCGCCTTCGGCAGCGCGACGTCTAGCGGCCGACCTTCGTCGATTTTCACGCTGTCGAATCGGAACGGAACGGGGCAGGCGTTATAGCCAGGATGCACGTCACCGTCGGTGTTGACGATCCACGCGTCGTGGATTGTGCATTCACCGGGCGTTGCGTCATGATCGATCATGACATGGTCATATCCTGTCCCGAGATCATCATCGTAAAGGTCGGGGTCGACCAAGGGATAGATATAACCAGCCTGAAAATACATGATTCAGCTTTCCTTTGAGGCTGCCTGAAGTGCCAGCAGATCATCGAGCGATGCTTCGTTTTTTTCGATCTGCGCCCGAAGCTTGTCGATCACCGGCTGGAGGTTCTGCTCCATGATGGCGAGCGAAAGATGCGGGTACTCGTTCACGATCGTGGTGATCGTTTGGGAATTGAGATGGCGGTTCGAACCACGCGCGAGCACGAGAAGCGGCTTCTTATCGGCAAGCGAGAATTTCGCGAGCCGCGAGATAGCTTCGTCAGCCGAGACGGTTGCCTTGAGCGCGTCAACGCGGCCTCGAACTTCGTCGAGCGCGATATGGAATCCGGCATCCCAGCGATTTTCTTTCGCGAGATCCGAGAAACTGATGACGGCGACCTTCATTCATTTCACTCCCAATCGAAAGTGCGGACATAGCTTATTGCTGCTGGTCAATCCATTCCTTCGACGATCGAGAGCATCAGCTTTTTTGCCCGATCGGATGCCGCGATTGAGCGCGCTTCAGCCGTCCCTTTATAGCTGTGGATATCGCGTCGCTCCTCATAGGAGTGCGTGATGAGACCAGCTTCCACGAGCTCGTCGAGAGCCTCCTTGTTTTGGCGCAGGTTCGCATGCGGCGGGTTGATATTCACCGTCGCTTTGGCGCCGAACATAAACCAACCGAGACAAAGGGTGATGGCGGCATCGCTGAGAGGTTCCGCGAGCTGGTTTGGCGTCGGTTGGTCGACCATGGTCTTTCCTTCAAACTGGGGCATCTAGGACCCTGTCATCAACCCAATATTCCGAAGAATCGAACTTAGGCGGGTTGAACGCAGTCCTGAGCGTGCTTGATACATTCGCCAACCGGCCGCGCCCATCCGAAGAAGAGATAGACCCCATCGCCTGCGGGAATGCAGCCCGCCGGCGCCGTTACGCCGAACGTTGATGCCTCTTTTTCCGCGATCATTTGACGAGCGACCGCTTGAGCGGCCGGCAGTTCGGCGCGATCAAAGAGGACGAAGGCATGCTTCTGGCCCATTGCCTTTGGCGGATATTGCGCCATGTCGGCATAAGTGGCCGCGAGAAACGCGTCCCCGGGATCGGCGCCGACGACGATGTCGATGAAGTGCTTGGTCATTATGAAGTCCAAAAAAAATGAAGCCCGGAAAACCAGGCGATGTTCGGTGATAATGGAAAGACGGCTTTCGCCGCTCTTGGGCTTAGGCCGCAGCTTCTTTCGAAATTTGCTCTTCAGGGATGACCGAAGAGAAAATCTGAACGTCTACCGCTGACCAATAGGCATATAGGGTAGGCGGAAGTTTGATCGGTGCGCAACGCTTAACCGCTTCAATTGCCGCGATTTCGAACGGCCCGGGATCCTCGACAATGGTCTCGACTTCATTGGAGAGGCGGGTGAGCGTCGGCTCGCCATAGATGTTTCCGTCGCGCCGGAACGAAACGGTCATCTGAATGGAGAGATCATCGGGCAGATTGACGCGCGGCGCATCCCAGCAGGCTTTGATCTGGGTGGCGATCGCATTGCCTATGGCAGCTGCAAGGTCGCCGTCGAGCCCGCCGCCGTTGCCGTGGGTTTTTGCTCCTAGAGCTAGGGTGCCGGTTCCAATTTGCTCGGAAAAGGCTGCGCTGCTGGGCTGAGGCGGCGACCCGTCAATGAGCTTTTCAGGCGTGGGGTCTTCGCTCGGCATCTCGTCGACCGGTTCGGCATCCTCGACGACGGGCTTGTCTGTGGGTTCGACGGGAACCTCATCCGCCTCGATTGCTTGGCTTTCATTTGGACGAGGCGGCGCCGTATTGCCATTGATGTCGCCGTTGGGCGGCAAGTCGCCTAGATCGATCAGGGATACCTGCATGCCGGCCTCTGGCGGCTTGGGAGGCGGGTCCGCGAGGTGCAAGGAGAGAAGCGTAACGAGGCCGGCATGGATCGCGATCGCCGCACCAATGGCACGTCGATTGCCGCGATCCTGAATGAAGGACTGGGCCTCTATTGTCGGCACGACCGGCGCCGCACGAACACTTGAGAGTGAACGTGACGCTGAGCGCCGCTTCTCGGCTGGAAGAGGATGAACTTGGATCGTCATATTGCCCTTTGACGTCCCTACAGATTTTTGTGGAACTTTCCAGTTGGTTCTTCGAGCAGACGGAAGTTTCTGGCCCAGAAGCGGAGGCAGATGCCTCGGCTCGATCGTTTATTTTACGAATCGTCAGATTCTGGGAAACTATTATCGGGATTGATCTCGATTTATCCTGAGTGACCGAATATGGAGGGCCATCTGAGTTTCCGCACCTGGGGGTAAAAATGCGATTTGTTATCGGCTGCACCTTGTCTTTGATCTTCTCGGCGAACTGCGCATATGCGATGGCGCCGGTGAAGAAGTCCGATGCGGACGCGCTTTCCAACATCGATTATGGCAAAATTGTCGACAAGGCGATCTTGGCTGAACAGAAGGAGAAGGCTTCAGCGGAGGCCGCCGGCGTTGCCAAAGCAATGGAAATTGCGCCGGTCGACCGTGCTGTCCAGAGCGAAAAACGCCGGGCAATCATCTTGCCCTCGCATCGGACAATGAAAGCGCTGCCGTCTGCTTCGGCAGTCAAACGGGGGGAAGTGCGGTCCATTGAACTGCCGCCGTCGACGACGGCCGAGATGAACGCTGAGACTGAGGTGCCTGAGGCCTGATTTTCATTGCCCTGAAACCGATCGTTTATGCTCGAAAATCCTACGAGTTCCGATCTTCCCTCATTCTCCAGACGAAAGGAAAATGACGAGGTCAGCGATTTCTGAGACCTTCATGGAGATGCGATATTCGTCGATCTCGGCCGGGTTGCTCCGGCAGTAGGCGTCCGCGTGATCAGGGACGATCATGCCGATTTCGCGCATGGCCTTGAGTTCGGCCAGCACCTCCTCGACCGCAGATGACGTGCAGCTCTGCTTCACCACAGCGTTTTCCAGATGAAAAAGGGCCAGCCGACAAGCGTGAGCACAAAGCGAATGCCCGGGGAGTCGCTGGAAATGCGGCCCAATCGGATCCAGGTGACGAGCGTTCCCGTCAGCCAGGCGGTCATAGCGATGAGCAGGATGTTGTTCATTTCTGGTCCTTTGGCGGAAGGAGATTTGATGGCGCGCGTGCGAGCAGGGTGATGACTTCATCCGCCCAGAGCTCGTTGGGCGTCTGAGGTTCGCGATCCTGAATTTGACGATCGCGGTCGATCTTGATGGCGAGCGCAAGGGCGGCTTCCATGGGCGAGCCTTTTTTGCTGAGTTTTTGGGATTTGGCGATGCGAACCCTGTGGGGGCTGGGCGGTAATCTCAGCCCGGCGCGTCGATACTCGTCTGGATCTCGACGTCACAGCCGGAGGCAACCAGCGGGGCGAATATCCGCTCGAGATAAGCCTGGACCGCTTGGGCGTCGTTGATGTCGAGGTCCGCCGGTAAGTTCGGATAGACAGCAATGCTGATCGCGCCATCTTCGCCGATCGTCGACGTCGTGGCGTTCATGAAATTGCTCTCTTGGGCGTCGCCGTCGATACCATGCTCGATCGAAAAGCTGCCTTGGGGCAAATTGAAATTCCTTGATAATTTGGTGGATATCGGCGGCCGATTAAGGAAGATCGTCTTCCGGGATTGCGTGAAAATCGACGGTTGTCATGGTGTCGGCTGCCTCGCCTGGCACGAATGGACCGAAGAGGCTGATCGTGAGATCTTTGCCATTCGGGTGGCCGTGCTCCGGCCATTCATAGTCGGAGCCGGCGTAGCTGGCCGAGATAAGAAGCGCCTCGCGAATGTCAGCTGGCGTCGGCGGATTGGCGGGGTCGTGTTCGTGATAATAGATCGAGCTGTGGACCATCTGGCCGTTTGCGTCGGTGATCTTGTAGATGAAAAAGGGATCGAGGGTGGTCACGCAAAATTCCTGTTCGAGCGAGTTTTAGGAAAGGCTTAGGCCGTCTCTCCGGTTTTGTTGATTTCGGACCGATAACCCTCGATCCAGGCTGCAGCGAGACGCGCGGCGCCCTCACCGATCTTGAAGCCGGTGATCAGGTCTCGATAGGTCTGGCAGTGCGCAGGAACACAATTCGCGCCGCGTTCCGCTGCCGCTACGCCGGCTGCACGGGCTTCGGCCATATTTTCAGGGTTGGTTTTCGACATCAGCTTACGACCTCGTCAGCATACCAGCGAAGGTCGCCGATCGGACTCTCGTCGCAATCGAAGAGGATCCAGGTGGCGCCGTCATTGCGTGCGAGATCAAAGCAATCCCGTAGGCATTCGGGGATGCGTGCGTAATGTTCGCGATCGCCGTCATCTTCGAGGATCGGAATATAGATAAACCAGCCATATTCTCGCGTGAAATAGCTGATTCCTCTCCGCCATTCAGGTGCAAGCCCGCGATTTCTTTCGTGATCCGTGAGGTCGAGTGCTGCTCGAACCTCGTCGGTCAGGTGCCCTGTCGAAAGGTGCGCGAATTTATCAATTCGCGTGCGGGGCATCTCTTCGTCCATTTCATTCCTCCGGAAATATGCAGGATAAGAAAATCCGTTGAACCAACGACATGTTCGGGGACGCTTCCGATGTGTGGCTGGCCGAAAAGCCGAGCTTCACGTCAATTGTGCTACAACAGCCAAGAAGGAGATTTTTGATGCGAGTCGTTTTGATGGCAGCATTGGCGGTCACTGCGCCCCAAATCGCTGCGGCTGGACAAAGCGCTCCAACTTGGCGTGGCTCTGATATCGCAGCGACCGCCGATCCGATTCCAGTTCGGGAGCTACGCGGACGCGAGGTGCCACAACGAAAATATGGGAAAAACAAGAGGCCCGACCGGCCGCCACATAACGAAGATCCCGATCACAAAGACCGATTTTGGATCGGTCCATCGATAACCGTTGGCGCCGGCGATTTCTACCCGAGGCAATCGAAGCGGAAATCTGAGCTCGACCAATGCCCCGCCGACCCTTCCGGTCCTCCTTCTGCTTCTGCAGCGATCGCGTCTGCTGCAAGCGCGAATGGAAGCATATGCAAGCCAAGGTAAACTGGATTTCGCCCGCGCCCGACATCATACAAGGAAGCTGAGTTCGTGCGCTAACCAGCGCTCAACTCTTTCTATGACCGGCGAATTTAGACGCCGATGAAGTGCGAGAGGATCGACGGCTTGTGGCGTTCCGTCGAGGCCGAAATAACGATTGATCGCGACCCTCGACATAGCCACCGTCTGGTGCTTCCCGACTGCGATCGCGCCGCGCTGTATTGCGATTTCCCGGCGCTGGGCAGTGATATCATAATGAGGCCAAGAGACCTTGCTGTTGGAAAGTGGATCTTGGAACCAGGCCCTCTTCATTCCGATGTTGCCGGCGAAGGCGTGAAGTGCCTCAATGTCTGGGGAGAACAGATGGCACCAGAGCTTGCCTCTCCAACGGTGAATTGCTGAATCGACATAAATTCGCATGGGTTGGCCTTGAATATACATATCCCCCGAGCGGTTGAGGCTCGGGGGATAGGAACGCATTGCTGCGATCATGCTAGATCGACCTGCCATCACGAAAACAGGCCTCTAACTGCCAGCTGTTATTCGCGACCGGCTGGCTGCGCGTCCGTCCTGGCTCGCCGCCCAGACATACGTAAGGTATCATTGATACAGGGCTACGCAAGATGTTTTTAGGTGTTTTCCAGTTTCGGCAATCTGAATGCGCCATTTTTGGCTTTCTGTGGCGCACACCTTGCCAGATTGTTCCATAATCTCTTACAATTTCCCTGAGCCGATTTAGGCAATGGGAAAGGCCCATATATGCTTCAGCGATTAGGAATTGATGAGCCGAGGATCGTGGATTTCGAAGCCGCCGAGATGTCCTTGGCCAGAATGATGCGCGACGGCAATGCAAATAGTCGCGCCGAGGTGGGATTGCGGATCGCCGGCGTAATGCTGAGAGGCGAGCGGGACGAAATAGGGAAAATCGAAGAACGTCGTCTCGAATTCGCATATGCGCGGGTTTTGGCGCGCGAAAATTCAAATCGCGTCGAACAATTTGGATTGAGCGGTGTCGATTATGCTCGCACGCTACTGCTCGACGTCTCACTTCAAAGCGAAGCGGAAACCGCGCTCCAGATGGATGTGATCGATAGGCGCGATCATTATAGCTGGCTCAATTCGGACTTGCAGGAGACCGAATGGGCGAAAGCCGATGTATCGCCGTCGGAGTTTCAGCATTTCAATGAAGATGCTCTGACGGCGATCGCCTCGGGGCGCTTCGAGGAACTTCCTGCTTATCAGCGGGAAGGCGTCGAAATCATGCTGATGAAGGGTATGAGCGGTCGCGATGAACAATATGACCGCGAGCTCCATCTGTGGAACGCTGAGATGTTCAGTCCGCAGACGATCTTGCCTGAAACGCTCTATGAGGGCTCGCTCAGCATCGAAGATGCCACACGCTTCAACGACTATGACGAGGACCTGCGCTTCGGTCAGCGATCGGGTGACAATGTCTTGACGCCGCGTGAGATCGAAGGGCTCGCGGAGCGGATTGCTGTGGCTCGTAATGCCGATCTTTATCGGGATCATAGCGGAGCGCTCTTTGACGATCGTCCAGGCCGCAATCCCTTCGTTGTTCCTGAAGGGGCAGAAGATCGTGGCAAGAGCGCCGTGCAAGCCGCTGGGAACGGCTTTAAAAGAAACCGGATCGAAAAAGCGGCACGGGTCGCATTGGAGTTTCAGCTCGAGCGGGGCATATCATTGGATCGTTCGGCGTTCCAACGGATGGAACGGGCGGCGGCGCGTGTTATTTCGACGCCGAACGCTCAAAATATGAGCGATCTCGATATGGCGAAGGCATTGATCGTCGATAGTTCGATTCAGAAGATCGCTTCGGAAGCGACCGACCCTATCCGTCAAATGCAGTCCGGGAGAAAGACGGCATCAGAGCAAATCCTCTATGATCTGCTTGGTCGGGACACGGTTCCTGTCTTTACGCGCCTGGAGGCAGAGCGTGACGAAACTGCATCGGTTGCCGCCGGCCGCTTTGAACGCCTTACCGATGCTCGCGGCATGGGCTCTATCGTGCGCCAGGCGATCTACAGGTCTGGCCGCGATGTCGACGGCGAGGTTGGCCTCAAGCTTGAGAAGCTGGACCGCGCGATCCGCATCGGGAGCGCTCAGGAACAGGGCTGGATCGACATGAAGGCGGATAAGGCCGCTGGGGCTGCAAAATTGAAGGGCTTGTCGCAGGGGCCATCTTTTGATGCTCCGGCGTTCGTCAGGCCTGGAATCGAGCGCTGAGCGGGTTTCAGCAGTTAAATTTTCGGATGCCTTCGGCAATGCGTTCGTGCGTACGCTCCGAAAGTTCATGGGGCACGAAGTCGTCATCTTCCAAGCGGTCGACTTCGTGTTCATTGAGGAGGCGTGACAAATTCTCGAGCTCTTCGAGCCGAGCTTCACGATCCTTGTTCGCCTCCTCGATGAACGCCTTATATTCGCTGGCGTTGGCCGGCACGGCCTCTACAAGCCCTTCGACGATCGACGCGAGAAATTCATCGAACAGCGCCGTCTCGATCGCCCGTTCGGGCGAACCTTCCGCATAGCCTGGGTTGAGGCTCACTTCGCCGCTGGCCGTGTCGATTTCGATTGAGATCGACACGGGTCCATTGGCTTCATCAGCGCCGGCATATTCCAGCTGCAGTGCCGAGAAGTTGATGTCCCAGAAGGTGTGAGCCTGACCATATTCGGTTCGAATGCGGGTGATGGCGTCGGGTTTCGTCACGAACATTTCCTCTTACAAACAGAGTCTCGCCCATTATCCATCACTCTGAACCGTCTCGGCGAGATAGCTGGGCCCGAGGATCTGGGGCAGGACAATAGGCTCCTTGTTTGGTGCGTAGTAGAGATAAAAGGGGATGCTGTTCCGGCCGTGCTTGGCAAGGAAGCGAGTGATCTTTGGGTCGTTGTTCGTCCAGTCGCCGACGAGGGTGACGACGCCTGCTTCTTTGAGGGCCGCCTGCGTCGCATCCGTGTTGATCGCAATGCGTTCGTTGACTTTGCAGGTCAGACACCAATCAGCTGTGAAATCGACAAAGACCGGCACGTCTTTGGCCCTTAGCTCAGCGAGCGCATCTTCACTGAATTCGCGCTTGAGCTCGGAAACGGTGAAATTCGAAGTCATATCGGGCGCGGGAAGCCTTGCGCCCAAGGTGGCTATCGCCGTGACGAGAAAAATGATCGGCACGAGGGCTGGAGCGCCGCGTTTTTGATTTTGGCCGATCCAACACAAGGCAATGAAAGCGGATAAGAAGGCTACCAAGCCTATGGTCAGCCCGTTGGGGCCGGTTTGCCGGCCGAGGATCCAGATCAGTGCAGCAGCGGTTAGAAACATCGGAATTGCCAGCAATTGGCGCACGCGCACCATCCAGGTGCCGGGCTTGGGCAGATATGACCTAATCTGCGGGATTGTTCCGATGAGCAGGAATGGAAGCGCGAGACCGAACCCCAGACCGATGAAAATTCCGATGGCAGCGACTGGCGAAAGGACGAGGGCGGCACCGATCGCCAAACCCATGAAGGGACCGCTGCACGGCGTTGCAATGAATGCGGCCAACGCTCCGGTCCAGAACGCACCGCTAGGCCCTTCCTTCGCCGAGAGCTTATATCCAAAGGAGAGGGACGGGAGCTCGAAAGCGCCCATCAGGTTCAACGCTATCGCGCTTATGAGGAATATGAGCGAGAGGATGACATAGGGGTTTTGTAGTTGGAACGCCCAGCCAATCTCGCTTCCAGTGGCCCGCAATGCGACAAGGAAAGCGCCCAGGAGCGCGCAGACGAGGACCGCGCCAGCGGTATAGCTGATCGCTTCACTGCGGGCGCTCTGTTCCGAGCAGCCTGATCGAGCAAGACTGAGGGCCTTCAAGCTCAAAATCGGAAATACGCAGGGCATCAAGTTGAGGATCAACCCGCCGAGGACGGCGCCGAAGAGGGCCGCCCAAAAGCCGATTGCAGAGCTGGCGTTTGTGCTGTGCGCTGGCGCTATCGATGTCGGTTTGGACGGTTCTGTGGTTTGAAGACGCTCGACCGGGCTACCGGACTGTTGCAGGTCGCTTATGTTAGGCTTGTCTATGGCCGGGACACTATGATCGGCGACCGGGAGGCTTGTTTCGCTAGGTTTGCCATCGACCTCGGGCTTTGCAGGGACGTCGGTTTGGACTGGACGCGCGACGACACTGAAACCTCGCGGGGCTCCTTTCGCAGTGATAACTCCGGCGAACTTTTTGGGAAGGCCTTTTGATGAGGCCACCGTGAAAATCAGATTATTGCCGTCTCGTCGCGCCGATTGAACAGCTGATGCATCGAAGCTGGGATCTGATGGAAAGAGGCGCGCGCTGCTGGCGTCGATGACGGAGTTCGGAAATGTGAATTCAAGCTTGTCGCCGATCGCGCGGATCTGCCCGGGCGCCGTTAGGCTGCGCGGCATGGCCTTTTCGAATGCGGTGAAGTCAGTGCCGCTGGGGGAGGGACCTAGGCCCGTGCCCGCCGCGAGCTCGAGCACAAGTTTGGTGCGCTCCGGTACGCACATGCTGTCCGAGCAAGCGAGCCATTGGACATTCGCCTGAAGCTGGAGCGCGCTGCCTATTTCGATTCTTTTGTCTACATCGAGGTCCGCAAGGAGAGCGACTTCGCCTTCGTGGACGTAACTGACGTAGCCGGCCGCATCCATGACATGGGGCGCAGGATGCCTTAGATCGCTGATCGATACGCCGGTAGGCAGCGTCCAGTTTATGCGCGGCGGCATACCGCTGTCGCCCGGGTTCGACCAATAGACGTGCCAGCCTGGCTTTGGCGTGAGCTTCAGGGCAATTTTGGTCGATTGCCCCGGCGCCACTCGATTGCTTTGCACCAGTAGGGCGGCGGTGACATTTGCTTCAGCAGCATGCGCTGGAGAAGCGATGACCGGCAGGTTCGGGATGGCAACGAGCAGCAGTATGCAAGCGCAAAAGCGGCGCAGAAGGGTCATCATTTGGCTCAGTTTTGGGTGATCGTGGCAGATGGGAAATAGATGAGGCGTCCGTCGATCTTCTTTGCCCAGAGGATCGTGCCGTCTGGGGCATGGCCGGCCTCGATTACCTGACCTTCTTCGAGATCGTTCAAGCTGGCAACGAGTTCGCGCGCGTCGGCGCCTTTTGTGGCGTTCCAGATGAGGAGAAACGCGCAGATGAAAGCGAATGCGAGGATTGCGACCCAAGTCGGGTCGCGAGGAGGCTGCCGTTCGAGATATGGGATCGCCAGCTCAGGCTCAGTCGAAGCCGACAGCTTGGTCGGAAGAAAATGAACGCTCATATGTTGCCCCCAATATGAATGTGCCGCGTTCGGCTGGTTTTAGAATCCGACCCAAGCGGCAATTTCATGGGGCGCGCTGGCGACCTGGAGGATAAACTCCGAGGATACGATGGCGACGATCCCGAGAAGCGCAACATAGAGGGTTGCCGGAATGCGTTTTTCGAGCATGCAATTTCCTTTCTTCTGCTGAAGAAGCCGGAGAGTTACATCTCGGCCCCGTCCTTGCCTTAGCGCAGATCGACGATCAACCAGAAACATCCTGATTATTGCAAAAAGACACCCTGCCGTCGAGAGCAAACGGCAGGGTGTCCCTGAAGTGCCTCCCGGGGGAGGATCCGCTATGCGATGTTTGGAACCTTGGCATTTAGGCCAAGGTCGAGGTCTCTTCGATATCGCAGGTTTCTGACGATCGCGGGAGGGAAGTATCGCGCCCATAGCCTGCCGAGAACGCCAGCCTTATACTCCCAATATTCAATGAGATATCTGGCTTCGAAGGGCGGATCGGCATCATAGGAATTTGCCGCTTCAAGAATGTCCGCTGCATCCATGACCTCGGCCATCACGATGTTCTTCAGGCGCCCGTCAGCCAATGTGTCGCCTGGCGCGCGTGGCATCAGAGCACGCATGGCACTGCGAATTTCATCGTTCGTCGCTGGGAGCTCCAGTTGGAGCAGACGGGCGGCATCCTGAACGGTCGATTCCTGAGGCCTTACTCGGAGGTCTGGCGCCGGCATTGCCCAACTGGCGTAGCGCGCGCTTAGCCAGCCGATAAGGCCGTAAAAGGCCGTTACAAGAAGGCAAAGCGTGAAAAACAGGGAAAAATTGAAGGTGATGGTCATGGGCGATACTCGGTATTCCAGTCGACGGTCGTGAATGCGCCGACGAGCGAGGGCAGATCACGGTCGGTGTCGGGCGCTTCGAGCGTAAGTTCGAAGCCGCCGATTTCATGGAACGGATGGTCGACGACATCACTCCAGCCGTTGAAAAATTTCCCCTGGAGATCGTCCATACCGATCTGGCCGGGAACGAAGCCGTCGTGCATGTTCAGATTTTTGAGGATCGTTTCGACCTGCGATCGGGTGATTTCGCCGGGGAAGACGGTTCGGCCGAACTGCTTATAATTGTCCGCATCGCGGTACATATAGTTGAAAGCGGTATTTGCTTCGGCGCGGCCGGAGAGCGCGGCGAAGCTGGACGTATCGATGTGCTCATCGACGCAAGCGTCATCAACGATCATTTTCATACTCCTGGAATTGCCTTAGCCTATTCCGAAGCTGGAATGATGAGAAGCGAATATGGAAGTTTGTGGAAAAACTGATATGCGCTCATGCTTCCACGGCAGCCCCGACGTTGATCGATCGTCCGGCATGGCGGTCGTCGTTGAACTGGCTGCCCGTCGCATTGGTATAGGCCTTGCGTTCTGCCTGATCGGCATCGGTCGCAAGAACACGGTAGCGTTCGGTTCCATAAACGATGCCGTCATTTTTGAATTCGACGTCGACGTCATAGGCACGGTAGGTGAGATTCACTTCTGGACTTTCTGGTTAGGCTGCGCGTGCGACGTCGCGCAGATCATCCGGCTTGGTCCGGGTGATGTCGGTGGTCTTGATCGAACGAGGTGTTACCTCGATTATCGTTTCAGCCTTTTCGCTCGGATCGAGCTCGAGATAGTGCGCCGGAACGTCAGGGTCCGAGAGCGCCTCTGACAGGCTGCACGCACGAGCGAAATGCGCGGCGACGAGCGTATTTTTCGGAAGATCCGGCGACCCGTCGAAGAGGAGATCGAGCAGCGCGTTCTCGCGTTCGATGTCGAGGTCTTCTGCCCCTTCAATCATGAAAAGCCAGTGGCATGCAGATTTGGGGGTGCAGAGAGGATGTGCTTTTTCGATGGCAAAGCCGTCTTTGATTTTCAGATTGGCAATCTGGAAACCCAGTTTCGCCGCCATGCGGTACACTTCATCGCGTGTCGCATCGCCAACAAGTGCGATGGGCTGAGTGTCAACGAGAGCTTCGACAATGCGTTCTGAGAACATTTTCGCTTTCCTCTTCGGTACGAATTTGAAGAGGTATCCCACCCATTGGGAAACTGCTGACCGATCGGTCAAGCAGCCTTTGGGAGAGGTAGCGTCCAGCGCTTATCGTCGACCCTCTGGAAATAGAGGCCAAGCGTCTGGCGAACCTTGTCTCTCCAGAATTGGTTGCGCGTCGGCCGGCGGGGCTCGACGGCCTGATAGATATCGGAAAGAGAGGCCAGGCCGCCAAGAGCCTCCAGGGCGTGCTGCACGGCTTCACGCCATGTCCCCGGGCCTGCAAGCCGTGCGCGTACGGAACGGGGCATATTTTCCACTGCAGCCTGCTCAGCGAAGAGCATCAAGCCGATCATCGTGCGGCGCCGGGTTTTGATGAATTTGGCCCATACGAGCGGCATCGAGATGCGTCTGAAAAGCGATCGTGGGATGGTCTTTACGTCGAGCGAAAAGCGCTCGTTCCATTCCATGACCCGGCCGGCGGTTGAGAAGACGTGCGCAGGCAAAATGAAAGCCGCGACGCCGTCGTCCGGTAGGATCGAATAGGAGCGATCGATGAAACCGTCGATAATGGGCATGCTGAAGGGAGGATTGCCGATTACGGCTCCGACATCGGCTTCAGGGAGCTCGACGCTGCGAAAGTCGCCGATGATCACGCTGCGGCCGCTGTTTGCGCTAGCGATCGCGGCAATGCTGGGATCGATGTCGACGCCATAGGCGGGGCATGTGGGAGGAATGGCGCTAAGGAAGGCGCCGGTTCCACATGACGGTTCGATGACCCCGACATTGCCGAGTCCAGCGAGAATATCCTCGGCGAACATTTCTGCGGCCCAGAAAGGCGTGAACCATTGGTGGAGTTCGGGGTCTCCGCTTTGTTGATGTTGCGGAAAGGCGCTTTGGTCGCAGAAGAGATCGCTTTGGATCGACATGCTTAATCCGCAGTTTTGATGCGAAGGTCGACGAGTTTGTCGACGGCGGCCACGAACTGGCGTCCATCGACCATCTGAGATTCAGAAAGACGCCGGGTGTTTTGCGTAAGCCAGAGAGCCAATTCTTCGACACCGCGAGCGTCGATTGCGAAGCTATCCGCGCTGATGACGCGAAAATTTGTCCAGATGATGGCCTGAAGCTTGCGCCGGATCGGGTCGTATTTCACAGCCTGGCTAAGATTGGTTGTGACGCGCGTAGCCCAGTAAAGTGCGCTATTGACCTCATCGCCGACGATAAATCCTTTCGATGTCATGAGTTTGATCACTTCGCTGAATGCGGGAGTTGGGGCAGACATTTCGAATTCCAGATGCTGGGCAGGGATTAGTAGGTCGGGCGGTCGAGAGAATAATCGCGGCTGTAATCCACGCTGCCGTCCGGCTCGGTCGCGGAGTCGTCTGCGAGCGCTTCGATCCTGCCGGCGACCCAGTCCCAGTAGCCGGCGCGAGTGTCATGATTTTCGACCTCGATCCGCCAATCTTCAGCAGGATGGTCGGGGTGTTCGCCCCAGACGCCGCCATTGGCTTCCCTGAGGGATGCGGCGCTATTGCTGTTGGCGATGTCGAGATCGACCGTGAATTTTCCATTTTCGGCGTGGACTTGCAGAATTCCACGGGATGCGAGGCTATCGTCGACGCCATCGACACATTCGAGAAGGACGAGGCCGTCGCGGACGAGATATGCGGCGTCTTCGATCGTGAGCGAGAAATTTTCGGCGCTGTCAGTCATGTTGTTGGAAATCCTTATGCGAAGAGAGGAAGGTCGGAAATTGGAGCCGCAATACGCACCGCTCGGGGCGGGGCTTTGGGAAGCGTGATTCCATGCTGCCACGCGACGAGGGCTTTCCCGATGTGATCGGCGAGTGCTCGGAACGGCTTGGCGAGAATCGACTGGCCGAGCATCTGATGCGCGATCGAGATGCCGAGCCCCTCGATCATTTTTTCGGGTACGCCTTTGATGCGGGCGTGTTCGATCGGGGTGATCTGGCGGAGAAGCGAGGGATCGGTGGGATGCTGCAGCTTTGGATCCGTGCTGCGAATTTTCGCATAGCCACGAGTGAGCGTTGCAATCTTGCTCGATTCCGGATTGAAGATCTGCATTCGGAAGCCCTTGCCGGCCGCGATATCGCGCTCTTCCTTTTCGCGGAGATAGCTCATGGTCGACCAGAGCGGGCTGTCGAGTGGAACGTCTTCGAGATAATCGCCGAGTAGAGCTGGGTCGCTTTCAGGCATTGGTAGAGCTTCGAGATCGAAGTTGACGCCTTCCGTGACCGCGACCATCGCCATGCGATCGCGATGCTCAAGGCAGCCGAATTCTTCTCCATGAAGGACGGTTGCATGGACGTCATATCCCCATTCCTTCAGCTGATTGGTGAGGATCGAGAATGAAGCCGATGTCATGTAGCTCGGGACGTTCTCGACCAGGATGACAGCAGGGTTGACGGCGGCCGCGATGGCGAGGAAGCCGGCAACCAGATGGCCTGCCTGTGGATCGTCTTCAGGTTTTGCGAGCGATTTTTTCGCGCGGCCGGCAGGCGAGTGCGCGGTGCATGGGATACCGGCCTCGAGGATGTCGACGGCAGGAAGCCGGCTCAGCGCTGTCGGATCGAAAGCGATTTCCTGCATCGGGGCTTCGACCGCTATCGTTTTCGTCGCCCAGGCAGGGTTCGCTTTTGCGCATTGTTCGAGATAGGCAGGTTCGATGTCGACAGCGAATTTAAGGCTCGACTGAAGCCCTGCTTTTTCGAGACCCTCGTGCATGGCAAGCGCGAGAACTCCGAGGCCGGTTGAGACCGACCCGACGGCGAGAGGTTCGCCGGCGTTCAATCGCTTGCGGAGGCGCTGAGTGCGTTCGAGGCGGCGAAGATCATTAGCGGTTGGTGAAATAACGACCGCGCCGTCTTCAAAGCGAATTTTGACGGTCTCGAGGCCGTCGAAAGTTTCGAGCAGGCGTCCATTGGCCAGGTCGATGACGGGGAGCTCTGCCTCGCCGCGCATTTTTCGACTGACCATGCGTTCGCCATTGGCCGCAAGGCTAAGCGTGATCGACTTCGATGTTTCGTCGATCGAAATTTCGTACCTGGCTGCGGGGACGAAACCCGCGTTTGCGAGGCGGCGCCCTTCAAGCCAGATACGGGCAGTGCCTCGTTTGTCGGATCCAATACGAGCAATGCTCAGGGCTTGCATTTCATTTCTCCATAGGGGTCAGATCCCTCTGGAAAATCTAAAACACTGTCGACTCCCAATGACACCGCCTGATGAGATAACCGTCTGGATTATAATCGGAATGCACTCTGATTATAAACTTTTGCATGAACACGCTTTGCGATAATTTTAGGTATGAGCAATGATTTTCATCATCTGATGATCCTGCGGCATGATGCAGTGCGCGTTGGTCGGAATTTAGCTCTTAGTGATGCAGCGATTCCGGCCAATTTTGGAGATGTCCTTGCTGTCGCAGTGTATACCGACGGCGAAGAAAAGCTCTGGGCGAGGTATATTGCGGTAGGGCAGGGGCCGGAGAAGCATAGCATCCTGCAAGCCTTGATATCTCGTCAACCCGCTTTTCGATTAGCTCTGTTGCTTGATGATTTGGCCGAGATCTTGCTCAAGGCTGGGCACTCTGATCTTCGAACACGCGAGGGAGCGTTAATGGTGTTGGAATGGGTGGAAAAGGGATGTCCACCCAGCTTTCTTCCCTCGAACGAAATTTTGGACGAGTTTGTCCCGCGATTACGGGCTGTCAATCTCTTCAAGTATCCGACCTTTTTGCCAAAGTCGCCAACTCCGGATAAGTTCGGGCCGCAATTGCGTGCTTTGCGGCGTCGGAGGTTTGGCTGGGTGGTTCCGCCCGTAAGCGGTGAGAAAAATTGCATGTATCCCAACGAAGAGGGTAAGGTGGAATATCCTCGCGTATGGCTGTCAGAAGCGCAGCTTGAGAAATATAGGGCGAACGTAGATTGACCTGAAATCTTCGCATAGCATTCAGAGGTCGAAGGACGGCTGGACTTGACCTTGCGGGGAAGTGTCCAGCAATCCGATATTCCGTAGAACAAGAACTTTGAGAAGTATCTGCCTCCTCGGCGATCAAGAAGAATGTTCTAACTTTTGATCGCGAGTGTTGTTCCAATGTTCGATCCGCTTCAAAATTTGTGCTTCGAATCCGCGAGCATTTGGATGGTACAACTTTTGCCGACCGACAGATTCAGGCCAATGATTTTGGCCTGAAAATGCGCCGTCGACGTCATGGTCATAGACATATCCTCGCTCGGCTGCGAGACGCGCCGTCGGGTGATTAATGATGTTGATCGGAGGATAGACGCCTGGCGTCGCTTTAGCGAGGTTGCGAGCTGCGTGGTAAGCGAGGTAGCTCGCGTTGGATTTCGGGGCTGTTGCGACGTAGATGATTGCCTGCGCAACAGCATATTCGCCTTCAGGCGAACCGAGAAATTCATAGGCCTGGCGAGCGGCGATGCACTGGGCGAGTGCTTGAGGATCGGCAACGCCGACCTCTTCGCTGGCCATGATCGTCAGGCGGCGTAGAATGAATTTCATATCTTCGCCGCGCTCGAGCATCTGCGCGAACCAGTAGAGCGCGGCGTCGGGGTCGGATCCTCGGATGGATTTTTGGAAAGCTGACACGAAATCATAGTGATAATCGCGGTCTTTATCAGCATTTGGCAGGCGGGTGCCGAGGGCTGAGGAAATTCCGTCGGTATCGAGTGGCTCTTCAATATGCAGGTTGAAGAGAATTTCGGCCTGGTTGATCAGGAATCGTCCGTCGCCCTGTGCTAATTCGATCAAGGATTTGCGGGCATCGCTTGTGACAGGCAGTGACCTACCGAGATGGGCTTCGGCACGACAGAGCAACGCTTCGAGCGCATCGGCATCCAGGGTTTTTAGGATCAGAACCGAAACGCGCGAAAGCACGGCGTTGTTGAGTTCATATGCTGGATGTTCTGTCGTCGAACCGATTAGGGTGATGATCCCTGTCTCGATCGGGGCAAGCAGCTGGTCTTGGATAGCTTTGGTCAGGCGGTGAAGTTCGTCGACAAAAAGGACCGTGCGCTTGCCAGTTTCCGCAAGCATGCGCGCTTCAGCGAAGACGGACTTGAGCTCGGAGACATTTGTCGTGACGGCGGATATCGATTTGAAGCGAAGGCCAACCGCCTCAGCAAGCAAGCGAGAGATCGTCGTTTTTCCAGTGCCTGGCGGACCCCAGAAGACGATGGACGATAGGCTGCCGGCCGCAAGCATGCGGCCAATTGGCGCGGTCGGTCCTAATATGTGGGCTTGGCCGAGCACGTCACTAAGCACGGACGGGCGCAGAATTTCTGCTAAGGGGGCATCAGCGATTACCTTGGAGGTGTCGGCGGTATCGTCCGTCGCCGTGAAAAGATCGGTCATGGCTTGCTCCATTCAGTTCCGTGCCGTTTTGCGCAGTCGAGGCCGATCAAACATTGCCCAAGGTCGCGCACGTTTGACCTTGCCAGGAAGGCGGAATTTCCGTCGAGGGCTGCTTCATCATCAGGGTGAACGGAATATGGGCCGCCATCGATGTCGAGCACCCTGATTGAGCGGACTTTGGTCCCGGGCTTCAAATCCTTCTGGCACATGATGCACCAGCGCTCGGTTTTCGGATCCCGCCTCGCATCGAAGTCTATGAATTTCAGTCTTGGATCAGGAAGGCTGGTCATGAGCGAAGGACCTTCGGAAGATAATCGGTTCGAGCAATCTTGCGAATTGCGGAATCAAGCTCGGCGGTGTTTTCGTTCGCTTCGATTTCGATCAGCCGTGAGCCGAGATAGGCACGAACGGCATTCATTAGATGTTGCAAATGGGGATCAGTGACTCCGGCGATCGCAGAGACGTAGGCGCCGTTGAAGATCGTCGCTTGATGCGACGCGGCGAGTTTGGCGGTCGCCTCTTCAACGAGCGCTGGAGCATGCGGAAAGTGATCGAAGATCCGAGGACGCCATTCGTCTTTTTTTGAATCGCGCGGCCCCCAATCATAGTTGCCGGGGAGGCCGTTGATCCAGTTGAGAAAACCTTGGTAAAAAGTTCGGTGCATCGCTCGTCGACGCGATCCGTTGGTCAAGCGCTTCGGGTCATAGATTTGGGGATCGAAATAGGGGCTCGACGCGATCCAGGCGTAGACGTCCTCTGGCTTGGCAAAGCCAGCCTGATGTTGGGCGTCATCGAGACCGAGGAAGGTAAGAGCCTCGCCATAGGTGGCATGGAGGGGGACCGTAATGCGTCCTCGAGGATGATCGACGGTGTAGCGGAGACCCTCAGCGCCGTGTTTTAGACCCATTTGTCGTGCGATCCCGGAAACGAGAGCGCCCGCATCGCCCCAACTGAAAAATCGGATGGCGTAGTCGAGGTTTTCAGGAAGAGCGCTGATCAGGTCAACCTGAAAGGGGCCGGCCGGCGTTTCTATGGCAACGCTGATGACGGGGTCACGAAGGCTTCCGCGCGACCAAGAAATCCCGGAGAGGGCGGCGCAAAGCTCCTCCGGGGTGAACTGATCGAACAGACTGCGCGGAACAACGATATCGAGATCGCCGAAATCCATCTTCGATCGATAGTGAGGAATGATCGTTGCGCCGCAGTCAGGGGCGATTGTACCGATTTGTTGCAGGACGCGGCCACAGACCTCGCGATAATCGTCGAGAGGAAGGCGCACGGTCTTGATTCCCTTTCGGGAGAAGGTGCTGCCGCCCATCTTTCTCATTTCCTCTGCACAGGGGTCTCAAATTCAGTGGACCCTCTGCACTTGCCATTCGAGACGAATGATGGGCGATTGGATCAGCGAATTTCCAACGGCCCTCTCCACCAGGTTTTCACCTTCCCATGCTGGGTTTCGATGATTTGCTTGGCCTGGTGCGTGTTGGCAGCGCTTACGGTCACTTCGAAGGATCCGTTCACGCCCGCAACGGAAATCTTTGCTTTGAATTGCTTTTGCGCCATCTCGCTCCTCCTCGTCATCGTATGCCGAGGGGCTCCGAATCCGTCAATTGGGTTCGGAACCCCTATATTAAGCCATGCGCAACGGGATCGGGATTTTATACCGTCCTCGAGAATACTGACGTGGTCTTGTGGAGACTTGCCAACTGGCGATAATCAAATTGGAGGGGCCCGCCATTTAGGCGAGCCCTCCCTTGTTCGACCGAATTATTCAGCGTCGCTATCGTCGTCCGCATCCTGCCCGACGAGCAGCGCTTCCGACAGCTCGTCGGTTTTCCCGAGGATCATGTCTTCGATGCGCTTGGCGATTTCGGGGTTTTCGCGAAGGAATTTTTTGACGTTTTCCTTGCCCTGCCCGATGCGGATGCTGTCGAACGAATACCAGGCGCCGGCTTTCTCGACGATGCCGGCCTTGACGCCCAGATCGATGATCTCGCCAAGTTTCGAGATGCCTTCGCCATACATGATGTCGAATTCGACCTGCTTGAACGGCGGCGCGACCTTGTTCTTCACAACCTTCACGCGCGTCGTGTTTCCGGTGATTTCATCGCCATTCTTGATGGCGCCGGTGCGACGAATGTCGAGGCGCTGCGATGCATAGAACTTGAGCGCGTTGCCGCCGGTGGTCGTCTCCGGGTTGCCGTACATCACGCCGATCTTCATGCGCAGCTGGTTGATAAAGATGACGAGCGTTTTCGAACGACTGATCGTGCCGGTGATCTTGCGGAGAGCCTGGCTCATGAGACGGGCCTGAAGGCCAACATGGCTGTCGCCCATCTCGCCTTCGATTTCCGCGCGCGGTACGAGGGCGGCAACGGAGTCTACGACGAGAATATCGATCGCATTCGAGCGAACCAGCGTATCGACGATTTCGAGCGCCTGTTCGCCGGTATCGGGCTGCGAGACGATCAGATTGTCGATGTCGACGCCGAGCTTGCGAGCATAAACAGGATCGAGAGCGTGCTCGGCGTCGACGAACGCAGCGGTGCCGCCGGCCTTCTGGGCTTCGGCAATGGCATGGAGGGTGAGGGTGGTTTTGCCCGAGCTTTCCGGGCCGTAGATTTCAACGATGCGGCCGCGCGGCATGCCACCGATGCCGAGAGCCATGTCGAGGCCGAGCGATCCGGTCGAGATTGCCTCGACATCGACCTTTTCACGGTCGCCGAGGCGCATTGCCGAGCCCTTGCCGAATGCGCGGTCGATCTGGGCAAGCGCAGCGTCGAGCGCCTTGGCACGCGTTGCATCGTCGCCCGAAACGAGTTTGAGGTCTGCCGTCATTTTTGAGTTCTCCAATATGAGGGGAATAGGAACTTTGTGGAGAATTATTTGGTATAATGAGATCCGGCCTCTCGCAACCAGAAATGTGGGAATCTTGAAATCTTTTCTGGATAATTGTGGATCAATGAAGCTAGGCGCATTTGCTTGGCCTTCTTATGAAACGATCAGCGCAGCCAAGCGAGCGCGGGCTAGATTATTTGGCAGTCAGGCGATAGGTCTCGGCGATATATTCTGCGTGGCGTGGGGAGGTTATCGGATGTTGGTATTAAGGGTCTGGCCTCTTGTTATGTTGGCTGCGGTCGCAGGCTGCTCGCCCCCCAAGACAATACCCGAGGAGTTTCCTGGGCCTTGGAAGGAACCTACGCCCGAGGTGATGGCGGTGCTGGCCAAGAATTCCGTTCAAGGATGCGGAGAATTCTATCAAAAGGAAGCCCAAGAATACCGGGGAGAATTTGTCGTTGCATGCACCAGCAACGGGAAATCGTGGGCCGTCTGGCAGGTCTGGACGCGATCGGGAAAGGTGCTTGGGCCCGATGAAGCGATGATCTGGAAGCTCGGCGGCCCGCCAAAGAGCTAAGGCAGGAGACCCCTGAGCCGATGTGCAATCATTATGAGGCGAACCCCGAGGCCATCGAAACGTGGGCGGAATATAGCGGTTATCGATTATCGGCTGAACAGAGCGGTGAGCTGAAACGGGATATATACCCGAGACGCGACGCCTACGTTGCGCGGATGAACGACGGTCATCCTGTGGTCGAAACGCTTCGATGGGGTGTGCCTCTTAAAATGGCAGGGAAACGGCCCAATACGACGGTCACGAAGCATGTGACGAATGTTCGGAATCTGTCGAGCCCATTCTGGCGATCGATGCTTTCCAAGCCGGAGCAAAGATGCCTCGTTCCGTTCAGTCGGTTTGCGGAGCCGAAGCCGCAGGCCGGCAAAGAAGAGGTCTGGTTCGAAGTCAGCGGATCACCAGTTGCGGCGTTTGCTGGAGTCTGGCGCCCTTCGGACGTCGGCGAAGTTTTCGCGTTTTTGACCTGCGAGCCGAATGCGCTCGTGGCACCAATTCATCCGAAGGCGATGCCTGTGATTTTGATGCCCGAGGATTATGGAGCGTGGCTGGATGGAGCGCCCGCAGAAGAACTGGCGCAACCCTTTCCGTCACAGCTGATGACGATTGTCAGTTGAGATTTGCCGGGGGTTCTACCTTCTTCGCGCCGGCGACTTTGAACAGGTGATGGAGCAACGGCTGGCCGCCCATGCCGCTCATCGTTCGAACCGTCTTGAGATATTCGAGGGTGAGGTTCCGAATGAGATCGGCGCCGTCTTCGAATTTGGCCGGATCTTCGTAATCAGGGTGTGCATCGATCAGCGCCGCCGCGAGAAAGGCTGTGACCTGGAATAGCGTGCCATCGTCGACAACCGGAAATTTGCCCGGGTCTGATTTGTCTAGCGTATGGGCGTTGATCAATGTGCCTTTGATCCCTCCCGACGCGAGAGAGCTCAAAAAGGCTATCCATTCCTGCTCGGTCATTTGCTGGGTCACGTCACCTCCATCGATTCGCTTCGTCGTATCATATCGGAAGTAGCACAACGAATCGTTGCGAACAAAATGCGAACATGCCCAAGGTGGCGCATGAACCTTCGCGACCTCGATGAAGCTGGAAAGGATGTCCGTGCGTGGTGTTTTACGTGCGCGCGTGGTGAAAGGGTGGATTCGTTGATTTGGCAGCATTTTGCGGAGCGTCATCTGCCCATGGGGCTGGACGCGGCTGCTCGCCATTTCCGTTGCCGGGAATGTGGATCTTCGGATGAGGTGAGACTTTATCCGGCGAAGCGCCCTTGGCAGCCGGCGCTTACGGCCGCAGATATGGCTGCTGCGATATTTTTCGGGGCTCGAAAGGCTGCGAAAGCCAGGCGGCGGGATCCGATCGCCGAACGAGCGACATTGGTGCTACAAGCATCGATCCAAAAACGGAAAAGTGCGCCGTCCAAAGTGAGCCGACAGCGTCCGAAACTGCTTCTGGTTTGGTCCAAGCCGGATTGATCTCCGCCGCTGGCTCACCCCGCTACGAAGCCGTCGAGATATTCTCGGACTTTGATCAGGTCCGACAGGTTCCCGCTGAGCATGATCTCAAGTGCGGTGCGATCACCAAAGGCAAGGTTAGGAGTCTTGATCCACCGATAACCTCGCTCCCGGTCCGCATATAATACGCGCAGAGCCTTGTGGATCCCAATGAGGTTGGAGAGACGAAGCGCCAGGTCGACCGTCCACTGTCCATAATCGCCGTTTTCCCATCCTCGATAACTCTGCTCTGGGATATTCCCCATCAGCAATGCAGCCTCGCGATCGGAAATGTCCCAGTGGTCGAACAGCTTGACCGTTGCCCGCTGCATTGCGTGCACTTCGGCGGTGCTGAACGTGGGATTGGCGCTTTCCATAGCTATAGCGCATGCAGGCCTAGCTGGGTTGGGGGCAAGGATATTTTTGAGTCAGAACCAGGAAGAATATGCTCCGTGCTGATCGCTGGAGTTGGTCCTGATTTTGCTCGAGATAGGCGGAGACGTCGTTCACGATCTGAAGATTCGTGATGCCTTGTTCGGGCAGGCAGATTGGAAAGTCGGTGGATACAGTCTGCGCGATGCGAACGGCTCCGATGAACCCGGCGAGATAGCCGGTGCATACCGGATTCGACACCGAACCGCTTGCCGTGCCCTCGAGGCATAGCTTGATAAGCTCGATCGCAGTTGGACCGCCTGGTGGGGGAGGAGGCGCAGCGTTTTCAGCGTTCGCGGCCGGTTGCTCCTGAGCCCAAGCCGGAAGTGCAAAGAGCATCGTAGCGATGAGGACGAGATAGAGGGAAATACGCATGATTTTCCGAGGCGATTACGAGAGAAGGACTGGAGGCGAGGCGTAGGACTCGCATTTGTATAGATCGCCGTTGCCGTCCATCACGATCAAATGCTGATGCTCGGGGTCGAAGTCGATTTCAGTGACCTCGATACCAGCACGGATGATCTGCATCGTTAGCCCGGGAGGGAAGCGATCCCAAAGATTCATTCCGAATGCGACCCCGGCGGTGACGGCCGCTTGATGGACAGCCTTCCGCAGCGCTTCATTTCGATTTGCGAGATCGGCATGATCGATTTCAGTCATTCCCTATAAGCTCCTCGGTCGGGGCAGGCTCAGGCTCATCGACCATCGCAAGCAGCGTTTGTGCGAGATTCGGATCGACGTCAATTTCGCGGATGCTCGCGAGCTCGGTGTTCAGCGTCGAGATGTCGAACCCGAATGCTTCGACGTCCGCGAGGGTAGCGCGGCGCCAGTCGCCTTCGATGCCGCAGTCATAATCGCCGCAGGAATGGTCCGTCCACCATTTGGCATTTTCGATCATCCAGAGGCCGTGCTCGATGTTTTCGCCGTAAAAATAGTCGGCAAGGGAGTCGACGTCGTAGAAGGCGATGCCCTCGCTTCCGAGCACCCAAGCCGTTGTCTTATCAGGGTCGCGCTCCGTCGCGTCAGGATACCAGTAAAAGAGCGCCTGATTGGGCTCGCTCCGGGCAATGCCCCGGTCGCACTCCCTGAGATAATCGAACAGCGTCCCGAGGGGGTGCCATTCGAAACTGGGCGAGAAAATCCGTCCGGTGTGTTTGGGAAGGTCCGGGAGCCAGTTTGCGATCCCTTCGATGGTCGTATTTTCGACGATCCGGACAATCTGGCCGGCTTCTGCGACGAGCTTCTTGTCGCCGTCATGCCGAACGCTGAATCCCTTGGCGACGACGAAGCTGTTTTCAGCCCAATCATGATCTCCGACTTCGAATGTGCTGTCGTGACCGACGAAAGCGTTGCCGATGAAGCGACCTTCCTTCTCGACATTGTCGATTTGGAGATATTCGCGCGCGCGATCTGCAAAGCAGATGAGATTGACGGTGATCGTGCGCGAAGTGATCTTTTTGACGAAAAAGGCATAGGGCTTCGAGTTACGATGCTCGGATAGCATCGCCTCGGCGAATGCCGCGATTTCATCGAAGCTGCCATTGGGCAAGCGGCCGGCCCAGGCGATATTCGTCCGATCGGGGCCGGTGATGTTATATTGGTCGAGGTGTCGGCTCAGCTCAAAACGACGGATTTCTCCGTCTTGATCGCGGGCCCACAATTCACGATTTCTGACGCTTTCGACGGTGAAGAGGTGGGTGGGTTTGAGCCAGGCAGAATTGAGCCAGGGTTTTTGATCGTGCAGCTTTGCCCAGGTGGGCTTGCCGAGCAGGAAGCGCTCGCCAACCGAATGGACGTCGTACACAGTGTCGCGGCCAAGGTTCATATGATGCGACCTTCCTGTCCAAGTTTCTGCTTCAGGCTGTTGTATTCGAGCCGTTGGGCGAAGCTCGGCCGGCGGCCGGTGGCCAAGTTATCGCCAAGGCGGCCGACGAGACGTTCGAGCGCGCGCTGGCGTCGGCGGTCCGCTTTATTTTGATTCATGAGGACTCTCCTTAGAGATGGTCGAATGCCGAGCCGGCGCGCGGACTGAAGAAGCGCTCGTAAGCGGCCATCAAGGAGTCGTCCGTCAGCGATGCGATATAATCGCAAATGACGCGCTGCTGCGCGCTGTCGTCGCCTTCGGCTTCCTGGAACTGGTGGCCAACGTGCGCCGGCAAAAGGAACTTGGGATCATGGTTGTAATAGGCGAACAGCTGGACAATCATCTGCTGCCCCTTGAAGCGGCATTGCTGCAGCTGGGGCGAGTGGATGACGCGCCGGTGGATGAAGGACTTGAGCTTCGTGAGAAGCATCAGCGCTGCCGGTCGCATAGCGGCTTCATATCGGAAGAGCGGCGATTCAAAATCCCGCTCGAGGATTCTTGTATTGGCGATCATATAACCGACGAGGCGGCCGATTTGCCGCTTGGTCGATGCGGGATCGCCCGAGAACAGGTTTTTGCAGAAGGTTTCGTATGGCGTTCCGAGGCTTTCTGCAAATTCAGCCGGATAGCGATCATTCAGGCGACCGAGGAACTCGTCCCAAAGGAGCGGGTCGATGTCCTGGGTCATTTGTTCATCGGACACGAGGCCGAGGGAGATTGCGTCTTCTAGATCGTGGACGCCGTAAGCGATATCATCGGCCAGATCCATGATCGTGCAATCGAGGGACTTCGCGCTGTGCGCGTAGACGAACTCGCGATCGCGTGCGCTCAGCGGCTCATAGATCCAGTCGACAACGTCCTGCTCCGTGTCCATGTAGCATTTCGGGGGCTTGTGGAGATAGCGGTCCAGCATCATCTGGCCATTGATCGGCGAGATTTTCCCGGGCGCGGGCGTTTTGGGTGCACGCGCGGAGTAGGGCACCGGATATTTGAGCGTGCCGAGAAGTGTACGCCTGGTGAGGTTCGATCCGTAACCGTCGGAGAAGATTTCGAGCTTCGAGAGGATGCGGAGCGTCTGGCCATTGCCCTCGAAGCCGCCGTGCTCGCGCATGGCGAAGTTGAGGGCGACTTCGCCGCCGTGGCCAAATGGAGGGTGGCCCAGATCATGGATCATGCAGATCGTTTCGATCAGCGTGCGATCGGGGAGGGCGCCGAGAACATCGGGGCTTTTCTCGACGTGGCGCAGATGCTGAAGAATGCCCGAACCGACCTGGCTGACTTCCAGGCTGTGGGTCAGGCGTGTTCGGTGGAAGTCGCCATCCGAGATGCTGAGAATCTGGGTCTTGCCCTGCAGCCGGCGGAACGAGACGGAATGAACAACGCGGGCGTAGTCGACATCGGCTGGCGTGCGATAGTCGTCCGGTTGCACTGGCGTGGGAAGCCGGCGCTCATTCCAGACTGAAAGATCCTTAGGCGCGCAATTGCGTGCATCGTCATTGATTTCCGGATCGCGTGCGAGAACGGAGTGCATGGTCAATGGCCTCTTGTGGCGCCGATTTCATTAATCTTCGGCTCTTCTCTCAGGAAATCTTTTAAATTGAATTTTGCCCAACTAGGAAGTTTCTGGATAAATGCCAATAGGAGAAACAAACTCCCAGCCGCGCGCGCCGGCTCCGTCGGTCCTGTTGCGCTCAAAAGGGGATTGGCACAGAAATAAGTGGTGCTATCAGATCCGAACCACCTGAGCGTTCGCAATCAGGCGGCTGAAGCAGGTTTTGAGCAAGGAAGGTTAGCGAGGGGGATCGTGCAAGATCGAGAGGAACAGCTAGGTTTAAGCCGCCTGACTCCTCGTGAAATCGAGATGATTGGCCTCATTGCGCTTGGAAAAAATCATCGCGACATCGCGGAAGCGCTCAAGATCTCACATCGTACGGTGGAGAAGCATCTTGAAGCGAGCATGAGCAAGGTGGGAGCACTGAATCGCGCGCATCTTGTTGCGCTTGCGATTTCGAGCGGGTTGATCCCTCCGATCGAATTTGGTCATCTGGTCAAGGAAATCGGGTCGTCTACGCCCGATTAGGGGAGGCGGCACCCGTTATTGAGTGCCGCCTCAGCCGTTAGGCCGTGATGAGTTCGGCGTCTGCAAGCATCTGGTCGACGACAAGGCCGGCCCAGGTTTCGAGTTCGAGGCGATCATCGCCTTCGAGACGATCTGCATTGCGCAACTCGAGCGCTGTCATCTGCTTTGCTGAGCCGATTGCTTCCTCGAAGTTGAATTCGTCCGACGGGAGAACCGATAGGTCGATGGTAACGACGAAGCCGATGTGAACGGTATCGACTGGGGTCGCCTGCGAGTGGATGACATGCGTGTATTTCAGCAAGTCCGGATATTTGGCGAGCATGTCGACCGAGACCTCGATGCCGAGCTCTTCGGAAAGTTCGCGAAGCGCGGCTCGAACTAGGGTTTGTCGAAGATCGATTACGCCGTCATCGGACGTAACGACGTCTTCAACGTCGACATGACCGCCGAAACCCACGGCAATTTTCGAATGAAGCCGTTCTTCACCGCCTTTGGGCGTGCGAACATAAGCGAGGAGCTTGTCCTCATTTTTCACGGCAATGTAGGGGATGGGCTGGACGAAATTTTCGTCCATTTCGAGCACCGGCCGGGGTCCCACCCAGACTTCGCCATTGTCGAAGATCGCGGTTTCGCCGATCTCGTCGAGCGGACGAATGCCGAAGCCGAGGCCGGCCCATCCCTCGATCGATGCGGCACGAATGGCGACAATGTGGGCGATCTTACTCATGCTAACTCCAGTTTTGAGATACGCGCAGGCATGCGCCTGTTCGTTTCGGGAAAGGCTTCTAGGGCCGATTTCGATCGTTCGATGAAGGGACATGTGTCCCCAACGAAACTAGGATATGGGACAGCCGACAATCACGAAAGCGATATTTCAGGAAAATCTGCCGTGAACGTGATCAGGCTGTAATCGGCTTGTCGAGGTCATCGATCGCCAGGTGGAACAGAGCCCGAATCTTGGCTACGAGAGTTTCAACGACCTCAACCCATTGGTCAATTCGGGTTGAAACCGAGCGACATTGGACCTGATCGCTTTTGGCTTCTCCGAGCATTTTGATCGATTCGAGATAGACGATGCGCATGGCGCGCTCTTCGCGGGAAGGCGATGCCGAAGTTTCAGGGAGAGGGTCGAATGATGGCGCGATGGAGAGCAGCTTGCTGATATGCGGCATGACCTGGTCGACATCGGCCAATTGTTCGGCGAGCTGTTCGGCAATAGTCTGATCGCCGGCCTGGTGGGCGGACTCAAGCATGCGCTCGATTTCGGCACGCTGGACGTTGATGTTGTCGACGAGAATGTCGATCGCACTCGGAAGGGAGCCGATCCCGGTGCGGATGTGTTTTGCCTCGTCGATGACGAAGCCAAATTGTTCGACGCGATATTCTGCGCGAGGGACCAGAAACTGCGTTACTTCGGCGTCGCGGTCGCCGCCTTCTGTGGCATTGCAAAGGATGTAACCGGCATATTTTTGGGATGTCTGGGCAGAAACGACGATCTGATTATTCTTGTTTTCCAGATTGAACGCTGCCTGGTCGCGCGACAGGCTTTCTCCGGGGCCGAGCTTCTGGCCGGTGTGGCGCTCCCACTGATCTGGGAAGTCATTTTTGATGATCTTGTCGGCGAAGCGTCGCTCGCGCTGCGTGAAGAGGTGAGGGAAGGTGAAGGCGATGATTGCCCAGGCCTGATCCTCTTCATAGCTGGCGTCAGAGCTGCGCCAGGCTTCGTCGACGATTTCGTTCATTTCGGGCGACAGAATGAAGCCGCCATGGCCGGCACAAGTGACGTTTTCGATGCCGGGATAATATTCCTTGCGCGTTTGCGTCGGCCCCCAGATCGATGGGATCACGCCTTGGAGGCTGGTGCGACCGAGGCTATCAGCCTCGTCCCAATGATCGGCTATATCCTGAACATGGTTCGCGAATTCTGATTCGTCATCGACGCGCTTATCGTAGAACCAAGAATCGCTCTTGCTGCATTCGGCCGGTGCTTTTGCCGGGTAGCGGCTAAATACCGCCAGCGTGCCATCGCGCGCAGGCATAAGTGCGTAGGTGATATGTCGCACGCGAACTGCCGGAAATCCGTCTGCGGTACGTTCAATTGTAATCGGCATTTTGAACCCTTGAATGTCGTCGAAGGGTGAGGTTTCCTCCGACCAGATAGCTGCTTGTCAGCAACTTCTTCATCTTGGACTTGGTCTAGGCGGCTTGAGACTGATCGCCGCTTTCGATCCGAAGGAGGGCGGGGCTTTTGATGATCGATCGCTGCTCGAGCGCGATCACATCGCCGTGAATGATCGTCGCGGGGATGCCGAACAGCACGCAATTGAGGTAGGTCATTTGGCAGCAGGCAACATCGATATCCTGCGCCGTAGCGCGCATATAGAGGCGAGGATCGAAGCCCATGCGATGGATGGTTGAGGCCGCAGCGACGAGCATGCCGCCGGCGCCGCATGTGGGCTCGTTGACGTCGATATAGCCTTGGCTCGAAATTGTCTTGGTGACGCTCATGCGATCGAACATGATCATCGCCATCAATTCGCTCACATGGAAGGGAGTGAAGAACTGTCCCATCGTTTTGGAGCCGATGTCGAGGTTCATATAGAGCTCACCGAGCAAATCGGTGTAGCCCTGCTTCGCGAGAAGGATCAGGGCGCCGATGCAGTCGCTCATTGCATGCAGGGTGTCCTTGTCATAGCCCCGGATGATCTGGTGATAATGCGCTTCGCGCTCATCCCATTCGGGGCCTTTTGGCTCTGCAAAATTGCGGAAGCAGATCGTCGCTATGGCGAGAAAGTCTCGAAACAGGGTGTCCTTGCTATGACGAAACCTGGTTCCATCCGTGAGAATTTGGGCCGCGCGCGCGATCGTCAACGGCTTCTCGTTGTTTTTGCCGGCCACAAAATTTCCTCATAAAATGACTATTCTGCCGGCTGCAGATTCCTTTCTCCTACCTCCTGTCGGCCGCGTCGCTCCGCATGAACGTGGCCGCAACCCGCGCAGGTCCATCCGCCGTAAATGAATTGAATCGGCGTCCGGATTTTCTGATTTATCAGAGTCCGATGGCAGCTGGCGCATGGCGTTTTTCGCTGGCGTCTGCGAAGGGTTGCGCGTCGATGATAGTCGGACATCTTTCGTCCGATGAGAGCGATGGCAAGATCGACAAGTTTGAGGAGCATCGTTCTCTTTCGTGCAGCCGTTGCCGATGAAACCAATATTGGATTTCAGCGTAGGTTTTAGCGTCCCAAAACGGGAGTTTGTGGAATATTCAGGGTCTTTGGATCGATTGCGAGCCTAAGGAGTTTCAAATATTAGGATATGGGCCTCGTTAGGGAGGTTCAATAGGAATTGTACTGACGCGCGCGAATTGGGCTGCATCCTTGGCCCTTGTATGCCTCGTGACTTTTTGGTTGACGATGGATGGGAGGAAGCGGAGACACGTTATGATGGAGCATGTCTCGCACGATCAGATCCTTTTGGCCGTCGATGCTTTGGGTGTCGAGCTGGTTGAACTCGACGAAGAAGCAGTCGTTACCACGATCAGCAGGGCAGCAATCGAGTGGGATGATCGGCCCGCTTCTGAGATAATCGGACACTCGATTTTCGACGTCTGGCCTGATTTGCGTGATAGCGCGGTGGCTCAGGCGATTGCGTCGGTTGTCGAGACGGGAAATCCGGAGACGGTCGAGGTTTATTTCAAGGGCCATAGCGGAGTCGAAAAATGGACCGACACGAGAGTTCAGCGTTGCGGGTCCGGGATTGCCCTCATTTCGACCGATATCTCCAAACAGAAAGAGGCGGAGCTGGCGGCAGGGCAGGAACTGAAGCAGCTTCAGAATGAGCTGATCCATATTTCTCGCGTGTCGGCCATGGGTACGATGGCGTCGACGCTGGCCCATGAGCTTAATCAGCCGTTGACCGCAATCGCCAATTATCTGGGCGGCTGCCAATATATTCTGGATCAGCCGGCACTTGATCTCGAAGAGATGCGGCGAGCCGTGGGATTGGCATATGAAAGCGCAGAACGCGCCGGCGAAGTGATCCGTAGGATCAGGCTGATGGTGACCAAGGGGGAGGTGATCAAGGAACCGGTACTTCTGTCCGCTATCGTCGACGAGGCGTTGGCCCTTGGCACAATGGGAGTGCGCAAAGGCCAGGTTGACGTCGTGCTGAACGTCGATCGCGAACTCCAGGTTGTTGCGGATGTTGTTCAGATCCAGCAGGTGGTCATGAACCTTATTCGAAATGCAATCGATGCCATGTCTGGGAGCCCTAAGCGTGAGCTTAGGATCGATGCTTATCAAATCGATGGTAAGGTTCGGATCGAGACCTGTGATACAGGGAAGGGTATTCCCGCTGAGGATCGAGATCGGCTTTTCGAGGCATTTTTTACGACCAAGAAGAATGGCCTCGGTATTGGATTGGTCATTAGCCGCACCATCGTTGAAGCGCATGGCGGCAAAATTTGGGCGGATGAGGCGCCGGGAGGCGGTGCCAATTTTATCGTGGAGCTGCCGGCGATTAAGCAATCGGAGCAGATTTAATACCGTAGTTTCACGGTATTTCCTTTGCAGGATCAGGAGGCTATGCGCGGAGCCAATTTGGCTTTTCTGCGGCGATGGTCGTGCGTACTTAGGATCTGTGATGCAGAATGCGTTGAGCGAGGACCAATCAGGTGATCTGGTCGAATTGCTCGATGGCCTTCAGATTTCGATGATCGCATTCGATCAGGATTTGGCACTCAGCTGGCTCAGTGATTCAGCGCTTTTGATGGATGGCCGCGATCGCTCCGAATTGATCGGTTCGCATGTGTGGGATCTTTGGCCTCGTTGGCAGAATTCGGGTCTCGGCCGGGTGATTATGGAAGTGATAGCTGGAGGAGGCTCCAGCACGGTTCGCCATCGCTTCATTTTTTCGGGTAACAGCTTCTGGGCCACGGCTCGCGTTCAGCGGTGGCGAAGCGGTGTCGCAATCATCATTCGTGATTTGACATCTCAGGAGCGCGACGACGTAAGTCGGCAGGATATTCTGGCTCGTCATCAAGCCGGAGCCTCACCGGGCAATGAAATGCTTTGGGAATGGCACGTCGCCGGAGATCGAACTCACTTTAACCAGGCCGCGCGCGATTTGGCGGGCGAAGATCTGTCGTCCGGTCATTTTGGAATGAAATGGTGGCTCGATCGCATTCACGCGGATGACCGCGAACAAGTGAGAAGGGCAGCCGCCGATGCGCTTGAGAAGCACGAGATTGAGTGGGGCGCGTCGTTTAGATTGAAGGTCAAATTCGGACGGTATGTCCCGGTGATATTGCGTGGTTTTCACGTTTATAGCGCGACGGGGGAACTTGAGCGAATTCTCGCGACTGCGACCGATCTATCAGCAGTCAAAGAGGCCGAAGAGCGGGCGAAACAGATTCAGAATGAGTTGCTTCACGTTTCGAGTGTGAATGCGATGGCCGCGATGGCGTCGACGATCGCGCACGAGCTCAACCAGCCGCTTACGGCCGCCGCGAATTATCTGGGCGGCTGCAATATGATGCTCGAGCAGCCGGAGATCGATCGATCGCTCCTTGGAACGGCTTTCGATCGGGCGAAGTCGTCGATCATTGCGGCTGGCGATATCATCAAAGGGCTTCGTCAGGATGCCTTTAACAAGGGTTTGGTGAAAACACGTATCGACCTTCGGGATGCGATTAACGCAGCTCTGCTGCAGGTCATGGTCGGGGTCGACCGCGATTATCTTACGATCAAGATGGACCTTCCCAAGGGCCTCTGCATCATGGGCGATGCGGTGCAGATGAAGCACGCGCTGATGATCCTCATGCACAATGCGATCGATTCCATGAAAGGCATGGATGACAAGATTCTCGAGCTTTATGCGAGTGATTATGGCCAGCAGGTCATATTGATCGTGGCCGATAACGGCCCGATGATCTCGGTCGAGGAACGCGCCAAATTTTTCGATCCTTTCTATTCGACAAAGGATCGGGGTACCGGCCTTGGATTTCTGGTGAGCCGGACGATTATCGAAGAGCACAGCGGCCAAATCTGGCTCGATGAATCGGATGATATTGGGGCAAAGTTTATCATCGAACTGCCGTTGGCTGCTTAGACATCGATCTATTTTGCGACCCGTGCTGCGCTTCGATCGGCGGATAATCTATTTACGATATTCCGTCAGTTATGCACTAAGTGTCTGATTTTGCTTAACATAATGCCGATTATCGGATAAGTATTATATTGGCCCAGTTTCAAACGAGACGGTTCGGCTATTTCGAAAATGGATGTATGGATTGGGCAAAGCTGAATTGTGGGAGTGATGGCCGCAATGGTTGAAAAAACGGCGCATGAGCGTGTGAAGATCGCTTTGGCACTTCATAAATCTTCGTTTTCGGAGATTGCTCGTGAACTTGACGTCGCGCCAGCGACCGTTGCTATGGTCAGCCAAGGTTATCGACGAAGCCGGCGCATTGAAAATGCTATCGCTGATGCAATCGGCACGAGTCCGGAAATGATTTGGCCTACTCGATATCTCGATGAAGCGTCCCGATTGGGAAAAGAGGCTCATGAGCGCGTGAAGAGCGCTTTGGCACTTTATAAATCTTCGTTTTCGGTCATTGCTCGTGAACTTGATGTCGCACCAGCAACCGTTGCGATGGTCAGCCAAGGTTATCGACGAAGCCGGCGCATTGAGAAGGCTATCGCTGATGTGATCGGCACGAGTCCGGAAATGATTTGGCCCGCTCGTTATCCGGATGAAGCGTCCTGAACTGGCCGGGATCGGTAGATCAAGGCTTGCCTTGGAAATGCACGGAAGAGATTAGGCGTAAACGCCCGCATCGACAGCGTTGAGGGGCCGACGAGCTTAGGTTGGATCAGCGGGTCTTCCTAAATATCGAGGCTCAGCTGATCTGACGACTTTCGAGCATTTGAATCGATGAGATTTGAGATCGTGAGGCCGATAAGCCTAAGCGGCTGTTCGAGTGGAATTATTCCATCGAGAAGATCTTCATAAATGCTGGTAAGCAATCGGCGATCATCGATCGGTTTATCAATGGTCCGTGATCGTGTGATCTGCTCGAAATCCGCAAACTTGGCTTTCAGCGTGACCGTCCGGCCATCCTTTCCGATCCTTTCGCGATGTTCCCAGAGCTTGTCGGCGATAGCGGTCAGTTCTTCGAGCAGGACCGCTCGGTCGGTGGTGTCATGTTCGAACGTGTTTTCGCCGCCGTAGGATTTGCGCTCGCGGTCGGGCCTAACGGGGCGATCGTCTTCGCCGCGCGCGATCGCGTAAAAGTAGTTTCCGGATTTTCGGAACATGCGCGTGAGGAATTCGAGCGATTGGTTTCTTAGGTCGAGTCCTGTCTTGATCCCGAGTTCCGCCATTCTTGCGGCCGTCGCTGGCCCGATGCCATGAAAACGGCTCACGTCGAGGTCGGCGACAATTTCCGCTCCCCTGCCCGGCCGGATAACGGTTTGCCCGTTCGGTTTTTGGTATCCCGAACCAAGCTTTGCGAGAAATTTGTTATAGGAGACGCCGGCGGAGGCCGTCAGGCCGGTCTGCCGGAATATTTCGGCTCGGATATTCGCAGCGACTTCTGTCGCACTTTCGAGGCCCTGGAGGTTTTCGGTTACGTCGAGATAGGCTTCGTCGAGGGATAGCGGTTCGACCAGCGGCGTGTGGCTCTCAAAGATAGCGCGGATTTGCCTGGAGACCTGACGGTAGACGTCAAATCGAGGGGGGACAATCAGCAGTTCTCGGCATTTTTGCTTCGCCGTCATCACCGGCATTGCCGAGCGAATTCCAAATTTTCGTGCTTCGTAGCTGGCAGCGGCGACGACGCTGCGCGGAGAAGAGCCGGCTACGACGAGCGGCTTTCCTTTTAGTGTGGGATCGTCGCGCTGCTCCACCGACGCGAAGAAGGCATCCATGTCGATATGAATGATTTTCCGATGCGGAGCACTTTCCATGTCGATCTCTAAACCAGCGTGGAGCTGGCATGTTTAACTTGACTAGGTGACCTTCGCAGTCGGCATGAGCCATGCCGTTCCGCGTCCGTTGAGTTTATAGACGAAGCCCTCGCCGCTCCGCAGCGCATTGCGCAGGCCTTTGACGAGCGGCCCGATCGCGACGTTCAGGCTGGCAGAATACATGAGCATGAAATCGCCGTCGACGACGAGCTCTTTGCTGCCATCGAGTTCGATCGCATCGATTTCTTCGACGGGAACGGGTGCTTCGACCGCGAAAACGCCCTTCCCGCTCAACTTGGGCTGCATCAGCCCGTTGCCGCTGAGTACGCCGGCAATCGATTGATGCTTATGCGTCGTTAGCGAGATACCGCCTGAGCAGGCGTAGAATGCCTGATCGTCGAGGAGAAGGGCATCGTCAGGTCCATCGATTGCGGCGAGAATGAAATTCCGGCGTCCGGGTTCGGTCCAGATCGTGCCGTGGCCTGAGAATTTCGTGGCGAAGGCGGACTCGCCGGTGCCGGCTGAGGCGATCGCGCGCCCGAAGAAGCCTTTGTCTTCGTGTTTCTGGACGACGGTTTCGATCTTGCCGTGCATATATTGAAGTGCGCCTGGCTCGAGCAAAATGCTCCCGCCGGTGAGGATGATGCAAAGCTGGAAGATGTCAGTCGCCTCGGCGACATAATGGAAGCTGCCCTCACCCGTAGGAATACCGCGCGTGACGAGACGCTTTTCGACGAAGCGATATTTTTCGATGCGTACACCATCGGCTTCGACGGTCTCTTCGAGTTTGCGAAATTCGGTCATTCTGCCCTGCCCTGTCTTATCCGAATGGATTGTCGTTTTTGGAATAACGCTCGTCGATGAAGCGAGTGTTATTGGTGAAGGCATCGAGATCATGCTGGGCGAGATCGCGGAGCATCGTGTCCACGCGCTGTTGAAGCTTGTCGAGGCTCTCACCGAGGATGAAGCTCGCAGATTTGCCGGTCTTTTTGAAGATTTCGTCGCGGTGGGTTGTTGGAATGTCGATATAGCTTTGGATCAGTTGCGGGAGATGGACATCGCGCATCTGCCCGGTGTCGACACGGCTGAAACTGGGGACGTGCTCGCGCTCCATAGCGGTTTCGACCTCAGCGATCGAACCAAGGATTTGAAGGGCTTTGGCCCTCGCGCTTTTGGGGATGCGTTCATCTTCGTAGTTGAAAGCTTTGGGCGCGGGCGCAGCAGGAGGCGTTGATGGTGCGCGGCTGTTATCGGCCGCTGCCTCTCCTCCGCCGAAGAGGCGGCCGAGGCGTCGAAGGACGCTCATACCGATAATTTTCCTACTATCCGAACTATACCCACCATGTTCATAGCGTCGCATATTCGGCTTTCCAAGGACAGCCGAATGCCAGCCTATAATGAACTGAGGGCAGATTGCTGCTGTCGTTCGAGGGAATCGACGGAAGCAACCACGTCAGCGAAAGCAGTCCTTAGTGATGCGATTTGCCTCGATGCCTCCTCGCTTTCGAGTGCGACCTGTCGATTGCCGTCGACAGTGGATCTCGACGATTGTTCGATCAGCGATGAAGCGGCGGTTCTGACGCCATTGATGCGATCGAGAACGAGGTTCTGGTTGGCGAGGGTCTGTGCTGCCACAATCGCGGTTTGAAGGGCAGCGATCGTCGTAGCGGATGCGCGGTCAATTCCTTTGACCAGATCGAGGTTGTTGGTCTCGATCATGCGCAGTATCGCGTAGCTTTGCTGAGAAACCGCCATTTGGGTGAGAAGGTCGCCATGGCGCTGGCGGACTTCGAAAAGAATCTCGGACCGCAAGCGATTGGCCCTCGCCGGATCCTTCGCTTCGAGCTGGCCTGCCAGTTTCTCAACGCGCTCGTCAAGACTGGAGCACATCGCGATGGCTTCTGCGAGACTGGAGATCAAGGGCCTTGACGCTGATCGATTGGCTTCGAGAGCGATGTTATCCTGCAACAACATGTCGCGGCTTTGTGCCATTGAGGCGAGCGCAGTTTCGATGTCGCCTTCAGCTTTCTGATAGCGATCAAAGTAGCTGGTAATGGTCGCCGCACGAGGAAAGATGCCCAGGAATTTTTTTGGCTTTATGAGTTCGTCGCCGGCGCCGGGATTGATTTGCTCGAGCACCGCACGAAGGCGAGCGAGTTGGGCGTTTACAGCCCCTATAGCTCGCTCCCGGATCGTAGTCCGTGTGATGCTCTTTTGTGATTGTCCTGCGAGGCGGCGCACCTCATCGCTGCCGATCGCCGCGATTTGACGCGTCATGCGATCGAATTCGGGGCTTTTCATGTCGATGGAGACGAAGGCGCCGGCGAACTCTCGCGCGATGGCCTTGATCCTGGCCGAGACTTCGGGCGGCAGCGCGAATTCATCGCCGTCCGGTGTGCTGGCCGCGTTTGGAGTTGGAGGTTCGAGGCTGAGGCCGCTCATGGGATTTTCTTGAGGATCAGGCGACCATCGCGCAAGCTTGTTCGTCAGGTCCAGCGATGCCGTGGATCTGCGCACGCTTGATGATCTGGCCGGCCCAAGGCGCATGGGTTGCTGGTTCGCACATGCTTCCGTTGCTGCCGAAGACGGCCGGTGCATCTTGGCTGAGGATAGCGCGGGCCTCAGCCATTTCATATGCGTCAGGCCGGTAGACGGAATGGATGATCGGAACCTGGTCGGGGTGAATGGCGGTTTTGGTGAGTAGACCGTGTTCGATATCCTGCTCGATTTCGCGGCGAAGGATATCCGGCGAGGAGAAATGCTCGAATACCGGGGCGGCGACGGAAAAGCCGTTCGGGATGAAGGTGCCAGCGATATCGCGAATGACGGCGCCGAGAGGACCGTCATAGGCCGTCCGATAGCGCGAGCGGCGGATGCCCAGGAGCGCAAGGATGTCGTTGCCGCCGATACGCACGACCGCCACACGCTCAGCATAGGGTTTGAGCTGGTCGCACATGCGAGCGAGTGCAAATCGATCGAAGGCTTCTTCGCCTTCGATGGTCGGCATGATCCGATGCTCGCTCTGCATCAGGACGGTGAGCCAGACGGGCAGCGTCTGGGTCGTGACCTTGGGAAGAACAAATCCGGTAATGTGCTCGATGCCGTCCATTTGGAGCAGCCGAGAGAGCATCGGCAGGTCACGGGGCCGGACATAGATTGAAAGATCGGAGGGTTTATCACCCAGCGCCGTGAGGAGGCGCTGAAGGCCCTCGATTGCCTCGGGAACCTGATCATCGCGAACGGCGTCTTCAAGGCAGACGACCATTGATCGAAGTTCGTCGATTGAGCCGTAGGCCATAGCGATGGCGACTGGATTGGTGGCGGGCACGTAAAGCGTGGCGCCCAGTTCGACAGCGTTCACTGCTGGTCTCCCCCGAGATCTTTGATGATGGTTATGGCACGATAGGTCCGCATATTTCTTTCAAATACGCGCACCCCAGCTTGCTCTGCCAAAAGGCAAATATGAGCGACGTCGGGGTCATCCCGGCGTTGCACATAAATTCGGTCTGGAACGCGGCGCAGGACGGCCCGGGTGGCCTCCGCGATACCGGGCTTGATTCGATTGAGATCGCGAACGTCGCATTCCTCCGCGATACTGCGGATCATCGCATCGGCTTCCGCCCGTACGCCTGGCGCTGCTGATTCCGTCCATGTTTCGGTTGCAGGCGACCATTCGCCGGCTTTCCGGACGGCTGAGATGAAATCGCGGCTGACGTCGCTGTCCGCATGTTCAGGCATCGCGACGCATGCGTGAAAATCATCGGCCCCGACGACGTCGTCATTGAGGACCGAGCGGCTGACGAGACCGGATACGATCCCGTTCAGGAGACCGCTCGGGATGACATAATCGTCGAAGGTCGCAGCGAGATCGGCACGGCCGGCGGGATCAGCGACGACGGCGAGGAAGGGTTTGAAACCGCTATTGCTCTGTTCGAGCGAGTGATCGAGCTCACCGCGAATGGCACCCTTCCCTGTCCATCCATCGACGAAGATAGCATTTTCGGTGCCGTGACGTTCCGCGACATAGGCGAGCGCATTTTCGTCGATCCCGCGTCCACGGATGATGCTGATCGAATAGTGAAAAGTTTCGACGCCGAGCTGCTGCAGCGCTCGCTTGAGCAGAATGCCGATTGGCGTTCCGGCACGGGCAAGTGACAGAATAACACAGTTTTCTGAGGTTTCAGGGCGCTGTTTGATTGCCTGGGCCAGCGTTGCGACATCATGCTTCAGGCGCGCTGCATTCTCGGACAGTGCGTTTGCATAGAGATCCATATAGCGCTGGTCGGGAACCGATTCCGCCGAAAGCATTTCGGAGTAATGGCGCTCGCCTGATTGGATCAGCGCCTCTTTTTCTGCGATGGCTGTCGGAGCGATTTCCTGCGGATTGAGCAGGAAGATGACGTCCTCGGGCGAATAGCTCCCTGAGAAAATCCAGTTGCCGTCATGGTCGACGAGGTTGCTTTTGATGGGCGAGTGCATCGTCATTATCGAATCCAGTTATTCCCGAGAGCGATCTCGGCCCAAAGCTGAGAGGTTGTGGGTATCGCGGCAAAATCGCAGAGATCCATAAAGCCGACGTCGGAAATGCTATCGCCGATGCCAATGATGGGGCGATCGGGATCGCTTGTGCGAACTTCTTCGATGAAATACCGCGCCGCCTGCCGTTTTCCGAGCCACGGCGGCAGATAGGCGAGATTATTGCCATTGCGGTGGCATCGCCATTTTTCCGGCAGGCTGTCCGCCAACTGCAGCTCGAGCGCTGCGAGAGCGTCATTTGAGCCTTCGTTGCTCTTGATGACGATGTAGAGGTCGAGGCCGTTTTCTTCGACCGACCAATGGCGAAAGCGTGTCGCACAGAGGTCCTTGGTCAGGGCATGATAGACATCGGCCACTGGATCGAAACGAAGGGACAATTCCTGAAGTTCGGAATGCCAGGCCATATCGAGTTCGCCGTCGTCGCGGAGAATGCAGCCACCGTTGGAGCAGATCGCCGGCGCCTGCTTGATATTGACGCGTGCGAGCACGTCGCGGCCGCGTGCCGTGACGGGAACGACGGCGCCTACCTCGAGCCAGCGAAGGAAGCGCTGCTGCATCGTTGTCGCAAAGCCGCTGGGCGTTCCGTCGACGAGGCTGCTCATTTGAAGCAAACCTTCGGCGCCGGGCGGGCACTTGGGCATCGTCTGGAACAGCGTGTCGTCAAGATCGGTAAGTACGACGGGGTTCATTTCATTCCTCCTCCGCATAGTTGCAAAGGATGATTTCGACGGGAATGTGGGCCCCCAGCACGCCGATGGCGGCGTGTGCTTCTTCAACCTGATTGGCGGTGACCTCGCTCACGATAAGGATACGATCAGGCTCATGGCCGAGCATATTATAGAGGAAGCAAGGCGCGCCGCTGCCGTAGCTGTCGGTGAAGTGTGATTTGCTCCGCATAGCGCCACCGAGAAGCGCGGGGCTGCGCGTAATGCACTGGACAGCTGCGATTCCGCCTGAGGCCTCGATCTCTTCAGCGACGAGGAGGGCCTCGTAGGAATGTTCGCCTTCGCCAAGGACAAGAATGCGTTCACCCGGCTTGACGTCGATAGCGAAACGAGCGGCTTTCTCCGGAGCGAGCAGGCCGCTACGGCTTCGCATGCCGTTGACGGGTGCAATTCCAGCCGCGTTTGAACCGGCCGCTAGGGCGGGAACGTCGGGGACTTCAGATGCGGTCCAGGTCATCAATCCTGAGACCAAGGAGATCGGAAGCGTTGGGCGCGGCATGTTCTTGATGTACCCGAAGCCGCTCCAGTCGGTGATGCAGCAGGTGGCCACCAGCTCGAGCTTCGGCATCGTTTCGCGCATCGCGTTGGCGACAGCAACATAGGTTTTCCCTGTGCTGCATTCATCGTCGACGATGACGAGAGTGCGAGAAGCGCGAACGATGTCTTCGATTTCGAGGTCGGCGACCTGGATCAGATGTGTCGAGGCGTGACTATGCCCTTCTTCAAAGCGGGCGATAATCTCGGCATCGCTGACGAGTTGTCGCGACGATTGGAGATAAACGACCTGCTGATGCGGGTTCGAGTTCTGATAGGCTGCGAACACGCCTTGTCCGAGCGCCGTAGCCGTTTCTGCCATGCCGAGAATGACAATGGGACCGGAAAGATCCGAAGGAATTTTGGCTGCAATCTGTTCCATGGCTCCGCGCATATCGGTCGGCGACGCAGGAAGGTGGCGACCGAGAACCCTCGATACGATCAGAAACCCGCGCTTTGGATTGGCGCGCGCAGCGAAATCGCAATAGGCTTCGAGATCGGCCTTTGAAACGTCGGCGAAGCCAAGCGTTCCGGTCGAGAGCTCAATTGATGTCTTTTCGGGCAGCTCAGTGAGCATAGACGTAAAATTTCCTCAGAAAATCGAAAACCAAGAGCACATTCAACGATCAAATTTAATCTTGTCGTGCGGGCAGTTTGGATATCCCTCCCTCTAGTCGAGGGGTTTCTGGACCTTCAAAATGCCATGAGAATTCACCTCCATTTTAGCGCCAAAGCGGCGGAGGAGATTCTCAGGGTCGATGGCAGCCATGTTCGAGCAATCGACCTGGTTCCATCCGTTGCGATCGATTTCAGCGGTCACGACATATTCGTCGTCGAGACGGCCTGTAGATCCGCTCCGCTGGGTGTAGGCTGACACCGCCACCGTGCGAAGTCCGCTACTGACCGAAAAACTGTGCCCGATCAAGCGAAGTATCAATGACGAGATGTGGCCCAGATAGATGGCAGCGATTTCTTTCTGGGGGATATTTTTGGTAACGAGAGTGCCGTAGCCGATGTTCGGCGCCCATCGTATCGTCGGCATATCTTCAATTTCTGGCAGATCGACATCGAGCAGGAGGCGCTTCTCACGAAGCTCGATCGCAATATTGGTTTCGCGCGGCCATTCCAGATTACCAAGCGCTACGAGAATATCATTCTCGAGGTTCGCGATGTCTGGGCCAGCATTGGCCTCAGCCGCACGCCATTGCATCAGAGCCTGCATGAAGGCTTCTTGACTGGGATAGGATTCCCGTTGCGGCTTGTTCGAGCTGGGCCGCGCCGGTTTAACAGAGGTGGGAACATCGTGATGAAGCTGAATGATCTCATCGATGGCCGCATTGCGAGCTATGGCGTTGCGTTCCAGCAGCCCGGCAATCTCGTCCTTCATGGCCCGTCTGGCGGCGGGATAAAGTGAAGGGTCGATAGGAAACTCATTCTCGTCGGCAAAACGAATTTCATCGTTTTCGAGGATCGCCATCAATCGGGAGGGAAGTTCCGGTTTGGGTGTTGGCGGAACGCGTTCTGGGCGGCTTGGTCGATCCAGACGTTCGCGGTAACTGAGACCGGTTCCCGGAATTCCGACATTCCCGTAGACGCCGCGCTTGCCCATTGTGACGGATGCTCCGCGTGGCCCCACGGAAAGCGAGGCCCCGGATTTACTGAGGTTCATGCGGACGCCCGGAAGGAGCGTTATACGCTTCGAAAATCTGAAACCCATAGCCCTCCCCTTGCCGCGTCAGCTGTTTACGAGGATGCTGACGACGGACTGCCGCAGTCGCTGGACGACGTTCCGACGGTCATTATCGTGGGAGAGATTAGGTGCGGGGATATCGATCCCCGATGCCGCAAGCATTTCATGAACCAGGCTGACCTTGATCCCGAAATTCACATTTTCGCTGATTGCACCGCGATCGCGGAGATTACCGTGTGCGAGCGAGGATGACGTGATGCCGACGAGGTTTCCATATTCGTCGAGGATTGCGCCCCCTGACGATCCTGATCCAATTGGCGCGGTAAACTGGAAGCGGGAGATATCCCCTTCCCACCCCTTCAGGCCCGAGACGTTGCCGGTTGAGACTTTGAGATCGGCGCCGAGCAGGTCCATAAGAGGATAGCCGGCTGCAAGGACCGCCTCGCCGAGCCAGATCGCGGCCGTGTTGCGCATTGGCAGCGGTGTGCCTTGCACGTCGCCCTGCAGCAGCGCGAGATCGTGCATCGGATCGACTCCGATGATCGTGAGCATTTGGCGCCCACGTCCAACCATGAATTGGTTTCCGTCTTCGATGACATGTGCGTTGGTCACAATGATGCCGGGCGCGACGAGAACGCCGCTTCCGGATCCAAGCGATTGTCCAGGCGGCATGGGGCGCGGGTTTCCACGTTCGCTGCTCCCTGAGTTGCGGCGGCGACCGGGAATGGCATCGATGGCAAAGTTTCGAGCTCGGGCGAAGGCTTCGATTCCGAATGTATAGCCTTCGTTCGCGACTTTCACGCGTCGTTTGTCGTCCCGGAGGTATGCTTCGGCGATGATGACGGCGCCGAGCTGATCGACAGGCTTTGGGAATTCATAGGACGTGCCGGCGAATTCGACGGTTACCGGATAGCAGTCGTTGACGAAGCCGCCTGTGCGTTCGTCTGTGACGTAGAGGAGGATTTCGGCCTTTTCGCCGAGATCGGCCATGGTCGAGAGGCGCCATTGCCCAGGTGTGCTGGTTTGGTCGAGCGCACGGAAAGAACCTGCGGGCGAGACAGCTACGGCGGTAATTCGATCGGGGTTGGCGCCGTTGATGCGGATTGTGCACTCGTCTTCGTTCCCGACGGTTAGTCGTTCTCCAGGCTGTGTTGTTTTCATGAGCCTCCCCTTCCCGACGTTACGCCGCAACTGGGCGAACGACAGTGGAAAATGCCACCTCGGTGTTGATATCTGATTGATCGACGGTTTCGGGGGTCAGGCGGCCCGTGAGCAGACCTGCCCAGTCGGCAACGAGGCGGCATCCGACCTGGTCGGCATAGACGACGCCCCCTGCGGGCCGCGCATTGATTTCGAGGAGTTTCCAGCTTTCATCATAGGCTTTCCGGAATTGTGCATTCACGAGACCATGAAGGCTGAACCGTTCTACGATCGATGCAACGAGCTCGCCGAGCGGATGCCGCGTGACGATATGTTGACGGCCGGTGCCGAGTTTGGTGCGGGCCGCATATTTGATCGTGCGGCCGTGGTCGGCGAGAATGTCGAAGGAGATTTCGGGGCCTGGCAAATAGGGCATCACGACAATGTCGTCGACGAGACCATGACGTTCTTGTTCCCGCAGTGCAGCGATATATTGATCGGGCCTGATCCGGCGACGCTCTGAATCCTGTAGGTGCGCGATCGGCGAAACGTCCATCAGGCGCCAGAAGCCGAGGCCATTGACGCCGTGACGCGGTTTTACGCAGGGGCTGCCTTCGGCGGCATCGTCGCTCCAATTGACGATCAGCTGCTCGAGGTCATGGCTGTCCGAGATCACATAGGTCGGGAGATGATATGCTTCGCCGGCGAGCGCTTCAGCAAAGGCGTATTTGTCGTCGAGCAGTTCGATGGTTTCGATCGAAGCGGGAAGATGTGTGCGACATGGCAAAGACGCTGCAGCGATCGCTTTACGCCGCCGGGTGGGGATGAAAATATCGATGTCATGCGCAGCGATGGTGTCGCGAACCCATTGGACATAGGCGTCGCTATCTTCCGGGTCGGTTTCGCCGCCGTCGATCCAAGTCTCCGTGGGCCCTGGATAATGGGCGCTATGCGGCGATACGCTCACATAGACATCGAGCATGGGATCGGCCTCGCGCATGAGCTTGGCGATGGGCGCGAGCGAAAAGCCCCGATTGAACCAGATTTTGGTTGAAGCAGTCATTGTTGGATTTCTGAGAGCAGAAAACCCGGCCCGATGTCGGGCCGGGAGATCGATTAGCCGAGGTTAACGCCGAGGCTGGCGGCAAGACCTGAAAGGCCGCTTTCCCAGCCTTCACCGATGGCCTTGACCTTGATGTCGCCCTGGGGACCGCGATAAAGCTCGACGAAGATCAGCGAGGTGTTGGTGCTGCCATCTTCCGAGAGGTCGAAGCGCGCGAGTTCCTTGCCGTCGGCGTCATTGAGGACGCGGGCATAGGCATTCGAGACTACGCCGAAATTCTGGCGCCGTTCGACGCCTTCATGGATGGTCACCGCGATGACGACCTTTTTGACGTCGGCCGGCAGCTTGGCGAAGTCGATCTTGATCGTTTCATCGTCGCCGGCGCCTTCGCCGGTACGATTGTCGCCGCCATAGACGACCGAGCCATCGGGCGAGGCCTTGTTGTTGTAGAAGATGAAGTGAGCATCGCTCAGGACCTTGTCGTTCTGACCAACAACAAAGGCCGAGGCGTCGAGATCGAAGGCCGCTCCGTCCGTTTGACGAATATCCCAGCCGAGACCGACGGTCACGGCAGACAGGTTGGGGGCTTCCTTCGTGAGCGAAACATTGCCGCCCTTGACCAATGAGACTGCCATGACGGCTCCTTTCCAGATGAGGGAACGGCTGCCCGGATTGGTTCCGGGCAGCCGCGAGAGGCTTATTTAGCCGACGTCGACGCCATAGTTTTTGGCGAGCGGGCCGAGACCGCCCTTGAAGCCCTGGCCGACAGCGCGGAACTTCCATTCGCCGGCGTTGCGATAGACTTCACCAAGGATCATCGCGGTTTCGACCGAGGCGTCTTCCGAGAGGTCGTAGCGGACGATTTCGCTGCCGCCCTGCTCGTTCACGATACGAATGAACGCGTTCGAGACCTGGCCGAAGCTCTGGCCGTTCGCTTCGCCATCGTGAATGGTAACAGCGATCGCGATCTTTTCGATGTCGGCGGGCACCTTCGAGAGCACGATCTTGATCTGCTCGTCGTCGCCTTCGCCTTCACCGGTGCGGTTGTCGCCCTGGTGAATGACGGCGCCGCCGATGTCCTTGTTGTTGTAAAAACAGAAGTCGGAGTCGGCGCGAACCTTGCCATCGGCCTTCAGCAGGAACGCCGACGCGTCGAGGTCGAAATCCTTGCCGTCAGTCGCACGAACGTCCCAGCCGAGACCGACCATGATGGCGTCGAGACCGGGTGCTTCTTTCGAGAGGCTGACGTTGCCGCCTTTTGAGAGGGAAATTGCCATGTGGTTTCATCCTTCCTTTTTGAAGTTGGTGGCCGCCCTAGGGCGGCCGGGGTGATAAAAATTATGCTTCGGCAGCTTCCGGCTCGCCATTCGGGTTGGCGCGGTTCCACCGCACCGACGACCAGAATGCAATCCCGATGAGTGCAGCGCCGATCAGGCCGGTGATGACTTCAGGGATATGCTGGAAGGTGTTGATGTACATGATCGCCGCAAGTGCGATGATTGCGTAGAAGGCGCCGTGTTCGAGGTAACGATATTCCGAGAGCGTACCCTGACGCACGAGGAAGATCGTCATCGAACGGACGAACATCGCACCGATGCCGAGGCCGATCGCAATGATGAACAGGTTGTTCGAAAGTGCGAAGGCGCCGATGACACCGTCAAACGAGAAGCTTGCGTCGAGAACCTCGAGGTAGAGGAACGCGCCGAAGCCGGCCCGGGCTACCTGCCCTGTCGTTGCGACGGGCGCTTCGAGAACATGGTTCACGATTTCGACGCCGATATAGGTCAGGAGACCGCCGATCGCCGCCACGATGAAGGTGTGCGAGTCTGCTGGTGCGAGCATCATTGACGTCAGGTAGGTCATCAGCAGGACGAAGCCGATCGAGATGGCTTCGATATTACCGACCTTCGCAAGGGGGCGTTCGATCGCATCAATCCAGTCGACCTCCTTGTCGGAGTCGAAGAAATATTTGAGACCGACCATGCCGAGGAAGGCGCCGCCGAAGCCCATGAGACCGATGTGTGCAGCGTTGAGAATCTTCTCATACTGTTCGGGCTGATTGATTGCGAGTTGGACAGCCTCGATGGGGCCAAGACTTGCCGCGATCATGACGATGACAAGCGGGAAAACGATCCGCATACCGAAGACCGCGATCGCGATACCCCAGGTGAGGAAGCGGCGCTGCCAGACCGGATCCATGTCCTTCAGCACCGAAGCATTGACCGCCGCGTTGTCGAAGGAAAGCGAGACTTCGAGCACCGCGAGAACGGCGCAAATCCAGAGGATGCCGAGAGCGCCGTCGATGGTGCCGTGTAGCTGCCATCCGTACCAGCCGCCCAAGGCGAGTGCGATAGCTGTAAAAATCAGCGATCCGCCAAAATGCTTGAACATGTGAGTTTTCCCTGTTGAACGCCCTTGGGGCGAATGGAATCAGTCTTTCGTGCCGGCTTGCCAGCGCATAAAAATGCCGATGTCATCGGCAAAGGGCTTTTGGCTCAGATAATATTTCATGTGGCGCTTCATGTTGAGCGCACCGCCTTCGTTGTCGATGATCGCGATGCCGCAGAGTCGGCAATTGTCGCGACCTTCGTCGAGGCGGACTTCAATCTCGGGTTGGCCCGGGATGTTCATCCGAACGACGCCGTCGGTCTTATTCCAGTTGGGAACCCCGTCGTAGATGAGCGCAAAGACGGCGATGCGCTTGATCTGGTCGAAGAATTTGCCGTTCACGCGAATGGTTTCGCCGGCGGAGACGGCCCCGGTGCGATCGTCTCCCGACAATTCGATCCATGGGTCGTAATTGAAGCTGCCGAACGTGTTGCCGAGCGCCTGGATGACACCCTTGTCGCCGTTCTTGAGTTCGTACAGGACGCCAAGATCAAGGTCGATATTCTTGCTGCCGCCGCCAAAGAATCCTCGCTTCTGCTCGCCCTGCGACCAGTTGAGATTGAGGACGATCTCGCCGAAACTATCGCCGGTTTTTTTGAGGCTGACGCTCGGGCTCGATTTTTCGAGTGTGATCTTTTTGAGGCTCACGGGCGCCGAGGGTGCTGGCGCGGGTGCGGGCGTCGGTGCCGGGGCAGGAGCAGGAGCTGGCGTTGGTGCAGGCGCGGGCGCGGGCGCCGGGTCTGCCGCGACTTCTCCGCCGAAATGTCCGATCAGGCTTGCGAGGCCTCCAGCAAAGCCCTGGGCGATTGTTCCGCAGCGCCAACCCGAGCTGTGGCGATAAAGCTCGACCATCATGACGGCCTTCTCGTTGGAGAGATGGTCGGCGACGTTGAACTCGGCCTTGCCCTGATCGATCGAGACCATGAGGGGCTTTGCATCGGAGATCGGACGGTCGTCATGGGTTGCCGTCAGAACGATCCGGTCGATGGTCGATGGAAGCGCATCGAGATCGATTGTGAAGGTGGCCTTGTCGTTTGATGAGGCCAAATTGATTTCGCCATTGGGCGAACGCGGGTTCGAGAACAGGACGACATATCGGTCATCGCCAATCTTCTTGGCGGCATCGAGACCGAAGGCGGCTATGTCGACGCCTTGAAGACCGAAGTTCACGGAAACTTCGCACCGGTTGCCGATACCAAGATCGGCCAGGCTGCGCTTTTCGCCTTTTTGCAATTGCATGGACGCTTCCTCATCAGATTGGCGCCCCCTTAAAAAGGGAGCGCCATAGGTAGTTCAAAGAGGGGATGATCAGGTCAGATCAAGCGCTGCGACTGTTCGGTGAGCTGCTTGACATGGACGCCTTGGGCGCGCTCGCCGATTGCCTTGTAGACCCATTCGCCGCCGCTGCGCTTCAGCGAGGCGAGAATGAGACCGGTGTATGCGCCGCTGTCGCTGATGTCGTAGCGAGCGAGCTCCTTGTTGCTCGCAAGGTCGATGACGCGGCCGAAGGCGTTCTGAACCTTGTCGAAGGTTTGACCTCGGAAGCTCGTCACCGTCAGCACCAGCGTTTCGACGTTCGACGGCAGACGCGTGAGGTCGATCGCGATGGTTTCATCATCGCCATCGCCTTCGCCGGTCAGATTGTCGCCGCTGTGCTTGATCGAGCCATCACGGCTGACGAGCTGCTGGAACCAGACGATGTCGAGGACATTGCCGGCGCCGTCGAACACAAGGCACGATGCGTCGAGATCGATGCTGTCACTGCCACCAGCGATCTTTGCGAAAAAGCCCTTCGCGGGAGCCATGTCCCAGCCCACGCCGAGCGCGATGCGCGTGAGGCCACTGCCACCGGCTTCCTTAGCCAGACTGACGGTCGAGTTCTTGGAAAGCGATACAGACACAATTTTCCCCCATTAATCGAAAGATATCTTCTTACTTATAAAGCGGTCAGCGACCTGTCTATATCCTTGCCTGAAATGGTCGTAAGAATTTATGAACGGGCAAGTGTTTAGAACCAATTTCAGTCGCGTGCGCTGGCGGGATCGCCCTGTCGGCATGTTGCCGAATTAATAATATAGCTTTGGGGATGTGTTTAAGGGGGCCCGCTGCATCGCATAAAATACTAAGATTTCTATGCAATGCGCCTGTGGGGTGACAGCGTCAGCTAGCCGCTACATCGCCAATCAGACATGTCGACGTTAAACTTTTGTGACCAGAAAGGCTTGTCTTGTTTCTTGCATTTCTACTCGCGTCGGTTGTTCCAAGCGGCGACAGCTTCAATTGCACGCCCATAAGAGTATGGGATGGGGATGGTCCCATTTGGTGCAAGGAAGGGCCGCGTATTCGGCTCTCTGGCATTAGCACGCGCGAAATCGACGAAAGCTGTAAACCGAACCATCCGTGTCCGAAGGCATCAGGCGCTTCGGCGCGCAATCATCTGGCTGGCCTGGTCGGAGCTGTGACCGGTAGAGCGAGCGAAGGACATTTGCTCGTTAAGGGGCCGGTCTTGCGCTGCCGTTCAGTTGGGAACGGCAAGGGGAGCAGGACCGCAGCCTGGTGTGTCTCTCCCAAATCTGGCGATTTATCGTGTCGAATGGTGAGCGATGGCTTTGCACTTCGCTGGGCGAAATATTGGAAAGATCATCGCTGCTAGAGCCGATCGCCGACATTCGTCATGGACAGATTTTCTGGGGCGGCGATGTCCATCTGGGGCGGCTGTCATCGGAATAATAGACCTGACGGCATCCTGAACTGGGGTCTGCTTCGCTGGGGACTGCATAGCCGGCAGTCCCCGACCCTTCCCACCGAACAGGTTGGCCGCCTTCAAACGCTGCGGTCATGGCCTCTTTCACTACGGTAGGAGGCAATGAAATGAGCTCGGCGGCCGGTGGTGATGGTGGAGCTAAAGCTTCCTCCGCCGGCTGCGCGAGCGGCACTTCAGGATCAGTCTGCTCACTTTCGGCGATCGGATCGTCATCTGCGGCCGGAGACGTTTGATCGGCCGCAGATGACTCCGGGAAAGAGCTCAATTCGCTGGGGGTTCGACTGGTCGATTCGGGAAACCTCCAATCGGTGAGCCAGAGATAGGCTGCGAAGCCCAATATGATGTAGATGACTGTCGAATAGAAGAAGTGAACGAATGGATGGTGGCGTCTGCGGCTCGAGCCCCAAAGCTCGCCTTTTTTTGACCAGAGAAACCAAAATTCCGCGAGCAGTTTGCCCGGGAAGCTATAATACTTCATCCGATCCCCTCCCCCATTTGGCGCCTCAATAATATCGAGATCGCTATTAGGCGAGCAATTTTTGAGGGAGGGTTCTGACCGACTAGCGTTCGATATCGAGTTTTGGTGCCCCGAAGGACGCCTCTTGGACGTCATTCGGTCCGACGCTCAATTCGCGCATCGATCGCCCAGCTTGTTGGGCATAGGACGCAGCGTCGAGATCGCGTCGGGCCGATGCGAAGAAGCGATCGGCTGCCTCGTCCTGTTCCTTGGCGGTTCGATATCCCCAGCCGGGATCGCCGGCGATATGTTCTTGCCAGGCTGTTCCGAGTCCATTTTCGGCTTCGATTTTCATGGCTTCACGCTGTTCGCGTTCCCACGCGGCGTCCATGACGTCTTCTTCGTCCTTCATATCGAATTCCTACCGAGAAAAGCCGCTGCGGCGCTGATGTGCCGCAGCAAGAAAATCGAGCTGCTGATCGTCAGAACGGCCGCGCTCTTTCAGAATCTCCTGGCCCGGAACGGGCTCATAGCGGATCTGGACGCCGGAACCGTATTTCTCGCCATAGCCTCGGCCGGCATCAGCAGACCATCCTTCGGCTTTGCTCCAGTCTTCGAGACGGTCGCGTGAGCAGTTCTTCAGATCGATGGGTTCAACGCCGGTCACGCGGACGTCGACGAAACGACCACGCATTTCCTTGTCTTCGAAAAAGCGGACGGTTTGCCCAGGCTTCATCGATTCCCAGCGCGCATATCCTCCCCAGGCTGGAAAGCGAGTCGTCGACGTGCGTTCGCCGGAGAGGATGGCATCGAAGGTCGTCGCCGATGAAACCCCTTCCCGCTTGCTGCGACCGAAGGCGAAATACATGCTGGCTTTGATTTCAGGAGCAGGGCTTGTCGTTCGGCCGGAAATATCGGCGCTGGATCGCGAAAGGCCGCTCATGCGCTTCGCCGCGATTTCCCGAGCCTGTTCAAAGGTCGGGAAAGTCGTGCCGCGCGGCAGCTCATTCTGGCGCGCACCATCGCGCGACTGGTCGAGAATGGCGCCGAGGATGTTCTGGCCAGTAAGGCTGTTCCCCGACGGCTTCGCGCCCCAAAACGCATCGCGCGTCGAGATCTCGACGATCGGACGACCTTTGGACGCGTTGAGGACTGCGACGAATTCGGCAGACTGCCGTTTGCGCGTGATGACATAGGCCATCGCCTCAACGTTGATCTCCTTCCAGTCCGGCCGGGTCTCTTTGATATGTTCGTAGGCGACCTGTTTCGCGACATATGCGTTCGGCGCCGCCCGAATGAGTTCTTGGATGTCGGGACGGTGCGGAAAGCGAATAGCCTGATATTGGGCTTCGCTGGACTTCCAACGGAGTCCACCGTCATCGTAGGGATGATCGTTCGACATATTCGAAAGCGCGCCATTTTCTTCGCGGACTTTACAGAAGGCAGCGACGTTCGCGCGCTCCCAGCTCTGAGCCGGACGCATGATGGCGGCATAGTCGAATTCGGTGTCGTTCACGGGAGCCGAGCGGGTTGTGTCGACAGCGGCGGAACGAGCCGCGTCGACGGTGCTCGGGTGCGATCGTTCGATATCGCGGCCTTGTTCGAGCCCGAGCTCCTTGAGAAGGGCTGCGCGGATGGCGGGACGCTGCAGGTTGAGGACCGGGATGCCGAGATCATCTGCGATACGGATCGCCTGGCCTGTACCGCCCGTGGCACCGCCGTCGACGGTGTAAGGGATCATGAAGCGAGCAGGTCGATCGAGGTTCTGTCCCAGCACCTGCCCCATGTTGCGCGTATGGAGATTTTGAGCGGATTCCGAAAGCCTGTGCCAGGCAGGGTGATATTTCTGCGCGAGTTCGCGTGCTTTCGCGAGCTGCGGGCCGGAAAGAATATGGGCCTTAGCGGGTCGGAATGGCTGACCGGATTTTTCCTCGTGCCGGCGGATCAAATCCCAGCGCGGCTTATCCCACTTCGAATTGGGATTGGCGCCAAAGCCTTTCCATGGGGCGTAAATTTCACGCTGATCTTCGATCGAGGTTCCGATCTCGAACGCCGTGTCGGCGCCGCCGGCAAAGCCAGAGCGAAGCGTAAAGCCACGCTTTTCGAGCATTTCGGCGATCTGCGTCATTTCGTCGAGCGTATCGATCGGCGTTTCGCGCGAGCCGATTCCAGCATAGGGCTTATAGCCGGTTCCTTCGGCAAGGAGCCCGGGGATCATTGCGACGAGCTCGTCTTCGCTCCATTTTCCCGTTAGGGGCGCCGACGAATTTTGAGCTTGTCGGCTGCCGCCATCTCCGAAACCCATCGAGGTCTGGCGCTGCGACGAGTTTCCACGATTAAAAGCCATAGCTTTCCTCCATCTTCCAACTGCAAATTCTAGATCTTTGAAGATCCATCCGCAATTGAAGGAAGGAAATTTCTATAGATTTCTTGGGAAGGATACGCTGCTGTCGTGATGCAGCGTGGCTTACCACATGGTTGCAGGGGGCATTTAGCCCCCTGCCCTCGATTAACCGGCGACCTTGTCCTTGAGGCCTTTGGCAGCCGAGAAGGCTGGCTTGCGGCTGGCAGCGATCGGCATGGGCTCACCAGTGCGCGGATTGCGTCCGGTGCGAGCAGCCGTCGATTTTGCCGAGAATTTGCCGAAGCCGTTGATGCTGACTTCTTCGCCGGCCGCGACGGCGTCAGCGATCGTATTGATTACGCTGTCGACAAGCTTACGGGCTTCGGCTTTCGAAATGTTGGCGTTTTCGGCAATTTTCTCTGCGATGTCCTGCGTATTCATTCTGGATCCTTTGTTGTGTTGAGAGCCGAGGAATAACGCTCTCAGGGAGGGTTGTGAATCCCTTGCGTTGTCAAACGAGCATATCCCGGCGCCGCAGCGCCGCAGACACGTCCTGATTGAGCACGCAGACGAGGTTGCGCAGACCGCCACGATTGGAATGCGGCACGCGATATCCTTCATAATAGCGCGTGATATATCCGCATTTCTCAAGCTCTCCGACGATACGGCTGAAGTTGTCGGCGCCGGTGGCGCGGACACGCTCGTTCACGGCCTGATCGACGATCCGCTGGGCTTCGAACATGTCCTCGGGAAGCTTGTCCTGGATTTCTTCCCGGATGCGGCGCTCGAGCTGCTTGCGGCGATTGTCGCGCCCGGACATGCGGGCGAGGCGTTTGCCGATATACTCGCGCAGCGGAAGCTTCTCGTCGTCCTCGTCGGTGATGAAGGGGCCAGTCTTGCCCGAGGGCCCTGCCTGCTCAGCGAGCAGCGACAGGACAGCAAAGGCGTAACGTGGCCGGGTCGACGAAGCGGATAGCTCGTCGAGAATATGGGCAACGCTCATCGCGGCTTTCGCCATATTGTTCGCCTCCCGGGCCGGGTTTGTTCCACGAGGTCTCCTTGGCAGAATCGGAGCGAAAAACCAAGAAAAAATGGCGAAATATCAATGATTATTGTCTGACTCTGCCACTCCTGACAGTTTGCCCAGCCCGCGCCGGCGATCTCATTCTGTGCTGGACTTGTTCTTTGCCCCATTGGAAACTGATTCAAGCAGTTGAAATGGAGTCATTTTAGGGTCGAACCGGCAGCGCCCTTGGGCAAACTGTCACTGGCGACAGGGGTCGTTTCTGATCGCCAGTGAGGTTGACGGCCAGGGTCTTGGATTAGCTTAGGGGTGCATACTCGCCGATATGCCACACGATGTTTCGTTCGGCCTCGCACAGAAGGAGGTCGGGTCTTTTGCTCGTGTTGAGCTGGGGTAGCGCACCGAAAATATTGAAGGCCCAGATCATGGAGCAACCAATCGCAGCGATGGGGAGGCCGAACAAGAATGGTCGGCTAATTCCCACGATGTCGAGCACGGCAAGAAGCGCGACCAGCATCGCCAAGGCTATGCAAGCGAACCCAAGAACGACCATCGAATGTTGGATGAAATCGGCTCGATATTCGATTTTTTGGATCTTTTCGATTTTGGAAAGCCCAGTGGCGGCAAGGGTCTCTAATTTCCAGCCTTGGGGGAATTCGATGTCGTCCGCCGAATTTTCGAGCCAATGGAAGAATTGTGAACGGACGGGAGAGTTTATTGGGAGCGATGCAATTCCGATGGCATTTGTGATCGCCTGGTTATGATCTTGGGGATTACGCATGGATGTTCCTGTCTCCCAGCAAAGGTAGCGCGGCCGGCGCCCTTGGGCAAACTGTCACGAACGACATGGGCAAGTTGATCCGACTCACGGATTGACTGGTTACGCAGGGAGGAGGCGCCGGATAATTTCGGCGGCGATCCGCCCTTCTTCCTCCTGTTCGATTTTGGTTATGACGCTGTCCCAGCGCGATCGTGGCCGCATTTTGACCATTTCACGCCGATAGGCCTGGTACGTTTTGTCGTCGGCGGTGTGCCTGAAAATCCAACCAACCTCGCTTCGGATGAGGTCGTCATATTCGGATCGCTCTGCCTCGGTCAGCTGGGGTTTTTCCTGGAGCGTTTCGATGCGCTCGCATTGATCGATGGTGACAAGGTCCATTGTCGATCTGAACGCGATCTTCTCGTCGCCCCAGCCCCAAAGAGTCATTTTGAGCAAAGTCGCCAAGCTTTCACCGGCTTTGATTTCGGTTTCGACGGGATTTGTGAGTTCGAGGCGTCCATTGTCAAAGATAAGGCTGTTCGCGGTCGTAGAGCCTATATTGCCATGGGCTTCGTACATATGGTGGTTCTTCAACGTCCCGGCCGGGAGGCTTGCGACAGCGAGTACCAACACGATTTTTTTGCCGGGTTCGGCCGGCATGCGACAATCACGAAGAACGATGCCTCCGCCTCCGACGCCGTATAGCGGGTCCGGCCGGGGCCATATATTGTGTGTTGCCAGGCTTCCGAGATCACTGGCTTGGCCTTCTCGTCCGAGCGATTTTTGATGGTCCGTGCTGTGAAGCAAGATCGCTCTGTCATTTGAGTAGCAAATGAAGCCGTGAACGATATGCTCTGGATATCGATCCTCGTCGACTTCGGCGATGCCGATCATGGCGTAGTCGCGGCGGGTTTCTGACCCGATGGCAGCAAAATTGAATGAGGACCGCGAGGCGCCGCAATCGCGAACTAGGAGCTGGCTGCGGTGGATCATGCTGGGGCCAGCACAGCCGGGAATTCTTTGCCGTCGGGGTCCCAGTGAACGCGGGTGCGCAGCCAGTCTGGGCACCATTCCCAGTCAAAGGAACCATCGAAATGTCCTTCCATGGCGGCAGCCGTATATTCGCGGTCGCAAGCCTCGGAGAGATCGTACATCGCGCGGCGCATTTCGGATGTGCCGTGGTGGCGATATACGGCTTCGATTGCGGTATCGATGTCGGTGACGTCGTCTGGATTGTTCGTCGCGCGGATGTGAAGCAGCGCTTCCCATAGGCAAAGCGCGGTCTCGGCAATTTCGTTCGATGTATCGAGCAGCCGGACCATTCGGATGCGGAAGGCCTCGGCTTCGGATTTCTTCGCGAAATCGCCGATGCAGCGGGCTGGGGTTTCAGTCTTGGTCTTCTCATTGACCAACACCGAAAAGAAGGAAGCTTTCGCTTCGTTCTCTGCTGAAAGGAATGTCCCGCCATCACCTTCCACAGGAACGATCCGCAAGCTGCGGAAATCGAAATGCTCCGGATAGAGCATGGCCTCGGTCGTGGCGAAATAGCCGACGAAGGGGTGTTTTTGTGACATAGTTAACCTTGTTTTGGGCGAGTTCCGCTGAGCGCGGGACCGTGTGGACCTGCGCTCGTTTGGGATCTGCGAGTTGATCTGCGTTTAGTCGGCGACCGCTTTGGCGGACAGTTCAGACCCTTGGTGAAGGGCTTTCCGGTACGCGCTGTTGGCCCAGATGGACGCATGATAGGTGCGGTCATCGGGAACATATTCCTGATCGGCGAAACGGCCGCCGCCGATAGCGCCTAGGACGGCATTGTTGAGGGTTCGACGTGTCTGGCGCTTGAGGCCTGGGTTTCGGTTCCGCTCTTTCCAGCCGGCGCGGAACGCGTCACGCAGGTCGACCTCGCTGTATACAGGATCGATTGATTTCATGACCTGGCGCGCGATGAGTTCGGCGTTGTCGACGCCCGCCTGGCGCAGCTGCTCGGCTATCTGCTCGCTTATGTCGGTCGCCATGAGATTTCCTCTTAAAAGCTTATTTCCGTGGTTCTCTGCACGGAATCAAGGCTGGATGGTCGACGGGGACGCCGTTGGCGATCGCCATTGCGCGATAGTCTGGATAGAGATCGTAGCTTCCGCTTCGATCCAGCTTCTTCAGCTTGTCGAAAATATAGGCGAGCCGGACTGTCTTGTTGTGCTCGGCGCCGCGTTCGAGGAAACCGGCGCAGGCGATGGGGCGGTCCTCGCTGCTCTTGTGGCAGCTGAAAACATGATCGGACATGTCGTAGGCGGTACGTGCGAGCTCGACGAATTTTTCGACCGTCCAGACGCCTGTTTCGACGTCAATCCGCCATGGGCATTCGTTGCATGGCTTTTTCGGTGCGTCGAGGTCGACGATATATCCTGTGCTGGGATTCATGGCTGGATGGGTTCAACTCTGCGCTGCAGCGGATGCTCCGATTACGCCGGAGCGATTCAGATTATAAAGTCCAGCCCGTAGGACTGCGCTATGTTCGTCTTCCGGCCGTCCGCTGATCCATGCTTTGACCGCCGCACGCTCCATATCGCGCGGGATGTTGCGATGGGCGTCCGATTTGAGATGGTCATAAAGCTTTGATCCGAAGATGGCCTCAAGGGCTTCTTCGAGCTGGTCCATCGTAAATTCGGCAGCGATGTTCATTTTTCTTCCTTCCGGCAAGCGTGCCCTATCGCAAGTTTGCGCTTTCCCGCTAGTCCTGGAGCCACTTCTTCATGGAAGGATATGCGCGGACGCTTTCGCACATACCGCCTCGGACCATGCCATTGATTCCGAGATAGCAATTGAGTGCGAGGCCGAGTCTGATGCTGGCCCCCTCCCCGTCATAATCCTCATCTTCGATGATGACCTCGTCGGGGAGACCGATAGCGCGGCCGGCGGCGAACGCCCAGGCGGTGGCTTCGGTTTCTCCGGATTGCATGATCGAGATCAGATGCGGGGCATCAGGATTAAGGTCGGGGTTCGCGGCAAGATCGGCGCTCATATCTTCGCACATCTCAGAAATTAGATCGTCGATATGAGCGCCGGCTTTCGGACGGTAAAAAGCCGGAATGACGGCGACGTGTCCGGCCTCATGGAGCAGGTTCGCGGGTTTTGTGACGCCCGGCTGATAATAGAGCTTTCCGTTTTCGATTCTGACCGTTTCGAGAAAGCCGCTCGCATTCTCGTCCTCGATTAATTCGAGGCCGATGCTGCGGAGGAAATCGACTGTGGCGCTGAGATGGTCGGTGGTCATTTGCCGCTATGTTGGTGATCTCGCTGGATTTCACTGAAGCCGGAGGTGGCTTTCATTGCCCCACTCTCTTCCTCTTTCGAGCCCTATGCCATGCTTGTTTGGGCTTTGAAACCTTCCGAATTGTTGGGCGCGTGTTTTTTGGGAATTTCGAGATTGAGCGATCGTCCTGTGATAAGGGCGGTGATCGCACTGCCTGAGACAAAGCGGACCTGGCTCGTGGCGTTCAGCCGTGATTTTGGCCCGGTGCGGCCGCAATGGACGAACAGCCCGGGTTGCCGGCGCGAGACGCAGAGCGCCGCGAAATCGGCGACATGCTGTGGGCTGATCGTTTTCTGATATCGCTTCGTCTGAACGAGATGCCAAATGCCGTCGACCATGATCTCGCCATCGACACCGCCATCACCTGTATAGGCGCGGTTACGGCGAATACGGTGGCCGGCCGCCTCGGCAGCGTCGAGGATGATTTCTTCGACCGCGTGCGGGTTCATTTTGCGAAGATAGTTTATCATGGCGCCAGGGGTCATTTTCTGCATGCGCTTCAGCGCCCGCTTCGATTGCCCGCGCATTCGCCGGTGATAACGGTTCGGCTGCAGGCGCTTCCAGATCGCGATCCAGAGCAGAGCGATAAGCGTCGCGCCGAAGGCGACGATCAGATATTTGGTGTCCATATTGAACCTGTCGAAACATCGCCATGACAGGATTTTGGATCGCGCCGACGATGGGAAAATTGTGGAAGTTTTCTTTATATCGGGCCCGACATTGGAAAACTCAAATTTCCGTGTTTATTCGTTGTAATTCCTTGCCGCCGTCAGGGCGCAAAGAGCGTCATAAATGCAGATTTCGACGGTCTTGACGTTGATGCCCCGGATGTGCGCGATGGCTACGTAATCGAGATCGTCGATCCGGTGCATGAGGAAAACATCGCGTGCGAGCGGCCATACCATGGCGATCGCGAGTTCCATCCTTTCGAGTTGGCTGCTTTCTGGATCAAGCGCTTCGACCGCCCCTGCGATGCGGCCAAGCGTGAATTTACGCCACCAGGCTCGCTCGAGCCGATGCCGTAGGCGCATGTCCGAGGGTTTAGGCCAGTCGACCATGGACGTGCTCCAGAAGCTGTTTGATGTCGCTCGTTGCATGTGCACGATCGAGCCTACCGGGTTTCGGCAAATCGACCGCTATCGGGCGGCGCCATTTGCCGTATGGCGACAGGATCTGAGCGAGATGCGACGTCCTCTGGCAGTGTATCCCGAGATCAAGAGAATTTGCGAGCCAAAGGGCTTTTCTGACGTCGAGACGGATATTTTGGCGGCACCAATCATCGGTGACGCCTTGCTCGATCAGATAAGCTGTGAGTCCAAGGTGGGTCACGATGCCCGAATGGTAGAGGAAGTCTGCAAGCCGTTCTTCGTGATGAAGATCGAGACCTCGATAGAATTCGAAGGCTCGTTCCAGCCTGGCGGCCGCGAACGAGATATCTCCGCCCGTGGCTAATGCTGGCAGGGCGCTTGGCCAGGAAATGCTTGTGTATGGAAGTGCTGCACTCCCGCCGAGGGCGGCAAGGAATTTTCGTCGATGCATGTTGTTTCTCCTTACGGTTGAGCATGTGCTCGTGCGTAAGGGGAACAGGTTTTGGGAAGGCGCGCTATACCAAGAAAGGGGGGTGTTTTGAGGAATTAGCCTCAAATTGGATGTAATTGTGGGGCGAGCATTTTCGATTGGAATGGCGCCGTTTACCGCCCTTCCCGGCGGTTTTAGGTCTGCATTTTTCGATATTGTGCAAGCTGTTCTTCATTCAGAGCGCCAGCGAGTGCCGCGATGAGCCAAGCGATCTTGGTAGCAGCGTAAATCTGGCCCGGTGTGTGAGTCGTGCTTTGAATTTTCTCGAGCCGTTTGGCGTCGATGGGGCCAGTGTCGCCTTCGATGATGCAGTTCCCGGTTTCGCGCCAACGGGAGCTCCAGCTGTCGATTTCAGTGGCGCCTTCGATATCGATGACGTTTTCGCCGTCGTAAACGCCGGCATGAACGAGGTGGGGTAAACGGGCACGATTACGCCGTTCGTCGAATGGATCGGTGACCGCATAAATCTCGCCGCCGATGATCCGCTGCAGGGCGACAGCGAAGACGTCGCAATCCCCAATTTCATAGATGCTTTGGAAGGTCTCTTTGAGGGGACTATCAGGGGATGGCAGATCGGCGATCGTTTCGATCAGTTCGTCGATGTCGGTGATTTCGATTCCGCTGAGCGTGACGATTTCGGAGCTTTCTTGCATCAGGGTGATGCTGAATGAAGGTTCCGCGCTTTCGATCCATTTATCGAAAGCCTCGGGACTATCGATGACCGCGCTGCGGAAGAGATCGTCTTTGGCAAGGAGCCAGTAGGGCGTCATTTCGATCTTAGCCGATCAGGAGAGCAAAAAGCCTAATCGATAACCGGCTACGGTGACAGCGAACGCAATTGCGACCGCCGCGACCAGGATCAAAATTGGGGAATCGATCCTGAACTTCGTGTTTGAAGGAGCTTCAACGTCATGCTCGGGGTTCACGCGGCGACATCCTGCTTGGTTGGCTTCTGGACTGGGTAGCCTTGATCGATCCAGTCGATCATTTCCTCGGCTGTTGCGAATGATAGCTCTCGCTCTCCGAAGCCTTTGCCATCCCCGACTTCGCTCTCTTCGCGGTCGTCGGTGATGCTATCGGCGATTCCGCTCTCTGGCATCAGATAGCCGTGCCAGCGACCGTTGGCTTCATAGACGCAAGCTTCATCCTGGCGGAAGAATTTCGTGGTTCCCTTATAGTCGCGACGCTTCCAATGCGACGGGACCTTTTTGAAGATGGTCTGCGGAGGAGGGCCCGTGAGCGTATTGAGGGCCGATCGAAGGAGCCGACTGTGTTCATCTTCCGGCCGGCCGCGTTCCCATCCCTGAAGAGCGGCTGCACGGATGGCAGCGATGGTCTCGGTTTTGGTACGGGGCTTTGTGTGGATTTCTGCGCCTGTCGTCGCTGCGATCGCTATTTCGATTTGAGCGGCCGTTATCGGTGGGGCAGGCGTCGATGGCTGTTTTTTGGTATCCGATACGGAGCTGACCTCGGCCTCGATGCCAGCATCTTCCGCCACTTTGACGGTGATCAGGCCATCGAAAATACATTCCATTTTCTCGGCCATATAGCTGAGGCGATAGCCTGGGATTGGAGGTGTTTCGCCAGTATGCCGGTTCATTTCGAAAGCGGGCAGACCCTGGTTGAGAATGTCCGAGGCAATGTTCAGATGTTCGCCCATTACGCCGCACCATTCGAGGAACGAGTGGAACCGGCCGCCAACCTTGAGGTTGAAGAGGCGCCAGTAGAAGCCTTGGACTTCAGCCTTGAGGATGGTGACGAATTCTGCGTCGGTGAGATGGTCGGTGCTCATGAAGCTGCTCCGGATTTGGCTGTTGAGGTGGCAGTCAGCACTGCGGCCACCGATTTCCCGAGTTCGGTGAATCGAAAGGTCGTTGGCATGCCGTAGACGCGCGCGCTAATGAGAAGACCTTTGTCTTTCAGCGCATTTGCGATTGCAAGCGAACTGGTGAAGCGAACCCATCCACGACCGTAGGGGTCGTTGCCGATCTCGCAAATTTTGACCAGCGCTTCAGCCTGTTTGGGCGTCAGTTTCCGAGCAATTTCTTCTGGAGTAGCGGTCATGCCGTTTTAATCCTCGGCGTTCAGTTGTTCGCGCTGTGGCGCACAAGCGCGGCGTCTTGTTCGATCGCGGCTGCTATGGCCTCCAGCACTTCGCTTGGTTCTGCATCGAGGGTTCGAACAGCGTGGGCCTGAACCGCTGCCGCAGCCAATGCCAAGGCCGGCACTTCGGCCGCGATGCAATTCCGATCATCCCAATCGATCTTGAACTGGTGGGAAACAAAGCCTTTGGGTCCGTCGGGTAGGCCGACTATCAATTCGTAGCCGGCATCTGCTGGGATAAGCATGATGGCTGCGCTTTCGAAAGCGCCGGCACGAAGCATCTTTTCGAAGGCGAACCATTTGTCGTGCCAACGGGTGAAGCCGCCTTTGCTCGTACGGACTGGCCCGAGGATCATCTCAAACGTGGCTTCGAGAAGGCTGGCTTGCTCTTCAGCCTTGCCATTGACCAATGCGATGATCAGGTTGGTATGCCGATCGATATTCATGTCGATAATTCCTCGAAGGCGCAGCGCTTATGTGTCGCTTTCAGCGTAGATTGGGGATTTGGGAATCGGTCCGTATCCGTCGAGCCACTGTTCCAGTTCTTCGACGGTGAACCAGCCATAGTTATTGCGATCCTGCTGGGCCGGGTTGAGGTAGAACATGACCGGGTGAGCGGTGGTTCGGTCCTTCAGAATGGAAGGGATGATCCAAGCGGGCGCTAGAGCGTGGTATCGCTTCATTGTAAGCCGACCATAATTGATCGGCTTGGCGTCAATTTTTTCGACGATGCCGGTTGCCGTGACAGCTTCCTGGAGTCGGCGTTCTTCGAGATCAGCATCCATGGTGACCTGGGCCTGTTCGGCAGGGATCATTGATGCGCGGGCGATTACGAGACCGCCGCGATCGAATGGATTTCGGCTTTTCCCGCCCATCAGGATGGCAAGATCGTTGTTTTCGATGCCGTATTTGACCTCTTCGAGAGCGGCTTTCGCGGTGTCGCTATATGCTGCGATTGCAAAGGCTTCTTCAGAGAACGAGCCGAGAATTTCGATGCCATCTGCAGCGAATTCCCGAGAGGTCAGTGTGTTGCCGCTGAAGTTGTATGTGCCGACAATCAGCATCGCGATGTCATGATTGCGATAGCGTCGACGGCCTTTTCGGCTGTCTTTGGTTTCGACGCGAATTCGCGTGCCGATCGTCCAGGTTTGAGGATGCGGGCGGGTGATGGAACGTCCCGGGATGCCAGGCAAGGATCGATCGATCCCGAAACTGTGCTCGAGCATGGCGATGCCGAATTCATGATGAGACGTGAAATCGCTGGCAAGATAGAACCCGTATGGTCGGCCGGCTTCGTCTTTGAGGACCAGATTATCTCGATCTCGGGACCGGCGCATGTCGACTTCCTTCGTTGAACGCTATTAATTCGACGTTACGGCGCTATCGTCAACAGGCACATTGCCTTCGGTAACGCTGATCTCTCGCTCGAAGTCGAGTCCGGCATGGACATCGCGAGCCATGAGCTCGTCGTCGGTTAGATCGCCGACGGCATCTTGGAGGCCGCTGGCGTCAGGAAACAGCTCCCACTTGATCCAGGGCTTGATGAACTCGCCATTGGGCAGGCGAATGCCGGACACGACACCGGTCGGGGCGAGCACGATGACCGAGCCCTCGGGGACCGAGATTTCTTCGGTCGCCGTCACTTCGAGAATGTTCATACCCTATTTCCTTCTTGGATGTCCTTTTGCAACATCCTCGCAAATGTTGGCCTCTTAGGCTGCCTTGCGTTTGGCGATTGAATTTGCCGCATAGAGCAGCGCCTCATCACCGAGCGGCATGATTTCGGAAGGTGCAGCCGGAGCGAGGCCGGCGGCGTTCATTATCGAACGGGCAACGGCGCGGCCGAGAAGCGGCGGCACGCTGTTCCCGATCTGGCGATAGGCCCAAATTTTGGTTTTCGAGAGCTGGACCCAGTCGGGGATCGAATGCAGACGCGCTGCTTCACGCGCGGTGATCACCCGGGTTCCCTTCGGATGGATCGGAACGACGGCTGTGAAGGATCCGTGCTCCGATCCGCTGCCAGCGCGCAACGTGAGCGAGAGGCCGTTCGGGTCGAGGCGGTGGCGCCGGCTGATCGGCTCATTGCCGCCTGGCGCAGTTGCGCTGAACCGATCGACGGATTTGGCCTCGTGGACTGTGCGCTGCGAACAGGTGAGAATGTCGCGGCGGAAGGGGCGCTTGTAGCTCAGGTCTTCGGCATCGTTTTCGAGCCCTGCCATGATGCGTCCATAGCGAGTCTCAGGGGTGAGCAGGCCCGTTTCGACCCAGTCTCGATTCCAGAGCTCTTCATAATTGTCAGCGTCAGGCAGCCCGTCGAAGGCATCGCGTACGCGAGGCGTTGGATGGAGGAAGAAGTCGTCGGCCTCGCCGTGTGTCGGCTCCGGATATTCGGGAGCCGCACGATCATTGCGATGGATGAGGAGGAAGACGCGTTCGCGGCGTTGGGGAACGCCGAAATCGATGGCGCGCAGCGCGCGTGGTTCGACCATCGAATAGCCGGCCTGTAAAAGCTTTTCACGGAGGTGATCCAGATGCTCAGCATTCTGGGGCTGAAGAAGTGTCGGGACCTGTTCCATCAGCATGTAACCGACGCCGAGCTCGATGCCATGTTCGACGAAGCTGTCCATCAGTTGATTGCGCGGGTCGTTCGGGTCGCGCCGGCCGATGGCGCTGATCCCCTGGCAGGGAGGCCCACCGATGATGGCGTCGGGTGTCCGTCCGAGCGCGATCGCGTCGATGTCTTGTCCGGCGGGCAGCGCTTTGCGGATAGCTTTCGACTGGTTCTCCATCAGGTCCAGGGTCAGGCTTTTGCCGTAGCTGAAGAGATATTCGTGCGTCGCTGTGTTGACGGGTTCGACATCAACGCCGACGTCGACGTCGAAGCCGGCCTGTTCGAGCCCGAGGCTTAGGCCGCCGAAGCCTGAAAAGAGTTCGACGGCATGGCCGCGCCGGGTCGGATTTTCTGATGCGTCCTTCATTTTCTTCCCATCAAATTTCAATCTGATGGGGCCCCCTACGTCTGAAAATACTTCGATAAGCGATTGGTGCTTGTACGTTGCGCGAAGCGAACAATCTGCTCTGCGCCATCATCATCGTTCCAGTGGAACGTAATATCTGCGCCAGTGGGCTTCCCTCGCCGACCTGAGAAGCGTTTTTCGACTTTGCGCCCGGATATGATGAGCGGACCAAGGCCGGTTTTGGATTGGCTGCGAAAGACGAGTTCAAGGATATGCCAGTCGCGCAGATCGTCTTCCGTTAACGTTTCTGGTTTGGAAGCGCGCTCAGCGACAGCTTTGCGAAATGCTATCTCTGGCGCGAACAGGGCTCGATCGGCCAAATATGCGTCGACGGCAGGCGTCGGCTTGAGGGAAGCTCCGGATTCCATTGGAAGTGCACCGGCGTTGTACAGTTCGCGCAGCGCCTCTCCGGCATCGGGGCCGATTAGTGTGACCGGTCCGAGGGCGGCGTACATCTCATAGAGATCGGCAAGGAGATGGTTTGGCAGAAATTGCCCGGCCTTGATCTGTTTGCCGGCAAGCCGAGGTCGGACGCCTGGAAGGCCGCTGAGGAAGGTCGTGAGTTTCATCATGATTACGTGCCTTCGGCGAAGATAGGCGGTTCTTCAAACCAACCGCTGATGTTGCCGTCGATCCCTATGGCAACGAACCCGTGCCCATGAACTTCGAATGTCATATCGGTGAACGTGATCGATTGAGGCTCTTCATTTTCGAGATACGGGAATATGGGTTTCTCGAGACGGCCGGTGAACTCACCCGTCCAGCTCCAGGTCTGCGGTACGTCGGTCAACCGAGGGTCAGCCGTACGACCTTCTCGAAAGCAGAGATCTATGAAACGAGCCTCGAAAGGTTTCGCGTCGCCGATAACGATCATTCCGCCACTGAGTTTCCAGACAATTACCCAATCGGTGCTTCCGTCGGTGACATTATCGGGCTCGTTCCAGCTTTTGCGGGAACTGATTATCGCGTCAAAGTCATGAGCTTCACCATCGAGATCATACTGGATGCAGTCTTCGAGGGCACGCGGCTGAACATTGAAGCGCAGTTCTTCGTCAGGTTGCAGGTCGAAAATATATGGGCCAGTGGCGTCCTCGTCATCGCTTTCGTTGAGCCGCTTCAGCTCATTGTACTGATGGACGATCATGTCGGTGTAAACGGCACGATCGTAAAGTCCGTCGGGATCGAGTAGCGACACCGGGTTATCGGGCCCCAGCATTCGGACGGCATCGTGCACTGCCATGATGATGCGAGCATGATTCCATGCTTCCGCGTCTTCAAATGGCGGGACGGACTGATCCTGTTCGAAGACCGAGCTATGCGCATCAGCAATTGGGGTTGGGCCGACAACACAGAAAATGTCGTCATAGCTTATGGGGAGAAAGCGGAATTCGCTATCACCAAAGAGCATTGCTGCTGCGACGGTGATGGACTGCTGATATCGCTCGAGAAGCCAAGCTTCATCGTCATCCATCAGGCGACGTTCGGACATTGCCAGAAGCATTTCCATTCGGTGCTCTGTTGAATTTTTGATCAGCACATAGGCGACGGCGGAATCGTCGCTTTGCTGGATGAGATCATGAATCAAATCGCGCTTGGGATGCGTTTGCATCGCGGTCGAGAACAAGCGAGATGCTGTCCGACGCTCTTTACGGTGACGCAAGCTTGCTCGAAGAGAAGTCTCCTTTGATGCGCGTGCGTAGGCCAAAGCGAGATTTTGGACATTGTGGGACATATTATGATTCCTGGAATTCAAATGATTGATCGCTGGCTGGTGTGGCAGCACAAGGGCGATTGGAGAGCTACAATCGCCCAAACCGATAAAACGCGTTGATGCCTGCTTCGATTTTTCCGATGTCGAGTTTGAAATGCTCAAAGACGGACGAAGCAGATGCTCGAAGATTTTCTGCGGCCATCCCGCATATATGTTCGTCGTGATAAAGCTCACGGTAGGAAGTGGAGATTCCAGAGGTTTCCCCATCATCCTCGATTTGAATGGGGGCAGTGTAGGTGAAACTATCGAGATTGGTTCGGAAATCGTAGCTTTGGATCCGCAGCTGCACCTCGCCATTCAGCGTTGCGCAGACATAGGCAGCAAACTCGATTTGTTCATCATGTTGGGTTTCGGAATGCCGAGCCATGACAAGCTCGTTAGTGGCCAAGGTTAGGATCTTGAAAACGGTCAATGTTTCCTGGAGGCAGGGATCCGGAAGGTTGCGAATTGATCGAGCATTCAGATTTTTGACGAACGCCAGCATGGCAGTTTCGTCCGCTTCGATTTCCGAAATCTCAAATTTACGGAAGTACATGTCGAGGTCATCGTCCGTGGGATCGATTTTGCTGAGGACAATCAATCCGGCGTATTTTGGATGTGGTTTCATGATGTAATCCGCGCCGGCAGTCGTGATGAATCCTTTTTCAAATTTCGTGGCCGTTTCGAGATCGCGTAGCATCGCGATCGCGAATTCGCCTTCGTCATTTTCTGCGTAGACATCCATGCCGTATGGCTCGCAAAATTTGCCCAATGTCCCGGCAAGATGGCTGGTTAATTGTTCGTAGGCAGTGACATATGGCCGTAGCTTGGAAATTTTCTCCACGACACATTGCGGGTCTATTTCGGGAACGCCGGCAGCTCCGAGAATGACATTTGCTTCGGCGGCCATCTGTAGAAATTGATCGTTCGTCATGCATTCAAACGGCGATCCGTATCCCAGGGTGCCCTCTGTCCCGGCCGGGCTCATAAGCAATTGTTTGTCGGTGCGCGGTCCCTCGAGCCACATTTGCTCCATTATGAACCGAGCATTGGCGCGGATGCCTGTGTCTATTGGGTCGTGATCTTCACCCTCGATGACGAAGGTGTCAGTCCAAGGATCGACTTCGACCGTGGCACGGTTCATAAACCCGGCTTGCTTGTTCGAAATAAAATGGGCTCGAACAGCGGCAGCATGGAGAAGGTCCTCAACGTCCGAATAATCGCCCGCTGGATCTGTTGCGCATATGACGAAGCGACGCGACAGTTCTTTGGCGGCAGCGAATGGATCGGTGTCGGCCAAATCACGAAGCTTCATGTCAGGCTCGTATGTAAATGCGTAGGTTTGCCCGTCAGGCGATGTCCAGTCGAGGCGCGTCAGATAGGGTCGGTAGTTCTTCTGACGCGACCAGAAACGAAAGGTTCGCGTTGCTGTTACCAGGCTGCCATCCGCCCCGATTTCGGCCAATTGGATATCGTCCATCGCGGCTGCATATTCGGCGCGCCCATCTTCTCCGAGTCCACGCCACCACTCGTCGTTGGAGGCTTCATCCGCTTCGCGAAGAGGCCACTTGTTGGTATCGATCGTCGCCGGATCGATCTTGGGGAGGTTCGGAACCGATTGAAAATTTGTGACTGCGTGGTCGCTCATTTGTAGCCTCGACATTATATTTGAAGGAAGGAGGAAAGCGGCTGCTGGCTAAGAATTATTCTGGAAGGAGGTCTTCGAGCAGGCAGAGATATTTTCTGTCTCCCTCCAATTGGAATAGGTCGAAAAGATCGACGTCCCCGAATTCCCATCCTGCGGAGACCAGGGACTCGCGATAAATTTTCATATGCCCGGGGTAGAATTCGACAGGAAATACGCAGCCGTACCAATCGTCGTCATACTCGCCTTTCGCTTCGTCACGGTGAAACCAAACGAGGACGAAAGAGCCGCTTTTTATGGGGACCAATCGCGCCGGCATGCTGTGTGAATGCTCGATTGTGCTGAGGCTGACTGGCCCCACTTCGCCCCATGCCAGAGTTTTCAACATCGGTTCGGCAAGTTCGGCATCGAATTTTACGTATGTCCCACGGTGGTCGTAGGCATTAATGACGTATCCACTGCACAAAAGGTCTTTCTCGATATCTGAAAGCGGGATCGTGTGAAAATCTTCGTGCACGACCGCTTTTCGGCTCGTGAATTCGAAAGATGAGCGAATGTCTTGCTGCGGGGGAAGGATCTTTTCGCCATCTTCATCGAAGGTGTCGATATTGAGATCGGGCATGATTCCGAGGAGTTTTTCGATGTCCCACACATAGTCGTGGCTGGGAGCTCCTCCGCCTGGCATTTTCAAAAGTTTCGCGCCCGCCAACAAATGTCCAGAGATTGCAGGGTAATTGCGGGCACCGCGAAGGAGACCTTTTTGAGACATCGCACGCTTGAGCGTGCGAACGTCAATCGAGAATTTATCGGCAATTTCTCGTAACATAAGAAGACCAGAATTGCCCAGTCGCTGAGCTCGGACGTAGGAAGACCATGTGCCATGGCCGGTTTGGCGGGCGATTTCGTCAAGATGCTGAGAATATGGCCGTCCGGATGCGCGCGAGCGTGTTTTGGCCAGGCGGCGCGCTTCACGAAGAATTTTCGGATCGCTGTTCATGCTTCGAAACCCTGTCGAATTGACCCAACATCACCGTCCGCTCGCGACTGGTTCAATCCACGGTGGGAGAAGCAGACACAGGAATTAAGGCTTCCGCAGGGGTTCGTCATGGCGGACGACTGGCCTAGCCCGGGCCGTGAATTCACGCTTACCGCTTCAGGGGGAGGCTGTCTATAAGATCTTTTGGGATTATTTGGGGAAGCGAACCCCATTGAGGATAATTGCGATTTGGGCAGTGCCATCAATTCGAGATATTGTGGTCTCGCTTGACCTTGTCGACATATTCATCCCAGCCTTGGCGATAATCGCCATAGCTCGGCTGATCCCATTTGGATTCGTCGAGGAAGAGGATTGTCGATAGCTTCGAACTTGGATCGACGAGCTGCTGCGCAGCGACAATCTTGCGCTGGAGCCGATTTATCTCGGCCGCTGCGACTTCTGGACCGCGCGCTGCAACGATTTCGCCGTAGGTCATGTTTGTTCATCTCGCTTGTTGTGATGTTTGGTAACCGTGCGGAGCGCCTCGAGCTGCTCCTCTTTTCGCTCGGCGTGCTCGGGCAAGAAGGTGGTCGTCATTCCGATGGTCCGGAAATCACGCTGTCGGGCTGATCGGCGGGCCTTGGCATAGGCTCGCCGGATGGCGAGCCAGTCACGAGCGAATGACGATCCGCGCCGGAAATCGTCGACGCGCTTGCCTTTGAGATGCTCGGGCCAAAGCGCCTCGATCTTTGATCGTCCGGATGAAAGTTGAGCCTGGAAGCCGGCGACCTCGTCGGTGTTGAGGCGGCCGATCTCATAGAGGTCTTTTGTGGTAAGCCCCATGGCGCTCGCCTTCCTTCCGCGCCTTAATCGACGCGCATGGCAAGCTCGCGAGCAGCCGCTTCGATCGAGATGGCTTTAGCGGCTGCATATGCCTGCTCGAGATCGCGAATGGCCTGAGGCAGGTTGGCCAGCGCGGGAGCGAATTGATTATCAGGAAGTGCGTTCATGTCGTTTCTGAGCCGGCGGGCCGTTTCCAGAGCCGTGCCAATATGGAATTCGTGATTAAATAGCTCGATGGTCGCCTGTGACAGCGGATCGCTGTCGAGGATTAGATGGTGCTGCAGCCATTCTTGGCCGCTTTCATCGAGGAAGACCGGCGTGCCGCCGATCTGCTTGGTGTGCATGCCGTTGTCGAAGATATTTGTGCGGGAGCCGTCATGGTGGAAATCCCGTTCAGGGGTATCAAATTTGACCGTGCAGGATGCCTGGACTTCTTCGAGGGTGCCCTGGAGCTCATCGCCCGTCGGCGCGTAAAAGATGATGTCGCTGGTCATATCAGATTTCCGTTAATTGTGGGGAAGCGGGTGATCAGGCCGACTTTGGACCGGGTTGGAGGTCGTCGTTCGGGAGATCTGCCGGCGGGAAATTGTCTATCGTGAGATGATCGACGTGAAGCGTCCACGCCGCAGGGGGGCCGACTTCAACGGAGAGGACTTCCTTTGCGATGGATTTCGCCTGGCGGAAGGTTTCTTGGGTCGCTGCGCATCCCTGATATAGCGTGGCTCGAAGGGCTTCTTCGCTGTCGAACGAGAGGCGATAGCTCACCTCGCGACCGATCGAATCCTCGATAAGCCACCGCAGGTTGTAGCTTGGCTTGCCGAAAAATTCGGTTTTGCCGATCCAGACGCGGGGGATATCATGAAATGAGAGGACATCATCCTGTGGAAGCGGATAGCGATAATGCGTGCCGCAGGCGGTGCTCAGGGCTTCGTCATCTGCGCCTTCGAACTGCATGGCAGTGCCGGGGAGAAGATGAGCGTAAGGCATCTCGGCTTCGGGTATCTCGCTGATATTAACGTTGGCGATCTGGATGCTGCAGTTTTCGGCCTTCCCGCTCGCGAGCAGCGTCCACTTGCAGATTTCCCGAACAATGGATTTCGCTTTTCGGTAGGACTCGACCGTCGGCACGGTTTCCTCGTGCAGCGTAGCTTCGAGTTCAGCGCGCGATGAAAATTCCAGGTAATGTGCGACGCGCTCCATGGCTTGCGGGTAGGCACCCTTGAAATGCGTGCAGTCAGCCTCGATCCGCAAGTAGACCGACGTTTCTGGTTCGTTCGCAAATTGGCCCACCGCGACGATCGGACCGTCGCAGAATATGCGGACGTCTTTGAACGGCATCGACCATAGCCGATGATCGATCGCGAGATCCTTGTCGAGCTCATCCCAGGTGGGAGCCGGCCCGAAGGTTTTGATATTCATGGTCATCGGTTTATGCTTTCGCTGGCGCCGCGCGAAGCCAGTCTCGCACCAAAGTGGCCTTATGAGCGAAGGTCTCGTCGCTGATCATGTCATCGTTCCAATATTTCATTGCGACGGTGATCAGATCAGCTGCTGAGCTGGGGCTGGGACTGTCAGTGAAATTGTCTTCGGCTTCGTCGAGGCTCAGTTCGGGCCTGATCATTGGGCATCTCCTGTGGAGGAAGCGATCACTTCTTCGCTCAGACGAACTTCGACGATCGTCGCGCTTTCGATGTTTTCCGGCGCGATCGGAGGGCCATCGTTGATGATCTGAGCGAGGGCAGCTTTGTCCGCGATCCCGTTATAGGCGCCGGCCGTGACGAAGCATTTGAGATTGACCTCGTAGACGACGTCGATCTCATCCAGCGCGGCTGCTTTGAATTCGGGATCCGAAGCGATTGCTGGTGTCATGACTGGCTTTCTATGGCTTGTGAAGAGAATCGTTTGGCGACGCTGGTGGGGGGCCTTTCTCCGTGCAGAACGATTTCGCCGTAATAGACGTCCTGCCAGGTTTCTGCCGAGACGCCGAGGGAAGCTGCTTGGACTACGGACCGCTGGAGCATATCTCGATAGTCGCGAACAAGATGTTCGCCATGCTTTCGCCGGCGGAGATAGGCGCCGTAGTTTTCGAGGCCTTTGTCCCACGTCCGGCGGAAGTAGCGCCGAGACGCGGCTTCGCGTCGGGCAGCGCGTCTCGCCAGGCGCTCCCATGCGGGCGTTGGTGACATCGTGGTTCGCCTTCCGAAAATCAGTGCTGATGCATCTGATCAGGCGCGCTCGGCCTCAAGGGTCGGATTTTCCCTTTCTTCCCTTTCGCGCTTCCACCTTCGTTCACGCTGCTCTTGCAGCTGTGCTTTGAAATCTGGAATGAGCTTGTGAAACTGAACATAGGCTCGGTTCAGTGTTTCGGCGAACGGCTCGTTACCGCGTGTCGAGGCGAGGACATAGTTCCAGCTCGATCCATCGGAGGGATAGCCATACCGAAGGATGAAGGAGAATCCTGATTCATAGACGGCAAGACCGATGGTCTGGACTTCGATTGCGCCGGGATGTGAGCTGTTGAGACTCCAGGCAAGCCTCATTTTTCGGCTTTCGCCGAGCATTTCGTCGAGCGCGGAACTCATCGTATGGATGGGGCCGGTTGAAACCTGGTCGTATCCCTTTCCTCGATGGGGAACGTCGATTTTGAGCGTTTTGCCGAGTTGATATCCGACATCCTCGCGCCATTGGCGGTAGAAGTCATAGCCGGTTGCTAGAAGCGAAAATTGGAAGCGTTTTTGGAGATCCTTCATCGAGAGGATCGGCTTCAACTCGTGCCATGAGAATGGATTATTTCCATAGCCGCCGCTGAGGAGATGGCTGTGCGTTTGGTCGTGCCAGGTGCACTGCTTGTGATAATCTTTGCCGCTGATTGCGAGCCAACGGAAGGTCTCCATGACCTGATCGACATGCAGCGGATGCCAGGACCGATCGGGCGACACCAACTGGTCGACCGATACCTCGAACGAATGCCGTAGGGCTTTCCCGGTTTTGTCTTGCCGAAGCGATAGAAGCTCGACGTCGTTGCCATAGTGATACGCGTTCCAGCGGTTGGAATCGCCACTGTGAAAGCGATGACCGTCGTAGGAGTTCATTTCCTTCAGAACGTGCTCACGGGCCGCTCTCTCGGTCTTGGCATATACAATGACCGAGACTTCGGCCGTGACGGGGCAGCTGATGGCCATAGCCCATTCGTCTTCGTCTGCGGCGGTGCGCGCTCTGACGATCGAAGGCGGCAGCCGAAATTGATGAACCGACCCGACCTCAGTGATGCACCAGTCCGAGGGAAACGGATTGGGTTTCGGATAATTGGCGCAAAACTCGACAAACTGGTCATGCGTGTGCGTCGACATCGGGAGTTGAATGTAGCGCCGGAAGACGCGGGTCTCGCGGAGGCGGGCGATGAAGCGAGGCACGTCAAATTTCCTTAAATGGGTAGTTATAAACTATCCTGGGAGAGAATCTTTCGGATGGAGTCTATCGAAAATTTCGTCAAATATTGGCTTTAGGCCAAATGCTCCTGTGACTGCCCAAGCAGTGTACCAAATTTTGAGGCCGTCGAATTTTTCCCATTCGTCAGTTGCATTTGCAAGCACATCTTTCGATGCGACACTAAGAATGACCGTGACGCTTACCATAACCACGAAAATTACAATGAGAATGACAGGCTCTTTTCGAAACAAGAGAACGAGCCTTCGCATCGAGAGGCCAAAGATGATGGCTGTAAATGCCATCAATGCGAGAAATGGGAACATTCGCACGAGGACGCCTGGTCCAGATGCCCACATAGCGTCTAGCTTGAAAAAAGCTGATGCATTTGGGGCATAGGCCAAGCCGAAATGTGCAGTCATCATAGCCCATGCCATGATTGCAGCGCGAACCTTTGTTCGCGGCAGCCAATTGTAAGGCCACAGAGCGTGGGCAATCTTGTTCTGCCATTGTGTATGATTTTTAACGTCGATATCCATGTCTGTCGAAATAGTTCGTTGGAGAACTTCTTTCTACTAAAATTTGCGAAACATGGAAGTTTTAGGAAGCTTAGACAACCTTCAGATTTGCAGCTTCCGCATAGTCGATGCCAGTTTGGAAGTCGCCGGCGCAAGATGCCGAGCATAAGCGAGCGGCTGCTTTGGATTTGTCCATCGTAGTCCCTGCATAATCGACCCAAGGTCGACGCCGGCCGCAAAAAGGTCCTGGTCGCAGCCGACGCGAAGCGAATGCGCAGACGTCTGCGATACGATCTCATTGATCGCGGTTTGAGGGATTTGTCCCGCATCAGCGAGGCTGGCGAGATATTTCCGTAACCGTGATTTCAGAATTTTCGAGACCGCTCCCTCGGCAAGATGACCCGATGCTCCGACCCGGTGGGAAAGCGGGCGGAAGATATAGCCTTCCTCGATCCCGGCAAACTCGATCCATTGGTCGAGATATCGAACCGATCGCACCGAGAGCCAGGCGCGCGCGCCCTCCCCTTCTTGATCGGTTTTTGACCGGGGCACGAATAGGGAAGCTTCGCCGGTAGGGAGACGTTCAATATGTTTGAAATCAATCCTTACGAGCTCGGAGCGGCGGAGGCCGGCGTCGTAACCTGTCGAGATAAGAGCGCGATCACGGTGGCCCGCTGCATCGACTGGGAAGCTGTCGAGAAGGCCGAGGATCGAAACGGGGACCGGTTGGTCGGCTTGGATGTCTGCGACGTCGCCTTTGAGCCGTAGCCCCCTCGCCTGCCCTTTTTGCCGTGTATCCAGCTTTCGGATTTCTTTCTGTTTCCAGCGGAGATTTTCGTCGACTGGAGAAGGCAGCTCGAGCAATTTGTGAAGGCGGACCATTGAAGCGACCAATCGGTCGATCGAACTTTTGGCGATCCCGGCGCGCGCGCGATCCTCGATGAGCATATAGAGATCGATGGGGCGCAGCGGGAGCGTCGGCCGAAAGCGGCTCGATTGATATGCTTCGACGATCTTCAGATCGGCAGCAACCGCCTTGAGCGTATTGGCGGCCGCTGCACGCGACCAGGTAATGAGCCGAAGGTGAATGTCGGAGGGAGGCTTTTCTGGTCCGAAGGCGGCACGGAGAAGCGCTGTCCGGACGTCGTAACCCTTATCTTGTTCGACAGGTGTGTAAGGAACGATCTCCGACATATTCACGGTATAGCTGGGGAGAATGGTCTTGGCGAGAGCGCTACAAGGCCGCCAATACCCTCAATAAGTCCGCTTCGTTGACGATCCAATTGCGATATCGTGGGTTCCATTTTCCGGTTCCCTTGCAAGCTTTTCGAACGATCTCGATGAGAGATTCATTGGCATCGTTGCGCAGTGCATATTGGCCATCGGGAAGCTTTCGCAGATGAACGAAGCCATGTGGAGTTTCAATTTTATCGGGGTATTTGATCTCTTCGTGAGGCTCCTCGGTCGGGATCGCCGGCAATGGATGAAGAATGGCATCGTAGATCGGCGTCGGCTCTGCTGGCGGTGCTGGTGGCGCTGGCGGTGCTGGCGGAATGATCTGGACAGCAGGCTTGGCCAGCTCATCAAGTTCGATGGGTAGTCGAAGCATTGATCGCCAATCATATGTCGAGGGCGTGTGTGCGTACGCCAGTCGCTTGCCGAGGACGATCATTTCATCCTTGGAAAGTCCATGAATTGCAGCTCGGCCGAGCATGCCGAGAATTTTTCCGACGCCAAGTTTATCGGTTTGGTCATCCCACCATTTCCCGAAATTGTCGGATTTCACGACGCATTTGTCGTCAGCGAGCTTGTTGCGCTTGATGCTCGACGTCGGGGAAATCAATACGACTGGATGGATGTCGTGGATTGCCTTGATTCCATGCTGTTTAAGCCAGAGCCGGAGCGTTTGGCAGTGACGACGGGCCTGATTTACGGGCGAAGCGATCGGCGTTGGGAATCGGCCATTCCAGACGGTCCAGTCGCCATGCTCATCGCAATTTAAGCGGCCACTGAAGTTTTTGGTTTCCAAGACCCAAGCTGCTCCTTGGAAGCGATGAATCAAAAGATGATCGATTTGGGCATAGTCACCGTCGACGCCGATCCGAAGATCGTGAAGGATCACGAGCTTTTCGCTGGCACCAAACTCACGATTGATGAAGTGGGCGGCACTTCGCTCGCCATCGATTCCGGCATAGATGTTGTCGATCTGCTTCTGAATTTTTTGGCGAAAACCGGCCGGGACGATGGATTTGAGGCGCTGAAGCTCTGCTATGTCGTGAGAGCGATCGTCTGCTTCTTTTAGGATCATTGGTGGCCTCTGCGGATAGCGGCTGTCGAATTTCCAGCCATTGAAGCAGATTGAATAATGGATATTTTTTGGGTCGCAAAGATCAACTAGGAAGATTTTATTTGATTTTGGTGTTGGCAGATACAATCGCCTGGCGAACGCGATCGATGATAGCTTCATGCCGTACGGCCGTGACCGGTTGTTTGCGTACGCCCGTGGTCAGGACGATCCTATCAGAGCCTTTGGCAACGGTAGCCCAATAGGTCCCCAGAGTGGCGCTTTCGATGCGCCAAACCGTTTCTGTGGCGTTCTTCCTCTCGAGCGTAGCTCGGGTCTTGGATTTGCGTCTCATGAATTACCCTCGAGTGGGATCAGCTTCCCCGAGGCTACGGGCATAAACTTCAAGACAGTCCTTCGCCAACTGAATTGTGCCGAAGGTTTCATGGGGGCCGCCATTTTGCGCTCGCGCGAGATAGGCGCCATCGGCACAAGGTTCGACAACGCCGATATATGCCGTTCCGAGATACAGCTCTTGCCGCTTCTCGTAGGGCGAGTGCATGTCGGCCTTCAGTGTACGCCAGCGTAGCTTGGGGGTTCTTTCGGTAATCATATTCGCGCTAATCAGCTCTGACGACACATAGCGGCGACTTCCTCGAGAGGTTTCCCGAGAATGGCCATCCAGCACGCGATATACCAGGCAAGTTCGGGCGGATCGAAGCGGAAGTCGGGCAGGATCGCGTCTGCAGAGACGGGCTGAAGCTCCCATTCTGCGTCTCCGGATGAGAAGTGCCCGCTTTTGGTATTACGGTTGACGTTGAGGATCAGCTGCTCGCCATGGGCGTTCTCATAGAGGCTGAGATATTCGCCCTGGGCGGTCCATAGGGTCGGAGGGACGAACTGGCCGTGTCGATTTGGAATGCGGAAATCTTGGCCCATTTTTCTATCCTTCAGGTTCATGTGCGTCATCTGGAACCAAATAGCAGTTTCAGTAGATGAAGCTATTGATGATGCGTCGAAACTGCCAGTCTTGAGCAAGTTTCCGGCGAGCCTTTCTGGAGAACGCAATGGCGTCAGAATGGCTAATTCTCAGCGTTTCAGCCGCCGCCCGTAGGGTTTGTGGATGTCCGTCGAACCCGTAGTTCAATCTGATGACCGCAGATTCCATCGTCGAGAGTTTCGCGATGGCTTGATCGAAGGCTTTTACGATATGCCGGCGTTGCAGTTCTCGGTCGGGTTCCCATAGGTCCGGGTATTCCCAGATATCAGTGCATGTGTCACGCTGACTGAATGTCATTGTAGCCTCCATTTCTGTTGGAAGCCATATTCCGTCGTTGATCGGAAATTTGCCTAGGTTACCCCCTGACGCGCGGTGAAAGAAAAAGGCCCCGGAAATTGTCCGAGGCCCTCTCTGTTTTTGCTTGGCTTACGCCTGACCGCCGCCATTGCCGCTGCCACCGCCGCCCATCCAACGCCAGAACCAACCCATGGAAAATCTCCCTTTGCTGCTGCCCACCGTGAGCAACTGAGGGAGATTATGGTTAGCGATTTATTAACTGTCTAGGGCAGGTCCGAAGAAATTTGTGACAATTTCGATATTTGGAGCATTTTCTGGATCCGCGCGGGATTGAAGCCATGCGTCATATGATTCATGATCCATGATCTTAGGCCGGCCGCCATGACGATCCCAGGGGGTTAGGATGGGGCGGAAGAAGGCGTCGGGATTGATTTTGGCGTATTCGGCGATCCGCTCGTTGTTCCAGAGGATGAAGCCGATCATTTTGCCGCCCGGCCAAGCGACTGCATCGTGCGCGAGTTGTTCGGCGACCGTCCGGCCGTGCTCCTTTGCATAGGCGACGTATCGACGATTGTAAGCCGGCGGTTCGGTCGTCAATTTAAGAAGCCTGGGGCGAGTGTGATCGATTCCCAGGAAAGGTTCTCGCTCTCCTCGATCGCGTCGATCGTCTCTTCTAGGGAGGCATCTGGATCGAGGTGCTCGCTTTCGCCATCGGCGATCGTGTCATTGTGATATTCGATCAACGATTGGCGCAGGCCTTCTTCGTCAGGGTGGACCGAGAAGCGGGCGCCGGCCGGCGTTGCGATATGACAAACGACGATGGACTGGTTCACGGGGCTTCTCCGTTAGTTTTGATGAGGAAAGCTGATCGCTCGTTCCCCGAGGTGACGGTGAAGCCATCGGTGATCCGCTGAGCGATGACGCGCATGAGGCATTCGGCGCCATAGCCCTCCCATCCCTCGGTGCATGTGAGGGTGAGGCTCAGGACTGGTCCGAACCGGCATTCGACGACGGTAACTTCGATGTGTTTGCCGAGGCTGGTCTTGTAAAAGCCGTCGCGGTGGACGAGTCGCTCGATAGGCGGTGGTTCACAGCCGCCTTCCATGGTGAACGGCATTACAGGCTCCTTAAGCGTGCGCGGAGCGTGTCGACGCGCGCATCGAATTTGGTAAGCTTCGCGCGATGGGAGTCCTGCCAGTCAAGCCGGGTTTCTCCCGATCGCGTTCTGCGTGGCCCCTTGTCGACCTCCGCAGCACGCTGGCGGTAGATCGACTGGATCCGTTCCTCGATATCGGTTTGCGATACGAGTTTCGCATCAGGGACCAGCATTTCGTCTCCTTCAATCTGATTCCAGATATTCATCGATCTCTTCGATAAGTTTCGTGAAATCGGTTAGTCCCAGCGCTGAGAGTGTTGCGCTGGCGGATTTTTGAAGGCGCATGGCTTCGACTATCGAAACAGGCGGAATATCCTGTTCGATCCGTGCGTAAGGCCCGGTGATGTTGTCATCAAAACCAACACTGATAATGACTGTTTTTGCGTCGATGCTGACGCCGGTTGAACGGGCGCCGTTTGGTTCGAGCTCGATCATGATCGAGCCATCCAGCTTCGTTCTCGCGGTCACATAGACCTCGACGTTTTGGCCGCTGTGAGCGTTTATTTCTACGTGCCGAGCGAGGATGATCTCAACAACTGCCTGGGAAATGATTTTGAGCAGGTTGATGTGGGATGTGAGGATTTTTGGATCGATGTTGTCGATGATGTTCGATTTCATCGATTTCAGGAAGGAAAGGGTCTGCTCCGGAGTGCGGAAGGCGGAGCCTTCGAGAAAATGCAAATGAGTTTCTTCGCCGTCGATCGTTTTGATCCATGGGGTCCGGTCGTCGGGTACGAGGAAGTAGGTATTTTCGTTCGTGCGAATTTCGCCTTCATTGAAGTCGGTCGCGGTGGCCAGTTCGTCGATCGTCGGCAGGAGAAAATCGAACATAGGTTCGAGGCCGCCGATGATCGGTTCATAGATAGACTTGATCTCGCCGCCCTGCCCTTTCCTGTGCTGCTCGAGCATTGCTGAGGAAAGCGCAAATGGTTCCGAACTGTCGGCAATGCTGAGATCGTGGTCATTAGATGCGGTAGTGGGGGTGTAGTCGGTCATGGGATTATCCTTTCTAGGCTTGTGGAAATCCCACGATAATCGGGCCGAAATGGCGATTCGGCGTTGGCGGCGTGCTGTTGCTCAGCGCGGGGCTTAGCGGCCGGCCGCCGTGGTCAGGTGCGAGGGCATATGACCAACCAGGATCTGGTTCGTGGCAGCGTGATAGTGATAATAGATGCGTAGGACCTTGTCGTCGTTGAAGCGGCTATCTTTGCCTCGGATGTGTTTGTCGAGAAGGAGCCTCTCGCCGTTATAGGTGATGAAATATTCAGCAGATTTTATGGCGCCGCCAACCATCTGTTGGGGCTTGTCGATGAGCCTTAATTCCTTGAGGCCCTCGTTAAAGCGGTCAAGGCTGCCCTCGATCCCGTTCTTCGCGTCGTGGTACGGACCGGCAAGCAGTAGCAGAGCCCGACAGGCTCGTTCTGTGTCGGTGTAGATGGCCTTTCGCATCGCGCGATAGGCGCGAGGCAGAATGTATACGCGGCCGAGCAGATGCTGAGCAGCCCAAGGTTCGAGATCAGCCAATGATGACGGAAACGTCATCACATGCGCTACTGTCGTATCGGCGCGGGCTTGAGCCTGCGCCTGAAGAGCCGCTCTCAGCGATGCGGCCTCGGCAAGAGCTTCCGCCTTTTCACGTTCAGCAATTTTGATGAGCTCGAGATATTCTGCCCGTTCATCCCCTCGGGCTTTTTCCAGCGATGCAATTTGTTCATTTTCAGAGGTTTCTGGCTGGCTGGGTGTGGCAGCCCTTAACTGAGCCAACTCATCTTCGGTTTTGGCGAGCTGTGCTAGGACCGGCTCAAGCTTTTCGGCGATCAGATCATCGATCGGCATTGCCGGCGCCGGGTCGTGGGCTGGTGACTTCGCCGAGGCCTGACTTTGGGTGGGTATCGTCTTGCTGGGTTTGGGGATCGTCGTTGCGATCCGCGAAGTTTCAGAAATTTCGTTTTGGGCTTCTGTGAGGTCGAGATTGCCGATCAACGATGCATAATAGCTACGCAATTCGGGATTTGTTTCATGGTATTCGTGTCGCTCTAGGATTGATAATGCGTCCAAAAGGGCGCGTTCATCTCCGCGAGGAATGCAACACCAGTCGAGGAGATTGATATCATCGCCATCCATTTGAACGGCGAGAGCTGAAATGCCAACGTCCGTGAAACGGAAGAATACAACGATCGCTTTCTCGCGGCGAACCTTCTCTGCTGGATATATGCCGTCATCCAGTAGGTCAAAAAGCAGGCGATCTTTGACGATTGCTATCGCTTGGTCGACGTTCGCGAATCTGAAATCTTGCAAGGTTTTCGATAAATCGGGTTTCGCCAGATTTGTGATCCTGATTTTGCCGCTCTGGATCGAAGGGGTTAGATCGACGAGGGTCCGAGCGAGCGCGAAGGCAATATCGCTTTGATCGGTTAGATAGTCAGCTACTTCGTCGGCATAGATTGCGAGCGACCGGCCTAAGAGCTTTTCGTGGAGTTCTGGGTCGAGCCGGCTGTACGATGATTTCCGATTTTTAATCTTCACCATCTCTTTGGTTGAGAGACGTTTCGCTACGCCATGTTTGACGCGGGCCTGGTGCAGAGATTGATCGTCCGGTGGGTCACATGCTCTTTCGAGCATTTTCGAAACTGTTTCGAAGACGGCATTCGTCTCGGCGTTTTGAGACATAAAATGTTCGATGGATGTGAAGCCCGCCGCATCGATGGGAAGAGTGCTGCTTTCGTGTGAGAGGATGTTCCAATTGATAAACGCTCGTTCCCAGATGACATTTTCCGATGCCATGAGGCAACCCAGGCATTGCTTAGAGGTATTTTTGGGAAAATGATTTTTTGCCAGAGCTAACGATTTTAAGCGAGCCATGAGAAGATCTTGGTCCAATTTTGGGTGAAATAGGTTCAATCAGAGGGAACTAAGTGCTGTGGTGGCTTACGCTGGCGGAGTGATATCGCCTTTGGATCAATTGCTCGGGGCCGGCACCAGCTCCGGGAATTTTTTCCGAACGGCCTCGATTTCGATCCATTGTCGATCTGGTTTGGGGCCCATCACCTCTTCACATGAGAGGAGACCAAAAAATTCCAGCGCGACCATAATGTGGGCGGCGCCTTTTGGGCCCTGCATTGGATGTTTTAGCAGGCAACGCCAATCGTTGCGAACGTTTTCGGCGGTTGTTTCGGCTCCACCCATCTCTTCGACGGCGTTCCAAGCTCTTGAAAATGCGGGGTCTTTGGGAAGTTTGTGTCTCGCATTGTGTTTGTCTGAATGTTTGTCGGTTGGAGCTCGGTTGAGATAACGATCCACCTCGGCCCTGAGGGCTTTGATGCTTCGGCGACCCATATTTGGAATCTTAAGCAAGATTGCGTCCGGGATAATATCGAGTTGATCGATTGTTTTTATGTAAGCGTTGTTGAGGCAATTGGCATTGCGCACGGATAGCTCTAAATTATCGACCGTGTCGCCGATATGCCCAGTTTTAAGTTCGATTTTAGACTTATAATTTTTCATGGGAGTCCTATTGGAATGATATCGAGTTTTGGACATCGATACGCGGAAATCTTTGTTGGTGATCGTGGATGTCAGAGATGTCCTACCCCCAACAAAATTTTCCAAAATCGCGGCTGCGAGAGGTAGCAAGCACGTCTGAATGACGGATTTTCATGAGTTTGGTCGGATATGCCTCGATCCCATTGAGGCCGACCAATCCGGCCGTAAGGAGTTCGGCGATGGTTTCTTCTGAAATGCTGGCTATATCCATCGTTTCGTTTTCGATCTGCAGGACCCATCGATCAGGTTTGACGCGTAGGTATCGCGAACGAAGCTCTGGTGCATGGGGGGATTTGCCAAAGGTTGCGATGGCGAGTTTTACTTCTGCGTCAATAGCCTCGTCGGTCAATTTAGGACAGGGCAACCATGCTCGTCCCGACTTGGAACTTATGGCGCCGCGATGAAAAATGTCTTCCATCGTGCTTGCGAGTTTCTCGGCCGTGCGAATATTATTGAATCCAGTGAGGGCAGCATTGCGCTCGGCAGCAATTACCGATCGGGCGTATCGGAGGAATTCCCCCTTTCGCTTCTCAGCGTTTTCTATGCCGTTGTCGCTAAGGGGATTTTCGGTTGGGATCGGAATGACTTCAACCTGGGTCCAGCCCCGGCTCCAAAGGACATTTTCAGCAGTCTGGTTCCAAAATGGCGCGTCCGTCAATTCCTGCTTCCGCGAAAGAATTGCGGGAGCATCTGAAGGCCAGACGGTGTAGCAAAAATCGTAGTTTATCGCGAGAAATCGGAGCGTTGATATGATATGGCGGATTGCTTTTGAAACCTGACTCCGTCGTTCGGAGTAGGCTTCTTCGATCCGATCTTCGATGTGCTGGCTTACGTCGTCATCTCGATGAATATATCCGTAGACGACGTCGGAAAACGACACTGCAGCTTGCATGGGATTCAAAGCCGGGTCGCAATGCCCTCCATTGACCAATGCGTAATCGAGGACCTGCTCATTTGGATCAAAAGAGACATAGAATCCTTCAAATCCATGAATTTCTTTTCCGAAATGGATGTATGCGGCGTCTTCAAATGGTATCGCCGCTTCAGCGCCCCAGCGGGTGTCGTCAGCAGGTAATGCGGATATGTGATTAGCGACGTTGCTGAGGTCGAAAATGCGGCTCATTTCACCCTGAAGCCATTTTGCGTATGCGATTTCGAGAGCTTCGAAGTCATCGACGGTACGTTCGTCAGGTACCGAATCTCCATAATGAATCGATCCCAGAGTGTTGCCATGACCATACTCGGCTTCGATCTGTTCGCATGCCTGTTCATGGAGTTTGACGATCGCGTTGTAGCTGCTTTTTTCGAACAGCCACCTCATGCGGATCGGGTGATAACGGAGCGTTGCCTGGTCAAACATCAATTTTCTTTCTTCAGAAGCAATTTAGATTATGGTTTGCTTCTATTTTCTTACGTTAGATTTCGATCGAGCGGCTCGGCTCAACGCTGAAGCGTTTCAACGATCTCTTCGGCCAGGCTTCGTCCGAATCCCTTTATCTGCGAGATTTGCTCGATGTCGGCGGAAGCGACGCCTGAGACATTCCCGAATGTTGCCAAAAGCAGTTCAGCTCTCGCCGGCGACACGCCTTTGATCGTCCGCAGCAATTGGATCGCCTTCTCTCGGGGATTTCTGGACCGGGTTCGCGCTGGCCGCGCGATCGAACGATCGTCGGGATTGAGGAACAAGTCTCGTATCGCCACCGTGATCGCATAGGCAGTTTCGCGAGGATCGATTGTCTCGATGACGTCGATGCCGTACTGGTAAATGAGCTTGCTGCGCATTGTGGCTCGTTTGTTAATCGGCACCTGTGGGTGATATTTTCGCATCAGCCCGCCTTCCACGATCAGGCTGCAGCGGCAGTCGCTTGATCGCATTTTTTCGATTTGGCGCGACAGCCGACTGTCTTCGTCGAGAAGCGATGCGATGAGATCGTCGGTGGTTTTGCGTTCGATAATCAATTTTCCATCGACGACATAATCTCCGACGGTAATGTCTGCGCGGACCACGTTGAGGTTAGGAACGATCGCCAGGAGCGACAAAATTTCGTCCGGCTCTGTGTAGGCCACTTTGAGTATGACCGGCTCGGGAATAGGGACCTTCAGACGATGTGGCTTGAGGCTTGCGGTATAGAGCTCCTGGTGCTCCTGCGCTGGCAGGCTGCTTTCGGGCGTGAAGTTTCCGGAACGGATGCCTTGCTTCGGCGGTCCGGCCGGATCCTTGATCATTTTCATGATCTCCGAAAATGACGTCCCAACCGGAAATACGGTGCTGGCAATGTGGTTCGCAGCGGTTTTGCTAAGATGTCCTTTGTCTTTTGAGCGCCAGCTCACGCCATCGTTTCGGGTCGCGACGGCCACAATCTCAGGATAGCCGGGGATTTTCACGTATACGTGATGAAAATGAGCCTTCCTCCAGTCGTTGAAGCGTGGAGCGTTGCCACGATATACCTTTTTGGGATTGGCTTCGATGTAGGAAGCGATCTCCGTGGCGATTCTGGCAAAACGGCCGCCAATCTCCATTTGCCGGGCTGCAATCACCTCATGGGTCGTGTTGGGAAGCGCATAGAGGCCCCGTTCGATCTGGACGAGTTCACCTGATTGGACGAGGCTGTTAAGAGCGCCAGCGGCGCCGCGACCAATGGCATCGAGTACCTCTGAACGCTGGAAAAATTGGTTTTTCTTGGCGTAGGCTCGTGTTTGGTCGACGAGTGTCTTCGCTTTCAGGCGAGCTGCGCTGGCGGCGGCCTCCTTCTCTTCAGCCTTCGCTCGACGCTTTTCGATGATTTTTGGAGAGGTGGGCGAGACCTTGTTCGCCGCCATAAGGAGGAGAACTCGCGGGTCGTCGTCGTGTATGGACGGCAAGCAATAGATGCCAGGCGCCGGCGAGGCGATTTCACCCTTGGTTACGAGGGTGCCGATAGTTTGAATGAATTTCTCCCCTAGCTCCCGTTTAATTTGCTCACGATCGCAGACGCGGGCAATCCCCATGAACGCGTGTACGCGGTCAATGTTTGAAAGGGATCGCTTCCTCCCGATTGCGGCAGTGGAGGGGTTCGGCATGGCAGAAGTCTTTCGTTGTGGTCAGTCTTTGTCGATCGGTTTTGCGTGGATCGGGACGCGTATGGTTATCTGTGCACCGTGCTCTGTGCGAGTAATTTTCCGGATTTGGGCCCTGCCAAACTCCGGAGATTGTTTGACGATCTGCGACACATTGCCGTCGCGTAATGCTTCGATTGATGCTGCCGTGAGCGGTCTTTCGACGTCGAGGACGCCGATCGCATGGCTGATTTTCCCGAGCACCCGTTCGAAGCGCTCCAGGCGGTAGAATATGTCGGGCGCAATTCGGGCTGTGCGAACGGCAAGCAGTCCTTCGCGCAGAAGCAGTTCGGCGGTCTGATCGGCCTCTTGCTCGCTCGTCGAAAGTCGGCTGGAGAGAAGCGCATCGATCCGGTCGCAGTTATGCCACTGTTGTTTGTTTTCAGCGCCGTGCAGCCGAATAAAGCGGTCGACAACCGACATCTCGGTCAGATCTGTCTTCCCGCTCGTATGAGCAGGAGAAGCCGCTGGTGGCGACGAGTGCGCGGGCAGCGGGGGTTGGCCCTTTTGTTCGCGTTGCTTCTCTAACAGCCCGATGATGATATCGATGCGAGCGGAAATTGCTTCGGCGCCTGAATGGAGTGTTGCCCGCTTGATTTCGAAATAGTGGCTCAGTGCCGTCCGGCCGGGATCTGCGAGCCTCAGGCGCAGACCACCGCCCTCGACGGGCTCGATACGGTGACGCTGATGAAGGCCCTTCCGAGTGAGGGTCTCGATAATGAGATTTGCATATTTAAGATCCTCGTAAATCTCCGACATGCGATCCCCCTGCCGAATGTCGCTCGGACGTTGCACCTCATATGGCGGCGCATTGCTTCCGGGCGGCTGCAGATAGGCATAGCTCGGCCGGAGTTTGAGCCGGGCGAGCGGTATGCCTTCGGCGCCGCCGAACCGATCGGCTCGATCAATTACGATCGCATTGTGGAAGCGGGGATCTTCGATAACGTCTGAGAGCGCGCGCCGCTCAAGATCGTGCATCGGGATGTCCTTCAGCATGCTTCGGCGGCTGAGGGTGATTTGTGTCGGCGCTGACGCCTGATAGGTCCAAACATCATTGTCGTTGGCGGCATCGGCCGCCACGAGCTCGAGGGTCTGAGTTTCGAGGCTGTCACCGCGCAACCGAAACACAGCTTTGGGAAAATCCTTCCCGAAAGCCTTCATGATCGGATGCTGGTTCGAACCCGTCGCCGGCGTAGCGAACAGGACGAAGCCGTCCCGGTTCCTTGATTTTGGTTTGCGCTGTCGAAGCGTGTCTATGGCTTTGAAGAGCTTCTCCCGATCGACTTTGTGATAGGTGAGAAGTCCGTCGATGAAGAGGTCGATTGCGATGCTGCGCTGATCGGGCACAGGCGGAGCCTCTGGGGCGATCTCGCGTACGAGCGGGGGTGGATTGTCGGCCGCACGGGCGATCTGGGCCAAATGAGCTTCCGCTACCGAACGACGATCGTCAGGATCGAGGCTGGCACTGCGGGCTCGTCGACGGGTGACGTAGATATATTGTTCTCGATCTGCGATCTCGCGGGCTTCAACGACGAGCTGGTGGAGATGATCTTCGCCCTCCCCCGACATTGTATCGGAGAGCTCGGCGTAAAGTTTTTCGATCACATCGAGGCGATCGCGCTGCATATCGGACAGCATCTCGCCAGTGAACCTCCGGGGTAGGTTCAATTTGCTGCGCCGGCTGGTCGTTGATCCAGGCGCGCTGATGCGATTGGGAATCGGAAAGCCGTAGCCAATGTGGTCGGCGAGCTGGTCGTGAGTGCGTTCAAGCTCGATCGCCATAGCAATTGCTCGGCGGATGGACTGTGGAAGCATCCGCCGAGGAAATTTGACAGAGTTGGAGGGGTATCCTTTTTTAACCCCGTCGTGGCGATCTGCGGCCGTTCGAACTTTCATTTTAATCCCTCCTATCGGAAGGGATCTCTATGAAGCGCTAGGGTCGGTGGCTTGGCGACCGGGTGGAAAACAACTTTGAATTGCTCGATGGTTCTGCGGGGGTTTGGCGTTTGCGCTGGTAATCAGTGTTTTCGTGAGCTCCAGATAATTCGTCCAATGATGTTCATTGCGCTGCGCGGAAATTTGCGAACTGGATCGGGGTGGCTCGGATTATCGGAGATCAACTGCACCATTCCATCGCCCGCAAGAGCCAGGCGCTTTATTGTAACTGCGCCCGCGATTTTGAGGGCGTAAATCCCGTCGAAACGGGTGATTTCATTCTCTGCGATGTTGATCATTATGTCGTCGCGGCGGCCGATTGTCGGCTCCATAGTGGTGTCGATCGCTCTTCCAATTAGGAGCAATTCTGGCGCCGTTGAAGTGATTTCGAGAAGGCTGTTTTGGTCGAAATAGCAGGGCTTGTCGTCGATCCAGTCTTCGAAGTTGGAGCCGTATTCGATGGCCTGATCGAATTTAATGCGCCGCAACGGCACTGGAAACATATCGTCGGTTTCGAGGTGGGCCGCTTGGTGCTGTGGCGATGGGCGTTGGACCAACGAAGGGCTTTGCCCATTCGTCCGATCGGGCTCTCTGATCGGATCGATGATTTCGCTTGGTTCACATTTGAGTGCATCGGAGATCCGGTCTATCCAGTCCTGATGCAGCCGGCGTGCCCCGCGTTCCAATTTTCCGAGAGTATTCTCCGTTGTGCCCAACGTGGTGGCCAATTCCTTCTGGCTCAAGCCTCTCGCTTTTCGAAGGTGCGCGATATTGTTGTATGCCATGAGTGACTTTTGTCCCAGTGGGCGCTTTTCGTCTAGCGGAGAGTTTGTCCCGCCGCGATCTGTTAGAACGGCAGTGCCGCTTTGCTCTGTTAAACTCAGCAGATTGAAATCCATGCCATTGTCAGTGTTCGTTCAACGTCGAGAAGGCCGATCGTGTGACTTATGAGTCATCGAATAAGCTCTCGTCCTCGCAAAGAGAAAAAACCTCGTCCAATCGCGACATTGTATTCAGACGCTTCATAATGTCTATCAAAGACGCCGATGAAGATAGCTTGGAGTGAATAACGAGCGGCATCGTTAGGTCGATGGATAGACTGTAAGGATCATTGCCTTTGAGAATGCAAACTTCGTGTTTGGGCAGGTTTAGGCCTGAAAAGCTATCCCAAACTTTCGGGTCAATTTGGAATATCCGACGACTGCCTTTTTGATTGTTTTTACTGACTACGAGCCGTCCCTTAGGGTGGTTCAGGACTGCCCATCGGATCTCGTCATCGGGAATGTCTGGTGCAAGATTTGCGACGACGGCACGAAAGACTTCTGCCGCCTCACCCAAATTTTTATCGTAAATTTCGCCCTTTTCCGGCATTCGCTTGATGAGATAGATCGTCTCGATGAGCAATCGGTAGATCAATTCCGGACTGGTGACGAACCTAATAGCTGCCTGAAGTGCCGTTGACGGGTCGATCGATGGGATCTCGATTGGGATTCGGATCGAGAACATGTCTGTCTCAAAGCTTCCATCACGATTGACAGCGAAAAACCAGCCATCGGGGTGATAGACGAAACGGAGAGCAACCGTTAGTTTCTGCTCGTCCTCCTGACCGAGAATTTGGGCGATTGCAGGTGGTAGAGGTACGTTATGCAGAATTGACCGTGCCAGTTGTCTTTCGTCGGCCACCGCTGTTAGCGACGGCGAGCGTGATGCGAGAGCGTCGCGGCAGAATTCTGCAACCTCTTCGAGGAGATCGATGTCGTGAGGGCGAAGAAACTGCACCGTGTCACTATAGGAAGGATGGTCTAGCGTAAGCCGTGGCTTCCCTTCGATGCTCTCACGGACCTCAAGTGGAAGACCTTCATAAATGACGTGCGCAGCTTTTGCGTCGAGGAGATGTCCCGGGAGGCTTTCCCCTTCGTGGAAGACGCAATAAACGATATCGCGTGGCGGCGTGTCAGAACTGTAGTTTATGGGAAACCATGTCGATATTTTGATTTCATCAATGATTGGCCAGATATTTCCGAGATAAGCTTCTAGATTGGAATCGGATAGGGCGGCTCTATATGGCTTTGACAATTCACAACTAGATATATGGGCGTTTGGGTGTTCAGGGTATGGTGGATAGATAAAAATCTTATCCATCTGTTCGGGGCAAGCGCCGTGTTCGATTGCTACGGCAGACAGAATTTGAACGGCGTCCTGTCGCTGCTGTTTTACCAATTCGGCATTATCAACGGGATTACAGAGTGTTTTCAGCCGGCTTCGCATGTGTTGGATGACTTCGATGCCATTCTTTCCGCAGGAAACAGCAAAGTCTTTAAAGATAATAATTTCGTTGTCGTCTTTATCAACGATTGTGATGGAGGCCCTATTGCTAACTAGGATCTTACCGGAAAACGGATTCCCCTGAGACTCCTCGCCAAGGTATCCCTTCTCATCGAAATAAGGGATCGAAACAAAATGTTCGTCGATTTTTGAAGTTGAATATTCAGATTCCCAAGCTGCAGACTGAAATAGGAGAGGTTTAACATTAGGCGTTTCTAGGTACGCTTCCATTGCATCAAGCGCCAGTTGTAACGCTCCGATTGACATCGATCGTTTGTCGACATCTCCAGTGACGATAGATTTGACGATAGAATTCATGATATCAAGCCGGTTAACATGAGTTTTCGCCTAGAGCGGCAAAGCCGCCTGCCCCAGCTCCTCGGGCGTCATGAATAGATGGCGATAGGCATTTGGATTCACGATTTTGATCACTGTGGTCAGTTCGGCGACGTCAATCTTGAAGCAGCCGTAGTAGCTCCAGGTCATATCATCATCGTCGCCGATATCGTCATAATCTTCATCGGGTTTCGAATACCAGATTTCATCGAGAAATTTTACGTCGTCATTGTCGTCTTCCCCTTCGTCGGGAAGGCGCTCGGGATCGATGTCGATCAGCCTCTGGATATCGGCGGACGTTGCCTTGCGCAGCCAAGGTGTAATGTTCGCATATGCGTCGCTGCGTCGACGATTTCCGTTGCGCTCGCTTCGACAAATTTCGAATTCAGGTTTGGCCTCTTCCAGGCGAGCATTCTCGCGTGCCTGATGGAATTCTTCAAATGGCGCCGTTAGGCCGCGAGATTCGATGTAGGCTTTTGCCGAGGCTAATTCGCGCGATTCAATTGTCATTTCGTTACACCTGTTAGAGTCCGTTCGGTGACACCGGAAATATAGGTCAGATCAAGGATCGGCATGGGAACAGCGTTATCGCCGGACCAATAGCCCATTACGAATTCCGGGGCCGTTTTTGGTGCGACTTGGCGTAAGCCGAGATGCGGGCAGGATGTGTAGTAGCGTAACAAACGGCGCTGGAGAGGATCGAACTCTGGATTGCTATCTTCAATCTCTATAGGGACGGCGTTTAGGGCGACCATATAGGGGGTTCGAATGTGCAGGCGCTGCAAAGCCTCCATCATGACCAAGGCCAGTTTCTGCCCCCGCGCGATCGGGTTTACCTCAACGCGATTCAGAATGATGAGACCGATCGGCATGACGTCGTTGTCAATGACTGAGCCGAAGAGTCTCTCTATCTGACTCTGGCATATTTGCATGTGGCTCATTATCTCACCGAGGTCACCGTCTCGGTCGTCCATGTCTATGGCGAGGGTATCGTTCGTTTCTCGTGGGTCGAAGAACCCATCTGTGTAGCGAACTCCCGATATCGAACCTAGCTGACCATTTTGGAGTTGAAGGTTCGAAAGTCCGTCAAAAAACTCAAAATCGCTTTCGTCGAGCTCTGCTGTTAAACGGAAGTGCTGAATCAGCGGTTCGTCGAGATCGCTTTGAATGGAGAGATGGAATCTCATTGTCTCGGACTTTCAATTATATGCGAGCTCGAACTGCCAGGGGCAGCGGGCGGTAAGGGTATAATATCCGAAGCCATGAGACGGATTATGACCTTTGTTTCGTTTCGCTCCGGCGTCCCTTTTAATTTTGACCGGTCTCATTGAAATGTGGCCCTAGGAATAGGGCTAAAGCGAGCGCTCCCGCGAGGAATGCGACGAAGGAAATCACTGGAGCTATGATTAGAGAGACGCAGAAGAGTGCGAGATAAAACCCGCCTCCGAACCATCCGATCAAACAAGCAGCGCAGAGACACAGAAGAGCCACCGGCAATTTAATCGGAAGGAGAGCGGGGCCTGCCCAGCCGACTAGATCGTCGAGATTGTTGTCTGCTTCGGTTCCAATTTGGCTTCTGGTTGCGTGTATCACTCCGCGTTTGAACGAAATCGATGCCACCCAGCATAGAAGCGTTATGCAAATGGTGATCGAGGCATAGGCTAGACCCCATAGCAAGTACGAGGCAAGCGTGATGGTCGCTAGCCACCATGTCAGGACGATTGGAGGAGATGAGGTATGGAGTTTCAAAGGCTCTTTGGACCCTAGAAGGCTACAGGCAGCAATGAATCCTACATTTATCACGCCGATCATAAGGTTGACCCAGGCAGGACGATCGAAGTGAAGCCGATAGATACGATATGGGATCGCGCCTGCCCACGCCAAAACGAGCAAAAAAGGCAGTATCAGTAGGTACTTCGCATTTTCCCATGCAAGGCTGCGAGGCATATTGTCCATATTTCAATCCTTAAATTCGGCAATTTCCACAGAATGCCTTTTCGGCTTTCCGGATGTTGGGATGAATTTTTCTTTCTTCGCAATTTCTTCTGATTGGACGATCAGCGCTAATTCGCGTCCGGATCGTAAGGCTGTAGCCAGGATAAAGCGGCAGGCAGTCGGCCGAGGCCATATAATGCGTAGATTGCTCTATGGACACGTTTTGCGCCGCCGTTGCCGGCGATCGCTTTGACGGTCTTGCTCGCGACGTCGTAGACGCGATATTCTGAGGTATCTGGTTCTAGCCCTAGGTTGGCGATAGTGGCAGAGAAGTCTTCTTCTTCTATGTCCAACGCACAAAGGGACCACGAGAGCATATCCTCAAGATGCTCCATATTCTCCTGCTCGCGCGAGACGAAGCTTATTTGCGTGGGTATTTTGGAGAGGATCGAGGCGTGTTCGAGCGTAGCATTTGATCCTTCGGCATCGCTTTCGGCGAGGGCCCATTCGATCCGGCATTTTTGTTCCCAGATCGGTATGGCAAAATGTGAAAGGCGTCTTTCGAGATCATCTTGAAGAACCTCGATGGCCATGCATTCTAGGGCGTAAAGGAGGATTCGGCGTTTATCGCCGAGCCTTCCAAGGTTATTTGCCATGGCCTGGGCACTGAGGAAGTCTCGGATAAAGTAGAATTCGTTGTCGGGACGCTCCATTATCTGGGCTCCGACAATCGGATTTCTGAGCCAGTCGTCATGATCTGGATAGCTGGGCGGATGGTAGTGGTTGGCATTGAACGACCAGCCGTATGGCTGCCAACGAATAACCAGGTTGCCCGATGATAAAGCCTCAGTCCAAAGGCTGATGCGCGGCCTACCAGGGCTCGGGAGAATTTTGTGAATATTCCAATGGAGCAAATTTGACATCAGTGCGATCGGCTCCATCGACATGCCATCGAGGCACGCCTGGATCGCGCTCGGAAACGATCCGTCAACGTCCCCTGAGAGGCCCATTTGAACGCGCTTCGCCACGTAGAACGCAGCCAGCTCAGCTGGCGTAGGGTCGTATAGACTTTCGAGGTGGCGGATCATTGATTGCGCCTCTTTTTAATGAGTTCGAATCGGGTTGAAGCGACGAATTGGGAGCGAATATCCTATGGCCGATTTGCCTCGATTCAAATGAGGAATATCGCACGCTTGCGCTTGTCCATCTCCTATTCTGCCAATGCCAAAGCATCATTTTCGTATGCGAGTGGGCCCAAAACTTCCAAGGCGTGGATACCACCGTAGACGAACGCAACGATCGACACCCAATAAGCAGCGAAGGCTGTCACGGCCGTTGCGCAGACAAAAAAGATCCCGCCCCAAAAGCCGCTCACACCGATGGCGATGATTGTGCCGACCACCACCTGTGGTGGAAGTCGGTAGAATAGAGATTCGAACCTCGCCGTCTGATCGTCGAGGCTCATAGTTTGAAGCTTCTCGCCAATTTGCGTCTGGAATCCGCGTTTGTACGAGATCCAGGCGATCCAAGTCAGAACCACGACACAGCCGATCGGGAATGCTGGCAATGGCCCTAAATATGCGTAGACGGCTGCCCCCGCTGACAGCATAAAAACCGTGAGAATTATGGGGGGCGCTATCATCATCAGTTCAAATTTCGATTTGATCCCGAGAGCCCGCCGAATCAGGTTTAGAATGCCGAAGAGGCCAACTCCCGTCATTCCGATCATTATGTTGACGATGGAGGGTCGAGCGAACCGCTTGCGATAAAGTCGATATGGGACGGTTCCGATAAGCTGCAGCAGCAGCAGAAGGGGCAGTAGTATCATGCAGACTGCGGCCAACCTGTTGACCCTCGCATATTCGTCACGCATCGTTTTTCCTTACGAACAGTTTCACCGAATTTGCTGGAAACCCGATAATGTGCTTTATCGGGCGCCATGCTGATCGAGAACCAAATTCCACTTCCAGCAAGCTGGGCCGGCGTCGAGGGCCTCGGGAAACGGCATGGATTTCATCTCGTAAACTATTCGGTCGAGCAAGCTGAACCATGCATCTACCTGTGTGCGGCCTTTCTGACCGCCAGAGCGTGTTATAGGACTCCGGTATGACAGACATACACGAGCCCAATTCGACGACCTGTGGTGGGTAAATTATGTCGGACGAGAGCAATGGATCTTCGATCAAGCCAATGCAGCAGATCGTAGGCGAAGTTGTTGCAGCCTACTTGGGGCGCAATGACATGGCAGCGGATGACGTCCCTGGATTCATTGCGACGATCCATTCCGCGCTGTCTGATGTCGATAATAACTTAAGCCGGCGTTCTCCTAAGGGTGCATCAGGGAAAATCGCCGAGATAGTCGCTGATGTGGAAATTATCGACGGCAAGCTGCGTTGCCGTGAATGCGGTAAGTGGGTGGGTAGGCTTGGCATTCACATTCAGACCCAGCATCACATGGCGCCCCACGAGTATCGGGACAAATGGAACCTGACAGCACATTACCCCATGGATGCGGCTAAGGCCTTGTATCGGGGGCTATCGAAAGACGTAATCGAATGTTTGGATTGCCATAAGGTCTTCACTCATCTTGAGCCCCACCTCCCAGTTCATGAACTGACGCCGGAGCAGTATCGCCAAAGATGGGGTCTTGCGGATGATTATCCGATGGTCGCGCCGAGTCATTCGTAAAAGCGGGCGGAATTCGCCCGATCTTAAGGATTCGGGAACCAGCAAACGCGCGATCGTGGGGTCGGAATCGCGAGCCACCGGAAGCTTGAACGCGGCGGGTGAGCTGCGGGCTGAGGCTAATCCGATCAGCGCCCCGCCTCAGGTCGTTCCGAAACCTTTGTAGAGCGATTTATGCTCTCGATAATCATATCAGCCATGATTGTTGTGGCCGCAAAACGTTGGCTTCTGATGTTGTATGGAACGAAACAATCAACGGCGAGTTGCGGCGGACTCTTTTGATCTTCGGAGGACAATCGTGAATAAATTTCTGCGCGCATGACCATAAATCTGGCGACTCCATGCTTCGCCCTGATGTGTTCGCAGCCTTCCGGCGTTTCGTACGGGATGGCTTTTGCGATGGCGGCCTCTTCGGTGCGGAGCAGGTGCCAGTGAACCAATGCGAGAAAGGCATTAGGATTTTTCGTTCGGCTAAGCGATTGAATGGCGGTGGCGAGATAATGATCTTCTCTATCGTTGCGAAATTCGCAGGTCACAGTCCATTCATCGATGGAAAAGCCAGGGAGCGCTTTTGAAAGTTGGCGAGCTGACGTCAGAATGTGCTCGCCGGCACGGGAGTGGTGCGCATGAAGTTGGGAGATCGTTTCGATCCCCATCATGATGTCATGGATCGAATACCCGTCATTTTCTAGGGCTGCCGCTGTCTCAACTAAGTGAGTGGCTCGGTCATAATGGCATCCTTCCGAGCAACCGATCGTGGAAGCCCAGTCCCGCCCCATTGGAATACGCCGCGCAGCTTCCAAGCCAAAGGCATACCCTGCCTCGCAACTTTGCCATCGCTTAAGAGCGTAATCGGAACCAATCTTTTCGATGGCGGCAGTTCGTTCATCATCGACGCCCAAATGGGCAGCCATCAGTTTTGCTGCATCAATTGCGCCGATAAGTGAATTCTCACAGAGCAGCTGCTCAAAGGGCCAGCAATCGTCGAGGACCGTAATGGCGAAGCCGGGATTGTAGTCAAAGGAATGGCGATCGAGCATCGTAATTGGCCTTTGAACGAGAAGCAGTCGGCGGATTTTTATAGCCTTCCCGCCTTTTGGGCTCAATGGCCGATCGGCACCCATCATCGCCGAAGCTAGCTCGCACAGATAGGACGATAAGGGTCATTATCGTCCTATGGATGGCGGTCGCGAATTTTGGCGAAAATGCACTGAATTCTGGCTGCATTGAATTAAGTCATGATAGGGCTTAGAGCGTAGATTAATTGCAGCCAAATTTGATCTGATTTAGGGATCGATCGCGTGAAAACGGAGCGAATTTTTGAAGCGATCGAGACGGCCAGCGGCCTGATTGCGCGGCTGGATGCACGCATTTCCGCCACTCCTTGGGCCGAGGCGTGGCATATTCGTTCAACCTTCTACGCGGCCGAAAAACTGGCAGCGGTAGATGGGACGCCAACGCAGTCTGGCGACATCGTGAGGCTCATGATGAGCGCTCCCCTGCCCTCTCCAGACGCTTATCTTCCCGCGACGATCGGATTTGGGCATTGGCGTCGTTGCCTGGCGCGTATGCAGTTTACCGAGGCAACGGAACGATTGCTGGGTCGCTCGGTGTCACCTTCCCAAGCTGCAGCGGAAACGCAGACTGATTGGGATTGGGAGGATGCTCTTTCACCGGCGGTCCGCAAAGCCGTTGCCTCACAAGCCGGTCAGATCGAAACGGTCGACAGCTATGCCCTCGAGGTGAGCGAGAATGCGCTAATCAAAATGCGAGCCTATGACGCTCCGGGGTCAGCGTATCATAGCCTGGCGAAAGCACTTCGTGAGGCGATCAGGGTCGATCCTGATCCTGACTATTTTAAGCGAATTCATAGGCTTCGGCTTAAATTCGAGACCGACGTTCGGGACCACTATGCGTTTAAGGGGAATAGCCCCTCCCCTCCCGACGTCGACCAGGCGGCTGAATTCCTTGCATCGGTAAATTGGGACCGGAAGCCCCATTTGGGGGCCTGTTTTAGCGTGGTGCCCGATCGGCTGCAGGAGATGGGACTCACCGAAAATCGGCTTTCTTGCTTGACCGGTGCGACGAAGCGACTGGGATTCGAACGACGTCTGGATGATCGCGCGTTTGTGAGCTTTCTGAACCAGTTGGCTGAGGATGCGAAAGCAGGTCTCGCCATTTTCGATGATCTGGAGACGCAAATGCGGTCATTCAGCCGCGCATTCAAAATCAGGTTTGATAAAAATTCTCCCCTGCCCCTGATTTTGTATAGCTTTCTCGTTCTGCCGGCGATCTCTTCGCCCTGGCTTCAGCGTTCGCTGGATCTGCTGCCTGGCGTGACGAACAAGAATTTGAAGCAGCTGGAAGCCCTTAACTTGATCGTCCAGTGGGAGAGGTCATCGTCAGGCGCCGGACGGCCGACGATCTTCTGGGCGGGAGGCGAGCTCACGGATGCATTTAGGACCGCGTCAATCGCGAGGGCACGGCAGCGTGGTTCGGGAGCAATCGCCCTCCCCTCCCCTGCCGAAATGCTCCGGCGATATGCTGATCTCGATGTTTCAATTCCCATGGCGATCGTGTATGATCGCCATGAGAAGGAGCTGATCGACCTCGACAAGCTCTATGGTCGGTTTTTCGACCGAAATTGGCTCAAAAATAGGTCCTCTAGGAAGCTCGCTGAGAGCGAAAACGAGGCCTAGCCGATTACGGAGATGCAGAAGCCCCTAGATGCGCTGTACGGCGCTTAAAATCGATTTTACGGGCGTTTCCGGTTTTGTTCTCAACTCGCCGACGGTCACAATTTGCGTCCAGCCGTCGGCGAGTCGCATCGAACTCATTTCTGGGCGCGAGTGTCGAAAAATTGGTCGACGAGATCAGACACTGCCTTTTTCATTTCTTCGCGCGTGGCGTCAGTCGCTGGAAGCAGCTTAATCGTCGCAGCGGTTCGCGCATTGCCGGCGGTGAATTCGATCATGCTCTGTCCAGAAGCCGATGCAATCGGGACCGCTCGATGCACTCCCGGAGTGGACTTCGGCGCGGTGGTCGATTTGATCAATCGCTTCACGACGTCGCCAGGCTGGATGGGCTTCTCTCCCCTCTCCTTCCGTTCGATCTGCTCGCTGATAATCAGAGATGCCTCGTCGAGCATCATCTGGGTGTGATGCGGACGCTTAAGAGCGGCGTTGATGTCGCGGGCATGTACGACCTTCGCCGCTCGATGACCGCCAATTGCCTCGACGAATTTTTCGTCGAGCTTAGCCAGGAGGATGTAACGGTTGAGCTGTGATAGCGAAATTCCAATGCGCTCAGCCATCCGGTTTCGATCGTTGTTGTAGAATTGAGCAAGGGCGTCGAGATACCCCCTTCCCCGCTCGAGATCGCTGATGTCCGTGCGCGCGCGATTTTCGAGATCTGAGAACCGGAAGGCAGCCTCGTCATCCATTTTTTGGACATCGATAAGATATTTGAAATCGGGATAGTTGTTTGCTCGCAGCCATGTGATGGACCAGTGCCGCCGCGAACCTGCTACAATCTCATACGGTTGCGTCGGGTCGTTCGTGGGGCGCACGGTTGCAGGTGTGCGTTGACGACCTTCAGATTTGATCGTCTCGATCAGCTCCGCACAATCTTCGTAAGTCAACGCTTGGTAGTCACGAGCGTTCACCGGGGACGGCCGGCAGAGTTCTGGATCCACCCACTCGAGTTTTGTGAAGACGACGTCACCGGCGTTCTTCGAGAGCACAGCCCCGCGCTGCTCTAGGAAATCATCGGCGGCGGCCGGCGGGTCAGATTTGACCGATGCGAGGACCTCGGCAGCGATGATTGCGCCGAAGCCGCGCTGGTTTGATTTGTCCTTTGCCATTGGCTGATCCTTCACTCTTCGCGCCACTGGCGCGAAATCAAATAAGCGTATGAAATATAACGTTTTTTGGCGTTTGAGGTTTCAGGTGAAGCATTCATTTTAACGTGAAACCTCAAAGCCGTTTTTCTGTGTTAAATCATGTGGTTACGACGTTTCGCGCCAGTGGCGTCAGCGCCCTTTCCACTGGGCTCTGATCAGCCGTTCGATCTCGGCATTGAGATGGTTGAGCTGATCCAAGCACCGTTTGCGAACCTTGTGATTCGTCGTGGTTGAAGCCATGTCGTAGACGCTTTGCTGCCGAGCGGACGAGTTGTCGAATTCCGCCGAGGTTTTGATCTCGGTGGACATTACGGTTCTGCCGAAAACCCCGTTGGTCAGATCGACGATCTCACGGTGGGCTGTGCGGCTTTCGTCACCTCGACTGATCACCATTTGAATGAATTTATAATCGGCGTGGACGTCCTGAGCGGCCAGGTTTCGCATGTTATTTTCAAGCATACTCAGAAAGGACGTTGTCGATGCGAAATCGATGATGTTTGGCGGCATCGGGATAACGAGAGCGTTCGCGGCATAGAGGACCGACAGGGAGATCATGCCAAGCGCCGGCGGCGGATCGATGATAACAACATCGTAGTTCTGAGCAACAGAGGCAATTTCTTGCTTCAATCCGGTGAGATATGAGGCGCCAAACTTGGGCAGCCGGCTCGCAATCTCATATTCAGCATTATAGAGATGTAGATTAGCGGGGATGAGATCGAGCCCGTGATAATGTGTTTTCCGAATGACCTCCGAAATCGGCCGATAGGTCTCCGCGTCACCTTTAAGGACCACAGGATACAGGCTGTCTGCCATGTCGATCTCTTGATCGGGAATGTAGCCAAACATCATAGTGGTGGACGCTTGTGCGTCGGCGTCTATCAAAAGAACGCGATAGCCACGCATCGCGAGATACTGCGCGGCATGTATCGCTAGGGTTGACTTCCCTACCCCGCCTTTGAAGTTCTGGAACGGAATGATCAGCGGCTCATCTTCTGGGCCACGATGGGGCTGCGTTCCGAAGACTTCGCGCATTTGATTTAGCTGCTCGAGGGTATAATTCTCGCGCCGGCCGAAATCGTTGCGTGGCTGTTCTGGGAGACGCCCGTCGGACTCTGCCACTCGGATTGCCGACGTGGTCCGGCCGATGAGCTCGGCCGCCTGGGCAATGGTAAAGGTCGGGCCAATGCGAGGCTCTGAAATATTCTGCCTTTGGATGGTTTCGAGAACCTTCTTAGCTAGGTTCATCCTTTGCCTGACTTGCTCGAGCGTCGTCGCATAGGGATCGATCGAACCATCCAAGGCGTTCGATGGTTCTGCCTGTGTCTGCACGTTCATAGCTGATTTGGCCCTCGCAGTTTTGTCTGGTGTTGAATTCGCAATAGATTGAACGAGAAGGGAGGAAAAGTGCGAACTGTCAAAGTCGGACTGAGAAATTGGGATTTTGACGTCAATGCGGTAAATTTTGCGTCCGATACCTAGATCAGCAGGGCTGATATGCTCGCAAGCCGGCGACCGGCGTTCTCGTAGTAGCGATGGTGAGCAACATTTAGGCATCAAACGGGATCAGACTGCTGATCTTGGTAAGCTTGCTGTGACTTCCAACGATTTTCTGGGCGACACCATGTCTCGAACTGCTCGGACATTTGCCCGCAGAAGGGGGTAAACCAAGAATGAAGCTATGCAGTGAGACGTGGCACCGGTTTGCTGGTCAATCCTTCAATCACTCTGCTGATCTTGGTATGGACGGCAGTAGGGCAGGGGGATCGGCCACTGCTGATCTTGGTAAGATGAGGAGTTGGGCGAGCGTTTCGCCCCTGCTGATCTCGGTAATTCCATCCGATTAGACGGTGGGGGCAGGGGATTGCTGATCTTGGTAAGAAGTCTGCTGATCAAGGTAAGCGATTTTGCTGATGTCGGTAAATTTCGCTGCTGATCTCGGTAATTAGCTCTGCTGATCAAGGTAAGCGATCTAACCTAACATAGACTCCCTACTTCGAATCCCTGTCGCGCGCCGGAGGGGATGGATCAAAATTTGATTCGGAGAAGGGAAGGGGAGATGGCAGCTTGGATTGCGTTTTTCCCCGATTCGGAACTTGGAACCTTTACCAAGATCAGCAGAGCATTCGCACAAATCATGGCCTCGGAGGCCGAAAAGTGACAACCAGCTTGCCAAACTCGATATTTTGAGCGCACATAACCGCCATTCGGGGATTCGATTCGGGAAGGGGTGTCATGACCAAGCCAGCGGAAACGGTGCAGCTGATGCTCCCAATGCCGTTGGGCGCCCAATACGTCGAGGAACTACGAAATCATCCGATCGATGAGGTTCGAGCCCTAGCGACGGACAAAGACTCGCTTGCCGTGTTCGATGCCACCAGCCGAGTGATGGCAGATAAGCCTTCCTTCGGTTTTATGCATTCGGCGCTGTGCGCTATGTCGCTTCCGGTGAAACGGCCGAAGGACGAATTCGCCTCGGTCATCCGCCGCGATGGCAACTATACCCTTATCATCAGGCCGCTTGAGCGCATGCGGATGGTCGATGGCGAGCTGAAGCCTGTGAACTTGGGCGTCCCGTTTGGAGCACATGCCCGGCTGGTTATGCTCTATATCATGACCCAATCGGTGAAGACGAAGTCGCGCGAAATCTTTCTCGGAGACTCTTTCTCAGCTTGGTTGCGGCGAATGGGGATCGAAAACACGAATTCTGGTGGTGAGCGTGCTTCGCGCACCTTGGTGCAGGAGCAGGTTGATCGCCTGATGGCTTGCGAATGGACCATACGTTTCGATCAGCCAGTTAAGCCGAGCTCTGCTGATCTTGGTAAGCAGCGGAAATCAAAAGCTCGAGCGGTGAGCGATAGCATTTCTGCGTTCGCCGTGAACGACATGCGCCTGGCCAATCAATATGGCGGCGTTTCGACTTCTGGTAGGGAGTTCGTTTCGCGGTTCGTTTTGTCCGAAGATTTCTTCGGTAATCTGATGGAGCATTCGGTTCCGATGAACGAACGTGCGTTCGTCGCCTTGAAGCGATCGCCGACGCAGATGGACCTGTATACGTGGCTTGCTTATCGGCTGCCGCGAATACCGGAAAATGAGGAGGTACTCATTCGCTGGGAGGATCTGCAGCAACACCTCGGCAATGAGAGCGCAAATATAGGAAAGTTCCGCCAGACAGTCCGTCGGGCATGGGATACCGTATCAGGCGTCTATCAACAAGCGCGACATTCGGTGAACCTCGATCAGCGCATTGTTCGGCTCCGCTATGCTGAGCCGCCGACGGATAATCATATGCATAAGCTCGGCGATGGCCGGATCGAGATCGTCTCAGCAAATAAGGAATTGCCTGCTGATGTAGGTAAGGACGCTCGATCGCTGCCAACTCCCAAGGCGAGTAACTCGCCCGCAGTAAAATTCCCAATGGGATCGATACGATGGAGCTCACCTTGGAAAGAAATCGCTCTTGAGCATGGCTCGAACAATGATCTGGATACGATCGGATCTCGCTTCCGTCAGGCTGTTGGGGCTGAACTTGAAGCACTTCAGGGCGAAAAGTTAATCTCCCGGTTTACAAAATTTTGCCAGGCAATGCGGCCTCCGAAATGAGGATACGGGTCTCGGTGTTGGAGAATAGTGGGTGGACGCGCCACAGCGTTTCGCAAGGCAATTTTTGTTTTGGATGTGTGTTTAATTTGATTATTCTATAGCATCTGGGCAAGTCGCGTTTCGCATTGAGGGAGAAAGCGTGGGAGCTTCCATTGCCGGTTTCCGTTAGCGACCCACGGAGCCGGGAGTGGTAGGGGCGATGGAAAAGTGGATACATCGTCAGGGCGGCACGGTAAACCGTGCCGCCTTTTTTAGAGCACGCGGCTGCATTTTGAGCGATTGAGCCACGACTGCGAGATGGCCGGCGCCCTCTGCTGATCTTGGTAACGGAATAAGAAAGCGGCGCCGTGCTTTGGAAGCGCCGGCGCCGCGTGGGGATTGCAGGCCCGTTGCGGGGGGGGGATGCTCTCGAGCCTACTTCTGCTGAATGTATGGATCGGAGATTGGTTCCCCGAAAATCTTCGTGGGATCAAAATTTTCGTGCGAGGCTACGGCCTGGCCTGTTTGGCGCCTTCGTATCGATGATTTTGCCCCGGCCGGCGCCGTTTTCCGTGATTCGCGGGATTTCGTGATCGATTGAAGACATTGAGTTCAGGGTCGCGGTGCTGACAAATCAGGAGGACGAGTTCGCATTGCTTCAGATCGAAATCGCCAAGGCTGATGGCTTTGCCCGGAATGTCGAGTTCTGCTGCCAGCCATTCATACACGACGGTCCGCGCGAGATTTTTGGACCAGTCGTGATCCTTCATTGCTTTGAGGCAGATGGGGTCGATCGCGGCGTGGACATCTTGCTTGGCTCGTCGCAGTTCTGCATCGGCCAGACGCCCGTTGGGCTCCCAGGTCCCATCCTTGCATCCGATCCACGCGTCGCAATTGCGGCAGACGTGATAATGCTTGTTCGCGAGAATGGGCTTGGCAGGATAAAGCTCACGACCGGTCATCCGCAGAGCGGGTTGGTCGCAATACGGGCAGAAAACCTCGTTGCTCACAGCACTCTCCAGTTTCAAAATAGCTCGGCTTGGACCGGCGCGAAAAGCTCACCCTGATATTCGATCGCGCGCGGGGCAGGGGGTTCAGGCTCGATGATCGTGCAACTGTGCCCGTCTAGGATTTTGATCGCGCATGCTCTCCAAAGCACCAGATCGACGGTGTTCACCGAATAGCCGCTGGCCTCGGCGATCCGTTCGCATAGATCCTGTGCCGACGTTGCGTGGCGCTCGGCAAGGCGGGTTAGATGGACGTCAGGCTTTGCGACCTGGGCCCCGAAATTCTTCGCGAGGTGATAACAGGTGATGCCGCCGATCCATGGAAGGCTCTGACAGAAGGCTATCTTGTCGCCGGCCGCCATATATTCGTTGAAGAGCTCTGAGCGTTTTGCCCAGATTTCGTCCATGGCGCGCGATTTGCCGAGATGGCCGAAGACGGTACCGCAGGATTGTCCGGCGTTGATCGCGGCCATGCACTTTTCGTAGATCGTTCGGGCGATCGTGTGCTTCATGCCGGAATTGCAAATGACAAAAATCGCTTCGGTAGCGAACTCCTCGGCACTTTGCGGTGGTTTGGTGTTCTCAGCCCAAGCTATGTCGTCCTGGGCATAGCCCTCCGTATCCAAGCGAGCGATGAGCTCGTTGAATAAATCAAGGTTATCGAGGAGAGGACCGCCCGCTTCCATTTAGGAAGTGTATCAAGCATTTGAACATGCGTCATCAGGAAGATTCTGGAATGCACGAAGGTGATCAGGTGAAGGGATTATCCTTTTCCACAATCTCCGCGTCTTGGTCGCTTAGAGAGCCGCTATTCAATTCGTCGATGATGCGATCGAGGTGATCGCGAAGCTGCTTTGCAGATGCAAGACCTTTGCAATCACGCAAAAATGCCATGTCCCCCGAAATTGAAACTTGTTCATCGCTGCTGGCGATGGTCACTGAGCCTTGCGACCCGTTCAGGGTCGTTTCTTGAGCGATGCGTGCGAAAGGTATGAAGTTTGACATGGCTTATCCTCGGGAAAGTCGGAGCTTCTTGGACCGTAGAGCCGGCGACAAGCTCGGGAATGGATCGATGCCATATTTTTGGCTGAACTGGTCAATTGTCATAGCCTCTATATGGCTCGGCTCGTTGTTTGTGGCAACGATGGCCACAGCGCCGATTCCTGGGATATGAACAGCTTTCCAGATATGAGTAGGAACCATGACGCGGCCGCGCAGCGTATTGACTTTCTCGCCTCGAAACATGGGGCCTGTGACGATGTAACCGACACCATAGCGATATATTGTCGATCTCACGTCCTGCTCGAGATCCGCCCAGAGGCCTCTATTCAGAGCGCCGTTCTGGGGAACGATGTTGACGAGTGAGAAAGACTCCTGCTGCGCTTTTTGGGACGGCATGTCCCCTGAAGGCGCCAAATGACCGCGATCGTATCCAGATCGACGATAATCATCGAGCTCTGCTCGTTCGCCGGCGGATACGTTGGGTTCGGCGAAAAACTCGCTGGTGCGTTCTATCTCTCGGGCCGCTTTTACGCGATCTTTGCTGAGGAACTCGGCTGACCAGAGCGGGGTTCGCGAAATTCCTGAATGGAATGCGGCATAGGAGGAATAGCAGATTTCTTTGGATTTTGCTGCCTGCTTTGCGGGAAGGGCAGGGGCCTTTCCGTCGAGGTATTGGAGAGAACAGGCTGCAGGTCCGGTTACGGCCTTGTCAAATGAGCAGCCTGTGAGGGCCGCCAAAAATATGGTGGCGAGTGGGAAAAGCTTCACAGGGATTTCATCCTCTAACTGGCCTCAGATACGACTATTCTGGGAAAATCTGGGTTAAGTTTCAATCCGGGGTTGCAGAAACGGGGTCGTTGTGGAAGATTGCCCTTGGGATGTTCAATCAAAATTTAGGGGATTTCAAATGAGCAATGTGCTCATCGGCATCATTGGCGTCATTCTTTTTATCGGCATGGCGATTGCCGGCGTAGTCTATTTCGGCGCCAGTTTTATGGGGGCGAAGACCGACGCTGAGGCAGCGCGCTTCATTTCAGAAGGCGCGCAGATCGCGCAAGCCTATGAACTTTTTGCGATCCAGGAAGGGCGTTATCCTGATGCGCAGGGCGATGCGGATACGTCTCCGTCGGATGCCAAGATCGAGCAGCTGGTGAGCACTGGTTATCTCAAGACGATCCCGGACGGTGGCCTTCGCACGCCGGGCTTCGACAATAATTGGTATATCGACGAGGAACGGGGCGCAGCGCTCACGTTTATCGGCGACGATACCAGTGCGCTGAAGGTCTGCACGGCCGCTCGTCTGCGGCTCGGCTTTACCGATGCACCGAAGCAGTGCGCGGCGAATGATATACAGGCGAATGACCCCTGCTGCATCGCTGCATAATTCGCATCCAAGCATATAGGATCGGAGAGGCCGGGCATTGCCCGGCCTTTTTCGTTCAGTCGAACAGGATTTCGACGAGTTCTTCGCCTTCATCTTTGAGGAGAAGGATGTCGGCAAATTGGGCGGGTATGAGCCTCTGCCAACTGCCATCGCCAAATCGCAGCTCATGGGTATCGAACGATTTTTCGTATCGATAGATTGCGTAGGTTGGCTTCAAAAACGACCAGTGGCGCTGCAAAGCTGATCCGGGCTTGATCAGCGCTATGCACTCGATCGAGGCGGTCGGCGCGATGGCGGGCGATTTCAGCGGCATTTCGGCTCCTCGGCGCTCGTTTTATCTTCTGAGCACCGATATGCAATCATCGCCGTCAGGCGTGCATAGGGCCGGCCGCAGGACGTTCTCGAAGGACTTCTGCGAGCCTCGACATGGCGGCGTCTTTCTGACTGCTTGTGAAGCCGTCGACCTGGACAATCACGACAGTGTCCCGCGACGATTTTCGACTGACCATGTGCAGGTTGAGCGTGTTCATGTAAATGAAGGAGCCGCGCTCGAGCGAGAAATGTTCGAAGATCTTGTCTTTGACCTCGATGAGCAGCAGCTGATCGTCAGAGCCCTCGATAACGAGGTTCCATGTGTGTTCGGACGATCCGCTTTCCGAGATCGAGGCGAGGTGACGATCGTGATGGAGAAACTGGCCGCCAACGACGGAGATGAGGCACACGTCGGGTGCAAGACGAGAGAAGGTTGCTCCTTCTCGGGCCGTGATCATGAGCCTCAACGCTTGGTAGACCTGGAACTCAAGATCGTCATCGCTGATCTCGCCATTGAGTTGATGCGCGAGCGGAATATCCAAGCCTGGCAGGAAGCTGTCGTCTTCCTCGTCCCAAATCAGCGCTTCATTGTTACCCGCACTTCCCAAGTTTCATCTCCCGGCATGGATACGATCCCCGCACCGGATTCAAAGAAAAAGGCCGCCGAAAATTCGGCGGCCTCCTCTTGAAGAATGCCAAAAAAGACAATGAAATCAATGTCTTAAAATGGCACATCATCTAAGCCGTCATCGGCGTAGGCCGGCTGACGCTGCTGGGTTTCGGGTTCACGGCTGCCGCCGCGAGCGCCGCTGTCGTTTCCGCCACCGCTCGAGTTCGAATCGCCGGCCGGAGCACCGTCGAGCATGGTGAGCATGCCGCCGACGCCGGCGATGACGACTTCGGTCGAATAGCGATCATTGCCGTCGGCATCCTGCCATTTGCGGGTGCGCAGGCTGCCTTCGATATAGACCTTCGAACCCTTCTTCAGGTAGCGCTCGACGACGCCGATCAGGCCTTCGCCGTTGATGACGACCTGGTGCCATTCGGTGCGCTCCTTGCGCTCGCCGGTGTTCTTGTCCTTCCAGCTTTCTGAGGTGGCGATCCGGATATTGGCCACCTTGCCGCCGTTGTCGAACGACTTGATCTCAGGATCGGCGCCGAGGTTGCCGATCAGAATCACTTTGTTGACTGAGCCACTCATAGAAAAATCTGTCCTTCCAATTGGTTTTGACCATTTCGTAAAATTCAAGGGTCGGACTTCGGTCGACCTACCCCTTCAATCTTATGTGCTTGGATACTGCGAGGAGAGGATACCGCGTCGATCCAAGGAAATATATGGAAATTTGTGGAACTTTCGCAAATCTCAAGCGGCGATCGCTTGGCTTTCAAGGATTAGATCATCCGCTGACAGGCCGGCAGCTTCGAGGGTCGACGTGACAATGCGCATGATCTTCATTTTGTCGACGATCGCAAGCTGCGCCGCGCTTACGAAGATGACATTCGGGGTCGCAATGATCGCGTCGGGATAGCGATATACGATCATCTGGTTGTTTTGGATGCTGCCCAGAAGCTTCCGCAAGTTATGGCGTATGGTGCCTGAAAAGCCAACGGGGCGAATTAGCGCGTGTTGTGTGGGTGATCTCGCGAGATAAACGAGGACGCGATTATCCTGATCCTGGCCATTCGCTATGAGGATCGCATTGAGCAGGAGTTTGAGAAACTGCTCGTTGCTGTCGTCATGGTTCAAGAGAATGGACGGGATATTGGAGGTCAATTCGTCCCTGACTGCGTGTTTCGAGGGAGGCGCGTATACGAGAAGTCTGCCGATCTGGGCGATCCGTTGTGCGATCTTATCTGGATTCGCACTGGAAAAATCAGCTTCTGAAGTCAGTTCAAAGAGGTCAGGGTCGATAAGGAACTTTGGACCGGGTCTGCCTTCAGACGGTGCTGGGATCGTTGCAGGTTGGAGATCGATCTGCACCATTCTTCCCGAATGGATAGGGATGGTCGTATCGTCGAGCGTTACGATCTGGGCCGTAAGGCTTTCCCCGCTGGATCGCTCGCTGAGAAAATACGGGCCGAAAGCCGAATATTTTGGATGCGGCTGTTGCAAGCGAGTAGCCTGGAGGAGGCGCTCTCGCTTCGTTGGGGGCCCATTTCCGGTGCGATCAATCAAGATGCGACCAAGCGTCCGGACCTCGTCCAGAAGCTTTGATTGCTCGCATTTGTTGTTCGACTGAATGGACATGAGGCGGGGCCTAGAAGGGCACCCAATCATCTTCGTCATCGTTATCGTTGAAAATCGCGAGAGCTTTTAAGCGCTCCGCTGCGATCAATGCATTTGTTTGTGCCTTTGGGTGATCGACGGGATGCGCGAGCGTGAAGCGATGCGGCGTGATCTCGAAGGTCATCGGATCGCTGCCTTCGATCTTTCCGAACATCAACGCGGGTTCGAGCCGCTGAGCGCCTTTGTCGGCTGTTTTGAACCTCTCGCCGAAGGGGCCAAGGTTCGCGTGGCGGATACGCTCCTTGCGATCGATGACATTGATTCCGCCACGCATATCGAATGCGGGGTGCTGAATATGGACCGTGAGTCCTGCGAGGGACGTTTCGGGATTTTGTGACAGGACCGAATTCATGCCGGTTGCGACGGCATCGATGTCGTCGCTGTGCATAAGCTGTTGCTTCGTGCGCTGCGTGATCATGATGAGATATTCTTGTCCGTTGAGGACGTAGAACCACTGAAATTTGTTCGGCATATGGCGCTCGAACAGATCGGATATCATCAGGCAGAAATCTCGCCCGTTATTGGCGAGAACGACGTCAGTGGGCTGTTCTATGATAGCAGATTTGCTCCAATTCCGTCGTGGGAACGTAAGCACGCGCGGTACGAATGCTGGCGCCTTTGAAGGCGTCGGGATGACTTTGATGGATACGCCTGCGGACGTCCGTTCTACCCGGCCCCAGCATTGGGCGCAGCGGAATTTAATGACCTCGCGGATCTCTTTGCCATCGTGAATTTCAGTGTCAAAGCCGGCATCTTCCAGGCGCACATTGTGCGTAAAGACGCGCAGCGCATCGATGGCGCCGATCGCTTCGTCGACGAATTTTTGGTTGATTTCAGTCATTGGAAATCCCGGCGTCGGCAAGGGCTGCAATTCGCAGAGCTTTGACGCGGGCAATCTCTTCCGGCGTATGTGCGATCGCGCCTTCGTTGAGCTCGATATAGAGCTGCAGAAGCTCATGGCGATGCTGGAGTGCATGGACCGCCATATGAAGGCGCAAGCGACCGCTGGCGCCGAGGATTTGACGACGGCTTTGTTCGTCGAAATTGCTGAGAAAGCGACCGCCGAATACAGGGACACCATCGTCCAGGAATCGGAGGACTGCGGTCAGGCGTTGCTTCCCGTCGACGATGACCATTTCGCTCGGAGCATCGGCCGAGGCGGGAAATTCGGGCGAGGGATCATAGCTGGGGCAATTCCAGATAATGGTTCTGCTGGTGCTGCCGCCTCTCAGGAGATGCTCGAGATATCGCGTTTGGTTTTCCTGCGTCCAAACATGCCCACGCTGGAAATCTGGATCGAGGTTGAGGCCATAGTCGTGCGCGTGATCGGCGATGAATTTCTTAAGGTATCCGCCCGACACGTCGACTTCATATTTGACCGACCCGGTATAGGGCGGAATGTCGTCGAGGGACATGAACTGTGGAGGATTATCGGTCATTTTTGATCTCTCGTCTTAGCCAGCGGCTGCCAGAAGGGGGAGGGGAGCCGCGACCGGCCGGCGTTTCTTGATCGTTCCTGCGTCATGTGCGCCAACCTGGTTACCCCATGCGTCCCATTCTTGGGTAGCATTATGGCGACAGAAAAGTTCGATTCTGCGGTTGGCTTTCATGAGACGCTCGATCTCGGCGCGGAAGATCAGCGGCTTTTCGCTGTGCATGCCGCGCGGTGCGAAGACAGTCTGGCGGACGGAAGCCGAGATGCGCTTGGGCGAGCCGCGTTTTCCGAGGAGCATGGTATAGGCTTCGCTGAGATCCACGCCTTCAGAGGAGTAGACGCCGTCCAGCACGGCCGGCTCGCCGACGGCGCCGATCAGAACCATCTCAGGGTTGGCACGCGTGTAATAGCCAGTCGACATGAAGACGTCTTTGTCGAGATCAACGACCCGGCGGTCGCCGACGGACTTGTTGAGTTTGACCCACTGGAATGCGACGGTCACATAATCGAAGCCCCATGTTTTCATGAGTTCGATGCCCTGGTCGAGCGTCGGATCGGTGACCCACATGAAGAGGGCGCAATCGGGCGCAGCCAAGTCAGCGACCGGAAGCGCATATAGGTCCTCGATCGACATACAGTCGTACCAGGCTTTGGCGTTGCGATCCTCGCCCAGCTCGGAATAATTCTCGAAGTTCCATGGGGGATCGGCGTAGATCACGTCGTATCGATCGCGAGGGCCGCCCACGAGGTCGAGCGCCGGCGGGCCGTCGATTGTGCGGATCGTCTGAAATGGATGCGGGCGCGAAACGCGCCCGTCTTTGGCCTCAATCATTTCACCCATTTCATATCTCCGGAAATTGCCGGAGCTAGCCCTTCTGCCAACCGCAGGGGACCTTATCGAGCAAGGCCGCGTTGATCGTCATGGACGCTGGCTTTTCGTCGGTCTCGGGATGCTCGTTCAGCCATCCCAGATAAGCCCAGATGAGGTCATTATGACCGAGTGTTGGAATGACGAGGCAGTTCGTCGAAAACTCCGGCGAGAGCTCGTCGACGCGCATCGGTTCGGCGTGCTCGAGTATCGCTTTGATGCAGGTCAGTTCGGCCGCTGGATCGCCGCTTACTGCCTCGAGGCATGCGTTTTTGACCTCCAACGTCTTCGTCGACGTTGGAGGTCCGGCAGCTGGATCGGCGCCGGCGAGAAGTGCGGCGAGACCGAGGCTGATGATCACGGAATTTTCACGCTCGAGTTGGTGTGGCGACGAGCGTAATTTTTGAGCTCGTCCGTCCAGTTGATCTGGCTGCGGAGCTGGCAATCTTCGCGATGGAGCGCACGGATGATCGCGCCATAATTTTCTTTTGCGAGGTGCATGACGCCTTTTTCGGCGGCGATCGCAGCACAGACTAGTGCGCGGAAACATAGAGCTTTGGTTACGTCTTCTTCGTTTGACGGCCGGCTCGCTTTGCCGAGACGCATGGCCAGTTCGAAGAGGGATGCCCGTTCGTCGGAGGCGAGGTTTCGATGGGCGCCGTCGCATTTGTTGAAGATGAAATCTGCGCGACCCTGAACTTCGTCGCATTCCTTGAGGCCCATGATTGCTGCCTGGGCGACGGCGTTCATATTGTGGCTCATCAGAGCTTCGATGCCGATAAAGGCTGAATAGGCGGCGCGGACCTGGTGAATGATCGATGCGCTAGGGACATTGAGAAGGCCGACGTGGCGCAGTTTGCGCAGCTTTTTGATCTTATCGTAGCCCTCGGCCTTGGCTTTGGCATCTTCGGCATCGACAAGTTGAGCTTCGATCTTCGCAATCTGCCTGTCGACTTCGTCGGCGTTGCCGACAAAAAGGAGATTTATGCCGGCAAGCATCTTTCTTTCGGCGGCCGACACTTCCAGCGGGTTGGTGTTGGCGGGCGCTCGCTTGATAATTCGCGGAGCGGCGACTTCGGTTGCCGACAAAACGTCAATAGCCATCATATGCGACATACGTGGAAAACTCCCTTGTAATCCCCAGTGGAGGTGGAAAATTTAGGATAAGCTCACCGGCCTATCGAATTTCCCTTAGTTTTGCGCGATGGGGGGTCGACGTCAATACACTTTTTCCTAAAACATCCAGAAACTGCTTTAAGCGGTTTCCGCCATCATCATCCTGAATTGTTCATTGATCTGAGCTACGGTGATGAAGGGTAGTTCGCGCCTGTTCCATGCTGCGTTCAGGCGGCGCGCCTCCGCAATTGCGCTCGCGGCTTCATACGTCGGCATCATTGTCGGCCAAGACTCGCCCTTTGGAGTCCGGAGAAATTCGACAGGGATATGTCCCTCGATTTTTCGTCGTTCTGCGGCGTAGGATTTTGCAGCTTGAAGGCGCAATCTGAGATCAGGGTTGAGCACGTCTGGTGCTACATCCCCGAGCCAACCGCCTTGCTGGAACGAAAAGCCTGTCCGAGCCTCTATGCCCACGAGATGGCGGTAGAGATCCTGATTTGCGGATACGCCAGCTGAGATCGCAATGTCGCGCTTGCTGGCCAGGACGCAGAAGGCGCAAGAAAGGCGGGAAGTACCGTAGACGCAATAGGCTTCATGCAGGGTCAGTCCGTGGATCTTATGATAGGCATAGACCTCATCTTCAGTGATGTGGATCGACGGGTGCCAAAGAATCCCGTTGGTTCCGTTCTTCCGCTTCAGCTTTTTGTCGATCTTCGAGATCGGAGTCTGAGCTCGTCCTGGGCTTTCTTGATGCCTGATGCCGAGGACGGAGACGATCGTTTGACCGGGGTAGGTTTCAGCTAGATAGCGGTGCAGCGCATCACGCTTCATCTCGGCGGTACAGAACCTTTGCCCCGACGATGACCATGGACCGCGCAGGCGCGCTAGCTTCAGCTGTTCGTAGAGGAGCCATCCTTGGTCGAACCGTTGCTCCCAGCGCGAGACCATGTCGCCGGCTGTTCGGCGCACGGTAATGAGAGGGAGCCCGATTTCTTCTGCCTGGCGGCGGACCGTGTCAGGTGTCGATCGCCATTCGGCGCGGCCGAGGTCGGCATGGATCAGGAGGCGCTTTGATCTATCATGGCCCAAGTCGTCGAGCATTTTTGATGCGGCGTCGGCGGACATCGTGCTGTCTTTTCCGCCTGACAGGTTGAGTGCGAAAATCGCACCTGCATTGGCCGCCGCTTCAATTTGTGCGTCGATGACGAAATTTGGGCTCATTGCGATGATTTTCTTGAGGGTGCAGACGTCTGTGGCGCAGTTGGTGCGCGTTGGGTTAGCGATAATGAAAAGGCTAGCCGCCGAGGATTTTTACAATGGGAAGCGGGTCGACGCCGAACTTGGGAATCTCGGATATGACATGGCGAATGACTTCGAGCCGATTGATGATGCCGGGGATAGGTCCGACCGTTCGTTCATAGAATGTGGGCACCAGCGCGATATCGTGACCGCGCGCCCATTGATGGGCGGCAATGTGGCCGACAACGTCTACGAGTTGAGCGTTGCTGCTTGGCAATTGCGTGAGCAGGGGCTCCAAAGCCGAATGGATTTCATCAACTTTGGATTTGGTTTCCGTACAATTCGAGACTGCAAAGCCGGACTTTTGGATCGCGGTCGGGGTGTAGATTGAAAGCCGTCCGCGCGGGGGCTGCTGGACCTGCGAGAAACAAACTTGAAGGCAATCCAGTAGAAGGTCGGTTAGACCTTCTGGAGCGTCGCCTGCAATGGCGAGGCGTGCGCGTCGACTTCGATGTGCAAGGATCAATGACGCGAAGATTTCGCGGATCGTCGCTTCGCCATTCTGATTGACCAATCGATCCTTGGCGTTGGGTACGACGATGCTTGTTTGGTGAGGATATTGCGCGATTTTCACGATTATCGCGCCATTTGCTTGTCGAAGTGCGATCGTGACGCCGCCCTCAAGGATGAAATCTGTCTGGGTGACATCGTTAAGCGGATTGAAAGCCCGGTTTTGAAGGCTTTTGATATAGGGCTCGCTAAAGAGATCGGTATCTGCGGTGGGCGTTAAATTGCTCATGATCGTCTCTCTAGATTATTGGGCAATGCCGCTGAATCGAAATTTCGAGCCTTCGATATATTCGCGGGCCGCTTCGGTCGTGATCCATTTGCGGCCGAGGGTCTCTGCAGCTCGAGCGGTTGTTCCCGAACCTCCGAAGGGATCGAAGACGATTTCTTCAGGTCGGCTGAGGAATTCGATCATCTTCGACGCAAGGGCGATTGGCATGCGGGCAGGGTGCGGAGCCAGGCCGGCGTCACGGCATGCTTTGGTATATTTCTGATCGCCGGAATTTGGGATGGAGAACATATTGGGGGCAATGCTTCCGCCATTGTCGATGGAGAAGCTGCCGTCCCGGGTCGCGTGACCTGAGGGTTTTTTGCTGCGTCCTTGTCCGCCTCTTTCGATAAGCGCCTTCATTCGATCCGAATAGGGTTCGAGGATTGCTCGGTTGTCGGCATAGGGGCGCTGATCGGGAGAAAGCCACCAGAGGTACTCGACTGCCTGCTTTAGACGGATACGTTCGACGCCGACATAGTTGCTGGGGACCGGCAGGGCGGACGGGTTATGCCACAGCATCTTCTGGCAGAGGTTTAGACCCAGTCGATCTTGAAGGGCGATAATGGTTCGTTCTTGGTAGAGCGAAATGGTCGGCGCATTCTTGTTCCAGGCATCGCCTAGGTTAAGCAGGAGTGATCCGTTGGACTGCATTACGGGCATAATGCGTTCAATGATCGAGCAGAGCCAATCGACATAGGCTTCGCTGTCCGCGTTTCCGTAGCGCTTCTTGGTGTTGAGCGCATAGGGCGGGCTGGTGAGCAGCAGCCGGACGGACCCATGGTCTATGACGCTGGCTGCCTCTTCTGCGAGGCCCCAGAGCGCGCAGCCATTCGGGGTGATATAGATTGTAATCGGGCGCCCGGGGAAGGCGCGGGACAGGTGCTTGTCGCCTCGATCGGTGAGCCGCCAGATGTTTCCTTCGCGTTCGATCAGGCCCGCAAGGCGGCTATGTTGTTGGCCCCAGCGGATACGGTGGGCGAGTAGATTATGGTCCTGACCGCCGATGGTGCCGCGCCTGTTTCGTTCGGTTTCGTCGATACCAAGCTGGTCGGCGACGGTTTCGCGGATTTGAGACGTCGAGGCTTCCCCGCCGGCGCGCTGAACGGCGTCGAGAATGGGAAGGACGAGCTGGCGCTGGGATGGGAGGACAGTCATCGCTATACGAGGCTCAGCTGAGCGCCTGGCGCGGGAATATCGATGCGGCGCGCTTCGGCTTGCCAGATGGCTGCACTTTGATCCGAAATTCCGGGTAGCGAGCATACGTCATCGGGGTTTGCGGCCGCGATGCGTTTGTCTCTGATGGTTTCATAGAACAGGTCGCAGCCGCTGAAGGATCGATGGGTTTCGATACAGGCGACGTGGGTGGTGCCGGATCCAGAGAAGGGATCGATCACGAGATCGCCGGGGTTTGTGTATAGTTGGACGGCGCGGCGTGCGAGCTCGAGCGGAAATTGCGCGGGATGTCCGGTGCGCTCGGGATGGTTGTGACCGACGTTCGGAATGTTCCAGACATTCGAGGGCCAGGCTCCTTGGGGATGGCCCGACAGTCGCCCTTTATTGGGCCCTTTGAAAGATCGCTTCCCAGGTTGTTTTTGCGGCGTTCTGGCCGGAGCTGGATTGAAAATGGCGGGTTCGCCTTTCGAGAATATCAGCGCTGTTTCATAGCGTTCGGAAAGACGCCTTTTTGGAGTGAGTCCGTGCCCGACGACCCAAGCCACACGGCTTTGAAAGATGAGGCCTGTACGCTTGATTGCGTCGAATATGAGTATGTCGATCGGGACGAGAGTGTCGCTCTCATCGCGAGTGGATCCGACTTGGAGAAACAGGGTTCCGCCATCACGGAGAATACGGGCCGCCTCGGACATGATCTGCATGAGCCAGCCGAGGTAATAGACGTGCCGCATCGAATCCGCCGATGCGCCGGCGCAATAGGGTTTCCCGATGTTATATGGGACGGACGTGCAGACGAGCTGTGCGCAGTCATTGGGGATGTCGTCGAGATAGTCGAGAACGTCCGCCGTGGCTGTCGTGTTGATCAGAGCTTCGAGCGCGTCCCGCTGACGCCGCTCTCTTTCAGCCCGGCGTTCGGCAATCCTCGCCTCGGTTTTGCGAGCATTCATCCGTTTGGCGAGGTTATATATCCGGCCGCGCGACCATCCATATTTGGCTTCGACTTGGTCATAGGTCAGGATCGAGAGGTCTTGGAGGACCGATCGCTGGACGGGATCGAGATCGATTTTTAGGGCCGATGTGGTCACAAAATTTCTTCCTCGCTTGCGTCATCGGCCGATTGTTCGACATGTGGACGGTCAGCGGGTAGCAGACCCCACTCGGCTAGGATGCGGAGCCCCTCGTCGACGCTGGTGAAGGTGCGGTATGGTATTCCGATCTCTTTGCACCAGATTTCGAAATCGATTTGATTGGGCTGCTGGCCGTTCTTGCCAACCTTCGCTTCGAGGGCGCCGCTTCCGTTCGACCAAAGAAAGAGATAGTCGGCGGTGCCGTCAATGAGGCCCATGGCTTTTGCGATGGTGTAGCGGATCTGCGCGAGCTTATTTTGACGGCCGGCGATTTCATTGGCGGGATGGGTCCAGACGCAGCGCAGCGTGCCTTCTATCGTCAAGGCGCGCAGGGCATTTGCGAAATCGATCGCAAGCTGCTCTTCAGCCTTGATCCGGAGGTTTCGCGGCGGCGCATAATTCATGAGCCGCAGAATGGCAGTGCGAAAGCTGGGTAGCGCTTTGGGTGCGTCTTCACCCTTTGCCGTGATGCGCCTTTTGCGCGCTTTCTTCGGCGCTTTGATATTCCTTGGCTCGGCCGGCGGCTGCGCGATCAGTTCGCGATATTCTTTGGCCGAAATTCGCTCCATCATCGAAACCGTGGCTTTGGAACGCACGCATGGATCCCCGCAGCAATGTTTTGAGCGATGGCGGCACGAACGCGTGGGTTATTGAGCCATGCTTCCTCGACGGGATTTACGATGACGCCGGCTTCGATGAGGACGGCCGGTGTTTTTGATAGACGAAGAACGGCGAGGCCGTCCCGTCGGTAGATCCCGTTACCGGCGTCCAGGAGCTGGTGACCTTCGCCGGGTATCTTGTCGGCATGGAACAGGGCCGGCCGCATTCCCGACTTGCGCATTGTAGAGGCGATTGTTCTTGCGCAGGTCAAGCTCGCTGCAGCGTGCGGATTGCTACCTGAGACCCATGCTGAATAGCCGCGATATCGCTCGCGCTGGTTCATGAGCTGCGGTTGGATTGAGTCATGATGGATGGAAATGAAAAGATCGGCTTTGATCGCGGCTGCGCGGGTCGGCCGGGCGGCGAGAGATTTGATTGTACCCTCCCGATTGAGGATGTCGATTTTGTGTCCACTGGCCTCCAGAATTCTGGCGATTTCGAGAGCAAGGGCGCGGTTGTACAGATACTCGCCGTGGCCTGCGGCTGATCGAGAACCTTGCGACGCCAGCGAATGGCCAATGTCGATCGCGATCGTCGCACCGATCGCTGCTGAAGGCAGAGCGCAGCAGCAGGCGACGATTGCGAAGCGGAACAGAGGGGCGATGAAGCGTGCGATCATATCGCGGCCTCTGATGGTTCAAGGTTGAAAATATAGCCGCCGAGAACGTCATCCTCGATATCGAGAACTTTGTATTTCCCTGTCGCGATTTTCGGGAAATTCTCTGAGTAGGGTGAGCCTTCGCAACACTTCACCAAGCGATCCGAGGGGCTCAGTCCCGCAAATTTGAGTTCTTCAATGATGTTGCTGTTTGAAAGGGGCGGCACGATGAGTTGGAGGTCGTGTGTCCATTTCTGCTCGCTCATTTTGCTGGTAGCGTTGAGGCTCCATCCGTCGATTTCCGATGCAAGTTCGAAGCTGTCGAGGTTGATCGTCATCCTGAAGACGCCATTGAGGCCGCCATGGAAGTCGGTTTCGATGCCTATTGTGGATGCAAAATCTTCGGCGTGGCGATCGATTGAGCGCATTCCGGGGACATGATCGAGCACACTTTGTTCGGGATAGATCGGCATTCCCTTGCCTTGGCGTGGCGAGAAATGGGTTCCGGCCACGATTGTCGTGTGATGGTCGCTGTCCGTCTCCGCGTTAATTTCGATCAACAACGAAAATTGGTCGTCGAGGAGCTTGAGGATATTGCGCGCGACGGCCAGATATTCATTCTCATGCTGGTTCAGAAAAGGGTGAGCGTCAGGTCCGAGGACGTCCGGGGAGGGGCCCATGGCGATCCACCCGTCGCCTTCTTTTTTGACGAGCATGGTCTGAAGGTCGCGAGCGCCGATCAACTCGGGGGTCACTCGGGCCCGGTATACCCCTTCGTTTATGAAGGGCTGGAGAATTTCGAGGCCGTAGGCGTAGAACGTCTCGCCTGTTTCGCGCTTCAGAATGGGGATCGAACGCCAGAGCATGGTTTAGTTCCGAATTGCCCGGCGAAGGAGCGTATGTTCCTCGAGATCGTAATCATCGGAGGCCTGGACATGGATCGTGAACCCGGCGTCCAGATAGCGCTGGATGATATTCTCCTGGATCGGCAGGACGACGGCGTCGACGGTGAGCCGGTTGGTGTCGGCATGGGTTGCGATCAAGCGCAAAGCGCGGCCTATTTCATCCTCATTGTTATCGCTCAGTTCGAGATTGGAGATCGTAATGGTTTGCCCGTGGCGGACGATTTCCGGGGTCAGGCCGAGGTTACGAATTTGGCGGATCAGGATATCGGTCGGGTTCGTCTTTGGTTGTTCGAGCAGGTAAGCGGGCAATGCCATTTGTGGGCGATTCCTGTTTTGAGGGGGAGATAATTTGAGGCTCCGGGAACGGGCCTAATAGGCCGGTCCTTGGATTGGAACCTCGGGAAACTACGGTATTCCAGCCTGAATCGCTGAGGCTTGGCGTAGTTATTGGACCGTTGGACGGTGCTCGATGACGTACGTCTCGATTGCTGCGATCGCACTGAGAAGGTCTACATCGACTTCTCGCACTTCCGGGTGCCTGGTGGGCAAATCGCGGATGTCGCGAATATCAGCAAGAACGTCTTCGGCGCTGACCTGCTCCTGGCTGTTTGTTTGGATCCCAGACATTGATCGCGACCAGAGGTCGAACGTGTAACCGAGGCAATCTCGCTCGAACATCTGCGGTCCGAGAACATTAACAGCGTCGAGCTTGGCGATCAGGCCGATTGCTGTCGTGCGAGGAGCCGGCGGAAACTTTATCCCTCCAACGCCCTCTTTGTTTGTTTTGTTCGCTTCCAGCGACCTCATGGGCATTTCCTTCGGTGACCTATTATCACCAGAAAAGCCCGTTCATTCTTACCTTACTGCTGCGATCGCGCGTGCTTGATCAATTCCTCGACGGGGTCGAGGTTGGCTCGGATCGCGGCCTGCCAGGCGATGATCGCCTTTTGATTCTTCCCGTTGTCGATGATGAGGCCTGCCGCGCGCTCTCGTTGGCTTCGCGTGCCGTTGAGTTCCGGGACGACCTTTGCCCAAGCTTCCAACGTCGAAGGATCGGTGATCTCGTTGATGATCCAGGCGCGCAGCACAGCGTCCCATTTTACGGTTCCGACCTTTGCAAGGTCGCTGGTTGGAACATGCGCGAAGGCGGTCGTGGGAGCTCGGTCAGCCAGTCGTCCGCAAGCGATGGCGATCTTTTCGTGGAATTCGATCGCCTGATACATGCCACCTTCGTAATAGCAACGGATGTGACTGTCGGGGCCCGGCACGCCCACAACGGCGGACGCGGGGATTACGTCATTGAAGATATGCGTACCGGTTTTGGGAACGTAGAGGTCCATTTCCGCAATGGCTGGGCAATAGATTCTTATCATGGTGCTTCAATCCTTCTCTAAACGCGATCGCTTCCGTTGATCCGCATTTACGGTTCAGCCGATGTCCACTGCTTCGCTGAGCTGGAAAAATGTGCCATCGTTCCCCAACGCCTTCAGTTCCCGTTCGACATCGTGATCGGGGACAGCGATGGTCGTAATTGCCGTCCGGCCACCGACGAATTCGCCCTCGTCGAGATGGTATGCGATATCCGCTGGCGACATCTCGGCGGGATCAAGGTCTACCGGATGGATCATCGTAAGGGTGATCACCGTCTTTGCGACGACCTGGTTGGCGGTTGCGTTCTCAGTCATGCTTTATCCTGGTTTGTGAAGTGTGACATAGATCGTGTTGACCATCGTGCCCGCTTCGGCGAATGAGCCGGCGGGCAGATCATGGAAGCGACCGCGATATCTCTCGACCTTTGCTCGAAACGCGACGGCCTTTGCATCTGTGCGGAATTCGGTTCCTGCGGACATGATGGCGATGAGCTTGCCGCCGGGTGCGAGAAATTCGATGGCATGGTCGACGTGGTCAATATCGCGCCCTCGATCGAATGGAGGGTTCATCACGATGCGATCGAAAAAACCAGTCAAATTCGGGGATAGGTCGAGAAAGTCCATTGCCAGAACAGCGGCATATCGGGAGTCCTGCTCGAGTTCGATGGCGAGGCTAGGCTGGACTTCAACGCATGTGACGATGCCGCCGGCGTCGAGTGCTCGTTTGGAAAGAGCTCCAGTTCCAGCGTTTGGTTCGAGGACGCGATCGCCCTCCCGAATATAGGCTTCGTCGATGATTCGTTCGGCGAGACCGTCGGGCGTCGGAAAAAAACCGAAGTTTTTGGCGAGGCCTGTCTTCGGCTTATTTTTTGTGGCCGCTTTTGTTTCGTCCGAACCGTCCCCGAGAGTGGCTCCATAATATTCGGCGAGGAGCTTGTTCACCTCGACGACGAGATCGTCGCGCTTGAACCAGACGTGGAGATTGCCGTTTTTGAAGGCTTTGGCGCGGAAATATTCGCTCTGCGCTTCAAAGGATTGAGCGCGATAGCCTTTTCGCTGATCGTCAATGGCACCGATAATTCCCGCATAGCGTTCGGGCTGCTCGCGTCCTTCGATAACGTGGAACGTCCGCTCGACGTCGCGCAGATATTCATCGCAGCGCCGGCCAGACCAGGATCCATATTGATCGAAGGCCATGTCGAAAATGATCTTCGAGCCGATGGAAAAGGCATCGTGGGTGCGAAAGCGGCGATCGAGCCGAGCGAATACGTTGGCGATGCCACGCAAAAAGATGTGGCGGGCGTCGAGCATTAGGGTCTCGATGGTGGCCATGCAATTTTCTACGGTCACCTCGGGCGGCGAAGAGCGAAGCTGATGGCGAAACTCGTTGCGAGCTTGGGCGTCCATCAGCCGCTCGATGCCGGTGATGTGGATCAGATTATCCCAAATGGCCTGGTCGACGACTTTCGTCATGGATGCCTGGAAATCGTCTTCGTTTCGCTCGCTGCAGCTTTCGAGATATCGCTTCGCATCTTCCGGCATCGGGGGAAGGTAGCCTTGCGGTGAAGCGCGATCGGCAAGGCTGCGGGCTTCCCGTAGCATGGCATATCCCTCGCGGAATAGCCGCAGGGATTCTGATCTGAGACCGACAATCTCATCGATCGAAGCACGGGGGACTATGGCGTTTTCGAGCATTCTTCTCATTTCCAGTTCGTCTAAAACGAACCAAACTTCCTAAAAGTCTTCCAATTATCCACATGATGAAGCATAGCGATGCTGACAAGGGGAACATCATGCGTCACGATTTCGCCTCGCTTTCGCGCAAGGCAATTTGGCTGTGGGCCGTCGGTGGGCTGACGGTCGTTGGCATCATTCTACTCAGCGGAGCCATGTTTTGGACCGCTTTTGTAACGGGGGTCGAACGTCAGCCTGGCGGATATTTGCGAGCTGATGCTCTCGAGGTTGTCGAGGCGACAGCGGAACTGAGGTCCTCGATCAGAGACCGCCACAAAGTGTTGAAAGCCTATGCGACGTCGCAGAGCGACATTTTGTTGAGCTTCTATGATCGAGGAAAAGTCGAGGAAGATTTTGCTCGTCTCGATGACCGGAAAAATTTGTCGAAGATTCAACGTGCCCGGATCGATGCGATTGGGGCTGTCCTGCGCGGTTACGCTACTCACGCCGAGATTATGATTGAGCAACACGGCAATGGGCGAGACGTCGAGACGGATTCTTGGTTGGCCTCGGGAGACGCTGAAATGGCGCTGCTTCAGGTCGACGAGCTCCTCGACGAAGTTGAAGCCGAAGAAGAGCGCATCTTTCGCGTGCAGAATGGTTTGATGGCGACGGCCGCTGAGGACTCTGAGCGTTATGTTCTGATTCTCGGCTTTTTGGGTGTCGCCGTTTTGGGTTTAGCCGGGGGTGCGATTGGTTTTGTTATCGCTCTGAGCGCAAATTTGCGCGTGAGGGATATCGAGAGCAAATTGATGGAAGAGGTCCGATCGAGTGAAGAGCGGATGCGGATCGCGCTAGAAGGTACGGGCGCCGGCACATGGGAATATGATATTCAGTCGGGCGTCCTGACGTGGAGCCGGGAAATGTTCCGGCTATTTGGGCGCGATGTTTCGCTCGGCGTGCCTACGCGCGAAGAGTGGTTGCAGATCGTTCATCCGGAAGACTTGGGTAATTGCCCCTGGATATATCCTGATCGGGTTTTTCGATCTGGTCCTCTGATGTGCGAATATCGAGTTCGGACCGAAAGCGGATATCAAATGATTTCCTGTCGAGGCGCGCTCCTGGATGGGGAAGGCGATCGCGTTCGAGCGATCGGCATGGAAATCGATGTCACCGAGGCGAACCAGACCAAGGATGAGCTTAGCCGGCTCTATGCTCTGCTCAGTGATGAGACAGCATCGATTCGCCGCGATCGCGAGCGCATATTTGAGATGACCGCCGATCTTATGGCGGTCGGGCGCGCGGATGGGCGGCTGCTTTCGGTGAATCCCGCTTGGACGAAGGTGCTGGGTTATTCGGAAGCTGCGCTTCGCGAAATGGCTTTCGATGAGCTTTTTTGTGATTCTGAAATTCAGATTTGGGATGCGGTGCGCGCTGATTTGGGTGCGCTTCAGCCGGTGCTCGATCTGGTGGCGCCGATGCGCGCTGAAGATGGGTCGATACGCCATGTAAGTTGGACGATCGTGCCCGAGGGTGACGATGATGGCGCGCGCATATTTGCTGTCGGCCGTGATGTGACCGAGCAGATGCGTTCTCAGGATAAGCTTCGGGAAGCCGAGGGCCAAATTCATCAAATGAAGAAGATCGAGATGATTGGTCAGATGACAGGCGGCGTTGCGCATGATTTCAATAATCTGTTGACGCCGATCGTTGGTTATCTCGACTTCCTTCAAAGGAGGCTTTCTGACGATCCTAAGGCATTGCGAATGATCAACGCTGCGCAGCAGTCGGCAGAGCGAGGGCGCGTGTTGGTCAGTCGGCTTCTCAGTTTTGCGCGACGGCAGCATCTTGAGACTCGCGTCGTTGAACTTAGCGAACTCGTCGGTGGCATGCGGGATCTGATCGCTCGATCGATTGGGGCTGAAATCGAGTTGGAGATCAGCGTCGACGCGGCACTCCCGAATGTTGAAATCGATCCTAATCAGTTGGAGCTCGCGCTTCTTAATCTGGCGGTGAATGCTCGGGACGCGATGCCGGATGGTGGTGATTTGAATATCTCCGTTGCGAAGGCTGTCTGGGACGAGACATTGGCGGGGCATGGCCTGGCGGCTGGGGATTATGTTGTTATCGCTGTCAAAGATAGTGGAATCGGGATGGACGAGGCGCAGCTCGAGCGTGCAGTCGAGCCCTTCTTTTCAACGAAGGCTGTGGGGAAGGGGACCGGCCTTGGCCTCTCGATGGTTCACGGACTAGCCGCACAATCGGGCGGCGCGTTGGTCTTGGAAAGCAAGGTCGGCGAAGGGACTTCAGCGACTATTTGGCTTCCAGCAGTTCGAAAGATGTTCTCGATAGGTCTTGATGACATATTGGCTGTCGCAAACGATGGTGAAGCGATCGTCATCGGTGATAAGCGCGTTTCCGGGATCGATCTCTAAAGCATAGCGATAGGCCTGAACCGCCATCAGCGCATTCATGAAGCCGAGTGCTTCGACCTCACCCGTCGTTGTCCGACGCTTGCCACCGATGAGTTCCTGAGTGAAGCCAGGCGCAATAGGATGCCATTCTTCGAACTGAATTACGGCGGACCAACCGCCGTGCCCTTCTGCTTTGCGGGGACCGTCAGGAGTGGGCGTTCCGAGCGACGAGCCGTCGGTTGCGATTATTGGCATCTACGCTGCCTCCCGATGTCGCTGAAGGGCGGTTTGATAGATTTCTTTGGATTGTCCGCTGCACCAATTTTGAAGCGCAGCCATATAGGCGGCGTAACCAACCTCGTATGTGCGAAGGTCGTCGACATTGTCCCAGACAAACAGAAACGGGTCATGGGCATTTTCGGCAGCGGCCTCGCGCAATAGGCGCGGCCAGTCGCGGTGATACATCACCTTTGGAGATTTCGGCATGCTGTATCCAAACATTATGGTTTCAGCCGGAAATTGTGGAAGCTTCCCGCGCTTCGCGCAATGCTTTCTTCTTCCCGGCCCTATTAGGCCTTCCGTCTAACTCCGTAGGATCTGCGTTAGCGCATAGAAAAAGGGCCGCCCTCTCAGGCGGCCCTAATTCAGATCGTTCTGACGATCGGTAATCTGATTTGGTCTTCTCTTCTTATGCGTCGGCCGTTTCAGCCGGGAAGAGATTCAGCGTCCGACGCTTGCCGCGCGCTGCGGTTGCCTTTTCAGTGCTCGCCTCATCGGCCTGCTGTTGCTTCTTGGTGCGCTTGGCGCCCGGTTTTGGACCCGGCTTCGCCTTGACCACCTTGGTTTTCGCATGCGTCCGAGCGGCTGCAGCCCCCTTTTCGCGATTGGCGCGCGTGGTGACCCCGAGGCCGGTGGCTTTTGCCATCTTCCGCTTCGCTTCGACGTAGGAAGCCGGAGCGGTAGGATAGTCGGTCGGAAGGTTCCACTTGTCGATATATTCGTGGAATTCCAGGTCGAAGTTTTTGCGGACATAGGCGCGCAGAAGCTTCACACGCTTCCCATCTTCAAGGCAGATGAGATAATCCGGAAACACCGTTGGGTGGATCTTGTTCTTTGGATTAAGTTCTTTCGCGAAGCTAGGGCTGATGCGCTTTGCAAGCCAAGGATCGATTCCCTTATATGCGGGATCGCTGATGTCCTCATCGCGGATCGGCGCGACCTTATGTGAGGGCTGATCGACTTCTATGTCTTTGGTGGTCGAAGCGGCCGAGGTTGTCTCGTCCGTTTGGCCAGTAGGTGCGGCCTCGGGCGCGGCCGGCGCTGCAGCGGCGGCCGCTTCTGGTGCCGCAAGAGGAGTTTCTTGCCCCTTCGCCTTGCCCGTTTCACTCAGCTCGCGAAGAGTGGCGTGGATCGATTTGAGAAATTCGGGGACATCTTCATGCGACATCTGGTTCTGAGTGAGGTGGGCTCGTGTGAGCTCGACGCTCATTGCAAGAAGATCGCTGGTCATGATCAAAATTCCTCTACTGTGTTTTGCATGTTTGTTGAGGTGGATGAACAAGGGGATATGTTGGAAAGTTCCCCGGCGCTATGGGTAAAAACACGTATATGACCTCTTGGTCGGCGGTCACTTGATCGGCTTGGTTGTGGGAATTTTAAGCATTATCTGCAAAAAACGCTTGGATTTCTGCGGCTTTTGTGAATCGCGGATTTGATCGTTGGGGGGGGAGCAAATTTTTTGGGGCAGACACAAAAAATATCGTAAGATTACGGTATTTGGCCTGTGATTGTGGAAGAACTGACAGCGCCTTGGAGCCTGTTCTTCAAATGTTCCCCAGATTGTGGGTGTTCTGCTATCAGAGTCGAGGTCAGCGAAGGATTGGTTTAGGTGAGAAACCGAGCCACATGGCATCGCTTTATCATGCTGAGATGTGGAAGTTTGGAGAATATCGATTCGATTCATCGCTCCGGACGCTCGGTTCATCCAACTTTTGTTGCTGGCTTTGCGGGCCGGGCACAGGGTATTGTTCGGGAAGGTTTTCCAGCCAATCATGTTTTTGCGCCGCGCAGCGACCGATCGCTGCCATGCTTGACGGCGTCGGGGGATTTATGGGCAATCGCTTTTTTATGGTCGCTTGCGCGCTTGTGGCTTTTGTCGGCTCGGCGGGCGTCAATGCGCAGACGCTGACATCGGGTTATGGGTCTCGTTCGGATCCGTTTAACGGGAAGCGGGCGAAACATTCTGGCGTCGATATTGCAGCGAAGACTGGCACGCCGGTTTATGCGACCGGAGATGGCTATATCGGCCGCTCGCGTTGGGCAGGGGGCTATGGGAACCTGGTTGAGATCAATCATGGCGGTGGTTATCAGACGCGCTTCGGGCATCTTTCTCAGCGCCTGGTAACTGAAGGTCAGTATGTTCGCCGAGGAACGCTGATCGGCAGGATTGGTTCAACTGGGCGATCGACAGGGCCGCATCTGCATTATGAAGTGCGAGTCAATGGACTCGCTGTCGATCCGACTCCGTATATCCGAGGCTTCAAAGGCCGGATTACGCAGCATAATGTCGGCGTAGGTGGGCCCGCTGAAGATCGGTAGGGATGCCTTTATGGATGGAGTGGAGCGGGCAAGGAGATTCGAACTCCCCTAGCTGGCTTGGAAGGCCAGTGCATTACCACTATGCTATACCCGCACCCTGATCGATCTTGCGATCATCCTCTTGCCTGCCGGCCATGAGAGCGACGAGTGATCGCTCGATCATGGCCGGCAACGAAATGGCAGGAATATTCGGACTCGAACCGAAATCCCGGGTTTTGGAGACCCGTACTCTTGCCTTTGAGCTATATTCCCATAAGCCGCATCGAAACACGCTATCATGTGGCTGCCGAGGCAGGATTCGAACCTGCGCAAACCCTGGTTAACAGCCAGGTGCTCTACCGCTGAGCTACTCGGCAAAACTTCCACATTCTAGGCATCGAATGGTGCCGGCTACAGGGATTGAACCCGTGGCCTCCTGGTTACAAATCAGGCGCTCTACCAACTGAGCTAAACCGGCATAATTCGATAGAATATTTAATGAAAATTTGGGGCATTTGATCTGGGTTGAACCCGAAACTCAATATGCCTGATCAGACGAAAGAGCCTCGGGACTGGTGCCGAGGCTTACGCACGGAGCCTCACCACCAAAGCTTGGTGTTATTCCCTCCGAGGTGTGTTGTCGTGTTCATCATAGCCATTTCATCTAAAAGTATCTTCATTTTTAAGTCAACATGTCTTTGAAAAAATTCTTGAGCCTCACTCGCCCACCGATATCGACAGGCGCATGGTTCCAGAAACATCTTTACAATCGCTAGTTTCGGTTGACGACACCGTCCGGAGTTGTACATCGGGAGGATAGGGGGATATCCTTTCATGAAGCCGAAAATTTGCTCGCTATTTTTGCGATGCGCTGTTGGCGCGTTTGGTGCGGGCGCAATTGCTACTCCTGCTTTGGCAGCGCCGATCCGCGCATCCGCTGTTTCGTGCGTCGTTCCGAATATGTGGAAGCAGGAACCCCGTGTTGATATTGCAAGTCTCGAAGGCCCTCGGGCGATGTTTGATGTGGCGGTTCGGGAACCTGCCTCTGTTTATGCGGCGGCGGCGCCGACCGCTTCGTCAGAATGGACCGTGAAGTACAAGGGAACGGGGTATGATCGCATGCGGGGCGCTGCGCGGGATCGGGTAGCCTCTTTTGGCGTGCTCTGGACAGTGGAACCGGGCGCCCTCGGTATCAGCTCGCAGAAGGCAATATCTGAACTCCTGAATGCTGGGGCCGTGATCGCGCGGCCGGATGACGATGGGACGGTGTATTTCCGAGCTCGCGAAAGCGAAGCGCAAGATATTGCTAATCGTGTCGCGTCAAAGTTTTCTAAAGGGCTTGGATCCAGGCGCCCGCTGAATGAGCAGAGCAACGCGCGCGCCTCTATGATCCAGGCGTCAGCTGGTCAGCAACCCGGGACAGCCAAGTTGGCGTTCTCGGGAGGCATGACCACTGAGGTGGCAATGCTTCGAATGGAGGGGCGCCTGTCGAGTTCGCCGGCCGCGTTCATCGATCATCTGCCGTCGGCCAATGTCACGATCTATCCATTCGGCACCAGTTTTGTGGTGCACGTTCCCCCACGCGATTTTGATGTTGTTCGCGATTTTTTGGCCGATCAAGGGAATAGCATCCTCCTCGTCGGTGCGACTGGTGATGTCGAGCCGGGCCTCCAAGTGGGGAGTGGGATTCGTGCATGTGGAGGCAATGTGCTCGCCGATCGCTTTCCGACGCCCAAGGTCATTGGGAAATCTGCGATGACGATGGATGTCGACGTCGAGGGTCAGCCTATGCGCGTGCAGGCCGGCGATATGGTTTTGGTTGTGCAAACTCCCGCTTGGGGAAGGGGTCTTGAGGTAGCTTTGATGCGGTTCGGATCGGTATGAGTTCCATCATTTTTACGCAGCCTCGAATCCTTGAGAACGCGTCCAAGATTCCATTTCTAGGCTGGGAGGATCGGATCAATTTGGTTCGGACGGCGGCGGCGTCCTATGCCGGGATTCGGGCCGGCGGCGCCAAGGGCGGAATTGAGAAGGGCTGGTATATTGAGCGGGACGATAAGATTTTGCTCGATCCACTCGATCCGTTTTTGCCGCATATCGCGCGCAAGTCCATCGTGCCCAATGTCGTTGATCTGATTCCAGAGACGTCCTGGTGTTCGAGTCTGGCCAACATGTTGGCGCCGCGTTCATGGAGGCTCATTCGCGACGTTGTTATCGATCGCGCCGGTGGCTGTGAGGATTGCGGCCAGCGAGAGAAGCTCGAGTGCCACGAGATTTGGTCCTATGACGAGGAAAGGGGCATTCAAAAGCTTGAGGGTCTGCGGTCGGTCTGTTCAGAATGTCATGAGACCTATCATCTTGGCTATGCGTCGGTTCGCGATCGCTATGACGTGGCGTTTCGCCGTCTGGTGACGATCAATCGAATTCTCAAACATGAGGAAGAAGAGTTTGAGGAGGAAATCTTCTCGAAGTTTCTTCGTCGAAGCGAATTGGAATGGTCCTTGGATCTATCGCTGCTGGCCGGTCAGAAACTGAGCTTGAAGGCGAGCTTTAGCGAAGTTGCGCCAGGCGTGTTGATCGGCGAGGGTCATCGAGGCGAGGTTGAGGTTTCTGTCGAGGGTGTCGAGATTGTCGACACCGGGAAAGGTCTTCTGTTTTCATGATCTAAGCCGCCAGGGACTGGCAAGAGCTCTGCGCAAGCAGATGCTGAATTTCCGCGTCCGGGTAATGCTGAGGAGGATTATCCTGGGCAAGTAGGCGAAAGCCGTCCGGATCGGTGGCGTCCTCCTCAATCAAGCGGGTCATCAGCGCCCATTGTTTCCAGTTCCCTGGGCGTCCATCCGATTTACGGGTGGATCGCCATAATCCTTCCGAGGCAGTAAGTCGGGGCAGGGCGTTTTGCTCGATCACGAGCGCCCGGCGAAAGAGATCGGGGTGATGATGGTGAAGCCACAATAGCTCATTTGGGCCGTTCGCAGAGCAGTAAAAACAAGCTGATTTCAGTGGTATAGGTAGTCCGACACTGAGGATCAGACGTGCGCAATCTACGCGATCGTAGCCGAGTTCGCGGAGAAGAAAAAAGTTCTCGGCATATTTATCTCCGAGGATACCGCCGCGCCTTCGGTCTTTCGATCCGGCATCAAAACCTATGAGACGAATGATCCTTTCGCCTCGCTCCCAGCAGTCGATTGCAGGCTGCCATCCGGGTTGTGCAGGCCGATTGCCTTTGGCGGGTACGCCGGCGATCATCTGCTGGATTGCTTCTGATTTCCATTTTTTCGAGCATGAGGGCATCGAAAGCGCAATTCCCGGGAGGGTGTTATTGGTGCGCAATTCACCTTCAAGGCTGTTGTATGGCGCTTTGACCGGCACATAACGTGCGATCTGGATCGTCAGTCCATATTGGTCGAGCCATCTCTGAAAGGTCTCGATATAGGCATAGGTTTCTGGACGTTCCCCGCCGGTGTCGGCGAATATGATCAGATCAGGAACCTTACCGAGTTGTATCAGCGCGATGGTCATCGCGACGGAATCCACTCCCATCCCGAGGCTCACCATGAGTGGCCGATCAAGCGTCCCATTTTTGATGGCTTCAAGAAACCCGGATTTCTGAGCCAGGGCCGCTCGGCCTTCCTGACTCGATTTGAAGATGTCCAATTGATCTTTTTTCATCAATATGCCTTTCCGCCGGCGGCGGGACAAAATTCCTTGTAGCGGATCTATATGATGCGCGTTACTGATGATCCAGAAACACCCACAATGGAGATTTGGCCATGAACTTTGGCTCGAACATCAATACGCTTATGCAGCAGATCATGGCGATGAAATCGCCAGAAATCCTGGCGGCTCTGCCGGCGATCGAGGAAATTCCCTTCGAACGTCGTGTTCTGATTGTTCGGCGAGGTCACGATAATATTTCGTCGATCATCAAGCATTGGGACAAGTTTTCGGATATCCTCGCCGCTCAGCGGGATATGACGAAAAGCGAAATCAAGGCGAAGGCCAAGTCTCTGAAGAATGTCCGCTCAAAGCTGGAAATGGCGCTTCGTTTGGCGGATCCCAAGCAGATTCCTGCGCCTTTCCGTGGACAGGCCGAAGCGGCGTTTAACGTCGTAGCGGCGTGGTTCGCTGTAAATCAGGATTATCTGGAAGGATTGTTCGCGCGGAACCGTATCACGCGCGAGGACATCGATAAGATCGAGCTGCCGGCTCGGCACGCCGCAGGACCGGGTGGAAATTCGGCAAATGCGATGAGCGAGGTAGGATTGGTCCTCGCCCACTAAAACTCCACTTTTCCCGGCCGCGTATGCAGCTTAAGATATGTGTGGGAATTTCAAGAAATTTTATCAGGATTTGCGAACATGGCAGAATCATATCCTTGGGGCGCGCAAGCTCCGCAGCCTCGCCTGACAAAGCTCACATCGAATTTGCACAAGCTTCAGGCGCAGCGCGATCGATATCTCGAAGGTCACAAAGCGAAGATCTCGGAATTTGACGAGAATGAGCGCGCGATCAAGGCCGACATTCGCGTATGCGAAAGCATACTCGAGAAGGAAAAGAACGAGGCCCAGAGTGCCCAGTTCACGAAGCTCGTCTCAAAGATTGCGGTCTCCGGGTCGGTCGATCTGGGGGCCTTGCTCGCAGATCCTGATTTGGAGAAGAAGCTCCTGGCTCTTGCCGAAGACGCCAATCGTGCGGCTACGAAGAAGTCCGGGAAGGCCTCCGCCAAACTTGGGGGGGATGCAGTTCCTGATGCCGGAGCCGAAGCGCAGGCGGCATAAACGATGGACCGGTTCTTCGCCCAGTTCAGCGCCGCACAGCGCAGTGGCCTTGGCCTAGCGCTTTGTGGCTTTGCCGTCCTCACCGCCTGGCTATCGCTCCGCCTCGCCGTTGGCGGGCCGTGGCATTTTGCTTTCTTGACGATGCTCGTAGCGGCGCTTGCTGTGACGATCGGGCTCGAAGCTTGGCCGAGCAAGCTGCCGCCTGAAATTCAGGTTCTGAAGGAAAAGTGGGATAAGGCGAAGTCCCGCTCGACGAAGAGCATTCAAGGACGCTTCGTTTGGCGGCTGGGTCGGAGCGCGATTGCCGCAATGCTGGTATTCCATGCGCTGCCGGTCGAGATTTCAGGAGGCTTTATTGCGGCAGCCGTGACGATCGGCGCGGGCGTTGCGCTCGGATTCTTCGGAGTTCGGGCCGCAATGTGGTCCGGGGTTACGATTTATCTCGTTGGTCATCGTGCTGCATTGGCAGGCCTGAACGTCGATTTTTCGCAGCCGGAATCGCGCGAGGCGCTGTGGATTCTGTGGTCGCAGGGAAGCTCGATGTCTTGGTGGTGGGCGATCGGTCTCGGCTTGTGTCCATTGCTTTGGATCGGGTCGTCGGGGCTGATGGTCAAAGTCGGAAACCAGCTCTCGGAGGAGATGGCTGAGCGGCGTGCAGCGGCGATTGCAAAAGCAAAGATCGAGGCGCGTCGCCAGCGGCTGCGTTCGAAGCGCGATGAAGAATCATCTGATCCGATTGCGGCAGCGAACAAGGAAACGGAAGCTGCGAAGAAGCGAGCTGCTTCGGTCGCTGGGAAAGATGTTGGGTACGATAATCTGTCGGTTGAGAAAGAGACCGGCAGCGAGGAGTTACGGGGCGTGGCAAAGCTTGAGTATGAAAAGAACGAGATCCTTCTGCGCAAATACGCCGGTTATGTGAAGGAAATTACCGCTTCTCAGGCTCGTGGGATCGATTTTAATACGGCGAATCGTCGTGGGTTCGATCGGGTTGTGGCGGGATTGAGCCACGCGAGCCTGGATCATTTGCGCGCAGCGCAGTGGGAAGGGGCAACCGAGCTCCTGGATTATTATAATCGACTCTGCGGCATCGAAGAAGAAACGACGAGCGGCGGAGACGGGGAAATCGTCAGCGATCATGGTGGCGCCGGCGGGCGAGCGTCAGAGCCGGTACTCCCGATGCGGGGGCATTCCGTGGACGAGGAGTCAGAAGATGACGTGGATGTCATGGATCATCCTCCTGCGGCCGAGCCTGTCAAGTTCAGCCGGCGAGCGGCGGCGGGTGGCGATACGCTCGATATGATCCTGGCCGCAGCTAACGCGCGGACCCCTGTAAATGTTTTGGAGAGTGGGGAAGCCGAGGAGGATCATATGGATGATGCCGCTGGTTTTGCTGATAACTCCGCTGCCCATAGCTTGTCGGATGTCGACGAAGAAGGCGACGTAATGGACGCTGCTGTGGAATCGGCAAAAGCTGGTGCGTTGGCAATCGCGACGCCTGCGCTCGACCAGAAGAGCACTGTGGCTGACCCTGTGACGAATGAGGAAGCATCGGCTGCCGATCGTGACGGACAGTCTGAGGAGCTCGATGTCATCGATGGCACATCTGCTGGCGATACCGACGCGTCTGACGATGCCATGGCCGGCGAGGGAGTTTCTGTTCCAGCTGAGAGTTCAGACCCGGTTGTGACGGTCGATGTGGAATATCTCCGCTTGGCCGCTGGACGGATCATCGTTGGGAAAACGGATCGCGAATTCGTGCTTGAAACGCTGGGTCAGTTTGACGAGGTTAAGGCTTTATCGGACGTTGTTACGATGTCCGAGGATCTGTTGGCTGATCCCTTCGCTCAATATCAAATTTTGGCGACGGCTGCGCGTACCGAGTTGGCTCTGGCGGCCGCTTTGGACGCAGAGTCTCCTGATGTTGATGCTGTGCGGTCGGGACTGGATGAGGTTCGGTCGAACGCTGCAAATTGGGCGGCCGATGACGTACTGTTGCGCCGGGCGGAATCCTGGCTGACGCAGCGTGATGCTGAGATCGCGCTCGAGCGTGCTCAGGAAGAAGAACGCGAAGCGCAGCGTCAAGCTGAAGAGGAAGCACGGGCCCGCCAGGAAGAGGCCGATCGTGAGGCCGAGCGGCGACGCCAGGAAGAAGCTGCCGAACGTGCTGCCGAGGAGGCGCGTATAGCGGCAGAACAAGCGGAAGCCGAGCGCGAGGAGCGTGCGGCTCGCGAGGCAGAGGAGGCCCGATTGGCGGCTCTTGCGGAGAACAAGGGGCAATACGCCAATCGTATTCTCGTGGGTGCATTCAGCGATGAAGTGCTCGAAGCGGGCGTCGACTTGTTCCCGTCAATCGAAGCTTTTGCAGAAGCGACGTCGTTGCCTCAGGAACTGGTTGAGGGTCGCTTCGATGAGTTTTTGAAGAAGTGCAGGTCGAAGGCGAAGTACGATGAGCTGCGCGAGGCGATGGCTGACGAGGATAATCTCGAGCGGGTCAAAGCCTTGATCGCAGAGCCTGAACTGTTTGGAGATTATCACGATCCTTCACTGTCGATCGCCGATGCGGAAAAATGGATCGACGGGATTGAGGTAAAGCATCGTGTGGTTGGTTTGAAAGACGGCGTGGTCCACGGCGCTCGCCCGATCAGCATGGACACCCAGAAGGCGTTCATGAAGAAGCGCTATGGCACGTCCGATGATCTGATCGAAATTATCGAGCATAAGCTGCCTGAAGCTCTTTCGCTGGCCAAACAGATCGATGGCGTGCTTGCGATGCTTCCTTCTCCTGATCCATCGATGGTTTCGCATCGTGATCGGGCGCTTGGCGTAGCGTCCGATTTGGCAGCGGCGTTGGTTGCAGAAGAAAATTCAGCGAAGGAGTATGCGACGTCGTTCCTCCCGAAGGCCGTACATGACGTGCACCTTTCCGTGTGGGATATGATAGTCGAACTAGCATCCAAAGCCTCTGGAACTGCAAAGGTGGCCTCTCCTGCTATGGATAACCTCGGAGATCCAAACGCGGAAATCGCGAAGGCTGGAACTGGCGCCCTTCTTAAGCCGATTTCATTTTCGAGCGGTATAAAAACGGCCGAAGAAATTCAGAAGATTGATCCGATGACGGAATTCGCTTCGATGGAGTTTCATCCGCTCAAACAGCTCAGTGATTATGAGCGGCTGTTGGCCTTTTCATATAAGGGTATGTTCGCAGGCGAACCCAAAACAAAATCAGACCCTTTAAACACGACGTTTTCGCTTTATCTGGGTGAAGAGTACGGCCGTGGCCGGGTCTTGTTCTTCCTGAATTTGTCTTTTACGCCTCTTTGGTATTGGGGTCAAAACGACTGCGTCTATTCTCGGGACATGGCCGAGAAGAAGATTATGCAGATTCCGGGCCATGAAGTTAAAGCAAAGATCGAGCGCAATTTGGTGAATCATGCGGGCAAGGATGAGCAGGTTAAAGGTATCGTCATTCTGTCCCCATATCTCACAGCGGACGGCGAAAAATCGTTCGAGCCATTTTTGTCCAAATTCCAAGGATGCCCCATAATTATCCAGAACATTGAGCGCTTGAACAGCTCCGTTTTTCGTGCTTTTGTAGATCGCATTCAAGGATCGTAAGATCCGTTGGGGAAGTTTATGAAAATGAAATTTAAGGCGGCCTTGGCCGTGACGATCATGTCGTCTGTCTCGTCTGTTGTGGGCGCAGAAGGCGTTCAAACACGTTCCGTCTCTGCAGCGAGTGAATGCGGCTACGCCGAAGATGCGCCAATTTTTGGTGTGGGCATGGCAGCCGGCACGAACGCTACGCCGGTGCTTTTGCCTATCGAGCGACAGATCGAAGCGAAAGGCGATAAATCGTCCTCGTTGCGTTCCGTTCCGGTGCCGGCGACGAATGTCGATGGCTGGACGGCAGATTATGCTATGATGCGCCTTTCGCAGACGGCAGGACGTCCGATCTGGGCATTGACGGAGGACGGGCAGCCAGGGGCAATCATCTCGACGAATATTCCTGCTACCAGCCTTGCTGATGCGTTTGATCGCATTGCTGCGACGAAAGGCAAGCGCTGGCGATATGATGGTGAGAAGGTTTATCTGCTCGGCGGACGTGAATGGACGATTCCGATGCCGACTAGCCGGGATCTGGCGATTGCGGTGAAGGACGCTCTGGCCAAGAACGACGTTAAGGCGTCGATCGAGAATAACATGATCCGGTTCGAGGCCGATGACGACGGGGTCTCGCGCATTCGTGCTGTGGTGAATGAGGTCTATTCTCAGCCGCGCCTCAATCCTTACGACGTGAAGTTCTTCAAGGTTTATCCGACGAAGGGCGAGATCAATTGGTCATCGCTCGTGGAACGAACCGATGCGATCGAAACCGTTTCGTTTGAAGGGAAGGGTGCGACGATCGTCCTCGACCCGACGGCCGGCGCGGTTATCGAGACCTTTTTGGCCCGGGAAGGACAGGTGAATGTCCTGGGGTCCAAGACATTGGTCGCATCGACGGCCGCCGGGATTGCGAGCAATGCGGCGGGTTGTGGGGCGTCAGCTTCGGGCTCGCGAGGACTGGAGCTCGCCGGCGGGGCATATGAGCGCGGCCGGATTGGCCTGAGCTATTCGATTCTGGGATCGAATGTCGATCAGTCCGGAAAGCTGGCGGTTGCGCCTGGAGCCGTTGTAGTTCTGGCTGACGCTGTTCCGGATCAAGGCGGTTATATGGTCGCGATCGTGCGGCCGCGAGTTCTCGAGCTGCAGAGCGGATATCCTGTCTCGTCAGTTGCGCCGGCGCCTACTCGGATCGCTGCGGCTCATTGATTCCATTGATCTGATAGAAAATGAAAAGGCGGCTCTATGAGCCGCCTTTTTTGCTTTACACTGCCATTTGATGGCGTCCTACACCCGCATCGGCATAAGGATGGCGATGTCATCGCCGCCGTCATTCGCGGTGATGAGTACCGGTGCATTTGGATTGTCGAAAGCGATCTTGATCTCGGCATTCTTTCCATGCTGATTGAGCACGTCGAGGAAATAGCGAGCGTTGAAGCCGATATCGAGCTCCTCGCCGCTATATTCGGCTTCGACTTCCTCCGTCGCGATCCCGAATTCCGGACTGGTGACGGTCAGCAGCAGCTTGTTGGTTTTCAGGGTGACTTTGACCGCACGCGTCCGCTCGCTCGCGATCGTCGATACGCGGTCGATGCCCTGGGCGAGAGCGTGAGCAGAGATCCGAACAATCTTGTCATTCTGGGTCGGGATGATGCGGCGGTAGTCCGGGAAGGTTCCGTCGATCAGTTTGCTGGTGATGATCGTGTTCCCCAGCGTGAATCGGATCTTGCTCGCCGAGATTTCGACGAAGACATTACCTTCGACCTCGTCGATGACCTTGAGGACTTCGCCGATCGTTTTGCGAGGAATGATAATCCCTTCGATCTCGATGCCGCTGGGCTGTTCGGCATGAATGCGCGCCAGTCGGTGACCATCGGTGGCAACCGCGAGCAGGGAGCCATCCAGAACATGGAAATAGATCCCGTTGAGGTAATATCGCGTTTCCTCAGTTGAAATGGCGTACCGGGCGCTGCTGAACATATTTCCGAGCTGCTCTGCAGACATTTCGAAGGTCGTCGGAAGCTGGCCGGCGACGATGAGCGGAAAATCTTCCGCTGGAAGGACGGGCAAATTAAATCGCGATCGGCCTGCCTTGATCGTGAGGTGCTCACCATCGAGGTTGAGGTCGACCGTCGAGCCGTCCGGCAATTTTCGCACGATCTCATAGAAGGTGTGTGCGGAGATCGTGGTCTTGCCCGGCTGTTCGACCTTGGTCGCCAGTGTTTCGGTGGCTTGGATATCCAGATCCGTAGAAGTGATGGTGAGACTGTCGGCCGTCGCATCGAGAAGCACGTTTGCGAGGATTGGAATGGTGTTCCGGCGCTCAACGACGGACTGGACGTGTCCGAGGGTACGGAGCAGCGCTCCACGCTCAATGCTAATCTTCATAAAATTCCCCTAAGTTGGGATGATTGTAGAACTTTGACCAAATCAGGCAATTAGTACTTCGCGCGCTTGATCTTGTCGACTGGAAGCAGCGAAATACCTTCTCCCTTTCATCAATTTGGTGGCCTGGGCAGAACCCTATGCCACCCGGAATTCTACTTTTAGGAGCTTCGATGTCGCGGCCGCCTGAACGGAGTGTTCGATCGCCTCCCCGAGATTGTCCTCTATCCATCGCGCGGCAAAAGGCGTGGATGCACTGATGGTGAGAACATCGCCTGCTTGTGAGAGGCTGACTTTCCCAAACCATGACGCATAGATCGGCGAACCAATGGCGCTGCGAATCGCCTCACGATAGTCCAGCATGACATGGTCTTCGCCCGAGACGGCCTCTAAGGGCTCAGTGGACGCTAAAAGGACCGACGGGGTGGTCGCCGTGCCGGAAGCGTCCTTCTTTAGCTTCGATGCTGCTCGTTCAGCTGCCTGAGACAGGATTTCCTGTCCATCGCCAGTCGAGATCATTCTGAATAGCCAACTGAAATAGCGATCGGTCGACGCCCGCCGTTTCGGATCGTTTTCAGCGATGGCGCAAAGAGCGAGCGCGCGGTCGAAACCAAGCGATCGTTTTGCCATCGTCCATCCGATATGAGCTGCACGTCCAGACCCGGTGAGATGACGAAGGACAAAAGCTTCCTTTGATGAGGCACCTTCGTCCGTCCGGTCCTGCTGAGCGTCCTTTCCTCCGCTAAGCTTGCTGGTGAGCGCAGGATCGACCGAATCCAGAATCCGAGAAATCGGCTCGTCTGCAGAATTTGATTCTGTTGAACTGTTATGGATGTCAGATTTGTCACCCTGGGGTGACGTATTTGACACTCGTTCAGGGCGACAAATTTGGTTCGGCGCCAGGCTCAATTCGAGCTGGAGTTCGTTTCGTTCCAGCTTCCTCTGGGTTTGAATGGCGATGATGTTCGCTTCAATCACGTCATGCTGCATTGCGAGCGGCGTAAGATCGAAGCCGACACGTCGATTCAGGCCGTTGTAGCACCGGCGCATCAGCCCCTTCTCTTCGAGTTCGTCGGCGAGCCGTTGAATGGAGCGCTTGGAATAGCCGAGCTCATCAGAAAGCCTCGTGTTTCCTGGGAAGGCAACGAAGCGAGCTGATGGGTTCTCGAGCTGGTCGGCGCCAAGATAGCTAATCAAATGAACTAGAAGTAGGCGCGCCTGCGCGCTGACATGCGCAGCGCGCGTTGCGGCCTTGGTCAAGCGGTAGTTTGGAATTGTGTCGAGCGTTGCTCGGCCAGCTCCGGAAATTTCGGAGATATAATCCCAATCCTCGTGGCGCTTGGCGACGCCTGAGGGAGTTTGTGGATGGCTGTGCATTTTTGGCAATAATCCATCATCACCGTGCGTCTTTTCGTTGACGCACAGTCGGTCGATGATTATGTTGCTGATTGAACTGGTGGTAACCGTTCAGCGCGCAACGTCTGATCAGAGAAGCAGCGTGGGTTTTGGCGAACCTGCGCTGCTTTTTTGTGGGTTAGCGAGACATGCGAGGATCTCCTTCGCCGGCGAAGGCCCGCGCAATCAGTTTATCCAGATATGCGCCACGGCGCAGTTTTCCGCGATCGCGATCTATGCGGTCCAGCAGATTCGTATCGATATCGACGCTTATGAATCGGCGCCCACTATTGGTGAGGCGACGTTCATATGGCCGCTCGGCGTAGCTGGAATTATCCTGCTCAGCCATAGGCTGATCGCCGCCTGAATCAGGCGTGATTGACTTCTTATCCATGACGAGGACTCCGACGAGCGACTCAGTGTGAAGGAGATTTTGGATAAGATGATTCTCTCCATATGGAAACAGGAAAAATGTGGATGATGTAAGATTTTTTCCAGAATCGGCCGGCTGCGTGTTTTTGAAGCCAAATGCTTGCCGGTGGAAGGCAATTGGTTGGACCGCTCTGAAGTGACGCCTAATTCAAACGCTGGAAGTTTCCAGTTTTGGTGGTGACAGGAAATGAGAGAGGGCCGCACGCAAAAGCGCGTGGACAGAAAAATGGCCGCCTCCAGTTGAGACTGAAGGCGGCCTATGCGGGTCCAGGCTATCTGGCGTGGCTTACCAGGCTAGGGTTTCCTGCGTGGCCGCCACTTGATTGTGCTGAAGGAGCTCGAGCGTCTTTTCGCGACCGATTTTCCAAAGCTTGCTGATCTCGACAATGCGAGCCTGGCTATCAGCGGTAACGCCATGCGGCGTCGCGTTCATTTGAACGATAAGCTTGTCGAGGCGATCGACGATCTGGACCGGGTCACGGCCGTAGATCTGGCGGACGATACGCGCTTGATCTTTCCAGTCGCTGCCATCGAGGACGGCAGCATTCCGAAGATCGCCGCGAAGCTCGCTATTTTCCGGTTCATCCGGCGTAAGCTGAGCATGAATGCGGAACGTGTCTTCGTCCATGTCGCCATTGAGGCTCAGAAGCTTCACCGACAGAAGGCGATAGGCAATCTGACCACGAAGGAGCTTCGTCGTCTGAGAGGCGACCTTTTGGCCTGCCAGGTGCATATATGCCATTGAGGCAAACCCGACGAGCGCCGCCGTCAGGTACGAGGGGAAGAGAAGGAGCGTTACGATCGCGAAGAGGACAGGGGTGAAGTACATAATTTCATCGATTGCTAGGGTTACACAAATCCAAGCAGAGAACCTTTCCCATTTTATGACATGAGCGCAAGCGCGGCGTGCCGGCTGCGTTCAATGTACGACACACCCGAAATCGGGCTCCCCTCCATTGGGCAATAAAAAAGGCCGGCAAAAGCCGGCCCTGTTACGATCGTTTGAAGCGCTATTCGGCCGCCATAGGCAGCAAGTCGAGATTGTGAGCGTCTATCGTCGCCATCACGTTCGTTTCCATCGTTTGCACGAACGATTCAGAGAGCAGATCGACGAAGTTGACGTCTTCGACGGGAAGCCAGTCTCCGCTTTCGTCCTCGACCTCATAGAACAGCATCTCGGGCATATAGTCATATTCGACGGCGCGGAAGTGGATGCGCACACGCTCGTCATATTCGGGGATTTCGAAATCGATCTCGAGATATTCGGACCGCTCGTCGTCATCGAGCTCGAAGGTTTGCCTGACGATATCGGCTCTGGCGACTTCAGGCAAAACGCGGGACACAGGAATGTCCTGAAGGGTAAAATGGTCCTGGCCCCGTCGAATCGTAAATCCATGGATTTCGATCGAGTGAGCGCGACTGTCGATTTGTGGTGAAAATTTGAGCAGGCCATAGGTGACGGCCGGACCACGAACGGCAATCAGCGTTTTCGCTGTGCTGTGACTAAACAAGAAAAATCCCCCAAACATCCACACGGATGATCGTGTAGATCGATGTTTGGGGGGAAAAGTTGCTTTCGTCAACGCATATCGCGTCGATGGGAGGGATATTCTGGAAGTTTCAGGGTTTCGGCTGCTCGCATCCATTGGCAAGCGCCTCGGAGATCAGGTCGTGCGGCGCTTTTGCATCTTGTGTCGCAAAGATCTCTGCGGCGATTGTGGCGGCAGCGAAACCGTGATCGCTGGGCGCGCAGGTTTTCGTGGTGGCAAAGCCACGTACCGCCGCCGTCAGATATGTTGCCAGATGCGCGTCCGGCATCGATTTGAGCAGTTCGCTGTTATAGCCGCGCTGCGGAATGCTGGAGCATTCTGATGCAGGCGCGCTAAGTTTCGCGAGCTCGCCGGCAAGCTCATCGAGCGATTTCGATCCGAACCCTGCCGACTTCAGTTCGAGATCCAGCTTGGCATTGTCTTTTCCGGGGAAGCAGGGCGAGCCCGCTCCGCCAGCTGAGAAGCCGTCGGCCGTGCCCATGATCGACAAATATCGGGTCGTGTCGTCGAGGCTGTCCCAGGTATCGTTTGCCGGTTGCTCGACAGCACCAAGATCAGCAAGTGCTGTGCTTTCGTCCGGCAGGATTTCGACTGATGCGGTCGAAATCGCTTCGGGAGCTTCGGTCGTTTCGGCTTCAAGGAGATTGGTTTGGGCTACGGCCGGGGTCATGGCGATCGCCGCAGCGGCGCACGCAATCAGCATATACTTCTTCATTTTGGTTTCGTCCTACTGGTAGGCGCCGGAGTCGAGAAAACTCCGGCGCCTGTTGGCTTTGATTATCTGGGCACTTTCTTCTCTTCGAACGTCAGCGCTCCATGCTGACCCGCTTGCCGAAACTGACGGGCCGAATCATATTCATTCGTGCATCTGATCCGATACCGTGGGCGGGGTACGGCTTGGCTTCAGCTGCCGCTCGTGGCTGAACGGGGAGCGATGCCGTAGGCGTGCTCATTTGGGCCTCGCTATGACGCAGGATTGTGCCCACAGCGAAACGAGTATGTTCGCTTTCGATTTTGTCGAAGCTGCCGCTGGCTATGGCGCTCATATCTTCTTTGCTGGCCGTTTTGAGGATCACGTCAGCGCGGATGTTATTCCGCTCGAGGATATCGAGTGTCTGGTCCATTCGGCGATTTGAATCTCGATCAGCGACGTGGGCAAGCGGATCGCGTTCGCCGGCCATCGTCAGGCGAGCTGCGGCAGCTTCCTGAAGGTAGAAATCGTTGAGAATGTGGCGAGTGATCGAGGACGCATCCGGCGCCCCGGTCGATTGCTTTGCAATTTGACGATCGACCGCCGCTGCAAGGCGGGTTTGTGTGGCCAGGTCGGTATCGGGCTGAAGCCCATTGGCGCTCGCGATAATGACGGCATTTGCCACGGCAAGATGGATATTGCCTGCCTTTTTGTGGAGTGCCGCTCCGCCAGGCGTACGGGCGCTGTCCACGCCCGATGCCTCTGCGTTCGCCATATTATTGATCGCTTGGATGGTTTCCATGACAATTCCCTCGTGAGTTGGGGGCATTGTCACATCTTTGCAGGATGTCGTCAATCGGAGCGGAAGAAGTTTCAGGGTGTATCAGGCAGAAAGTAGGAGAGGGAGCGCTGTCACGTCATTCCCGATAGGACTTCTGTCTAGAACGGGATACTTGATCTGCGGAAGGAGTTTCCCCGCTAGCTTGGCAGCTTTGGTCAGAGGGAAAACGTACACATGATTGCCGGCATGGCGCCGTTTGGAAAGGAAGCGCTCGGCGATCAGATCGGATATCCATTTGCGAGTGTCATTTGCAGGCGGCGTTGCTCCGCGTCGTACGAGCTCATCGATCGCATATCCGATGCCGGTTTCGTGATTGCGGATTTTCGAAAGGGCTCGTTCGGAGAAAAGCTGGCCATCGGGCGTCAGATATTCCGTGCGTGGTTTTGTTCGGCCGCGATATGTCGCGCCGAAGCTCTGGTATGCCATCCCGACGTGCCCGGGCATGATGATATCGCCGGCGGGGCCGATCCGCTTCATGGGATCCGCATATGAGAGAATGGAGATAATCTCGGGTTTGACCTGTCGAAGCATGCTGAACGCGCGGCGCAGAAAGAATGTCTCTCCGTTCCCTTCGACCTCATCCAAGAGTATCAGGCGACCAAGCTCCGCGCCGTCGTTAAAATGGGTGAGCCCGGTGTGTTTTGTTATCGCTGCATTGTTCATTGGAACGGAAAATGTGGCAACGCCCACGAGCTTGGGCCTGCCTCCAGCCCCGTTCCTCCATAAGCCGCACGAGAGCCTCGAAGCCGGGAAGGTTCCCGAATAGTGCTCCGAGATGACGAAAGGTTTTGCGACCTTCATGCAGTCGATCACGTCGACGGCGAATTCCTCGGGTCGGATGGTTCCGGATGCCGGAACGAACATACTTCTGCGATCGCGCCAACGCTGAGAACGATTTGTGATCACGCCCGTGGAACCATTTCTTCCATTGCCTTTGCCGGATTTAACCGAGCAAATTTACATTGGAGAACGATCGGAGATCGATTTTTGGGAGGGAACATGGTCGAGAATGAAGCCTCCGACCATGAAGACGACCAGCGTGCTCGCTCCGAATAGGAGCCAGCCACCGATGCCAGGGAATTGGGTATGATATAGGACGCCTCGATAGGCGGCGCCGAGCGCAATGGCATAGATTACCGCCCACGCCTCGAGGCGCGTTTTGATCTGGAACAGTCGGCGGAGCGCTTGCATTGCAGGGATCGATATTGGGAGTGTTACATCGAATCGAAAAGGCGATCGGAAAGCCCAGCTCCGCCCGCAATTTCGTCGAATAGCGGCTGGGAGATCGAAAGGTTGAGCTTTGCTCGTGTCAACACGACATAAAGTAGGTTGATCTCCTGGTTATATTCCCGTGGCGTGATTTTTTTGCGGCTCAACATCCCCCGAAGCTGGCTAGGCGTGAGAAAGTCGTCGAGGACGACCACATTGTCGTATTCGAGACCTTTTGCTTTATGGCCGGTTCCGACGATGATGAGGGCCTTGCTTACGTCCGGGCAATGTCGGGTTCGCATGCCCGCGAGGATCTCCGGAATGGCGTCGGTATATTGTTCGACGATCCGCACCAGGCGGATCAAGTCGGGGTCATCTTCATGCTCCGATGCGTCTTTGCAATCGTCCCATGTCTGGAAGCGAGCAACGATCTGATCGGGAACGGGCGTACGGATGCCTTTGAAAAGAGCATAGCCTGCGCTGACCTGATTGATCATCTCGTCGATGCCGCCGATCATATGAAACGGCAGCTTGATCTGGACTAGGCCTTCAAACAAGCGGAAGTTGGTTCGCGCAAGCAATGTGGATCGCTGTTTGATCTTACCTTGATATTCTGATACTGTGCTGCGAATAGGATCGAAGCCAATAAGAGGATGATTCGGCGTATCGAGGCTTTGTCGCAGAATTTGGTTCGCAACTTCTGCAATTTTTTGGCCGAATCGAAATGATTGAGAAAGCGTAGCTGTCTCTCCATCAAAACAATCCATGGCATTTTCTGCGCCACGAAAAGCATAAATTGACTGCCAGGGATCCCCTACAATCATTGCCGGCCGACTGGCTTTATTGACGATATCAATTAGCACAGGATTTAGATCCTGTGCTTCGTCGATTATCAGATACGAAAATTGATCTGATATTTTCCCAAAGCGTGCGAACGCTTTGAGGTAGATATCGTGCGTGAACGGCAGATTGGAATTTTCGTAGTCCATCAGCCGTTCGATGATGGCCGTGACCATCGGCAGGCAATGTTGACGCGCCTGGAAGGGAAAACCGCTCAGGTGGTGAATTTCTACCTGGTCATTGCCCGATATCAGGAAATTATGGAGAGACTTGAGAACAGCACGGCGGATTGCGATCTCCGTCATTTGCGGAATCGGGCGGAAGAGATCTACACATCCATCGAGGTCATTTGGACGCAGGCGCTGAACGAGTCGGTCTTGGAAGCGGCGTACGCCGAGCGACTGATAGGCATGCCCGTGCGCAGTCTGGGTTTGTATATGACGAGGAAATTTGCCTTTAGCCTCGCTGGCGATCGCTGAATTGAACGCCAGATAGAGGGCGTCATATTGCGGCCAGGCATGGGCATATTCGACGGACGTCGTCGTTTTTGCGCATCCTGCGAACGCCTGCCATTTTCGCGTTTTAGTCGGCGGCATCGCAAGTATGCGCTGCTGCTCATTGGTCAAAGGATGTCCGTTCGTCCCGATCAGATCGGTCGAAGTAGATGATATTTGGGCCATGCCTGCAACATGGTGTGAAAATCGCGGCTCGTCAAAGGGAGTTTTAGGGTATTTTGGGGAAAGTTCGGCATGGGCTGCCCCAATTTGAGGTGTTCCGTTTGATCGCAACAATAAAAAATGGGGCCCGCCGTTTGGCGAGCCCCAGTTGGATGGAACTTTGGTTTATCTTGATCAGAAGCGGGCGTTGTACCGGATCCAGCCAGCTCCCGACTGTGCGCCGGCGACGTTGCCTGAATTGAACCCGTAGGCTGCGCCGATGCCGAGACGGCCGGGGCCTACATTCTGAGCCCAGCCCATCTCGACATTATACTCGCGAGCACTGGGAGCGAGGTTCAGATAGCTCGTCTGGTCGATGAGCGTTTTGGACGAAAGATCGTAGCCAACAGCCGAGGTATAGCGAACGTTGGCGCGTTCGACCTTCAACGGCGAGGTGATGCCGAGCAGAGCCAGGCCGCCGAAGAGGGTGCGTTCGGCCTGGAACCGGAAACCGGACGAAATCACCGGATCAGCAAATTCGATCATCGAATTCCGCGTGGCAACCTTGGTGCGGCCGATCATCGATTCACCGCTGACGCGGAAGCCGGCAATTTCGCCTTCCCAACCGCTCGAGATGAAGAGCGAACGGGCGCCTTCGATATTGAACGCTCCCGAGCCCTGCATGCCGAGGGCCGAACCGACTTCGCGGCCCGACGTCAGTCCAACGATGAAGCCTTCGGGCGACTGCATGCTGAACCGATTGGTCGACGAGCTCAGGCCGCGACTGCCGTTGCTGGCGGTGCCGAAGCTGAAGCGGCTTCCGTTCGCATAGACATCGAACGACGAGCCGAAGGTCGCCATGCCGCTTGCGCGCAACATCGAGCCGGTCATCAATTCGCTCGAATCGATCGAGCTATTGATAGCCCCGCCGACAGCCAGTTTCGGGCTGAGACGGAAACCGAACTGAGCTGCCGGGTTCGCCTGGTGGCGACCGTGGTAGCTTCCCGCGTAGTTCATCGCCGGGTCCAGGTTGCCGCTGATCTCGTCATAGCCGTTGTCGTGCGGCTGTGCGAGGCTGGCGATGCTGATCCCGTTCGAGCGAATAGCGCCGGTCAAGGCGCCGACGTTCAGCGAATAGTCACGGCCGTAGCGATCGATAGCGACGCTCTTGCCGGCCGCTTCGCTGAAGCGCCCCTGCGCTGCCGAGCCACCGAAGGCAGGCGAGAAGACAAGGGCAGTGGATTCGACCGACGATGCGGTGATCGAACTCGTTCCGACAGTCGGAGCATCCGCCTTGAAGGCTGCCTCGATGTTGAGGAGTCCAACGCCGTAGGTCTGATCGGGACCGGGGTCGCCGAGATCGGTGGCGCTGTTCAGCAGGATCGAGGAGATCTCCTTGCCACCAAGCTGCGGCCAATACTGCTTGAGCAGTGCGGCTGCTGCTGCAATCGACGGAGCAGCGAAGCTGTTGCCGTTCACCACGACGACGTTCCCGTCCTTGTCGACGCCGTTGACGCCCCATGCGGCGACAGCGAGAGTGCGGTCAGCCAAAGCGCCTGGCTTACCATTGTCCGCGATCGGCTTCAGATCGGCGGTCAAGCCAAGGCCGAAAAGGAACCAGTCCTTGTTGGCAAAGTCCGAGCCGACCATGTTTTCTGCAAACTGGCCGGCGAAGCTGTCTTCGCCCGGAGTGTTCGAGATCGACATGACGACGAGCTTGTTGTTGTCGCGGACATAATCCATCGCGGCGCGCTGTTCGAGTGCGATCGGGCCGGTAGCCGAACCGTTGAGACTCATGTTGATCGCAAAGGCGCCGTTGTCGACCGCGTAGCGCATCGCGGGAGCAATGGCGCTGGCGTTGAGGCCGGATTCCTGGGTCGGAACGCCAGGCGAGCTAAGGTCGGGGCCCGCGATCTTCAGCGCGAGGATCGTCGCATCATAGGCGATACCGTGAATGCCCTTGCCGTCCTTGGCAGCGGCTGCGACCGAAGCAACCTTGGTGCCATGACCCTGAACGTCATCGAGATCGAAAGTGACGGTTTCGGGATCGCAGGTCATGCAGGGCGCATAAACGCTCTCAAAGGACTTGCTCTTATCCGAGATGCGGCCAGCAAATTCGGATCCGTCGACGTCGATGCCGCTATCGATGACAGCGATCGTCACGTCCTTGCCGGTGAAGCCACGATCATAGGCTTCCTGAGCCTTTGACGAAATGACCGCGCCCGAACGGTCCGCTTCAGTGGGAGTCGGAGTCGGCGTCGGCGTCGGCGTTGGGGTCGGAGTCGGAGTAGGCGTCGGAGTAGGCGTCGGCGCCGGCGGGATCGGCTTTACACCACCACCACTGCCACCACCGCCACAAGCGGAAAGCGACGTTGCAGCGATAGCGAGGAGGCTTGCAGTCAGAAGATTGATACGCATGATATTTCCATCCAAAAATTTATTGTAAAAATTCCCCACACACTCGTTGAATTGGTCCCCGGTCAGCACGCTTGTCGTGCGAAAATGCGTATCTCCCCCTTCTATCAGCAATGTTCTTCAACGAACTTGCAGACATCAAAACACTTGTAATTGCTTCATTTTCTACGTCGCCGAGTCTTACCGAACCCTTTAGGGGTCAAGCTCGATTGTCGCCAAACTGGTAATATTGAACGGCGGAACGAACATAAAATTAAGGGCGGCGATCGATTGAACGATCACCGCCCCGTCTTTGGTTCCTGGCCGAATTTACGCGCAGAGATTGGCGGCCGGGTTCGCTTTGAGCTGGGCCGTGATCGTGCGAATGGTTTCGACACCGATATCCTTTTGCTGGCCTGTCGGAAGCTTGTTGTTCTTCTCGATGACGCAGCTGAAGGCAGCCTGGTGTTTTTCGCGGAGTTCCGGCGGGATAGCGGCCATCGCCTGTTCGACGGTCTGCTGGACGCGTGTCTGCTCGAGTTTGATCTGAGCGTCGGTCTTTGGGCCATTCGCTGCCGGCGCCTTGGCTTTTGGCGCGGTGGGCGCTGGCTGGGCAGCCGCAGTTTCGTCGGCCGCCTTTTCATCGGTCGAACTGCAGGCGGCAACGAGGAGCGATGCGGCGAGTGCGATCATCATATTACGCTTCATAATCATACCTTTCAGAATTTCAGGCGACGCAATGCTGGCCGGCCGTAGGGTTGTTTTTGACGTGCTCTGCGAGCGCCCGGATATAATCGGCGTCGATCGGTTTTGGATTTGGCGACGCGTTGTTCTTCTTCATTTCGCAGATGAACACGCGCTGGAAGTTTTGCATGTCGGATTGGGCAATTTCCTTCATCGCCGACTCCACATTGCTGTGGTAAGCCTCAGGATCGGTCTCCTTGAGGGTTTTTGGCTGAGCCCGGACCTGCGCGGTTGCATCTGGCTCGGCAGTTTCGCCGCTGCTGCATCCGGTAAGAACCAGCGATGCTGCAACTGCATGGAGCAGTTTGCGGTGCATTTCATTTCTCCGTAGATGTAAGCCCTGATCATGCGGTCTGCTTCAAAGTCCCACACTCGTCAAGAAGTTTTGGCTTGAGTGTGGAAGATTGTAGATCGTGCTTGGCCTCGATCGGCTTTGAGGTTATTGCTTGTGAGATTTAGCGAAAGTCAGGGGAATTATGTTGTCTGAGCAGAATTGGAATCTGGGCAGCATCTGCGGCGTCGATGAAGAGGTGAACCTCGAGAAGTCGGCTTTGATTGCCGAGGTATATACGAAGGCCACACACCCGGACGACGGCGGGTTCATTGCATGCTATTTTCTCGTCCATGATCTGGAGCGGGAGGACGCTGAGCGAGCGATGCTTTTCTTCAGCTCTCAGGCAAGTTTGTTGGTCGACGTTGCGCGCTTGACAGAAGATGCAGGCGCTGAATCCCCGGCTTTGGTGACGATCCGTTACACGCCATCAGTGCCGGAATATCTGGCTGCCGCAGTGCAATGGGACTTCCTGCGGACGCTCCCTGATGAGCATGTGGTGTCGCGCGAGGGATGGCAGCTGTTCTGTGTGAATGATGCGCTCGGTCGGGGCATGACATTAGAAGAGGCGTGCGAGCTTCCGCCCTTTGATTATCGCGCGTTGCGCCGTAAGGTTTATGCGAACCGGGCGGTCATCGAGGACGATCGGAATCCTTGGCTTAAGCAGGAACTGGATGCGATCAAGGAAGTCACGAAAAATAGCCCCGAAGGATCGGAGACGTTCGTAGCGTTGGCTGAGGATATGGAAGCTGCTCTGAATTCGGAAGTCCAGGTAGGCGATCGTTATTCGATCATCATACCAACCAAAATTCAGCGAAACATTCAGAAGGGGGCGGTTCCTGATTGGATCGCGCAGACCGGGCGAGAAATTGTCGTCGCCCATGGACTCGATGCCCTCCAGGCGGCGCGTGCTCTTAAGATCGTGTCAGACGATCCCGATAAATTTGTATCGAAATCAGAGCTTCTCTCGGGCGTCGATGCCCGCGAAGTGACCTTTCCGCCGCTTGCCATTCCAGACAGGAAGCTGAACTGGATTTCGACGGACTTTAGCGGGCGTCGAAATCATCAGGGTTACGAGCATTTGCGGAGCGTGCTCGGTCAGGTTGGCCAGAATGGTTTCAGCCAGTCTTCACCGGAGCTATCGCTGTCCCGTTGATCGAGGTCAGTTATGAGTCGCCGTTTGGGCGACTCTCTGATTTTGGCTCAGATTCTTCGCCGTCGAAGATACCATCCCAGATGCCGGATAGCACGGCTCCGACGAGCTTGATCCCTTCTTTCCCGACCTCGGCGGCAGCTTCGGCTGAAGAAGCGCCAGCTGAGCGTGCCTCATACATCTGAATGCCGGTATAGATCAGCGTCGGAGCGACGACGGCGATGAGCATCATCTTTATGATGCCCAATCCGGCGCTTACGATGCCCTCTGCAATGCGGCCGAGCAGTCTGATCGGCCAGCCGAAGAAGTTGCCGATAGTTTTTGCGAATGAGAGTGCCAGCTCTTCACGCCATGGGCGGTAGAACTGGCCTGCGTTCGTGATGTGGACATTGGTGCCATTTGCAGCGGCATGGTGCATTTGACCTGCCTCTAAGGCCAGACCCTGATCCAGATCGTAGGGATAGGGGCCCTTGGGCAAGTGGCGGCCGATGGGTTCGAGCGTTTCTTGATGAGGCGTAAGACGCTGCCGGAAGCCATCGGTGGTTTTACGAAACCCGATGGGTTCCACTGCTCGTCCCGTTTCGGACGACAAGGGGGTATCTTCGTCGGAACGGAGACCGGGATGCACATTGAACATTTCGGGAGCCTTATTTTCGGAGTTCAAAGCGGAGCGCCTCTTCATTGCGGCGGATGTCGATCCAGTTTGTAACCTGGGGGAACCGACGCTGAAGGATTTCGGCAGCGATGACTGCATTGGTCGCTTTGCGAAGGTATGACGGGTGCTTACGCGTGCCGGCGGCATTTGCGGCCTTCGCGATCAAGCTCTGGGCGCGCCAGATGAGAAAGAGATATTGAAGGGGAACCAGGAGCCAGGCCATTTTTATCACTCAGTTGAATTTGACCCTCAACTCCTAAACCTTGATTTTGCTTTGCGCCAGTCGGTTGGACCGATCTGGCCCTTATGGCCTGCCTCTTCATGAGGCCCGATAATCTGTAGAACTCTTAAAATTGCACGTCGTCGAATTCGGGAAGAGCGCGATCGTCTTCCTTATCGTTGCCGCTGGATTCGATATCGGCCATCCCGTCAATCTGGTCTTCTTCGTCCGCAAAGCTCGAAACCTGACTTTGAGAAGAATTGTGGGCGATCCTGGATCGAATGGTCGTCGGGCGTTTGGGCTCGTCCTCTGGCGGCTCATCGATCACATCTGTTTCAGGGGGCGCGGGCTGTGGCGCCGGCTCCCTGTTTTTAGCAATTCGCTCCTCGAGCATGGTCCAGATCAATTGATGCGCGAGCCGTGATGCGCGGTTCGCTATCACGCATTGGCGTTCATCGTTGACATTCTTTGCATCTTCAAACCGTAGGATCGCGATCCGGTATGGGCTCGGGGGCAAGATGACCAGTGGGCCGCCGGCATAGAATATCAGGTTGAGATTTGGTTGGCGGCAGGCGGCAGAGACTTCATTGAGCGCCGTGCGAATATGCCCTGTCAGCTGGTTGCGCAGCTCGGCAAAGGTTTTTTGATCCTCGAGACCGTTGCGGTTCCCAAAGTCTTCGACGGCGGGTCCGTGGACGACGTTGTTGGAAAAGTCGATCGAGCCGGCAATGTAAAATTGCGGCGTTTTCAGGAGAGCGAACGTGCTCTCGGACTGGTTCAAATTGCGCATCGCTGTGGCAGCCGCACGACATGCCCGATTGAACGCCTCCGCATGAGAGGCGTCGAGCACGATCATTAGATCGGGCTGATTATGGTCGGGAAGGACATAGGGATAAAGCATCAGGACGCGAGGATCACTTCTTTGAAGGTGTTTGTGAGCCCCGAGTTTGCCCCGCTGCGGACTTGAACGAGGGCCGTATGCTTCGGCTTGATCCACTTGAGGCTGTCTTTTTTGAGACCGAGCTTCGTGGTCGTCTTGTTATGCTGCATATCGTGTAGACCGAGGATCATTGTCATCGCCGAGTTCGCGATGAGATCTTCGGGGAAGTGATCGAAGTTCTGGCTGACCAGGATGAGGCCTACGCCGAATTTACGGACCTCGCGAGCCATACGATTCATAATGTGCTCGCTGTCTGTCGACATGAACTTATGAGCTTCGTCGATGATGATGAAGGTGTCGGGCGCATCGCGTTGTCCGCGAGCCTTCGCCTCGAGAAATAGGCGCTCGAGCAGAACCTCGGCGAACATCGATTGTTCATCCTCGGTAAGGGCCTTGATGTCGTAGACCCTCAAAGGATCTGCATTGGAGAAGATCGGAGGCTCGTCCTTGAAGATGCCCGTTTCGTCGAGGCGCTTAATTCGCTCATAGACAGCTCGCATCGTCTCGACATTGTCGTAGTTGAGGAGCTCGTCGAGTTCACGCCCCGTCTTCATGGTTTTGACGCTGGTGCAGAAAAGCTCAGTGACCTGCGTTTGCAGCTGTTCGAGCGCAGCCTCTTCGCTCTCATCGATCTTCTTTTCCAGGTTGCTGAGCTTCCTTTTTCGCTTTTGCAGTTCCACCAGCGCCTTGAAACACTCGCTACCGGCACCGGTTAGGAGATTTTTGATGCGCCACTCTGTGAGATTGGAAAGATCTGAAATCGTTGGATGCCGACCTGTAGCTTTCGAACGCCAGCGCACCTGCGGGTTCGTACGGGGATCCCATGTGCGTGGCTTTTTGGCGTCATATCCATTGAGCTCGTAGAGTTCATTTAGCAAGCAGCGCAGGACGGCCTCTTGCCGAATGCCGAGCTTGCTTGTGGTGCGATTGATCATCGCAATAAAGGAGTTCACGCGTTTCCGGATACCGCCAAATTCTGGATCGGTCGTAACTTCCAATGGGTTCAACCCATATTCGGTGATTTCCGAGAAGACGACACGGTTGTGCGCTGCCGGTGCGATGTCGCCGTGCACATCAAGGATATGAATATTGATATTCCGGGTTTTCCCCATCAAATGCCTTATGAGGTAGCGCAGGCGATGGGTTTTCCCGACACCCGATGATCCCACGAGTATGGCATGACCGGAAATCGCCGTTGCGGGATTCCAGTAGATGATATTGTCCGTACGACTTTTCGGGTCCGGGAACTTTGCCCGACCAATTTCTACATCCATTGTCATGAGGGCAGAATAAGATGCGTGAGGATGCCCGTCGACAAGTTTTTGGCGACTCGCTCTGAAAAATGCAGAAAGACCCAGAAAAAATGCTGAATCATCCACAAGGCGATTAATTTCCGCTTGCCAGTGTGAAACTTTCCCCCCATCAGGAAGTATCGCTTTATCTCTCAGTGGGGGAAATTCTAGATGTTCGTTCGTTCGGCCTCGGCTTTGGCCATGGCGGGGATGGCCTTTGCCATGCTTTCCACGCCTGTAGCCCTTGCGCAAAGCAATCCCTTCATTCCTGCATCTCCGGCCTCGAAAGCCGATGTTGAAAGGATGCTCGAAGAGAAGATGGCGGGCATTCGCGATGAGATCGCAAAGTTGAAGGCCGAAGCGCCGGCGAACGCTGCCCCCGGAGCGCCCGGAGTTCCAGGGGCTCCGGGCGCGCTTCCGAATGGCGCTGCAGTTCCGGGAGGCATGTCGCCTCCGGCTGGAATGCCGGGGGGCTCACCGCTTGGGGCTGGCGTTCCCGGTGAGTATGCAATGGAGCCGCCAAAGGGGGCGATTGAAGCTGCGCGAGCAAACGGCGTTCGCTTCCTCGGCTGCATTAACGGTCAGCAGAAATTCGTTCGCAACTCGGGCGAGCGGGTCTCATTTACGGCGAAGGAAATTCGCGAAGCGGTGAAGGCGGGCTTCGTGCCCGAGTGCCGCTAAATTCGACGATCGCAGGGGTATTATGATGAAGAATGTTGGGGCACGCCTTATGAAGGTGTTTCTGATGAGCGCGGCCAGCTTGACGGTTTCGGCTTGCGCATCGGGCGGCGGAGTGCCGAAGGTCGAGAGTATTCGTCCGATGCACGGGTCGACCATGGAAGAACAGGTCGCGCAGGATTTTGCGGCCGGTCGACCTGCAATCCGCCGCGTGCGACTGTCTGGTGACTTCTTTGCGCTGAAACCGCTTGGCGGTGAAATTCCGCAGTCGATCAAAGATGCGAAAGTTCGCATCGATTTCGGCGGTCAGCAGCCGGTATTCGATGATTTGTTGATGCTGCTGGAAGATCGCGGCCTGTCGGTAATCCTTGGGTGGGATGATGGCTCATATGTTGGGGATTCTGGGAATTCCCGGACTGTTTCTGTGTCGAGCGAGAGTTCTCGCGATGCGGATGACGGCAGCTCAAAGGTTGAAGTCGAGCGCAAGGAAGAAACGTCGGGGGATCAGGGATCGTCTCAGAGTTCGCTTTATGGCAACGATTCTGCAGGAAAGACGCCATCGCTCCGCAATCGCCCGCTTCCATTCCGCCGTTACGAAGGAACTTTGGGTGGCCTTTTCCGGCAGATCGAGCGCTCGATGGGCGTGACCCTTTGGTGGGAAGAAGGCATTTATGTTTCGCCCGTCGGCCGCTATTCGGTCATGCTGCCTCAGAACAAGGAGCTGATGCAGCAGGTTGTCAACGAACTGAAAGCCAAAGGGGCAAACAATGTCGTTGCCTCGTTGCAGGCTGGCACGGTGTCGTTCGTTGCGCCGGGTGCACTGGCAGAAAAGACGATCCGCCCGTATCTGACGCGGCTGGGGCGCAACGCGTCTGAAGTCACGATGCAGGTGGCTTTGGTTTCCGTTGTGATGAACGAGACGACTTCGAAGGGTTTCGACTGGTCGCAGTTCAATTTCTCGTTCGGTGCTCCGCCGGAATCGAGCACCGGGACTGGGACGACGCCAGGCGCGGGGAATGGCGGCTCGCCTGGAGATTTCCTTTCGGGCGGAACGAACAATGGCGGCACGGGCACGCAGCTTCCCAAAGGTAGCCTGTTTACGCTGGGCAATGACGCATTTCGGATCTTCAATCCGGCGGCGTCAATCCTCGGGTCGACCCGCCCGCTCGATATTACCGGCGCGATCAAGTTCCTGTCGCAGTACGGCGATACGGCGGTCGATCAGAATGTCGAACTACGAACGCTGGCCGGAACGGCTGTGAATTGGCGCTCTGGCGAGACGATTCCGTATGTGTCGGGTGTTTCGGCAACGACGTCGGGTTTCAACAATGGTGGGACCAATGGGGGCCTCGCGGGGGCGATCGGCTCGGCTCAGACTGAGAAGCTCGAAACGGGGCTGACGCTCAAGCTGGCGCCGAATTATGAAGCGGCCGGCGGCTTGGTCACGGTTTCGTTCGATCTCGAACTTACCGAACTGATCGAGTTTATCGAGCTCAATGCTGGTAACCAGCTTGGCTCGTTTACGCAGCCACGTACTCGCGAGCAGAAACTGGACGATATTGTCCGTGTGCCGGTGGGAGAGACGATCGTGTTGGGCGGTTTGCGCCGTCAGCTTGCGTCGACGGATCGCAATGGGCCTTTCTCGCTCTATTCGCTCGGCGCGAAGAATCGCAAGAACGAGACGCAGACGATCTTCATCATCCTGCGCCCGACGGTGACGGTCTATGAAGTTGCCGGTCTGGAGCATGGGCTGCCTTCGAAATCCAACGAGGTTCTCATTGGCAACGATGGTCAGCCGTGGTCGCGCCCTGAAGGCGATTATCGCGGGACCAACATGTTCGGCGCTCGGGTGGATAAAATTGGCCCCGATCGTCGTCGCTCGATGGCGCAGCCGGAGATCTCAGATGAGTAAGCGGGGGAAGGACGGCGACATGGGTTCGAAAGAAAAATCGACCGTTGGCGTTGGTGACGTTGAATTTGCTCCTGCAGTTTCTGGCGATGCCGATACTTCTGCGTCGGCTTCGAATGAAGCGGAAGAAGGCGAGGCGTCGGAAGCCGCGAACGATGTGGCAGATGAAAGTGTGCCAATGATCGATGATGATCAGACCGAAGATGTTGCTGGGCGTAGCACCTCGATCCTCAAGCGCGGAAGCGTTGAGGCTGATGTGGATGGCGATCGGAAGAACCGCAAAGCGAAGCCGATCAAGATGCGTCGTTCGGCAAAAGCGCCGAAGGTGAAAAAGGCGGCGAACGAGGAAGAGCTCAGTTTGCCAGTCAACGTCGCGGTGGACTTTTTCCGAGGCGTAACCAAGCCGCGTGAGGCTGAGCAGATTGCGCGGGCATTCATTGAAAAGCACTTCGATGCTCCGAACGCTTCGTGGGTGTATGTTCAGGCCTGGCGCGACGGTATTGCAGTCGAGATGCAGGAAGGTGGTGGTCGTGCCTATCTTCCTGAAGTGCTTGCAAAGTTGGACGAAGATCCGTCGGCTATTTGTGTTTTGCCGATGGCTAATCGCGTTATGCAGGTGCGGCTCGACGACGAGACTTCGTCGATGGAGGCGTGGCTATTGACCGCTGGTCAGGCGCCAGTTGATGGGGCCTTCATTGCGTTGCCAACGGCGTCGATGACGCCCTTCGATCGCCGTGGCTCGAAGGTTTTTATCGCCGGGGTGGGTCTTTTGGCGGCAAGCTTCATGGCATTGACATTCTCGGTCGGAGCATTTTTTATCGACACAAAGGCATGGTCGGCCCCGTATCTTCAGCAGACGCGTGTCAATGATCTTCCGAGCGTTCAGTCGGCGAATTTGAAGGCCGTTTTGGAGCGCGCGGATTGCGTCGCCAAAATGGAGTTTCACAACGGAAACTGGAACATCGTTCCTGGATGGAATGATGGCAATGGCTCATGCACGTCGACGCAACCTGCCGCTGCGCTTTTGCCGAGCGAGTCTGGGGCAATCGATGGTGGCAACGGGCAGCCTCCAGCGCCGGGGATCGGTGGCCCGACGGCCTCGGGAGCGCCACTGCCTGCTCCGTTGCCGACGCCGGTGCCGGTTAGTCCGCCGATCCCGACCCCCTAAGCGATCGAACTTCGACTTTTGAATGACAGGAACATAAGCATGTTGAAATTGGATCCCATTCTGCGGCGCCGTGTTGGGATTATGTCCCTTGCGATGGCTGCGATCTTTCTTTCCGTTTCTGCAGCGGCGGGTGTCGGGAATGCGATCCGACGCGACGCAGTCGCCCAGGAGGCGGTGGCGTCGAATAAGGCATGTGAAAACCGGATCAAGCTTCTGGGCGCCAGTCAGGTGACAATGACGGAGGATCGCGTCGTTGCTCAATGGAGCAGTCTCGAGGGAGGATATTCGCTTGTCGGTGACGCTTCAGCAGCCGCGATGGCATGTCCGGGCTGGAAGATGAAGTCATTTTGCATGGGACAGGAATGCAGCACCCCGGGTGCAAGGCTCGAGCTGTCAAAATAGACTTTGGTGTCAATTGAATTTTTTGGGAGCGCGGACGCGATGTCCGCGCTCTTTTTTGTGGAAAATTACGCTGAAGAATGCCGCAAATCCGTCAGCTCGCCGATTTATCCTAAAAATTCCTGATTTATTTTCGGAGGTGCCCTTGCCAACTTCCTGAGTGCGAAGGTAATCAGGTTTCAGATCGGCGGGGCAATAGCCCACAAAGATCCTCAAACGGCAAGCAGGGCCAGGGGACGTCCTGTTTGTTTTGGCTGTATCTGTGGGGGGCGAGGAATCGCAGCTTCAGATTTCGGGTCGTTCTGTCCCAGAAAAACGCCGAGCTCAAAATTGGCCGGCAACAATGAAGGAATGTAATTACCATGTCGAACGTGCTCATTGGCATCATCGGTGTTATCCTGTTCATCGGCCTGGCGCTTGCTGGCGCGCTGTTCCTCGGCCCGCGTTTCCAGGAATCGACCAACAACGCTCGTGCGTCGGCCTCGGTGCAGGCTGTTTCGCAGGTCGCCTCGGCTGCGAATATGTTCGAAGTGCAGGAAGGCCGCACCGCGCAGGTCATTTCGGACGCGACTCCGGACAATGACGACCTCGTCGAGCGCAACTATCTGAAGTCGGTTCCGCAGAACCCGACCGGTGGCGACGCTCCGGTCCTCGTCCCGGGTTCGCTCGTGACGATGGAACTGGGCAACAACTCGGACAAGGTCTGCGCGGCGATCGCGGCTCAGACCGGTGGTTCGATCCTGGCTGACGAAGCAGCGGCTGCTGCCGGCGCTCCCTCGGGCTGCTACGGCGACGGCACTGCCGGCTACAACGCCTACGCTCGCATCTAATGCGGGTGGCTTAGATCTTCGGATCGAATGGGGGCGGGAGTCATTGACTCCCGCCCTTATTTTATGGGGGCTTTATGTCGAACGTCATCATTGGAATTATCGGGGTAATCCTATTCATCGGCCTCGCACTCGCGGGTGCGTCGAGCTTCGGGCCTCGTGTGTCGCAGTCAAATGCCCAGGCTCAAGCCATTCTGGTTCTGGAAAAGCTCGTCAGCGTCTCAAACGCGGTCAAAGTTCGCGACAGCGAACGGGAAATGTCGACGCGGGGTGGATTTGATGTCGGCTTTCTGGTTCCAGATTATCTGGGAGAGCCTCCGTTAAACCCCACCGGCGGCCCGGGACCAATGCTGCTCGATAGCGCTGGTGGAACGACCGGTATTGCGGCTTGGAGCGCAATCAAGGTGGGAGGCTCGCGCGCATCGATTATATGCAATGAGATCAGCCGGCATGGTGGAGGGCCTGGGGTCGCGCAGCTGCGGATGAATGCTAATCCTGCATTGCCGGTAGGATGCTTCAGGATCGATCGAGATATTTCGGCTGAGATCAGGAAAGATGATTACATCGCCTATGCGGTGATCTAGAATTTCTTGAATTCAGTTAGGTGATTTTATGTCGAACGTCCTTCTTGGCATTATTGGCGTGATTTTGTTTATCGGCCTTGCCCTTGCCGGCGCCTTCTATCTCGGGCCGGAATTCAAGAAGGCCGGTTATCAAAATCGCGGCATGGCAGTCACGCAGATGTCGAGCCAGATCTCGGCCGCTGTCGCGCTGTATGAAGCTGAGGTCGGGCGTGAGCTCGCTGCGAGGACCTCCGTTGCCGATCTCAGAACCACTGGATATCTGCGGACTTTGCCACTTAATCCCTACATCGGCGAGGGCGGTTACCCTTTCCGTGTCCTTTATTCGGGGGATCTTTTGAGCGCCGGTGCCGGACTCGCTGATGTGGTTTTCTTGAGCATGGGATCGAGCGACGATGCGCTTGAAGTGTGTCGAGCGATCAATCGTCAGCTCATGGGGAGTGAGGAGGTCAACGAGCTTGTTATTGGCGCCGGCGGCGATATTCGGTCGATGATGGCTCGGAATGGCGGCTGTTTTAGGATGCACGACGTAGGAATTCCTGGCGAAGCCGGCCCTCACGATTATATTACGTTCGCAAAGATCTAGATAGATTTCTTGTCGCGGTTGATCTGCGCGCTTGCGGGGTGACGAATCCTCGTATATCCACAAATATCTAAGGGGGACGCTTCGTGCTTAAGGCCCGGCATTGGAAAGTTACTGCAGCGGGGAAGATCTTCGTTGCGATGAACATGGTTTCGTTTCTGGCTTTCACGCTGGGAGCGATTTTCCCCGATGTCGGAAACCAGAACATGGGGTTTCTTTCGAGCCGGTCTGCCTCGGTCATTTGTGCGCTGCTGGCTGCGTTTCTGGTGATTTATGGTTTGAAGGGTTTTCGCAAAAATGAAGACTGAGAAGATTTCGACCGTGAAAAAGGTCAGCAATGGCGCGCGCGTCATGGATGCGGTGTTGTGCGTGGCGTTCTTCGTCGCAGCGCTGAATGCCGAAAAATTCTCGGGCTGGTGGTGGTTCTTCGTCGTTTCGAGCGTGTTCTGCGCATTTACGGCATCGACGGCGCCGCTGGAGAAGCTCAACAAGTTCATTGTCGGGCGGTTTATCAAGTCAAAATCGGCAAGGTAAAACCAGATGTCGAATGTGATCATCGGCATCATCGGGGTGATCCTGTTCATCGGTCTCGCGATCGCTGGCGCGGTTTATCTTGGTCCGAAATTCGCAGACTCGCGGATTGATGCGGAAGCAGCGGGCTATCTGAACCAGTCGAGCCAGATTTCGAAGGCGGTCGAGGACTATTCGAGCGATCGGGGCAGGTTGCCAATCGAGCCAGGGCGAGAGCCGATCGAAATCCTCGTTGCCGAGAAGTACATGAAATATGCGCCTGAGGGCGGCACGGATGGGTGGCGTCTGAACAATGATGCGAAAGCGCTAATCACGCCAGCAGACGGTGGTGGTGATCGCGCGAACCGGGTGTGCATAGCAGCGCGGATCAAGGCAAAAATGCCTGACCCTTCGAATATCTACAAATGTGACGGCTCGGATGCTCCGGGGGGAGTTCTGGTGCCATCGGATCCGTGCTGCCTCCTGTAAGGAAGCCACAAGGGGAATATCATGGTTGCCTGGTTCATCATCGCACTCGCCACACTGGCAGTTTTCGCCTTCATCGCTGTGAGCGGTGTGCAGACGGTCGCGATGACGACCGATGCTGCTGGCCGGATTGAGACGGTTCGTCGGCTCGACGCGGCCGTCAATGCCCTGTTGGTGCGTGCGGCGCCGGCGAATGGCGATAATGTAGTTTTCCTTCCGGTCGGGTCCGCAAATCCGTCGGGTCAAGGTTATGGCTTGCCGGCTGATTTGGCGAATATGAGCCAGACTCCATTTGGGCAGCGTTTTGTATACTGTCCCTTCGGTGCAAGCGGCGGGACGGGAACTTCTGCAACGGTCACCAGCCCCAACGGCTCGAGCTATGCGATCGCGGTTCGGACTCATTTGGGGAAGGACTATGTCGTTGGGGGACGACCGAGTTATCCGCAACTGGGCGCGCAGCCAAATTTGATCGGCTATGTGATGGCGCCTCGGTCGAAACTCTCGGGTTTGCCGAGCTGCGATCAGGTAATTTACAATCCGACGACACGGAAATTTGAGGCGCCCGACGCGATCGTTCGGCCTTTGACCCGTGAAGCTGGCGTTGACGAAGCTCGAACGGTGAGTTCGAGGGAGGTCACGTATTTTGTGGCGCCAGCTGGCACGGGCACCGGTGCGAGCGCATCTGATCCGGCGAGCTTTTCTGCGGCCTTGGCATTTTATCGTACGCGGCTGCCCGTCCGCATGACGATCAATATGGCGACAGGTTATTATACATATACTCCCGCCGAGTTTTCGCTCGATCCGACGGCTCGACGTTCGGATCTGACGCTTCGGCATACCGATGGCGGCGCTGGTCAGGTAGATATCGATCTTCAAAGCGGGGGCGTGATCACGCAAATTCCGCTTTCGGGGCGGCTTACCTTGTCCGGTGTCAATTTTGACTCCGAAACCGTCCTGACGATTTTGAACGGCGACGCGCTGACGATGATCAATTCCGTTGTTGGTGGCATTCGCAACAATGGCGGTTCGGCGATTATGCACGGAACGAACGCGCTCACGCTCGGCGGAGCTACAAACTGGGCATATGGTGGTGTTGGTTCGAGTATTTTGAACCTGGCTCCCGACAGCACCCTGACGCTGGCGAACCAATCGCGCCTCGGCTTGAACGTACGTGGTGGAGCGCAAATCAAAGCGGAACGTGCCACGCTGAATTTTGGTGTTGGTGTTTCGGGTTATTCCGCAGGTGTCGGGGTCGATTCCGGTTCTGCTTTCAGCTGCTCCTTCTGTGCCATAAATTTCCCGACGCCAGTCACGAACGGACTTTTGGTTCAGGGTGATTTGGCATTGAACGATAGCAACCTGAGTTTCGGCGGTGCGACCAGCACTGGGATCACAACTTATCGGGGCTCGCGGGTCGATCTGCGCACCGTGCAGTTGGGCCTCGGCGTTCGCCCCACGATCGGTGTTGCGGACGGCGGCTCTTCGGTGATCTCCGGCGATAATACGACGATCTTTCGAGGGACGACATGTTGGTCGGGAGACATCTTCTCGGAATCGCCGGCGGGGAATGCGGGCGCGAATAGTGGAGTGGCCGCAAATCTAGCGGTCACGCCCCTGCCGGCGGCGCCGAATGGCACACAGATCCAAGCATATGCCGATGCTCGTTCGGTGAACGCGGCTCGAGCGGTGAAGCGGCAGGTGAACAGCTCCTCGTGGGTTTGTTCAGCCTGATTGGGAATTTTCGAAAATCGAGTGAGCGATCGCTTGGGCGGATCGCAGGGGAATGGAAATATGGGTAAGATTGCTAAAATCGATTTGGACGGGAACGCCGACGATCGAGCTCGGTTGGTGGCTCGCGCATTGGGATCGAACCCTCGTCCGGCCATGGCTTCGACCAGCGGCATCGGCGTGGCGAAGTTTCTGGTCGATAATGACCTTCTTGAGCCTTCCATGGCTCGCGCTGTGCAGATGGAAGCGCAAGCGCGAGGGATTCCGACGCATCAGGTCTTGGGTGAACAAGGTGCGGTGCCGCGCGAAAAGATTATCAAAGCGATCGAGAGCACGGACTCGGGCCGTTTGGCGACAGCTCTCGATTATGACGTTCGCTTGCCGAAGCGCATATTGCGCGAGCTGCAGATCGTTGTTCATGCGCAGACCGATACGCGGATTATGATTTCGACAAAGGGGAGCATCAGTCTCGCGCGACAGCTTCTCTCGCCGTATGTTGATGGTCGAGCAATCTGGGAAGTTCCCTTCTCTTATGCGAAATTTACTGAGTTTGAACAGGGCATGGATCGGATCATCGAACCCGATGCAGAACCGATCAGGATCAATGGAGATCTAAATCCTCGTTCAATCGTTTCTGATTTGAGCGACGATGCCGAGGTGCTTGATCTCCTTCTGGATATTGCGGCATTGAACGGTGTTTCGGATATCCACATCGAGCCTCAGAAGCAGACATATAACGTGTTTTTCCGTATCCTTGGGCTGCGGGAAATGGTGCATTCCGGAAGGATCGATCAGTACAACCGTGTCTGCGCGATGGTTAAGGATCGTGCGCGTATCGATCCGATGGAAATCAGGGTTCCGCAGGATGGGTCGTTCTCGACGAAAGTTCGCGACCGTCCGTTCGATATTCGTGTCGCAACCTTGCCTTCTGACGGCAAGGAAAAGATTACGATGCGTTTGCTCGATCCCATCCGGGCCCAGATGCGGTTGTTGCAGCTGGGGATCACTGAAGTCGAAGAGTGGAAAACGATCTGTGAGCATCGCAATGGCTTGGTCCTGATCGTTGGCGCGACCGGTTCGGGCAAGACGACGACATTGAACGCGAGCATCCGCGAAATGGACCGGCTCGGCAAGTCAATCTATACGATTGAAGACCCGGTCGAATATCGAATTCCTCATGTCACCCACGTTCAGACGAACGAGGCTGTCGGACTGGATTTTGCTCGCGGCACGAAGGCGTTCATGCGTTCTGACCCGGACGTGATTATTCTGGGCGAAATCCGCGATCCAGTGACGGCTGCAAAGGCGATCCAGGCGGCGGAGACGGGCCACTTGGTCATCGCGACCATCCACGCTGAATCTGTTCCGATGGCGCTGCAGCGATTGCGCGGCCTCGACGTGAAGACAGAAGATTTCGAGATGCTTCTGCGAGGCGTGCTCGTTCAATTTCTTGTGCGATCGTTGTGCGGCGAATGCAGCGGTGCGGGTTGCGACGATTGTTCAGGTCAAGGCTATGCTAACCGCACGGTAATTTCTGAAATTGCACGCGTTCGCAATCCGCAGGATGTGAAGCGGATGATGTCAACGAACCCGAAGGATAAATATTGGCGCCCGCTTTGGAAAGATCTTGAAGCGAAGATCCTTTCGGGGGTCACTGATGGCCGCGAAGTCTATCGGACGTTCTCGTCGGAGCTTGAAGAGATGGCTCAGCATTCCGCTGTTCTCAAAAAGGTTTTGGCCGAGGAGCGGGCAAAACGGGATATCGTTTCGGGGAATGTTTCGGTTGCTCAGATCGACTCGTTGTCTCCGTCAGAGAAGCGCCAGGCGAAGGCGATCGCCACGGCGCGATTGGCCGCGCACGGCATTTCTCCCGACGAGGCGGAGGCAGATGCGCAGGCCGGGAGCGGCTTTCTTCTTGGACGTCCGGAGGCGGCCGAATAGGCTTAGGAATTAATCATGGCGAACATATTGATCGCAATGATTACGTTGATCATAGGCTTCATCCTGGTGAGCTATGGCGCGTATTCGAATTATTACGCGGCGAAGAGAACTTTCGTGTCGACGGCCGTGTCGAATGCGCTCGAGCGGCAGTTGATTTATGTCGACATGTCGAAGAGCGATCTTGGCCGTTTTCCGTCGGTGTCGGACATGGATTCGAACCGGTTCTCGAAAGAGAACCGGGATGGCGTTGTGTACAGCTACGGCACGACGGGGTCCTATGGATATATCTGCGCGAGGGCGCCGCGAACGCAGTCTTGGGTAGACGAAGGATTTGAGCGCGCGAGGGGGCAATGGCCGAACGCGCTTTATGGTGGCGATTGCGACACGAATACGGGGCCGTCGTCGACACATGTTTCTGTTACAATTAGGATTAGCTAATGCCAGTTTATGACGTGGCGCTGCGCCAAGGCAGCCGGATGATTTCGACCCCTATCGTCGCAGGATCTGTGGGCGAAGCCCGCCTCATCGGCCAGCGTTCGGGACTTGTCATGGGTGAGCCGAAGGTTCGCAAGGAAGGACGCGCTGGCGGTATGACGCCCGGCGAACGCTATGTCTTTCTGTACCAGCTGGCGACGATGAGCATTGCGAAGGTTCCCCTTAGCCGGGCGCTCGAGATTATGCGCGAGAGCCATGGCGGTCGCATCGGGAAGGCAGCGTCGCAGCTGCAGGCAGGTGTTTCAACGGGACGACAGATCGCCGACCTCATGTACGAGGATAAGAAAAATTTCCCTGGTGCTGTTGGCCTGCTGGTGAAGGCCGGGTCGAAGGGGGCCGGCGGAACGGCTGCTTCGCTGAAGAAGGCTGCGGAATTCGAGCGTCAAATTCTCGGCGCTGCGACGAAGGGTGCAAAGGGTCTGTATGCGGCCGGGTTCTGGGTGGTGACAGCGACGGTCAGCATTTTTGCATGTCCGCTATGGCTCACCCCCTATTTGAAGGATTCTCAGCTGTTCAAGCTGACGGAGTCGCCTGTCGATTGGGGTTGGCTCGACATGCTGTCTTATGCGACGGGGGCTGCCACGCTGGTTCTCATGCTTCTCGGGATATTTCTGTTCTTCCTGGTTGGTGTGGGACAGCGTATTTTCCCGCAGTTCTCTGATGCGATCGTGATGAAACTGCCCTATCTGAAGGACCTCGTTTTTACGCGCGACAACTTTGTGTCTCTCTATCGCTTCAGTCTGATGGTGAAAGCCGGCGTATCGTTGGAAGAGGCTCTCGATACGACCTATAGTGATACGCGCAAGGGCGCTTTGAAGGAGGATCTCAGCCGGGCGCTGATGAACGTGAAGACTGGTCGTCCCTGGGCAGAGGATTTTCGGACTGTGCATCCGACGGATAAGGCTTCGCTGTCGATGGCGACCGATAAAGAACGCCTTGGCGAAATCCTCGAGCAAGTTGCTGATCAGAATAAATCAATCTACATTCGCCGACTGGAAGTTCTTCAGCCGATCATGGCTACTATTGGCGGTTTGTCCATGATCCTCGTCTACGCGATCACCGGTTTGTATTCGATCGTTCCCTTCTCTGAGCTGTTCGGGAAGCTGATGAGTGATGGCCAGGGCTTCTAACGCTTTCAAAGACGTATGAAAGCTATAAAGTTAGCTGAGTCTGTATGAATATAGCGGAGTCACGCAAACGGCTGACTTTTCGAAGGCGCTCCCCGCTTGGCGGTCGGAGCGCCTTTTCTTTGGTTGGACGAATGTGTGCGTGGTGGGTGTGGATCTCCAAATTTGGATGTGCTGGGTAGCGAGCCTTTAGCCCAGTTCGAACAAGATGACCCGATCCCTACGCCTATCCCCCGCGAAGCGGCCGGTCTTTACTTTGAGTGACATAAAAAAAGGGTGCCTGTTGGCAGGCACCCTTTCCGAAGCAGCTGGGGCTAAAATTAGCCGAGAATGCGCTTGAGATCCTCGAGAGGAACGGCGCCGGGCATTGCCTGGCCATTGGCATAAATCATCGGTGTTCCCGCGACGCCGGCGTTAATTGAAAGCTGCGTGTTGTGTTCGACCTGCCGCTTGGCAGCACCGTCGTTCAGCGCGCGATCGAACTTGGCGCGATCCAGGCCGGCGGCCGCGACGAGCTCGGGGATCAGCTTGTCGGCTTCTGCGGCATCGCGAGCGTTGTGTTTGATGAGAAAATGATGGGCGCCCTCGAACTTGTTCTGGAGATGGGCAGCCGCTGCGAATTCAGCAAGACGCTCCGAACCGGGGCCGAGGATCGGGGTGTGGACGAGGATCAGTTTGACGTCGCCGGCCGCCAGAAGAGGCGTGGCGGTCTCGTTGTGGAAGCGCTTGCAGAAGCCGCAGTTATAATCGAAAAATTCTACGATAGGCTTGCCTTCTGGATTGCCGACGACGGCGACTTGGGTGTCGCCCTTGATGAGCGCTTCAGCGATCGGACGTGCCGTCGTCGCGAGCTGCTCGGCCTGCTGGCGCTGCTGATTGGCCTGGTGCTTGTTCAGCGCATTGACGACGATTTCCGGATTGGCTTCGAGAATGGCGCGGATCTGGCTTTCGAGGGGTGCCTGAGCATGCGCTGGATTGAGCGAGGCGATGGTGCCGCTTGCGATGACGACGGCCGCCAGAAGGGCGGTCGAACGAAGGAAAAATTTCATTGTGGATTCCTTGATGTTGGATTGGCCTGGAGGTCTATACGACAGAACTTTCTGGAAGTCCCTTTCTTTCTGCCGCAGCGAGCGAAAATGAGCGAAGGAAAATGTGGGAAATTATAAATTTCGCTGTTAGGGCGCCCGGATAGGGCTTCCGTTAATCGAATGTCTCGTCCGGAAGGTCGCCTTTCCTCTTCAAGAAGGCGTATTGGACCTCGAGAGACAGGCCGGTTTCTCCGAATGGAAGTTCCTTCTGGAGACCCGCCTGACGCAAGTTTTCTATGATTTGCTGGCGACGTTGGGCTTTTACGACTTCGAAATCCTGCCTCAACGTACGCGCGTAGAGCTTATGGCGTTCCGCGCGTTGCCGCAATTTTGAGCGGCGTTCAGGCACGGGCTCTTTGGCAGCGAGAACTTCAGCGTCTTTTGCTTTTTGCTCGTGCCATTCAGCGGCAGCGAGATAGCCGAGTTCGAATTGTGAATTTTCGGCGCTGGCTGCGGAAAAGTTGCCTGCGGATTGCTCAGCGAGCGCCTTTGCCTTCTCAATCTCGGCACCGTATACGGCCTGCGCAGATCGAATTGCGTGGCCTTCATCATATCCTTGTGATCGGAGGCGATCGATCATGGCTTCGTAATCGGCAAAGGCCTGAGGGGCGATTTCGCGCGCTAGTTCATCGGGGTTGGTATCGAGTCCATTGATTGAACCCGCAAATTGTCCGGATTGAAGATCGTTTGCGAGTTGTTCGAGGGCTTGGGCTTTCGATTGGTTTTCTGTGGTGTTTTCACGCGATGCTCGTTGCCGGTATTCGCTTGCTCGCGTCCGGCAGATCTCAGCTATGATTTGGGGGTTGAGGTTCGATAGAGTCATGTGGATTTCCCCTTTCCATATTCTGACGCGTCTTCGTTCAGAATGGAAGCTAAATCCTAGAAAATCCTCGCCTCGATGACGTCAGGATGTTGGGAGAGAATGGTCTGAAGCTCTTCGGATACGCTGAAACAGGCAGGAAGAGTTTTCCGGGATTTTTTATCGCCCAGGTCGATCATGACATCGATGCGGTCTGTACCGCGTCCCGCTCTGACAATGAGCTTTCGGATGTCTTCCCATTTGTGACTGGCCTTTAGATCGAGGCGCATGCGCTGAGGCACATTTGTGGGATCAAAAGGGCGATGCGAGATTAGGCGCCAGCGAACTTCGGTCGGCTTTCGCGCGAGCTCGGCAATGATTAGTTCACCGGGCTCGAGCACGGTTTCAGTCGCACATTCGATTTCGGCGGTAGCGTCGGAAATTTTCGCGAAGAGATTGGCGCCGCGTGCTGATTTTGAAGCGCCTTCAACGCGTACCAGCGCCGTGATTGCACCGCAGCCCGAATATTCTTCAATCCTGCTAAGGGAGACGGCGGAAAGCCGCCTGATCTCTGACCATGCGCCGGCGAGGGGGTGCTCGTCGAAAGAGATTCCGAGCGTTTCGATCTCGATCGCACGTTTTTCATCAAGCGGAAGGCTGGGCACGCTTGGACAGGCCGGGGATGCGAGAGCGAAGAGCAGGTCTTGACCTGCTTGACCTGTTTCGAATTTTAGACAGGCGATGAGGTGCTCTGCCGCTGCCTGGCGATTGGAATTAAGCGGATCAAGACTTCCCGACGCGGCCAGCGCACGCGCCTGGCCAGAGGCATTCCCATGCGGGGCAAGAGCTTTGGCGAGCTCTTCGATCGTTTTAATTCCTTTGCCTCGTGTGGCGGCTACGAGAGGCACGGCGTAGGTGCCAAGCCCTTTTATGGAGCCCATGCCCCATCGAACGGCTGGCTTCCCGCTCTCCGTCGTGTCGGGAATAAAAGCGACGTCCGATCTATCGAGGCAAGGCGGGAGCATTTCGATCCCGCGTTCGCGGGCTTCGCGGACGATTTTGCGCAATTTATCGAAGTCTTCGGAGTTGTAGGTAAGTGCCGCCGCATAGAAGGCGGCAGGATGGTGCAGCTTCAGCCATGATGACTGCCATGTCAGCAGGGCATATGCAGCTGCGTGGGATTTGTTGAAACCGTATCCTGCAAATTTGTCGATGAGGTCGAAAAATTCACCAGCGCGCTTGCGATTGATTCCGAGAGGGCGGTGCTCTTGGATATGAGTGATTTTCACCGGTGCAATCGAGATAATCACTTCCGCATCAGCGGCGAGGGCCTCTTTCGCGGTGAGAGGCTCTCCGCCGTCCGTGCGCTTTAATTTTCGATTGGAGGGGATACGAAGGACAGTTCCGTCGGCCGTTGTAACGGATACGTGCGCCACGATGCACCCTTCGATGAAGGTGTCGCGCTGCGCGTCCATTTCGGCCTGGATCTTCTTGCCCATTGCTCGGCGAAGCATGTCGGCGCCGCCGAGCGTGTAACCGGCCAAGATCTGCGCCATTTGCATGATCTGTTCTTGGTAGACCGGGATGCCCTGCGTTTCGGTCAACAAGGCTTTCAAGGCAGGATGCGGCAGCTGGAGCGGTTCAAGCCCTGCTTTTCGTGCTGCGTATGTAGGGATGTTGTCCATCGGCCCCGGCCGATAGAGCGAGACGATCGCGATGAGGTCTTCGAAGGCAGTCGGACGGACTTGCTTCAGCGCTTTGACCATCCCTTCAGACTCGAGCTGGAAGATGCCGTGGCAGTGGCCAGCGTTCAGCATCTCAAGAATGCCTGGATCGTCGAAAGGTATATCGAGGATGTCGAGATCGGCCATCTCTGGCGACGAAGCCCGAACGTGCTGAACGGCCGCGTTGATTATCGTTGTCGTTTTGAGGCCAAGGAAGTCGAATTTCACGAGGCCTGAGTCTTCGACCCCTTTCATTTCGAACTGCGTTACCAGGTCGTCGCCGCCACCGGGATCGCGCATAACGGGGACCGCGTCGCATACGTCGATATCCGAAATGATGATGCCAGCTGCGTGGCGGCCGTGTTGCCGTACGAAGCCTTGAAGTGCCTCTCCCATTCGAAGTGCTCTGTCGAGAGCGGGGTCCTGCTTGAAGTGGGCTCGAACTTCGGGCGGAAGATAACTGGGGCTCGATGGATCGGTTTCGGTGAGCGAGTAGGGAGCATTGCCAGGCAAATATTGGCTGGCGGCGTGGGTTGCGCCACTTGAGATACCGAGGCTTCGTGCGGCATCCCCGAATGCGGAGCGTGATTTCCATGAGCCATGCGTGCCGATTGCGACGACTTTGTCATCGCCGTATTTTTGGCGGACATATTGGATGGTCTCATCGCGTCGGCTCTGACAAAAGTCGACGTCGAAGTCGGGGAGGCTGACACGTTCGGGATTGATGAAGCGTTCGAAGAGGAGGCCCCAGCGAATGGGATCGAGGTCAGTTATACCCATGGCCCATGCGACAGCCGAACCGGCGCCAGAGCCGCGCCCTGGGCCGACTGGGATGCCTTGGCGCTTCGACCATCCGATGAAGTCGGCAACGATAAGGAAATAGCCGGCAAATCCTTGCGCGCAAAGAATGTCGAGTTCCGATGCAAGGCGGGCGCGATACTCTGGCTTCTTTTGCTCCGGTATATTGGTGATCCGACCTTCGAATCCCGCGACCGCCATTTCACGTAGCATTCGCTCTTCATTTCCCATGGCATCGGGGAAGCGTGGCAACATCGGCTTGCGGGCGTGCGGCGCTGCCTCGGGTGTGCAGCGCATGGCAAGGCGCGCAGCATTTTCGAGCAAGTGCGGTGCGTCCTCGAATAGTGAGGAAAGCTGGTCACGAGTCTTGAAATGCTGGCCTTGTTCCGGGCGCGGCAGATTGGCATCGTCGATTAGCTGCTTGTGATTGATCGCGCTGAGGAGCTCGAGCAGCTCATAATCATCCGGTTTGGCATAGGCGGCCGGCGACGTTCCGATTAGTGGGAGATCATATGCTCGGGAAATCCGGTCGAGCACGGCTTCGCTTTGTCGGCGACCGGTGGTTCGGTCGATTTCGAGATAGAAGCGGTCGCCAAATGCGTCGATCGCTTGCTTGATCCAGCCGTTCGCGAGCACTTTGTCTCGCCCGACCATATTGATGAGCGATGATCCGGGGGCGCCGGCGAGGAGGATCAGCCCTTCGGCATGGGAAAACAGGTCGTCGTTGGTGATCTGCGAGTGCGCAGCTGCGGCTTGTTTCCGGGAGATTTTCAGTAGGTTTTTCCAGCCGATCTCGTTCTCGGCGATTACCGTAAAGTTGCCATCGGTTGATTCGAAATCACATCCGATAATGGGCTGGACACCTTCTTTTCGGGCGGCAGTCGCAAATTCAAGTGCGCCTGAGAGGCTGCGACGGTCGATGAGACCCATGGCCGGTTGCTGAGCGCGAACCGCATAGCCCGGCATCTTCTTTGCCGACAACGCAGATTGCATATTTGAGTATGACGATCGTCCGCGCAGATTGATTGGAGGCAGTGCGGATGCGGGACGAGACATTTCTTACCTTTTTTCCGTGATCGTGAATAACGATCTGGTCTGTAGCTATGATAATTGTAGATCTATGATCCTCCGTTTTGCGGAGGTCCACCGTTGCAATGAATTGTCCCAGATAGTTCTGGGCAAGTCTAGAAAAGAGATTGCTGCTGCCCTGGCAGCGACTGCTCGTCGAGAGACCCGAATTCCGGAACGTCGAGTTTCCATCGTGCCGGGAACATAGGTTGCGGGAGCGTTGATGGGATGTTTTGGTATGTCTGCTTGATCTTCGTTCTGTTGCTCACGCCGACAAATTCGGGGTGTGCGACGCGAGCATATTTCGAAATTTCGCAGAAGAGGTTCTGGCAGTCGATCGGCTGGAGCGGCCGGCCGAACAGCCCCGGGAAGTCGAGCCCGAGGCGCTTGAATTCCTGCTCCTGGATGCGTGTCATTTCCATAATGACTTCGGTTGGCGACAAACCGCCGAGATCCTCGAAGCATTTCGAGATGCCGTCGAGCGCACCCGGCCCGGGAACGACGAAATCACTTTCGTCAAATTCGAGAGCGTCGGAATAGTTCAGATCGATGGCCAACTGGAACGCGAGAAACGGACCGAAGCTATCGATTGAAAGCAGAAGCTTGAAAATGTCCTCCAGAGACTTTGCTCCTCTGATTTTACCAGAGAGGCCATCACGCATTTGAATGTCGAGAAGACGAAGGTGATTGCTGTGCTTCATCTTCGAACCGAGCGCCGGTGAGGGCATGATATAGGCTGCAGAGTAGATTTTGGTGCCATGGATCATAGCCTGGCGAAGCACGTCGTCCACGGCTGCAAGGTCGAAGCTTTGCCATGAGATCGGACCCACGCGATTTTCAATGAGCTCCCAAGTCTCGATCTTGTTGAAAATTTTGAAGAGAAGAGTGCGAAAGACGAGTTCGTTTGGATCGTTCGAACGCGCCGGCGAGTTTTGCACTTCCCTGATGAGATATTGGCTTACGCGATCGGCTGCGCGGTAGCTGTTGGTGAAACGGTAGCTGCTCAAGATGGGATCGGACGTCCATGGACCGACGGGGTCGGTTAGGCGCCGCAGGTACATCGCGAGCCTCTCGGCGCCAAATCTCCAATAGGTGTCGAGAACCTTTGTCGGCTTGAGCAGAGGGTTCATCAGACGGTGTTCTTCGCGAAAAAATCGTCCCAGCTCTGAGGCAGGGCGACTGTGCTTTTGTTTCCGGCAACTGGGACGAGGATCTGGTTCAATGCGCCGAGCGAGGTGATGTTTTCCTTCGTTATGACGGAGGTTTTGGGCTCAAGGTCAAAGCCGGCTTGTCCGAACCATGCAAGGTACAGATTTCCGAGCAGCTGGGCGTCGATGAGCGCGCCGTGTTTGGTGCGCTGGGTGATGTCGACTCCAAAGCGGTTGCAAAGCGCATCGAGGCTATGACGGGAACCCGGGAACTTTTTCACGGCCTCTTTGAGGGTGTCGATCACGGGAAATTCGGGCCAGATCTGATCGCAAGCGATGCATTCATCGCGCAGGAAGCCGACGTCGAACGGTGCGTTGTGGATGACTTGCGTGCTGCCGTCGCAAAATTCGAGAATCTCGGGAAGCCGTTCCTCGAACGTCGGCGCGTCCTTGAGGAATTCGTTGGTCAGGCCGTGCACCTCGGTAACTTCGGGCGGGATTATCCGGTCGCCTGGATTGAAATAGCTGTGAAAATATCGTGGGTTTGGATCGCGGGTGATCTCCACGATCGCAATTTCGATGATCCGGTCTCCTTCCTTTGATTTGAGGCCAGTGGTTTCGGTGTCGATTGCGACGAGGCGGGACATTGGAGAGCCTTGTTTTGCTTGCTGAGATCAGGGTTAGGCTGCGAGGCGCTGACGTTCTGGGGGAAGCGACCAGCGGCCGGCGCCAAGCGAATGGAAATTGCGCTGCAGCGTTTGACGAATTTTTGGTCTCCAATGGGTCGACGTGCGGCGTTCCGGGGAGATTGCGTCATAAATGGCAGGAAGGGAGGCTTCTCCGCCGAGGGATTCGAGCGCCGTTTCGATAGCGGAGCGCCAGGTGCCGGGGCGTGCGAGGGCATCGCGGATGACCGGACGCATCTGTTCGATATCCCGGGTTTCTGCGAAGAGCATGATGCCAGAGAAGCGGCGGAGGCTCGTCTTCGTATATTTTGCCCAAACCAACGGTTTGGAGAGCCCGGGGAACAGGGTGCGCGGGATCATGTTCACGTCGATTGCGAATTTGTCCATCCAGCGCGAAACTCGGCTCGGCGTCTGAAAGGCATAGGCTGGAAGCACCATCGCGACTAGGCCGTCATCGGGCAGGATGCTGTGGGCGCGGTCGAGAAAGCCTTCGATGATTTCCATCTCAAACGGCGGATTGCCGACGAGGAGTTCGACCTTTCGATCTTCAAGATCGATGGTTCGAAAATCGCCGATAAGCACTTCGCGGCCACTGTTGGCGATGGCGGCCGGCACTACCGCCGGATCGATGTCGACGCCGAATGCCTGGCAGGATTTTGGAATTGCCGTGAGAAAGGCGCCAGTTCCACATGAGGGTTCGGCAACATGAATATCCTGTCCTAGACCGCGCAGAGCGTCGTCGACAAGCTCTTCGGCAACCCAGAATGGGGTGAACCATTGGGAAAGAGCCGCATCGCCGGACCGGGCATTTAGATCGGTCTGTTGGACCGGGGCGGAGGGAGTGAAGAGATCGAGGTTCATTTGTGATGTCCGATATGGATTATGCAGTTGTGACGGCTTGAATTTGGGGAGCTCGAGCATCTGCGAGAGCATCGTCGAAATTGTCGAATGCCTGCGATCGGCCGGATGCCAATTCTCGAACTCGATATGATCCGTCGACAATCATTATGCGGGAGAACGGGACGCCTTCAGAGTCGTAGATCGTAAAATAGTCCGGGTGCGTCTGAAGGGCGATTTCAGGCGGGACCTGGTAGGTTTCGTAAAGGTGCTTTGCAGCAGACTGTAGGCCTCGCATGATGCGACCGTCGTTGAGGTAGAGGACAGCGTCGCGCCAGATTCCTCCTTTGAAACGTTCTCGGTCCAGCGTGCCAATCCCAATGCCGTCGACGAGGACGGACGCGCGAATGGAATCATAGTCGTCATGGACGATTTTGACCGATCGTGCGGGCACGTTCTGTGTTTCAGGTAGGATTTCGAGGGCGTCCCGGACCTCGATCAGATCCTCGATCGCGGCATTGATGCGTCCGATGGCCTCTGCCTTGTTATAGTCCGGCAGAGCCGCGAGCTCGCCCGCGATAAAGATTGGAAGCGGATCGTCATGCTGCGACATGTTGCGCTTCAGGTCATAGATGTCCTGGGAAACGGCAAGGGCTTCGCTGTACTCTCCGAGATCATAGGCTTCGATCGCTGTTCGGACGAAGCGGTTGATAGGAACGTTCCGCCCAGGCTCGCGGCCGATCTCGACAAGATTGGCAGAATTTGGCGGGGTATAGTCGAAGCCGATCGACTCGTCATGGCTGTCGTCATGGACAACATCGACGAGAAAGCTTGTCATCTCTTCGGCAAATTCGATTTCAGGGATGCGTTCGCCCCCTTTGTCATAGTGGATCAGCCTGGCAATTCCCCGGATGATCGACGGATCCGCCTCGACGGCCGCGATAGCACCTCGATGATCATCCGCTTCAACGTTCACGATTTTTGCGCGGACCGTAAGGTAGGCATGAACGTGGAATTTCGGCATTTCTTACTCTCCATGGGGTGCGAAGCTCACCCGTGGGTCAGTTAAATCAACAGGATTAGATCGCTGTTGTTAGGAGCAGAGCTTGCAGCCCTACGATGACGATGATCGCTATGGTCAGATTGCGGCGCTGCTCGGGTTCTGCCTCGCGATATTTGCTGGGGAGGTCGCGAACTCCCTGTTTGATCGCAGGAATGATGAGGTCGCGATCTGCCCAAATCTCGGATGCGCGATCGTAGAATGCGCGAACTTTGTCGATGGCGTTTTTCACGTTTGGTTCCTCAGAGAAAGCGAAGCCCGGTTGCGAGCTTGATGGTGGCAAGGAGGAATCCGATTCCCAAGCCAACGGAAAATGAACTGGGATCGTCGTTCGTCATATGGTTGAAAAAGACGAAAAGGCCGATGACCGCAAAGAGTGCAGCTGCCCAGCGCTGAATCCCATTGGGTATCAATCCCGACCCCAAAAGCGGCAAAAATGCACCGATGACGGCGTAGCCAATGGCAACGAGGTCACTCATCGGCCGGCCGCAGCCATCATAGGGCTGGCAAGTGCGAACTCGGCGGCCGCAAGTGCGTTGTCGAAAACCCGAACGTCAGGATTATCATCGAGGAAAGCGTCACGAGCTGCGCGTCCTATTGGAGCGTTGATCAAAAGTATTTCGATCCCTGCATTGCGCAGCGTGATGGCTTCGTCAGCGAGATCGTCGATCATGTGCGTGACATCATAGCGCTGGCAGATGGTCGATTTGCAGATCGCGAAATATTGGTCCGCGTTGCGATTGCCGACGTGTTCGACTGGCAGATCAGGAAAGCCGTTTTCGGTCAGCCAGCGTTTCGTCAACTCGGCGACATGGGGCGGCCGACGGGTGATGTAACAGGCGAGAATTCCAGCGTCGTGCATACGCCATGCCGCTTCCAGACTGCCGGATACAGGTGGGGCGCCGAGAAGGACGTCTTCCCGATCCCAAAATTCCAGGGGCGTCACGAGTTTTTGAGCGATCGAGGCTTCGCTGTGGCTGTAAGGCTGCCAGTAGATCAGCGTTTCGATGATTTCGTTCTCGTCGAGATCATGGTCGCGTGCGAGAGCGGACTTGGCGCCGGCCATCGTGTCGACGATGACGTTGTCGAGATCGCATCCTATGCGCATGGGCTATTACCCTCATTGTTGACGCCGAGCGAACGGCGGTATTCCGAAAAGGTGCAGACAGGAGATTCGCCGAAGTCGACGGTCCGGTGCGTGAGAGTCCATTCGGGACCGAGTTCAGGCATGTGCCGGTCACCGTCGGCAACCAGGTCGACTTCGGTGATCCGTGCTTTGCTCAGCCAAGGGAGGTCGAGCGCCTGACGATAGACCTCGGCGCCACCAATGAATGCGATCGCGTTAGCGTGGGTTTGAACCTTGAGCGCTTGATCGACGGCATGATCCATCGACTGCGCCCAGATTGTGTCATCTTTTTCAACGCGAGTTCGACTCAGGACAATGGACGTGCGTCCGGCGAGCGGTGCTGGCAAGGAATCAAATGTCGCTCGCCCCATGATGAGCACGGCTCCTTTCGTCATAAGTGAGAAGAAGCGGAGATCATGCGGGGCATGCCAGGGAATCGCTCCATCCTTGCCGATCACGCCATTTCTGGAATGAGCGGCAATGAGGAAGGAATTTGCGAGGCGAACGGTCGACATTAAACTGCTACTTCGCCGTGAATTGGCGGATATGGATCATATCCCGAGATTTCGAAATCTTCGATGCGATAGCCGTCGATAGTGCTGGGGCGGCGTAACAGCTTCATTGTGGGTAGTGGACGTGGCGCCCTCTGAATTTGCTCTCGAACTTGGTCGAGATGATTTAGGTAAATGTGCACATCGCCGCCGACCCACACCAATTCCCCCGGCGTGAGATTTGCTTGTTGCGCGATCATATGAACTAGCGCCGCTCCCCCAGTGAAATTGAAAAAACTTCCGAGAAAAGCGTCGCAGGAGCGTTGAAAAATCAGGCAATTTAGCTCATTTTTCGAGTTTACGTGGAACTGATAAAGTAGGTGACAGGGAGGCAGTGCCATTTGATCAAGCTCGGCCACGTTCCATGCGTGGAATAGCATTCGCCTGCTGGTGGGATTGTGTTTGAGGGTATCGATTAGCGTAGAGATCTGATCGTGTTCGTTGCCCTCTGAATCGAGCCAGCGGCGCCACTGCTTGCCATAAACGGGGCCGAGGTCGCCCCAGATACGAGCAAAATCATCATCATCGAGAATTCTGCGTTCGAATTCATCCTGCGAGATGTGATCGCCAGTTTTTTTGCGATAGTTCGCCAATGGCCAATCGGACCAGATTTTGACATTTTGTTCGAGCAGCTGGCGAATGTTGGTACCGCCGGTCAAGAACCAGAGCATCTCTTTGATGGCCGTTTTCCAATAGACGCGTTTCGTCGTGAAAATTGGAACCTCTCCTCGACTGAGGTCGAAACGCAAAAGCTCGCCAAACAATGAGCGAGTCCCAACGCCGGTGCGATCGATGCGTTCATCGCCTTTGTTGAGGATCCGACCGAGCATTTCGAGAAACTGTGCTTCAGGCTGCATTTTTGATGTCCTTGTTATCATCTGTCTTTTTGCCGTTGACGGCTAAGTGGGCGGGAACCTGAAAGACTTCTTCCGGATATCGCTCGCGGATCTTGGCCCATTTGGCCTGAGTGCTTGTTTCAGAGCAGACGCGAGCCTTCTCTGATATGATGTGCAGATTGACCCGGACGTCGGCGCTTTCGAATTCGATTTCTTGGCGCGCATTTTCGAGCGTTTTGGAACCTTCAGCGACGCTCATCAGAGGGACGGCCATTTCTGAGGCTTCCTCCATCGCAGCGAGTGCGAGCATCGCAAAACTTCCGTGTAGTTCGTAGTTTGCGGCTGCAATATCGGCGTTTTCAGGGCGAATGGCTGAGATCGGTTTGTTTTCGCGACGCTCGATAATGGCCTCGAGATGATCGAAGGCAGTGTTGATCCGTTTACGAAGCCCTTTGAGCCGATCCAGATCGAGATGCTTCCTGTCGTCGTCACGCCAGGCTTTCTTTGCCATGCCTGCGACGGCACCACCGCAAGATGCGATGATGAAAGCCAGATGGGCGAATGCGGGCAATATGCCTTGACGCGCGGCTTTGGACGCCGGCCCGGTTAGGTGCCAGTGAAATTGCAGGGACTGGGCCTTCCAGCGCAGCAGGCTCATATTATCGATCTCCGAATTATCAGGCTGCCAGAAGGCGATTGTCGTTCATCGCGCGCGCGACGGATCGGCGCGGCTTTACGTTCGCGCCGATGATTGCGGCGCCAAGGCCGGGTGGAACGGCGTTCCCGATCAGCTGCATCATCGTCGTCTTGCTGACGTTTCGCCCATCGGCGGTTCGATCGAGAACATAATCCTCCGGGAAGGACGAAGCAGCGGACGCTTCTTTGGGGACGAGCATGCGCATCTGGATCGTCCAGAGAACAGCGCCAGGCCGGCCCACAACCGATGGGCGGGGTCCGGAAAGATGCTCGGTATTCGGATTGCCCTGTTCTTTGGTTCCGTACATTTCCAGGAAGCGAGCAATCCACCATGCTTCGAAGCGCTGGTCTTCGGTGAGCCCGAGCTCTTCGACGGGCACCTGTACGATGGCAAAGCGCGGTTTGGTTGTCAGCGTATCGAGCGGTTCGTCGGCCGGCTGATATTGGCCGCCTTGACTGTAATATTTGACAAAGCATGCGCGAACTTCGCCATGGTGATTTCCAGCCGCGCAGAAGGCCGATAATGGCTCGCTTAGCGCCTGACCGATTCCATTTTGGCGCAGTGTGAGCAGATGGCTGGTGACCAAATTTTGATGGCAAACCTTGGTGGTCATTGTGGACACCGGCTCGGTGACCGGATGTCCGACGTTGCCTTCGTTCTGCTGGGCCATGTGGGCAGCAAAGACGTGACTGGATCGGTCGAGTTCTGAATTCGCGTTTTTGAAATGGATCTGAACCATGCCCGGCTCGACGAGTGCATGTTTCATTCCGCATGCGACCATTGTGCCAATGGGATCGGCGAGGTCATGGATTCTTGGCGCTTGTCCCTTGCGCTCGCCGTAGCCTGTGGTGACGAGGAACGGTTCGACGACGGCAAATTCATTGGAGGTTGATTGGGTCGGCAGCGGTTCGCAGATGTCATGATCGCCGCGACCGCGCTTTTTGCCAAAGCGGTCGATCGATCCATGTGCGACCCGGACGAGGGTCGGGACAATGACCGCAGAGCGATTGTCGCACTTCAGCGTATTGATCGGCATCGACACGCTGCGAGGCTTGCCGGCATATTCGCTGCCGCCGGCGCCGGCGATGAAGGGCGCGGCGAAAACGGAGTCGGCGACATTTTCTGTCGTTGTGTTGATCGACATCGGGGTCTGGCCAACGGACTGCACAAACTCTCCGACCGCTAGAGCCATTTGGCTATGCCCCGTGAGCGTCGGGAGGAGGCCGTTGAGCGACACAGGACTGGTTTCCCGGCGAAGAGGGATCAGGGCGCCTCCAGCAATGCTGAAGGACGCGGCCTGGCAATAGACAGGACTGATGATCGCGAGCTCGCCGCGTTTCGCGGTGGTAATCGTCGGAAGCTGATTGTGCATGTCGTAATATCGACCAGGCCCGGTATGCGTGATGGGCGAGATCAAAGGATTTACGATCGCAAATCGATTTTCGGTGGTTTGCGTCGGGAGTGGATCCGCAATGGGCTGACCGCGAAAGTTGATGCCATTTTTGGGGCCGTAGTAAGACACGATGAACGGATCGTCCGCGTCGATCACGAAGCGCTCCACGCCAGCTGCGATGCGTGTCAGTGTGTTGGGAGCGAGCGGCCGGTTTGCTCCGGCGGCTTTTGCGTCGGCAGCGTACATGAAGATCGGATTGCATTGGATCGTGAAGTCGATGCAGTCCGAGGCCGGACGATATGGCTGCAGCTTTCCGGCAAGAACCTCGTTGGACGTTCGCGGTCCGTGTGTTGGGGTCGGAAAACGGATGGGAAGGCCGTCGCGGCGGGCGACGACGAAGAGGCGCTTGCGTTTCGTGGCAACGCCGAAGTCGGCTGCGTTCAGGATTTTATATTCGACCTGGTAGTTGGCGTCTATCAGACGCTGACGCCACTCCTTGAAGGTTGACCCTAATCCTTGTTTGTCGATGAAGCGCTTGTTGATTTTGCCTTCGGCGGTCAGCGGGGCCCAGGTGAGATATTCCCGGACGTTCTCGAGGATGATGACTCGAGGACGGAATCGCGGGTTGGGATGCTCGGCCCAGTGCACGGCAATCCAGGCCTGGTCACGGATGCCAGCGTCACGCGGAGCGCCGCCTTTTGCCCCGGAAAAGTGGGTGCAAGAAGGCGAGCACGCCAGCAGGCCGATGGATTTTGATTGGTCGAGATAGGCTTCGGGATCGGCCGCGAATACGTCGGATTCGAGGTGGATCGTTTCGGGATGGTTGACGGCGTGCACGCCGATCGCGTCGGGGTTATGGTTGACTGCGAAAGCCGGGCCTTCTCCGAGCGCCTGCACCATGCCTTCGCTGGTTCCGCCGGCGCCGCAGAAGAGGTCAACCGCGACTTCGTTCTCGCCGAGTTCATAGCCGCCATCGTCAAGGTAATAGCGATCCTGGATGCTCCCGGTCATTTGGTCGACGAGATCGGGGCGATTTACGAGGATCGGATTCGAAACTGAGGCGAGTTTTGCGTGCACGTTTTTCTTCACTCCATAGACGGACCGGTCAGGTCCCATCTCTTGCCCTTCAAAAAGCATCGGAGATGCGCTGTTTAATTCCACGCCAGAACGCCCCTGCAACATCTTTTGGGATGCCGCATTCATGAGATTATCGAAACGGAGGCCTTGGAGTCTCTCCAAAAGGCCGCTGATCTGGAAGTTTAGACGTGGATTTGTGGAACTTCCAAGATAAATTTGTGGGCCGGCGTTATGCGGCGGTATCGTTGGAAGGGGGGAAGGCACATGCGATATGGGAACTCCAAGCCCTTCGAGGGCGAAACTCTGGGAGTTCGAGTTGATCAGCATGCGCCGATTTTACTGACGCAGGGATATTATCGTTTGCCGGATATCCGGTGGTGCTGCCGGCCGCGAGACCGGCGTCGATGATAACGCCCTTCGCCGCAAGTGACCATTTCCTTCCGATCGCGAGCGGAAGAAATGTAGGATGAGATTGGCATAGCCCGATGCTTGGACCGCTTTCTGTGTCGCCGGGTGCAATTATCACGGGACGATTGAGAAACCTGCTGAACATCTGAACGGCCGGCCGGGAGGCGACGTCGCGGACATTCGATGTCTCGGGCCCGATATAGCAGTAAAATTCACTGGGAAGGATCTGGAGAAGCGTTGAATTCGGCTCGTCCGCTTTTCCGACCGGGTAGAGGAGTGGCTGATCCGAGCCGATATCGATCACGAAGAGCGACTTCTTGTCGATTTGATCGCGAACTCGGGGATGGAGGTTCGCGACCCTGATCATAACGCCGTCGTCTCTGGTGATCTGAATTCCGATATCGGTCACAATTTTCGTAGCCTCTGAGCAGGGGCCTGTTTGTGAAGCGAAGACGAGGATGATCGCCGTAGGGGTCTCGATTACATCATAAGGGAATGGCTTGATCCGAGTGTTCATGCCGCTTTCCTCATGGCCTTGGTTCCGCGAGGATCAATGCAAGCGAGTAGCGCATTTGGAAGTTGCGAAATATCGTCGATGACGTGGCTGTTCGGGCACCAATTTGTGATCGAACGGTTTTGGATCCCGATCCCGACGACTTCGATTCCTCGGCGCTGCAGCACTGCGATCACCTGTTCGCACAAACTTGGATTGTCTGCCTGCCCGTCAGTCATGACAACGAGGACCCGGCGCTTTTGCTGAACATCTTCCAGAAGCTCTCCGACGGCCGCCATCGCTTCTCCGGTTGGTGTGCAGTCAAGATCGAGATTGAGGTAATTTCCGATCTTCTTGCGGGTAATGGTTTGCGATTGCCTGCCTTCTTTGAACGCATAGAGGATGACCTCAGGCGAATAGCCGCAAAATCCGTAGAGCGATGTTTCGATGGATGTGTTTCGCGTGGCTTCATTGACCGCGAACATGCCGGTTACGGCAAGATTGAGACGCTTCCCGCTCATGGAACCCGAAAAGTCTGCGAGAAGGGTAAGATGGGTTTCCGGGGCAGGGCGATCCCACTGTTTTTTGTAGCAGGTCCCGGTCTGCCTCACGATAGCGGATATGTTGCGGATGTCGAATGATCCGTCTCGGCGGTTGCGATGTACGCCCTTTTGCTCCTCCGCCATCAGAAGGCGCCGGATCGTACGAGCCGTGGTGCCGATAATCCCGGAGGATTCGCTGATGATGTTAGCTATTTCATTGTCTTCTTCGCCCGACGGTTCGACGGGGACGAAGCGCTTGTCGTCATAAAAATGTGCGCCTGCGCCACGGCCTCGATTTTGTGGTCCGTCGTCGTTGGAAGCTTGGTCCGCCGGATCGGCATCAGGCGATGTGTAATCAGGGGCGGCGCTGTTAGCTGCCGCGATATTGCCCAAGACTTCGGTCGGATCCACTTCGCCGTCAGTTGCGTCGGGCGCATCTTCTGGCAGCGGGTTCGCCGCAATCGCGTCGCGCAGGTCGTCGAGAAAATCATCGAACGCGGCATTGGGGTCGAGTGCGTCACCGAAAGGCTTGTCATCCTCGCCTTGAGTTGGGCTGCTTTCGTCTTCAGATCCGTTTGAAGCAGGATTTGAGCTCGGTGTACCGGCCGATGCTTCGTTTGAGTCGTCGCCGCTTTGGGCGTCCGGATCATGAAGGTCTACGGAACTCGTTGTCTGGCCGCCCTGACCTTCGGAACATTCGCCCTCAGGCGACGGAACGCCGGTTCCGAAGTCGATGTCGTCATTGATTTCGCCGGATGCGGCACCACCATCTGGCTTCGAATCTGAACCTTCGCCAGTGCCTTGATCTGCGCCATTTTGCTCGTTTCGATCGTCAGATTGGTTTTCGCTATCGCGACTCTGATTGGCGGGAGGATCCGTATCATCGGCTTCGCCGTTGGGCTGTTCGGTTTCCTCGGTCGTTTCTGGATTTGAACTTGTGCCGGCATCTTCGCCGGGTTCTTCCTCGTCTCCTGATCCGACCTCGTCGGCTGTGTTCACATCTTCGGCTGTAACCTCTTCGGCTTTTTCGTTTTCGTCGGAACTGGGGTCGGCTTTGCCCTCGTCCTGTTTCTGATCGTCTGCCGAGGATGTGTCCTCCGACTCAGATTTGTCTTGCTCGCCGGAATTTTGGCCCTTCTCGTCCTTGTCTTGTTCCTGGGACTGTGAAGGGTCCTGGGGCTGCTGAGCTCGGCTCGCGACGGCATAATCCATCGCTTCCTTCGCAAAGACGATAGCGAGGTCAACAGCTTCTTCGGTACTGGCAACATTCGTCATGCGAACGGTCCAGCTGTCGATGAGCGCTCGGACGGGTGCGGGAATGGAATCGAGCGTTGGCGTCACCTCGGGGATGAGGAAGCCGTTGAGGAGACTTCCAGTCCAGGTAAGAGCGAGTGGACCGCACGCACGAGGATCTGCGAGCCACTGCGGGCTTAGCTGACCCGCCTTGGGGTGAATCCGAATGCGAAGATCGGTGAGGTCGGAAGCGGCGCCCGGAAATTCTTTCGTGATTTCGCCTTCGATCCGATAATCCTCGATGCAGTTTTCGAATTTTTTGATGAGGGCGTCGGGCTCCATGCGGCCATCTTCGATCGCGCGCAAGATGGCGTCGAAGTCGGTGTATCGCACATGGGCGACTTCATGGATCGCAAAGCCGATCAAAGCTCGTGCGACGCTATAAGGGATTTCAGCCAGGTCACGAATGGCGGGGAGGACGATATCTTTCCCGTTGGTATAGGCGCGCGTGCCGCGAAAGAAGACGCGGACCCCGTCCTTTCGGCCCATGCCATTGACGGTCGTGATAATGCGGCGGCGTAGCCTCACGCCGAGGATGGTTTTCTCCTGCATCGATTTTACTGCTCGAGCTTCTCGAGGTCGACAGCCAGGGTCTGTTTGACCCATTCGCGCATGCCGTCGGCGTCGTCCTGATTGGCGCGGCCGATCATGACGGTGTTGATCCCCATGGCGAGGGCCTTGTCATCACCGAGCGCTGCAAATCGGCGGTACGCCGGGACCACATCGAGCATTTGTCGCAGCGAGCAGGTCTGCGAGACGCTTCCGTTCTTATATGCCGTGCGGATCAAGCCTGCGACCTGAACGAGCTTTTCGCTCAGTTTGAGGTCGAGCCCGGTCTTTTTCATGATGGTGGCCGCCTCCTGCGCTTCCTGCATGAAGGTGAAGTTCAGCCAGTACGGGAAGCGGTCGCGCGTCGCTTCGGACATCTCGAACCGTGCATGCGTAAGGCCATTGTCGGAGCCCCGGCCCTTCGTATTGGCGGTCGCGACGATATAGCAATGCTCGTGACGGGGAATGAAGGTGCCGCCTTCTTCCTGAATCGTGAGACCCTCGCCTTCAAAGACGGGGTGCAGCATGTACATGATGTCAGGGTCGGCCTGATCGATCTCGTCGAGAATGATGATGCCGGGCTGCTGGATGAGGCGAGGAATCAGGCCGAGAACGAAGGGAGTTTCAGAACCAGTTGGCGTGGCGACCTGGCGGAACGAGCCGATGATTTCCGATCGCGTCAGGTTTCCGTCGAACGGGATTTTCTTGACGGGTAAATTGACTCGCGCGCCGAATTGCTTGAAAAATTCGGTTTTCCCGCAGCCCGGATCGCCGGTCGCAATCACGTTCTTCCGCTCTTCGATCGCAAGCGCCATGATCGTCATGGCGTATCCGTTGAATTGGAAGTCCGGATCGGATTCGCCGATGACCGGTTTCGGGCTCTCCCAGACGGCCGTTGGGATCAGTTCATTATGATAGGTCGGAGAAATGCCCTCGAACAGCGCTTGTGCTGGACGTTTGATGAAACGGATTGAGGCAACCGGCTGGTGGACGGCCGGGGGCGAAATTGCTTGGCTCAAGGAAATGGCAGGCGCGGGTGCGGCCATCAGATCATTCTGGGGAGAAGGTGTGGTGCTAGCTTGCTGTGGCTCTGCCTGGCTTGCCTCTTGAAAGAGAGCATCGCTGTAAGCGACGGGGTCAGCCTGATAGCTGCGGACAGCATCTACAACGGCTTTTGCCCCTTCATCGGTGCCCAGATCGGGGTCGCCGATCTGATTAAGCCCATGGAGCTTCATCACATTGCTGACGAGCATCTGGTTTTCGGCCGTGATGCGATTGAAGGTCGCCTCCAGTTCATCACGGGTTGTGTATGGGATGTCGGCAGTGCCCTCTTCGTTCATCGTTTTGATGGCGAGAGCTGCGTCGTCAGCTGAAAATGGCATATCTTTTCCTCAGGAGAAACGGACCATTCGGTCCATCTTCCCTGTGCCACCCTCAAATTTGATACGGCTTAGTCGAACCCTATAACGCTAGGGTCTTAAGCAACGGAGCCTTCGAGCAGACCGCTTTCGTCTGCCAGCTTTTTTAACGCTCGTTGTGCGGGGCCCGGTTCGAATGCGAATGCGGCAAGCGGACCCATATGCGATACATTCGCCAGCACAAACAGGGCCTCATTCTCGTCTTTGACGTCCCATTTCTGGTTTGCGAAAACACCCGAGATTGTGATCGAGGTCAGGGCGCCTTCTGCGTCGACGGAGCCTGAGATTTTATGGATCAAAGGCTCTTTTTCTGCGATCGCGATTGCGGCTTCATAGCGAGAGCGCAGAGCGTCCGCACGACGAGCTGCCTCGGCGTTTTGATCGGATTCCATTTCGCCGATCAATTCGATCCCGGAAATTGTGGTGTAGCCGCCGTTTTCTCGAACTGCGACGGCAAGTTCACTTACGAAATCCAGGTCGGTATCGCGATGGTGGAGGACGAGTGTGCGCGTGCCGACGGCCGGCGCAAGAATGTCGTGGATCAGCGCATTTGCAGGCAGCGCGTTAGCAGCATTATCTGGATTGATCCCGGCCGACCAAAGCCAGTCGCGAACAGAATCGGCCGTGAGATCCAGTTCAGCGTCGACGAGGTGATGAAGCTCGGATGCGCCGGAAAGCGCAACGGCTACTGGGCGGCGCCCATCCTGGGTCGACACCGTGAGAACACCGAGAAACGTCAGAAGGCCGCTGTTAGACATAGGGAAAATATAGCATCTTTCTGGGGTAGGGATAGCAAGATTTGGTGGATCTTACCGTGCGTAGTTTTGATTTTGCATGGCGACAAAGGCGATCATCGAATTGAGATGCTTGTCGGCGGCGGCCGCGATGCGTTCCTGCATGAGCGTGTCGCCACTGCGCGTTTTTGTGGCTTCGAGACGTAGCAGGGCTGAGCGGGCAGCGATCAGGCGCTCGGACTCGACGCGGTGGAGTGCGGTTCCATCGATCCCGTTGAGTGGTTTGTTGTTATCGTCGCGCATGATGTGAAGTTTCATGCCGTTTTTGTCGGGACTGGCTTCGATCAGTGAATAGCGAGGATTCCCTTGAATGTCGGGGCGTTCGAGGGCGAAGATAACGGCTTCACCATCGGACATCGCGTGAACACGAGGTTCTGCTTTGACCGTGCGCCATGGCGTATATTCGCCGTCGTGCGTTTTGCCGGCACGCTCGGAGAGCGACGATTGCGAGATCTCTCCGCGCTCAAGCTTTTGGAGATAGTCAATAACCGCTGCCTGTGACTCGATAGAGCCATGGATCATGGTCGAGGCACCGCCATCAAGGACGACCGGTTGGACATCCCAGTAGGCGGGATCGCTGCCCATGCGGATCGTCCGCCCGACCATCTGCCTGTATTCGATCTCAGACGTTGTCTCGCGAAGAATGAGGACCGCGCGGGTCGCTGGGACGTCGAGGCCTTCGTCAATCATCTTTACGGAAATGACCATATCGAGTTCGCCGCGCTCATAGCGGTTGAGCACGTCGATATTGTGATCTCGGCCTGCCTGGCTGTCGACGACGTCGACGCGGTGACCCCGGCTGCTCATTTCTGCCGCGAAGTCACGAGCACCTTTGATCGACGATTCATATGCGATGGTGCGCAGACCTTCGGCATGGCGTTCCCAGGCGTCAGCCATTTCTTCGTGGAACGTCGCGGCGCGCGCATTCCGAATGGCTTTTGTAAGCCCTTCGGAATTTGCATCTTTTTCGGGTTTGTAATGCTTTGCCGCGACGGCATTGACGGTTCCGCCGTCCTTGCTGGTTACGCGCAGTTCGATGGTACGCGGCAATTTGATTTGACCGGCGCGCTCCAGTTCTGCCCAGCCAATTGTGACGCGAGGCGCGTTTTGGAGGAGCGGCGTCAACCCCTTTTTATCGGGACGTGTCGGGGTTGCCGTGACGAAGACGAGTTTGATGTTAGGATTGTCAGCGACCAGCTTCGGCAAGACGGTGGCATAATCGCCGGATTTAGCGTCGGATGCGTGATGAGCTTCATCGATGCCGGCGAAATCATATTTGTCAATCTGGTCGAGGCGGGCAGCAACGGTTTGAACCAGCGCATAGACATTGTCTCCGCTCTGATCGAAGTTTCCGTCGCTAGCGATCGATGTGGAAAGCGCGCTTTTTGGGGCCCATTGATGGAATGCTTTTTCGCTTTGATCCGTGAGCCGGTCACGATGCGACAGGTTGAGAGCACGAAGACTCTTGTCGAAGCGCTTTTCGAGTTCTTCGATAATGCGCGCGTTAATGCGTGTTTTGCCCGCCCCGGTCGGAGCTTCGATCAGAACGACGTTGTCGGTTTCAAGAGCACTGAGAGCCTCTGAAACCGCTCGTTCTTGAATTTTTGTGACTTCTTCGAAGTCGACCGGAGAGGCAATGTCCATAGCGTGATCCTGACGTATCTTTGCGCTACTCATTTTATCCTGAGGAATCTTGGATCCTCAAGAGCATCGGCGAAATTATGCTGCAATTTGCTGAAGGGCGTGCGCCGCGACAGGAACTGCAGCCGGGGTTGGACCCGTGGCCGCTGTTGCTTGTTTGCTGCCGGCATCTTCAATAAAGATTGCCGGGCAGAAGGACATCACGGTTTTGAGGGCAGTTTCGATTGTGCTAGCCGTTTGGGCAATCGGCATTGTTGATCCGATTGCCCGTCCGCCAGTACATCCGGGAAGCAGGTCCAAGGCCACTGCGAGGCTCGGCCGGGGAGCATCGCCCAGCTCGAGCTCCACGCCCGTCATTTTTGAGCCGGTGAACGTCCCGTAGATGTAATGGGGCGTCTTGGCTTTTGAACTCAGGGCAATGCGGGCGCCGGTTTTCAACTGTGCGACGATCTCGTCAATTTCGCTTTGTTCGGGAGCGGCTGAGACGCCGACCATCCCGAAGAAGTTTTCGAGAACATCTGGAGAAATCGGGCGTCCGACGATCTGTCGGCCGTCGTCCGTCTGAAGGCGATAGACGGCGTTGCGGTAGCCCGTAGCAGCGCCGAGAGCTTTCCAGATTGGTAGAACGGCATCGGCGACAATGGTCACATAGGAGGTCGTCTCGGTTGGCGCCGCCTCAATGGAAGCGTTCCACATCGTCTCGAGGAGATCCATGTCGGCGATCGGCATCCATGGTTCGCGGTCGACAATGCGTGCGAGCCGGTTATGGGTCGACGTCGGCGTGATGATGTCGCGTGTGGGCAGGCGTCGATCGAGGGCATCGGTAATGGGCTTGCCAAAAGAAATCAGTGCAAGTTGACCCGTGGTCCGGTGCTTGCAGAAGCTCGCGAAACCATGTTTGCTCGTACGAGTCTGCAGATAGACCCGATAGGCGTCACCGAAGCTGTTCTTCGCGAGCTCGGATTTCTTGCGGATGCGATATACGCGAGTAGTCGCCCCGTGAATCGGATCTTGTTCGAGAATGCGTTCAGAGACGATTTCGAGCGATGTGGCCTTGAGCGTTTCGGGGCCTGCATTGAAAGTGCCGTCGGCGATGGCCTTTTCGATACGCGCATCAATGCGTTCACGCAGCAGGTCGAAGATCTTTTCCTGTCGACGGTCGGTCAGCGCCGCAACGCGGTTGATCATTCGGTTGATATCGGTGAGGATTTGCCGGGCAACGATCTTGCCGAACTTCGTTTCTTCCTCTTCGCCGAAGTTGGTCAAGCCGAGGTCGTTCATGAACTGCTCCCAGCTATAGTCCGGGATGGCTTCGGCCAAGATTTCAGCTTGCAGATCTTCCCATGCTCCGAGAGCATAAGGGCCATCGAGACAATCGCGCTCGTCGAACATGCCGTTCGACGCTGCATGGCGATGCCCTTGGGTAAGGGCCCCGAGCTTGAACAATGCGGAAACGATGCGGCTTGCATAAAGTCGATCGGCCGGAAGGTCACACGAAACGATGGTCAGGACCGGAGGTACGACCTGGTCGGAGCGGTGGGTGCGACCAAAACCCTGGGTCACTTCGTCAGCGCGATAGCCGAGCTGGATGACATAGTGGATGCGTCGACGCGTGTTTTTCGTGCCAATCTTGGCGTGATAGGACATGCTGGCACCGCCGGCGCCGGTGGAGAAGATGAGACCCAGCTTTTTGCCATCGTGGAAGTCCGCGATGTCTTGCATGCGCTGGGTTTCGTTGCGATCTTCGAGCACGACGCCGGTCGCGCCATCCTGGTCGCCATTCGGCTTGTTTGGAACTAGGCGCTTCGTGCGGCCCGTCACCTCGGCAAGTCGGCCAGGACCAAACGCGATCATGATCTGGTCGAGCGATGGGAGCGGCAACTTGATTTCACGCATTTCTGCAATCATCGAGTTTTTGTAAGCCCGCGCGGTCGGGCAGTGAATCTGATCGCCGTTGCTATCGAGCTTTGGGCGATAGACTGAACGGATTTTGCCTTCGTTGTCCGGCTCTTGGACAACTTCGTGAATGACGGTTGGAAGCGCTTCGGCGAATGAGAGCAGCTCGGCGGGTTCCAAGCGGATGTCGTTGAGGTCGTCGGCGCGAGCGAGCGCGCGATTGAGCTGCGCTTCGTACGTGTTCTGCATCTGGATGACGACTGAGTGTCCCTCAGCGATCATTTGCTTTGCATCTGCGACAACAGCTCGAGCTTTGAACGCCGCGATAAGCGTTGCCATCGAGGTTTTGCGGTTTGCCTCGAACACGCCCGTCAGATGCGAGAAGGGTATGGCGCCAGAAAGACCGGCGTCGCGCATTTCTTTGACTGCGCGTTGATTGCCGATGGGCACATTGCACAGTTTCGCGGTGTACTGAAATGCGTCCCAGAGACGGCGCCAAGCTTGGGCGGCCTCGTTGTAGATCTGGCGTTCGGTCTGGGTCAGAGTGACATTGAGATGGCGAGTTTCGACGCCATTGAACGAGAGCGAGCGGGACATGTAGACACCGGCCGCTTTAAGCGAGAGGGTGACCTGCTCCATGTCCGCGATACCGCCAGATTCGAAGGTTTTGATGAATTCCGATCGGTTCTGGAAGCAGCTTCCGTCCGACCAAAGGCCAAGGCGTATGGCATAGCCGAGATTGTGGACGTCCGTGGCACCCGTTGCCGAAGCATAGATGACGCGCGCATCGCGGAGCTTTTCCTGCAGGGCAACGCCGGCGAGACCCTGCCGGCTGGTCATCGACTTGCCGGTGACGTCTTCCTCGCCTGCGGCGTTGCGCATTTCCTGGGCCTCGTCGAAGGCCATGATGCCATCGAAATCATCGCCGGCCCAAGCTGCAATTTGGTCGATTCGGGGATAGGTTTCCGTGGTGCTTTCCCAATCGCGGAGCGTCGAATAAGTCGTGACGAGAATGCCTCGGCCGCCGCGTAAGCGTTGATTGGCCTTGGTGTCCCACTGGAAGATGAAATCGCGGCGATCGCGGCCCATTTTGGCCCAGGCTTCGAGAAACCCGTGACGATGGCGGCGCTTCGCCAGCACGAGGATCGCCTTGGAGCGACCCTGAAGGTTGTTGTCCATGATCGCGCCGAGGATTTCGTTCGTCTTGCCCGCGCCGGTGCCGTCGGCAAGGTAGATACCTGCACGCATCGGAGTTTCATCGGGATTTTCAAGGTTGCCCGGGAGGTGACGGCTGTGCGCTTCGCCGGCCGCTGCGAGGAAGTCGAATTGGGCATCGGAAATGAAGCCGCTGCTGATGACCCGGCGCGTCAAGCGCGGGCGATACTTGGTCATAGGAGGAGTGACCGTTGCCAGTGTGGCGGACTGGATCAACTGGGCAGGGTGCGGCCGTAGATCGGGATGGAAAGCGATCTCAGGCGACCATTCTTCGTGAATGGAGTCGGCATCGACTTGGCCTTGGCGCTCTGGCCGATCATATTCGAGCTTGACCATCGCGTCAGGGTCAGCGTCATATGCTTTCCGGCCCAGGGTCTGGGCGACATTGTTGATGGCGGTAAGAGCAGACGCCCAACTGCCGACTGGGCAGGAAATCGTGCTTCCGGGGATGCGCAGCACGCCGGCCGGGGTCGCGATGGCTCCGATTTCACCGGCGCTGACCGGATCGTCCGAGATGCTGATGGCATCGGGGTTGGTGCGATCGTCGCGAATGACATATGCGTTGTTGGCGGTCGCGACGGTTCCGAGAGCCGATGCGAGGGCAATGGCAATGGGGTTGTCGCAATCGACGATAATCGCATCCCCAGGCATGACGCGGATTGCGCGAAGCGCGAGCCATGCCGCGATCGCGGGGTGATCGCCGGGCAGGCCAGCGTTATCGCAGAGCATGCGGAATTTCGACAGACCGGCATTCCCGTTGGTCTGGGTCGGATCGATGAGCCGGAACAGATATGGTACCGTAAGAGCTACCGCTTGTGCTGCAACGTCCAAGTCGACGTCGAGGGTTTGTCCCTGTCGCAGTGCATTTGCTGCCTGATCCGGCGTCATCCATCTTTCCTTCTGAAAATTGATTTCCATCAGTGAGTTCTCAAGGCAGAGCCTTCGAACCATGTTTTGTCGGTGCGGTCGGCGAACGCTGGCGTTCGCTGCATCGCACCCTGCGCCGAGGAGCACCGAATGAGCGGCGCAGGGTGCGGCAAGCTGCGCTCTCGCCAATGAGAGCGCAGGAAGTCGTTATGCCGCTACTGCGACATCAGCGGGATCGCCGCTGTTGGCATTGCTCCGCTTCGCGGCGAGCTTGTCCTGCAGCTTCGAGATCTGCGGCGGGATCCATGTGGGCATCGAGCCCATGAAGTTCCCTTGGAGCGCATCGGCATCGACAGCTTCGATGATCGCATGTTCCACCTGGCTGCGAGGGGCGCGCGGATTCGGAAGGTCGTTGAGGTCGACGGTTTCCGTGGCGAGGGTGCGCACCTGTGCAGTGTTCAGCGTTTTGAGGAAGGGATCGTCGATGCGCCAGCTGGCAAGGGCCTGGGTGTTGAGAGCGTCGAAGATGTCCATCGTCGCTTCGTTCAGGTCGACCATGATCGATTCCGCAACGGTGTAGCAGAACAACTGTTCGAGAAGACCTTCTTCAAGTGCGAGCAGCTTTCGGATGACATCAGCCGGCGAGTTCATCCCGGCAATGCCAGCTTCCGTCACGATGCGATCGCGAGCGGCGCGTTTTGCGGCCATCTGCACGAAGACCTGCGCGGTTTGATCTTTGCTGTCGAGGGGAAGTCCCGCGACCGAAAGGCTCGAGGACGGTCCACGACGGGTGAGGGTGGCCGCGACGAGGGTGGCCATGGCGTACCGAAGATTATTGGTAACGGCCTGGCGCATTTCAGCGGTGATAACCGAGGTGAGATACGTCGTGGTATCCTTGGTCGCGTTGTCCAGCGGGTTGACATCGACCGGCTTGACGGTCGAGTTCGAGGTTTCATCGTCCGCATTGTCATCGCCACTGCCGCTGGCATCATCACCGTCGTCATTGCGGTCGGCGTCTTCCGCTGCCTCGTGTTCACGGCCATAATGATCTTCGGCGCCGGAAAGGAAGTCGCCTTCGCCGTCATCGTCCGTGTCCGTTACCGGCGGAATGAGCCCTTCACGGATTTCCACCGATCCGTCGTCGTGTGCGATGACGACGGCCGTCGATTCAGCCGGCTCACCACCGCTCGTCCAACCCGCGTCGTCGAAGCGCGTGCGATCGACAAATTTCACGCTGGCGTGCGTTGTCGCGAGTGCATCGATCTTCTTGTCGATCTCGACGCGCTGGCGTTCCCAGAACTTGTTCGTATCCGAGAAGTAATTGCCGTTCGGCGTGAACAGATCACGGACGAGACAGTCGTTGAGTTCCTTGGGGTCGAAGAGAGCCGAGGCGACGGGGATGTTGCCGCGCGTGAGTTCGGCACGAACCGACGCGCCGTCGGGAAATGCGGTGGCATTGGCATGGATCTCGGCGACGATGCGTTCCTGCGCGGCCGGTGAACCGACGGTCATGGCCTGGGCCCAGCCCATCTGGCGCTTGCCATCGCGGACAATGTCGCGGGCGCTTTCGACGAGGTTGCCGAGTGCCAGGCGCTGTTCGACCGTCTTCTTGTCGATCGCGAAGGTTTCAGCGATTGCGCGTTCCTTGATGCCGGCGCGCGCCATGGAGCTGTAGGCTTCCATTTCCTCGATGGGGTTCATCATCGCGCGAACGGTGTTTGCGGCGACAGCGACGGCGATCAGCTGATCTTCCTTGGTGTCTTCGGGGAGCACCCAGCAGCGGATCTCGCAGTCCGGCGCGATCTTGTCGGCATTGGCATTGAGATTGAACCCGCGTCGGCGGGTTTCGCCCTCGATGACCTTGTAGAGCGTCTCGCCAGGGCCCTTGAAAACGATCAGGGGTGCCTGCTGGCCGACCTTCAGCGTGCTGGTCGCCATCTGAGCGATCGCGGCTTCGTCGCGGGTCTTGCGGGGATTATGTTCCCATTCGATGAGGAGATTGAGAGCAATACGCTCTTCGATTGCGTCGGTGGGCTTCACGGTAGTCCTTTCATTCAGTGCATTGGCTACGCCCTTCATGCAAAACCCCGAGAGCTCTTTTGGGAGCGCCCGGGGTCTGTCTCAGCGGATTGTCCGCTGCTCATCTTTTCCTTTACGGGTGGAGCGGTAATCGTTGCCCAAATGGGGTCGATGTCTTCTCGAACATGGGAGGATAGGCCCAGATGATCGGGGCCTTTGGCTTCCGATCGGGAAAGGTGCCTGCGAGGTCGGTGATGTAAACGATCAGGTCAGGCTGAAGCCGCTGGGCCAGCTCGATGGCTGGGCGGAAGTCAGTTCCGCCGCCGCCTTTCGGCTGCAGTTCGGCAATACGATTGGTCGAATCTTCTACGTCGACGATGTCGCAGACGGCAGCATCTGCAAATATGATCGTCTGGCTGGAGTTCACGCGTTTGCAGATACTGCCGATTTCGCGGATGCAATCGCGGAGCAGCTGCTTGTCGGCATACATTGATCCCGATGTGTCGATGACCGTGACGCATCGTTTGGCGGGAATGCGCTGCACGTTGCGGGGTTCGAAGATGATGTTTTTTGGTCGGTTTGCATCTGGGGTCGACGGGTTGAGCGCGAGAGCCACCTGCGAAATTACGCGTCGCGACGGTCGGCGATGATCGACCGACGGTTTATGCAAAAGTGCTGAGCTCGCCATTCTCCGCATGGCTTTGTGCCAAGGCGTCTTCGTCATTCCATCTGGACGATGCGCTCTGAGGATGGCGTCACCCGGTTTGGCGCCGGCCTGCGCTTGACGAAGGATATTCTCTTGCCTCGATATATGATCGAGAAGGTCGCCTTCGGTTTTCTCGGCTTCTTTTTCGACGGCCTGGCTGAGATCGTCATGAGCATCAAGGACTTCACCGAGGTGATTCATGACGTCGTCGACGGATCCGAATTTTTTTGGGCCTTGCTCTGACTGGCTTGCGCCCGACAGATTTTGATCGTCCGCCAGTTGGCGGGCGAATTTCATCAACGCATAATAGATGTCGACGCAGCTTAATTCGTTGGGAGTTCGATTGAAAAGAGGGTCGACCGGGAGATTTCGTTCTGTGGCGAGAGTCTCAATCTCGGATTGGAGATCGAACCAGTTCACGATGCCGAACTCGGCACATTTCCGAACTCCGTATCGAATTCCTGTGCCCATTTTATCGACGTCGGGCAGTGTCTCTGCGACGTAATTGATGATGGCATCGCAGGCGATATTGAAGGCAATGCCGTTAAAGCGCGATCCTTCGCGCTTATAGAGAATGGCGGCTTGCTGCAGATGCGCCAAGACGTTGTGCATTACTTCGTGAAAAACGACGAAGGTCTGACTGAAACGGTCCATTTGTGCGAAACGGGGGCCGTAAACGCATTTCGTTCCGGTGGCATATGCGATGTGCGGCGTAGAGGCATTGCCGACGTGATGGTATCGCAGCGCCAGCTGCCCGACGCTTCGGTGCTGGTCCATCGATAGGAGGGTGTATCGGGCCGCTTTCGAAATATCGCCATCCATTAGGGGTGGCGAAGCTTCGGCCGCCTCGTCCTTCGCATCCATGCTTAAGCAGCCTCGCGCAGATCGTCCGGTCGGTCGGCGCCATTGATGATTTCGTCGGTTCGATCGAGGAAGTGACCGACGCGGGGATCGACGGCATATTTTGCGATGAGTTTCCAGTTTCGCATTTTCGCTTCGACGGCAAAGAAGAATGAGGTTTTGCATTCCTCGACCGCGTGGTTCAGCGTGTCGGGTGTCGCGAGCATGATTTCCATCGCCGTGTCGAGTTTTTCGGGCGTATCAGCGTAGCTGGCGAGACTTTGAGCAAGGTTGTAGATGCCGAATTGCGAGGTCGGATATTCTCGATCTTCCGGCTTCGCTTGGATCAGTTTCATGAGATCGAACCGTGAGGCTGCGTCGTCGAGATCAGTGATCAGGAGCGAGCCGGCATATTCTCCGATCCATCCTTTGATAGCAGCATTCCGGTATATCGCTTTGCTGTAATTGCGATACAGAACTTCCGAGCAGCGTTCGAGCGAACGAGGGCTGGGCCGTGCGATATTCCCGATCTGGATGTCCTGCTCAGTAGGCATCAGACATTCTGGGTGGCTTTGGATGAAGGCCAACAATGCCGGATGGAAGCCATTTTCGTTTCCATGCTCGACGAAGCCTTGGATCGTGGGCTCGAGCATGATGTGACAGAACCGGTCAGCGGTTGCTGCGTCGAGTTCATAAACGTTAGTGCCGTCTTCAGCGGAATTGCCGGCACCGATGAGGTAGACATTATCGCCGAGACGGTGCGGGCCAACGCGATGATCAAGGATCAATTCAAATGCGGATTTTCGGACGCTATCGTGCGTTCCGAGTAATTCATCGAGGAAGATGATCACCTTCGTTGCGTTCGGATTTTCGGTATAAACCGGCAGGAATTCCGGTCGCATGTGTTTTGTTTCGCCGGAGGCCGGGTCGATCATGGTGAGACCGCGAATGTCCGGGGCCTCAAGCTGGAGGAGCCGGAGATCATACAGGTTGGCGTTCATCAACTTCGCGACCGCGACGAGCGCTTTCGACTTGCCGACGCCAGGGGGTCCGTGCAGGAGGACGCGATGACGTTTCGTAATATCGCCTTCCAAAGTTTCAACGATGAAACCGATCGCGTCCTTGGGTGAAAGCGTCATAAAATTATGTGGCATGAATTTCCCCATTCGGTTGGGCTTTGCCCAGGAGTTTCTTATTAAAAACGAATTCTAGACAGTCAGATTGAGCTCTCAGGCTCGTGACTTGTCATCTTAGACCAATTCCTAAAACTCGTTTCGACCCATAAAAAAGGGCCAGCAGCCAGAATGGCGCCGGCCCTCGCGGTCCCAATCTTCAATGCTTCATCCAGGAGTCCCGTAGTCGGCAACTGCGGTTGAGCCAGTGGCGCTACCTGAGGGCAAATCGAATTCTTCGGCCGCAACGGGAGCCGAGGTTATGTAGCTGGGCGCGGAATAATTTTGATCTGCCTCAACGTCCTGTGGGGGCGCCGTATTGGGGCTCGCGGTTTCGCTCACTTGTGCTGCACTGACATAGATCGGCTCTGGCTCGACAATGATCGGTTCGGCTCGCTGCTCGGGGGTCAGATAGCGGACAGGGACAAATGGCTCAGGCGCTCGCTCTGGAAGGCGCCCGACCTGAGGAGCATGATCGCGCTCCACTTGCACCTGCTGTACGATCTCTTTGAATTTTTTCGCCTTGCCCTGTCCGAAAAGACCGGCGAGCTGGATGCGATCAGTCCTTGCCGGCGTTTCGATGTCGAGTTTCGGACTCGCGGTGCTGACTGAAATTGCGATGAGAGCGGAGATGATCATGCTGCTTCTTCCATGAGTTCGTCGAGATAGTCGGGATGCGGAAGGGCATAGAAGCGATCGCCTTTATAGAAGAGTTCGCAGGTTACGCCCGAGGAAGCGGTGAAGGGGTAGCGTCCTTCACCCGGTTTGAGGATGAGCTGGATCCGATCGCTGTCGAGGCCATGAATCGAGTCGGGATTGGCGTTCCACAGGAGCGCGAACGATTCCAGTTCGAAGCCGCTGTAGATGGCGTCGGCATCTGATCCGTCGCCATAATTCAGCCGGACGAGAGCGGTGAGCTCTTCGCTGTCCATAGCAATCTCGATCGAAAGTGGAATTTTCGATTGAGAGAGGAGGCTGGCGATGACACCATCGAAAAAATACTGACCATCGCGTTCGAATACGATCGTGGATGCCGGGATGAAATTTGCATCTTTTTGATCGATCTCGGTTTCGAACCAGTCCGGGATTTCATGCGATTTTTCCATAGTGCTTACCTACTCAATCCGTCCTGGTCGCGCCGCTTGTTGAGCCATGCAGCGGCTGAAATTTCGGCCGGGTCGCGAGGAGCAAGGGCGCGCGCGGCTTTGACGAACGATGCGATGTGGAAACCGAGACCCTGTGCACGGACGCGGGGCGTGGGGTTTTGAGGCCCGATCCCTCGGATCGGCGCATCCATTTTCGGGAGCGATCTGGCTTGATCGAATAGTTTCCCTTTTCGAGCATTCGGCGCTGCATTTTTTGGTTCGAGCGAAGTGCCTAGATCGGCCGTTGGCGATAGGCTGAGCATCCGGCCGCGCTCTTGCGGCTTTGGCCCGAGCGCAGTCTCCTTCCCATCGACCAAAGCGGCGCTGCTCTTTGATTGCCCGTCGATTTCCGAAGGTACAGAATCCCCGTTGCTCTTGGTAGGTTCGACTGGACGTGCGATTGCTGTCGAGGATTGCGCTGATGGATCAGCTTCAGTTTTTTGCTCGGCAGCAACACCAGTTTTCTCTTCTGGTTTTTCAGACTGATCGTCGACTGAACCAGAAGCATTGGGGTCCGAATTTTCGCCGGCCGGACCTTCGCCCCCGCCGCTTTTGGGGGTATCGCCGTCACCTCGAGATTCGGCTTTTTCTGCAGCGGCGCGGACTGCATCGTCGGTGCTCTGGGCGTTGTCTTTTTCGCGACGATCAAGCTCGCGCTGCGCATCGCGCGCCTCTTCAAGTTCCGCAGCTAGCCTTGCATCTTTTTTGGATTCGGCATCCTTTTGAGCGGACATGACGCCCGCGACAAATCCACGCCAAGTGTGTTTTCCGACTTCGAGCCCGCTTTCAGCGTCGGATTTGTTTTGAGGAAGGCGCGAGAATTCTTTGGCGAACGACGTCTTCGGAATGCGCTTATTGCGGAGTGTGGCAATGCGCTTTGCATGATCGCCAGAGCTGAACCCGGTCTTGTGCGGGAGGCGTTCATTCTCGTCAGTGAGACTGGCGGCAGTCGCGAGAGCTTCTTGAACGGAACCCTGCCGATCTTCGGCTGGAGCTTTGGGATCGAAGCATGCCGCAAGCGTCGCGGTGTCGATGCGCAAATGCTTCTTGAGGGGACTGTTGATATGGGTGTTCGATGAATATTCGACGGCATCGACACCATCAGTCGTGATATTGGTCTCGGCTGCTGTGGCCGCGACCTGTTCTTCGGGCTCGTGGCCGGCAGCATTATCTGAGTTTGGCATGCAGAAAACCTCTAAAGTCCTATGCGTAGCATGTTGATGGACGAATGAGGCCGCGTCAATGGAAGTTTGTGGAACCGTCCTAGATGATTCTTAGATTCGGGTTTCGGTTTACGTTAACCTGCCGCGCGAATGTGAGACCGGCTTCCGTGAGCCGATATCCGTCTGTCGGAACCACCGGTCGTTCGACGAGACAGCGCAGTACAAGTTTCTTAAGCGCGGTGCGCACAGGTGAGATTGCCAGCCGACAAGTGTCGCTGAGGTGCTTCGGACTCTGATTTCCGAGGCGGAAGAGGCTGCGAACAATATGGATTTCATGCTCTGAATGGCATGGATTATGTTCGAGCCAGATTTCTGCGGCACGCCATTTTTCGGCGCGTGAATCCAAAGAAATGAGACCGCGCTGTGTGATCATCCAGAGAGCTGCTCGTTTGCCAGCAGCAGCGGCGCGGACGATATATCCGTCGCTGGACAATGTTTTCATGATCATAGACAGCGGGCGAGGAGGATTGCGATTATCTTCCACGCAAAGGCCAAGATGATATGTGGTCATCGGGCTAGGGTGATTTTGGCGCAAAACGGTCAGCACCAGCATTGCGGTGCTGATGCTGTCACGATCGATGATCGACTGCGTTTCGAACGCTTGAGATTGCCCCGGCCCCATTATTTCGTTGTAGGGGGATAATTGTGGATTTGTGAAGGGGAGGTTCGAAATTAATCCTGAATTTATTAGATTTTTTATGCGAACCTTTTATGCCGCTTTCAGTCGCTGACTTTGGAATCCGAAGGCTGCGGCAGCGAGCAAGGTTTGTTGGATGATCTGATCCAACTTGCCGGTTTCAAAGAGCATCTGCGTCATTCGTAAGACTTGATCGGCCTTGAGCTCTTCAAAATCGGTTTCTTGGACCGAGGCGAAGAAGTGGGGCGATCGAGCTGCCTCATCGGCGCCGTAAGCAGAGGCGAGGTGCATGATCTCGATGATGATCGCGCCGAAGGCTTTCCCCTGGATGAGCCCGTTGGCCATGATCGAACGACTTGCATCGGCCAGCATTTCGAATGTGTCGACATTGGTTCGCTGGGTCATTCGTTCATTCCTTTGGCTTTGATGTAATGACGAGGGATGATTAATTGGCGAAGTAGCGTAGCTGTAAAGCTTCGGTAGCCGTTTTCAAGCCGGAGACTGAGGACCTCAGCTTGTCGTTGGACGATCGGATCGTTCAGCATTTCGATGATTTGTGGTGCAGGCAAGCCCGAGACGACGACGAGGTTGTGGTTTGCCGGCATCATTCCTGCAGGAAGAAGGATCGGGCGGAGACGCTTGGCGATCCGTGGTATGAGGACAGCGTCTTCGTTCAGGGGCAGTTTGCCGGCAAAGGTCTCCGGTGGAAGCCAGCGAGGATTTCGCATGCCGCGTTTTGGCATAGCCCCAAGTTTTTCATCGAGATGGTGGAGCACCTCAGGTTCCGGCTCTTCGGCATCGGTAAGGATGGCCCATCGCGTCGAACCGGTGATGGTGTCGGAGTGAGGATCGATATCGTCCGGCTCGACACACGGAATTAGGCGGTCGTTTGGGAGATTCCCCCGCGATTTGACGAGGAATATCCCTTCAGGACCGAGCCATGGCGCGAGTCTGATCTTCGCGATTTCGGAGAGCGGCTGTCCTTCGACTTCAGGAGTTTCTTCGATCTGGAATGGCGCTCTGGTAAGCGGCCGGCCACGATCGTCTGGGGTCAGGATCATGCTTATGGGATGGACGCGTGCCGGTGTTCCGCGAGTTCGGGCTTTTGGGCGATAGAAGGCCGAACTGGACTCGAGACGTTTGATATTCAGGATCGAGTAGCGTTCACCGATCTTGGCGCGGAGCTCTGCTGATCCGCTGTTAAGGAGCCAGCGATCGGCGGTAACGAGGCCGATATGACCGCCGGGACGAACGATGTCTACGCACCGCTGCAGATAGGCATAGAGGAGATCCGCCTTCGCATGGGCCGGGATTTTGGTCTCATATTCGTACCGATATGGGCTTTCAGGAGGCAAGTGGGACAGGATCCGCCAGTATGGCGGATTCGCTGCGATCTTGTCGTAGACATCAATTGGCACGGGTGAGAGAAGGAAGTCTCTGGTTTCGATAATGCGGTCGGCGGCGGAACTGGCTGAGTTTGCGTGCCAGCCTCGATCGATGAGATGTTGCGCGACGGCCGTTCGAGCTGTCTTGGCGGCTCCAGGATGAAATTCATATCCTCGAACTCGGCCAACGGCTTGCTCGATATCATTTGGGGAGAGTTGAAGCCGGGCTAGCGCGGCCACGACGAAGCCGCCGTTTCCTGCTCCGGGATCAAGAAGGCGGTTGCCCTCGGCGGGCCAGTTCAGGAGATCAAGAAGTGCTTCGATTTCGGGCAGCGCTGTGTAGATCGCTGTTCCGCGATGAATTTGGTCGATGTCGCAGGCATGCTGGTCGCCGGCGAGATTGAGCTCGAGGAGGGAAGCGTGTTTCACGGCTATCGACAATTCCTATTCGTAGACGTCGATCCGCCAATCGAACGGCGCCTCGCCGGAGGTGAAGCCTTCTTCGATTTGGCTGGCGATATGTTGAAGCGCTTCAGGATTGGACTGTACGTTTAGGGCCTTGCGCAGCGACCATTGGGGATGGATTCCGCGCATCACGCCTTTGCGGAGAAGCATGGCAATTCGATCAAGTGTTTCGCCGTCAGGGATCGTGTCGACGGGCGTCGAACGCTGCTTGTTTGCATGTCCGCCTTCCGCTTCTTCCTGGAGAATTTCGGCGATCATATTGAAAGCGGTGCTCATGATGCGATCTCGAGGCCCAGGTCTTCGCAATTCAGCCGTTCGCAGAGAGTATCGATTGCGTCGCTGTCCAGCGGCTGCTCGGTGTCGCCATTGGTGAGGATGTCGTCGATCCCGGGTGCCGAGATACGGCCATCGACAAAAAGTTGAAGCAGTCGCAGTCCGGCGAGGATTGCGTTGCATTCTTCGGATTCGAGTTTTTCGACTGCCATCGGTAATTTCTTTCGTGCAAGGTCCCTTAGGCGGCCTGCACAAGATCTCCGACAATGTCTTTGATCCAGCGCTTTTCAGGGGTTTTCCCCTTGCCGCGTGAGCGCAGAGGGAGAATGGTGTGGTCGTGTTTTTCTTCTATCTGCATGATGCGGCGTGCATAGGCACGGCCGCGCTCTGAGGAGCCGACGGCAGCTCGAATGTCATCTTCGCTGGAGAAGATGCAGATGAGGCAGCTGAGCCGGCGGGCGCCTGCGACCGTATATGCCCAATGAGGCTCTTGGCCGGCTGCGGCGATCGTCGCAAAGACTTGGCCTTCGGTGAAGTGATGGATGGGATGCCAGTCGAAGAAAAGACGGCGTGATGCTCGCGTTTTAGCATCGAGGGCTTCCGGCCATGGCTGGGCCGGACAGGAAGCGTCTTTTACAAACTCAATGATATCCAATTTTGCGCGCTCGTTGCTTTCTTGAGCGCGCATGCCCATGCAGTTCAGCACATAGGGACTTTGGTGATTTATGAGACGGCGATAGCCGTTGATCGCCCTTCGAATCGGCCCTCTTTTCCAGTCGCTCGTGCAGAATCGAGTGGATTTGGACGGGAACTGGCCACGCGCATCGATGTAATCGAGGAGGTGCTTGTCCTCGCCTTGTTTGTTGACCGCACGGCAGACAAGGAAGGGTATCCCGTAGGCCTCGGCTGTTGCCCGGGCGTGGTCCTCAGTCCCTTCCCATTCCGCCTCACCGAGATCAGCATGGATGCACACCATTTGTGAAGTGGGGATGCCTAGGCGTTCGATCATGTGGATAGCCATTGCCTGGCCGTCTTTGCCGCCGCTCAAATTGACGACGACGAGTGCGCCCATTCGGACCATGTCCATCGGATCTGGTAGTCGTTCGTTAGCCCCAAAATCAAAATGAGACTGGAGCGCCGCAGGATATAGATCAGGCAAGTCTACATTGCGGCGCTCGAATTCGGCGATGTCGAAGCTCATGTCGGGTTCCGGCGCATAGGTTGCGTCGGACTTTTCCTCTCGCATTCCCCTATCGGAGGGATGCTATTTTCGCTGCAAACAGGGAGAGCGCATGGTCGCCATGCTCTCCAATCTCGATCTGAAGATAGTCGGGATCATCAGATTCATCGGCTCCGTCGAAGAAGCGGACAACTTTTTTTGCATCGTGATCGAACAAGCAAGCGGATACGCTTGCGAAGCTCTTCATGGGAAGGGCATCGATCTGATCTTCGTCGTTGTACGCAATAATGCGCCGGCGACCTGTCAGCTTGGCTGCCGCAGCGAGCAGATCGACCTCGGCCGGTCGGTATAGGAAGACGACTGAAGCGCCGTCATCGCGGCGTACGGTTGAGACAGTTTGAAGCGCTGGGATCGCGCGAAACACAGCCAGTTCGATCGGGATATAAAGGACGTCGTCGGGTTTGAGCCCAATCGACTGCATAACCATCCAGTGAAGGCGGGCAATCGAAGCCGAGCAGCGCTGGCCCAGGTTTCGGGTAAATGAGCCGCGATCTGCGGTGAGCAATTCCGTGCTCATGCGCGACCTGCAGTGACAGCTTGCGCGACGGCAGTATTCGATTGGATCTGACGTTCGCCTTGCGTGCGAAGTCGATTTTTGACGTGCATGCTTCCCCCTGGATGCAAAATTGGGCCGAAGCGAACCCGTTAGGGAAGATAATAGCGCGTCAGGAAGTTCCGTCCATCAGTTTTCAGTATGTTCCAGAAAAATCCAGAATCGGCTATGCCGCGAGTCCGAGTGTCAGTTGGGTTTCCGACACGTTTTTAGGCTCGCCTTGATGAATGGCTCGGTTCCTCCGAGCTTCGATAAAATCACAGAGGGTGATTTCGGTCCGGATCGATGTCCCGCGCCATTGCGGTTCCGCAAACGAGGTATCGATACCCATATTCGGACGGAGCTCGATCCCGGTTTGGTTCAGGAATTTTCGATATTCTGGAGAGGGAGCTTGATCCCAGGCGATACTGTCTTCGCCGGTGATTTTGAACGGCACTGACGTTTGTGGAATGAGAAAGACACCGCTGTCGGCGAGATCCGAAGCAATGTCGATAATCGCATATTCGCATTTCGATCCTGTGTAACGCGGGCCGCTGCCAGTTGCGCGGTTTTTGCTGCCATAGGGAGGGTTGGAAATGGCGACGTCGAAGTGCTGGCCTAAAAGACGCTGCTGAATTTCGGGGTCGAAAATTGAACCGCAGATGATCTCTGCATTGGGCAGAAGGCGCCGCGAGACCTCGGCATATACGGGGTCGATTTCGACGAGAGTGAATTCGTACTCGCCCGGGTTTAGATGATGATAGATTGAGGCTGCAGCCGAGAGCATTCCGATCCCGGAGCAAATGTCGATGATGCGGCCGCCGCTGGGGATTTCCAGCGCGAAGTTCATCGCGAGTTCGAAGGGCGTGAAGAATGCGGATGTTGCCGCGTTTGAGTGCGTTGCGCCTTCATGCCAATCGGTCAGGACGTCGGCCATCTGATCGACGTTCAGGGGCTTGTCCGAGGCCAGAAGCTCTTCAGCTCGAGCATGTGCCTTGATCTCTTTTTGCGTCAGCTTGGCCATTTTCTTCTTTCTGAATTTTGCCTTAGGTCCGACGTTTTTTCTGGCGGAGGCATTCAGCAATAATCCCGGCTATGCCGCGCGTTTGGTCGGCATGCCATTTGCGAGGCCAAACTGCTTCGGTGTAAGCTTGGATCTCCGCCATGACCTTTGATGATGGCTCGAACGGAACGGCGGCTTCCTCTTCGAAACCGAGCGGTCCACCATCTGGGTGATACGCGATAGTTTCGACCGCGTTTGCCCAGCATTTTCGAAGCTGCCGCAGGGGCTTTGTGTTTTTTCTGGCAGCGCAAGCCGCATTGCCGGTTTCAACACCACTCAGGGCGAAGCCATAATATCCGATTGCGCGTATGATCGCCCACGCGGTTGGCGTGAGCATCATCGCTTTGGCGCCGAGTGTGAATGGATATGGTGATTTTGAGAGCTGTTTGCTGGCCTTTCGATAGATTAGCGCTGGACGTTCTTTTGCGCTGAGGATGTGCAGATAGTCGTTCTCTTCGGCCCCGATTTCGAAGACGATGTGTTCGTTGATTTCCTCGATTTCATAGTAGAGCGTTTCGGCGAGCAGGCCGGCCGCCTTTGGGATAGCGATCTGTGCATATTGGATTTTTTTGCTGTGGCTTTGAAGCTGTTTGTCTAGGATCGCCTTTGCTTGATCGTTACCCCGCGCCTTTGCCATCGCCTTAAAATTAGAACGCGAAGCGATTGTCGCGCTTTCGCCATCACCGAAGCATTCGGAAAGGTCGGAGGGCATTTCTCGAAGGGCTCTCATCCGATCGAGAAAGCTCATGTTGCGAGATATCCGCTGTTCGACTTGGCGAGGGTTTTTCTGAGCGAGGTCGGCAAAGATCGCACCAATTTTTCTCGCAGCGTCGAGGCCCGCTAGGTTGCGGCGCTGCAGGTGCTTGGCAAATTTTCCGGCAATCTCTGTTGGGTTGTCGTCGGCAAAAGCCGAAGTTCCCTTAGCCAGCGTCATCGTGAGAATGGCAACAGGCGTTTGATCGAATGGCTCGATTTTGGGGCGGATCAGGTTGTCATCGAGCATGTGCGACGTCTCCATGAATTTTTGAAATGATGGCTTGGTAGACGTCCTCGGCGACGGCGAAGGGGTCGCGCGCTGCGTCTATGATTTGATATTCGTTGTCGATCATTGCCCCGCATTGGCGGAATTTGGCGGCCGAACGATCTTCGAAGGAGTTGCCATATTCCTCGAAGCGATCGGGTGTAGCATCGAGCCGATTTCCAATTCGGCTGAGCCGAATGGGGGTCGGCGCATCGAGATAGATGCTGAGGTCCGGCTTTAGGTCGAAGCAGAAGAGTCTGTGGGCATCGAGAATGATTTGATCGTCGAGATTGGGTGAACCGTCTGAGTTCAGCGTTTGGAATACCAGGCTCGAGGCGAGAAACCGATCGCACAGGACGGTGCGGCCGGCTTCGATGTTGGGCAGGATAACGTGCTGGATGTGGGACCGACGGGCGGCATTGAAGAGGAGCAATTGCGTCGTCGTGTCCATGGGATTGTCGGACGAAAGGATGAGCGCCCGGATTTCTTCCGCCAATGGCGTGCCGCCAGGTTCGCGCGTTTCGACAATTTCATGACCTTCGCTACGAAGCCGGTTCGCAGCTGATCGAAGCGCGCTGGTCTTACCGGTCCCGTTCGGACCGTCGATGACGATAAATGCTCCAGTTTTCATGCTCATTTTCCTACGCTGCAATCCGTTCCGGAGGCTCACTGAGGCGTCGATCATGCTCTTCAATTCGGTCGAGAATCTGCTCTGTGAAATCGAAGGCATGGGCTTCCCAGTCGGCGTATGAGAGAAAGGGAATATCGAGATCGATGGCTGACCTTGCTCGTTTGCTCGTGAATGCTTGTTCGGAGCAGACTGCCAATGTCACCAGCTTTGTCGGCGTGTCGATCACCGTCCAGCCTAGGTGTTCCGCTTCGACGGCGTAGTCATGGCGTGTGCCGAGATTGCCGCATCCGATGAAGCATATCGTGGGGGATCGCGATCGAAGGGCTCGGTCCATCGCGGTTTGGCGCGGTTGGGCAAGACCGCGCCAGATCTTGTCTTCGAGCCAATGTGCTTTCCAGTGTGAAGGGGCTCGGAGTAAGCCTGATACAAAGGATTGGGCCTGATCGACGGTGTCCCATTCTTCGAACGGCACCATATGGCGTTCGCCGTAGATCAAGGTCGCTTCGATATGGCTGCACCATTCCGTTCCTATGCAGGAGCAGAGGACGGTCTGATTTTCGACCGTTATCGTGTGAAGTTCATCGCGATCGCTGCGGCTCGCGCAGCGAAACGTCAATGTTGGCCTCAACATCGAGAGCATATCCCCGTTTCGGTGGCGGCTTAGGCGGTTCTGAGAAGTCGTGATCGCATGTCGATACGGGCTGTGGTTTCGACGATGGGATTTGCGCTCTGTGTGAGCTTTGGCGCGTGCTTTTGAAAATTCACATAGGGCTCGATGATCCGCTCATAGTCGGACCTTGCAGTGAAATTGCCCTTGGCGTCATACGCCGGCCGATAAAGGATAAGGCTGTTCATCGGACGGGAGGCTGCGACATAGAAGATCCGCATTTCTTCTTCGTAATCGTCGGGATCATTCGCATAGAGCGATGGCATATGGCCTCGGATGAACGAGGGAATATGGACGATTGGCCACTCCAAGCCTTTGGCGCCATGGACCGTCGAAATGGTGACCGGAGCTTCGTCGATTTTTTCGGCGTTCGCTTCGTTCTTTTTGTCGAGCGAATGGTCGAGCGTGACGGCAGTCAAGAAGCCGTCGAGCGAATTATGTTCGGAGGCAATCAAAAGGATCGCGTCGATATCCTTTCGCCGATCGGCCCAATCGTCTTTCCAAACTTCTTCCCAGAATGAGTCCATGATTGCGGCGGCATTGGCCAAGAGTTCTGCCGGCGGACGGAAGGCCGCGAACGCCTGGAGGGCGAAGGCGAGACCGATGAATTTGGTTTTGCGCGCCGCCTCCTCTTCATGGAGAATTTTGATCGCAGCGGTATGCGTTCCGGCCTGCATCAGTTTTTCGGCAATCTGGGCTGAGGCTTTCTCTCCGATCTTGGGGTAGCGTTGAAGGAGGCGCAGCCAAGCCGGCTCATGTTCGAGATTGTGTGCAAGGCGAGCGATGCTCAGCAGGTCTTTTATGTGAGCTGCTTCATCGATCCGGATACCGCCAACGACGGTGTACGGAATTCGGCGGCTGATAAACTCGGCTTCGATGCGCCGGGCCATTGTCATGGATCTGACGAGAACGGCGTTGTCGGCAAGTTCGCCGCCTTCTGCCTTGTGTGTGAGGATATGATCAGCGATAGCGCATGCCTCTGTAACTTGATCGGCTACCTCCATGATGACAGGAAGGTCGCCGACTGGTCCTCGTGCCGATCGGAGAGTGCGCTCGAAGCCAATTCGCATATTTTTGTCGATCGCATTTACGATCGTCACGATTTCTGCGGATGACCGATAATTGGTTTCGAGTGCGATGATTTTGGCGCTAGGGAAGCGTTTCGAAAATTCAATCATCGTGGCGGGTGCCGCCCCACGGAAGCCGTAAATTGCCTGGCCCGGGTCCCCTACGATGAAGATATTTTGAGCTTCTCCGGCCAGCCCGTAGATGATGTCGAGCTGAATTGCGTTGGTGTCTTGATACTCGTCGACCATGACGTGTGACCAGCGTTTCCGTACCAGACGTCCGATGGTTTCGTCCTCGAGAAGAGCGGCGAAATAGATGAGGATGTCGTCATAATCGAGCATGCCTCGATTGAGCTTATATTCCGTATAAGCACGTTGAACGGCTTCGATTTCGTTCGCAAAATCGAGGTAGTCGGGACATTTCCGTTCGATCGCAGCGGGGATCGTCAGCTTTGTGTTGGCACTGAAGCCGATTACCTTCGCGATCGTTGATGCGCGCGGCCAGTTACGATTGTCCCCATCCTTTATGGGCTCCAGAACCTTCTTTACGATTTGGGTCGCGTCTTCCGGATCGAGAATTGTGAAAGGCTTGTCCATCCCAAAGAGATGGATATTCTGGTTGATCACTTTCGTCGCGGTCGCATGGAAGGTGCCACCGGAGATGAATTCGCAGCGACTGTCCAAGGCTTTCGCGCGTGCGAGCATTTCTTTGGAGGACGCGCGCGAAAAAGTGAGAAGCAAGATCTGCTCCGGGGGAATTCCGCTTTGAACAAGCATGGCGGCGCGCTTGGTCAAGGTCTTGGTTTTGCCGGCGCCGGGTCCGGCGAGGACGATCGCCGGGCCGTTGAGATGCGATGCGGCTTCCGCCTGGCTCGGATTCAGATCGGCGAGAAGAGGGTTTGTCATCAGATTTCCAGCAGTTTTATTGAGACGGGCTCGCGGTCAACAATTCGAGATAGGCGCGTGTTTCGGGACCGCTGACGCCGAGGTCTGGAGACTCTGATCGGTAGAGCTCGACAAGGCTTCCCCAATTTTTCGCGAGATTTGCCCAAGAAGGGATGGCGGCCATTTCGTGTATGCGACGCTTCCATTCGGGGACATGCTCGAGGAGCAAGATACATCGGCGCAGGTCGGCGGTGTCGTGCGGGATGGGCCAATGGTCCTGCAGCTGTCCCGTGAAAAATTTGTAGATGGCTTCGGACGATTTTCCGCAATCGCCGTTGTGGAGCCAGTTTTCTGCGCGGGCTTTGACCGTGCCTTCGATCCGGCGAAGCTTGTCCTCCGTTTCGTTGAGATTGTAGCCGAGATAGAGCTTCTTTGATCCGCAGTCCGGGCAGGAGAGGTTCATCACGAATTCGACATAGACATGCACCTCGACGTGGGTCGGGGTGTCAGCGGGGAATGGCTTGTTGCATTCCTGGCAGCGATAGCGGCCGCGTACGGTCTGAACGCTCATTTTTCTTCCTCATGGATAATCCGTAAGGATGACATCATCCACGGGTCAATGCGACAGCTTTTCTGGATGTTTGTGGATTTAGTGCTCGGCCAGGTTAGTGGCCGAGCGATTTGTGTTGGCGACGCACTAGCCGGCAGCGATGAGATTATGCCAGGCTTCCTCGGTGAGGGTTTCGATGCCGAGGCCTTGCGCCTTCGCCAGTTTGGAACCAGCTCCCGGCCCATAAACGAGAAGATCTGTTTTCGGAGAGACGCTGCCGGAGACCTTGGCTCCGAGGCCTTCGGCCTGCGCTTTGGCTTCGTCGCGGGTCATCGTGGACAAGGTGCCCGTGAAAACAATGGTCTTCCCGGTAACAGGCGATTGTTGAACAACATGGATGACATCCTCGACCTCCATCTCGCCGGCGAGCTCGTTAGCGATGCGACGGCTTTCGGGATCGGCAAAATTTGTGAGGAGGGCAGAAAGGATTTCGGGGCCGATGCCAGCGATCCCCACTTCTTTGGCAAGGATATCCGCGATTTTATCGGACGTAGTAGTCGGGTTTTCTTGTTCGAGTTGGGATTTTCGGACCAGAAGCTCGTCGATCGCGGCGATCAATCCCTGGTATGACTGATAGCGGCGGGCGAATTCCTTGCTCGCGGTGCGTCCGACCTGGTGAATGCCGAGGGCGTAGAGGACGCGGTTCAACGGGGAACTGCGCTTCTGTTCGATCGCGGCGATGAGTTTGTCGACTGAGGTCGGGCCCCACCCTTCACGCATGATGATCATGTCGCGTTTTTGAGCCAGGCGAAAGATGTCCGCTGGTTCGGCGATAATTCCGGCATCGATAAATTCCGCGATCGCTTCGGATCCGAGCCCGTCGATGTTGAGAGCATCGCGCGCGGCTACGTGGATTAGGCGCTCGAGCTTTTGGGCTGAGCAATGGATGCCAGCTGTGCATCGCCGATCGGCTTGATCTTCATCGCGGCGTGTTTGCGATCCGCATGCAGGGCATTCGGTGGGGAAGTTGAATTTTTGGCGATCAGTCCGGTCGTCGTCGCTATCTGCCAGGCCGACAATTTGAGGTATGACGTCGCCGGCGCGTTGGACTATGACGAGATCGCCAATGCGAATGTCCTTCCGGACGATTTCGTCTTCATTGTGAAGGGTCGCGTTGGAGACGACCACACCGCCGATGTTGACGGGTTCTAGTCGCGCGACAGGCGTCAGCTTTCCTGTTCGACCAATCTGGACTTCGATATCATGAATTCGCGTGGTTGCGCGTTCGGCCTCGAATTTGTGCGCGATCGACCAGCGAGGTGTTTTCGAAACATTCCCGAGTTTTTGTTGTTGGGCGATATCGTCGACTTTGTAGACGACGCCATCGATATCATATTCGAGGGTAGGGCGAAGCTTTTCGATCTTCTCATAGTGGAAGATCAGATCGTCGATCGATTTACAGCGCGTGAAGAGTGGGTTGATGACGAAACCGAGGCGGTCGAGCTCGGCGACGAATCCTTCTTGTGTCGCGGCGATAGGAGCGCTGGCTTCGCCGCTGGCATAAGCGAAAAAGCGGAGTTTATATTTGGCGGTCTCTGCGCTGTCTTTCTTACGTAGCGCGCCGGCGGCACCATTGCGGGGATTTGAAAGTTGCCGCTTGCCAATCGCGGCATGACGCTTGTTGGCTTCAGCGAATTCCGCCTTGCTCATGTAGACCTCGCCCCGGATTTCCAGGACGTCAGGGAATGGAGCGTTGAGCTGCGCTGGGATATCTTCGATCGTTAGCGCATTGGCGGTGACATCTTCGCCGGTTTCACCGTCACCTCGCGTAGCGGCGTGAACCAGGCGGCCGTGCTCGTATCGAAGTGACAATGACAAGCCATCGATTTTCGGCTCCGCAGTGAAGGCGAGAATTTCGGATGATCCGAGCCCGAGCTGGTTGCGGATCGTGGCGATAAACTTTTGGACGTCTTCTTCGCTGAAGGCATTTTCGAGACTCAACATAGGGCGGGCATGCGGAATCTTACCGAAGGCAGCCGCCGGCGGGGCGCCGACTTTATGGGCTGGCGAATTTTTGTCGGCGAGTTCGGGGTATAGCGCTTCAAGCTCTTTGTGTCGCCGGATCAGTCCGTCGAACTCGGCGTCGGAGATCACGGGCGCATCCTCGGTGTGATAGAGATGCGCATGGTGGGCAATCGCCTGGCGTAGGTTCGTCAGCTCTTCGTCTGCGGCTTGAGGTGTTTCGGCAGTGTCGATTGACGAGAAGAGGTCCATTGGCTTTCCTTTGGTGCTTTTGAGGTTTTGTGGAATATCGGATCGGTGTCAGGAGGCTTGAAGAAACCCGTCGATCAAGGGCTGTAGTTTTGCATGGCTCTGGAGATGGATGCCGGCCGGCGCGTCTTTCAGGTCGCGCGGCGTGATGGCCTGTTTGTAGCCGAGCTTGGCGGCCTCTTTCAGACGCAGGCCCATGTGGGCGATAGGACGGATTTCTCCGGACAACGCGAGTTCGCCGAAGACGATATTGTCGTTGGCGAAAGGTTTGTCGGCGATCGCGGAAATCAGCGCGGCCGCAACGGCGAGATCAGCGCCGGGATCGTTTAGCCGGTATCCGCCGGAGACGTTGAGATAGACTTCGGCTGTGCTGAACGAGATTCCGTAGCGCGCCTCGAGGATTGCGAGGACCATCGAAAGGCGATTATTGTCCCAGCCCACAACGGATCGCCGGGGTGTCGCGCCGGATTGGAGGCGGACGACGAGGGCTTGTATTTCGACGAGGACGGGACGGGTACCTTCCATTGCGGGGAAGATGACCGAGCCCGCGACGGATTCTTCTCGGTTTGTGAGAAAGAGCAGGCTTGGGTTGCGGACTTCCTCTAGACCCTTGTCGCCCATCGAGAACACGCCTACTTCGTCGGTACCGCCGAACCGATTTTTGACCGCGCGGAGCATACGGTATTGATGACTGCGATCGCCTTCGAAGGAGAGGACGGTGTCGACCATATGTTCAAGCACGCGAGGGCCGGCGATGTTCCCGTCTTTGGTGACATGGCCGACCAGGATCAGCGCGGTTCCGCTGTTCTTTGCAAAGCTGATCAGCTCGTTCGAACAGGCGCGAACCTGACTTACGGTGCCTGGACTGCCTTCCATAAGGTCGGAATGCATGGTCTGAATCGAGTCGACGATGAGGATCTCTGGTGCGAGGTCTTTCATCGTGGTCAGAATATCGCGGACCGAGGTGCTTGATGCGAGTTCGACCGGCGCATCCCCGAGGCCAAGACGCTGAGCGCGCAGACGAACTTGATTATCTGACTCTTCACCTGAGATGTAGGCGACGCGTCGGCCGTCTCGAGCAAGGGCCGCGACAGCCTGGATGAGTAAGGTCGATTTTCCGATGCCTGGTTCGCCGCCGATCAAGGTAGCGGAACCAACAACGATCCCTCCTCCCAGGACATTGTCGAGTTCAGCGATGCCACTCGACATGCGGGGTGGGAGCTCGACGGGAGCGTTGAGCGCCTTCATTTTGAGTTTGGCGCCGCCGCTAGCAAGGCTGTGTTTCGCGGAGAATGTGGTCGAAGCAGCGGTCGCCTCTTCGGAGATGCTATTCCATTCTCCGCAGTCGGAGCACTGGCCGGACCAACGCGGGCTCGCGGCGCCGCAATTCGAGCAGACAAAGCGTTTCTGTGTTTTTGCCAATTTCTTCACCACTAAACTTGTGAGGCGAAGATATTCGCAGTCGGAATCGTTAGATCCGTCCGTTTATGTTTTGGGTTGCAGCCGGTGTCATCCGGCGAACGGACTATTGCGTTCGATGGGGCAGGTACTGGATAGCCGGCGTGAAGTCGCTGATGTTGGGATCGGCATCCACAACGGTATTCTTCTCGCTGAGGGCGATCAGGCGCTTGCGAGTGGCGATGTTCAGCCGTCGGTTGAGAAGTGACCGGGCAGAAGAGTTGAGCGGGTTCACTGGTCCATCGTGGGGAGCTGGTTTTCGGCTTAGGCCAAGTGCCTCGCTGTATAGCATCCCCTTCTTTCCAGGCCTGCAACGGATTGCTTCCGGTTTCGTTGCAAGGAATTGCGCCGACCATGAAATTTTTGTGATAGTGCATCACTGTTCGTCGATTTCGACGTCCGCCTCCTCGGCGGAAGATTCGTCGATGGATCGACGGCTGAGTTCTCGATAGTCGAGGGAATCGGACTTTGGCTTTTTACTCTCGACGGGACTGGCGGGCGAGCGCTTTTTGGTTTGGCGCACCTTTCCATCTTCATCGATGTCGAGGCGAGTGAGATTCATTGACTCGCGGTTCTCGGGCGAAAGCTGGAGTGAATAGCTGGGAATGGAAACCTGCCGCTGGGCTTGCTGCCAGGGCATTTGGACCGGCGAACCTGCAATGTCGATCCGATATTGCCCCGCAGGAAGACGGATCACGGATTGTTTGGCGGCTTGCACGTAAAGCGTGGCTGCATGCCGGTATGTTCGTCCGTCGGGTGCGAGGAACGAAATTCGGAGATTTCTTGTCAGGCTTTCATTTCGAACGTCGATCCCGATCGGGATTTCGTTTGGCCGCAATGAAATCGACCATTCGATGTGGTTGTTTTCTGGATACCATTGCGGATTTTCAGCCGGCAGTGGCTGAGGATCGCTTGCGGCGATCTCTGTATGTTGGATGGCGCGATGGCTGTTGCTCGTTCGCGCGTGAAAATCGTTGAGCACTTCGGCTGTTCCATCGCCGGCGATACCGGCGACGATTCCTGCGATCATGGCGATCGTCGAAAAGACGATCGTCTCGGCAAGATTGCGTTTGCTTCGGTCGTAGGGCTGAAGGCAGTCTTCTTCTGCTTCGTCGTCGTCGATATCGTGGTAATCGATCTCATCATGATTTGTCATGTGAGCACCAGGAGATCGAGCGTTATTCCGAGCAGGCCCATCATGACGATGAGCGTCATGCCGATACGAAGCAGGCTCGTGCTAAGAGCCTCCGGCAGGTCTTTTCGGATCGCCCCTTCAATGGCGTAAATCATCAGGTGACCGCCATCGAGGCCTGGGACCGGCAGAAGGTTCATGATGCCGACGGCGATCGAAAGGAGCGCCATGAGGTAAAGGAACGGGAGCAGGCCCATGGTAAGGGTATGGGCTGTCATTTTTGCGATCCGGATAGGGCCGGAAAGCTCATAAATGGCTCGTTCGCCTTTGATGATCTGGTTCAGGGTGACGATCTGCGCATAGACGGTGAAGGCTCCATCGGACACGCCCTTCGTAAATGCGGCCGAGATCGTCGGAGCGCGCTCGAAAGACTGGGGCATCTCGATACCGAGGAATCCGATTTTTGTGGCATTGCCTATGTCGTCTTCGACATTTTTTGAGCTTAGAAGAACCGAGATCTGCAGAGGTTCATCGTTCCGGATGATGCTGACATCGATGGTTTGATCCGGACGGATCATGATGTTTTGCCGCACGTCGGCCGCTAGGACGATGTTCTTGCCGTTCAGCGAGGCAATGACGTCTCCATTTTGAAATCCGGCGGTGGCGGCAGGACTTTGAGGAATGACTGCGGTGACCACGGGGCGGCCGGCTGGATACCCATAGGCGTAGGCAATGAGAGCAAAGATCAACGCCGCGAGGAGGAGGTTGATTCCTGGACCTGCACCGACGACGATCGCGCGCTGCCATCGCGGGAGCGAATTGAGAGTCTTCCGGCCGGGCTCTGGAGGTTGGTTATCGTCTCCAGGGAATTTGACATAGCCACCGATGAGGAAGGGCGCGATACGCCACTCGGTTCCCTTTCGATCTGTCCAGCCGAAGATCTTTTTGCCGAAGCCGATCGAAAAGTGTGTTGCGATCAGTCCGCACGATCTGGCGGCCTGATAATGCCCATATTCGTGAATCATGACGATGATCGAAATCATGAGAATGAACGCAAAGATTGTGAAGGCGATGTCGATCATATGGTCCATTTCATGGGAAGGTGGGCAGCGCACGATGCGAGACGATTGCGACAGACGGTGTCGAGCCGAATATCGGGAAGATGATCGAATTGCTGGAGTTCGATCTGGATCACTTCGTCGAGCGCGATCGCTGCTGCGGCCTCGATTTCATGTTCGTCGAGGAAGATTTCATCGCCGTCATGCTGGATACAGCAGACGTTGCGATCCACGATGGGATGCGTTTCGAAGCGGAGTCTTTTTAGCACGCGCATCATCGAAGCCCACGCAGCAGAGGCGTTAGGATCGATGATGGCGGGCTCGAGGCGAAGCACGGATATTATGCAGCCTGTTTCGCCGTGGCTTCGGCCAGCATATTGCGGAGGCGAAGATTTTCGAGCTCTCGATCGAAGGCGCCCGATTCAATGAAATTCTGGACCTGACCTTGAACCGTGTCGACGAAAGCTTCGGCTTCACCCTCGGATGGATTTCCTTGCAGAAGGGGTGTGATGTCGACGTTGACGTTCTGGTCGACGGTTTTTGTGTCGACATTAGCAAGGCGAACCCGGATGTTCGGATTGCTGGTCTGCATGATGAGATTTGTGCCATCGCGAATGAGAATGATGTCGAGGGTCGTTACGTCGGTCATGTGGGTTTTCCTTATGTTGGTGCTTGGAAGAGATCAGACGGATGATTTTTTGATCGGCATGACGTCGTCGATCATGAACTGCATGCTGGTCATTCCTCGGAAGGTGTTGAGTTCGGCCTGACCGGCGACGAGGAGCTTTTCTCCTGACGTCAGAAGTTCGCTGAGACCGGTATCGACTGCACGGAAGGCCATCGCGTCGATTGTTCCGTTGTCATCGACGAGCTGCATCTTGAGATGGCCGCCGTTCAGTTCTTTGATACTGGCGATCTTGCAGGGGCCGAGAACGAAACGGGGCTTTGGCCATCCTTGCCCATAAGGACCCATTTGCTCGATTTCTTCGACGAAGCCTGGTGTAAGGTCGCTGGTGTAGACGATGGAATCGAACATGGTGGCGTTTTCGAGCCGGGCTTTCTCCGTTTCGGCACCGATGGTCTGATTCATAAAATCCCGGAAATCGTCAATTTTCTGAGGATCGATGGTGAGGCCGCATGCCATGACGTGGCCGCCACCGGCTATGAGCTTTTGTGCCTGGACGGCCGACATGACGGCGTGGCCCAGGTCAACGCCGGAAATGGATCGCCCGGATCCTTTGCCGACGCCGTTTTCGTCAATTCCGATAACGATCGTCGGCCGGTTGTAGGTTTCCTTCAGCCGGCCGGCCACGATGCCAATGACACCGTGGTGCCAACCTTCGTTGGCGACGATGATTATGTCGTCACTTGAATTTACCTGGTCGACGGCCTCGAGAAACACTGCATTCTCTATGTCTCGACGCTCATGGTTGAGCTTGTTTAGTTCGGCGGCAATTTCAGCGCAAAACGCTGGATCATCCGAGGCGAGTAGGTCGGCGCCAAGGCGAGCTTTGCCAATGCGGCCGCCTGCGTTGATGCGTGGCCCGAGATGAAACCCAAGGGCGGTCGCCGTGGCACCATCTTTGACTCCGGCAACAGTCGCTAGAGCCTGCAGGCCGGCGTTCTCGCGGCGATTGAGCTGTTTCAATCCAAGTGAAACGAACGATCGATTGAGCCCCGTGAGTTTCATCACGTCGCAGACAGTACCGAGAGCGACGAGGTCGAGGAGGGTCGCGAGACGTGGTTGCGGCGCGTCCTCATACCAACCTGCCTGACGCAGCTCACGATTGACGGCAGTGACAAGCATGAAAGCGAGGCCGGCGGTGCATAGGTTTCTGAGCTTTTGCCCCTCTTCTGTCTCGTCATGTCGATGCGGGTTCACGATCGCGTGCGCGGCCGGGAGCGTGTCCGACGGCTGGTGATGATCGATTACGATCACATCGGTTCCGAATCCTTGGGCGGAATGGATCGTGTCATGATTTTGGGTGCCGCAATCGAGCAATACGATCAGATCGGGAAATTCGGCCAATGCGCTTTCACAGTTTGGCTGACCGAAGCCGTAGCCATTATCCCTGTCTGGAACATGGGTGATGACATGGCGTGCTCGGGCCATCTTCAGAAACTTTTGAACGATGGCCGTCGACGTCGCGCCGTCTACATCATAATCGCCAAATATAAGAATGGTCTGGTTTTCGCGGATGGCAGCCGCGAGCCTTGTGGCTGCGGCGTGCATGTCGATCAGGATAGAGGGATCGGGCATGTGTACGCTGAGCGAAGGGTTGAGAAGTCCCGGGAGCATGTCCGAGCCGCATCCGCGTGCAAATGCGATCTCGCCTTGAATGCGCGTTGGACCGTCAATGGTGTTGTGGTGGATATATTCGGTCGTGTCGCGCAGCAGCCAGCGCCGTCCGAGAGCGGACGTGGATGTTTCAAGATAGGATGCTGCAGCCTTCACAAATATCTTCCTGAATTTTCTTCTTCACCTGATATCTTGGGTTTGACAAGAGGCAGATTACCCCCCATCGATATTTTTGAAATAGGGGGCAATATGATCCAGATTGGCGGCATTCTTTCGGGCTTTTCTCTGTTCGCGCTATTTACATGGCTGCCGATCTGGCGGCTCGCGAATGAGATGAGCGCCGAGGGCATTTTTCGCTATTTTGTTGTCGTGATGATGCTGGTTTTCGGCGTTTTTATGATCTCTGGCGGGAAAAATGGATTCTCATTGATCCGGTTTACGCCGGCGTTTTTAGCAGGGTGCTTGATCTCTTTTGGCTATGCCAATGGACTCTGGTGGATCGCGGCGGCCGGTGCTGTCCTCTTCGGCGTATTTTGGATATTTCTGGGAGAATAGCCCAGACCACGGATGCGGCGTTAACTGCCGCCTGCTTGGGTCACTCGGGCAAATCCACCTTGATTGGTCGTCGTGGTCGGCGCCTGTTGAGCGTCGGTGTCAGAAGCAATGCGATTGCCCCAGTCTTGGGGGCGGATTGACTGGAATGCGGATGCGCGCGGATCAGCTGACGTTGTGATGTCTCCGATCACTTCTCCGGGAGCGACAAGATCAATCGTTCCGCGAACGCGTTGCCGGGGTTGTGGCACGTCGAAAGGCTCGGGCCCTTCGATTGCAACGATGGGGCCTCCTTGCGCCGAAGGATTGGAATCGAGCGGAGAACCGATTGGGATTGATCCGTGCGTAGGCGCAGCATGTGAAGCCGTTCCGGCCGAGTTTGTGCCGCCGGCGCCTATGATAGGAACGCCGCCAATGGAGGGAGCCGACGCGTGTCTCGACGCATATTGTGTGCGAGGCTGCGGCGCTGCCCCCTGGTTATATCCGGAAATTGAAATCGGCTGTGTATCGATTTTTCGTGTCGCATTCGAGGCGACCGACGAACCTTTTGGGGTGGCGCCGCAGTTTATGAATCCGTCGGTTGCGGCGTTGATCCGAAGATAGTTGTTCCAGACCTTGCAGCCGTACCATTGGCGCCGGCTCGCGCTAAGCTTGTTGTGGTAATCCATCACGCCCTCGCGCCACGAGCCGCGATCGATGGCCAACTTGATCAAATAGCTTGCGCCATAATCGACGTTGGTTGGGGAGTGGAGCAGGTCGGTCAGCCGAGCGAATTTCTGGCCGTGGTATTTGAGGTTGATCTGCATGCAGCCGACGTCGATCGACCGTACGCCTTTGCTCCAGTTGTTTGAAATCACCTGCGCCATGTCTTCGAGATCGCGAGCATGATAGGTTTTGCCTGCGATATTCATCGCATGGGGATTGGGAACCCCGTTGACGCCGGATTCGGTGACAGCGATCGCCATCAGCAGGCCGCGCGGAATTTGGCGCTTGGCTTCGGTGCTGGCGATCAATTGTGGACAGCTGATGCCGTCCTGAGCCTGCGCGGTCGCAGGGATGGCGGATATTGCGGACGTGACCATGGTGGCCAGAAGGAATTTTCTTGGCATGCTGCCCCCAGCAGGAAGTTTGTGGATTTATCCGAACGCACGAATACGCGATAGGAGGCCCGTTTGTCTAGAAGTTCCGTCGAGCGTGCTGATTGCTCTGGCGAGGGCCTTTTTCGTTCCAACGATCACGCACAGCTTTTTGGCGCGGGTTATCGCGGTGTAGAGGAGATTTCGCTTGAGCATCATGTAGTGGCTGGTTGTCATTGGAATCACGACGACGTCATACTCCGAACCCTGGCTCTTATGGATCGTCATCGCATAGGCAAGATCGAGATTGTTCCAGTAGGATCGATCGAGGACGATGTCTTTCTTGCCAAATTGGATGAGAAGTGAAGCGTTGTTTTCGTTGTCGATCTCGTAGTCAACCACGGTGCCGACATCACCGTTGAAAACGTTGAGCTCATAATTCGTCTTCATGCAGATGACGCGATCGCCAATGCGAAGCTGATGGCCGTTTTTGATGATCACGCGGTCGTTGTCGTTCCCGCCGATCTTGATAGGCGGGTTTGGGTTCAGGGCATCCTGCAATCGAGCATTGAGCGCGTGAACGCCGACGAGCGAGTTTTTCCCGGGCGATAGAAGCTGGATTTGATGCTGGGGCGCTCCCGAGAATTTCGGGAGAGTTTCTGCGATCATTTGCGTGATGCGCGCCGCCGTCGGTTCCGGGTCCTTGATTTCGATAAAGACGAGATCCGATTTCCCGGGGCTGCCGAATTCTGGCGTTTTGCCTTCGCGAATGCGGGCCGCCCCGATCGCAATGTCAGAGCCTTCGCCGGTGCGATATACCTTCGAGAAGCGCGTGACGTGGCAGATTTCGGATTCAATGATGTCGTTCAGAACGCGGCCGGCGTCGACAGACGGCAGCTGGTCTACGTCACCGACAAGGATGAGTTGGGATTCACCGATCGCGCGTAGGAGTGCATTCCCGATGCGGGTATCGACCATGGAAAATTCGTCGGCGATGATGAGATCATATGGAAGCGGGTTGTTCTCATTATGAAGGAATCCCCGCTCCACGGGATCGAAGCTTAGCGCCATGTGGATCGTGCTGGCTTCATGGCCCGTACTTTCGGACATGCGATCAGCGGCTTTGCCGGTCGGCGCCACAAGAAGGATCCGAGGCATGCGTCCTTCTTCGCGGGATAGTTTTTTGAAGACGTCGATGATGGCGGTGATTGTTCGGGTTTTCCCGGTCCCTGGCCCGCCGGTAGTCACCGACATGGGGTCGGTAATCCCATGAGTGACCGCTTCGAACTGGAGATCATTGAGTCCGTGCGCTTCTTTGGCTTTCGCGAGAAATTGCATGGTTCGGACAGGGCTAAAGGTGTTCAGCTTCGCCCGGGACAAGCGGATGATGTTTTGCGCGAGCTTGGCCTCGGTATGGGCGACCGAGGGCCGTTGGATCAGATTGTTGGGGGATTTTAGAAGAGAGCCGTTGCTGAGTTCTTCATCGAGAATGGCGGCTATTGCCTTCCTGTTTCCGAACGTCAGAGCTTCGCAGGTTTTATCCAGAAGCTGGGCGTGGCTGAGGCCGGTATGTCCCTCTTGCTGCCCTAACTCGAGGGCATATTGGATACCACTGGCCAGCCGTTTCGGCGAATCTGGACGAAATGTGCCCGCACGCTGAGCGAGTGAGTCAGCCGTAAGGAACCCCACCCCCTCGATTTCTTTAGAGAGCCGATAGGGGTCGGTTTGCAACACAGACTCGAAGTTCGGAATTTTCTCGATGATCTTTTTTCGGATCTCAGGACCAACTCCGAGCTCTGCGAGCGTGGCGTGAGCCGTGTGCTCGGGCATTTTTTCGGCCCAAGCGAGGAGAAGTGCTTTGGCTTTCTTTTCGCCGATCAGCGTAGCAACCATTTCGCCCGGGTCGCCGCGATTGAGAATTGAGATCATATCGGGCCCGAGGTGATCGGCGATTTTTTGGGCAAGCTTTGGGCCGATTCCTTTGAAGTCCTTGCCTGCAAGGACCTTGGCGACGCCGGCCGCGCTCGTCGGCATGCGCTTCAGGACATCTTTCGCCTGAAACTGCCTACCGAAGCGCTTGTGGTGAATGACCTTGCCGAATATTTTGACCTGGTCATTCTTATTGAGCGGCTGGAGGTTGTCATATTGGCGGACGGTTTCAAGGCTCTTGTCATCGAGCTGGATCTCGAACACACGCATATTGCCGTCCGGGGATTCGAACCGGATGCTTGTAACCTTACCTTCGATCGACGCTTCATGGCCGGCTGCAAGGGGTAGCGGCAAGGCGGGGGCAAGCCCGTTCATCTATCACTCCTGCGAAATGGCGCGTCGGACGTCGCCACATTTCTTCAAATTCCATGGTTCTCCCCATCGTCTGATGGGAAAATGTGCTGATCCTGCGTTTATCGCGGGGCTCAAAAACTCGTTGACGTCCTCGGCAGTAGATGTTCTACGTTCTATCTACATAGTTCCACAATTATCCAAAAATGTCGCTGACAAAGTTGGTTTTTGGCCGTAAAACAGGCCATTCCTTGATGAACGATAGGGGGTAAATATGCCTGATGGTGCTGGCGTTCCCATGGGGGAAGCAAATTCGATGGAAGTTATCCGGACAAATCCGAATTCGGTGATGTCGATTGCGGAGCAGCAGCGACTGGAGCGGATCCAGGCGAAGGACCATGATTATTATACGGTTTGGCTGGTCAATGATGCAACGCATCTTCTGGTCCGTGTCCGGACCTTACGTTGGGTTCTGGACGCAGAACGCAATCCTGTTTTCGATGAAAATGGGGCGAAGGTGAAGCGCGATGAGTTCGAAGTCGCCCTCGATGTGTGGGCAGCTTATGGGGCCGACGATCATACGTTCCTTAACCTTGAGGTTGGGAGCTGCGTCAAGGTGACCGCTGATATGCTCGCGACGGAAATCGAAATGGGGAATATCAAGGTCGAGGCATAAGCCCATGTTCAAAGGCTATGGGGGGATTGCCATTTTGGCGATCCTGTATTTCATTGCGGCAAAGATCGGCGATACGTTTTCGCAAACACTGACCGTTTTCTCGATCATGGTGTGGGCGATCGCGGCAGCGCTTTTTGTCTATCTAATTTTGTTTCGCGGGGTGAAGTTTACGCCCTTTGGCATGGGGAAACCGGCACCGGATCAGAATTTCGAGATTGATGATGTCGGCGATGCGACTGTCGATGATGTCGACCTGGTTCAGAAGAGCGATGACGAGAATTCACGCTCGATGCCTTCGTGATTGAATAGTGAGGGTTTTGTGAAGCGTCTGGTTCTTCATTTGCTGATCTTGTTCAGCGCATTTTTCGCGTTTTCGGATATGGCGCTGGCTCAACAGTCTCCTCCGCCGGATCCGCCATCAGATGGGGGCTGGTCTTGGTTGCCAGGTGGTGACAATGACGAAGATGCCAGGAAGAGTCTAGAATCGTGGCAGCAGACGTTCAGCATGCCGTCTGCATGTTGGGGTTGTGAGCTGTTTTCGACGATGGCTCGAGTTACGCTGGGGTTCGGTTCCATTGGCGAAGAGCTGTTCGCTGGACCGGCGATCGCGGCCATGAATTCATTTATGGGGCTTTGGGTCGTTTTTCAGCTTTATTTGCTTCTGAGCCCTTCGAATGCGAACGGAGCATCGCAAACGATTGACACCATTTTTCAGCGTTTGGTGCTGATGATCATCATCCTGTGGATCCTGCGTCAGGGATCCTTCTCATATATCATGGAAGGATATATTTTCCCTATCATCGGAGGAATAATGCAATCCGCTGTGCAACTTATTCCTGGTGGCGGAGGCGGCGGCTGTTCCGGTGGAGGCGGTGGAGGTCAGGCTGCTGACGCGTTGATTTCGGCAGGGAATGGATTGATGTGTGCAATGCATATCGAGATGGGTCGAGGCATGGGCATGGGTGCCTTTTTGATGGATGATGCTGATTTCAGCATGATTCCTCCCCGGATCGAAATTTTTCAGATGCTGGGTGGCATGATCATGTTTTTGGCATTCTTGGCTATGTTGATCATGCTGCCATTTCGTTTGTTTGACGCGTTGATCCGGTTGACCGTTGTCTCGGTTGTTTTGCCTCTCGTGGTGTTCGCCTATCAGTTCAAGCCGACACGAGGAGTAGTGAAACAAGCGACGACGTCTGTGCTGGCGGCGGGTCTCACCTTCTTCTTTACCGCGCTTGCCGTGGCAGTTTCGGTAACGCTCCTGAATGAAGTGACATCGCCAGTTTTGAACTCGATTTCCTCGAGTTCTGACGCAGATGGGTTTGTTGGTCCGCTGGATGGCAGTCAGTTCATGATTTTGATCGCATCGGCGATCGGCATGGCAGCTTTCATCAAGCAGGCGGGGACGATCGCTGCTGAGTTTGCTGGCTTCCAGGGCTCGATGGGCAACGTTGGCGGGGCAGGTTCTGCTGCTGTTGGCGGCGCTATGGTTGCTGGTGGCGGCGTCATCGGCTTGGCTGGCGGCCGGGCTGGCATGAAGATTGGGCAGGCGGCCGGCGGCGCATTGGGACGCGCCGGAGGCGCTGCTGCGGGGAAGGCTCGAGGAAGTGGTGCAGCCAGTGCGGGGCAAGCAGAAATGTCCCGCTGATAAGCGTTGCTTCGACGAAACAAAAAGGCCCCGTCAGAATGTTCTGGCGGGGTCTTTTTGTTGTTCAAGGTTCGTTTCGCTGGTTGCGTCGGAGCTCGGCAACCTCGGCTGAAATGATTCCGGCTTTGCATTGGCGGACTCCGGGTCCGTCGATGCTGAGGATTTTCGTGCCTGGATGGTGAGGATTAAGCACGGTGACCTTCCGATCTTTGATCGGCGCGGTGCTCACTTTTTCAGATTTCAACTCGATTGGCTCCGTTCTTTGGCGATTGTAGATGGGTTCCGTAGTTTAGAACGGACAATCACCGCCGGCGCCGAGGAGGATGTCCCCGTCGGCATGTTCTATGAACTCTTTCGGACGTTCGATCATCCCAAGGTCCGCGAGAAATAGCGAAGGGAGCGAGTCTTTGTTGAAGCGCATGGCTGCACGGCTGATCGCAAGCTTTTTCCGGGCTCGCGTGATGGCAACATAGCCAAGGCGACGCTCTTCTTCGAGATCGCCTTCGCCTCCGAGGGCTTGGTTCGAGGGGAGAACGCCTTGTTCCCATGCGGGGAGATAGACGTTGAAGAATTCCAAGCCTTTGGCTGCGTGAATGGTCCCGATCCATACGCCTTTGCCCTGGTCACGCCGAGTGTCTTCAGAGAGGCCGAGGTGATCGAGGAACTCGGAGAGATTCTTGCCCTTGGCGATGTTGACTAGGTCGTCGATGTTAGACAGCCGGGTGCTGAGGGCCTCGACGGCATCTTTGTCGCCATTGTGTTTGGCTTCGGAAAGATCGGCTCGGATCGAGGCCAAATATCCCGTGTCGTTGATGATGCGCTCCACGATGATATCGGCCGACGCGCCATGGACCGCGTCCGACGCGATTTCGGATACCACGCGGCAGAAATCGAGGACCGGTTCGCGAGCCGGCTGCGGCATGATTCCGCCGTAGGCCATGCGCCTGGCTGCATCGCTGATGTCGGTGCGCATTTTTTTGGCGGCCGTGTCGATATCTTCGAGCAGGCCTGGCCCTACATTACGCTTCTGGGACGTGATTGCGCGTTCGAAGGCCATGCGATCGTGCGCGTTGGCGATCAGGCGGAGATAGGCCGAGATGTCCTTGATCTCCGCTCGATCCTGGAATTTCTTCCCACCAGAGAGCGTGTAGCGAATGCCTTTCTGGTTCAGCGCTTGTTCGACGAAGTTGAGCGCGTGACTGGCACGAACGAGCACTGCGATTTCCTCGCGGGGGCAACCGGCGGCAATGTCTTCTGCGATCTGGTCGACGACCCACATCGCCTCGTCATAGGCGGTCTCGAAGGAGTGATGGGTTATGACCTCCCCTTCGTCCTCATAGGTGTAAAGCTCCTTGCCGAGCCGGTTCTTATTGTTCCGGATCAGCAGGTTTGCCGTATCGAGGATATTTTGCGTGGAGCGGAAATTCTGTTCGAGGCGAACCGAATGGGCGTCCCAGCGCTTTTCGAATTCGAGGATGTTTTCGATCTGGGCATGGCGCCAGGTATAGACAAGCTGGTCCTCGTCGCCGACGACGGTGATGTTTGAATTATCGCCGAGGATTTTGCGGAGAAGCGCTTCCTGCCGCCCGTCCGTGTCCTGATATTCGTCGACGAGCACATATTTGAAGCGGCGCTGTATCTCGCTGAGGACATAGTCCGAGAGCTCGAGAAGCTGGTTCATCTCGGTGATGAGATCCGAGAAGTCCTTCACGTTGTCGTCGGCTTTGCGCTGCTGATAATCCCACGCGATGCGGGTCATTTGCTGATCGAGCTCGCGCTCGACCGTGACGGGATTCCGCCCGGAGGCGAACATCATGTCATGTGCGTCTTCGACGGCGTTGAGCTCATCCTTGTCGGGTGGCTTGTTATAGCGATCCTTCCAGCAGACACGCATCAATTTGCGGGTGTCGTCGGAATCGAGAATGGTCCAATCGGTTTTCCAGCCGACCTCGCCGCCATATTCTCGGAGCATTTTCGCGCAAAAGGCATGAAAGGTGGTAGCCGTGACGGCCACAGCGTCGAGATCGAGCATTTTGGCAATGCGGGTCGCCATTTCCTTCGCGGCTTTGTTGGTGAAGGTGAGGGCGAGAATTTCGCTGGGCGGCGCCATGCCGGCCGTTACCAGGAGCGCAATGCGGACAGTGAGCACGCGAGTTTTGCCCGTTCCGGCGCCGGCGAGCACCAGGAGCGGTTTTTCGTCATATGTTGCCGCTTCAAACTGGGAGGGTGTCATACCCTCAACCAGTTTGACCAGGCGCTGCTGATTGTTTGTCGGGTGTGGAGCGTTTAGCGCTGCGTCGACGCGCTGAGATAGCGATCCGTCGTAGATATGCTCGTCATATCGAGTGTCATCGCCCCATGACTCGAAGCCGTCATTGTAGTCGTATCGATCGAGCATGGCGCCTTTGAACCTTTATTCCCATGAAATGGGCCCCGCCGGGTGACACAAACCGACGAGGCCCGACCAGGAGACTTTCTTCATGCCCATTCAGGCATATTTTCTCCCACTCCGTCATTCAGGCTGACCATTCGGTCAGACTTCTTCATTCTGCTGCGACGCCGGCCGCTGCGAAGAGTTCTGCAGCGACGTCGTTGACGGGGGCGCCCTGTTCGATGCTCTTGGCCTTTTTGCGGTTGTCGAAGCTCGACCAGACGGTGTTCCAGTCACCGCGCGTAGCGCCCTTGCTGTACTCGGTTGCGCGCGTTTCGAAGAAGTTGGCATGCTCGACGCCGTTCAGCAGTGGAGTCAGCCACGGAAGCGGGTGCTCGTCGACCATATAGACCGGCTGCAGACCGAGCTGACGAAGGCGCCAGTCGGCGATGTAGCGGATGTAGCGCTTGATCTCCTTCGGCGTCATGCCGGGGACGGGGCCCTGTTCGAACGCGAGGTCGATGAACGCATCCTCGAGCCGCACCGTCTTCTGACAGCAGTCGATGATGTCTTCCTTGACGGCTTTGGTCAGACAGTCCCGCTCTTTGGCGAAGGTGTGAAAGAGCTTGATGATGCCCTCGCAGTGGAGGCTTTCATCGCGCACTGACCAGCTGACGATCTGACCCATGCCCTTCATCTTGTTGAAGCGCGGGAAGTTCATCAGCATTGCGAAGCTGGCGAAGAGCTGGAGGCCCTCGGTAAAGCCGCCGAACATCGCGAGGGTGCGGGCGATATCCTCGTCGCTGTCGACGCCGAAGGTGCCGAGATAATCGTGCTTGGCGCGCATCTCGTCATATTCGAGGAACATGCCGTACTCGCTTTCGGGCATGCCGATTGTGTCGAGGAGGTGCGAATAGGCAGCGATGTGGACCGTCTCCATGTTGCTGAATGCGGTCAGCATCATCTTGATCTCGGTCGGCTTGAATACGCGGCCGTATTTGTCGTGATAGCAATCCTGCACCTCGACGTCGGCCTGGGTGAAGAAGCGGAAAATCTGCGTCAGCAGGTTGCGCTCGTGATCGCTTATCTTCTGCGCCCAATCGCGGCAATCTTCGCCCAGCGGCACTTCCTCGGGCACCCAGTGGATCTGCTGCTGGCGCTTCCAGAAATCGTACGCCCACGGGTACTGAAACGGTTTATATGTTTTGCGGGCTTCAAGAAGGGACATGTGGGACTCCAGTATAATGCAATAAAAACAACGAGTTAGCGCCCACCTACTGGCACGCGATGCATTCGTCGTAGTCAGTTGATTCAGTATTCAGCTCGAAACGCGCGGCTTCACTTGTGTTGTCTGCTTCAACGCCACCTGCAAAACCTGCGCGCTGTAGTGCTTTGGAACGCAGATAGTAGAGCGACTTGATGCCGAGTTCCCAAGCGCGGTAGTGCAGCATCATGAGGTCCCATTTCTCGACGTCGGCCGGGATGAAGAGGTTCAGCGACGCGGCCTGGTCGATATAGGGTGTGCGGTCGGCGGCGAGCTCGAGCAGCCAGCGCTGATCGATTTCGAAGCTGGTCTTGTAGCAATCGCGCTCATCGTCGGTGAGAAAATCCAGATGCTGGACGCTGCCGCCGCGCTCGAGGATCGAGTTCCAGATGGTCGCGTTGTTCATCGACTTGGTTTCGAGGAGCGCCTCGAGATGGCGATTGCGAACCGAGAAGCTGCCCGAGAGCGTTTTGTGCGTGTAGATGTTCGCCGGGATCGGCTCGATGCACGCGCTGGTGCCGCCGCAGATGATGCTGATCGACGCGGTCGGCGCGATCGCCATCTTGCAGCTGAAGCGCTCCATCACGCCTTGATCGGCGGCGTCGGGGCAGGGGCCGCGCTCGTTGGCGAGCAGCATCGAGGCAGCGTCTACCTGCGCGCGAATGTGCTTGAAGACGCGCATGTTGGAAGATTTTGCCATGGCGCCCTCGAACGGCAGGCCGCGCGCCTGCAGGAAGCTGTGGAAGCCCATGACGCCGAGGCCGACCGAGCGTTCACGCGATGCGCTGTACTTGGCTCGAGCCATTTCGGGTGGAGCGCGGTCGATATAGTCCTGGAGGACATTGTCGAGCATGCGCATGACATCCTCGATGAAGCGCTTGTCGCCGTTCCACTCGTCCCAGGTTTCGAGATTGAGGGATGAGAGACAGCACACTGCGGTGCGATCGTTGCCGAGATGGTCGCGGCCCGTCGGCAGCGTGATTTCCGAGCAAAGGTTCGAAGTGGTGACCTTGAGCCCCAAGTCGCGATGATGCTTGGGCATCGTGCGGTTCACCTGGTCGATGAACACGATATAAGGCTCGCCCGTCGCCAGGCGTGTTTCGACGAGCTTCTGGAACAGGCTGCGAGCGTGGACGCTGCCGCGAACGCTGCCATCCTTTGGTGATTTCAGATCGAAATCCCTGTCGTCGCGCACCGCTTCCATGAATTCGTCCGTCAGAAGGACGCCGTGATGGAGATTCAATGCCTTGCGATTGAAGTCGCCCGAGGGCTTTCGCACTTCGAGAAATTCTTCGATCTCGGGATGCGAGACGTCGAGATAGCAAGCGGCTGATCCTCGACGAAGGCTGCCCTGCGAGATTGCGAGGGTGAGGCTGTCCATGACGCGGACGAAGGGGATGATGCCGCTGGTCTTGCCGTTGAGGCCGACAGGTTCGCCGATCGCTCGGACGGCGCCCCAATAGGTGCCGATGCCGCCGCCGCGCGAAGCGAGCCAGACGTTCTCATTCCAGGTTGCAACGATGCCCTCGAGGCTGTCGTCGACCGAGTTCAGATAGCAGCTTATCGGCAGGCCGCGACCGGTGCCGCCGTTGGAAAGAACGGGAGTGGCCGGCATGAACCACAGACGCGAGATATAGTCGTAGAGGCGCTGGGCATGATCCTGATCGTCGGCATAGGCGTCGGCGACGCGCGCGAAGAGGTCCTGGTATGTTTCGCCGGGCAGCAGATAGCGATCTTCGAGCGTTTCTTTTCCGAAGTCGGTAAGCAGCGCGTCACGCGATTTGTCGGTGACGATTTCGAACCGACGAGGATGCACTTTGGCAGGCCCGGTGTCTTTGGTGGTGTCGATCGCGTCGGCTTGCGGCGACGTTTCCGTGTTCATGTCCAGTGTCATGGGGTTCTCCGATTTCTTTTTAGTAGTTCAGCGGCTGCGCGTTGGCAGGCGAAGAATCTCGGTCAGCAAAGGCAAGATTTGCCCGAACGATGGGAGTGAACGTAAGTTCGGCGATTGCGTCTCCAGGACGGACTGTCGCTGTCGATGCGCCCATGTTCGTGACAGTGAGATCGATGAATTGGCGTTCGCCGACGGCCGCCGCAGGAAGATGCTCGATGAGAACGGTCCTTGGAAGGACGCCCGTAGCGCGAATCTGGGGGATCATCCCTTCTGGAGCGTCGATCTTGAGACCGGTCGGAACGACGACGCTCTCGCCGGGATGAATGTTGAAGTCTTCGCCCAAGTCTGCACGAAGATTGACCCCATGTGCAGCGATGTGGGCATATGCCGGCAACTCGGTCTTATCGAGGAACTGGGGATTGTATGAGGCGGTAACTTCGGCCTCGATCGATGGATCTTGGCGTCCATCAACGTCATCGGAACCAAGGTTGATGAACGAAATAATGCCAAGCATAGTTTTGGCCGGGATCATGAGCGTCGCATTGGTTTCGTTGATCACGTCGACGCTGATTTGAACTTCTTCCCCGACGTCAGGAAGGAAATATTCGCCTCGTGCAACGATGGGGCCATCGAATTTTTCGAGGGCGTGCGCCATCTTACCGGCGTGCATGTCGATCAGGGCGATCGTCTTGCCGTTGCCGGTGAAGCGGACGGGGGTCGCGATACGAGCAAAGCTCTTTGGGGCAATCGTGACGGTTTTCTCGACATCGGCGAGGAGAGCGATCTGATTTTCGCCAAGCACCACATCTTCGGGATTAAATTCGAAGTTTGCTGCGCCAAGGTTGAGCTGGATCTGCATTTTTGCTGTGGCACTTTCATACTGAGGCTTTTCAAAGCCTACTTTCGACAATTCATGCGGTCGGGCTGACGCGCCCGCGCTGCCTCCCAATATCGGGAGGCGCCTTGTACAGCAGGACAATACCTTTGGTGAGGCCGGCCTTTTTTGGCTGAAGGCGGCCGAACCATGCTGAACCATTGATCTCGGTTTCGACGATCTTGAGCCCTTCCGGCCCCGATCTCAACTTTGCCGGGTAGGAAGGCTCGTTTGCCGGAGCGTCGACGATCCTGCGGCCGGGCACAAATGGCTTTACCCGGCCGCTCTCATACCAACTAATTCGGCAAACGAATGTCACGCGGCCACTTTCTCGATGCGGCCATCAACCCATGCTTCGCCGATCAGGTTTGCAAAGTCGTAGTCGACGAAATTGCCGGCGACCTTGAAGCTCTCGCCGAGATCCGTGCTGATTTCGAGCTGATGGCTTTCACCATCGGGCTGAACACGAAATGCGCGGGTATCCAGGCGAATCCCGCCGATCGTCTGCGTAACGGCTGGCTCGCCGTCGAGCGAAAATGTCCCGATCGCAAGCTTGCCGTCGACCGAAGCGGGCACGCCGTTTTCGTTCAGGATACGAGCGAAGTTCTGAAGGCCGAACGACATGGCGGCGTGACCTTCGGTAATGTCGCCGGGAACCGGACCGATTTTCATTGTGACAGGCACGCTCAGAAGGATGGAATTGATCTTGTCGCTCATTTTGATGTCCTCGATTTGGCTTTTGAAAATTCAGTTATTGGGCTCTGGCATGTGAAGGGCATGCCCATGGCCCTTCTAAAGGGTGTCCGCGCGTGTCAGACAGGCTGACGCCAACGCGAACGCTAAAGTCGCATGATTCTGGAACTCCGTAGATGTTTATAGATTTTGGGGGGAAGTTTTGCCCCCGTCAATCATTTGGTTGTGATGCGGAGGGTCGGCTTTCGTTTTTCCTTTATTCCTGGGACATTTTTGCCGTTCTTGACCGCTGCGGCGATAAGCTTCGGGCACGGAATGCAAAATTCCCTCGGGATTTGCTCCTGTGATTCGATTTCGATATCGGTCCCGATTGAGAGCGTTGCCTTGGCGCCGCCGGACGCTCTGAGCGTCAAAGTTTTCATATGTTCTTCGGTGGGAGAACGCTCTGCATTGTGATCGTCGATTGATCGCAGCATGTGGTCTGTGATTTTGGACCGAAGCAACTTCTCGAGCGGGCTGATCCCTTCGTCGATGAACTTGCAGGATGCTTTGAGCTCGGCGACGAAACTCTCCGCGTCCGCAATCATATTTTCACGGGCGCTGGCGGCTCGTTCGCTATGCGCGTCCATATGAGCCAGAAGATTTAGCCCTGAAGAAATATGATGGGCTTCGAAATCTTCGGGAAGACGCTCTTTGTTGCCTGCCAACATGGTCGCCGATGCCGTAAGGCTCTCCAGATCGGATTTGTTGGTCGTCTGAATATGGTCAGAAACGGCCGAGAGAACGTCGCGGACACTTATCTCCGGATCGGAAAAGATTCTGTCTCGAAGCGTGATCGAGTTGTGACCTAAACCCTGCATTTCCTAAATCCTTCGCGCTTTCTATAAGCGCTGGATTCCCTTCATCTTAAAAGAAAAAGGCCCGGCTGATAAACAGCCGGGCCCGATATAGGTTCGAGAGGTTTTGTCTTACCGCTCGCGACCAGCGCGCTGCGCAAGGAAGTGCGCCTGCGTGTCCGCGTCGATGTCTTCGCGGGCATTCTCGTTCACGGCCTGGAAGATCTCCTGAACGTCGGCGCGCACATTCATGCGATGCGACGTATCAAGGAACTTCATGTCGTTGAGGCGCGCCGCTGCAGCGATGTCTGCCTCATTTGCTGCGATCAGGCGAGCTTCGCCAGCTTCGATCTTGCTGATGAAGTCACCAGTGCCCTGGCCATTGGCGATATATTCCGCCGGTTCACGCCAGTTGATCTGTGCCGACATGCGACCACCGCTTTCGATGTCCGCATTCTGGACCTGTTCGCGATCTTCCAGACCAGCACGATCCGGAGCATTCATCATGCCGGCCGTCGAGCCTTCGAACACGACATAACGATCAGCGGTTTGTGCCGCCATGTCGGGAATGAAGTTCGGCTGGAATGCCATGTACCGGGTTTCGAGCATGACCTGGACGCGATCGCCGCCGGCGAGGAGACGGGCATTGGCGCTGTAGTCGCTGCCGCGATAACGAAGATCGTCGACAGTCGGGTTCTGCAGGTCCGAGGGACCGACAGCTGCGACAGGACGGTTCGCCTCCATTGCAGACTTCAGGGCGATCATTTCCATGTCGTTACCCGAACTCTTGACGACCACGACGGCCGAGCCGAGCTTACCATGCAGATCCAGCGCATTGCGGCGGTCGGCCACGTACGACGCCTCTTCACCTTCCTTGGCGTGACCCTGAAGCGGCGGCGTCGCCGTCACAAAGCCGCCACCGGCATGACCGACAGCCGAGAAAGCCTCACGGACTTTCGCGTTGCCCCAGGTGGTCGGATGACCGTCACCGACGAGCAGGATGCGCGGGCGTTCTTCCTCGGGCATTTCTGCAATGGTCTTGGCGATCTGAGCCGACGTTTCGCCCGAAAGGTGGATCGAGACGGCCCAGTTCTTCGCAGCGGCTTCAGCTGCGATCGCACGGGCTGCTTCCTGGTCAGCCGCAGCAGGCTTCCCGTTCCCGCCTACGACGAGGGCGAGCGTCGGAACATTGAGGTCGACGTCACCCATGGCATAGAGAGGGTCGGTGCGACCAGCTTCCACCAGTTGCTTCGGATAGGCATCGTTCGTGGCGGTGATCGCGTCCATTCCGGCACGATCAGCGTTGCGTTCGATTTCTTCGACACGATCCATCGCGGCGGCCCAATTATTGGGACGCGACATTTCATGGTGAAGAGCCTTGGGCAGAGCGAGTGAGGCTTCGCCAGCTTCCGCTGCCTTGAGGACATCGCCCAGCGATTCGAAGTTTTCGCCGATCTGGCGAGCACGCTCCGAGTTTACGCCCGGGAGGCTGCCGAGGACGAGCTGGCCATACTCGCTTTGGGCAAGTGCAGCGAGACCGTTCGAGAGGCTGTTCCGCGTATTGTCGACGATCGACGGGGCGTATTGCAGGCTGTGATCATAAACGGCATCGAGCGAGACGCTCTTACCGTTGCTGTCGATCGCGGCCGTCAGCTTGTCTGCATCGATAGCCTGGCGGATCAGGTTCGCCGAATGGAAGTCCTTGCCCATATCGGTAGCGATGATGGCCTGGCCGGCATAGTCGACGACAGCTTCCTGCATGATGGCGCGCGCAAGCTGAGGGCCAGCGATTTTCGGCGCCTCGAGCTGGGGCTTGCCATTGGCAGCAAGATATTCGTAAGCCTGCATGACCTCCTTGGCGTCGAGCGAATGGCCGACAGCGCCACGCTTCACGGCGAGTTCCTGGATCGCGTCATAGGTTTCGCGCGACATGGAACCACCGCCCTGGACGACGACGACGGCACCCTTGAGGTCCTTGTAAGACCATTCGCGCGAGCGAGCGATCTGCGCTTCTTCGCCGTTCTTTTCGCCCTTCATCGCGACAAGGCCGAGATCGAGTTCGGTCTTGCGTTCCGACAGCGTGACAGTGCGGCCATCGATGCCAATGGGCTTCGAATGGTCGCTCACGCGCCAAGCGGTGGCGAGGATAACCGTACGTCCGGTCTTTTCCACCATTTCGCGAGAGATCGGGTTCTTCTCGTTGTGGCTGGTGAGGACAGTCGCAGTCTTCGGCAGGTCGGTGACACGGGCGCGCAGAGCGTCCATGCCAGCTTTCGAACCCTTGTCTTCACGGAAGAAGTTCGATCCGTCGACGAGGACAGCGTTCACACCGCGTTCGGAGTGATAGAGACGACGCAGGTTGTTGCGTTCGACGCTGTCGCCGTTGCGGAGACGCTGAGCCTTCTGCTGAGCAACGTAATTGCGCTGCTCCGAGAGAGTGCCACCCTTGGTCGTGACCACGGCGCCCTGATCGGGACGGCCCGGGATATAGACCTTATTGAGCTTGCCCTGCTGCTGTGCGAGGTCAACGATCGTCGCGCGCGCAAGATCACCTTGCGACGACACGCGGCCGGCATCTTCGCCCATCTGGCGCTGGATTGTTTCGAGCTTGCGGTCAGCCGCCTGCGCTGCTGCGTTCGCATTTTTGAATGCAGCTTCGCGGGTTTCCAGTGCCTTGACGAGCTTGGGATCGGCCGAGGCATTTGCCTTGTCCATTGCGGCCTTGTTGCTCTTCCCAGCTTCGTCGAGATCGATGGCCTTCTGCACGAGCTTCTGATCGCGGCTTGCCTCCATGGCTTCACGCGCGCGCTCCAGATCATTTTCAGTCGCGCGGAGGCGTCCGCGAGCAGCAGCAACGTCGTCCATGGCAGCAGCGATGCCGCCAATTTCAAGGTCGATGGTGTTCGTGTAGGCCATGATCTGATCGGAATTCGCGACAAAGATCACTGCGTCGTGCGCGCCGTTGCCGATGAAGTGATCCGCACCGTTGTCCGGCAGCGACCAGCCGCCGAAGTCTCGGGTCGCATTCTCGCTACCCTCGAAATTGGGTTCACGACCGGCGTTGCGAAGGGCTTCCGCGCGGACAGCTTCGAGCCGCTCGCGCACGGCATCGATATCCGTATGGATGATGATGCGCATTTCCGGTTCAGCCGCCGAGCGTTCGATCAGCGTCGACGCGTGCGAGATCGCAGCTTCGTTGTTCGCAACAGCAAGGCCAATGGTGTATCGACCCTGCTGGCCGGCCGCCATCGGGACTTCCTTCATGGTTTCGAGGGCTTCGCGCGCGACTTCCGGGCCGGGATACTGACGAGTTTCGCCGGCGTAACGGATGATGGCTTCCATCGCGCGGGCTTCTTCTTCGGTCGCCATGCGAACGTCGAAACGACCCTGGCTCAGCTCAGCCTCGGGAAGGCGGATGAGCGGAGGGGTCGAGTTGACGATCTGCATGCCGACTTCGATGCGCTGCCCGGGGGTCAGGGCGATTTTATTCGCCGCGAATTCGCGCTCGTCCATCGACATATTCTCGTAGACCGAAGCGCGAGCCATGACGGTAAGCTCTTCGGCCTGTTCGAGGTCGGCCGGGTTGAAGGCCTCGCCCATCGCGGCGCTCAGCTGGTCGATCGTCGCCTGGACCTTGGAGAGATCGAGAGCGTCGTCGATTTCCCACAGCGGCTCATCGCGATCGACAGCAAGCGGGAGTTCCGCTTCGAGCTGATAGATCAGGCGTGTGAAGCTTGCGACCACGTCCGCGTCATTTTCATGATCGATGCCCGGGCTTGCGGCAAGTCGATCCATGAGATCGCGCTGCCAGGCATTGGGATCATTTTCAGCACCAACCGCCTGTTCGGTGCGGACGAAGGTTGCGGCGCGCAGCGCGTTACGGGTGATCGTATCGATGTGATCGATCACCTTGTCGGCGCCCTGGCCGAGTGCAGTCACGGAAGGAAGGAGCTTGCCGGCGATTTCCGCCTGAACGATGGCAATGTCGGCCACGATCTGCAGCTGTTCAGCCGAAAGGTCGACGTCGCTGTTCGAAAGAGCGGCTGCAGCGCGCGACTGGCGTTCCTGGAGGCGACGACGGACACGCTGACCATTGATGGTGCCCTTGTCATATTCGTTACGCAGGCGATTGAAATAATCGGGGCCGCGCTTCGGATCGCTGAGCTGGCGCTGGGCGTGCACGAGCAGGGCGCGCGCAGCCGTCGCGCCCGACGCGAACGGCGGGCGGTGATCATTGTTCAGAGGGTGCCCGTGCTGAACGGTGATCAGCGGGGTGCGATCACCCGGGATCCGCTCGCGAGTGGCGTGAGACTTAAACGAGTAGGCGGTCATAAGATATTTCCTCCATGTGACACTTCAATTGTCCCACTAAGGCGATACCTCTTGCAACAGTGTTTCCAGAAAAATCCTGAAAATTTCTCTCAAACCTTCATTTTTATTCTGCCGCCTCCTGAATTTCCCAGTTTTCGAAGCCCCACGTCAGTGGGACTCCGCTGAGACTGACCGCTTCACGGATAAGAGCGGTCGTCCATCCGTTCTTGAGATGATCTGCCATGTCATCGCCTTCGAGCATGACGTAAGGCTTCTTGATGAGAACGCCGTTCTCGGGGGTATGTGCGGTCGGGAACCGAAGCACTTTTATCGTTGCCCCGACTTTGATCAGCTCTGCTGCGACAAGTGCGAGATATTCTGCGCCCGCTGCGTCATTATCCTGACAGATAATGACAAGCCGCCCTGCAAGATGCGAATAATCGGTCAGGTGCGGAGCGCTGCCGCCGCCGACGGTTGTTGTGGGAATCCAGTTCGGGAAGAGGACTTCTCCGGCATCGGCAGCTTTCTCGCCTTCGTGCCACTGGATCGGCATATCTGGATTCTTCACGATCCGATCGAGATTATAGGGAACGCGCGGTTCGGGCATCGCGCCGACACACCATTCCCGCTTACCTTCGCGAATTCCGAAGGTATAGGGCCAGATTACCTTGTCGGCTGGCTTGTCCTCGGTCGCAGGGATATCGTAGCGTGCGACATGGCCCATCGGGCGCCCATCGGCGTTTCGATAAGTCCAGATCTTTGTTGGCTTTCCCATTCGCCGATTTCGCGATTTGCGAGCGATCGGCGGCGCGTCTTCAGGAACTGGAACGATGGGTTCGAAAGACGGTCGTACGTTTTTCACCTTATCGGTGACGACAGCGGGCTGATAGCCAGCACTCGGGCCGCCGAGCTCGCCGCGTTCGAGCCCGAGCTGACGTTCGACCGCGCTATAGACTTCGCGCTGGTCCGTGCATGTTGTGGCAAAGCATTTGAGCAGAATCCGCCCATTTTCCGTTTCGCGGATGGAAAGAGAGGGGTTTTTGTCGTTGTGGTTAGGGCATAAGGCCATATATCCTTGGCTGGTGCGTTTCGTCCGCGCGCGGCCACGGTTCAATTGATCAGCCATGCTCTGCGCACTGCGGGTGCCGGTCATGACTTGAATTCCTTCTGCTGCGTTGGTTTGGCGATATCGTTCGCCGTAAGGCTCTGAAGAGCGACGATCTGCTGTGTCTGCCGCTCGCGTTCGGAAGCGTCGATTACGGCCTGCGAAGCCTCAAGCACCCTTTTGCTCTTCAAGCTGTCAAAGCCGACTTCGGACACCAGGTGCTGCAGCGCGGAATGAACGTGCTGCGTGTCTTGGCTTTCATGGAAATCTTCGCTGTTCTCGACATGGTGAGCAACGAGGTGTCGTTCGTCGTGCGGCTTCATATAGAGTTCGTGACCGGCCGGCAGCATGGTTCGCTGCTGCACGCGTTCCGCCATTACGGCCGCATGGCGCGTTGCATCTGCAACAGCGACCGGTGAGTTCGCGAGGTATCGGATCATCCGATAAGGCTTGAACACTTCAGCGAGCGTCTCTTTGACGAGGCTATTGCGGGTGATAATAACCGCGCGGTTCCCCTGAATTTCTTCGGCGAGTCGAACCGCGAGCACTTTCATGATGCGTACGGTGTCGGTCTCAGGCTCTCCACCTCTGATGAGGACCGTCTCGGTAAGATCTGAAGCTTCGATAATTGCGCAATAGCCGCCGGCGCCCGGCCGCGAATTCATCACGACGTCGACGCGGATCAACATAGTCCCGGCTGGAATGTTGAGGTTCCAGCCGGGCGGGAAGGTGAGAAGATTGCTCATGCTGCTTTGCTATTTTTGTCCGGTGCGGCCTTCTTCATTTCGTCGCGCCGCTTGTTGACGATAAAAGCCCATCGCGCTTTGAAATCGCGTGCCGGCTCATTGTCTTTCGCTTCATAGATTGGCAGCTTTTTGATCAGCTTGTCAAAGCGGCGAATGAAATTATCGAGTTCGGCTTCGGTCGTCATGCGGTTCACACGCTGAGCCATCGTCTGGATGCAACGGATCCATTCCTGATAATTCGAGGGGGTGAGCGAGAGTTCCCACAATTCCGTTTGCTCGCTAGCGCCCGATTTATCGGTCTGCTGACCTTTATCTGCAACGGCTGGCGCCGGCTTCCGGTCGCCACGCTGAGGCTCTGGTTTTTGGGACGGAGCGGACGACTCAGGCTCGCGGTTCGCAGCTTCCTGCTTTGAATTCGAGGGCTTTGCTTCTGCCGGCTTGTCTTGGATCTTCTCCGCTGATGATTGAGCCGGGGTGGTGTCGACTGCTGGTTTTGATGTCTCTACGCCAGCGTCAGCGCCGCCAGTTTTGTTCTCGACCTGTTTCGCGTGATCGAGAATATGGACATTGCCAACCGCTGACCCTGACTTGTCATTCGCGGTCGCAAGCGCACGCTGCCTATGGGCTTCATCGATCTTCGCCTGGAAGTGTGCGATGTTGAGGGGCAATGCCTGTTTCTTGACCTTGTTGTTGATGTCGAGCCCGAATACGCGGCCGAGATTGATCGCACAGCGCTTGAGACCGTCCGTTTCAGCGGATTTGATCGCCTTGTCGAGCGCATCGGAAATGCTTTTTTCGGGGTGATTCATCCCGTCGCCGACTGTCGACGCTTCGTAGACCAGCGTTTTGTCGCTTCCATCGCGCGCATGAATGATAAGGGCAGTATGAACGCATGCGCTGATCCCGAGCCAATCCTCGGTGCCCTCTTTTCGGCGGTTGTTTCCGGAACCGGTAAATACGTCCTTTTTGATGTCACGGACATCGTGGCTGAGGAGTTTGGTTTTCAACTCCCACATGCCTTGGCCGATCAGGAGATTGAGGACGAGTCGAATATATTCGCCTTCGAGATATGCGGCTGTGTTGCCGCCGCCGATCGCGACCTTGCGGAGCGCTTCGTTCGGAGGTGGCTGATTGAACGAGAGAATCTGGGCGAGGGTGAAGAATGAGTTCGCCAGCTGAGGGGCGTCGTTAGAAGTAGCTTGCATCGATCTTCTCCTCGGTCAGGCGACCAGTTTTTGCGTTGTGGTAGGTGCGGACACCGTCGAAATCGTGGTGGGCACCCTTCGGCAGAGCGTTCTTCAGTGCGTCGGAAGCCGCGTCGGACGCCTGTTCAGCGAAAGTCGCCGAATTCGCGGTCATCGATTTCGCTTCGCGAGCATTCCGAAAGCGCTGAACGAGCTCATCGAGATCGGCGGGCTCGGCGGAACTGCTGCCGTCGTCCTGTTTTGCTTCCGTCGGCAACGCCTGTGGCGTGGCGTCGATAGGTGGGGGATTTCGGTTTTCGACCGCCCTGGCCATTTCGCTCACGGCAGCGCTGAGCTTCGCGATCAAGGCTTCGTCGCGCTGCAACTCGTAGAGGATTATGCGTTTGTCAGCGAGGACGAGGAACGCCAGGCGCTTTGTATTGGAAAGCCACATTGCCCAGTTGGCCTGGATAACGAATGGTTCCGGGGGTGTGCCAGCTTTGCCCCAGGTCGCGCGGTAGAGGTAATCTGCGAGATGCACGAAAACGACTGCAAGCTCGCCCTCTGCGTCGCTGGTGATTGTCGCGCGAGCGGTTGGGACCAGATCGCCGACCGATTGCCCACTGAACGTCTTGGTGATCGGGGTCTTCCAACCATACTCTTCCTCGGCGAACCGCAAGGCACCGTCGGCGAGGTGGTACGAGATGCCTGCCCGGCCAACGCTACGAGGCGCGCCGATTAGAGCCTCATACAGGGCATGGCGTGTTGTCGTTGGATGGGCGTCGAGAAGTGCCGGCGCCTCAAAAGCCGAGATGACCTTGGTCATTTTTCTTACCTACTGCTGCGAGTGCTATTGCCTCGCGCATCTTTCCCCTGAGATTTGTTCCTCGCGGCAGGATATGTTGATCGCGACCCCTTGGAGCTGGCATATGATTTCCCGCCAGCACCAGATTTTGACGACCTTCCTGCGCCGTTGGGCGCTGACGACTTTGGATTGGGCGTCAGTTTGCGCGGAGCGGGACCTCTCTTGAGGCGAGCGATTTCTTCTCGAAGCTGGGCCGTAAATCGCCCCCAGATTGCTACTGCTTGTGCAGGATCTTTTTCGACGAGGCGAAGCTCACGCTCGAGGTCCGCTGTTGCAATCACGTCGGCCAAGCGATTGCCATCATCGCGAATGATCTTGATGAACTCGCGTGCGCGAGGGGTCGACAGAAATTTCTTTCCCTGAAGGATGGCGAAGTCGCGTCGTTTGAGCTTTTCGAGTATGTCCTGCCGGGTGGCCTGAGTGCCGAGACCTCCATTGGACAGGAGATCACGGATCTCGGCGTCATCATTTTTGGCGCCGGCGCTCATCATGGCCTTCAGGAGCGTGCCTTCGGTGAAATGGGGAGGCGGGCGCGTCGTTTTGTTGAGAACATCGACTTTGGACGCGCGCGTGGACTGCCCGTCAGTTACGGGTGGAAGCACGCGGTTTGCCTCACCAGCCTCGTCGTCATCACCGTCTTTTTTGTTCTCGGGAGCTTCCTCGAGATTGCCCCACGCAGCTTTCCATCCGAGATCGTGGATGATGGTCCCGGCCGTTTTGAAAGTGATGCCGTCAATTTGGGCGCTAATGCTGGTGGTGGAACCCTTTGCGTCCGGCATCAGAGCGGCAATGAAGCGTCGCGCAATGATATCGAACAACTGCTCGGCTTCCGGCCCCAGGCGCTGAATATCGACATGCTCGTCAGTTGGGATAATGCCGTGGTGATCTTCGACCTTCTTTGAATCGAAAACGGACTTTCGAATGACGGGCGTAACGTCTGCGAGGTCACGATATTCCGATCGCTTGAGCAGCGCATCGAGATGTTTGGGCATGTCGCCGATCATGTCATCGGTAAGATGCCCGGCATCGGTGCGCGGATAGGTGACGGCGCCGGCCTCGTAGAGTTTCTGGAGCACGTCGAGGGTTTTCTTTGCCGACCAGCCCCAGCGCGCTGACGCCGCGATTTGCAGCTCTGGCAAACTATACGGCGGGGGCGGTGAGAAGCTCTTCGGCTTTTTCTCGACTTTGAGGTTTGTAGGAACGTCAACGGTGCGCCGCGCAATATCTTCTGCGACCCCCTTGTCGGTGATCCGTTTTTCTTCCGACGGACGATGAAAGAGTTCGAGAACGCCCTGCGGAACGTCCATCGTTGCTTTCAGCTCATAATATGCCGAAGGAACGAAGCGGGCGATCGCCTCGTCACGATCGACGAGAATTGCGAGCGTGGCCGTTTGGACACGGCCGAGCGAAAGCGGGCGGTCACCAAAATTTCCGCTGCGAAGATTATAATAGCGCGACCAATTCATGCCGTCCGCCCAGTCCATGGAGGATCGGATTCGGGCTGCGATGTAGAGCGCCTTTTTGTCTTTGTCGTCGATCAGCTGGTGAACGGCTTTGCGGAGGTGACTTTCGTTCAGCGAGCTCGTCCAGAAGCGGAGGCATGGTCCCTTCCAGCCGGCATGATCGAGGATATACCAGGCAATCGCCTCACCTTCGCGCCCAGCGTCGGTTGCGATCACGATCTGGGAAGCTTGTTTGATAAGACGGGTCACGACGCCGAGTTGTGCGGTTTTGTCGGTTGCCGGCTTCTTTTTGAAGCGATCGGGCAGGATTGGCAAATGATCGAGCGACCATTTCTGGTAGATGGGATCGTAATCGTGAGGAAGGAAGTCTTCCAGAAGATGGCCGATCGCCCAGGTCACGACATCTCCGGAGCGGAGCTTGATATGCCCGCCCGTTTCGGATCCTCCGCCCAATGCTTTAGCGATCTGACGCCCAGCGTCAGGTTTTTCGGCTATCCAAAGTTTCATGAAGATATTTGTAGATGAATAGGGAAGGTTGGCAAAGTGTTCTTTTGCCGTTCGCAAAAAATCTTCCGGCAGCCATTGCGCTTATGTGGAAGTTCGTGGACAATGAATGTTACGCGGTAGTTCCCGAGGCATGTCGCCCCGGTAGTCGGACCGCTAAGGAGAGCTGACATGGCGGAAGCCAAGAAGGAATATCTCTACTCGGAGTTCAAGGGCCCGTTCGGGAACGAAGCTCTGAAGGAAAAAGCTGGTGAGATCGGCGCAACAATGAAGTTTGACCGGGAAGTCGGGGCTTACGAGCTCGTGACGGATGGTCTCACGAAAAAGGCGATCACGGAACAGAAGAAGCATCTGGCCGATTTTATCGGCAAGGAAGCTGAAACTCGTTGGTCGGCCGAACGTGAAGCTTTCAAGGCCAAGCAGAAGGACGTGAAGGCAGCGGTCAAAAGCCGCGAGGGCACGACTTCAGAGGCTAAGCCGGCGAAGGCTGTTGCCCGCGACGATGGTGCAATCGCAATGTATCCGGCTATCTCGCAGAAGAAGGCGTTTCGCGCCCTCCTCGTCGAGACGAACTCGGAATCGCGTTTCCAGAAGGCGCGTGACGGCGAGATTGCTCATTATCGCGTCAAGACTGCCAATCCGGATGCGTTCGTCGAATATGTCGGCGCAGAGGCAAAGGCGCGCTATCAGAGCGAATATGCTGAGCATCTGGCGAAGGGTGGCAAGGCAATCGATCAGGGTGTTGATACCAATACGCCGATCGAAAAGGCTCGCGATGCTGCGCGTGCTCGTGCCGGCGGTGGGTTTATGGCCCAGTATAAGGATCGCGGCTTCCTGCTCAGCGATTCTGAACGCGATGCCGGCAATCACCAGCGCCAGCTGAATGACATGCGCACTGCGTCCGTCGCGCAGCTTCTCGCGGTGGTTCGCCAGAGCCGTGCGATCCTTACCGATCTCCGTGAAAAGGAGCTCGGCATGCGCGCGGAAGCGGCTGGCCTGCCAGTCGAACAGGTTCGCGGCATGTCGTTTGCCGACCAGAAGGCGATCAAGGATGCGGATGGAAAGTCTGTCGGTCTGACCGGCGACGAATATCAGAAGCATCAGGCGCTTTCGCGTGGTCTGTCGGCGATGGACGTCGAACTGAAAAGCCGTCGTGGCGTTGGTCAAGAAAAGGCCAGCGGCAAGGAAAAGCCCGGTCAGGACACTGCCCAGGACAAGGCAAAAGCCTCAGAGCGTGCACCGGCGCGTTCGGTTTCGGAAGAGAAGTCGGCGGACAGCGATTTCGAGATGCTGTCGGCCGGCTATCGAGCCCGTCAGGGTCGAAGCCGCTAATCCGGGTCTTTGGAATGGGAAGGGGGCGCCGAAAGGCGCCCCCTTTTTTATGGTCTCAGCGGGGCATTCAGATTCGCCATCAACTGGCCGAGCTTCTGGGTACAAATCTCGTAGAAGGTATCTGAGATGCCTGTGGCTACGAGGATATGGGTTACGAGCGGAGAAAATTGTGCGATGTTCGCAGGGGTTATTCCGCTCGCGATCGCAAGAGGTGCTTTCGCGGGCAGGCCGCTTCGTATTTCGGCGATGGAATGATCATCCGCTGGAACGCCTGTGGCAGGGCCGCTGGTTGTGGGGATGAATCCCAGGTCAACCGCCTTGTTTGCAGCATGTTTCGGATGTGGTTCGAAGGCTTGGTGCTTGAACGCGACACCAACGAACATGAGATGTGGCTTGCACGATTTGAGACATTCCGCGATCCCGGTCGCTTCGTCCCATGGCTCGTATTGACTGTGGGTGAGCTGTTCATCCGTCCAGGTCATGTCGAGCCCGGCGGTGACATTGAGCTGAAGCGCATCGAGCGGATCCACCCCGAGAAAATTTATGCCGACTTTAAGCGCCGGCAATTGAGATTTTATCGATGTTGCGGCTGGCCTGAGGGCCTGATTTGAGCCATTCATTTCAATCAAGAAAACGCCGTAGCAGCCAGCATCTGCAGCGTGTTTCGCATTCCTGAGGGCTTGCTCTTCAGAAGCGTAGTGGATCACCGGGATGATGAGGGGAGAACTCGGCACTGTCGGCAATTTGCTCATCCGCGAATGACCTTTGCGATCGGGGTTTGGCAGTCTGAGCAATGTGCCCGTTTCAGGGTCCGCGTAGTTACGCTGTCCCACATTCCGGTGTTTTCAGTTACGACATGATCAAAGCGATGATGCTCTTCGATCGTTCCTGAAACGCGCAGCCGAAGGTAGTAGGACCGGCATCCGCAATGTGGGCATTGTTCGAGAGGAGGATCGAGAATCGGAGGGCTCGTTTCAAGGTCGAGGCCGTCTGATGAGAAGGTCATTTCAGAACGATTCCGACCCGAAGGCTTCCGGCGGCCGATCATCGATGATGTTGAAGTCGGCGCTTTCTACTTCGTATCCGGCTTGTTCGAGTGCGTCGATGCGATCGACTGAGGTATAGACTTCGCTTGTGTCGAAGTCTCCCAGATCGGACGCTTGAGCGTTCCAAAGTCCGAGCGAAGGCCAGACATATATGGTGCGGGGCGCAGGATTCGAGGGTTTGTCGTTCATTGGAACCTCAGAAGATGATGTCGCCGTTCAGGCCGATCTCATTCAGGAAACGAGATGGCTGGCGATTGCCTTTCGGGCGTTTGCGAGCCACGGTAGCAATGAACATGTCGCGAGCCCGGGTAAAGGTGACATAGGCCAGGCGGCGATCTTCCTCGAGGACCGCGTCGTTGTAGATTTTACGAGGGAAGTTGCCTTCTTCCCAACCGGATACAATCACGACATCGAATTCGAGCCCCTTGGTCGAGTGCATCGTATCAACGCGGACACGAGCCTGTCCCTGGCGGGCTTCGAGCGCGGACCGGGCGCTGATATTGATCGCATTGAGGACGCCCGATACCGATCCCACATCGTCGAAGCTGGCTTTGAAGATTTCATAGGCGTTGGTAAGCGCGCTTTCAGCGGCCGGCGACGAATTGGCGGCGGCTTCTTCCAAGCCCACCGTCTTCGCAATTTCTTCGAATGCGCGGGGATTGGTAAGGTCGACTTCCTTGACCTGGTTAAAGCGCGCCATGAAGCGTTCTAGCGGCCCGCCGGGGATCGCTCGTCCGCTTTGCAGCGCCTCACGAAGCGTCTGTGCGAGGGGAATGTCCTTATTACGAGACATATCGGCGAACGTGTCGATCGCGGCTGCCGTGAGCCCGCAATCTGGGGTACTCATTGCCAGGAGGAGAGCACGACGATCGTCTTCGTCGATTGCAACTCGGGTCCAAGCGATAAGTGACCTGACTTCGCGAAAGTTGAGGACATCATTGTCAGGATGGTAGCAAGCGATCCCCGACGATGCGAGCGAGAGAGCGATCGACGTCGCTTCGTTTCGCGTGCGAGTCAGAACGGCAATCTGGTCGGGAGCCTTTCCGTTATCGATCTGCTGTTTGACCAAACGGGCGATATATTCCTGTTCGTCTGCCTGATCATCGAAGGTTCTCAGTTCGATCACAGCTTTGCGGGTTCGCGCTGCGATCATTTCCTTCGGACGCCGAGCGACGTTTCGGTCGATCATGCTTTTGGCGCGAGCCAGAACTTCCGGCGCATTGCGATAATTGGTGGTGAGGCTCAGAACGCGGCCATTGGGCCATTGTTCTTCGAAGTCCACAACGTATGAATTCTGGGCGCCGCGCCAGGCGAAGATCAACTGATCATCGTCTCCTAGCAGAAGCACGTTGTCTTTCTCCGCCGTAAGGAAGCGCAGAAGGCGATATTGGCCCTTGTTGGTATCCTGATATTCGTCGACCATGACGGCGTCGAACTGCTTGGCCCAAATGCGAGCCATTTTGGGTTCGCGCTCGAAGGCGATCAGGGGCTTGAGGATAAGATCGTTGAAGTCGACGCAATTGTCGGCCTGCATGTAGGATTCATACTCTTCGAGGATCTCGATATCGATGTTCGACAGCGTTTTCGTTTTGAAGCGATTGTTGTTGGCAGCGACCGATGAAGGGGTGACCCCTTCATTCTTGATTTCATCGAGCAGCTCGAGCAAACGTTCGATGCGCTCCTTGGCGAATTTCGCGAATTCGAGCGATTCCGGATCGAGGCGCCGACAGGCTTCCCGCATGATCTGGTGCGTTTCGTCGACGTCGGCGACGCGAAACTTGTCCGTAAGGCCGAACTGGGTCGGCATCGATCGGAGAATTTGAGCTCCGAGCGCATGGAAGGTGTCGATGAAGATGTCCCGCTCGTCAACTCCATGGAGAACAGCGCCAATTCGTTCTCGCATTTCACCGGCGGCTCGGCGCGAGAAGGTGATAGCCAGCAGGCGGTTCGTCGGCGTCCCACGTTCGAGCATATAGAGATAGCGGGATGCCAGGACAGAGGTCTTGCCGGTGCCGGCCGGCGAAATGACCAGTGTCGGGCAGTCGATCGCGGTCGCTGCGATGCGCTGCTCGTCATTGAGGGTTGAGAGAATTGAGAACGGTTCGGGCTGATCGATAACCAGTGCAGCTGCAGCGCCCATAAATTTTCCTTCGGTCACGGTGGCTCTGCAACTCTGTGACCTGTAATTTGGGGCGGCTCTTGCCGCCCCATCCTTCTTACCTGCTTTCCTCTTGGACGCCGGAAGTCGCGACTGCGGCCAGGCCCTGCTTCTGGATGCTGGCTTCGACCTCTTGCTGATGACGAAGTTTTTCGATCCATTCCTCGTGCCGCTTGAGACGAATATGCTCTGGAAGCGGGTTTGCCGGGGCAGGGCCATTGCCGGTGCGCGGATTGAAGACCTTTGCGAGCATACCTTCATCTTCAAAGAAAAACGGGCTTTGAACGAGGAGCGGGCGGTTAAGGAAGTTCTGCGGGAGAACCAAATGGGTGCCCGGTTTCATTGCGGTAATGTCCTCCACCCGGAGGAAGTCCACGCCCTCGGATGCGATGCTTTCATTGCGGGCGAACGGGTTGGTGCTCTTTGAAAGACCGACCTGCCGCGAGTGACTGGATTTCCGGATCGTGGTCTTGCCGACGGTCTTTTGATAATGGGCGGCCGTTTCGGCGTCATTCTGCGACAGCAGGACCGTCACGCCGCATGTTGAGTCGATCGTCGTTCCATCTTCCTTACTATAGGTCTTTACGATCTGTGAGCGTGCCTGGAAGATGAGCCAGTAGGAGACCTTCTTTGAGCGACCAAGATCGGGGCCGGTGAGCACCGTTTCTGATTTCGGGAGCTTCGCAAATTCGTCCATCATAAAGCAGATGGTTTTCGGGCCCATGACGCGCCCGCGCTTGTCTTTCTCTCCTGGACCGTAGGACAAGAAGTCGCGGCTGAGCACCTCGTAGAGCAAGGCGGTGATGTTGGCGAATGCTTGAGCCTCGGCCTGGTTGACGCAGATGTAGAGGGTGACTGGGAGCCATTCACCCGTTTCGACGTCGCGCATGCCGCGCAGGTCCATGCTGGTGAAGTCGCAAGCCGACGTTCGTTCTTTCACGGCTTTGTTTTTGAATGGGAGCATTGCTTGGTCCATGGTCCCGAGCACGCCTGAACGCTCCTTGTCGGCCATTTCGATCAGTGGAGCGATCGACGTGAACGCACGCTCCGAATATCCGCCTGCGCGGATCTGATCGGCCAGACCGCCAAGGAAGATTTTCATGCCATCTGCGGTTGGCAACTGCTTGTTTGCAGCGGCTTGAGCGTTTTTTTCTTCGGCAGCCTTGCCGGCCTGGAATTGCGCATCGGCAATCCAGTCCACGAGCATCGGGAAGGAGGCTTCCATGCCGCGCCATTGCGTCGGGATGCCTTTATCGGATTTGGCGTCGTTCACATGGCTGACGAGATAGTGCATGAAACCCGTCAGGCAATCGCGACCTTTGTCGGTGAAATATTTGTCTCCGCTCTTAGATTCCGGGATCAGGACCTTCGCCACTGCGTCGAGATAGGTGTCGCGCTCAGCGGTGTTGGGCGGCGGCACGAGTGCGCTCGAGAGAAAGTTGAAGCGAGGATAGAACAGGCCCTCGTGCGGCTTGTCCGTCGCCGACCAGTCGATGATGAAGACATATCCGATTTCGGCACGATAGCCGGATGTCATTTCGGCGAGCTCGGGCTTTGGATCGTTGATGATCATCGAGATCTCAGGCGACTCTACGATTGAGGGAACAACAATCGCAGCCGTCTTGCCTGTACCCGGAGGGGCCGAGCAAGCGACGGAAATCGGCTCGATCAGGCGGATATATTTGCCGCCCTTCCAGCGCCCGAGGATGCCGACATAGCCGCCTTTGATCCCGATTTGCCGGCGGGCCTCCATTCGCTCGATATCCTTGTCGACGGCCCACCGAACGTCGCCGTGGGTCATCTCGTAGGAGCGGTAGGGGCAAACGGCGTAGAAGATCGCAGACACAAACAAAGCAGCCAGAGCGCTGGTTCCTGCGACCGAGAGTCCCGCTTTCCAGTGAAGGTGCCAGAGCGAATTGTGCGCGCTGGCGATGAAGTCAGGCTCGCCGATCCGGGAAAGATATTTGGCCGCTTCGTGCCAGCTGCTCTGGTTGAAGCTCGTTCCCGATGCCCAGTAAATCAGCGGTGATACCGCCAGCAGCAGACAGAATGTGAAGATGCCGAGAGCGATCGTCGCGATCACCCATTTCGTCCAGTTCTCCTTTTCGGAGCGCATATGTTCTGGGCTGTAGGTTTCGCTCTGAATGGACATGGTCGACTATGATTCCTCGGCTGGCGGATAGTCTTGAATTGGAATTAGTGGGCAGGCGCGTCTTGACGTGGAACCGGTGCTTGGATCGCGGTGATGACGCGCTGCCCGTTGAGATCTCGGCTCATCTGGATGATGCAGAAATTTTCGCGGATTTTCTCGATTGTTTTATCCCGATCGAGGCCTGGGATATTCCCTGAAATGCGCTCGAACAGCACGTCATAACAATGGTCGACCGTGGACGCGTGAATTGTCGTCATCATCGCGCCATGGCCCGTGCCGGTCAGGCGCCATAGGGCGCCGGCGTTGCTCGTCGAAATTTCACCGACAAGGACGATATCAGGCGTGAAGCGCATGATGACGTCGATCGCGTCGTCGTAGCTGAACGTCGAGTTTCGGTCAGTTCGCGAAAGCACCAGATGGAGATGGTTCGGGTGCTTTTTGAGTTTGATTTCACGAGTGTCTTCGACCGTGATGATGCGGGTCCGCTCGTCGACTTCCTCGATAATGCGATTGAACAATGTGGTTTTGCCCGTCGAGGTTCCACCAGAAATGAGGATGTTGCAACCTTGCTGGACTGCATCTTTGAGCGCTTTGATGGCGTCGACGTTGGGATCACCGATGCTTGCGATATGGTCGTATCCCTTCTGAATACCGCGCCCTTCGACGAGGCCCCAGTCGGCAAAATCGACACTGTGGGCCCGGGCGCCGCCGCTGCCCTTACGGATACAAAGAGCGATGCCGCCTTCGGGGATTGTCTGGTCATAGACGACGTTCATCCCGGCGATTCCGCCAAAGCGATGTTCATGCGGGGGCAGCGTCGCAAAAACAGTCGACGGTTTTTTGGGATCGTTCGGATTGAATTTTTGATCGTAGGTGTTGGCAATTGCCTGGCAGATCGTGCGCAAGAAATGTAGGTTCAGCCGATCGTCTTCGTACCGGATCCAGATACGCCCGTGGGAGTCCGGACGATGGCGCCGACACCAGACTTCGCCCGGCTGGTTGATTGCGATTTCTTCGTGATCGGCGTGCGCGTAATATTCCTCGAGCGGCCCGAGAACTTTCTGAATGACGGCGATGCTCATTTCAGTTTGAATTCCACGGTGGTGTTGAACCGGTTGCGGGCACGTCCTGGGGCGGAAGGGGTGACCCATATTGCTCGCGTTGGCTTGCCTGCGGGGTGTCGAAGTTAATTGCGCGGACTTCGCTGCCGTTGCTCCCGCCATTGCCGTCCGGGGCGCTATTGGGCGCATAGCGTGGGGCAGGGGCCCCGCCGTTCTGCGCGCGCGGATATGACGCTACTTCCAGCGTTCTGCGCGCTGCCGGCCGCATTTGAATGTCCATGGTGGGGATAACCGTGATCCGGGTTCCGGCGGGCACCGAGATGATCGGTTGGACATTCTGATTGCGCTGAACGATATCCTGCGTGATGCGTTCGATATCACGCCGGACGATATCGGTGATGATCGCGCCATTGTTTCGGGCCGTGGACTGCTGACCGCTGCCGCCATTGTCGACGGATTCCTCCTTTGCGCCGAAGGCGTAGGCCGTGGATCCGCCAAGGACCGTTCCGAGAAGGATGCTTCCGTAGCGCTTCATCAGACGCTGATTGACGCGGCCGGGCACGCCGGCTTGACCCATGGCATCCGCTGCGCTTGCTTCGATGACAAAACGCGCGCCATCAGGACGAATGATCTGCTTCCACTGGATCGCGACGCGTTCCGCTCCGCCTTGGGCGATCCCGATGATTTGTGAGCCCCGAGGGATGAGAATTGATCGGCCGTGGCCGCCATAGACGTTGCGATCGACCTGAGCGACGACTTGTTGGCTTGAACGGCTGTCATACGGACGCACCAGAACAGCGGTAATCACGCGGTCCATTGTGACCACGCGAGACATATCCTGTGGGAACGAGGAAGTGGCGGTCGGAATATTCAGATCGCCCCAAGTGCCTTCTGGCTTTTGTTGTCCTTGGGTGCTGCGACCGGCCGGACGCGCTCCGCTCAACACTGACTGGCGGCGAGCCAGCAGGAATTGTTCACGCGGAGAGAGCGTCGGTTGCGTCGGGGGAACTGGCGCTTGTGTATAGTCGACTGGGGGTGACGAAGGCGCGTTGTCGGCGCCGGGAGCTGGTGTCACAGGACCATATGGGTCGAGCCCGGTGGGCGCTACAGTACCGCCGGGAACAGGCATGCCGCTTGGCGACATGGCGATCTGACCGCCGGCGCCGACGGGAAGAATTTTTGCTCGCGCCTCGATCGGGATTACTGTTCCGCCTGGCGTCTTTGAATTTCCCATGACGAGGAGTTCAGGCTCCACGATGTTCTCGCCCTGTGGCGGTCCGACCATGCTCTTCTCATCGAATTTTACGATGACATTGCAGCGCTCACCTGAAGGAAGCTTTTTCCCGGTGGCGAGACAATCGGACTCGATCGAATAACGCTTGTCGCTGCCGGTGATCTGGACGGAGCCGACAGTGAATTCCTGGAATAGAGCACTGACGGTGCCGATTCCTTGCACTCCGCCGCCTTCGACAGGTTGAAGCTGGATTGCGAGCGGTTCGATGGAAAGCGATCCTGGCTGCTGGCTAGCGGCTGCATCGAGGGCAGGCGTGCTGGTCTGGTAGCCCGCCTTGCTATTGGTTTCGTCGTCGCCGCTGACAACAGCGAGGGTCACGCCCACTGCGGCCACGACTATGCCTGACATAATGCCACCAAGAAGGAGCAGTTTTTTCTTGTTGTCGTCCACGGTTAGGTCCTTCGGGGAATTGCATTTTTGAGGACGCTGGATTGCCCAGCGTCCTCAACCAGCGGCGTGCTTAGTTCGCTGACACGACCGAGCAGGAGCGTCCGACTGCCGTCATTGCCTTGCAGACCTGCACGCCTTCCGAGAGACCGAAGAAGGGGCCGACGCGAAGTCGGACGTCACCGGGCTGGGAATCATTGTCGAGAGCGCCACCAGTGCGCAGCGAATTCGCGTCGGGGAAACTGGCTTCGGTGGTTCCGAGCAGTGAGGCGTTCTGCGCTTTCAGCGTCAGATAGGTCTGTTCCATCGCCGGCCGGGCGCCGGAGCCAAGGTCGACCATGTAGCGACGTCCGGTCGAAGGCGAGGCTACTGCTGGCGGGAGCGCTTGACCGTCCATGACACGCTGGGTGGCCGGTGGAGTGCGGACCGGCTGGTTGAACGTGGCGATCTGCGGCGGGCGGCCTGAAGTGCGCTTGATGCAGACGATTTTCATCCCATTGCGAAGGACGATATCTCCGACGCCTTCGACCACCAGCATCCGGCCATTCGGACCGGCTGTGCGGACATTCACAGGGGTTTCAACACCCTGGACGACGAGGCTTGCGACGGGCCATTCGTTGAGCGCATCGGCGTTGGCGCCATAATCGATGTAGGTGAACTGACCATCACGAAAGACGCGCTCGGGCGCAACGCCGGCCGAATGCCCTTCTGGAACGAAGATGCCGAGATCGTGGACGATATTTTCGGGACGAAATCCGATGGTGCGGAGCCAATCGGCCTCGACCTTGAGATCGGCTGCTGAAGCGGACCGGGAGAGCCCTCCCATGTTGGTCGGCATCGCAGGGCTGGTGCGAGCGGTTGCGACCATGATATCGACCGACATATCGGTGATGGTCTTTGTGTTGGCACCTTCGCCACGGACATAGAATTGATAGAGATTGCCCGATTTGCCCATGGCGACGACGTTGCCGTCTGCACCGGGACGGATCACGCGGACCATGACGACATTGGATCGGGGAACGATTGCCTCGAATGAAACGGGATCCGAGACATAGACGTCTTCGATGATTTCGTCGGCCGGGAATCGGATCGTCGTGTTCATTGCCTCACGCAGGCGAAGCGGGATCACGCGGTCAGGACGATATTCGATGCGATTGTAGCCGGGCGTTTCTTGATTGGCTGCCTTGTTAGCGCCTGGGTTGTTCCAAGCGCTCTGAATGGCTCCGACCGGATCCATGTAGCTGTCGTTGATCGTTCCATAATCGCCGGCGGCCTGAGCCTTCTGCTGACGGTTTTGAGCGTACGCTGAAGGCGACGCGAGTGCACCAGCCGTGAGAGCAAATGCGGTTGCCGAAATGAGAAGCTTGTGAACCATTACTAAATATCCTGCCCCTGAGTGGATTAGTCGCGGCGAGCGTCGCTGGCCGAGGTGACGATCATGCCGAATGGGTTGTTGAGACGGTCGGCGTAAGTGACGTTCATGGATTTGAAATCGACCTCGTAGGTCGAAACCCATGCCTGGGATTGGCCAGCCGCCTGATCCGCATATGGAGTAGCATCGGCGCTGTCGGTCGTTACGAATTCGACCTGCCAGGTCTTTTCGCCGATTTTGCGAACGGAATCGACGCGAACTTTTCGCGACATGCCGCTAGCACGGAGACGATCCCACTCGGGCTTCGCCGTGCGCATGAAATTCTGATAGGCATCCGGCGTGCTCATGAGCTGCACGACCGAGCCAGGCCCCCAGTTAATCGTCTGTTCGGCGTTGGAGCCAACGATCGCATATCGCTTGCCGACGTAATTGCGCAGCTGGATCTCGGTCACATAGTCCGCCGTCGGGCTTTCGAGCGACGTCGGGTTCACCCGGATAATTTCGTCGCTTTTGTCGTTGGCTGTGATGACCATTGGAACGACCTTCTGCAGCGGCAGAAGCGCGGCCAGAGCGAAGCCCATTGCAGTGAGAGCGAATGCTTCCGTAACTGCGATAATCGTCATCATGCGAGCCAAAGCAGCCGATCGGCGCTCCGGCAGCGCATCTGTGTCATATTCGCGAGGGAAAGCGCCGATCTGATCTTCTTTGGCGTCTTCGCTTTTCGCGGATTTCGCTGACTTCGCACTCATGCGTGAGCGACTTCACGAACAGCGCCTGCGTTGATCAGATGCGCTGGTAGGCCGGGGAGGCTCTTGATCTGTACGCATGCGCAAGGAGCGCGGCGCAGCTGATTGGGCGAGTTGCCGATGCCCTGAGGCGTCGAAAGGCTGGCGCCGCCGGTGGCACAGCCTGCCAGCAGAGTGAACGCGATTGCCGCGATTACTGCACGCATTGAATTCTCCGTTTCATTCATCAGGGCGTGAAGACGCGAATCGCCTCGGCAATTCATCGAATTCATGCGCTTTTCGGCTACCCCCAAGGAAACCTGACAAGGGCATCTTTACTGGATAGGGGGTAGGCGTCAAGATTCTTTTCCCCCCATTTCCTAAATCTTCCACAATTATCTTACTGAAACGGGAAAGGGCGACCCTGTTAAGAGCCGCCCTCCCATCGCCGCTGGATTTTTGAAATCAGTTTGTTGGTGGTTGACCAGGCGCCTTGGCGACCACTGCGCTGAGAGCGCGGTCTCGCAGACTGACGATATCCGCCGGGGCTGTATCGAGTTGCGCAGAAAGTTCGGTCACTCGGGCCTGAGCCTGCGCAATGGCGGACTGGATGGCAGCTTGGTCGGCGCTATTCACGCCAATGGAGGCGTTGAAGGTTTCGAGTGCCTTCTTGCCGTCTGCTTCCGCCGCAATGGCATCCTTGTTGATGTCGCGAAAAAAGGCTTCCTGTTTGAAGGCTTCTGCTCGCTGGATCAACAGATTGGACCAGTTATCGTTGACGTCGCCGCTGACCATGCGATCGAGCTGATCTTCGGCATATTTGGCTGCAGATTCTGTGACAGCCTTCTTGGAAGGATCGTCCCAAGTCGTGCGATCGCGCGCCTGCATGATCTGGTCGGCACGCGAGATCAGCGATGCAGCGCTAATGCCCTTTCGCCGACTGTCCGAGTTTGCGATATTTTGGACAGCTGCCTGGGCCGAATTTTTGGCGCGCACCATTTCCTGATATTCGGCTTGCGTCTCGCGGGTGCCATTGATCCCCAGGATCAAGGTTTTTGCGGTGTCGACAGCGCTTTTGAGCGCATAGAGCTTTGCGACCTCTTTGATCAACTCGCCGAGATTGACATTGTGTTTCGACGTCGGGAGAGGCGCCGGCGGAGCCGCATCGGAATAGGTAACCTTCCCGCTCCCGGCGCCGATCTTCGAATTGATCGAGGTCATCGAAACCAACTGGAGACGCGCTGTCATCGCTTCGCGCTTCAGCATATAAGCGTTGAGGAGCAGCATTTTCGCAGCGGCATTGACCTCCCAGTCCTGTTCGAGACTTTCGGCCTTTCCGGCACCACCAGTGAGAATGTTCTGGCGCCAGTCTTTGAATGGGCCAGCGCCCATTGAACGACACACGCGTAGCTGTTCGGCAGAGCTTGGGAGCTTCCCGGGTTGGGGAGTTTGCCCGGGCTGGGACGCATTTGCCGCCGCCCGACTGAACAGATCTTGATATGCCGCATCGAATTCCGCTTGGCGAGCTTTGATCGCCAAGGCCGTAGCATATCCTTCACCGGCAGCGGCGCGCATGCGAAGCTTGTCATCGCGCGCGGCTTCCGCTTGGCCCTCGAGGCTTTTGTCATGCGAGCTCAGCGATGCGCTCAACTGGTTCGCCGCTTCGCTGAAGGTGAGGTCTTGCCCGGTTGATATGGGCGGCACAATCGCTGTGATTGGATCATTCGCTGATTGGGTCTCCGGATTCATCAAGCCGAGGACGCCATTGATGCCGGTCATCTGTTCGACCTGTTGAATGGTCTTTTCGAGAAAACCCTTCTTCTCTTTGATCTCGGCGACGATGCCGGCGATCTTGCTCGGATCGTTTACGATGCACGGCGGCGGAAGCAGCGCTGGGCATGCCCCAATCTGAGCCGATGCAGATGATGGGAGGGCGCATGCCACCGCAATGGCGGCTACGCCCGCAAGGCTACGGGCGCTCACCATGATTAGCGGTTCCGGCGGCCGGTGGCGTCTGCCGCGAGAACCCGCGACGATTCAAGCTCGAGCATTTGCGCGGTGAGGGAAGTCTGCTTCTGCAGTTCGGCATACATGGCAAGCAGCGCGGCGGTTGAGACCTGAACGTCGGTGCGAAGATCGGCCGACGTTTTTGCCTGCTCTTGGAGACCTTCTGCAATCTTGCGCGTGCTGTCGAGATCGGCACGAAGGGCCGTCGCTGCGCCGTAAGCCGTAACCGCCGTTTCGCGCAGTACGATGTTCCGGCGCTCACGCAGACCGCTGACAGCTTCCTGGGTCATCGTTTCGCTGCCGTTGTAGAAGAACAACTGCCCTGCGGCTTCGCGGCCGGCCGCGATTGGGTCTGATGAGCCGGAAATGTTCGGGATGTTGATCGAACCTTCGCCCGGAATCTGCAGGCCCTTTGCGATGGTTCCAAGGTTGTTTGCCTGGGTGCTGAGAGTGCGGATACTGTTGAGCACGCCCTTCTCTCCGTTAAAATCGAGGCCGCTCGACTTGAGAATGGAACCAAGCTGACCTTGACCTGCCTCGCCGATGGTCGTGCGCATTTTCTGCATCTGCGAAAGCTGCTCTTGGCCCTGGGCGAGCTGCTTGCTTGCGGTCGACACGACTTCGCGGATCCGCGCGATCGCAGATGGGTCGATAACCGGGACGGCCGCTTGAGCGGTAGCCGACAAGGCCGTTGAAGCGATCAGCGTTGCAGCGATAATCGCGCGGAATTTTGTGCGCATGGAAATCTCCCAAGAGGTGCGAGACGAAGGTTTGATGGCTGATACTATCCTATGATCTATGATCTGAATAGATGCACTAAAGAAAATTCTGGAACTAGGCAGCTTCGCGTTCTGCCGCAACACGATCCATATAGAGTTGACGGAAGTTTTGTGGATCCTTCTCCGCGAGCTCCCTGATCATGCGTACGCTTGCATTGCCAGATGCGAAGGTTTGGAGACCAATTCCGAGTGGACCCATATCTGCGTCGATAATGACAGATTCGACGCCGTCGGTTTCGGACATTCGGCGAAGGAGGAAGGCACGGCGAAGATGGTTGTGGCTTCGTCCAAGGACGAAATCGAGTTCGCGCTGCGTGAGGCCGAAGATTTTGAAATCTTCTTCCTTGGCTTTCACGTTTCGGAAGAAAATCTGGGTAGCGCACTGGCCAATGATTGTCTGGGCGTGAGGCGTTTCCTCGATCGCGTTTGGACGCTGGAAAGCGCAGATGAAGATCTGGCCGAGTTTACGACCTTCCTGCAGGCCAGCTGCGAATTTCGCTGCAAAGAACTCGTTGCGGAGCAGCGGCGCCGTTTCGTCGACGAAATAGAGAGCGGGATAACCCTGATTGACCGAGACGTCCATCGTGCGGTGCATGATGTATGAAACGACCGCCGGCCCGAGATTGTCAGTTCGCTCGTCATTGAGGACATTGGTGAAGTCAAACGCGGTCATGCGTGAACCGAGATCAAGACTGTCCTTTGCGGCGCAAAAAACGTGACCATGCTGGTTGTCGCTAATCCAGGGACGGATCGCCGAACGAGCCTCTGAATCAGCCGAAAAGGCGGTGTTCCAGATCTTCATGAGATTGCGATCTTCGTGCGGAATATATTCAAGCATGTCGAGTGCCATGCCGAATTGCTCCGCCGAATTATCGTCGGTTAGACCGGTGATGAGTTTCAGCCACGTTGAGAGGAAATCCTTGTTGCGCGAATTGAGCTCCATCTGGAGCGGGTTCATCGCGCAGGTCGCATCATCGAAGCGGACATAATTGCCGCCGGCCATTCGTGTGACGACTTCGGTCCCGTAAAAGCGGTCGAAGAAGAAGACACGCAACTCGGGATATCGCATGGCCATCATTGCGAGCCATGAGACCGTCACAGTTTTACCCGATCCGCTGGGACCGATCACGAGCATGTGCCCGAGCGGCTCCCGGTTGCCCGGGTCCGACATGTCATGGAACACGAAGCTGTAGGGGCTTCCTGTGGCGGTTTTAAGGATCGTGACGGGGCTTTGGCCCCATGGCGAGAACGCGGCGCCTTTGTGATTGCGCTGCATAGCGAGCAGCGTGGCGACATTTGCTGCCAGCGGCTTCCACGGACGCGGGATCGTGTCGTAAGTCGGAAACATGGACCACCAGATCGCCTGCGATGCGGCACCCTCGCGCACCGTCGTCACTTCATATTGCGCTGCGATCGTGTTGATCTGGCTGATGCGCTTGTCGAGTTCTTCCTCGGAAGATGCCTCGACGACAATGTTGAGACCGTAGTTACAGAGGACCTGCGAATCTTCAGCGCCGCCGGCGACAATTTCGGAGACTGCCGCAAACTGCTCTTGCGCAGTCTCTGTGATGAGATTGGTGCGCGCGAGGCGATAGTTCATGTCGAGCGTCGTCGTCGCCTTGGCGCGATTGAGAGGCTCGATATGGTGATAAAGAATATATTCGAAGTTCAGCGACGATAGGTCCGCCAGCATCTTCTCTTCGGTAAAATCGCCCCATGCTTTGATCCCGATGATCGCCATGTAGCGATTGGTTGTCCCGGAGTTCCAAGTGATCAGACCAGTCTTGTCGTCGGCAAATTCGACGATGTCAGCCGAGATTTGATCGGAAACCGATGCACCCTTGATGAACTTGGGCGAAGGACGGCTGATGGGCGAAGCAAGCCGTCCGAGGATTTTGAGCGGAGACTCCCCGTTTTCGGCGGTGAGTATCTCGGGCTTAAATGGGGTTAGCGCGGCGAGCGTAAGCTGCGCAGCTTCCTCCATTGCGACACGGCCGGCGTCCTTTTCAACCGACAGAACGATATAGTGGTCGGTGTGGAAGGAATTTTTTTCAAACGACTTTTCCCATTTATCGGCGAGACCCCGCATATGGGGAATGGGATGTTGCATCAGCTGACCGGGCTTGATCGCCGTGCGCACGGTAAAGACGCGCGCACGGGCTCGACGCTCGGCAATTTGGCTCAGCCAAGTCCGGCGAGCCGTAAAAAGAGCCCGATGCTCATTTTCGTTTGTGACCTGCAGCTCTGCTCCGGCGATCCGGATAATCTGGACGAGATCCCCTCGCTTCGTGGCGATCGTCTTTTTGTCGGCCAGCATTGTTTCGAACGGCAGGAAGTCGACCAGTCGAGTTTCTTTGGGGAGAGGCATCAGTTTGCGCGATACCTTGGGCACCAACAGGGCAGCTCCGCCGATGACCGCACCTAATGCGCCTACACCGGCAAGCACAGGACCAATGGTGCTCGGCGTCATGAGGAGCGCAGAAACGTCAACCGACATAGGTTTTGCCCTTGGATTTTACGATGGAGTCCGTCTTGCGCATGAACTTTTGCCGTGCGAGCAACAGATAATGGATATGGGGTTCTTTGAATCCGATCACGACCGAAATGCCGCAAGCGATTAGCCCGATGAGAATGCCGGGAATGACGCCAAAACCCGCGAACTGCCCAAAGAACCAAAGAAACATCCCCGCGCCGACCGAGCAGCCGGCGAGCAAGGGAGGCATGTAAGCGAAGAACTGCGGCCCCGCGACATATTTCAGAATTGGGGACCGCAGCATCTTAGCATCCTTGCTCGATTAGCCGGCGAGGCCGTTGATCCAGGTGATGGCGCTCGGAACCACGGCGAGGGCGAATGAAACGCCAATGCCGGTCGAAACCCATTTCCAGTTCAGCTTGCCGAAGAAACCGAGCAGGAGGCATGAAACCATGCCGATGCCGCCGACGGCGAGAGCGAACTGTGTGAGCGACTGACGGAAGGCGTTCGCGCCAGCCTCGGCACCCGAGAAAGGATTGGCAGAGGCAACACTGGGGAAAGCTGCGAGCGCGATCACGAGCGCCGCACCGGCGAGCGACTTGACATTAAACTTCATATTAAACTCCCTGAATGGGTTTTCCTGCGACAGATGGAATGTGGGAACTAGGAACATTTAGGGAGCCCCCAACCCTCACAAGATTTCTATATAACGAGGGATAGGGGGTAGCCAATAGATATTTTAGGAAAAATGCAACGCCGTGAAACCACAGACCGGCATTATCCACAAATACCTTAGAACGGCATTCCTCGGCGGAATCTAGGCGGCTTCGCGGAAGTCTTCGAAATGGGGACCGGGAAGCGCGATGGTTGCGGCCGGGTGCTGCGGGCTCCCTTTCGAGCGGGCCGGTCCTTGATTGCTTACGAGAGCGTCGAAGAAGACATACTCCTGGTCGTCCGGACGCTGCATTCGAATGACGAGACCAGCTGCGGCGAGAATGCCTTCGCTGCCGTGTGGATGGCCTTCCTGATTGAGCTGTCCCGTGACAATGATGGCAATATCGAGCTCAGAGGCGAGGTCCGCCAACATCTGGGCAGAGTCCCATTGTTTTTCCGATCGACTCTGCTTGGTTCCGATGATGGTGATCAGCTGCCAGTAGTCGACGATGACGACCTTGATCCCATGAGCGAAGTAGGCCGCTAGGATCTGCGACCGGAGCTCGTCGATCGTGATGCCTGGGCGGTGATAATAATAGAGGGTGCGTTGGGTCTCGCAATATTGCTCCCAGAATGATGCCGTGGCCGGATCTTCGAAGTCCAGATCCTGCTTGTCGACGTTGAGGCAGCGCGCGGCGATAAAGCGTTCGAAGTCGCCTTGGCGCCGTTCGAGAGTAAAGGCGAGAGTGGGGACGGTCTGCTTTTCGAGATTGTGCGCGATGGTGGAGGCAAGGAGCGTCTTACCATGCTTGTAGCGAGCGAAGATGCCCGTGAGCAGCCCAAGGTGAACGCCTCCGTGAAGGACGTAGTCCAACGTCGAGAGACCGGTCGAGATCGGCTGGCTGTTGCCCTTTTGCTTCAACTGCTGTGCGACGAGGTGCGCGGGCATGGCCGCCGACTGCGCCCCCTCCATTGCCTTGAGAGCGCGGCTCATGTTGATGAGAATGTTTTCCGAGCGATCATTGCCTTCTTCGATCGCGCCCAAGGTTTCATTCGCGATGCGACGAATGTCTCGGAGGCGCCGGCTCTCGATGAGATAATCCCGAGCACGGACGATCGTCTTCTCTCCATGACGCGAAGCCGCAATGCGTTTTACGTGCTGATCGCTTAGCTCTTGATCAGCGAGCTGAAGGCTCAGTTCGTCATCGATGGTCGGGTCCTTCAGCATGCGCTGCCAGGCGCGGCTATGAGCCTTGTCGACGAAATGTTCGGCTGTGATGCCAGCGAGGTGCATCATCAGATCGCGCTTGTTGAGGATCGATCCGATGATTGACGCCTCTGCGGCGAGCTGGATTTCTGATTTGGTTTTGTCGCTCATGCTGCTTTGTCCAAGATGATGCCAGGATCTTCGTCAGTGGTTGGTGGCTCGACACCGTCAGGCGCAGGCAGGATCGATATCTTGCCAAAGGGATCACGCCAGACTTGCCCCCGGACCGCCCCTTTGAAGCGAGCCCTACCCGCGACGACTTTCGGAGACTCCCAACCGAGCAATTGCCATTCCGATTTTTGAAGAGCGTCCGTCTTGTTCGATCGCTCGACGGCGCCGGCAATAGCACGAGTGATGTATGAGACCGGATCCGGCACAGCTTTGTCGTGGGCTGTTTTGACAACCCTGATCAGTTGCTCGTCATCTTTGGCTTTGGCTCGCCATTTGCCGAGCATGGAGCGTGCTTGCGCCTCCTTCATGCCAAGCTGTTTGAGCTGAAGGAGACATGTTCCGAATATTGTGCGCGCGCGCTCACTGGCCCGATTTTGTTCGCGGGTCATGATGGCATCGTAGTGCGCCATTTCCAGTGCGGTTGGCTGGCGCTCCCAATCCAGGCCGTCGTCGAAAATGTCTGTCATGAAAGTTCGTCCGGATTGAGAGAATTCTGTTCCATCGATTGGAACGGTTCGGTGCGCTCTGCAGATAGGCCGAGAGATTCGATCGCGGTCCGGACACGGGCTTTGGTGTCTTCTGACCTGCCAACCTCAGCGTTCATGAAGACATGTAGATCGACAATCGTTAGTCCGACCCGGCGTAGGAATTGGCTGATCGATAGCCCATCCTGGAGGGAGCGTCGCAAAAGCGTTCGCGCTGGCTCCCGGCGATATAGAGGCGCGCCTTTCGTCGCGAGGGTGGTGATCGCGTCCGCGTCAATTTCACAATTGGTCGCGAGCTCGAGTGCGACAGCCGTAACATAGCTGCTGACAGCGCCCGACGACGCTATTTGCCTCAGCGTAACCTCGGAGATCCCGCTACGTGCTGAGAGCGACCGAATGTCTCGATGAGACGTGAGCAAAGATTTTAGAGCGTCGGCCGGTGCTCCGGCTGCGCTGGATGATTGTGTGTGCATTGTGGAAGAATACAGAAACCATCCAGCGCGTCAAAACAAATTTATTTCGGCGATCTATTATCTTCCACGATTTTGATCTTTCCCAAATTCGGAACCGTGGAAATCGATCCCCGAGCCGTGGGTCTTGTAAGCGAGCGCGAGTTCGATCGAATGTTGATTGACGTCGTCGCGCGCGGCGGTGTTGGCGTCGATCTTCTTTGCCGCCTCGCGCAGCTTCTCGATGGGTGCAGCGCCATGCAGCAGTTCGAGATATTCACGGACCTCGACGGTGCGCGCTTGTGACACGGGCGGGTACACCTTCTTGGCATACGCCTTCTTGGCTTCCAGCGCATTGTCGACTGGGGCAGGGGCCGGCTGCCTCGCGATTTCCTTCGCCAGTTCGATGCGACGATCATTCTCTGTGCGAATGGCGTTGAGAACATTTTCGTGGGTGCGCCAGTGATGAAACAAGGTTCGCACGGCGTCCCGGGTCTTGGCGCCGAGGCTCGCCGTTTTGCCTTCGATCACGAGCGCGTCGGGAGATTGACCTTGCGATCCGATCCAGCGGACAAGGCGCTGGATTTCTTGTTGTTGCTGCTGCTGAATCGATTTCAGGCGGCCGGTCGTCCGATTGGCAAAGCGACGAGCATGGAGAAGCTCATTCTCGACAGGCGACAGCGAGGGAACGGTGAACTTCTGGTCGCCGTTCTTCATCTTCTCGGCCTTCACCGGGATGCGCTTGGTCGCGATGCGATTGATGAGTTCGTCCCAGTCTGCGTATTCAGCCTTTGTCGTACCAGGCTTGATGGGCGGCTCTTGATGAGGAAGGTCGAACAGGGTTGGGTCGACGACCTTCTTGCGTCCATCGATTTTCTCTTCCGGGGCGGCAGAAGAATGCTCTGAAGATTGGTGCTCGTTTCCATTCTCGGCGTGCTCTGGCGCATGCTGATCGAAAGCAGGGTCAACCTTAGCATCGACATCCGGCACGGCGTTCTCGGGCGCGCCAAGGGCTGCATCGATATCGTCAACGATCAACTCTGGCTCGACATCGGGCAGATCGTTTTTGATCTCAGGACGGAGCGGCTCGAGGTTCTCTGGCGTAGCGGTGACGTCGATTTCTTCCGCGACGGGTTCGATACGCGGCGCGATCGTTGGCTCGACGATCGGACGACCTTCAATGCTTGCCGGCTCGAGGAGCACCGGGATGGATTCGATGGGTGATGCATCGACGTCGGGCCCATCGCCAATCTCGGGAGCCTGCTCAGGCTTGGACACCGGATCATATTGTGACGCGGTTTCTGCTCGGGCCTCGTTTTGATTGGGCGGAACAGCGGTGGGACCCGTTGGATCGGACTGCGACCGATCGTCCTTTGGCGCCTCCATTGCAGGAGCTACAGCAGGTTCCACTGCTGAATCAGTTTTGCTCTGCCCTGGCTTTGCAGAAGTGAGTTTCTTCACGGCGTCAGGTAGCGCGAGGCGACCCTTCATCTCGGTGACGATGGGAGCAAGGGCAACTTCGATTTCTGCGTAACGAGCTTCGCGCTTTTCGATATCGCGTGCGGCTGCGGCGAGCGCAGGGCGATGGGGAGCGAGCGCTTCATCGATCTGGTTGATGTGAGCTTGAGCACCCTTCCAGCGATCCTCGATGACGCTGCGCATCATGCGGGTGTTGCGATCTGCATCGCCGGCTTCGATCTCGGCGAGGAACTGTATGCAGGTCTGGCGAGTCCGGAGCGCGCGCGACTTGGCCTTGGCTTCCATATGATCGAAGGCAAGGATGGCTTCGCGGTCGGTCGCCACGTCCTGGATGATCTGATCGCGCTCGGCAATGAGCTTGCGGAATTCATACATGTAGGGATGCTGAGGATCGGCAGCCGTCATGTCGCGCGCGATCTCGACGAGTTCATCTTGTGAGGTCCGATACGCCTTCGTGGCACGCTCAGCGTCGCGTCGGATAGAACGCTCCGCATCGCCCCAGATTGCAATCGCGTTGAGCTGGCCGACAGTGGTGGGGACGCCGATTGCTTCGAGGGCAGCAGCCTTCGTTCCGAGATGCTCGGTTGGCGTCCGATCGATGCCCATTTCGCTGTACTTACGCGGATCAATGCGACGCTGAATGCCGCGAGCTTTCAGAACCGAGTTGGTGACGGTGGCAAACTTTCGGCGAAGGCCGGGGACGAAATCGATACCGGCGTTCTGTTTGCTCTCGCCTTTGGCTACGCGAGCAATCTGTCCGAGCTTGTTTTGACGAAAGGGATAACGAACACGATCCTTCCGACTGCCGGGATCTTGGTAGACTTCAGCATACTCAAAATCCCACTGACCGTGTTCGGGGAGGAAGCGAGCAGGACGATCATACGCGACTATGTGGAGATGGTAGTTTCTGTCATCGTTATGCAGGTCGGGGGCGTGGATGACGGCCGTGTACATCATCCCGATGCGTTCCTTGCTTCCGTCGGGATGAACGCGTTCCTCGAGCCCTCCGATATGATCACAAAAATTCTGGACGATCAGTGCACGATCTTCTGCGGTCAGCTCATATGGAAGTTCGGCAACGAGGCGGAACTGAACGCGGCCACCACGACCCGATTTGAATTCGAATGGAGGAGATGAGTCTCGATAGCCTGGGAGACGCTGCGCTTGTTGTATGAGCTTGCCAGCGCGTTCCGTCGAGACGGACAAAGGCGCTGCTTCGAAAGGTCGACGACGTTCGCCTTCTGGCACCGACTTCGACATATGCTGGCGATATGCTTCAGCCACCATTAGTGCGTGGTTTTTGAACTCGGAGTCGAGCGCATTTGTGGTTTCGACTTCGTTCCACCAAGCAGGTGACTCAGCGGGGTCGAGGATCAATTGATGCACACGAGGAGTAGCCTCGATCCGCTCGACGGCGCGCCAGAATTCTTGGCGCTCGAAGGGGTCATCGGAGATGTTCGAGAAGACCGATGGAATGCCATCAGGTACGTTGTCGACGAGCCCGAGGATTGCAGCCTCTTCGTCAGTGGGCGTTTCATTGATCACGGCGGTGATTTGACGTTCGACTGCCTCTGACATCAGGGCAGATGTATCGATCGTTTCGACGGCGCCGGGGCGCTCGACATAGGCCGCATGATCGGCGCCGGCACTGGCTGCTGGTGCATCGTGACGCTGCTCAGCCGCTCCGTCGCGTTCGATATATTTCGAGTGCTCGACGGCTGCGCTCTTTTCCTTGCCAAAGAAGCCTTCGACCGGCTGACCATTGATGGTCGGGACGGCTTGCTTTGCGATCGAGATATAGGAGAAGTGAAAGGACGTTGCGCCTGCGATCGTGCGCGGACGATCGATCATCGGCGAAGGTGCTCGGTAGTCAGGCTCGAGCATCCAGCGACCACGACCGCCGGGCAGCTTTTCTTCGCGAAGCTGCTTCGGTTTTTTCTTGCCGATCTGGAGGATCATCTCCTCCTCTTCGCGGCGGCGAAGGAACTGCGCGAGCTTGGAGTTCGCCGCTTTCACGTCGATGGAGATTGCCGATTTCGCCATGGTACTTTCTTTCATGTTTCGTGGCGACAATGGATGATTGATGAAGTTCTTTCAAGGTGAATCATGATCGCTCTGCAGGGCGACAAAACTTCCTCAAACTTGCTGCCGCAATGAGGTCGTATGACCCATGAAGGCCCCGACGCGGCAGCGGAGATAGCGACACAAATCCGGGTGCGGAGGTGCGGAGCGAAACCCTCGGAGAGCGCAAAAAGGGACGTTTTAGGCCGGTGGGCCGCGAAAAATCCCGAGCAGATTAGCCTGCGGCAAATCTGCGGTATTGCGCCTATCCATTACTAGGTAACAAATCTGGGTTTCTGTTACCGCTTGGAATGGAGTTTTCTGGAAAACTGAGGTGATTTTGTTACCGATCGACCTGTTCAACAGGGAGATTGTGGGCGGTAACAAGCCACCTGGAATTGGGCAACGAAGGTCGTTGTTGACTGTCCTGATCTAGTTCCATAATTCTCGACCATCTGGAAGAGGCCGGAAATCGTCCGGCGAGATCCTCCGTAGGAGAATTTAGTCAATGTCTGAAACGACCGAGGAGTGGACTGGAGGCGGTGAGAATCGTCCGTCCGAAGGTGAGGAAAATGCCATCGGGGCGGTATCGAAAATAACGAACCACTTGGCTCGGATGGCATCCGGTCTTGATGGAAAGCTGCTGCCTAATGCAGAGTTTCAGATAGCTGTCCGCGATCCTGAAGATCGGGCAAAAATTCTGGAACAGCTTGTGCTGGAAGTTTGCCCTGCAGGGGTCGACCAAGCGGCTTGGCGCAGTTGGTTGAATGGGGGCAAAAGCCCATTCGAAATCAAACCGCGCAAGCCCGCGCCGGGTAAGGAGCGACCCGCTCAAACTTTGGTGCGCAGCTCAAATTCCGTGACGAGTCAAATGAAGCGGGTCGATCGGGCGAGGGCTGATCTCGAAGAGGCTGAACGACAACTTGCGTATGTGAAAGCAATGGAGAACGCAGCGGTCCATTGGTACGTGGTTGACCAGCTTTTGGACATCATGCGACCAGCGTTCGCCATGGGTCCAGCGTGGACGATCATGCGGGCTCTGTCGTCCTATGTTTCAGACGACGCTGCTGATCGGGCGACGCCAAGTTTTATCGGTGATGAGAAGCCGATTGGCATGTCGAAGTATCGCGAAATTCGGCTCAACGAGACGCGCGAGATGCTTGCATCGCTCGACTGGTTTTCCGGATATGAGCCATTTGAAAATGAACTTCGCGACGCAATTTTGAGGGTGGTGCGCGAGTTCGATCATCGCCGTTCGGAAGCAACTGCCGACGGTCGCCGGCCGCGTAGCGAGAAGACGATGAAAGAGCAGCCGCATCCCAAGGCGATGGCCGATGCGGAAGAGATTATCGCGGGCCTGGCGGTCGAAGAGATCGACTGATCGGCCTGACCTTCAGCGTCAATGAAAAAGCCCCGGCGGATTAAACCGCCGGGGCTATTTTGTTATCGGCCGGTGTGGCTCGATGGACCTTTATCGATGGACTTCGAGAAGAACGAAAGCGTCGCGTGCGCTCTTGGGATTCTCGAATGTCCGGGTCGTCATAAGCCGCTTGTCGGCATCGTAGAGCGACCATTGTCCGTAGTCATTTTTGACGACGGTTCCGACGATCTGATTGCCTCGCTGGAGCCGCTTCGTGTTTTGAAATCCGGAAGGTGCAACGATGGGCGTTTCGGTCATGGTCGGTCCTTCGTGATGCTCTGAGTTCGTCATCATCTTTATGATGAGAGAGCGGATCGTCAACAGTGTGTGGGGTTGAAAAATCTGATGATCGATCGGGTCCGGCCGGACATATTTTATTGCTGGTCGGCGGCGTGAGGGATCAATCTGCTTTGATCAATTGGCCGACGCCGATGGGGAGAATTATTCGCGGGTCGACGCTGGCGGGCCGGATGAGATCGCCGATGAGATAGAGGCAAGCGCCGACGAGAATAGCGATGATCGATGTTCGAATTTTGGTCCGCTTGATGACTGCGTTCGCTCCATTGGGTTGGCGCAGGAAGGGGATGGTCGCGAGCATCAGGAGCGCTGCCAGAATGAGCGAAAGCCCGATGTAGTGGGACGCGTAGTAAGCGGTGACGGCGCCGTCGTCGGTGAGGAAATTCATGGGAAGATTCCTGAGGGGGATTGGGGATGTTTTCTCTAATCCATTTCAGGAAAGACGCAAAGATTTTTGGTGTCCTGAATTCGGTCAGGCGTCGTGGAGAATTGTCATGGTTTGGAATTCCCAGACGCTTTGCGGATTGCCCGAGCGATCCTTCCATTGGCGCTTGCGCCAGTATCCTTTGAGGGAGAGTTTCGAACCGGCGATGAGGCGGTCGGTGACGGAGTAGACGGCATCGTCGCTGATGTAGCTCGGCGCGGTGTAGACGGCGCGAGCTGGTCGCCCGTCGGGTGTCGAGCCGGTGAGATAGACGGTCTTCTCGCCGGACATGTCCGAGCGAAGTTCGGCGCCTTCAGCGAGGGTAAGAATGATCGTCGCTTTGGATAGAGCGGTGCGCTTGTTTCGCTCGGCGATGATCTCGGCGTGTCGACGCTCTTCATCGGCGGCAGCGCGCTCGGTCGGGGTCTGGGCGAGAAGTTTCGAGAAGTCGACCATTTCATTTCTCCGATAGATTTGCCCTGTGCTTCGGAGAAATTATGGGCAGGGTCCGACGCTTGTCGTCGGGCGAAAAATAGCCCGGTCGGTTCGTCCGGCCGGGCTATCGTATATTCAGTCGGCGTTCGTTGGATCGAGTAGCGACGTCTCGTCGATAATCATGATTGGTCGCTCGTATCCAGTCTCTGCTTCGATGGCGAAACGGCGGAGGGTCTCGGCGGCCGGATGGCTGTGGAGCGAGATGAGTTTATCGATATCCCTCTCTGCAGAAGTGAGGAAGCGATGGATGCTTTCGGGCTTCGCCGAACCGGCTTCGATCTGAGCGGCGAGCCCATCGACTGCCTTGATAAAGCCGTCCATGTTTTTGGGTTTCGGCATCGGCTTTGCTCCCATGGCTTCGGCAGCGGCACGGTCGTTGAACCAGAGGTGACGAAGGCGCGCGATGCCGAAGTTTGGGTCGAGGGCTTCGTCGGGAAGCGTCTCGGCCCAGGCGATGAAGTCGGCGAAGTCCGGGAGGTCGTCATAGCGCGAACGGTCGAAGGGAATGTTGCGGCGACGGCAGAGAGCGATGCGCTCGACGGCGGAGCGCATGCGCTTCCATGTGGCGTAGAAATGACCCTTCGATTTCCATTGAAAGCCATTGGCGTCCTGGAAGACGATTCCTTCGATGGGGTTCTTTTCAAGCCATGTGGGATTGGTTTCTACGCGCTCCATGATCTTGGAGAGCGCGGTCCAGTCTTTGATGCGAGGGAAGGTTCGTTCTTTCACCTCGCACCCGAGCCACTTGGCGATTTTGACGAGCATGTCATAGGGGACTTGATCGAAGGTTGCGTGGCGACGGATGCAGCCGAGGAGGACGAGCTTGTTTTCGTCATAGTCGATGATGTGGGGATCGTTTTCGATGTCGATGACTTCGAAGACGAGGCTGGCTTTCTGGTCGCGGTTGAAGCGAAGGAGCTTCTCCATGCCGGCGGCGCCGAGCTTCTCGGCAACGATGGCCTGAGCATATTCGGCGAAGGTTCCATCGACGCGGCTTTTGGATGCGATGACGAGCTCGCGGCTGCGTTCGCTATAACCGGTGATGCAGAGGAATCCATTGGCTTTGGCGAAGCCGTCGATGGGGAAAGCGATCGAAGCGCGGAGTGCTTCGTCGCTGGTCTCTTCCCGCTCTCCGTGATTGAAGAATTTCTCGTAGGAGCGGGCAACGATGGTGTTGTCGAGGTTGTCGATGAAGAGGCCTCGGGCGATGGTGGTATAGCTGTCCCAGGCTTTCGAATAGAAGGCGGACTTGGTGAAGTTCACCGACGAGACATGGGGCATGGCTTCAGCGGATTTGATCTGAACCATGGCATGATCATGGAAGGCCGAGAGGGTGCGCGTGGAGAGCGGTTCGAGGCCGGTGGTGAGTTCGGCTTCGGCGCGGATCGCCCAAGAGGTAATGGGCGCTTCGGTTCCGAAGGGCTCGCGCTTGTAGCTCTGGGCGATGGCGTATTCGGCCTGCATGGTGCGGTAGATGGACGAACGGATCTGGATGGTATTCCAGCCGTCGGTGTTGAGGATGGCGAAGCGCATGTGGCCGCCGAACTCGACCTGGCCTTCGAGGTTGAACGAGTAAGGCGCCGCGTGGGGAGGGAGCAATTTTGAATTGCGATGTCCATGGACTTGGAAGCATGAAGCTTGTCCGCCTTCGATGCGCTCGGCCATATCGTCGCTCCATGATGCGTCGATCCCTTGGCCATAGTGACCATTGCCCCGGCGAAGGATTGTGTCGGGGATGAGATGCTTTGCGAAGGGGTAGCGCGAGAGGCCGCCGTGGGTCACGAGCACTTCGGTTCCGCGCCATTGGTAATGGAACAGCGGGACGATGCTTTTGGTGATGCGAGCGAGATCGTCGCGAGTGATTCCGGCGGCGTCGAGTTGCGGCTGGGTGCGGTCGGTCCATTCGCGGCTGACGGAAGGCCGGCCGGCAGCGGAGTTTTCGAGATGGTCTTCGTGATTGCCGGCGACGAGGATGACGTTCGGCTTGCCGGCCGCGTTATCGAGCCACCATTGAGCGACGAGATGGTTCTCGAGTCCGCGATCGAAAAGGTCGCCGCAGAAGATGTAGAGGACGTCGGGCTCAACGCCATTGGCGAGAGGGGAAGCGGGATCGAGGAGGGGGTGCAGCGTGCCTTGGAGATCGCCGATATGGACGACCTGGCGGTATTGGTCGACACGGGTGATCGTGGTCTGCTTGCAGAGGAAGCTCGAGACGGCGAGGTCAGCGTCGAGGGTGTCTTCCATGTGACGAACGTGATGGACGTCGACGCCTTCGGGGAGGATGGAGACGGACGCCTCTTCATAGGTCCGGATGATGGAATGGGTTCCCACGCGAGTGCGTTCGGCGCGCCGGTCGTTTGCCGCGATGACGGCTTCCATGGGGAGGCTGTAGAAGTCGACGATGAGGATGGCATAGCCATGGGTCCGGCCGAGCGCGACGATGTTTTCGACGTCGAAGGTTTTGGGGAGTGTGGCTTCGAAGAGGATGGTTTCGCCTGCCTCCATTCGGCGCTCGAGCGATTCCATGGTGAGGCGATGGACGAGGACATTGTGGACTTGGGAGATCGTCATCTCGCCGGCCGGGTTGAGCGTGTCGCCGCAGATGGCTTCGCGGAACTTGTCGAAGGAAAGGTGATGTCCGTCGAGGCCGAGGCGCCGAACGAGGCTGCTCTTGCCCGAGCCTTGGGGGCCGCGAAGGATGACGAGATTGCGCATGGATATTCAGTCCTGGGTAATTGGTATCACGGGAAAGGGAGCGAGCCGATCGGGAGTCTTAGCGGTGGTATTGGCTCGCATAGGGAAGCGGAGCGTTGACGTCGAGGATGCGGGCGACGCCGCCAGCGAGAAGGATGATCGCGACGAGGCAGAGGCTGTAGTCGCCGAGGCGAGCGAAGTTGATCTTCATGAGCAGTCCTATCTTTGATGGGCGCGAAATGATGAAGCCCGCCGGTGGTGGGGCGGGCTTCTGGGTAAGGTCGTCGATGCCTGTCTGATTCAGAGCATTGCGTGTTCGGCGCCCTGGTCGTCCGACATGGCTTTGCCGTCCTGTCCGGCGCACCAGCTGGCCGCGATCTGGCCGTTCGTCTTGATGAACATGGCGGCGATGCTGAGGCAGCTGCCTTCGTCATAGTCGTAAATGATACGCGAGAGTTTTTCGCTCGCGTCGTGGAAGCTGATGTCGGTGACGATCGCGATGTCGTGAACGATAAGCACATTCAGGATGTCGCCGGCGAGTTCGTGGAGCTCGCTGTAGTAGCGGTTGTTCGAGCCGTTGTTATTGGTCTGGATGAAGAGGATGCCATGTTCGGTGGTCGAAGCCTGGGCGACGGCGAAGGCGAGCGGCGAGTAGGCGTTCATGATTTTCATTCCTCTATCTGGTTCGATCCTCTTTCAGATCGAGTGATGGGCTCGTCGGCCGCTTGTCGGCCGGAATCTCTTGAGCCGCGTTTGCAAATGAAAAGGCGCCGACTCGTTATGTGGCTGCGAGCTCGAGTGCTGCGGCCTCGGCGATCTTCGTGTCGAGCCAGGCGATGACGATCTCGTGCGGATTGGCGTCATTGAAATGGGCGAAATCCTCATATTCGGAATCGGGATTTTCGCCGGCGCCGAATTCGCGATCGAGAAATCGTTCCGCGTTTTGATAGCGGATTTTGACAGGATCCATGCTGGTCACGATAGCGGGATCGCGCATACCAACGACTTTGATGAGAGCGCCGCCGATGCACCAGCAGTTCGCGCGCTCGTCCGTGGGCCACACGGCGTCGTGGTTCTCATTGCGGGAAAGTTCAAAGCTGGTCCAGTTGGCCTTGTCGGCGATGAGCGCGCGCGTGGCGATGAGGTCTTGCTGGATGCTCATGATTTTTCATTCTCCAATATGGTTTCGATCGATTGGATGATCGATTGGAGAAAGGCCCGGCCGCTTGTCGGCCGGAGCCGGTTGGAAACGGGGTTCAGGCTTGATTAGGAGGGCTGATCCGCGCGATCTGGTCTGCGAAGAATGGCATCTTGAGGAAGTGGCCAGCGCCCTCAGGGCAGGTCGCGTCATAATGCTGGCCGTCGAGGACGAGCCAATTGTGGGTCATCGAGCCGATCGCCTGGGCGATTTCGGTATCATCGTCGCGGATCCAACCGGGTAACGGCGCGCCTTCGCGGCGGAGACGGGCTATGTCGATAGTGAAAGCTTCGGCCTCGCCGGCGTCTGTGCCGTCGGGGCGAAGGATGCGAGCCCACCAGTCTTCGGTGCAGACGTCGATGAGGCGGCCGAAGCTGTCGGCGGGCGTATAGCCGTTTCCATAATCGGTGCTGCCGAGCCGGACCATGATCTCTTCGGCAAAATCGTAGCAGTGGCCGTTTCCGATTTCGAAGGTATCGGCGACGCGGCCGGCCGCGATCCAGTTAGCGACGGTCGAGTGGATTGTTTCGGCAAGGAGGGCAGGGGTGATCGTCATCTGCGCTCGTTACGAGCAATTTTGCGGCGTACGGCACGCTTGCTCACCCGAAGCGCGTAGCCCCAAGCGGCGAAGCGAATGGCGGAGGGTGCACCGCACGTCGAGTGCGCAGTGTTGGGTCGAATATCGAGCTTCCCTCTCCGACAGTGGAGCATGGTGGCGTATTTCCATTGGCGTCGACATGCGCTCATCGTTTCAAACCTTCTATTGTTCGCTCTATCGCGAGAGGGGATGCTCAACTGGGACGGAGGGCAGCGATCTGGGATTTCGACATGGCGGCGCCGATCTCGCCGCCGAACCACTGACCAGCGATCTTTCCATTCGGATGAAAGAAGATCGCTGAAAAGCTGAGATTGCTGTTGGCATCGAAGTTGCGGTGGATCGGGCCCATCATCTCTTCGGCTTTGTCGAAAGTGAGATCCATGACGAAGGCGGATTGGTCCCGGGCGAGCGTAGCGATGAGCTTCTCGGGCAGGTCACGCAGCTCTTGCCTATAGCGGAGGCTCGCGCCGGTATTCGAACTCTCGATAAAGAGGATGCCAGTCGTAGTCTGGGCAGCGATGCCAGCGGCGAATTCAATGGGGCTGAACGAGATCATATTCGAACTTTCTATCTGAGTGTCAGCGCCGGCTTGTCGGCCAGGTGATGAAGGCTGCCGTGCCAAAAGCGATGGCGGCCGTCGCGACGGTGAGAAAGGCGTAGATCGAGTGGCCTGGAATCTTGGTTACGTCCTCGGCCATGCAGAGGAGGAAGATGCCGAGGATGATGCAGATGATCGCGTCGGGAATGCGTCCGAACATGAGATGTCCTTTCGGTGGGTCAGCGGTCTTGGCGTTCGATGGTGATGAGATCGCCTTGGCCGGTGAGGATCATGTCGATGCAGCGGCCGAGCTTTTTGAGGATGGCTTTGCGGAGCTTGGCGCGTTCCTTCTCGTCGTAGACGGGCTCGGCCGGTATCTCGTGGGCGATCATCTCATTGACCGAGAGGGTCCGGAGACCTTCACCGTCATACTCTTTGACGATGATCATCAGGCTGGGGTTGGTCATGGTCAGTCCTTCGTAGGAGCGATGGTGATCAGGCGGCCTTGCTGAGCCGGCGGACGAGGTGGGCGCATTCGAGATCTTCGATGCGGGTGAGGCCGGCCACGCGGACGCAGCCACCGCGCGGCTGGCGCTCGGCGCGGCCGGTGCGGTTGTTGAGTTCGACCCAGATATTGGTCGGGATCGACGGCAGATATTCGCCGTGCTTCGCATTGACGTTGTCGGCGAAGCGGATGCGGCTCCGGCCGGGGGTGATGGTGAAATTGTCGCGGAGTTCGCGGCGGCCGGGGCCTGAGCCCTGAATGATGTCGTCGCGGCCGAGCGCGCGCGATCCGTCGGTGACGGCGCCCCAGGCGGTGGTCGAGCACATCGAGCCCGAGCATTCGAAGCCGCCGATCGCGACAAGAGCATGGCGCGTGCGGTCGACGACCTGGATCATCAGGCCAGTGAGGCGGTCGAAGTCGAAGAAGCGATCGCCTTTGGGATGAACGGGGCGGGTGATCATCACCTCGACGGTTTCGCCGACGGCCGGGACGGGGGTGTCGCGCTCGAAGAAGCAGAGCTGGTTCTCGATAAAGGCGACGACCTGGTCGGGCTTGTTCCGGTTGGGGGCGACGGTCGCGAGAAGCGGTTTGTGGACGATGCCGAGGTCGCGCATGATCTTTTCCTCACTCTGTTTGGCTTCACTGGAATTTCAGTGATCTTGTGAGGCGAGCCTCGGCCGGAGCGGCAGCGACTGGCAGAGAAAGACCCGCCTCGGCGTGAGCCGGGCGGGTCCAAACATCGGGGCACCGGGGGTTGGTTTCAAATTCCGGCTAGGGCCTTACGCTCCCAGCCATATCCGTCGGCGTCGGGGTCTGCGGTGGTGTCGACACCGTCATCTTCCAGACTGTCCTCGATCCCGCTCAGAAAATGCCTGTGGAGCGAGCGCGGCAGCCCGATGGCATACATGTGCCCCGTTATGTCATGGAGTGGCACTTGCCGATCGTCCTGCGCTGTGCGGCCGGCGAGGCGGGCTTCTTCGGGGGTCGTGATCGTCAGATTGGGCGCAAGCTTCTCGGCGGGCATCTATTTTCCTCACATTTTCTGGATTCATCGGATCATTTGATCCTGTGAAGGCGAGGTTCGACCGGAGTTTGCGACTGGCAGAGAAAACCCGCCTCGGCGTGAGCCGGGCGGGCAAATTTTACTGCCCAGTTGGGCATCGAATTCACGGGGCCATAAAGGCATTTTCATTGTCGTTGTAGCTGCACCTCATTTTCGGGGTGCATCAATTTTTGCTTGGGATCCTGCTGCCCCATCCAGCGTTTTTGCTGAACCTCCGTTCGGAGGTCCATCGATATCCCGGAGGAATAAACGTGCGGTCGTTGTCATTTTAGCTGCGCTGCAGAATTGCGGAGCATCAAGAGGAAGCGAGAGAGGGATTAGATTGGATTTCGGGAATTTCGGCTATTCCGTGATTAGGCGAATGAAATCTCCGAGGATGTATGAAGCGCCGCCGATGATCAGCAGCGCGACGATCAGGCGGATCTGTTTCCGTTCAGATTGGATGGCGAGGAACTTGGTAATTCGTTGATGTCGGGTCGCTTCGATGAGTATGATGCCCACGAACATAATCGCTAGTCCGACAAGTTTGAGGATCGTCGTGATTGTGAGGATATCGGTCATGAAGGATCTTTGCTTTCAATATCTCGACCGCGTCGGCCGCTTAAATTTACAGCGATGAGAGAAGGGAGGATTGTTCGATTTCCGCCTGATCCTCCCTTTGCTCGTTCGGTATAGCATTAGCCGACGAAGGTTTCGGTCATCAACCGTTGTTCGGCGCCGCCGGCGAGTTCCGCATCGCTGAGGTTGATCTGGATGCAGAGGCTCACCGAATTGATGGGATCGGGGCCGGCTTCGCCGTCGAGCCATTCGAGGCATTCTTTGATTGCGCCTTCAGGCGCCGAAGCCTCGAACGTGGCGAGCTGATTATCGGAGCCATATTCGATGAGATATTTGTTCATGGGCATTTCCTGGAGGGGAGCGGAAGCCGGGATGGCTTCGCGGTAGAAATCAATCGGGTCGGCGCCGCTGTCACGGCCTGCCTTGGTCCGAGACCATTTGTTCATGGCCTCGCGTAGCCGGGTGAGGAGAGCGATGCGATCGGCGGTGTCGGCGCGGAGCTTCGTGAGAGTATCCTCGCGCTCAGCAATGCCCTTCCTCCAGAATTCACGAGATTCTTCACGCTCGGCGTCGGTCGCGGGGCGAAATGTTCCGACGGAATGTGATCCGGGAGGGGCTTCATCGAAGTGGCTTTTGGGAAGTTCGGGATTGGCGAGCAAGCCCGTAAAGATGCGGATGAAGCGGACATGTTCCGCTTCCGCTTTTTCAAACTCTTTGAGCTCGATGTCGATCGCGCTGACAGCCTGATGATACCAGAGGCCGGGTTGGCGCTCATGGAGCGTTTCGGTGAGCCGGCGCATTTCGGCGGCGACGTCCGAAGGAAAGTCGATTTGGGTCTCTTCGGTCAGCGGAGGGGCGTCGTAGGCACGTTTTCTGGAGTGAGGTCCTTCGGCGTGATCGAACTTCCATTTGAGGTCGCCGTCGGGGTCGACATAGGCCGAAAAACGGACGGATCCATCAATGCGCGAGGCGGCGCCTTCCGGCTGGAAGAAGTGCTCGATTCCCCGGCTATGAAGGATGCTGCCGACGGAGAAATAGCCGAATTCGCCTAGCCCGGGCACCATGACGGATTTTCCCAGCACGTTTCCACCAAATACGGTCACGAATTTTCCTCTTCTGGTCAAAACCCTTGGGTTCCGATTCATTCAGAGGGGTAATCTTTGCGAGCTGCAAACGAAGAAAGCCCGCCTCGGCTGTGGCCGGGCGGGCTTTCACGGGAGGCTGTGATCGAGGCGGCTCAGTCCGAGTTTAAGCTGCACCGCTTTGCGTATCCGTTTTCGCGCAAATTTTTGCTTGGTGAAATTTCGAAATGGCAGCCCCTGATCTGCTAATCAGCAGCTAAGAAAAACCCGCCTTAGCGATGTGCCAGGCGGGTTAAGGTCACTTAGGAAAGTGTCAATGAACGAGGAGATTATCGCTTAGACAGGCCATTTCGCCAAGAGCGTTTTTCAATGCGGCGAACATTGGGTTCATCGCGCAGATTTTCGAGATACGCAGCGAGCAGCTCGAGCTCGCGATCGGCTGGATCGCCCTCGAAAGGTGAGGGGTATATCGCGTTGCCAAAATTGCGCGCACATTTCTCCGGTGTGTCGTCGACAATGAGAACGCGATCGAGGTTCCAGCCGAGACGGCGGACCTTTTGCAGTGGCTTCAAATAATGGCGGTGATCCGAAATATAGCCGTTGCTGTCCCAGGCGCCGCGCCGATAAGTCGCACGGCTGCGGCCCCAGACGAATTGGAGCGCGGCCAGGTCTGGGAAGATCTGCTCGACGACGGCCTCGACATAGTCATCCGAAGCCGAGGACCAGACGGCCAGATCGTAATGGGCGGCGGCACGGGCTATAAAATCGTCGAGCATCGGCCGGCGGTAGACATGGAAGTCGAAGAGACGGAAATCCGCCGGCCGGCCGAGCGGCTCGTCGCGGGCATGGATCAGGGTCTCATCCAGATCAAGGATGAGCAGCATGCGATCGGTCGATCGAGGTTCACGCTTAAGGGCGGGCATGATCATGGCATAACGCCTTTGTGCGCTTTGGAAAGGGGAGGGGTCGGTGTGGGCTTTTCGGAGGGAGAAGGAGAGGAGAAGCACGGGTCGCCCGAGACATCTGCTCTCCTTCTTCACCCGATCGGGATCAATAATCCCGCGAGCGGTGCTTCACCTTGCGGGTGTAAGACGCTCGTCCGACCTTTTTGGGTTCGACGCGCTTGCGGAACATGGGGTCCGAAAGAATCCCGCCGGCGATCGATCGGAGGTGCGGGATGTTGTTCTTGCGAGCGGTGCGAGCCATGATCTTTTCCTCAATTATTCTGGATTCACTGGATCCTCTGGTCCTGTGAGAATGGAGGCTCGGCCGGAGCGATTGCGACTGGCAGAGAAAGACCCGCCTCGGCGGACTGCCGGGCGGGCCTAGGATTTGTTGCCGAGACTATGTCTCGTTTACGGGATCGAACTCGGCGACATAGAACGCTAGTTTGCCGTCGACTCTGAGGGGAGTGATGGTCGCGGAATGATCTCCGAATCGATCACCTTCGGGGTTCGACCAATATTCGCGATCTCCATAGTCGTGAGGAGATCGATAGGCCGGTTTCAGGCCGGCGCCCTTGAGGTGTTTTTGAGCGTCTCTGCGCTTGGAGAAAGGGGTTGTCGCTACCATTTTGGAACCTCAGGGTATCGCGAGCGAACTGGCGCCTTGCCAGTGAGGCTTTTTATGAAATCTTCGCGAGCGCGGCATTCTGGCGCATTGCCAAAATATTTGCCCGCGATTTGCGATAGATTTCTTTGTAATCGGCCCGTGTCAGCACCTTCTCATGCAGTCCGGTGTGATCGATGAGACGCTCTTTAACCAGTGTGCGAAGGTCTTTGTCTGCGATCGTGGCAAGCTTGGATATTATCCATTTTTCGGATGCAACCAGATCGCTGGTCGCCGCCCGCCAGAAAGCTTCGAGGAAGATCGTGCCGAGACCTATGGCGCACGCCGCAGCCGTAATTTCGAAGCTATACTGATTGATAAATTCAAACATATATTCTCTCGCCCTCGCACTTTTCGGTAAGTTACCGATTTTTCGATATTCGGGATAGAGGCTTTGGCAAAGCCTCGGAGCATGCGCTTCTTATTGGTCGGGCAAAAGCCACTCTGGGGCCTCGCGCCAGCCGAGAATCTCGTTGCCGCTGTCGCTGACAGTGTTTCCGTCCATGTCGCGCCAGGTCGATCGGTATGCGAGCATATAGCGCGCGGTGATTATTTCGAATTGCGCGCATTGGACGCTGGAACGGCGAATCGCGAGGACTGCCCCGTCATGATCTGGGCAGCCGGCAGCAACGGGAATGAAGTCGCGCGGCATCGCGGGCTCGGTGGCGGAGGCTTCACCGGCTGCAAGCTTTGCCGCGAGTACAGTGTTGAGCGAGGGCATGAAGGCATTTCCTTTTTATGTGAGGATATGAATTCAGAGGAGAATTCGGGGTTTTGGCTGGATTATGCGGTCGCTGGGAGCGGCTTGTGGTCGCCCCAACGGAAATATTCAGCTGGATCCGAGCCGTTCCCATTGCAGGTCCAGCATCGGATGTAGCTGCCGTGGTGTTTGACACGGTGGCGGAACTCGGCATCCCGCTTGGCGAGTTCAGCTGTCTTCTTCTTGTCCTGGCCAGTGCCGTTGCAAGATTTACAGCGATGAGTAGCGATGGCGACCGTCATGGGTCGTCATCCAGATCGGAGACCATATGGTCGCCGCAGTCTGGGCAGATGTCGCTGCCGTCATTGTCGGTGTTGCCGCAGCGCACGCAGGTGGCGATGTCGTTTTTCGCGGCGACTGCGCGGCGGGCTTCCTCGAGCTGTTCGTCGACATCGATCTCGCGGACTTCGACGACGAAGCGGACGCCGGCGGTGGAGCGGACGATGAAGCCGGCCGTGCCGTTCTTGTGCCAGACGTCGAGCTCGGCAACGTCGGCGTCGTCATTCGATACGCGGGCCAAGGCGCCGACGGCCTTGGAGGCATACTCGGCCAGGCGAAGCTGGTCGATCGGCGGGCGCTTGCCGATGATGTGATCGAAGCCGACCGGCCGCGTGAACGAGGCGGCCATCATCGAGACGTAGGCCCGATAGAGACGGCCGTCGCTGGCCGTGAAACTGACGAAGGCGGTATTGAGATCGTCCGAGAACGCTCCGGACGTGTAGCCCGAGGCGAGTTTGCGAAAGCGGCTGACGATGCGGCGGGCGATGTCGTAGCTGGCGAGGGCCGTCATTTTTCATCCTATCTCGTTGATCATCGCCCTGATCGGAGATGTGATATGAAGGCTCGACCGGAGCTTCAGAGACTGACCGAGAAAGACCCGCCTCGGCGGACTGCCGGGCGGATCTAAAGGTCAGTGATTAGATTGCGGCAAGCCGGGCAAGATGTTGTTCGTATCCCGCTTGCATCTGTTTAAGCCGCTTCTTTTCAGTGACCTCCCACACTTCGATGCAGAAGCGAAAGTTGCTCGTTGAACGAAGTGAAAATGCTGCAATATCGTTTTTGAGCCATGGAGTGCGGCGGCAGCGCTCTTTTCGCGATTGTGGCAGATCAGACATCTCGTTCAACAGGTCTGAAATGCGTTCCGCAATGAGCAAAGCGTCGATTTTCGGTCGTTCTCCGCTAATCTGATCGAGTTTTCGAGGGCGACGATATAATTCGTCGGTGCGGAGGCGATGAATGTCGATTTGAAAGAATTGTCCTTCGTCTGTGCGGAGGAGGATTGCTGCCATTTTTCCGTTGTGCGCTTGGAAAAAATGATAGGCGTCGCGAAATCGTGACAGCCTGAATCGGAAATGGAGGCGCTTAGCGAGATTGTATGGGAATTCCATGGCTTAATTGTCCTTTCGATAATCTCCGGAACTGGAGAAATCCCACATTATCGAAGGGCTAAAAGCGATTCGGCGTTGGCGGCGAGTGAAAACTCGCCGGAGCGGAAGAAGGAGTTCCTAATCGACATCCTCGTAGTGATTGATGTCGCATTCCTTGACCTGATCCCAGAGCAGAACGGTGCGAAGTGATTGCGGCATCCAATCACCGGCCTTCATCAGTCGGCAATAGCCATTGGCTTGCTCGGGCTTGTCGCCCCGGCGCTTCCAATATGGGCAAAGCTTTGCTTCAGGAATCATTGCCCTGGAGCCGTCTTCCAGAGTGATCTCGGTCATCTGGCCGGTGTGACCGTAGCAATAATCCCCTTCAGGGACGATCGCTTCGGCTTTCGCCATTTTGCGTTCGTGACGAGCTTGCCGCTCGCGGATGATGCGTTCTGACACTGGCATTCAATAATCCTCCTTCTGGATCGACATCAGGCGGCAAGCGCGGGCTGATCGTCGGACACCGGGATGATGAATTCGGCGACGTCGACGGTCGGCGATATGCCGGCCGGTAGCTCCTCACCCTCGCTGATTGAGGCGGCGGCGTTGTGGTAGATCACCTTGGCGGTGCGGCCATCGTTCCACCGGGCATAGTTCAGGAGATCGTCACCGGCATGCCACGGGAGCGGAAGCAGGGTGAGCGTTTTGGTCGGAACGTCGCTCATGAGGACATCGATGAGGACGCAGCCTGGAGCGTCAGGATGCACACGCGAATTCGTGACGATGCCGGTGATAGAGGGAAGGTTCGGGTTGGGCCGTTCGGCGTAGGCTTCTTCCATCGTCGTGGTGGCGATCACCCGCATGCCGCCAGCTGGAACGCTGATGATGGCTTTCCAGTTTTTGCCGGCCCAGAGATTGAGGTAGCCAGAAAAATCGTCGATGCTGTTGTAGTCGACGGTGACGTTGGCGAAGCGCATGTCGCAGTCGATCGATTTCAGGCGAGCCCAATTCAGGTCGACGATTTCTGCCGCCACCTGGTGACTGCAGAGGATCGCACGGCGGATCGCTGCAATGATGTGCTTGCGGGCGGTAGCAGTGAGCATATCGATTTCCTCCAGATTTTATGATCGGGTCAATCAGCATGTTGATTGAAGATGGAGCCAGTCTCTGGCCGTAATGCGGTGTCAGTGACGAGGTGGGTGGGTCGGAACGACCTTAAGGTTCCCACCCTGACCGGCCCAGGAACCGCACCGATAGATCACGCCGCGACCGGTCGAGGCGGGGCGATAGTCCCAATGGAGAAATCGATGGATGAAATGGCATTTAAGCCATTTTGCGAAATGCGCGATCTTCATGCCGCGAGCGCCGGGACTGAGATGGCGCTGCGGCAAGCATTGAGCGGGCATAGCCGCTCGTTCTTGCGCCGCTTTTGGGCCCATGTCTGCAGAGCTGCACGAATTTGGTCGAGCATTGCGAGACGATCGCCATGGGTAGCGCGGAGACGGGCGAGATTGCTCTCGTGCGCCGACTTGTTTTTGCGCCAGAGAGAGCGTCGGGCTTCGCGTTCCTCGCTTGTAGCGGGACGAAAATAGCCCTTTTCCTGGCCAGCCGCTTCAGCGCTGACGAAATGGGTCTGCGGCTCGTGTGGCTTGGCCAGGAGTTCGGTCAGGGTCTGGATGCTGTTGGTGTGGCGGCTTTCGGCTCCGCGCAGCGTGTCGCGTTCCATGTCGATGGCGCCGACGACATGGTGGAACCATGCGAAGGGATCGCGTTCATGGAGCGTTTCCATGAAATGCCGCATCGCAGCAATCACCTCAGCAGGATAGTCGAGCTGATTATCCTCGGTGAAGGGATCGGCGCCCCAAGGACGCTTACGGTCATTGGGACCAGTCGCATAGACGAAGCGCCAGGCGATTTCGCCATTGCCGTTGATCTCGGCGGAAAAGCGGACGTGGCCGGAAACCCTTTTTTCGGCGCCTTCGGGAAGGAAATAATGGTCGTAGCCAGTGGTGTGGTTGCATGAGCCGACCGAGTGGCCTTCAAGGGTTCCGAAGCCGGGGATCGCGAGGTTTGCGTAGTAGCTCATGGTCTTTCCTCATCATATTTGGAATCACCGGTTTCTGTGATCCTGTGAGATGAGGCGCGGCCGGAGCTTGGCGACTGGCTGCGAAATTAGTGGGTTCAGCGCTGGGGAGGGGCGGAACTTTTAGGGACGAGATAGGCCCAGAAGAGGCAATCGTCCCACGGTTGATTGCCGCCTTCCCAGTCGCTTGAATGGTGAAGGGTTTCTGGATGTCTCGCGAGCCAGTCGCAGAGCATCTCGGATTCGATGATCGCGATCTCGTTATCGCTGCTGGATGGCCCGAAGCGTTCTTCATAGGCTTGCCAACATTGGTCGGTGAACCCTTCGAAGCGAAGGACGCTTCCATCAGGAAAGGTCTCAAAGCCGACATCGCCAGCGTTGAGTTCCGAGATTAGTTCTTGGACGGGGCTCGGGATTTCCATGGTGCTTCGGTGATGATCGCTATTCGCCACCGCCGCCACCGCAGTCGCCACCGCTGCTGGACGATCCGCAATCTGATGACGAAGACGACCACCCGCTATCGGTTGAAACTGGGATATACGGAGCGTGGGGATTTTCGGCTTCACGCGTGCGATGACGAGGGGCGTTCTGACTCTGCCGTCGGCGCTCAAGTGCTTCCGTGAGACGGCGAGTTCCAGCCTCGTGATGTCGATTTTCGGGAGTATCGACTGAAGCGTTCCCCTGTGTGGCGCTCTTGTTTTTGATGAGCGGCCGGATTGCCAATCTTGTCAATGCGAGAACGGACAGCGCGAGCGCAATTCCGGAGATCAGAAAGAGAAAATTCACGCGATAGTTCCCGTTTTCAGAGCGGTTGTTGCCGCGTTCGACTGCCGATTTCAGGGTATCGGCGAATTGCCCCGTTAGCCAGCTATACGCCCGGCTTTTGCGCCTTTGGAATGTACATGCGTTCCTGCGCATCCCACTCATAATTTTCGAAATCATTGGCGAAACGAACGGTCATATCGAAGCGGTGATGCGCGCTGTCGATGCCGTTGACGAGATTGAAGAAATCGCGATCCTTCCAATAGTCGCCGAACGGTTTGACGAGTTCGCGCAGCTCGAGCGTCGATCCACGAGTGATATAACGGTCGAGTTCGCAGGCATAGACGAGATTCTCGCCGACGCCGTGCGCGACCATCTTGTCGAGAAGCTTATGCTCCTCGTCCGACTTGAGAAATTTGCGGAAGGTGTCGATCTTCGATCGCGGTTTCGGCTTTGCAAGGAGAGGGCCGAGATTTTCGGCAATTTCGGATCGCGGTTTCGGCGATGAAAGGAGCGTGCCGAGATTTTCGGCGGCTTGGGCAAGATCTTCCGCGAGCTCGGCGCGCTCTTCTGCGGTTTCGCTGCTGGGATCTTCGACAACGGCGGCTGCGCGATTGAGGAGAGCGCGAAGGTCTTTGGTTTTCATCGGTAATCCTTAGGTAGGCGGGGCTTCAAGGCGCGTCAGGCATATACGCCGGTGACATCGTCACGGGTGTCGACGTGGTCGGGAAAAAAGAAATCGATGCTCTTCCCGTTATAGGTCGCTTTCTGGACCCAGCCGTGGCGCTTGCCGATGACGATCCCAAGCTGCTTTAACGCGCGCAGCAGCTTGGCGCGGTTGATCTCTTTGACCTGGCGGATGCGATAGAAGAGGATGTCGACGTCTTTGCGGGGGCCGTCTTTGTAGAGCGTCCCGCCGGTGAGCGCGACATGTGCGCCGCAGGTAGGTGCGATTTCTTCGATGCGACGGCAGAGGTCGATCGCTTCGGACTGTGCCCAGGGAGCGGGCGCGGTTTCGATAAGATCGAAGTCGGCGGACGGCGGAAGCAGATCGAAGTCAGTAGGCGCCGAGATTAATGCGGGCGCTGCTTTGGCGAAGTTGAGCATGGGATTTCCTGTGATCGATTGGCTGTGCAGGCGGGATTAGAGATCAGGGCCGTATTTGATGGCTCGGGCTCGCCTGAAATCACCGACGGTGAGTCCGTCGAGCGAGATGACGAGCGCAATGGGCGTTTCGCCGCGATCGCCTGGCGTGCGCTCGTGCGGCGCGAGAGGCATTTCGACTGAGACAATTCGCTCGTCGCCAATTTCGGTGCCGGTCCGCTGCCGCTTCAGAGGAATTGCGGACACATTGGCGAAGGGCTCGATCGCGGCTTTGGCCAGATCGAGATGACCTTGAAGACTGAGGATCTTATCAGCCGCTTCGTGAAGGATAGCATGGACGTTCAGATCGGCCGAAATCGGTGCAGTGCTGGAGAGGCTCCCAAGTTCGCGAAGTTTCGCGACCAGAATATCCTGATCAGATATCGCGAGGGGCTGAAAGCTCTCATCGACGACATCGTCACAGCGATCGCAGCGATGGGCTCGCGTTTTGTTGGCGAGCTTGATGGGAACATAGCGGCCGATGCAGTTGGTCAGCCGGCAGTGAGGCCGGCGCAAGATCGCTTTGCGCATCGCTTTTCCTTCATTGATTGGATCCGCTATTGGTCGGACCCTTAAGTCAGCGAAGGAATCCTGCTTTTTCTTCTTCGGTCATCCAGTTGGCGTCCGAGACGGTAGCGCTGAGCGCATCGTTTTCTGATGCCTTGATGCCTCCCGGGATGACGCCGATGATACGGTAATCGAAGCGATCTTCGGTATCACGGACCGGGGCAACCAACAGGTCGACCTTGCTGCCGAGAAGATTGCCGAAATAACACCGCCGAGCGCTGGGCTTGTTGTCGAAATGCTCGCTGTCGCAATCATAAAGACCGAGAGCGAGGCCGGACTGGTCCGGAATTTCAAGATCGAACTCGACCGTGCCATCATTGTCCTGATATCCGATGATGGTTGCGTTGATCCAGGATTCGGTATCCCTTCGCGCGGCCTGCTCGGGGTGCCGGCGAAGATCGGACGCGATCTGGCGCGCGATTTCGCGGGCTTCGTCTTGATAGTACCAGAGCCAGCTGGACAGGTCGTCAGGTTTGAGATGGAGGATGCCGATCGGCTCGAAGCCCTTGTTGAAGGCGTTGCGATAGAGATGTGCCGCCGGTTGTCGGGTGCCATTATTCTCGCAGATCAGGACCTGCGTTCCGTGCAACGGGCTAGCAAGATGCTCGAGTTCGGTACCATTCACGAGGCGTTCGAGGATTTCCTCCGCCTGATATGGGAAGATGCGGAGCGCGCCGACGAGCGCTTTCACGAGATGCTTTCGAGCCGTGACGGTGAGCGCGGGCATTTTTCCTCCTCGAATCTATGATCACCCCAATCATCGCTCTTTTGAGAGCGCAAATGTGGATCATGCAAGAGCATATAGCCAGAATGGAAGTTTCTCATTCTGGGATTTTTGAATGAAAAAATCGATGGAACTAATTTCGGAGTCGCGGTTGACCGCGATTTCTGCGACCCTTAGGGAAATTCTGGATCAATGGAGGTATTATGAACCGGAAATTCCTGTGCGGTGCGGCAGCGATGGCGATCAGCGCAACGATGGCAGGCCAGGCACTGGCCCAGCAGTATTTTGCGCGCTCGCACCTGATCGTTCCGGCAGGAACGCCTGGCGAGGGGCCAAGCACCCCGACGCCGACACCAACTCCGACGCCTACGCCGACCCCGACTCCAACTCCGGGGTTTTGGGTTACGGGAAGTTGGGGTGCGTGGACGAGCACTTGCTCGGCGACTGCGACCCGGACACGTTCGGTGACCTGTCAAGCCGATGGGGAAACCGTAGAGGATGCGCGCTGCACAAGCGGCAAGCCTCAGACGACGGAAGTTCGGGAAATTTATACCGACTGCGAACACATTCTGCAGAACGGGAACTTCTATCCAAACGGGTTCGAATATTGGACCGTGTCGCCGGGAACGACTTTGGCTCATGTCGGCAGCCAATCGCAAGCGGCTTTGGTGCTGTCTGGAGGGTCGATCTCTCAGACGACTGTGATGCCGCTGGAAGCTGGTCGGGCCTATACCTTCAAAGGTTCCGCGCAGAACTCCGCGAATTCCAACAATTTCCATTATACGAACGTCGTGATCTCATCGAACGGCGCGGTGCTTGCGACCCGAGATTATCGAGTTTCTTCGAGTATTGTGAGCATCCCATTCGTGGCAACAGGCCATCCTGTGACGATCACGATGACGAACAATCATCCGTCTGGGGTCCGCAGCAGGTTCTGGCACTTCAGCATCGATTGACGCCCCCGCCCATCGGAAAGGAATTTATCATGAAAATGCCGAATATGCTGATCGTCTCTGCTGCCTTCGCTGGTTTGCTCGCGCAGGCTCCGGTTGCCGCGCAGGAATATTATGCGCGGCATAAGCTCGAAGTTCCAACGACGCCCCCTGAGCCGCCGGCGGCTTGGGAAACAGGTCCGTGGACCAATTGGGGGTCGACATGTAGCGACACGTCAATTCGGACCCGGACGGTGCTTTGCAAGAAGGCCGGGAATATGGTTCCGGATACGCAGTGCCCGATCTTCGATCGGCCGGCGACGAGCGACGTTCAGGCAAATTACTCGGGCTGCACCTACGGGTTTGCTGCGACGACGACGCCTTGGTCGGAGTCATGCGGCGCAGGATCGACGCGGACGACAAGCTATCAGTGCCGGCGTTCGAATGGGTCGACGGTCGGCGACGAGTATTGCGAGGGATCGAAGCCGGATCCGGTGATCGAAACGCGAGTCTCTTATGAGGGTTGTAAGGCGAAGGATTGGGCGCTCGGTGAGCCTGTAATCGTAAATGCTTGCATTGCTGGGCAGAATGAAACCCGGAGCACGGTGACTTGCATGATCGAAGGTGCACCTGCAGCAGATAGCTCGTGCTCAGGGGTTCCGAAGCCGAACGGCATCGGTTCTACGACCTGTGGTCCCGTGACGAACAATTGCGGGCCCACCACCCGAACCCAACGTGTGATGTCCTCGCCCGATCGCTTTTTGATCGGATCCGAGACTACGGGTGCTCGTTATCTGGATCGAGTTTCGATCGCGAAAGATCTTTGTAATCGTTATGGTTCTCCGTTGAAGCGCTGTAGCGGAGAAGTGCAGTCCGTTAGCGGCGGATGGCGCGTGACGGTTTATGGTGTGCCGGCAACTGCGCCTGACCCGTCTGAAGGCTATTCGAGCAATGGCTATAATTATGTTATGAACTGCTCGAATTAATCTTGATCTGATGACTGAAAGAGAAAAGCCCGCCTCGACAAACGAGGCGGGCTTTTTTGGATCAATATGCGCGATGTCGGCTCCCCGTTTCCACCGGTAGGCCGAGGGTGATCGATATCCAGCGTAGCGCCTCATGGGCTTCGAGCACGTTGACGATCGTTTTGGCCATCCCGCGCGCCTTGTCGCGGTCAGTACTGTGACAGGTGATGAACTCGAGCTTGTCGAAGCTGTCCGGCGTCGCCGAAAGATGATCGGCGAGATATTCGGCTGCCTTTTCACCGGAGGTGATCCCGCAGCCGAGGTACCAGTCGAGTGAAACTGCCGCCAGCTTGGTCGGCGGGCAAGCTTCCAGCAAGGCTTTGAAGGCCGGGACATCTTTTGCGAGGGTCCAGCCAGCGGGGCAGTGCCGCTCGTCGTCGAGGAAGATGCGGGTGAGCCCGTCCTTGTAAGGATTGGCTTCTGCAGCTTGCTGTTGAAGCTTCAGCGGAATCTTCTTTTCGGGCTTCGGTTTGCGGAAGTGACCAGGGTGTCGTGGTTTACGCTCGCGAACAGGGTATCCCATAAAATCTCCCGGAGCTTCGATCAGTAAGGAATGTAGGCGCTGGCGATGATGTCGATCGCGTCTTCATCGAGGATCGCCGGGACCTCGACGTGGATCTTGCTCATTTCTCGCCAGAGTTCGTTGCCGATGATGCGGCCGATCTCGTCCTCGAAATCATCTTCGTCGTTGCCGACGGCATAAACGATGAGGATCGTATTGTTCGAGGCATGGAGGGCGTGGAAATTTTCAGCGAGATATGTCGCTGCGCCGGCGCGATCGACTTCCCAGCCGGTGAGGACGACGAAACGTAGGCCGGGTTGTTCGATCTCAGGGCCCTCGGCAACTGACAGTTGGAAGCTTTGTCCATCGCCGGGGAGATGGATGAAGAGGCGATCGCAGCGAAGAATCTGACCGACCTCGTCGATCAGCGAGGGAATGTCGATGTCGCGATTTTCGCAGGTGATGAGAACGGGGCCATGGTCCTTGCCTTCGGCCCGAATGCGCTGGGCAGCAATGTTGACCAGGTCCTGGACGAGCGAAGTGCGGATGCCGTGAAGCGCGGCCGTGATTTCGGTGTGAACCGTCATTTTAGAGATCCTTGAGTGTCGGCGGAGAGCAAACTGCCGTTAGGCGGCGATCTGCTCGTCGAACTGGTCGTCGAAATCGCGGTGAGGCCGGGCGAGATACTCGCGCATGCCGGCGACGTTCTCGTAGCCGTGCGGACGGCAGCCATATTCATATTTGTGGGTGTCGGAATATTTGTAGGCGAGGCGAGGGTCGACGATATGACCGGGAGCGAAGGGGTTGAGTGACAGGCTTTCGTCGCGGAGGTTGTCATAGGCGGCTTTTGCCGCGATTACCGCAGGGTCTTGTTCGCAGAAGTCCGAACGCGCGTCGAATTCGGCATCGGTCTGCGGATAGCCATGGATTTCCGCATATGCGTTGCAGGCATCGCCGATCGCAAAGTTCGCTGCACGCATGCGGTTGTGGAGTTCGTCGACGAGCTCGAGCTGGCGCGGCGTGGGGTCGATGCTCACGAGTAAGCCGCGATCGTTCGAGGCGTTGAAGGCGAATTCGCCGTCGACGATCACATTGACGCACTGGAAGCCGGAGAAGGTGATGTCGAGCTTCAGCTCGATGGTTTCGATGTTTTTGCGGGCTTCGAAGCCGAAATCGCCGAGGGGATTGTAGAAGCCATAGCGGAACGACGAAGCGATCCGGCTGGCGACGATCTTCGAGCGGACGGCGTTGATGCCGAGATCACGGACGGCGCGGTAGATGAATTTGGCGAACGTGGTGGTGTCGGTGCGCATGTTTTTCATCCTTCGATCTGGTTCGATCGAATTTTGTATCGTTCATTGGGTTTGCGCAATTTGGTCCGCCGATTTTTTCGGCGGACCATTGTGATCTGGGTATTCCCTGGTGCCGGTTAGGCAGCTCTCGACCATTGTTCGTCGGGAATCAGGTTGCGGTAGTGATTTTCGATGCGCCACTCCGGTATAACGTGCCCTGCGGGGACGAGGTGGCCCTGTGCATCTCTTTCCTGGGCCCAAGGCGAATTGCTCGAGTGGCAATAGCTGCAGAGCTGGTTATGGTCCAAATGACCATAGCGTTCGAGAACTTTCTCGATGAGACGCAATGTCTCGATGTCGGTGTCAGGTACGACGGGGCACGACCGTCCTTGAGGAAGGGGCTGCATATTCGAGACTGTCTCGCGCTTGAATTTGCGGAGTGCGTCATAGAGCGAGACGTAGATGGGGCCAAACTGCCAGACTTCGGGCAATTCGGAAACGACGCTGCGATTGAAGGCGAGCGACCAGCCGTGGACGATATGGACCATCTTGTTGAGCCAGATCGGGTTCTGTGCCGGCCGGCTTTTCCAGTTGAGCATGATCATCGTGTTGGCGATAGTGAGAGGAGTATACATCTCAGCAGGTCCCTTCAGGGCTGCGCGTGACCATGAAGCGAGGATCGCTGAGAGCATGGCTGTTGAGGATGGCGCCGGAGACTTCGCGGATCCGTCCGAATTCTTCGTCGGAGAAGGGGCCGGTGACGACATGGATCGCTTCGCCGATCGCGGCGATCACCGGAATATAGGTGCCTGCGTAGCTCTCGCGGGTACGGCGGGCATATTTGAGGACGCGGCTGGGTTCTCCGACGCGGAGTACGGTGCCATCGACGCTGTCGAAGCAGACCGAGCGAAGTTCGGTGCCGATTTCGGGCATGGGCTGGATATTGGTCATCGAATTTTCCTCCATTTTATGGGTTCAATTTTCGATGGGCCTGTCATTTGGTTATTGTCCCCTCAGAGGGGGATATGGTGCCATTGAGCTCGCTTGCTGCATGTCAGCATGCGATGTAATGGGGCCTTGGGGGAGGGCAATTTATGATCAGAGTGAACGGTATATTGTCGGTGGCCGGGCTTATGGCGGCTTTGGCGACTGTGCCAGTGAGCGCGCAGCAGGCTCCAGCAACGACGGGCGATGGCATGGCCGCTGCCAATGTATTCATCAATTCGATTGTCTGGCCGGGTAACGGCAAGAAATTTGGGTTCAAATCGCTCGAACTGGGATCCGGGATTAATCTCGATGATCGCTCGATCATTGCGATGTATAAGAGCAAGAAATATTACGGGGCTGAGATTGGGATGGGGTTTGTCGATGGCGTCGCGATTTATTGCACGCCAAAAGTCGTCCTGGTCGGTTGTGAACTCAAATTCTGGAATGACGCCGACACGCGTGTTCCTGCCGTAAATGAGCTGAAGACGGCCTTTGGTGAACCGGTGAAAGTGACATTCGCTGCAATTCCCCTGCGTCCAATCGCTGGAGACGTCACTCCGAACGGAAGGTTTGGTCAAGCTCGGATCGTTGAAGTGACGATCAGCACCAAGAATCAAAGCGGAGCTTTTCTGAGAGCCGCGATTGCGCACTTTACTGAGACGATGGGATCTGAGCCTTTTCGGCGCCAGACCTTCAAGGATGCGAAGTCGATGTATTCGCCGGCTTGTTTGGCGCGTGTGAAGGAGATCGAGAGCAAGCCGATCGCGCAGATCTCTGTGCAAGATCGGGCCGATTATGAGCGCTGCGGAACCGAAGGTGCCGTGAATGTGATGTCAGGGAATCTGAACAAGTCCCGGGAAATCACGTACGAGTGGGCTGATGCGGCCAACAATGTGAACGTCGTGATTTTTGATCAAACAGAAAACCTGGCGGGACTCGTTACTACAGAGACCGGAACCATCCGTATCGGCGTGGATATCAATAAGCCGATGGAGGAATTTGGGGCCTCGATGAAGCGCGTTGCGGGCGATCAGAGAGCCAAGCAGGATGCGGCGCGCCGCAAAGATTTCTGACGATCGAAGAAATCGTAGGAATTTTGAATTTGGGGGGGTGCGGAATGAATTGGAATAATTTCGGCTGTGGAGCAATGATTGCTTTAGCTTTTTTGCTAGTTTTGGCCCTGAAAATGATCGAATTGATAGGGATTCCGGTAGCGATTATTGGTTTAGCCGCAGCCGGCTTTCTATTTTTGAAAAAGGAAGAGAGCGAACGGCGTCGAAAAAACAATGTTCAGGGCGGCATTGTTTTGTCAATTGGCGCATTGCTAATCGGCGGCATAGCATTGTCAATGGCGTCGAAAAGTGGGAGCGATAGTTCGTTTCCGACGTCAGAGCAGTTGGCCCGATCGGAGGAAGACAAGCCAACACCTGCTCAGTGCGATGCAATCCGACAGACCACGCCTAGGTTTGCGAGCATGATAAAGGCAGATTGTGCACGCCAATATGGGGGTCGAACAGGAGGGTCGATGTTGACCAATATATGCCTAAGTCAAGCGATCGATGACCTGCGTAATTGCGGCGAGGAAGTTTCTTTGGAGTGATCGCTAAATTGGAAAAGCCCGCCTCGTTTCCGAGGCGGGCTTCCTTGATGCCCTTCCGGGCGAGCGATTAGGCAGCGGCGGCCTGATCGCGGGGCAGGCCGATGACCTTCAGCGAGCCACCGTCGTACTGAACGGCGAGGTCGACCGGGCGGCCCTTGCGGAGAACGCCGGCGACTTCGTCGCGGCTCTTGCCGAACGCCATCAGCGTGACGGTCTTCGGTTCGGCGTCGCCCTTCTTGAGCGTCGAGCCCTTCGAGATCAGGTACTTGTTGCCGTTGACGGCGGTCTTGGTCGAAACCGAAGCCGGCGTGACGGTGGCGGTGAAGATCGGCGAATAGCGGCGAGCGTTCGAGGTCTGGGTCGTCATGATTTAAATCCTTGTCTTGATTTCATCCTCACCATGAGGATCACTTTTCCAGATTCATTCCATTGACTGGGGAGGGCTCGACCGGAGCTGGGGCGACTGGGAAGAGAAAACCCGCCGAGGCGGTCAGCCTGGCGGGTCTTCAATTTTTCTGGGGTAGGTTTCTTGACGTCGTTCAGAAATTGAAAAGCGAAAACCCCGCTGGGGTCGCCAGCGGGGTCTCGATGTAGGCCTTGGAGGCCTTATGCGGCTTCAGCGGTCTGTTCGCGGGGCAGGCCGACGACCTTTACCGTGCCGCCGTCGAACTGGACGGCGAGTTCGATCGCGCGGCCCTTGCGGAGCAGCTTTCCGACTTCGGCGAAGCTCTTGCCGAATGCCATCGTCGTCATGGTCTTCGGCTCCTTGCCTTCCTGGGCGATCGTCGCACCGGCCATGTAGGCGTACTTGTTGCCTGCCTTGTCGGTGCGGGTCGAGACCGAAGCGGGGGTTACGGTGGCGCGGAAGATGGGCGAGAAGCGACGTGCGTTGTTCGAGGTCTGCGTGGTCATGATACTCAATTCCTTTTACTGATTTCATCCTCACATGAGGATCGTATTTCTGGCTCATTCCATTGACGTGAGGGCTCGACCGGAGCTGCAGCGACTGGGACGAGAAAACCCGCCGAGGCGGTTAGCCTGGCGGGTCTCTTTTTCTGGGGTAGGTTTCTTGGCTTGCTCAGGCCGGCATCTGACTCGACATATGAGAACGTGAGTGGAACATTGTCGGCAGACGATCTGCGAGTCGGAGACAGAAGATGGGGACTATGGACCTTAGGGGTTTGATCCTATGGGATGTGGAAGATGTCCCGGCGGAGATCGTTTCAACGGCATCGGCCGCTGCGCTCGCGAAGCTCGACGAACTCAGGGTGTCTCCGCTTGAAGCTGTGCACGCTATGTTTAACATTCAACATATGGACGATTGCGGAGCGTTATTTAGCGAGGAGCCTGGCTTCGAGCCTGACTATGCCAAATTCGGCGTGGTGTCAGAGCATCTGGACGCGCATCATAAGGCCGTCGACGCGGCCCGTAAGGTGCTTCAAGAGCAGTTTCCCGCTCGTGCGACGCAAACAATTGCGATCGGAATATCGGAAGAAGCGCTGGCCGAATGGCATGCGCGCGGTATCGATCAGACTAAAGCCGGGTGAAGCGTTAGCTATCGTTCCGAGCGTCTGGCACTGCTGCGTCCCATTCTGCCTCCTCGCGTTCTTGGCGAGCTAACCTTGAGGCGTCTTGACCAGCGTCATGCGGCGGCTCTGAACGGATTATTGCATCCGTTCGCTGTGATCGATGCGTTTATGATGTCGCTATTTCCCGGCGCGAATTGCACGCGATAGGTGAAGGCCGGGCTCTTGCTAGGGTCAGGATCTCTGTAAGCGGCGCGACTGAAAGTGTCTTGTTCAGATTTGAAGGGAGCTTTCGAGCCTAGGCGATCGAACTGGACGTGATCCGCGCGATCGAATTCGCGAAGAACCTTCATTTGTTCAATGATCGTGTTTTCCGGGTTGGTGAGACGGTCCCACAGAAATTGGGCGGCATCGGTCCGGCGTTCATGGAGCGACTGGTGTCTCGCTTGATAGCCCGGGTCATCATATTGGGCCGGCAGGATTGGCTCTATCTCAAAGATGCGGAAGACGTCACGGCGCTCGAGGATGATTTCTTTTGCTTTGGCGCCGCGCCGCGTGAGCCGGAACTTGTAGGCGCTGGTTCCGCCGACATAATAGTTGGGAAGCACGGCGACGAGGGTCGCTTTCGACCAGGTTTTTCCCATGAGCTCGACATTCTTGAGTGTCGAGCCATGTGTGATGTTCGCTCTTTCGAAGGATAGAGCGGCAATCTCTTCGTAGATGGCGTTCCGGCGGTGGTAGATCATGGCGCTGAATACCGCCGCATAAGCGGACAGAAAATTGATGTGTGGGCTGTCTGCGTCGCGAAATGCGAATTTCTCGCCGGACGCTGTCGCCGTTCCCCCGATGCCGTCGGACATCCAGGCGTCAAATTTGTCGTTTTTACGAAAGATTACCCAGTGACCGCGTGGGTGCTGGGCTAAATCTTGAAGCAAGCGCTTTAGCGTTTGATGGTTGGTTTCGCCGACCACGAGGGGGACGTCGACGATGCCGAGGAATTTTTCCCGGAGCTCGAGATCGAAAGGCCGACAGATGGAAGCTACGCGCTGCGCGAGAATGACATCGGTGAGGATTTCCCGAGTTTTCATCTCGTGATGAACATTGGCGGCGATGACGAGGTCGAATTCGCGGACGAAAGCCGGTCCCCAGTCCTGATCGAGAATATGTGTGGCGAGGTCGCGCGGGGGCTTGGTGAGATCGGTCATCAGCGCTGCTCCACCGTCGCAAGCGAAAACAGCCGTTCGCGGCAGCGTTCGAGATAGGCCCAGATGCGAGGAGCACGCTTGGCGAGTTCGGCGCGGCCGGTTCCGATTCCATCGGCCGGCCAGATCACAGTGCCGCCGGCGGCGATATGATCAGCCATGCGAAAGAAGCCTTCATCGAAGGCGGCCTTGGCGCGGTCGAAGTCGCGATCGCTGAAGAAGGCGTTATCGTCCATCGAGGGGCGAAGCTTCGTGGGAATGCCGACGGCGTTGGGCTCATCGCGGCAGGCGAAGGCCTGTCCCGATCGCGGGTTGTTGCGTCCGCCAACCCGAGCGAGATTATCGCCCCAGGCGAAAAGATCGTTGGGCTGGGCCTGAAGCTGAGCGCGGGTGTACCAGGCTTTCTGGACGATGATCGGCATGGGGTTTCCTCACTGATATGGGATCAGTTGGTAAATTATAGAACGAAAGCCGGGACGCGATAGCGCCCCGGCCAATTCTCCATTCTGGATAAGGGATGCTTAGGCGGCGATCTGTTGACGTGCCGGTGCTAGACCAAGGATCCGGATGGCTTTGCCCTCATATTGGACTGCGAGATCGACGGGGCGGGCGAGGCGCAGATAGCGGCTCAGGCGATTGTGAATGCCCGGAGCTGCGATGACGGTCGAGCAGTCGACCTGGTCGCCGTTGCGCGTGACGGTGGCGCCGGCTTTGAGCGTGCGGCGCTGGGCATCGGCGGCGGTGAAGAAGCTGCGAGGGGTCACGGTCGCAACGAAATAGTGCTGGCCGTCGATGAGCGAGAGGGCGTCATTGAACTGGTGGCGGAGATCCGACATTTTCATTCTCCTTTCTGGATTCGAGGATTTTTTCTGAAATTTTGAGGATTGGTTCGGTCCAGTTTTTGGTCCCCGGGTCATTTACACAAGGGGCCGATCGGGATAGCAAGCGATTGAAAACAGGGGGTCGCGATGCTTCAAATGATCGGCTGGGCGCTTTGCGCCTGGATGTTTGCACACGGATTTTCGATGTTCGGAAGTGCGCAATATCGGGTGCGTGATGCCGAAGGCGATCTCAAGATGACCGGAGCCGGGATGCTGGCGGCTGGGCTCTTGATCATGGCTTCAGTCGCATTCGCGCTGTGGTTTTATATCCAGGGGACGCCTGAACTCAGCGGCTATGGCTATGATAGAATATCCGCCGTACAGTCCTCGGGAGGGAGAGGATCATGAAGAAGCATTTTGTGATCGCGAGCGTGTTCGCGTTGCTTGGCGTCGGTGTGGCGGTTTGGGAAATCAACAGCGACACAAAATCCCCAATCGATCAGGAATTCGTCCTGAAACCATCAACGGCCGGCATGACATGTGCGAAGAATCCGCCGCTGACGGCGTGCGATACCAAGGATGGCGGCGTCGTCGACGGCGTTGATTACGAGCTCCTGGTATTTGTGACGGGCGCGGATGAGCGTGCGGCCTATTTCCTGGGGCGCTTCAAGAAGGACCAGTTTGGGAGCGCCTATGCGGATCTGGTTTCCAAATATGGGGAGCCAGACGATAAGCTCGGCGAGGCCGGTGATCGGCGCGGGATCTGGTTCTTCAAGAATGGCGTTGCCGTGATGCGGGAACGAGCGACGAAAGTTGGTCTCGGCTCATCGGCATTTTCGCTCTTCTGCTTTCAGGGCCAGAATGAGGAGGTGAATGCTGAGATGGGTGAAGGCTGCCAAAAGATGTTCGCGGTACCTGCGTCGTAAGGAAGGCCAGCGCTTGATTACGCAGCCTTTTTTGCCGCGCTGAGAGGCAGAGCGACAATCCGGCCAAGATTTTGAAGCCCGCGCAGAACTTTGTTCTGAACGGGAAATTCACGCCCGTTCCCATCAACGGGTGTGATCCAAGTTTTCCCGTCGCGTGAGCCGCCGATCGTGTAGACGGCGCCATTGATGATGTCCGGCTCATAAATGCCGGCGCTGATCTTCTCGACGCCGAGATCGAAGCGAGCGACGTGGGGGAAATAGAGGTCGCTGTCGAGATGACCGGGCTTTCCGACAGACCGGTGATTGAAGAAGCCGGGATGTGTTTCGCGATTGGGCTGGGCTTCCAGTCGCGCGCGTGCTTCGGCCGCGTCTTTTACGGTCGCTTCCCAGCCATCCTTCCAGATTTTGCTTTGGACGGTGCCGGAGATGGTGCCCTTCCCGATCGCTTTGATGCGGCGGGCAACGCAGAGAAACTGGAATGCGAGAGCATCGAGCTGGGCCGGTGAAGCCGCGTCTGCGCGATAGTCGGCGATGAATTCTTTGGGCGAGCGCATGCCCACCTGGCGGCTGATGAATTGGTCGGTTTTGTCCGACATGTAGCTGCAGAAACGGCCCTCGAACATTGCGATTTCCTTCCTGAAGAATCTTCGCTCAGTAGGTCTTTTTGAGATTGAGCATCATGCGAAGCTCGAGCGCTGCTGCGATCGCTTCGGCGGCAACTGTCATGCGGACGGTCGAAGGCCGCCAGAACTCGAACATGTGATAGGTTTCAGACGAACATTGGTGAAACCAGTTGAGCTCATTCGGAAGGATTTCGATTGCGAGGACGCGGAAGCGCTCGGCGAGGTCCTCATCATCGGTCCAGAGACAGACGTAGGGGCCCTTGTTCGGGTCGGTGTCGCAAAGGAGCACCGTGTTTTTTACGACGCGGGTCATGGGATTTCCAGTGAGCTACGAAGCGTCCGGTAACGACATTCGAGCTTCGGCGTAGTGGTACCAGCCAGAATCTTTCTGAATAGTTTGAAACGAATCTTTTCGCGCGGCGGCATCGAAGATTTCGTTGTAACGGGCCCGCGTGATGCGGCGGCCGTTGGCGTAGTGCTTGTCGGGTGCACCGTCTTTGACCACGCGGAGAAGGCTGATCGAGGTCATCATGATCAGGCTTCCTTGCTCGGGATCAGCTCATCGGCAGATCTGATTGTGAAACCGTCGAACCAATAATCGCACGGCACGCCATCTACATGGTCGTGCATATGATTGTCCGAATCAAATCCGTGATGTTCGCCGGCGGAGAGAAGAGCTTGTCGCTCCGCCTCACGACAGTCGGAAGCCTCGACTGTCGATAGGAAAACCTCGCCATCCTTGGCGGCAGCGAAAACGTAGGTCGTCATAGGAAATTCCAATCTTTTTATAGCTGGTCGACGTTGTGGTCTCAGCCGGGCCAGAGCACAGCCTTCATGCTTTGGAGGCTGTTCCAGGCTTCGACTTCCGCAGCGTTGCTGATTGCAGCCTGCTCGGAAGCGGGCCCTGAGCGGAGGCGGGCGCGCGAAGCCATCAACCTTGCCTTCCGGTAGCGCCGATAGAGCTGAGCGATGGCACGGCGCTTGATGCGATGGGCGTCATCGCCGTCCGTCACGATTGTCGCAGCCATGAGGATTTGCGCTGCGATCAGGCTTGGAGGGACGCGGTTCATCGAGCGATCCTTTCAGGAGTGCGAGGGTGGAGAGTTGCAACTGAGCGAAGCCCGGCTTCACGGCGCCGCCTCTCTTCAGAGCGCCGGATCTCTGGCGGTTTGCTTCGCAACCGTCGTTGGATCTTGCTGAGGCGGCAGGGTTCAGCTCGCCCGATTTGGGCGATGTCGCCAAAGTCAGGTCCGAAGCGTTCGAGGCAGGTTGCCAGGCGGGCTTTGCCGTTGTTGGTTGCATAGGCGACGGTGACGTTCTTTCGTCCGCCGAGCGATTGACGCTTCAAGGCGATTTCGCCGTCGGTGACCATGCGCATGAGAAACTTGGTGAGTTTGGCGGCCCATTTGATGTTGAGGGCGAGGCCGCTTTCGCGGCTGGCTGCCCGAAGATAGGCGGCGCGGATCTGAAGATTGCGGTGCTTGTCGGCCGACATGATCATTTCCTATCCATCTGATTTTCACGATGGTTCAGATCAACTGATTGACCTGTTGCCTTCAGTGCTGAGCGCACTGATTTCAGGGGGCGCGCTCTGCCTATTCCGTTGAGGACAAAAGCTGACTATAGGCGCCGCCTAGGGACCGGAGGATAGACGTGAGAACACCTGAGAAATGCGCTCATCGGCTGCTGCAAGTATTTGCCGATTTTAGAGAACCTGCTGGCGATTGCTTGCGTCAGAGCGTTTTCGAAACAGTCTTTTATGAGGATGGCTGGCAAGCCGATCATTTTGAAATGGGGCTAAACCTTTGTCTGGGGAAGGGCTGGGTGACGCTGGGGCCCGATACGAGCATTTGCGTCACCCAAGCTGGTTTGGATGAGATTGGCGCCTAGCGGCGCATGATCGTGTCGATGCGGCGGCAGGAGATGTCGTCGCCGGCGCGGCAAGCGGCCATCAGCGCGCTCGCGATTTCCATCTCCTCTTTCGAGGTTCCGCCGGTGCGAGCGCAGGACTGGCGATCGCCTGCCTTGCAGGCGCGTTGAAGAGCCTGAAGCTGGGCATTCTGATCATTGCGCTCGAGCCAATGGCGCTGGTTCTGAACGTGCCTGTCGACGCGCGCGCGATTTGCCATCGTCGAAACCTGGTCGACACGGCAGAGCGTCTTTGCCGCACCTTTGCGGACATAGGCGCAGCGATCGTAGCCAAAGGTGGCGGTGCCGGTCACGGTGCGAAGCACCTGGTCGAGGCTCTGGGCGTGCGCTGCCGACGGGATAGCTGCTGTTGCGATGCAGGCGCCGAGCAAGATGGTGAGATTACGCATGATTTCCTCCTTGGGAATGGTCTCACGCGCATTTTTGGGAAATTTGATCGTCCGTGACCGGAGACACGAGAAAACCCGCCTCGTTTCCGAGGCGGGCTTCCTTGATGCCCTTCTGGGCGAGCGATTAGGCAGCGGCGGCCTGGTCGCGGGGCAGGCCGATGACCTTCAGCGAGCCACCGTCGTACTGGACGGCGAGGTCGACCGGGCGGCCCTTGCGAATGACGCCGGCGACTTCGTCGCGGCTCTTGCCGAACGCCATCAGCGTGACGGTCTTCGGTTCTGCGTCGCCCTTCTGGAGGGTCGAGCCCTTCGAGATGAGGTACTTGTTGCCGTTGGCGGCGGTCTTGGTCGAAACCGAAGCCGGCGTCACGGTGGCGGTGAAGATCGGCGAATAGCGGCGAGCGTTCGAGGTCTGCGTGGTCATGATAGTCAGTCTTTCTCTTGAATTTTCATCCTCACCATGAGGATTGCTTTTCCATGATCCCCCCTGTGATGGTCTTCAGGTCGACGCAGACTGGTGCTGTCGGAGGCTCGGGTTTTGACCCGCAATCGAACCTTGAGCGGTAGCGTGTTCGGATAATTGACATTGGCGTTTCGCGGCCTTGAATGGGGCCGCTGTCAGGCGACTTTACCCCATTTAATCTGCGCCTCGATTTCAGGCGCAGCCTTCAGATACGAGATGTAACAGGACGCTTCGTATCGACTCATTTGCCCGATTTGGTCGGGGTGTACGTTGAGATTGCGCAGTAAGCGCCATTGGGCAGCTGTCGGGCGCAATTTCAGCCACAGGCGGTGTGCGTGGGCACGGTCGTTGGTTTCGACCGTTCGGATAAAATCCGACGCCGCTGAAAATGCTTCGGGCGCTTTGGCATTCCGAAGGAATTTTGCGATGCCATTGTGAGGCCGACCGAATGCCAGCCATTTCTTGTTTCTCTGAACAAGGAAGGTCGCGCCCTTCAATCCGGAGGCGACGACGACGCGGCGGCCTTCGTCGAAACCTTCCCATTTGAAATCGGAAATGGGAGTTCCGGTTTCCCCCAACTGCCGTGCGAAGTCATAGACGACGTCATTGGCCGCCGGATTGCGTTGGCGGATGGTCGTGTTCGTGCTGTGGTTGACCTCGAACACGGGCAAGATAGTGCCTTCGTCGAGCTCCTGGTGCCGAATGGCGGCGCCGGTGAAGTCGAGGCAGATCGCGAGCGTCTTGACCACGCCCGGGAATTCGGCCGGATCGATGATCCGCAATGCGCGGCCGAGGGCCTGAACGAAGGTGATAGCGGCGTGCATGGCGCGAAGGACGATGATGCAGCCTGTCGGCGGATGGTCGAAGCCTTCGGTGAGCATCATGCAGTTGACGAGGACGGTCGTTTCACCGCGACGATAGCGTTCGATCGCGAGTTCGCATTCCTTTGGATTTTCCGAATCCAAAGCTTCGGCAGCAATGCCGCGTGCGACAAAGGCGGCAGCGACGTTTTTTGCGTGCTGGATGGTCGTGCAATAGGCAATGGTCTGGATACCGTTTGCCTTGTTGATCCATTGGTCGACGACGCTGTTGTTGAAGAGGGGTGCGTCGATGACCCGAGCGATCTTGACCTGATCGAAGTCGGAATCCGAGTCCGAGAGTTTGAGGCCGGCGATCCGGTCCATCGATTCATCGATGTTGATCGAGAAGGCGCGCATCGGAACGAGGAAGCCTTGTTCGACCAGTTCGCGGATGTAGACCTGGTAGGCCACGCTGCCGAGCTCTTCAGGGGTCGACTGCCCGTCGCCGCGCTTGAGGAGCGCGGTCATCGACAGGGTCTTGAGCTTGTCGTTGAGCCTGTGGGCCGCCTTGATGATGCGGGTCCAGGTTTTGGCTGCAGCATGGTGGCACTCGTCGACGATCATATGGGTGATCTTCGGGAGCTGAGCGAGGCGCTTCGGCCGGCTGAGCGTCGGGACGCTGGCAAAGACGACCGTGCCGAGGAAGTCGTTGCGCCGGCCTTTGACCAGCGAACAGAGCAGGCCGGTGATCGAAGCGACCCTTTTGAGGTTCTGCCTGATGAGTTCATCGGTGTGTTGGAGAAAGAGAAATTTCGCGTTCGGATCCTTCGCGAGCTGGCGGAGGATATAAAGCGCTGCGACGATGGTTTTGCCGGCGCCGGTTGGAAGGACGAGGATGGCTGAGTTTTCGGTTTCGTAGACGCTGTCGACAGCGCAGAGCGCGGAGGACTGATACAGCCGTTCCTTCATGATTTCATATCCCTCTTTGGTTTCTGAAATTCAGATCCCCAAAGCGGTTGAAGTGGCCGTCATATTTGGCGGACAGGATCGCTTGAATTCAGTGCCAAGCCTGCGAACGGATGAAGCAGATCGAGCTTAGAAGAACAGGCCCGTCTCGGAGTCGTAGCGATCGCGTTCGCGGCTCGATTTTGTCGAGGCGTTGTAATCTGCAAAATCCGCAGATCGCCAAATGCGACGGTTCACCCAGCGCTGGACCTGTTTCAGTCTGTGCGCGGTCCAATCGTGCCGTACCCAGGGTTCCTTGGATAGCGCGTTCAGCTTCATGATCGGCTGGACATAGGGTTCGCCGCCAAGGCTGATGACCTGCTTGATGCGTGTCATGCAGTCGTCGAACGGCTCATGTCCGATCATGACATAGACTTGGATTTTGCGCGACGAGACGCCGTTCGCCTTCAGCATGCTGATGGCACGCGAGGCTTCCTTCAGTTCGCCCGTTTCGTCCAGAGCAAAGCGCCAGGGGCCTTGGTTGATCGGCGCCCAGCGGCGATAGACGGAGACATCGAATGTCTTGGGTTCGAAGCCGCTATTGGCGTCGAGCAGAGGAACGCCCGCAGACTGATAGCGGTCGACGATATGCTGCTGATAATCGGCCGGAAGTGCGGATAGATTATTGTCCGTTAGGACAGGGCGAGGTTCAAAATCCGGGAGAAATTTGAACTGGGTGCCTTCGAGCTTCGGAACGATGCAGAACCAGCAATTGACTGGGCATCCTTCGCTCGCCTTCGTGGCCATTGGGTTGTGATGGCGAAGCGCGTCTGGGATGTCGCCGCCGATCTCGGCAACATCGGCCAGATAATGTTTCCTGGTGAAGATCCCGGGGCCGCCGGCTCGCACTTTGAAGCCGAGCGATTTATACCATAAAGCCCGCTGATAGGCTTCATCGAGCTTCCATGTGAAAGCGACAGAAAGATAGGCCGTGTCGTCCTCGATCCATTCGGCCAGGCCGCCAACCCAGGCGCCCTTATCCCAAGATACCGAGTAGGCCATCGCTTAGCGATCGCTAAGCAAGTTTCGCCGGCAGAGCATCTCGTAGCCGTAGGTGATGACGTGCCGGGTGTTCTCGGCGGTGCCCTCGACATAATGGCCAATCAGCATTGCGAGACGGCTGATTTTGTCCTCGAGGCTCAATTCCTGCCAGCTGCCGGAGATACGCTCGAATTCACGAGGGAAACGCCACCGGAAGCAAGTAGGTGCGGTCTGCCCTCCATCCGTGAAGGCGGCGACGGCAGTTTCATAGTCTGACCGGCTGTAGCGAAATGCGATCGCGCCCATGGTCATGCAGCCTTCTGCAGATAGCCGGCCTCGATGCGGACGAGGGTGCAGGCATAGGTGGGAAAGTCGAGCTGCGTGTGCAGATCGTCGAGCACCGTTTCGGCGAGTTCTGCGCTGTCTTCGCCGACCTTGCGGATAGCAGCCCGGACGATCGAGCAAGCGCCGTCAGGCGACGGCAGATTGTCGTGAAACGCATTGAGAATGCGAGCGCCAAGGGTCGAAGTGGAAAGGCTCATTTTCGTGGATCTCCAATGTTGCAGAGATTTTGCCATTTCTGGATCATTGTGGGAATAATAATTTGAGGAGTGCGAGACCGGATACAGATGCGGATCAACGCTTGTTGGTCGAATCCGTCGGCCGGTCGAGGAAGAAATCCCGCATTTCTGCGAGAGGGATACCGCTGCGAGGAAGATCGCCGGGGTTCATGGATGTATCCAACGGCGGTTTCTTCGGCGCGCTGTTCGGCCGCCATGTTGGTTCGAGCTTCTTTTCGATACGCTCGATGTCGCTGGCGCTCAGCATTTGCTGCGGCCGGCCGTTCTCGATCCAGTCCGCGTGCGCATCGAGCATTGATTTGATGGCAGTGATCAGTCGTTGGTCCATATTCCCGTGCAGATCGAGGGGCGTTAGCGACCGATCGATGGGAATGAGGCCGCCTTTCTGGCTGGTCGACGTGAAGACGTAGGAATTGTCGACGACGGCGTGGACGAAGTGGAAGCCATGTTCGTTGATGGCAATCCGCACATCGATTTCGCCGATAGGCGGACGGGGTTTCGCTGCCGGAGCGGCCCTCACACCGCTCGATCTGGCATGACCTCCGAAGAGGAATGCCACGATGGTCGCGATCACGTCGAGGACGCGGCCTGCGAAGGAATTCGCATTGGTCGACATGCAATTTTTCCTAATAGTCTATTGCCCAGCTTTCTGGGAATTTTCAGTTGATCAGAAAATCGGGAAGGATTTCTTCGATTTCGGCCTGAACCGAAACCGCGTCGAGGTCAAATGCCGATGCGAGAGCATCGATCTGATCTTCGATGTCTTCGCCGGCCGCTGCTGCGGTCGCGAGGCGGGCGATCGCGCCGCGATAGGTATCTGCCGAGTTCGAGACCGACGGGATGGCGGGAGCGATGTTGTTCTGGACGTAGGCCATTTTCATTCTCCTTTTTGGATTCAGATCCGCTGAGGAGATGTTGTGATTTTGGGGGCCGGCACGGCGGCCGATCAATGGATCGGCAAGGATTGCTCGCTATTAATCTGGCGTAGAAAGGTGGCGAGCAATGTGGAAGCGAAAGACAGTGGCGGCGCCGCCGTTAATTGGCGGCATGAAGGAAAGTGAATTTGATCACTTGATTGAGCGTCTTAGTGGCGAGCGCCCAAGTTTGATATTTTGGCTGAACCGACTGGACCGAAGTGCAAGGATAGAACGAGGTTCATATCGATTGGTTGAGACCGAAGATGGACCAGCAAAAAATTATGCAGATAGCGGTGCGATCCGCTTCAATGCGGATCTCAAAGGTAGAATTGGGTCGCCTGAGATTCGCGCTGAGGGGCAGTTAGAAGTCGGCAGTACGTCTATGCTTCGATCAGGTCGACTGGGATCGGTGTCATTCGAAACCCGTACGCGTTCGGACGAAGAGGCGTCAGCCTATACCTTGGCGGAGTTTTCGCTCTATCTGCAAAGCGAAGGGTATATGCTGGAACTTTGCCGAATGTTCGAGGCCGGCTTGCTGTCGAAAAATTCTGTCGGAATGACGTTATGGCTGGAAGCAGAGATTGACGTCGAGACATGGTCGCGTTCCTTTCTTGAAAAGGGATACGGACCGCATTTGCAGGTCATCGACATCAGCTTTGGCACTCGAATAGGAAAGCCAGTGCCAGATTTCGAACGGTTCTTTTGAATTTTTAGGATGGTCGGCGCGAAGGAGTGGGGGCCCTTCGCGCCTGGCGCTGGTTTACGGGGATCGGGTAGCAACGTCCAGCGTCGAGGACGGTAAATGCCTCATATTTCTTTGAAATGTGCCCGCATTGTGGTGAAGTGCTCCAGGGTTTTGGGGTTTTTGGCCTGAAGCTCGGAAATCCACGGAAGACAGCGGTCGAAATAGAAGACGAGATTGCCGCGCATCACCTTCCGGATGATCTCTTCGTCGAAATTTCCAGAGAGAATGCAGACGGAGAGAAACTCGAAATAATTCACGATGTAGCGAACCGCCTGGAGCGCATCACGGTCCTTCTCGTCCGAAGAGATGGCGAGCCTGTCCATCAGTGCGGAATCGATCCTTTGCCCGCGCAAATGGTCATTGATGGTGCGGACATTCTGATTGAACGTATCGTGGGTGAAGCGATGGGCAACGAAGTTGATCGTCTGCTGAACGCGGCTGTTGCGATAGGCAATCCAGCTCGAGACGGTCCACCCGGCAGTGGCGGCAGCAACAGCCAGGAAGCCGGCTGCGGCGCCTGCGAGGCTGAACGTCGTTGGATCGGCCCAGTTGATATGTTCGACCGTCGTGATGAGCCCTGCGATAGCGAATGTCGTCACGAGCGCAGCGATTGCGATATTGGTCCGCATCGGGTTTTTGATCGATGCCGAGAAATAGCCTTTCAGGGGATGATGCACCTTGACGATGTGCTTCATCGCCTGGTGCGACTGCCGTCGGAGTAAAAGCTTGTCGAGATCGGAGACGCTGTGCTTCTCGAATGCGGCCGTGCCGGCCTCTTCCCCGAGGAGAATGGCGCGGCATATTTCGATTTTCGCGTGCGTGCTGAGGTAGGTCATGCAGCCCCCGGATACGAAAAAGGCAGCCGGTTAGGGCTGCCTCATGATGGATCGATTGGGTGGGTCTAGCCGCCCGGAACGTCTTCCTTGAAAACCATCTTTTCCTCCTTTCGGTGAGTTTCACCGGAATGTCTGAGACCTATATAGCAGCCCGCATATGGCTCCGCAATATCAACATAGGAACGTGAATTGGAGGTTAATCCCTCCATTTCCAGTCATGCTGCCTCGGCTGGCCGATCTACGAGCTCGCCTATAACGGCGTCAGCGTAGGCGTAATATGGCGATGCTGATGCAGCTTCAAAGTCGGCCTCCGAACCGTTCGGATTGTCGACCTGAAACATCCGAAAGGCCAGGCGCTTGCGCAGATCGACTGCAGCGAGGAGCGTGGAGGCGATAGCCTGAACTTCGCCGCGCTTCATTGGCGGGGCAGTCCTGGCAGAGCGCTTAGCGGCATTGCCGTTACCAGAGCCTCGATTGTCGCGATCGCCACATGCTCTTGATCGCGCGTCTGGGACGGATCGCTCAGACCCAAGAAATCGACATCGCCGGCGCGCGCAGCTGCGGAGGCGTTGCAAAGCTTCGCCATTGCGCGAAGCCGGATGGCGTTGCGTTCGCTCCGATTAGCATCGGAGGACGCCCATGGCTTTGCCGCTTCCCAGGCCTTTGGCTCGGCGCGGAGACGGGCGGCCTGCTGGTCGCATCGTTCGGCATTGTATTCGAGGCCTTTGGCGTAATCGGCCGGCGAAAGATCGTACCAGAGTGTCATTCTTGATCCTGGTGATTGAGTTGAATTGAGAAGCAAGGTGTCAATATTTTCGACCTTTGATCTTACCTCCCGGAACGGTCAAGCGGGCGGCCTTGCGGAGTTAATTAGATCGCTGATTTCCATCGGGCAGCGGTCCGAGAGACATGCCGAAGGTACGCGACAGCATGTCGATATAGGCTGCTCCCTTCGGAGTTTTTCGGAATTCAGAAGGGAGGTGGAAGCCGGCAAGCCTGCCCTTGAAGCGTTTGTTTTGGTCTCCGCGAGGATAAAAATCCTGGCCGGTAACAGCTTTGAGTTCGACCATCTCGGGATGATGACGATTGATCTCGAACATCTGAGTGATGGTCCCGGCGTCTGATTCGGCGACCAGAGCGACGGCCTCGATATGATTGGGATGCTCTCTTATGGAACCGCCACGTTCGTGGATCTCTTGCATAAGACGGATTGCTTCAGTGGAATCGTCGATCAGCACCCAGGATTCGAGAATGACGAGACTCCGTTCGCTGGAGAGCTTTGCTCCCGCGAGCTGGATCGTGGCGATGAATTTCGCTTTGTCCTCGTCGGAATCCAGTTCGCTGGCTTCCAGATAGGCCGTGACGGTTTTCCCCGTCTCTTCATCGATCCCTTGAACCATGGCGAGCGGCTGAAGCGACCCATGCGAAAGATAGATGTGCTGGACGATAGTCACGGCCTCATCGAAAAATTCGATGTCTTGAGGGGCCGGCGAAATTTCAGATGCTGTGTTCATGCTGCTTTCTGCAATTTATGGTGGCTTTCGAAAGAAGGCCACCGAAATTCTGTTGATCCGATTGAACGCGAATTTGGGGTTCGGTCAAGGACAAGGAGTCTCGGATTCCCTCAAATCCCGTCGATGACCTCGTTGGGAACGACGAGAATATATTTGCGCGTCGGGTCGGAGCATAAATGCCCGGCACCGTCTCGGAGAAAGGACCCGAAGGAACGGATCTTCCGAAAAGCGCCGGCGCCGAGCATATGGTCGACGTTGCGCCGCACATTGCGGGCCTCGGTAGCTCCGCGAGATCCGCAATGGACGATATGGGTCTCAGTTGCAAAGCGGGCCATTTCGGTGGCGCCATAATTTCGGATGTCGATTTGGGCGCTGGATCGCGGCATCACTTTCTTCCTCCTCATGGGATCATGAGATGAATGAGAACGAGTCCATTGGGCTCGTAATATGCAAAGAAAAAGCCCCGCCGACGGGACCGGCGGGGCTAGTTGATGCGCCGGAGGAATACGGCGCACCGGGGAGGAACGAGTGAAATCAGTAGGCGTGGTGCTCAGCGAAGCCAGCCGCATCGAGGCAGGCTGCGAGCAGGTTCGGGGCTTCGCTCTTGATCTTCTGGGCAGCCTTGCGGCGGGCGATCATTGCGGCGATCTGACGCTTCGACATTTTTCATCTCCTGAACAGCTTCACCCCCTGACTTCAGTCATTGAAGGAATGCTCTTCTGGGCGACTGTCCGAAGGAAATTTCGCTAGGCTCGAGCGCTCGAAAATGCTCAATGTCAACATGATTGAGGGGGAAATCGATGGTTGATCTTGAGAAGGCAAAGCCGATCCGAAACTGGTGGAAGGTCGGCTTTTTTGTGATGTTATTCCTCTTTGAATTCGCTCGGGAATGGGCAGTTCTCTCGACTTACGCTCCGCCAAAGTTTTCGGTTTCCAAGCATATTGGTCGAGTCGAGACTTTGGTTAGCGCGACCGGCCGCTGGAGGCGAACGGATGGCGGCTCTGCACTCATCCCTGGCGCCGTCCGCATAACTTGCTGGGAGGATCGAGGGGTCTGTCACGAAATCAGCTACAACATTTTCAACGGCTATGCTGGCACGCCGGATATGAGCACCTTTGAGGCGAAATTTACGGGAGATCGCGTCACTTATGAAAATGATGTGCCCGCCTGCGCGCGGTATCAGGTGACGATTGATCTCAATGTGGAACGGGCTTTCGCGCTTCGCGAACGTAAGTCCGATACTGTGGATTCGGGGTGCAGATCGCTGGAGCGCCGGGTCGAGATGGAGCTCGGCGATGGCTGGGATACCAACAGCCCGACGAAAGGCCATTTTGTTCCACTGTTTTCAATTGTGCGAGCCGGATTCGAATTTTTCGATTGAGCATTCCGCTGTGGAAGCAAGGTCGACTGCGCCATATATGGGATTGGGGCGTGGGTGCTCGAAACGATCGGAAAGTGACGATATGTCGATAATGCGTCGAACATCGACGAGCCGGATCGTGATGGCCGGCTGTTTTGTCTGTAACGGCAGTCAGGCGATCTGGTTCGGAGGTTCGTCCCAGGGGACGGCAGCGAGGCATCACGACGCGACGGGTCATCAGACCTGGGCGGATATAGCGATGTCGGTTCGATATGGATCGCCGTCTGAAGGCCAGGAAACGGCCCCTGCGATAGCCCAATGATAATTGGGGTCGGCTCCTATACCGGCATCAGGCGATAGCACTGCAAGACGATAAAATAGCTGCCTCCGATCAAGGCGGCCAGCACCATGATCGATCGCCGAGGGTTATCGGTCGCGACTTGGATCCGCTTGCTGGCGACCAAGGTTGTCACGGCCCAGGGCACGATGAAATGGAGCATATGGGACAGCGCATTTGGAATGAAGATTACATACTGCGGCTCTTCGAGCCTATTGCCGTGTGAATCGCTGTAAATCTCCGAAATGTAATTGAAGATTGTGATTTCAGCAGAGTAATGAAGCAGCGAACCCAAGCCGAGGAAAAGAAGCATTGCCACCAGCCCTGAGGCAAAGGCTAACGCGACGGAATAGAGCAACTGAAGCGTCGGCAATTTAACGCCCAGTCCGGTCCAAAATCGCAAAGCAACCGTCGTTAGGATCGTCGCAATCAGGCCGATTACGACAAAGTCATACAAGGGCCCGCTGACCATTTTATAGATGGCATAGATGATGCCTCCTCCGATCAAGAGGATGCCCAATCCGCCGGCGTTTATGTCAGGTCGGTTGTTGCTCGCTGGCGCATTATTGGTGTCGGCGTTTATGTCTGGCTGGTTGTTGCTCGCCCGCCCACTATAATAAGCGGACAAGTTTTCGCCATCACGGGGCGGTAGCCCGGTTCGTCCACGATTATGGGAATCCCACCAGTCGCTCATGCCCCATCTTTCCCAGGTTCGAATGAGAGCTATCGAGAAATTCTAGAGTGGTAAAGGGTGACAATGTCGGCAAGCCGTCAGATTCCCATATAGGGAATCAAGAAGGTAGGATCGAGAAGATCGCTGGAGCATCCAGTATCGGCATGCCTTGGATGTCGATCACGCCATGATAGAGAAAGCAGCCAGCTTGGGCATTGGAAACCTGCGGATCGTCACGAAGGGGACCAGTGATCCTGCTATCGTCGATGACGATCACTATAAATTCGTCGAGTTCAGCACTGGGGTTGCTGTCCCGAGCCCCTGATTTGACGTAATTTTCGATCAGGAAGGCAAAGGCAACCTCTGGTGAGGCTGCGAGATAGATGCCGCTTTCACATGGAAAGTTTTTGGGAGCATCGGGCAGCCCACCCAATCCAAATTGCCGGATGGATGGCAATTTTCTGCGGTGGGTGGCGTGAAAGTAAGGCATTTCTCGATCATAGCCTGCTGACGCGTTCGCGCCAGCTGTGAGTGCTCTTCATGGGGGAAGTAGCGTGCAGTCGATTGACATCACCTCTTAGATCGGCAGCATGTAGATCTTTAGATCTGGCCGATTTAGGAGGCGGAGAATGCGAGGTTTTTTGGTCTTTGGCGCATTCTGTTTGGCCGCCTGCGACAAGGGCCCTGATATTCTCGAAGTCTACAACATGCCTGTGGCCGAAGCTGCGAACCTTGTTCCGCGCGGGTTGAGCGTGTGCTGGGGTCTTCAGGCCGGGCATATGGACGGGTTGCGAGAATCCGGCTTAGAGGCGGATATCGTTCGAAGCTGTGAGCAATCGACGCGCGTTCGCGATCTTAGCGACGACTGCCGGAAATATGCTCAGGTTGCGGCTGATTATGGCCGTGCGGCGCTTGGCGGCCAAGATTTGGACGATGCTACGGACGAGTCTGATGCCGCATTTTCACAATGCGTCGGATAAAGCTGAGTCCTGCTTAGCCTCGCTTGGAATATGATCGGCATTTTTCGCCGGCCGGGAGCTTGTTTCCGATATATTCGAAGTCCAACTCGTGAGGCTCGTAGCAGAAGCGATTTTTCGCGCGCTCCCAATAAGGCGCCCAGGAATTATATTCGGAGGGAATGATCCGAATTGATCCGGGCGGAAGGTGCATGGCTCGATATACCCCGCCCGGGAGAAATGATCGCTGGAAGTTTTCGTCGGAATGCGTGCAGCGCCAATAGCCCAAAGGGCTGAATTCGGGAATGTCTTGATTGACCCAAGGGAACCGGATCAACCAGGCCATCCACCGGAAGGTCGCGGCCATCGTTTCGCAGAGGATTGCGAGAAGCAAGAAGGGCGCGCGAAGAACGTTGGTCGCGATCATGATCTATCCCTTTTCGTCGAGAAATTTAGGCTGCCTGAGCAATCCTGTAGATGTCACCTGAAGCGAGGCGGCGACTTTGAAGTGCGCACCAGTCGGCGAGCTGAGCGCGAACCTGGAAGGCGAGGTCGGCGAGCCTGTCGTAGCTGTGCGAGCCGAAGGAAACGCTATAGCCGTGGCGATCGCGCAGCTTGGTGAAGATCTGGAACGAGCGGTCGTCGCGGCGCGGCCCCCAGTAGATATTGCCGACGTAGCCGTACGAGAGGTCGAGGTCTGGGTAGCGCGGCTTGAGCTCGTCGATCACGCCATTGATGATCTTCTGTGCTTCGTCGGCCGGCATGGCGCGTTTCGCCGTTTCCATCGCGACGAATTCATTGATCACGGTGATGTGGTCAGCCAGCGTGGCGCGGCCGACGGTGCGCAGGAGCGTGTCTTTCAATCCGATCGGGCTCGAATACATCGACCAGGCGAGCTCATGGATCGCGAGGTAGTAGGGATGCCAATCGGGAGCAAAGCCGCTGGCACGGTCTTTTATGACCGCCGAGGCGAGCACGACGAGCAAATCCTCGTCAGGCAGTGCGATGGCACGAGCGTTGTCGACGAGCCGGGCAATGATACGAAGTGTCTGGCGCTGCGGAGTGGTGATGAAGTTCGAGCGAATGCCGTGCTTGATCAGGCCGGGCAGATCCTTGTGATTGTTGAGATCGAGATTTGCCGGAAGATTGTAATCGACCATTTCATTGCTCCTCATGCTTTGCCTGGATTTCCCCAAGCTGTGGCATGTTAGCGAAGCTCGACGACGAGGCTTTGCCCGTCGAAGTTGCCGCCGAAGGCAAACGAACCGTTTTGGGCAAAGAGTTTTATCCGGTGCAGCGGAAAGCTGCGCTCTTGTCCGTCCAGCAGGGGAATGATGAGTTCCCCAAGCTGGACGGCGATTTCTGAAGCTTCGACGCGCCCGACGCTCGTCCCGTTGATGATGAGGGTCAGGATGCCGTCTGGCGCTGTTCGATAGGCAGGGCCATTGAGCGTTTCGCTAATGTGGCCGCAGATGTCCGTCGTGAGCGGCTTAAGGCGAGGAAGAGGGGCGATGCTTACCATGACGGTTCCTCTGGATTTGGCTGGCGACGTTAGGGATGATCCCGTTGCGTCCAGTCACCCGACGTCAGAGCGTCTTCGGCGCGATCTTCGGTAGGCCAATATTCCACCGACTCGCGGCTCACCGGGCCGGATTCGTTGTATGTGCCGAGGTAGTAGCCGGCGGCCGACTGAAGGACGGAAAGCGGCAGGCGCTGTCCCCCGAATTCGAGAGCCAGCTTTCCGGTGGGTGCGAACTGGGTGGCCATTTTCATTCTCCTCATTGGTTTCTGAGGATGACCAAGTTCATTCTATGAGGCGTTGAGTTTCCGGGCGATGATCTCTCGTCCGCGCGCTTCGACGCTGATTTCGTAGTGATCGGTTTGCATGACGTTCGTAACCTGGGGCGGAATGAAGCAGAGGATGTTCGTTCCTGCCTTGTGGCGAAGGCTATCAAAGATGATGCCGGATTTGCCATCGGCGCGAATCGATTCCCCGAACGCCTGCGAAGCGGCATAGCTTTCCGAACGATAGATGTCCGGATGGGCCGCTTGCAGCCCTCGGATATCGTGATAATCAGCGCCCATCAGATCTGCCGAGTAAGTGCGATAAGTCCGGCTCATACTCGGCTCTCCCCGGGCGATCGCTTCGCGCCGGAGGTGATGGGCGACTTCGGCGACAGCCGTGGGAATTTCAGCCGCAGCATACCATGCGCCAAGGTCCGCATTGTTGAAGCGCATTCCAGTGGGAGCAACATGGAGGAACGATGCCATGATGACGCTCGAATTCGGCCGGCCGTAAACCCATTGGGCTTCGGGCAGGCGCTTGATCCGTTCGGCGACCAGGCGATCATTGGTCCAGCCTTCGAGTTCCATGATCTTCGCGGCGTCTGCTGCGACGGTGACGGTGTCGAAAAGGCCGATCGGCGGAAAGCGTGAGGGAATGAGCCGATAGCTCGGGCGAGGCGCTTCAGCGAGTTTCCCGATCACTGGAAGATGATTTCGCTATCTTCGTAGGGAGCGAAGTTGGCTTCATCGAGTGTCGGAGGCATGTAGAGGCCACCGCGCGCACCGTCTAGGAAGCGGCGAACCGTCATCAGCGCATCCTGCGAACCGGCAGTCAGGAGGTCGATCGGAGGCTGTCCACCGAAAACAGAGGCAGCATGGGGCTGACGCAGCCATGCGACGCCGTCGCGCTCATTCTCGAAAAGGATGCCGAGAGCGGCGTGAATGCCGAGAACCGCCGAGATCCGCATGAGAACGTCGACGTCGAGCGTGATGTCATTGTGCTCGCGCGCCTGCTTTGCCCAGTTGTGGAACGCCGAGCGCGACGGGTATCCGAGAATGACCCGACGCTGCTCTTCGGTAAGTTTCCAGAGGTCAGCGATCGCAAGGAACGTGCGGAGCGCAGGCGCGCTAAGGCGCCGGCGATTAGCCGGGGCAAACTGCGAAAGGTCGACTTTCGCCGGGGGCTTTACGAGCGTGGCTGCGTCGCTGTTTTGCATCTTTAATTGCTCCTGATGCGGATATAGTCCAAATATGGACAATTATCAAGCCTCGAAAGAGAATGCGAGGATGCGAGTGTGATGAACCAGCGATCTGGTGAGGACGCGATTCAAGCCGCGTCCGGCGATGTCGTGTTTAGGATATCCTGGACCCGCTTTGGATCGAAATCGGGGCTATAGGGATCGGCGATCGCGTAGAGCGTCAGCTGAAGCATCAACTGGTTGAGCTCATGATCGTTGAGTTCAGCTGCGCGCGAGGCCACACGCCGCATAAGATCGTCCATGATGAGCAGCGGCTGCCGGAGAACCTGGCATGTCGGGTTTTCAAGCACCTCTTTGAAAATCCGTGCGGTATGAACGCGCCATTCGGGGTTGAGGGGTTCGCGGGTCGATGCTGGGGTCGCAGAGGGCATATTGATCTCCTTATGCCCAGTAGAGCGTCTTGGCGCCGCAGGTGCGGCCATAGGCGATTACATCGCGCAGGCGAGCGCAATAAGTTGTGATCTGGCCGTTCCCAATGCCTGGCTGATATTGGTCGAGCGCTGCTTCGACGGTATCGAGCGGAAGTTCTCCGCATTCGTCACCCTGGGGGTTTGCCGCGAGTCCAAGCTGGCCCCAGAAATAGGCGAGGCTGGTGCCGGACATTGTCATACTGACGGCATCGGCGGCGGTAACGTCGCGGACGAGGATATAGCGGCCGATCCCGAGGCCTAATGCCTCGGTGACATAGAGGCGGATGTCGAGCCGCAAGATTTGATCGAGAAGGCTGTTTACGGCCGGATTCGCGAAGATGGCCTTCACTTCGTCCATTTGGTCCCGAAGAATCGAAAGCGCGAAGCTGTCGACGAAGATGTCATAGCCTTCCAGGGCGCTGACGAAGACTTGTCCGGTCTTTTCGACGAGCTGGGCGAACGCGAGGGCCTGGGCTTCGGTAATTTCAACATGCTCGGGGCATTCGGCGCTGATGGCGTCGAAGTCATATTCGCGAGCGATCATGATGCTGGTCGACATTTTCATCTCCATCTGGGGTTTCGGACGAATGTAACGCACAATGGAGAGGGGCGGCGATGAAGCCGCCCCAAATTTTGGCAAACGCTAAGCTGCGAGGGCCCGATCGTAGAGCGTCGTGGATTGGCCAGGAAGGGTGCCTTGGCCGCATGCGGGAGATGCGTAGCTGAGACCTTGGTAGTTTGAGCCGAAGTAGCCCCATGCGAGCTTTCTGAAGCCGTCTGGGCGTACTTCCCAAATAAGGATCACATCGTTGTCGGGGCAGGGGGTCGCTTCGCCGTCCGGAAATTCGGTTGCAATGAGATCAAGCGCTTCCGGCTGCGAGTGAAACCAACGCTCGCAAAGGATGTGAGCGCCGTTAAGGGATTCGCATTCGCCATCGGCTTCGATGACGAAGATCGACGCGTCGAGACCTGTCGGATGGCCTCCGAGGCAGCGGACAGCAAATTCTTGTTCGGGCGATCGCATATGATTTTCCTTGTTTCTATGGTTGCAGAGCGGGCGGAAATTGCGATTGATCAGCAGTCCCTCGCGGCGAGGGCGTAGAGACTCTCGCTGTGACCCGGCAGGCTTCCCTGCCCGCATTCGTGGCTATCTGCGGAGTGGTGCCAGCCGAAGAAGCCCCATACGATTTTGCGATGCCCTCCCGGGAGAACCTCCCATATGAGAATTTTGTCATCCTCGGGGTCGGGGGTCTGTTGATAGTCGCCCGATCCATCCTGGCCTTCGTCCGCCGGATACTCCGACGCCAGATATGCGAGGCTCAGCTCGAGCGAATGAAACCACTGGTTGTCGATCGCATACGAGCCGCTCTTCGAGTGGCAATCGCCTTCGCATTCGATGATGTAGATCGGCGTATCGAAGCCAGTCGGATGACCGCCCATGCAGCGTGTGGCGAACTCCTCTCGGGCTTTTGCATCGTCGAGAGCAGTCAGGCGCACACGGGCCGCTGCTACGATATTCTCTGGCAACTTCCGATCGCGATATTTCGGATCGGTGTCGCGGCGGGGGTCAGCAAGCCAGCGAATGTAATCGCCAGGAATTTGGTTGATGGACTGGCCACGATAGCGGCCAAATTCGAGAATGGGCGAATTCATGATGCTTTCCTCCATTTCTGGGTGATCGCATCAGTCAGATTTTCAGTCGTGTATCAGTGAGAGTCCGGCCGCATATAGAGCAGGCCTTGAGCAAGCTCTTTGCGCCAGGCATTTGCAACGCTGTCGGATGGCGCGCGCCAGTCGCCACGCGGGCTGAGAGCGCCTCCGGCGGAAACCTTGGGGCCATTCGGTATAGCCGAGCGCTTGAATTGGCTGGTCTCGAAGAAGCGCGTGATAAAGACCTCGAGCCATTTGCGGATCGTGGCGAAATCATAGGCGTTTCGCTCGGATTCGGGGAAACCAACCGGCCAATCGCCTGATTTTGCATCGCCCCATGCCTTCCAAGCAAGGAAGGCGATTTTCGTCGGGCCCATTCCCTTGCGAACGACGTAATGCAGGAAGAAGTCGTGTAGTTCGTACGGACCAATCATGTCCTGCGTGCTCTGCATGGCGCCGTCGGCATCCGCCGGAACGAGTTCGGGAGAGATTTCGGTGCCAAGGATCGAATAGAGCGTCATACCGGTCTCGACGTCGAATTGCTTCGTCTCGATCGTCCAGCGAATGAGATGTTGGATCAGTGTCTTTGGAACGCCCGCGTTGATGCCATAATGGCTCATGTGGTCGCCGACGCCGTACGTGCACCAACCTAGCGCAAGTTCTGATAGATCGCCCGTGCCAAGGACGAAGCCACCGTTCTGGTTCGCCAGGCGAAATAGGTAATCGGTTCGCAGACCCGCCTGCACATTTTCAAATGTCACGTCATAGACGGGTTTGCCGTCGGCATAGGGGTGGCCAATATCTTTCAGCATGCGCTCGGCGGCCGGCTTGATGTCGATCTCCTCGGCGGTGATCCCGAGAGACTGCATGAGAGCCCAGGCGTTGCTCTTGGTCGTGTCGCCGGTGGCAAAGCCGGGAAGGGTGAAGCCCATGATATCGGTGCGAGGTCGCTCTAGGCGGTCCATCGCCTTAGCCGCCACGATGAGTGCATGGGTCGAATCGAGGCCGCCGGAGACGCCGATGATGATCTTCTTGGTCTTTGTCGAGAGGATGCGCTTGCGCAGAGCCTCCACCTGGATGTTGAATGCTTCGTAGCAATCGTCATTCAGCCGGTGGGGATCGTTCGGCACAAAGGGGAATCGGCTGACGATGCGTTTGAAGCAGATGTCGGCGTTGATCGGCTGGTGATCGAAATGGATCGTACGCACCGACTGCTCGGGATGGCCGGCTGCAGCGGCGCTATCGTTGAAGGTGCCCATGCGGAGGCGCTCGAGCCGAAGACGCTGCACATCGATATCGGCGTACAGGATGTCACCCTGGTCACGGAAGCGCTCTGACTGAGCGAGTTCATCGCCGAGCTCGTAGATCATGCTCTGCCCGTCCCAGGACAGGTCGGTGCTGCTTTCACCTGGTCCTGCTGAAGTGTATACGTAAGCGGACACGGTGCGGGCAGAATGAGAAGCACAGAGGAGCGCGCGCTCGCGCGACTTGCCGATCGTAATGGGTGAGGCGGACAGGTTGCACAGAATGTGAGCTCCTGCGAGCGCGGTCGTTGTCGACGGCGGTGTGGGTGCCCAAAAGTCTTCGCAGATTTCGGCGGCAAAGGTGAAACCTTCGATTCCGTCGCCGCAGAAGACGAGATCGGTGCCGAACGGAACTTCTTTACCGCCGATGTTGATGGTGAGGCCTTTGAGGTTCATCCCCGAGGCGAACCACCGTTTTTCGTAATATTCACGGTAGTTTGGGAGGAAGGTCTTGGGGACGACGCCGAGGATTTCGCCGCGTTTGATGACCACGGCGCAGTTATAGAGCCGACCGTTCCGTTCGAGCGCTGCTCCGACGATCAGAACGGGGCGGAGCGATTTCGAACGTTCTGCGAGGGAGATGACAGCCTGAAGGCTCGCCTTGATGATCGTGTCCTGGAGATGCAGATCTTCGATCGAATAGGACGAGATGTTGAGTTCGGGGAAGACGAGAAGGTCGGGTTCTTCACCGGCGGCCTGGTTTGCGAGATCAACTGTAAGCGCCATGTTTGTGAGCGGGCAGCCCACGGTTGCGATCGGAGTGCAGGCGCCGACACGCACGAAACCATGTGCGTGGATTGAGCGAAAGTTGAGCATGGATATCTCCGTCAGGCGGGAGTGATGTCGTTGGTGGTGCAGACGAGGTCGCCGTCGACGAGGCGGGCGGCGATTTTCACGTTGACGCCGGTAAGGTCGTAAAGCCGTTCGGACAGGATATTGTCGTCCTGCTCAGGGGTGACCTCGATCGTCAGTTTGACCTCATGGTCATAGGGATGCGATGCGTAGACGGTCATGTAGCGCAATCCGCGCTTGGACGATTCAAGCTGCATCGATCCCGTGATCTGGATTCGGTCGGGCGTGAGGCTTGATTTTCGAACCGACCATTCCTCGATATAATAGCTGTTCCAGCCGAGTGCTTCTTGAAGAGCGACGAGGTCTTCTTCCTGATAGGAACGGCTTTTCAGGCCTTCGAATTTGCCAAATCGGATGATGTGCGAACGAATTTTTGCGCGCAACTCGTCGTCGAACCGCAGCCCGGCTTTTCGGGCATCATTCTCGGTGGTTTGGAGAATGTCATCGACAGCCGCGAGACGCGATTCATAAATCGCGATGGCTTCTCGTCCTTCGCCATCGGGCTCATGGTTGAGCACATAGACGGTGTCGGGATTTGCATTTGCATGGCTGTTCATCAGCCGCAGGCGAGCAACGCCAACGGCTTCCTTCGCGCGATCACGATCTTTGTCGGTGTCGAAGCTGTACAGTCCGGCGATTGCTTCTTCGAAAGCATCGTCGCGGTCCGTGGAGTCTGCGGCGGCGCGCTGAGCGGCGAGCAGGTCTCCCAGTTCCGATAGGAACTGCAACAGGTGCGGACCCGAGAGGGGGACGTCGTCGCGGGTCGTGCCGGAGCGGATCAGGACATCGGCGACGGCTGTTGCCAGAGTGAGACCCTGGTCAGGCGAAATCTGATCGAGATCTACGAGCGCGATCTCGCGCATATCGCTGATTTTGACTTGCGTGATCATAGACTTTTCCTCCTCAGTTCGAAATTCAGGAGGACAGCGTCCCTTGGTGGATCAATGAAACTTGCCCGGGAAATTCTTCGGCGATCGTTTGCTCCATATCGCGCTGGATGCCGGCGGTGAGATGCTCGACGACTTCGACCTTGAAGCCGCGATCGAGCAGGCCTCGGATTGCCCACATGACACAATAGTCGGCGGCAACGCCGATGACCGTGACCGTATCGACATCATGGGCTTTCAGGCCTTCGAAAAAGCGGTCGCGCTCAATCTGAAGCGTTCCATTGATGAGGGAGATTTTGTCGTCGTCGCTAGTGACGAACATCTCCGTATCATATTCATCCCGGCCGCTGTCGACGAAGAGATCATCTTCGGCCCACATATCGAATACGCCCTTTTCGAGGGTGAAGACGGGAATGGCCGGGGGAAGGTAGGGCGAGGCCGGCGGATTCCAGATGGGAGCCGTGATCGGATTGAGGAAGACGTTCGACCATCCCACGGTGTCTTTGACGCAGTGGATGGGGAAGCCTGGCGCACCCGCTTCCGGATCGCCGAGATTTTCGGGCGAGCCTATATAGGCGGCTTCGGTGTGCGTATCGAAGGTGAAGAGCGCAGCGGCGTAGACGGCCGGATCGAGTTCACGAAGGAAGCTGATGCCGGGACCGACGATCGCATCGGCACCCGGAACGGGAAGAGCCGCGTAGGGAGCGATAAAGTCGACTTGGGTGTCGATGGCGAGGAGCAATTTGTTGCGGGTCATTGCGATATTCCTTGGGATATTGTGATCAGACGACGGCGGGAGCGTTGGCCATGCCGGCGGATCCGAACACGCGGCGGTAGCGCTCGATTTCAGCGGCATCGCCGGTGGCCTTGGTGTAATTGTCCGAGAGCTTCACGGCCGGGCGGCCGTTGACGGACTTGACCTTGCAGACGAGGCTGATCGGCTTCATCAGATCGGGCCGTCCGGGCACGCAACCAACGAAGTCGTTGGTGAAGGTCGTGCCCCAGCCGAAGGTCGGATTGGTCTGGTCGCGGAAGGTTCGATAGATGCCAACCATGTTCGACCCCATAAGTTCGAACGGTTTAGAGCCGCCGTTGACGGAATCGAATTGGGAGAGACCGCTGTCGACGTCGAGGCCGTCGGCAAAGATAATGAGCTTCTTCATCGGGTCCTGACCGCGCGAGCGCCACCAGGCGATCAACTCTTCGCCGGCCGCGATCGGCTCTTTGCTGTCCGGACGCGACCCTTTCCACCAGGCTGCCCAGTCGGGGGCGTTTTCGAGGAACTGGGTTGTTCCGAAGGTGTCGGGGAGTGAAATCCGCAGATTATCGCCATAGGCGTTCTGCCAGTCCTTGAGCACCTTGTAAGGGGCCTCCCGAAGATCGACGTCGTCATCGCCCAGGGCGGCGTAGACCATCGGCACCTCGTGAGCTGAGGTTCCCTTGGCGTCGATGCTGTGCTTCTGGGCGAAGAAGGCATTGGAGGTGCCGACGAACTTGTCGCCAAGGATCTCCTGGGCGGCAAGGATGCAGTGCTCCTGCCAGAGGTGCCCGTGGCGCCGGCGCGTGCCGAAGTCGGAAACGGTCAATCCGTCGACCTGCGACAGCGCCCTTAGCTTCGCGTCGAGTTTGACCTTGGCGCGCGCGTACATGATGTCGAGATCGCTGCGCGAGAAGCCACGCATGATGGCGCGGTATCGTAGTTCATTAACGATCTCGAGGGCGTGGATTTCCCACCACGTCGACTGGATCCAGTTTGCCTCGGTCTCGAAGCGGAACTGGCCCGTCTCATGGTCGATCGAGAGATCATATTCGGGAAGCTTCAGCAGCTCGAGCTCGTGAATGAAGCCGGGCGAGAAGATGCCTTCGACGCCGTAGAAGGTCTGGCCGCGCAGCCAGATCAGGGAATTGCGTTCGAAGCGCAGGGTCCGGACATGGTCGAGCTGCTCGCGCAACTCTTCGATGTCGATGATATCGGCGAGGCGGACGTCTTTGGTCCGGTTCGTGAGCGAGAAAGCCACCTGAACGGTCGGATGCTTCTCGTAGATGATCTGGCCCATCAGGAACTTGTAGAAGTCAGTGTCCATCAGGCTGCGAACGATCGGGTCCATACGCCAATTATGTGCGTACTGTCGGCCGGCGAAATCCATGGATTTTCCCCTTAAATTTGAATGCCGAAAATTCGGCAGAATGTGAAATGACTTAGCGGACGCCGAGACGTTCGAGTGCTCGGTCGATCAGGATTGCATGATCTTCGAAGATCGAGGATCGCATAGCGCGGACTTCGTCGAAGGTGACCCAGTCAGCGAGTTCTGCATCGTCCATCCCCTTGACGTAAGGCAAGGTCATCGACTTTCGGCGTTCCGCCGGCGTTTTACCGCGCGGCGTCGGTTTGAGATGAAAGATCGATGCAAAAGTGATCGTCCGGCCGCGTGTCGATCGCCAGGGATTGTCCTCGAAGAAAGTGTCGACGAGAGCATTGCGGAGAACACTCTTCGAGACGTCGATCCCGGTCTCTTCAGTGGCCTCGCGAATTGCAGCGTCAATCACACGCTCACGATAGTTGACGAAGCCGCCAGGCAGGGCCCAAAGGCCTTTACCGGGATAACCGCGCCGTTTGACCATGAGGAGCCGATTGCCCTGCACGATGATGGCATCGGCTGTGTTGAAGATCACGGGATAGGGCGAACCTTCCCAAGCCTTGGCCGCCTCGTCGATCTTCTTCTGCTCGATGAGCAGATCGGCGAAATCCGGCGACCCCATGAAATCGCGCAGAACGTCGGTATTCCAGTAGGGAATTTGGGTGTCGAGCCATTTATCAGCATAGGCGCTGTCGCTGAAATGGAAGAGTTGATCGCGCAGCTGGGTCGCCGACACGCCGTCGACGGCATCGACTTCTTCGAGGATATAGTTCGGGAAGTCGTCGAGATAGAAGGATGTCGGATCCTTGCGGTGGCCAAAAATCGCGACGTCAGGGAAGCTGTTGGGCAGAAAATATTCGTCGACGATTGCTGACACCTGCTTTTCGACTGCAGATGCCCAGCGGACCGGGTTTCCGAGATCTTCCTGTCCGATGATCGAAGTGCGAGCGAGCGTGTCTGCGCCGAACTCGCCAAGAATGGCGGCCTGCCAGATGCGCTTGCGTTGCTCAAAATCGAGGGGATTGCGCGTGTCGCGCGATTGGTTGATCGATCCGATATTGATGATCGGATGGTAGCACATTTCGGCCATCGCCTTGAAATTGGCGACATGGCCTTCGTGCACGATCTGGAAACGGCCGTTATAGAGGCCGAAGTCATACTGATATTTTGAATCGGATTCGTTTGCACGAGCGCCCGGCGCAGGTGCGCGGGCCGTAAGCGTCTTTCGCATATGTCCTGGTCCTCCCGACCATTTGTCCGGCGGGGTCTATCCCCTTTGGACAATTTCAATTTAGGGCGAGGAAGATGCGCCTTCAAGCGGTTTCTTCCCAGTCCCATCGACACGGCGGATTAGCCGTTCGTTCTTATTGCTTGAGCCTCCGCCGGCGGGATACTGCAACGACAGTATTGTACTGACGGAATTGACCGATCGCGGCGATGAGAAAGCCATAGGCTTCGCTGAGCGGCATCCAGCCGGCCGCAAAGGGTTCGTCCCCATAGGGCTGTTCGACCCGGAAGCTGACATTCTCGGTGCAGAGGTCGCCTTCTTTGGTCGCGAATTCGCAGCTCCACCGCTGGCCCCGGGCGCGGAAATAGAAGAAATGGTCATCAACCGTCCCTTCGATTTGAACCGGGCAGTTTCCACCTGCTGTAGTGATCACTGCTTCAGCATCTTGAATGGCCAAGAGAAGGGCCGCATCCGTCTCTTCCTGGCCGACGGGGTTTGGCTGATTTCCATTGGGAGACGGAATGATGTCGTCCATGAGAATTCCTTATCGATTGGTCGTTTCTGGGCTATTCGTCGCCGTCGTCGAGCAACGGCATGTCGACGGGTTTCCGGAGACTGTTCCAGAAGGGTTCGGATTCCTGCCGCGTCACGTCGGTATGGTCGTAGGAGGAGATCACCGCAGGTTCGACCTTCCCGCCCGGCAAGTGGACCTCCGAAACGTCAGCGGAGCCCTCGATATCATGGTCGTGCACGAACATTGAGAAGGGCGCGTCGTTGAGGCGCTCGACGTCATGGATGAGGCCGCCATCGACATAGACGGCGATCACGGGCGTTTCGACCGCCTGCACCATCTCGAGGAGCTCGGTGAGATCGAGAGGATCACGGCTGGGATGCTTTTCGATCAATTGTCGGATGCGATCTTCGATTTCGGCGATCGTGGACATGTTCTTTCCTTTCTCTGAAGATTGTTCCGGTCGTTCAGCCCTGATTTTCGATCTCAGGAGCGGCCTGGCGAAGCAAGCCCCGGATCGATTCATGCCCATGCGGCCATAGGACCGATAGCACGTCTTCGGCGCTGACCTGCTGCTTCTCGAAGGCAAGGAGAAGCGAGAGGCCGCTGCGGAGAGCCGGGAGGTTGTTCTGGCGCTGAAGGCGGCGCAGCGCGAAGTAGATCAGCGCGAGGTTGGGGATGAAGTTCAGGAGATGCTCGAACTGCTGCCGTCCGCCTCGGACGGCCGGTGCCGGCTGCGAAACCCGGTCGTAGACATCCATGGCTTCAGCCATGTAGCGGATGTTCGACACGCGGCCGGCCATCGTTTCCAGCTGATCGAAATTGCGATCGGAGACTTCGTCCCCGTCGGCGAGACAGAGTTCGCCGCTGCTGCGGACGGTGAAGCCGATGCTGGTCAGAAGATCGATATCTTCCTGATGTAATGATTTGAGGGCCATTTCATTCCTCCTGTTTGATCAGGAACGAGACCCCTCAATTTTGAGGCTTATGTTTTGATTGGGTTTTGATCCTCGGAAGCGCGAATGCGTTTCGAAGACGTGACAAGCGCGGAAATCTGTGCCGCGAGTGCCGCTTGCCCGGCCAAAATGTTTTGACCGGGTTTTGATCGAGGGCTGGCAGGCTTAGTGACGCGAGGGGCGCAGCGTTATTTTGAATTAAGCAGTCGAGCCTTGGCAGCCGCAAATTCAGCGTCGGAAAGCGCGCCCTTGCGATGAAGCTCGGCAAGATCGGCGAGTTCTTTGCTCAGCGTCGACGATGACGCCGTTTGAGGCTGCCCAAAAACGGCCGGCACGGTTGCTGGGTTGATTGGCGGAAGGCCGCCAGCCGAGCAAATCCGGCCGAGGTAAGGCGTTTTTGAGCTGTCTAGCGTCGTAGACACCCGGCCGTTGACATCGATGTGCGCAAGAAACACCGTTTCGCCGACATAGCCCCCCATGCGGTTGCGCGCGTTCACGGCGCCGCATGTGAAATAACCATAGGTATCGACGCCCCAAACTTTCCAGGTAACGGGTTGCGGTGTGAAGCCGAAGGGCAGCGAGAAACGAGCCGATTGGGGATCGGACAGTGAATTTGCGAGATGTTGGACGACTCCCTTCATCCATGCGATTTCACGCGTGCTTTGTGGGGCTGGGGACGCGGTTTGAGCGCCAGGCGTGGATGAGCCGGCCTGCGAGATTTTGTTCGACTGAAGGGCGGTCGCCGGCGCGGCAATGAGGGTCAAAGCGGCCAGCAGGCAAAATCGGCTCATGATCGTCTCCAAAAGTGTGCGGGATTATCTTAGGCTGGAAATGGTTACGGCGGGGTTTCGGCCCCAGACCAGATCCAGTTGATCGAAAGTGGATCCGACCGGGGCTAGCCAGCAGGCACTGGTTCGAGAAGGAGCCACGGTCTGATCCCTTTCGGGATGTCGAAGCGATCTCGCTTCACACGGCGGGTAAAATCCGGGCCGGAATGAATGCGCCAGCGACCAGGCTGGACGTCGAGGCGGACGATATTCTCCGCATAGGCATCGTTCGATGCGAGGTAGGTATCGAGCGCCGTTTCGGCTCGATGGGCTTCACATCCGCCATCGATCATTCGGGCGATGGCAGTCTGTTTGTCGATCGCCGTGACCCGCCAGATGTCGCAGGAGAAGGTTCCGACCTTCTCCCATCCTGGAGCTGCGGCATCGCCGTCTTTGTCCTCACCGCGTTCGCTCGGGTTCCAACGAGCTGAAACGATGATGCGACCGCTTGTCGGGTGGCGATGTACAACCACGCAGGTGTTGCTGGTTTGGGTAAAGCCGAAGCCGTGCTCCTCGGCGTGACCGGTTATGCGCCGGGCTTCGGAGAGGTCGTTCCCGAGTTCATATTTCCCGTATTCGTCCTCGTCGTTGAATTCGATGCCCTTGTTGAACCCTTTGACGCGAAGGGTGTCGGTAAGGAGCATTGCCCCCGTGGACATATCAAATTCGGCGGTCACGAGGGGAACGGCAGGAGCATTTTTGATCGGGACGAGATCATATTTCGCGTTGAGCACCATGATCTGCGCTTTCCAGTTTTTGATCTGGAGTTCGCAGCGGGTTCCGGTCTTTGAATCGAAGAGGCTGTCGAGGCGCCAATAGAGACGGTTGGTATTGCCCGTGTCCAGCGCCTCGCACAGCTTGTGCCAATTGCCGCTAATCGCTTCGGCGGTCATGTCGCCGTCCGTGTACCGAGGCTGATCCATCATGCGGCCTTTGGCGGCATCCATCACAGCGGAGATGTGGATAAATTGCCCGAGCCAATTGATGAGCCCCTGGTGGGGATCTTCGCCAGCGAGAAATTTGTTCCAGGCTGAGGCCTGCCAGATTCGACGCCCCTTGATGCCGCTGGTCGGCTGGAGGCGGCCGACCGCACGCAGTTCAAGCAAATGCGCGCGAAGCGCTGGCACAAAGATATTGTTGCGGTGATCTTGCACCGAAGGAGCGATCTTCGGGTCTTTCTCGGCAGCGCATGCGGCTTGGAACTGTGCCAAGGGGTAATGATCGGCGAAAGCCATCGTTTTTCCTCACGATAGATATGGTATCGATCGGACTTAGAGCGCAGTTTTCGCCTCGTTGATGTGGCCTATAGAATGGCCACCACCATCCTGCCGATGAAAAATGATCCGGCTGTTATGATCATTATTCCGGCCCAGCGCATCAGGCGCGATATTTTGGGCGTTGCAGTCAGCCGCCGATCAAGTCCGAATGTAGCAACAAGCCATGTTAGCAGAAACGGCAAATAATAACCGATCATGCCGGGATAGGCGATATCGAACTGCTTCTCACCATCGGCCGTGCGGATCGTGTCGAACCACGGGAGTAGGTTGCCGCCCACGCTGAATTGAACAGCTGTTCCTAGGAGGACCAGCACCATGAATGCGAGGAAGCCGAGGGCGCACCAGGACAGGCAAGCGAGCAGCGACCGAGTGAAGCTGAGCGGATTTTCGCTCTTTTTTGCGATCATCCAGAATATGAGCGCCGAGATGACGGCTCCAATCAGGCCAGCGAGCAGGGTATAGGTGAGAACCCATGCGACTGGGGCGATCAGCAAAAGTGGAATTCCGCCAATTGGCAATCCGCCACCGCCGCGCCGCCTGGCCGCCTGTCCTTCGTAATAAGCGGCCATATTTGTGTCGCCGCTTGGGCCATGCCCAGCAAAACCTAGGTCATAATCGCGCTGATAGTTGCTCATAGTCCCCTCCCACTGCTTTTGAGATTAGCAGCGATTGGGGATGGTGCAATATGGCCAGTATTAGCGTTCGCGCTACGGTGTGTGCCGGAAAAACGAAGCCCGCGCAGCTTTCACTGCGCGGGCTTCTGGTTCACTCGACGTCGCGGCGAGGATCGTGGCTGTGATGAGCCTTGATCCGCATGCGGACGCCCATCCCGCCATTCTTCTTGCGCGGGGCGCAATGCCGGTGCTGCTTGCAGCGGCCGGTGTAGCGGACGGGGTCGAAGCGAAACTCGAAGTCGCCACGACGATTGCGCAGGCGCTTCTTCCAGTTTTTCGAGCGAGGTTGATCGAAAGCGTCTTTGCTGACGATCTGTCCGAGCTCGTCGCGAACGATCCATTCCATCCAAAGGCAGGCTCGGATCACATTTCCGTTCGCGTCGTAATAGGCGGAATGGAAGACGTGTTTGTCCGAGACCCGGTGTCGACGCTCGAAGGCTTCGAAGTCGGCGACCGTGTGCAGGATTTGGGTCTCTCCGTGCAGGTGAACTGCGGTGAGCGGAAAGAGAAATCGAGGCATTGAGGTTCTCCTATCTAGCTAGATAAGAGAATGTCCAATTCGTAGTAATTCATGGGGTTTCCTCTTTGGAAATGTGAGCAATACTGAGCGAAATTTATGCCTTGATGGCCGCGCGATCGAGAGCGGCCTGGATAGCCTCGACGGCCCATGATGACGGCATCATAAAGTGGAGACCTTGGCGGGCTTTCTCCGCTTCGACGGGGAAATACGGCTCGAAGCCTTTGGCGAGGATTTCACGCGCCTCGTCGCCTGCAGTTGGCGGTGTCTCGTGCGCGGCGTGAAGGTGGGAGCCATCTGCGTTGCTGGTGATGCGCTGCATGGTCGCTGCGCAGCGCCGGGCTTCTGCATCGCGGTGCTGAGCGATGAGCTGGAGCGCCTCGAATTTACCGCGCCCCCGGCAGTCGGTATCGGCAGCCAGAGCGGCGATGATGGCGTCGACGCACTTTTGATCGGCCGTTGTGATTTCAGGCTGCTTGTCCGTCATTTTTGAGACTTTCGATAATCGCCCAGCAGAGCGAATTTGGTTTTCGATCTTATGCTTGGGTGGTGTGCTTTTCGTTCAGAACAATGCGGATCGCTTCGCTTTGCGTGGCGTCGACCGGGATGCCGGATCGCCTGATCATGCTCTGAGCGATGGCATGCTGGGCATCCATCACTCTCTCGGCGTCTTTGTTTTTGAGAGTGCCGAGATCGAGGCCAGTATGATCAGCGTTGAGCATGTATCGTCCGTTTGACCAGAGCGCGAGGCGCTGTGCTTGCTTGGCGTTCATCTGCGAGACCATGACGATAAGAGGGAATTTGGGGGTTATGGCGCCAAATCCGATCGCCTGGCTCGCGCGAAATCTTGGATGCCCCTGCTGGATTCGAACCAGCGCTGCCCGGATCAAAACCGGAAGTCCTACCGCTAAACGAAGGGGCAAAACTCAGAATGCCGTGCCGGCGTCGATCTTCATCTTTGAAGTCCCTGAAAACGAGAAATGTGGAGGCATCCCACCCTCCTGTACCGTTTGGGGCCGGCAGCGATCGCGAGAAAGGTATCGCGCAGTGCTGAGCGCGCATTTAGCGCGCGGACCCTCAGGGCGTAGACCCCCACGGGAAACTGGTGCTGTTGATCCGAGAAATACCGGAGGAAGATGAGGGATTCGAACCCTCGGAACCTTTCGGCCCGGCGGATTTCAAATCCGCTGCAATCGACCACTCTGCCAATCTTCCATCAGTATCCCGATCACCTTCTTGAACTGGTCGGGGGGACAGGATTCGAACCTGCGACCCTTCGCTCCCAAAGCGAATGCGCTACCGGACTGCGCCACCCCCCGAACCGATCCAGTTTAGGATTTTCATATGATCTTCTCGATCATCAAAAACTTCCAGATAATTCTGCCGCGATAGCGAAAAAATCTTCCAGCGCAAGCGAAAGAGCGGCTCCGCCGTTGGTGCGGAGCCGCGCTGTCATGCCATAACGGGGAGCGATCGGAGAATGGCTTTTCCGCGTTTTTCGAGATGCTTCCATTTGATCTTGAAGCTCACGCTGTCGATGCCGCCGAACATGCTGGCATTGGCGTGAACCTCGCTGAGGGCGGTAAGCAGCAGTGCGAGCGCTTGCGGCCGGCGGGCGAAAGTCTCGACTTCATCGCCTTTGAGGAGGTGAACATCCATATCCATGCCGATAAGGGTGCCGACCTCCCGCGAGCCGCCGATCGCGAGCCAGGCCGCCTCGCTGACGGCCGCATGATCGGGAAAGTGCTGACGGCCTTCCTCGTCGACGATGCGGCAGCTCGGTTTGCCGCAATCGTGGAAGAGATGATATTCGGCCATGATCTCGACGTCCGGCAGACCTTGGATCAACGCTGGGTCGTTAATCCAGCTCGGCAGGCGCCAGTTGTACTGAAGCGGCCGACGATCGCGCAGGTGAGAAATGAGATCGCGATAATAGTCGCGGACCATCTCGCCATGCTGAAGGACGGTCATTCCAGCGGTCTGGTTGCAGTTTCGCATGGCTTCGAGAAGCGTTTCACGCGCCGTAGGAGCCTCCTGCATCACTGCACCGCCTGGAAGCGCTTGGTGATGTGCCGACATTGGGCCCGAGTGCAGGGTCCGATGCCGAGCGCGGTCACGATTGGCTCGCCGGTGAAGTGGGGAAGGAGGATATGCTCCGCGTCCGTCACGACAGAGTGAGGAATGCCGGCTTCCTCGCATTCGCGCTGGGCGCGTTCGAGCTGGCCGAGGTTCTTGCACTTGATGGTGACTTTGGAGCCGCCAATGCCGTTGTGGCGATAGGCGAGGGCCCGATCGGGGTCCTGGTCCAAACATGCCCAAAGAGCGTCGGTGTACGCATGGCCGGACTGAGCACTGAGCTTGCCGGGGGGCATTTGGAGATCTGCCCTTACGAGGGCGTAGATGTAGAGCTTGTCTTCGTTGGTGTCTGCCTGAGGCAGTGCGGTCTTACCGTATTGGTCAATGCGAGATATTCATGGTCATGCTTCCTTTTTGAACTTGGCTGGCGGGACCGGGTTCGAACCGGCGACCTCCCAGGTCATTAGTCTGGGCGCTCTACCGCTGAGCTACCTGCCACCAAGATTTAGGATCTGATTGGAACGAGCGCAAGAGGAGATCCAGGCAACTTGCGACTTTGAAGATATTCGAGATATTTTCATATCTCATCCACCTTCGTTTAATCCAGAGAATTCCTTATTTGGCGCCCCATTTCAGTGAGCCGCCAAACTCGAGGTTTATCACCTGTACAGGAGACCCATCCCTTCTGACACATGACGTTTAGCGAACGAATGTTGCCGCCGGAGATTTCCGCGTCCGTATAGTGCCCTCGCGCATCGAGACCGCGAAGGATTGCAGCTTGCTCGATGGATGGGCGCTTAGAGCCAGCCATTTGCGATCGTTGAATTGAGAAGCTTCATGACGGATTCCTTTATCGTCGACCGCCGATGAAGAGAAGCAGATATCGCGATTGCGTCAGATATCGCTTCGTTGGATGTTCGCCGCTTTCGCTATGCTTCGCGCGATCCGCGCGGCTGTCTCTTGCGAAAGAGGGCGACAATCAGGAATTGATCGCATATTTCGCGGCCAGTTGATCCGCTGCGGGCCTCTGGCACGCATCTGGATCCGGCGACGCCGAATGTTCACCTTGCGAATAGACGGCACAGATCAATCATCCTTTCCGAATTTTTTGAGGAAGGCGTCTGAGTGAGCTTTCAGTACAGGCCTGACGGAATCGCCAAGCTCCGTCAATCGCTTGGCCTGTTCCCCGGTCGAACCGACGACGACGCCTTCGCGGATATGCTTATCGGGAAGGGTGGTCTGACCTTGGCGCAGCTCCTCGATCCGTTCAGGGTCGAAGCGCCCGCGCCACAACAGCGGAGCTCGTTCGAGGTCCGCACGACCAAAGGCTTCTGCGCGCTCGTCTTCCGGGAGCCAGCGCTCGTTCATACGAACGTCGAAACAGCGCGCCGTCGGCGTGGCTTCGCCATAGTGGAGCTTCTTGACGCCAGCGCCGATGGCTTCCCCGAGGAGACGGACCTTTTGATCTTCGGCGCCGAGGTCCCGGACGATCTTTTTGAGGCCATCGATCAGGCCTGCTCGTGCAACGGCCCGGAGGATCGGTACGTCCGCTGCTGCCGCGACGTCGCGGAAGACGAGACCCTGCGATCCCATCCCTTTGGTGGTGATCGCGATATGGCCGTCAGCGTGGCAGCCCTCGACGCGATCGCCGCCCAGCCAGGTCATCTGGATACACTCGCCCTCGAGCTTCTCCGTGACGACGACTTCATCGTCGTGGAGCAGGTTCGGATACATTTTGAGGCGCCCGATCTCATAGGACATGCGGGCCGACGTCAGCGGCATGGCGACCGCGAGCAGTTCCTGGGGAACAGGCGGGATCCACTCGACGATGCCAAATTCATTTGCGACATCGGTGGTGTCGGGCAGGTGAGCAAGGTGAGCAGGCAGCTTCCAGAGCAGGCCGGTCGACAGCTGGCCGCGCAGCGTGAGGGGCTTTACCACGTCGCCATTGGCGCCGGAAAGCAGGCCCATCTCGCGATCGAAGTGCGGGTGATGTCCCCAGAAACCGTGCTCGCGAAGCATCGCTTCTGGAATGTGGCTGCCTTCGGGCACATAGATCACACGTTCGCCGGCCGCGAAGCGAGGTGCGCCATCCTCGTCATTGGCGCTGACAGCGTCATACCCGAGGACGCGATAGACCGAGAGCCGATCTGAGTTGATTACGGGCGCGGCGGATGAGATCGTCAGGATGCGGACGCCAAAGGCCATTTTCATTCTCCTCGAGAGCTTGAGGTCCGAAGATCAAAATTTGGATTTTCGGGGATAGGATCGTTCAGATCACCACCGGGCAATTTCGGCGTAACCCTCGTCGGTGATTTCCATGCGTTGATTTCGAGCGGTGTCACGCCAACAGCGAATGAACCCCTTTTTGCGAAGCTGGTTCATTTGCCGGGTGACGGAGATCTCTCCGTACCACCATGATGTGCTGGCAAGTCGGACTTCCGTTTGAGGCACCCGCCCTTCGGACAGTTGTCGAAGGAGCGTCTTCTGCGCGTGGTTCAGAGCGGCCATGGGACTAATCCGATCGTGATATCGCTGAGCGTTCGAGTTCTGATGATCAGAATTCGGCTTCGACGATATCGTCCTTGCGGTAGATAAATCGACCTGCCGTCGTTTCGACAATCAGGCTGGTTTTTGAAGCATTTGTCACGGATTTGACCGTACAGCGGAATTGACCATCTCGCTGGAGGATCATGTCGCGAGAAAGCTCGCTTGCGGGTCGTTTCTGCATTCTCAGATTTCCTTGATCAGAAGGCTAACAGAAGAATCCCCGCTAGCTGGAGCAGGCGGGGATTTGTGGGGAATTCTGCACCGGGAAGATCGGCGAAATATCGATGGCCTGTCCCCGGTTTGGATCAATCAATCCCTAGATTATTCACGATCATATCTTCGATCGCCAATGCGGCTTCGCCGGCGAACCCTCCTCGACGGGCAATTTCGAGGATTGTTGCCATTGCATCGCCCAGTTTGTCGTAATCGTCTTGATCTGCGTTGGCCCTGTCCATGGCGTGGTCGATCATTTCGTCGAGGGCTTGGTCCATCGTTACCATTGAAATTCTCCGAATCAGACGATCGATGATTTAGGCCGCCTGTTCACGGGGACGGCCGATGATCTTCAGCGAGCCGCCGTCATACTGCACGGCGACTTCGACCGGCTTTCCGACCTCGAGGATGTCGGCGACGTCGACGTGGCTCTTGCCGAATGCCATCACCGTCATCGTCTTGGGCTTACGATCGCCCTGGGTGACGGTCGAACCCTGCATTACGGCGTAGGCTCCGTTTTTGCCTTCACGGGTTTCGATGCTGGCCGGCGTGACGGTGGCGACGAAGATCGGTGCGAAGCGGCGAGCGGGAGCGGCGGTGTTCTGCGTCATGATGTCCAGTTCCTTTGAATTTTCATCCTCATTTTGAGGAGCATTTCTAGGTCCGGATTTTTTGATCTTCTTTGGTCATCGGCCTGCTGACACCCGCATCTGCTCGGAAGTGAGTCCTCAGGTTTTGCTGATCTGTCGAAGCAGCGCGGTCATCTCATCGCCGGCCGGCGTACGTATGCCTTCCCCGATAAGACCAAGCGAATCCATGAGCTTCGATGGGCCTTCAGGGGTTTTGATCATCGTTTCGAGCTTGCCGAACAGCTTTTCAAGCTTCGCCTGGCGCGGACCATACAAGCTCCGCTGGTCCCTGATGAACCGGTCGGCGCGGTTGCAGAAGCGATAGAAGGAATCGGCGCCTCGTTCAGATGTCCCTGCTGGGGGCTCTGAGACATCGAATGTTCCCTGGACGCGAAGCGCCTCCACGAAGAGAAGTGCGATTTCCTCGTTGCAGCCGTTGATGCACATGACCTCATAGCACTGATCGGCGGATTCGCGGACGGTTGTGGCATTGGGGATCATATCAAAATTCTTTCATCGCAGAGAGTTGGCGATCGTCTCTCGCAATTCATTGATGATGGCAAGGCCCCGCCGATCAGGCGCAGAAAAAAGGCCGGTTCCTTGAGAGAACCGGCCTGCGAGTTTATTGGGAGAGGATGCCTGAAAGGCTTGATTATGGTGCAACGCACCAATCGGCTTTGCAAGTGATAATTTCCAGAATTATCCACAATCTGGATTTTCGGTTCAAACGACTGGCGGAGCATCCATGAATGTGAGCATGCTCAGTCCAAAGCCGGCCAAGATCGCGAGGACGAGATAGACGGTCCAGTCTGCTGTGCGAGGGTGGACGGGGCCGCCTTTGACGCGCTCGAGGTGGATTGCCCCGAGGAGAAGCACGCAAAAGAGCGTGGCGCCGATGCAGGCGACCTGGAAAAGGATCCAGAGGAGTGAGCCGAGCGGCGAGGCGACGTCGTAATCCATGATTTCCTCCCTGAAATTTGTTCCGCCTCGGGAGGCAATTCCAGTAGGAAAAGGGCGCGAGAATTGCTCCTCGCGCCCGTCAGACGATCGATCGATTTGGGTTTGTGCAGGCCTCAGGCCGGTTAGGCGTAGAAGTCGTTATATTCGTAACGAGGATCGTATCCGTCATCGTCCATGGCCTCGTCCTCCATGAGGAAAGGCTTGGGCTCGAAATAGATGAGCTCCGGCCGGCGCTCATCTTCCGGCAGATATTGGTCGATATCGTTGCCGGAAATATAATCGGAACAGCGGCGGCAGCGATGTTGCTGGACATAGCCCACGTCTTCGTCACCATCCCATTCCTGGCGGACATCCTGATGCGGATGGGTGCATCGAGCCGTTACGAAGATGTTCCGGTAAAAATTGTGGACATAGTCCCAAATGAAATCGAGGACGACGTCGAGATAGTCGCGCTTGATCTTGAGCTTTTCAGTTCGCGAGATGAAGCCGCACGGGAAGTCTTTGTTCCGCCCCTCGGTATAATGATTTGGTTCCACCGGCGAGAGATAGACGAGTTCGAGCTCGCGAAAGGACATGCCTGTTGCTTTCGGATCCAGGCCGTACATGCGCCAATTGATCCGAATGCTGTCCCATGAGAGCAATCGGACGCGGGTGAGGCGTAGCCACTCGGCGGCCATGTTGCGGAGGCGTTTGATCCGAAGATTGAGGAGCATCGATTTTTCCTTTGGACGTGAGATGCTTGAGGCTGTGGATCAGGCGATCCTGTGCGCGTGCTTGATGGCGAGTTCGTCGACAGCACGGCTGGCCACTTCATACCAGTCGGGTCGCCGCCCGGCCGCACCGTCGCCTTTTACGGCTTCGAGGAGGGCGAAAGCGGCATCGTCGATGATGTCCGGATAAGCGGCGCCGATCGCGTGGTGGTCGAACCAGAGCGAGTGATCGCTGGGATCGATCGTGAGGATGATCCCAGGCATGATCGAATAGGGGAGAGGATGCTCAGGCAATACCGCATGTATGCTGACTTTTCCGGCGGATACCGTGGCGCTGGTGATCTTCACGCGGCCGATCGCAACGACGGCGTCGATCAGCGGTAGCTGCTGTTCGAGGATCTGCAACCCAGCTTCGTCGCCGAAGAAGACATGATAATCGTTGTGGACGATTGACTGGAGGGAAGGCTCAGGGGTGGCCGCCTTTTTTGCCTTCTTGGCTGCCGGAGATTTACGGGCAGTCTTGGCTTTGGGGGAAGCGCCAGCCTTGGGTTTTGCTGCTTTCGAGCTTTTGGGAGCTTTTGCCATATTCTCTTCCTCATTTGGGCGCGATTGCGCGCCCGTGGATTTCATTCCGCCGAATTGAGCGAATGAATCTCCCGATCTTTGGAAATTCGTGTCGAGCGTGTGCGAGCTAGAAAAATGGCTCGCCCATCTCTAGGATAGGCGAGCCATGGTAAAACGCATCAACTTTCTGCGGCGTTAGCCGTTGGCGCAGCCACCGTTGATTCCGATTTTTCCGCCAATCTGGCGGACTGCATAGGCGTCGAAGAAGCGGACGAATTGACCAAGGGTCTCGACCTTCTTCGGCCCCTCCAGGCTGGGGCACCCGACACGATACGTGTCTGCATAAGCATTTGCCCAAGCCGGCGCAGCTTGCTGCTGCCAGAATTGCCCTGCGATCAGCGCGAGGACGAGCAAACCAGTTGAGAACTTGAAAACGAACGGCATTTATCTTCACCTTGGCAATTTTGCCCAGCCTATCGCCTCTTTTAACGTCAAAAGCCCACGCTTCGCTATATGAAAAAGACCTACCTAGCCCAGTTTATGGCTCCCCCGGTCCCTATTAGGAAGAAACTGATCCTGCCCTCTATGGTCTGCCCCTACGCGTGACGAATCTTCTTCGTGATTGTCTCTTTCTGCCGTTCTAAGTTCGGGAGCGTAGCGACAAAATTTCCTCGGCTTCAGGCGAGGAAAAACCCGCCTGATTGAAGGCGGGTGCTCTGCTCTTGCCGATTGAACCTTACGCAGCGTTGCTATCTGCCCCTTCCCCTTTACCCGGCCTTAGAGGCGTTTGAAGTTGAGTCCTTTACGAAACTGAATTTCCGAAGGAATCCCTACGCCGCCCGGGTATCTTTTTACAAAGTCATCCTTTGGGGCGATGAGCGGAGCAAGATCGATCCATTGGAGTCCTGCTGTCTTCAGCATTTTATCGATATGATCGAGGGCGATCAGCCTGGTTGGGCCGTCGGTACGAGGATCGAGCATCGAGAGGATCGACGTTGTACGCTCCAATTGCGTGGTCTTGCCGGATTTGGTGAGCATGAGAGAACTCAGGAATCTTTGATTGTTGCGTTGAGGCTTAAGCCGGACGGCGGATCGTGAGGTGATCCCATGCGATCGTACGGTCTGGCTGAACGATGCCGCCCAGTTGCAGCGCATGGCGCTCGATTTCACCGACATGATCATGTTTGATCGAAATGATCGCGCTTGCGTCGATTTTGAATTTGAAGCCGCCATTTCGGAGCGGCCGCAGGAGGATGATCTCTTTGCAGGGTTCGAATGATGCGGTCATCGTTTTGGGATCGAACGCGATCTTCGAAATCAGATTGTGGATGGCAGCGATGTCGAAGGCTTCGATTTCATCGCGGATAGCCCGGGAGATCGCGAGGTCGGCGACCTTCGATTCAGCGACGGGCGCAAAGACCGCCCGGAGATAATTGCGAAAGCGCTCGAAAGTTGAGGGCTGGACCGACGGCAAAGCTTTCGTCCTTTCCGGATATGCTTGTGGGATGCTGTTCATGACAATGGTCCTCAGGCTGCCAAGGGGAGAGCGGTGCGCTCGTATCCAGGCGCGCGCTCGAACTGGGGACGCAGCGAAGCGCCTTCGAGCAGAATTTGATGATGATCGATGCCGACCCATTTGCGACCGAGCTCTTCGGCCGCAGCGCCGGTGGTTCCTGAACCGAAGAAGGGATCGAATACGAGGTCGCCGGGGCGCGAAAGCATTTCGATCGCGAATTTGGGGACCGGGATCGGCATCGGGCACGGATGAGCGGGAAGGCCCTCGGCTTTCAGGCGCTTGCGCCATCCTTCAGCGCCGCTGGCATTGCCGGCGGTAACGAGAGCCGCCGGGAACGGCGTTTTCGTGCTTGTGAAGCTCCCTGGGCCGAATTTGAGGCCCGAGGGGCGCTCTTCGACGCCGCGCTTTAGATCGCTCTCCCGAAGCGGCGTCGTGCGCTCTTCGCGCATGTCGCCGGCGGCCATGTATGGGAAGGCTGATCGAGAAAAGATATAAATGGGGTCGATGGTCGGGCGCGGATGATACCCTCGGACGGCGCCCCATTCGAGATTGGGAAGACGAGCCGGCTGCTCCCAGTAGAGGTCGGGCATGCGATAGAGGCCGAGCTCGTCCTGAGCGGCGACGACGAAACGCTCGCGATAGGAGGAGATCGCCGGCATCCCGCGATAATAGACGGCGGATCCAAGGTGGATCGCCATGCAGCCGTCTTCTTTCATGAGCGGCATCCAGCTGCCCATCAGCTCGAGCATCCACGGCAGCCACTCGGCCGGCGTCATGGTGCCATAGCTTTTGATCTTCGAGCAAAGCGGGAAGAGCGGGGATGTGAAGAGCGCTTGGACGCTGTCCTGGTCGACGATAGCCGATGCCTCGCGGGCGATCGCGGCAACGGCTTGCCCGAGTTCCGTGCGGAAAATTGTGATCTGCACGCCGGGCTTTACGCGTCCGAGAGCCTCGTTCCCGGCATCGGTCACTTGCCAGTTTCCGCGCTCTTCGGAAAAGAGCCAACCTTGGCGCTTGCAGTCCTGCATCGCCCAGCGAATGGTACGGTCATAGAGACGGGAAGGCCGGCCATTATAATTGGCGACCTGGTCGCGAATGGACGGATCGAGGCCGAATAAATGGCTGATCTCGTCGTAAAGCTCACGAGGAGCGGCGTTTCCCTTGTCCGAGATGATTTTGAGGATCGGGAGGAGGAGTTCACTCCGGGTTACTGGTAAGCCCATCCAGCTTTGGCGCTCGGCTTCGATCTGCTCATGCCCCATGCGGAGCCGGCGCGCACGCTGATCGCTGGCAGCTTTCGAAGGAGCAGGTTCGCGCCAGGCGTTCTTTCGGGAGTTGGGCGAGGTCATAAGGCGAGATCAATCTTCAAAATTGGGTGGGAGCAGGCAAAGCGAGATCAATCGCAAAATTTTGGAATTCGCTCCCGCACGCGCGCGCGAAAGACCTTGAAGGCTTTGGTTTCGATCTGGCGAATGCGCTCCATCGAAACGCCATATTTGATGCCCAGATCGCGTAGTGTCACCGGGTGCTCGGCAAGGTGTCGGCGTTCGAGAATATCGCGCTCACGATCTGAAAGAGATTTGAGACCGTGCTTGACGATCGCCCGATTTTGAATCTGTGCTCGCGTGCGATCAACGAGGATTTCCTGTTGGTCACCTTCATCCTCGATGAGGTCGATCAGTTCAGGCGCATATGCGTCCTGTGATGCAACTGCGGCGTTGAGACTGACGTCCCCGCTCATGAGCGCATTCAGTGCAATGACCGTATCCGGGTCCGTCCGCAGATTGGCGGCAATCATTTGGATGACGTCGGAAGAGATCTCATCGTTTGCATATGCGCCAAGCCGCGCCTTCATGTGCCGGAGACGATAGAAGAGGCGCCGCTCATCGTGGGTGGTGCCGAACTTTACGACCGAGCTATTATAGATGACATATTCCGACAGGGCGGCGCGGATCCACCAGATCGCATATGTGGAAAATCGAAAGCCCTTGTCGGGATCGAAGTTTTTCAACGCCCGAGTGAGGCCGATGCTGGCTTCTGAGACGAGATCTTCGATCGGGAGACCGTATCCAAAATATTTCGATGCCATGCGAATGCCCAGGCGCAGGTGGGCGCGAATGAGGCGGTCGCCAGCGAGCTTGTCGCCATGATCCCGCCAGCGGATGGCGAGATCGCGCTCCTCTCCTGCTGAAAGGTAGGGCGCAGCTTTAGCCGCTGCGACAAGGGGCGCAGGAATTGCAGGCGTGTCTGATCGTTCGGCAACGGCTGCGCGCATCGCGATTTCCAAAAACTTTCCTTCAAAGAGATTGTCAGTTCGACTGCCTCTTCATCCGGATCATTGCAGGATGATTGTGGATGTTGCAAGAAGGGATCAGAAATGAAAATGCCGCCCCGTATCAAAACGGGGCGGCTTCTGATCAACTCCGAATGGCGCTTATATCGATCCGCGCACGAAATTTCCGACTTTGAAGCCGATGACCGTGCCATCGTTCGCGACATTGAAGGTAGTGTGGCGGCCAGGACGGAAGGTGGCCTCCCATTCTTCAGGAAGGAAGCCGCGCAGCAAGCTTCTGCCCACCTTTAGCGTCATATTTGACCGGTGCTCTGCCTGAGGTGCGAGTTTGATGCCGAGCCCTTGCGAGCGACAGTCTGACATCGAAATCACAGTCCCTGAGACCAACAATTTTCATCTCCGCCTTTGGTTCATCGTGGATATTCCAGATCCCAATGAACATGGGTTCGCGCTGTAAATCGGAAATTTTCGATGCGCGCGAAGAAGAAACTCAGCGATAGAAGATATGGTTCCCGAGCGTGGCTTGATGCTGCAACCGGTGGCGCCAGCCGGGCTTTGCATAATCGGCGTGAAAATAGAGCGCTTTGGAGGCTGAGCTAGACCAAAGATTCTCGCGCGCGATTTTGGCGACAGCGACGGCGCGTTTCCAGGAACGCGAGCTCCGATCGGCATAAGGGATTGCGCCGCCGCGTACGAAACTGAACTGCTTCGGCTGTTTTACGACATCGCATATCGTGCGGCGGAAACGCTTGGACTTGGTTCGGTTGATCACGACTTCGGCAACCGCGAGTTGTCCCTCAAGCGGTTCGGCGCGGGATTCAAAATAGACGGTTGCTGCGAGGCAATCGTGCGCGGCGTCGGTCGTTTTGGCGGTGGCAAGATCCGCAACGAGGGCTTTGAGCGATTTTTTGCTCAGCGCCGAATTTTGTCCGAGCGCCGCCGGCGCTACGTCGCGAATGCCATCGTTGGAGGCCATCGCGAGCTTCTCGGCGGGGACGATGGCGATCGTCGGCGTCGATTCCTGAATGATGGGAGTGATGAGCTCGGCGCCAGGCGGCGTGTTGGGGATCATCAGTGCAGAGGCGACTACGGGAGCGAAGACGCTCCAGATGGAGAGGAAGGTCATATATTCAACGCATTGTGCGGGCGGCCTGCGTCGAAAGGCGATACCATGCCGATCGAAGGAGAACCGTCCGTCTCCGCTGCTGCCGGTAACGCGAGGGCAGTCGAGCGTGATGGCTCTTCATAATGCGGGCAATTTCTTCTTCTACCCGCTTACAAATTTTACCGATTAAAAAAGGGCCCCGGAATTGGGGCAGGAAGATGCAGCACGTTACCCCCGAACATCTTCTTGTCCGAAGTTTTACCGATTAACTTCCACAATCACCCACAATCAATCTGTGAGTTGAGCGCAATTTGCGACGAACCGATGAATGGGCGGAATTTTGGTTTAAGCTGCCTGTTCGAGTGGTGCAAATTCATCAAGCAAATGCGGAGCTGGAACCGAAGCAATAGGCTCGATCGCTTTGCGGATATCCTTTTCTGATGGCATATCCTCGGCGGTGATCACGATTTCCTGCGGATCTGCAGGGCCGAAGCGATAGTAGCTCATGCCCTCGCTGCGCGTGTATTCGAGCTTCACGACGGCCGGCATCAGCTCGTCGATCGCCTTTTGGGTAGCTTCGGTGAGAAAATCGAAGCGAAGGACTCCGACGCGCTCATAGAATTTGCACGGCGAATATGGCTTGTTCCCATGGATCTCGAGGACGAAGCGCTTGCCCTTATCAAATTCGATATAGGCGTGGATGAGCGCGTTGAGCGTTTCGAGGCATTTGCGGTCGATGGCCTCGACTTGGTCGAGAACCTCTTTCCCGACAAAGCCATAATCGGAAAAGGCGAGCTTTACCTCGTCCTCCAGAAGATAGAGGCGCTCGAGGACGCTCTCTGGATCCGAAGGGTCGACGGGCTCTTCGCCTGGGCGAAGCCGGTCTGTAATGGTGAAATTCGACGATCCATCATTATGATCGGTCCAGAGGTGAAACACCGGCTCGCCGGCGGCATTCTCGATCATCCGAACATGGACGGTGTAATAGGCGTCTTCGGTCGTTTTTGCCCGGTATCGCACAGCGCCTTCGGGAGAAGGCTCGGATTTGTCGTGATATTTGAGCATCACCTGCGTCGCTTTGGCGAGGCGGTAGATATAGAGCTGCAGGTCGTTTTGATCCATCTGGTGCAAATAGAGAAATGCAGCCGGGATCTGATCGTCAGACATGGTCAGCGGATTACCTTCGACATATTATGATATTCGCGGGTGTCCGCGAACGCTGGTCGAAAGTGTCATAATTCAAACGAAGGGGCCTGACTACTCCCCAATGTGATTTTTACCGTGTCCGCATCGTTTGGATGCGAGCTCGCCGCCATACGGAGGGATGGATCGGTCGGCGCATGGCCCAGAGGCCACGCCGGCGGATGCGCGGCAGGATCGCAATGATCTGGCCAAGGGTGCTGGTCGGCCAGGCATGTCCGGCGGAGATCATAAGCCAGTCCACCGGCATCCATCCGATGTAGCACCGGCCAAGTGCGCGATCATAGGCGTCGATTTCATAGTGCCCCATGCGCAAGGCGCCGCGAGTAAGCAACTTGGCAAGGTGGGCGCGAGCTTCCTGTCCTCCGTCCTGATGAAATTCAGGAGCGTCAAAATATTTGATGCGAAGGCGGAGGTGCCGCTTGCCGCGCCGGACTTCGAGGCTGTCGCCGTCGACGACTTTGGTGACAGCGTAAGTTTTCGGGATGACGTTCCAGAGCAAGAGCCCGGCGATTGCGATCGGCACGACATAGAGCGCGATTTCGCAGAGCATCAGAACGAGGTCGAGGAGCATGGTCGCGTTTTTGCTGGTCATCATCATGCTGCCAATGCGGTCGGAGCCTGGCCGAGCCAGTGATGGACGAGGCCCGTTGGGCCGTAGACGGCAAATTGAACCGAGAGCCGGCTGTTAGGATGCACATGCGTTCGGTTGCGCTGGAGGTCGAAGTAGAGCGTTTCCGCGTCTTCCAGGCTGGTGCGGAAGAAGGCGATGCGACCTTCGCGAGCGATGAGTTTCATGGCATCTTCATCATGATCGAGGATATTGCCAAATTCAGCCTCGATTTCACGTCGGCTCGCGACGACGCCGAGGACCACGACATGTTGTCCGAGGTCCATGGCTGTGGTCGCTGCTTCAGCGGGCGTGCAGCTGATGAATTTTTGTGGCTTTGCCATTTTCATCTCCTGAGGAATGTCCCTCAGAAGGTTTTGGACTTTGAACTAAAATCGGCGAGTTTATGCCGCCTTAAGCTGTTCATCACCGGAGCTTACAATTCCGGAAAAGCTCGTTTTTTGTGCGACCACGATAACGGTGAGGATGCCCGACCGGAAGGCACCCGTATCGATCCAGGTGCAATTGCCATGCGTGATCGGCTCGGGCAGGATGGTGTGCCCAAAGAAGACATGGTCGATACCGGGAACCGAACAGTCGATCTCGCTGTAAAATTCGTAGCCGGCTAAGTGAGCCCGGACGATTTTGATGCGTTCGCGGGACCACATGCAGTGGCCCGCAATGGAGAGGTCGTCCCGTGCGTCGGCGTTGGCAAGAGCAGCTTCGAGCAAGGACCAATGCGCAACGGGCACATCGGCATGGACGAAACCGCAAGTGCGGCCGTCTGGCATGATCGCCTCGATGGCGACCGGGCAGTCCGTGAGCGTGTCGGCCCAGTGCTGCCGGTCTGCTTTCGCCTTAACTTTGCGGAACCATTCGCCACCGCTTTTCAGGTGCCATTCCAGATTTCCCGGCTGGCGCACAGTTGCTTCGACGATTTGTTCGTGATTCCCACGGATGCGGATGATTCCTGGGCGATTGCACCAATCGAGGGCTTCGAGGCTTCCCTCGCCGCGATCGACAAGGTCGCCGAGAAGCACGGCGACATCGAGCTCGGGATCGAAGCTGAGTTCATCCAGGCGCTCTTCGAGGAGATCGAAGCGTCCATGAATGTCGCCGACGACGATGACACGGCGCTTGTCGGAAAAATCGTGGCGTTCGAAAAGTGCGCGAGTCATCGGTTTTCCTCCAAACTTTTAATATCTCGAATCGAAATTTTTCGAGTGAGAACTCGCCTTGGGGCAGCTCTGTCAGCGATAAAGCGATATGGTATGCCCTCAATGATAATTGAGCAAACTGGATCATTCAGGAAGATTTTCGTGAATGCCTGGTCTCGCATCGTTTTTTTGCGGGAACGTCTGGCGCGATTGTGACGTTTGTTGAACTAATGCGCATTGACCGATTTTTTGCGTCGGAACGGCAGGAGGGTAAATTGACGGACACGATCGCACTTCACCTTGGAGCGTTCCCACTTTGGGGCGCATCGTTTGAATTCGACGAGTTGAGGCTCCAATTCCCTTGATTCCATATGGTGATGGGTTATGGGCTCAGGTGTGCAACAGGATCGGGAAAAGTTTTTGCGCCTGCTGTCGGCTGCGCAGGTTGAGACGATGCAGCTCGTGTATGAGCAGCAGAACTCCAAGCAGATTGCGCGCGTTATGAACGTCTCTCCGCATACGGTGGACGAGCGTGTGCGCAAGGTGCTGAAGAAGCTTGAGGTCTCGAGCCGAGCAGAAGCAGCTAAACTCCTGGCCGACAGCGGGGTCTTTGTACGTGTAACCCCCTATCAAACGGCATATCAATCGCATGGGATAGGCAAAGAGCCTGCTTCCGCAGATAGTGACGAGCGTCGGCGACGCGGGATTTTTGATATCGGTCTTCCGTTTCCGACCGAGTCCCAGCCTTCAAACCGGCACAGCTCGTTGGAGCGGATCATATGGCCAATCATCATCGCTTTTTTGACGATCTTGGCGTTTTCCGGTCTCTATTCGATCCTGTCCGGTATGAGCCAGGTGGCCTCGTGATTGCATAAGAGAGACGGCCGCAATTGATGCGGTCGTGAAGTTTGAAAGGCCGCCTAACCCGATGTTGTCCGTGGTGATCTACTATGTTGTTTTGGCGATCACCGTTGCCATTGCGATCTGGCGTGGCGGGCCTACGGAGCGGCGCGCGGCGTATATTGCTTTGTTCGCGTCGGTCCTGACGACGGCCGTGATGCCGTTTCCGACGTGGACGAATATGGAGTCGGCGATCTTTGTGATCGATCTCGGCGTGCTGCTGAGTTTTTGGCAGATTGCCATGCGGTCCGGCAAATTTTGGCCGTACTGGATCACGGGATGGCAGTTGATCTCGATTCTCGGCCATCTGCAGAAGCTTCTGTTTATCGAGATTCTGCCTCGGCCATATTCGCTTCTGTCGATCTATATCTCGTACCCGATCTTGTTGGTGATCGTCATTGCGTCGATCAGGGCGGGACGAGCCAATCGCAAAGCGCTTAATCCGGCTTGATGATCTGGTCGAGGCGATCGGCTTGATATTTCAGGTAGCGCTCAACGAAGGTGTCGACGTCGTCCTGATGGATGCGAATGCTGTGATAATTGCCGGCATCGAGATTCTTGAAGCGCAAATCCGCGCCGAGGGCTGGATATCCGTCCATACGGCCCGTTATGTAGCGTGAGGCGTATTGGTTTTGCTCTCGCAGTCTCGCGCGGGCGATTGGACCGAATGGGACAAAGCCTTCTTCGTCGGCATATTCGTCGAGATCGTGATGCATTGGTGGTCCGGTCGCTTAGGCTGCTATAGGGAGGACGGTGTCTAATTCGTCATCGTCCATGTCTGACATCCAGGCAAGAACCATCGCGTCAGTGACGATTTCGTCTGCATCGAGCTGCATTTCCTCGATGAGCGCATTGATCTGGGCACGGGCCTTGTCCTCATAGGCTTGCCAAGGGTAGCCCGTGCCGGCCGGCGGAGCAGGATTTCCAAAGTCGAGAGACGATTGAATCGGGCGGGATCGAGGGTTTGCCATTCGCGCGACCTGTTTTCGATACCAGTCTTCCATGACGCCGGAGACGAAAACATTCGTCTTGCTGAACGACGGGTCGACCTTGCGGTGTTCGATCGCAAGCTTCCGCGCGCGAAATCCATAGGCTTGGCTGTCGATTGAAGCGATGCGATCGTCGAGATCGGCGACACATTCGGCGCCGTCGCTTTTGAGCCCGAAGAGGTGCAGGCGGACGCCTCGAGGCAAGCGGCGATGAAGCTTCTCGACGATGGAGACGATTCCGTCTTCGCCGGCAACTTTGCGCCGGCACATCGATCCCACTCCTATGGTTCGATCGTCACCGATGAGGCTCTCCAGTGCGTCAAAACAGCGAAGATAATCGTCGGCCGTCGCGCCTTGGATCACCGGCATCATGCGATCACCGATGCCGACGTCGTTGGCGAGCATCTGGCATGTTTTGTTGAGGTTGATCGTTTTCGAGATGCGTTCTTGGACCTCGTAGCGGTTGCTTGCGATTTCGACCTCACAGCACTGATCGAGGCTGGAAAAGCTGGTCCATGGGTGGGCAGCGCATAAGCCAAAGATATATTGCTCTGGGGACCATGGAAAACCGTTGTGGAGCGCCATGGCTACATAGCCGGCGCTGTCTAACCAGACATCAAGCCCAGCGGCATTTTTCAGGCTGGATAGGTTCCAGCCCTCCCATGTCCGAAGGCGCGATTCAGATGGTTCGCTGGGCGAATTGAATTTTGCGCCGCCCATCCACGACGGCCGCCGGATGGGAGCGTCAATATAGTCATGTCGCCAGCGCGAAAAGGCGCTGGCGCTGACAAGGACGGGGGCCTGCAGCTCGCGGGCTTTTGCGAGCAAGGGTCCGTTCGAGAGATAGGGCAATCCGAGAATGACCTTGATCGGCATTTGCCGGACTTTCGTTCTGGTGGAACTTCACCTCGAACTAGGCTCGATCATCGGAAGATTTATCGTACGTCACAGGGTGCCAGATTTACGAATTCAGCCTTTCAAGTAGTCCAAGCACCACCATCCCTGCCATGGATTGAAACACGACGCCTGCCAGTATGATTGGCAGACCCATGTACGACACGATGCCATGGCGCGTGTACAGCTTGGATCCGCCGTACATGAATGTGAGCGCGAGCGCGGTGAGGCCAAGCACAAGAGCAAAAGAGAATAGGGTGGATTGCATGGTGGTTGACTCTTAGCGTTAGATTCCGGGATCTTGCAGTAGCTAAAACGCAGCTTTCCCATAGTTGGGAGCGATGTCCCTGACGGCCTTCTTGAAGGCGATCTCGTGGTGCAGGTCAGTCACACCGCCTTGGGAAAGTATGATGTAGGAACGTCCAGTCATCGATTGATGGACTTCAATCGAGGCCTCGGGAGCTTGCGCCATGAAGCTATTGGGGCATACTGCTTTTGTCGGGCAGTAGCGGAAGCCATTGATCGAATAGACGGTCGGGTCACCATATTTTTCCATGGCTGTCGGGCGAATGTCGCCTCTGTCGGCTGGCCGGCTGTATTCGACTTTACGAACGCGAGAACCCTCTGGGCCGACCTGATAGCTGACTTCGATTTTCTGAAAGTCAGGGGCTTCGGCACGCGTGTAAATGACCGACTGGGTGGTGTAGCGCGGCGTATTCGCATATTTGCCGGCTTCTTCAGAGACGCTAGCCATCCAACTCGGCCCCATTTGATCGTCGCTGACGCTATAAGCGGCTGCGATGAGCGCGGCGCGCGCTTCGGCCGGGGTCATTCCGAGCTTCACTCCAGCGACATCGAGCGCTTCTATGTCGATGGCTTTCTCCTTTGCGATTGCAGGGTAGGAAGACACCGATAGAGCGACGAAGGCAATGAGATGGCGGATCGACATTTTTGACCTCGATTATGTTGGATGAATCGAATGAAATTTATGAGCGACGCCGCCGGAGCTCGTCTGCGATTTGGACATTTGTATATGCCCGGTCACCGGTGATTTCGAGCCCGATCCAGTCCGGCAGAATCAGTTTTTGATCTTCCGATGTCAGCTCGACCTCTGCAAAAGCTAGGCCATCGAGCTCAGGGTCAAGAAACTGATCGATCTCCCATAGGACGTTTTTATGGACGATCTTTGCTCGACGTTTTCTGATCGAAGAGTCGCAGAGGACAGCCATGGCCTCGAATGTCGTGCGATCGATTTCGGTTTCGATCTCATGGGCGGACATGGCGGATATTCCGCGTTTTAGGGTGAGGAAATAGCGGCTGCCGGTATCATCGGCAATTCGACGGCATCGGATGGCCCAGCTTCCGCTATCCGAAAGATAATGCTGATCGATTTCATCGAGCGCGACAAGAGATTCGGACTGTCTGGCGCTGGCTATGATCTCATCGATCGGGGCGCGAAGTAGGAATTTTCGTTCAATTTCCGTCATCGCGCGACCTGTATTTTTTGGAGACGCTTTGGATGATGCCATTTTAATAAATTGCCTGGGTGATCTGAGCGTCGCCCCCAAATTCGTCTTGGGCGAGTTTATAGATATCGTCGAGGCTGATGTTGACGCTTTCTCCGGTCCAGGAGATCGCGGTTGCAAAGCCACTGACGTAGCAGAGTTTTTCGGCCCCAGCCTCCATGATCACGCAGACCTGGTTTTCAGCCAGATGATCCGCAATTTCATCAGCAAGGCTGATGGGGTCGTCGCCTTCCTCTTCGGCCTCCCGGGTAGGTATCGTGCCGAATTCGGTGCGTGCTAGGAAGCCGACCCCTCCGTCCTTTTCGATGACCTCTACTTCATAGAGCTCCATGAGCGCATCGAAGGCTGCGCGATCCTTCACCTGAAAATAATTGGATCGCGATTTGCCGTACCAGTTGGCCATGTGGTGCTCCTATTGCGGTTTTCTGTGGCCGAGTTTCATCCATCCCGACTTTCAATCGAAGATTGAATTCAACCTCATTCGCCGCGTTTTCGCGGCATTTCGCTTTATGCGTTCACGCTTCCAACGATGAACTGCGCGACGTCTTCATCGTCGATGAGGCAGACGACGAAATTGTTGGCGTCGTTGATCTCGTATTTGGTCATATCGCCGGCGTCGATGGGCCGGATCGTCCATGGGAGGGGATGTTTTTCCGTTGCGGTTATCCGCGCGTCACGGTCCGGGCGATCGTTTTGTTCGACCGATGGTTCGTGGGCCTTGGCCGCGAGTGCTTCGCCAAGGAGGTCGCCTAGGCTGCGCATATGGGCATCGGGCCCCATGCGCTGAAGTGCGGGGCCATTGGTGGCAGACTGATTGCGAGCGGCTCGGTTGACGAGCGCATCAACCTTGTCGTTGAGCGATCCGTCATTCTGGTGCGCAGGCACCCATTCGACGGTGACATTGTGGCGAACAGCGTGCTTGATGACCGCAATCTGTTTCCAGAGTTCGACATGGGCGATCGCGCCGCCCTTCTTGCGCCAGCCCTTGGCCTCCCAACCGGCCATCCATTCATTGTAGCCTTTGACGACATATTGGGAGTCGCACTGGATCAGTGCCGGTTCGTCGTCGAGATGGTGTGCCGCGTAAAAGAGCATCGCCTCGATGAATGCGCGGACCTCCATCTCGCCCACCGTTGTTGCGCCGACGGGAATCGCTTTTTCGAAAAGCGGACGTCCTTCTCTCTGGGCGACGAAGCCAAAGGCGCCGGGGCCCGGATTGCCGATACAAGAGCCATCGGTGGCAATGATGATCATGCTTTCATTCCTCTTCGAAGATTTCGATAATCTCTGAACCTTCGATTGAACCTAGAGCGGTTTGAGATCGCCGGTGATTTTGTCGAGGGCGTCGACGGGCGCTGGTCCAAGGGCTGCGCTGGTCACCGTCGGGATGCCGTGGAATTCAGTATGCCCGGCGTCCGTAATGAGGTGGGTAGCGATTCCGGCCGCTCGAGCTTTCTCGACGATTTCCATCAGCTCAGCCTCGCTCTCAACGCGGACCGTAATTTTGGCCGTCCCTGTCGTCAGCCAGGCGATCTCATCGTCTGTGAGTTCGATGCGATCGCCGGCGAGATGCGCCAAGAGCTTCTGCCGCATGAATTCGCCAGAAGCATGCGCTCCTTGCGATACGGCTTTGCCTTGGCGCATCTTGAGATCGCGCCTGACGACGAGCATTTGCTTGTGGGAGTAAGCAGCCATTAGGGCTGCGGATCCGGAAGCAGTTTTGAGGAGATATCCTCTCCAGTTCCTCCGCTGGGACACAGGCTGTAATATTCCGTAATCTTGCTGTTTTCAAAGATCAGCGGAGCATAATCCCGGCCCTGAAGAAGGATCGCCACTTTTTGCCATCCGGTAAAGCCGCCCATCCGATTTGGTGAATTGATTTCCCCACAAAAGACAGGGATTTTTGTGCCGACGGGGATGCCGAGGAAGCGGGCTTTGTTATCGATTGTCGATTCAGTGCGATACATGCCGCGAATTTTTGCGCGGTCATATTCGACCAGGTTGTCGTCGAGGAACGATCGCGCTCTGGCGATTTCTTCTTCGAATGTTTTGGGAGCGTTTTCCTTGGCCTTTTGGCGCTCCGCTTCGAGTTGAGCTTGGAACTCGGCTTCGGATGGCGGAGCCATTGCTATCGATGCGGAAGAAAGCCAAGTTGCGGCGAAGGCGGCAATCACGACTGAAGCACGGCGAAAACGAAACATACTCACTCCATAAAATTTCAAGAGTTCTCCATACCGACCTTCGATTGGTCAGGAAATGGCAGCGAACGATTTAGTCGAGCAAAGCAGAAGAGTGGTTCCAGCGCTGACGAACGATCGGGACATAGAGGATGCACCAGGTTCGATCAGCGGTTCCATCCGGCCACCATCGTTCCAATGGTCCGAGTAGCGTTAGGCCATGTGGACGTCCGATGTTTTGCATGGCGACGAAGATTTTCCAGAGGCTCGGAATCGCCAGAAGAATAAGGCCGGCGAGCAACCAAGGATTTACCAACATTATGCTGCTTCCTTTTGGAATGCCGTCCCGTTGGTCGCGGCGGCAAAGCCTTCTACGAGGGTCGATACCAGTTCATTGAACGTGGCCGGAAACGATGTGGCTTTGCGTCGATGCGAGGTGTTGATTTCCTCGGCGCCGAAGGCTCCGGGGACCGCGACGAGGGGAGCCGCTGCTTGATACCAATGGATCAAAGAAGGTTCGGGATCGGCGTGATCGAAATCAATATCAGCTCGAATTTCCGAGGTGATGAAATCAGCGAGAAAGTGCCGGTTGGAATAGGGCGTGATCTCGGTCCGAACGCCGAAAGGTTCCAGCGCATGCTGGATATCGGCGAGCAGCTGGTTCCGTTCAGCGGTTGTTTTGGTTGATGTGACGTCGGTGTAGTTCATCGGGCATATCCTGACGGTGCGGCATAAATGCGAAGATCGAAATCCCGGAGGGCATCGAGCACCAGAGGTTCGATCGCGCTCCAATCGAGACCCCCATTGCTGCAGCCTGGTGGCGGGATGGCGATCGACTTGATCCCGGCAGCTTGAGCTTGCCTTGCGAGCTCTCGGAGAGCGGACGAAACCCAGTGTTGCTGCGATGGGTCGCGCCAATGATTTTTCGTCGCGAATGCGGCCCATTGGCGACCGTCCGGAAGCGGCAGAAGTAGGCATCCACCGGGAACGAGCAACTTCGATCGGCAGGCAGCGGCGTAGGGGGTCAGGATCGAAGGGAAGCGCTTCTTGAAAGCGAGAGCGACGCCTTTGCCCATCACGTTGACGCAGTTGACCGTGTTGACGAGCACATCCGCATCGTCGGCAGTGATGTCGCCGGTAAGGTATCGGACATCCGATGTACTGACGTCGACGTCGCGGGCCTTCACCGAATTCGAGCGTCCACGATTGAATGGCATGATGTTTCCTCATCTGGCTAGTTCGCCTTCAGTCCAGATGGTGTGACTTTTCTTAGATCTCAGGCTTGGGCGGCGAGGGCCTCGACCTCGGTCCATGAGAGAATGGCGTTCTTCCGGTCACCGTCATTCCAGGTTTCGGGATCAGCCAGCGTGACATGGTCCATGAGCCGAAAGGCTACGCCCTCAACGGCTGGGACGACGCCGAGCCGACCTTCGACACCTGCGCCCGCAAATGCGCACGGATGACCGCCTCCAAAGGGAGAAACAGGCGGACCGGCTTCGAGCATCATGGGGCCGTCTTTGGTCTCGATGAAATCGATCGTGCACGAAACCGTCGACCGGCTGAAGCGTGTGTCGAGAGCGATGCGGAGATCAGATTCATCCTCGATCCAGGGGGCATTGCGTGCGAGTTCGATCGAGGGATAGCGAGGCCACGCTTTCTGGCTCATGGCCTCATCGACAATGCGCTGGGCAAGGTTGCGGACTTGCAGCGCTGTGCGAGCGGTTTCTGGGGTAGGCGCGTCGCACCAACCATAATAGGACGCGACGCCGACGACTTGACCATCCTCGACGATCGCGCGCCATTCGGCGGGCCAGACGCCTTTGCCGGCGAACGGGGTCCCATGGCGATGCGGATCGTCTCCGACGATATATCGGGAGCATTCTTGCCACGGGCGGGCGAGGAAGACCATGAAGCCGGGTCCTTCCGCCGCTGCTTGAACGGTGCGGTTGTCGGAGACATTGACCCGGCGCCGGTTGCCGACGCGAACCCAGCCGGGGCCGATTTCAAGATCGGGGCCAAAGCGGACTTCCGGAACATCGCTGCCAATGGCGCCAAAGCCGGCGAGCGATTTGAGTTCGGACGATCCACAGCGGTTGGATCGAACCATCCACCCTTCGGGAACGTCGTCCATTGCGGCGAAAAGCTGCTCGTCGAGCGCTTCGATGTCGATTTCTGCCGGGGTTTCGGCAACCTCGGGGTTGAGACCCATTTCCTTGACGGCTTGACCGAGATTTTTCGAGAATTGGCGGGTGACGGGGTTGTCCGGGAGCGTGAGCTTCCCCGAAAGCAAGTCCATTTGATCTTCGGTCAGAACGAGTATCTGACGGGCAGGCACGGCCGGCACGCCGGCGCGGTCGGCAAGGACGAGCCAGTGGCGCAAATCGCAGGCGTCGAATGCACCGCCCATACCGGCTGCGAGCGTTTCCGGATTGACCCAGGAATCGGTCTCGGCGCGGTGCTGTGCTTCGGTCGCGATGATCCCTTTGATCAGCGCAGCGCCTTTGGCGGGTGACCGGAGAAGCGAGGCTCCGCCGACTACGAAGGTGCGCAGTGTTTTGATCGTTGCCGAATGTTCGGCACGCGCACTCAGTGCGATCACGGCCTGCTGAAGCTTCTGGAGCACAATTTCCTCCTGATGACCTGTTTTCTATTCGATCCAGAAAGGATTGGTCTTCATCGTAGATCAAAGAAAAGGCCCGTCTCGGGGACTTCGAGACGGGCCTTCTTGGTTCGGCGATTTTTCGGGGAGCTATTCGCCGAAGCTGATGACCTTGGGTCCGGTGCGATCCATGAACAGGAGTTGTTCGCTGACGTCGGGAATCGTAAGCAGGATGCGATTGCGGCCGGCCGCACGAATCTCTTCGCCGCCGCCGAAAAGGGTGTCCGATTTGTAGGCGATTACCGACGGGCGACGAGCGGGGCCACCAAAGGTCACAATAACGGCCGATTGGCGGCTGTTCTGGACCATCTGCGCCGTGTCCATCTTGCCGTCGCCGTCGAAGTCGACGAGCGCAGCGACGCTGAACTTCGCCTTGTTGAGCCAAGGATCCTGTGCGGTGGCCTGGCGCATTGCTTCCGAGGTGACCGGACGCCATGCGTCTTTGGCCGGATCGATGTTCAGATTGCCCTGATAGGGGGCACGCGCCTCTTTCGGATCGAGACGTGCCGTGCCGAGGCGGGCAGCGGTCTGCTGCATCGAACGCTCAAGCGCAGCAACCGAACGCTGAGCTTCGCTCGACTGCGCAAAGGCAGGAACGCTCAAAATAGCGGCGATCGAGATGCCGCAGATGGAAGTGATCGCCATAAAGAGGTTGCGGATGATCTTCATAATTTCGTTCCTGAATTCGCTTTGCAATCGGGGCGAACCCCAGTGACAAACTGTCTATTCCATATCGATCAGATATCTTAAGAATTATCCGAACTTATCAGCTCTTCCCATCATATTCGAGGTGGATGTGGCTGTTGGCGCTACCCCAGTCCTCGTACATGACGTCATAGCCCGGTCCAAGCGCTTGCTTGAGAACGCCGACCCATTTGATGCACAGCGAGCGCTCGCGACAGCGCAGGTCGAGGGCGTGTCCGTTCCCGTGCAGCGATGTCGTGCTGTGCGATCCATCCGTCGCCGATGTGATGACAGGCGAGGGCAGGCCGATGAGCTTTGCGGTGATGTTGAGCTCATCGATAATGTCGGTCATGCGCTTCGACAGATTCGACGTTTTGACGTGCGAACCGGAAACGAGAATCTTCTGGCCGGCAACCGTGCGGATCGTTCCGCCGCTCGGCGACGGATACGATTTCGCTTCCGAGAGGTTCTGGTGCGAATAGCCCGGCGTATATTGGCCGACATGGTAAGTGACCTTGGTGCCGGACACATTTTTGGTGACGACACGAGGCGGGCTGGGTTTGGTAACGTAGCCGCCATTCCCGCCTCCACCGCTGCCGGGGTTCGTGGGGGTGGGTGTCGGTGTAGGAGAGGGTGTCGGCGTCGCGCCTGGCGTGTCGGGAGCGCTTGGTGTGCCGGGCGTGCTCCCAGGAGGAACCGGCGTCATCGGCGTCGAAGCGTCATTCAGCGGGGCGCCGTTCGGCCCGTAGATGAGGACTTCGCATTCATCGGGCGCGGCGAGTGCAGGCGCGGCCGTAGTCAGAAGCAGCATGGCCGTCGAGATTTGGACGGCAAAAAGCGTGTGTCGTTTCATCTATCTTTTATCCGACGGTTACCCGCGAGATTCGATGGCGCATGCAGCCACTTCTCGTGGAAGTTTCAGGATGCCGCCATGATAATGAGAAACGCAAATCGCGCAAGCCAAAGTAGAAGCCGGACTCTTCCACAAAGTTGGGCTGGTGATGAAAGAAAAAGGGCCGGCGATGCCGACCCTTCCAAAATTCGCAAATTTGCAGGCCGAAATTAGTTAGATCGGCGACACCGAAAGGGGATTTTCAGAGATAAATATGGCCCTTTCGGGTTCGATCAGGACGACCTGGCCCGAGGCAGTCATGATGGTGACAGCATCCGTCTGGTCGTTCGTGAGCATCAATTCGATCTCATGCTCGCCGATCGAACAGAAATCGCCGAACAGGATATATTCCCCTTCAGGGGTGTAAGCGTAGCATAGCGCTTCCCGAGGGATAGGCGCCGTTGCGCCATCCAGAGTCACAAAGAGCTTTTCGACCAGTCCAAGTTCCAGCTCCTTTATAAGTAGGCGGAAGTCCGACATTTCAACGATTTGCTTGATGTGACTCGACATTTCGTTCCCTTTTGAGGCTTCACCGGTCAATCGAGAAACCGAGAAGGATCATGGAATTTCTGCGTAGTGGGGGTTCCGAGCCGTTTCGACAAAATATGGCTACGAAAGAGCGCTATGGCGCCAGTTGAGGCGAAACCGATCGCAGCGATCACGAGGAGTGTGGTCTTGAACATTTGGGTTTCCTATAGATTTCAAGAGAAATCCCCGCGCTCGATCTGGAGCGCGGGGATTCTTAATGGTTTTTCTGGATGACTCAAGCAGCTTCGTCGAAGCGTTCGTTCTGGTCATAGCCACTGGCTTCGATGCAAGCGAGCAAAAGTTGCTTCGGCATGGCCTTCGAGGAGTTCGTTGCCGGCGCCTTTTGACGTTCGCGAGGCGCGCCGATTGCTTTGATTGTGCCGCCGTCGAACTGGACGGCAAGCTCGACCGGCTGACCGGCCGCCATGAGTTCGCGAACGTCGATGGCAGACTGGCCGAAAGCCATCACGGTGCGGGTCTGCGGGTCCTGGCCCGGCCGTTCGAAACGTGCGCCGGTGCAAATCAGGTAATCGGCGCCGCCGTTCGATGTCTTGGTTTCGATCGAGGTTGGCGTGACGGTGGCAACGAAAATCGGAGAGAATTTCCGGGCGGTTTGCGGGATCATGATAGCCTTTCTGGTCTTTCATCCTCCAATGAGGATCAATCCCGAAACTTCTTCCTTTGTCCCTTCGCGACGACACGGCGGCGTCGCGGTCTGGTCAATTTTTTGGCCTGAATTATCGAGAGCATCGCTCAAGCCAAAGCCCCGCTGACTTTTGCCAGCGGGGCTTTTCTGCTCAGGTGACTTCGCACCTGATGTCATATTGCGAAACGGCGACATCCGGAGGCAGGAAGCCGGAGCCGAACAGATTGTTTTGGATCGCGGATTTCGAAATGTCGGAGATTTCATCGAGCCGAGTTGCGGCGATGGGCTCGCCTTCTTCGCTCTCGAGTTCCATTTCAACGATGATTTGGATCTTCATATTGCTATCTTTCCGAGATGAGGTTCAAGCCGCGACAGCGTCTGGTTCTTCGTCGTTGGCGCCACGCAGCATGTGCAGCGGGGCTTTTCCGGTGCGGATCACGTCCGCGTCGACGACGACGGTCTCGACGTCCTCTAGGTCGGGAAGCTCGAACATCGTATCCGTAAGGATTTCTTCGAGCGTCGAACGGAGACCGCGCCCGCCGGTTTTGAGTTCGATGGCCTGCTTCGCGATCGCGATGAGCGCATCGTCGGTGACGTCGAGGTTCACGCCATCGAGCTCGAAGAGCTTCTTGTATTGGCGAATGAGGGCATTTCTCGGCTCGGTGAGAATTTGGATGAGCATCTTCTCATCGAGATCATCGAGGGTTGCGATCACGGGCAGTCGTCCGATGAACTCGGGGATCAGGCCGAAGCGAACAAGATCATCGGGCTTCCGCTGGGCAAACAGCTCGCCGGACTTTTGGCTCGCGATATTGTCGACGCTTGCGCCGAAGCCGATGGACTTGTCTTCGAGACGCGAGGCGATGATGCGCTCAAGGCCGGCGAACGCGCCCCCGCAGATGAAGAGGATGTTCGAGGTGTCGACCTGAACGAATTCCTGCTGCGGGTTCTTCCGGCCGCCTTGGGGCGCGATATTGGCGACGGTGCCTTCGATGATCTTGAGAAGCGCCTGTTGCACGCCCTCGCCCGAAACGTCGCGGGTGATCGAAGCGCTGTCGCTCTTTCGAGCGATCTTGTCGATTTCGTCGACAAAAATGATCCCGCGCTGCGCCTTTTCGACATCATAATCGGCCGCCTGCAGGAGCTTGGCGACGATGCTCTCGACATCTTCCCCGACGTAGCCGGCCTCGGTTAGCGTCGTAGCGTCAGCGACGATGAAGGGGACATCGAGGGCCTTGGCGATGGTGCGCGCGATAAGCGTTTTGCCAGTGCCCGTCGGGCCGATGAGGAGAATATTCGATTTTTCGAGTTCGACATCGCTGCCGTGCGCATGTTCGAGGCGCTTGTAATGATTGTAGACCGCGACGGACAACACGCGTTTGGCTCGGTCTTGGCCTATGACATAGGCATCGAGATGTTCACGGATCTGACGCGGGGTCGGCTTGCCATTTCCAGTCAGCGCGTGTCGATCTGCCAATTGCTTCCTAACGGTGCTTTCGCACAGGTCGACGCACTCATTGCAGATGAAGACGGAGGGTCCGGCGATCATCGTCTGCACTTCGGATTGCGCTTTTCCGCAAAACGAACAGTGGAGCTCATCGTGCTTGGGGTTCTGGTCCGACATAAAGCTCCTTGTTTTCTTTTAGAAATATCCTGGCTTTATCAGCCAGTCTAAAGCTTGGCGAGCGTTAGGCTCGCCGTTCATTTGAAATTTGCGATGCTGGCATCAGTTTGGCGATCGCGACGATGTGCGGCAATGCGTCTTCTGACGCCACATATTGTCGATACTGCTCAATCGACATGCCAAGGAATTCGTGAAGCTCCATGTCGCCGGCACCTGAGTGCCAACGCTCGATCCAATCCTCGATCGGGCCAGGGTCGATATCGGCAATTCGTTGACCAAGGTAGCTTTTGGGAGAAGGCGTGAATTCCTGAGGTGCGATTTCTGCACCGGGAGATGCAGCGGCTCGCCGTTCAATGGACAGGCCCGAGAGAACCCAGCGCCCGATGCGGCCGGCGTTTTCGGTAACGCGATCCCAAAAGGCAACGTCGGCGCTGTCAGGCTCCCAGCTGGGATCATCGATGTCGCGATGATCGTAGGGCGCATCGCTGGCGCCGCTTTTGATCGCGATGGTTGCCAGAGCTTTGGGATCGCAGTTGAGGACCGCCGGTTCATCGGCCGGCCATGCGACCAAATTGTTCGAAATGTCGGTAAAGGTCGGTTTTTCGATATCCCCTTCGAAGATCGGCTGGAGCAGTATTTGGTGATCATTTCCGAACTGCTGCATCATATCCCAGGCTTCAGATGAACTGAGAATATGGAATGAGGGAAGCCGCGTGGGATCCTTGTCGTCTCCTTGGATGTTCTCGCCCATCCAATTGGCGATTTGGAAGCCTAGGAGCTTTTGCATGGTCGTATCTTTCAGTCCCAGAGGGCTATAAAACGAGGGTCAGATTGCGGGCTTGCCGAGGAGGAGCTGCGGGCATTTTTGGTGATCGTAATCGGCATCCCAGGGGTATTTTCCGTTGGTGTCAGGCCAGACTGCTTGCAGGCCTGTCACCGTGTCCTTCGGAATGCCCACCTTCAGTGCACGGACACGAGCGACATTGAGATGTTCATCAGCGATGTCCTTCGGAACTTCGATCAAGTGGATCGGCACGTTGAGGGCTTCAGTGACGACCATCCCGTGTGCGGGGCGGCGGTCTTCTGAACGCAGTTTGGCGACAACCTGATTGAGAATGATTTGGCCAGTCTTCTGAAGAGTCATGCAAATGATCTCCGGCCATCCGCCTTCAGTGAGGCCGACGGTGTAGGTAAATCCGGGGGTATCTTCATCCCCGAACACCATTACGCAGGAATGGCCGTATTCAGCGATGATAGCGTCCTGCTTCGCTAGAAACTCGTCAAAGACGGACATGATTCAGTTTCTTCCCTTTTCTCTCGTGCAGCTTGCACATAGTCCGTGGCTCTTTCTGGGAGCAAGGCAACAGGAGACTTTCAACGCCTATGGCTTTTCGTTCTGGGCTCTGACGAAAGAAGCCCCGTCGATGGTCGACGGGGCTTCTCGTGCGCTGTGTCGACGCAGATCAGCTGGGCTTAGGCAGCCACCGCTTCCTTTTCGCGGACCTGGCCGACGATGCGGACGCTGCCGCCGTCGAACTGGACGGCGAGCTCAACCGGCGTGCCTTCGACGAGCATGTCGCGGACGGCGTCGATCGACTTGCCGAACGCCATCACGGTGCGTTCCTGCGTCTTCGTGCCGAAAGCGACCTGGGCGCCGCGCATGATCAGATAGTCGCCGCCCTTGGCGGTCTTCTTCGCTTCGATCGTCGCCGGCGTCACGGTTGCGGTGAAGATCGGACGATATTCGCGCTGGTTCGAGTTTTCGGTGTTGGCCTTGTTTTCCATGAGGAAGTCTCCATTCAAAATTTCATCCTCAACATGAGGATCGTATTCCGCTTCCTTTCGATTGAGGGTTCTGTGGTCCGTTGCTTGGGCTAATTGGACCCGTGGGATTGATCGTTTGAAGCAATTCCAACGCATCCCGGGAGCACGGTAGGGCGACCGTTTTCCGCTTGCGGCCTTTTGAAAATGAAAATGCCGGCCTCGTTTTGCGAGGCCGGCGGCTGTGAGTTCGGTCGATTTAGTGGGGGCGGCGTTCGATCGTTGAATGATCGTCGAGACTGTGGGGCGTTCCGTCCCGAATGACCTCAAAGCCGAGGTCGCTGTAATACTCGAGCAGCGCCTCATTCCAGCAGAGAACAGCAGCCCGGATAGGCAGATCATGGTCATCGGCAAATGCGAACAGGTTTTCGAGGACTCGGCGTCCCGAACCCTTGTCGCCGGAAGTTCGCATAAGTTCACCAAGCCAGATGTAAGGCTTGTTGTTCGCGTCCAGATCGAGATGAAGATCGAGGAAGATGCCCATCTGATCTGCATGCGCTTCGATTTCCACCAAATCAGCGTTGGTGGGTTTTGAAATCGTGATCATCGGATCGTCTCACGCACGAGGCCCGCCTCCTTCTGAGGCGGGCCGAGGTTGAGGTCAGGCGGCTGCGAGAAGGGCGTGGACGGCGGTTTGTTCACGCAGCGTGCGAGCATCATCGAGAGCAGCGCTGGCATCGAGGTCGCGGATGAGATCGACGGCACGGCAGGCGGTTCGGTAATCGATCCCGGCGTTGAGCAGCGGAACGAGGATATGCCCCTGCTGCTCATGGACGAGCGACGCGATCTCTGACACATCCTCTTCGATGTCTTCGGCCGGTCGTTCGCTTTCACCCGAGAACATCTCGTTGATGATGCTCTCGTGGAGGCTTGCATCGACATCGAGAAGCATCAGGACGGCAGCGATCTCTTCGATCGCGTGCGTCGGCGCTTCGTTGCCATAGCTCGCTTGTTCGAAGTCGACGTCCGCCGGGCGGGGAAGGCCGATGATCTTGGCCGATCCGCCATTCAGCTGGATTGCGAGTTCGACGGCCTGGCCAGGGACCAACAGATGACGCAGGTTCATGTTGGGCTTGCCGAAGGCCATGACAGTGCGCTTCATGTCGGGCTTGCCGGGACGGCGCAGCGTAGCCGACATGCGGGTATATGCTTCGCCGGAAGCGGCGATGCGGGGCTCAACCTTGTCGGGGATCACTGTCGCCGAGAAAATCGGGGAGAAGCGGCGTGCGTGCGCAGTGGACATTTTAACCTCCGTAATTTCTTGATCATTCACAGATCGGGAGATCAATTTTTGTCCAATGGAAGGCTTGCGGATTGGGCGCGTTGGCGCATCAACCAGGTAGAAGCCGAAGTGGCAACGCAGGTATTTTTTGCTGTTGGAGTGGCGTTCGCCCCAAAGAAAAAGGCCCGCCGTTAGGAACGGCGGGCCTTCCGGCAGGGAGCCGAGGGGAGGGAACTACATGGCGAGAGCCGAGGCGAACTGGTGCGGAATGAGGGGGGTATCGTTGTTCTGATTGATGCTGAGCATGCTGAAGCCGTTGGAATAAACCAGCGAAAAAAGTTCGATATTTTCGAAGCTGCTGGTGGCTTCTTCCACGGCAAGGAACGTCGGATAGGCGGCTTCCAGATCGTCAAATTCGAGCACCGACGACCCTTCGTGACGCAGGGCGTCCATGACATCGTCGGGCAGCATATCGAACGAGCCTTCGAATTCCCGTCCGTTTTCGTTGACGAGCTCGGGGTCAACGCTGATGAGCATATAGGCTTTTTGGGTCGATTTGCTGACGAGCGAAAGCAGGCCAAGTTGATCATATGCCGTCATGTTTACGTACCTCTTTTTGCGCGATGTGCTAATATGATGGCGCGCATATTTTCGAGAGAAAAGCATTATTTTGGATGAGGCAGGAAGTTTTTTGCCGACGTTAATCGACATCGCCCCCGCGCCCCGTCCATGACCAGTCGGATGGCCGATCTCGTGGACAGGATCAAGCATTTCTGCGCTTTTACCGTATTCATACGGTATTGGCTCGGGCCGAATACCGTAGAAACCGAATAGTCAGTGGTCAGGAAGTGTGGGGGAGTTCGCGATTGCGCGTCGCATAGGGTAGAATTCGCTTTTCCAGACGGCAAGAGCCTTGGGAAAAATTTTCGATCCTTGTTATGACTCGTCAGCAGGATCGGCGGGTCGATCAACCAAAGCGGGCTACGATAGCGTCGATCAAGGCGGTGGTGTCAGTGGCGTAGAGACCGAGATTGAGCATCGGGTTCATCTCGATCGCGACAACCTCATCGGTGTTGCCGTCGACGGCAAGGTCGAGGCTATAGATCATATGATCGCCATTCTCGGCCGCCCAGTCAGCTGCGTATTGCGTCGCAAACTCCCGATAGCGTTCCGCCGTTTTGGGATCTGCAGCGGCTTCTGAACGATTACGGACCGCTTCCATGCGATCGTCGAACGGCTTTCCGTTGTTATCGAGCGGAGTGAAGGCTTCGATACAGCCGGCGCCTGTGACCGCCTTATCGCCGACGACGATGACACGATATTCCTTCGTGGGCTCGAAAGTCTCCTGAACGAAGAGGCAGTCGCGCGCGCCTTCGTGTGCGACGAGGAACCATTCGAAGGCGTCATCCCTCAGAAGGGCTTTCCATAGATCCTTCGGAGTGTCGGGCAATGTCAGCCGCTTGGCGGTTTCTTTAAAGCGGGTTTTGACGAAAATCTCGCGATGCCCAGCTTCGTGCAGATCGAGGAATGCCTGGTTTATGGCATCAGCGTCGGCATCGACGACATGGAAGCGTCGTTGGGCTGCCCGTTGAAAGACGGGCGATACCGGGTAGAGCTGGACGGATTTAACGACGTCCATGTTGTTGCCGACCATATTATAGTCGGCAGCGAACTCGATCGTATCGGACGGTTTCCAGATACCGTACATATAGGCATTGGGCGCCGAAGGATTGGACGGAACCATGCTGGTGCGATCGCCGGAGGTTAGCCGGGCCTGGGCATGGCCGATGATTTTGACATCTCCGCCTGAAGCTTTGTCGATGGTGTGGAGCATGACGGCATTTTCGGCCCAGTCTTCCCAGTCACGTTGATCGGGAATGGCACTCGGGGAATAGCGTAGCCACGTAGCGAGCACCTCCGGCGCGCGTTCCACCGCCTGGACAGGGTAGGTCTCTGGCATGTGCAGGCGGTGAAGGAAATTCATCATTTCGTCCTTTTATCGGGAATCGAAACCCTTCAATTTCCCCGTAATGTAAGAAGATTGTAGAACCAACTAGGTAACGCATCTTGCGCTATCCAGAATCATCGGATAAATTTCGGAGATTATCTGAAATTCTCCCTGCATTTTGCAGGTCTGGGAGCCCCCGATGCGTCATCTCGTTGCGAAGATTTTGGCTGGAACGATGCTGTGCGCCTTGACGCAACCGGCATTCGCACAAGAAGACGATCAGACGGTTTTCCGAGTTCCATTGGAACGGGTGACGCCTCAGCCAGCGCTGGATCCTGTGTATAGCTGGGTCCAAAATCAGTCGTCCTGTTCGACGACGTGCGGATCCGGGACGCGGACCGTCAGCTATCAGTGCCAGAATGTTGCGGATTTCGACACGGTCACTGGTGGCTTTGGGTCGCCAGAACCTGATGGGCAGTGCACCGCGACGGTAGGTCCGCGTCCGGCCGGGAGCACGTCTGCGTGCGTGAATTATTCGGGTTGCACTTTTGACTGGGTGAAGCCTTCGGAAGTGGTCACGCCCATCGCGATCGGCCCCAATCCGGTCGGTCGCCCTGGCTGCGGACAGGTCCGGCGGCAGTTCGACCCGCATTGCGAGCGCACGGATGGCACTGTCATGGCGGATAGCGATCACGCATTCTGTCGAAATGACCTTCCTGATTATGACGATGTGGCGGCCGGTGACCCGGATGCACTGGGCTATGATCGCACAACCATCGAGCTCGACGCATGCGATCCGACAGATCATGAATGGGTCGAGGGGGCTTGGGGCCCTTGGTCGTCGACCTGTTCCACGTCGGCCGTGCATACTCGCTCGGTCACTTGTAAGCGAAAATTCGATGGCGCCTTGGTAGCCGATAGCAATTGCCCGTCGCCCAAGCCGCCGACCTCGGAAACGCAGGCGGTATATTCGAGCTGCAGCTATTCGGCAGAATTTGGTCCTTGGAGCGGTTGGAGCAGCGATTGCTCTGCTTCGGCCAATCGGACGCGCTCGGTTCAGTGTCGCCGTTCGAACGGAGATGTTGTTCCAACCTCGGAATGCAGTACACGCGGCGTTGCGATCACGCCGACGTCGGAGACGCAGGCGCGTTATGGGAGCTGTACTTATAGCCGTGTGAACCCGGGCGCGTGGTCGGCCTGGTCGTCGACCTGTTCGGCTTCGGCGACGCGATCGCGCAGCTATGATTGCCGCCGTTCGGATGGCACGATTGTCGCCGACACCGAATGCACATCGCGCGGCATCAGCCTTTCGGAATCCGATAGCGAGGCCGTCTACAGCGGCTGCAACTATTCTTGGCAGACGGGCGGTTGGTCGGGGTGGAGCTCGAGCTGCTCGGGTAGTGCGAGCCGCACCCGCTCCGTTACATGCCGCCGCGATCCCTTGGGGACGACGGTCGCAGACAGCTATTGTTTGTCAGGGAAGCCTGCAACGTCCGAAGTGTCGGCTCAATACAGCGGATGCAGCTATTCGGCTGCGAATTGGACCGGTTGGTCGGCATGGTCTTCGACCTGTTCGGCTTCGGCGACGCGCACGCAGAGTGCGCAGTGCCGCCGCTCGGACGGGACGATCGTTGCCGCGAGCGAATGCACGTCGCGTGGGATCTCGCTCTCCCAGTCGCAAACAGGCGCAAATTACAGCGGCTGCGGATATAACTGGGTTGTCGGCGGCTGGAGCGGCTGGTCATCGACCTGTTCGGGCAGCGCGACGCGGACGCGATCGGTCATCTGCCGTCGTTCGGACGGCACGACCGTTGGCGATGCCAGCTGTTCGACTGCAAAGCCTTCGACGACAGAGGTTTCGGGTCAATATGGCGGCTGCAGCTATTCGGCTGCGAACTGGTCGGGCTGGTCTGCCTGGTCATCGACCTGTTCGGCTTCCGCTTCGCGCACTCGGACCGCGCAGTGCCGGCGCTCGGATGGCACGATTGTCGCGACCAGCGAGTGTACCTCGCGCGGGATTTCTCTGTCCCAGTCGGAGAGCGCACCAAACTATAGCGGCTGCGGTTATTCGGCTTCGTTCGGAGCATGGTCCGCCTGGAATTCGACCTGCTCGGCGTCGGCAACGCGCACGCGATCGGCGACCTGTTATCGCAGCGATGGGACCGCCGTTGCAGCCTCGGAATGCACAAGCCGTGGCATTGCAATGGGCCCGACGAGCGAGACGGCTCCCCAATATGGTGGCTGCGGTTATAGCTGGAATGTCGGTGGCTGGAGCGGATGGTCGTCGACCTGTTCGGCATCGGCTACGCGCACGCGCGCTGTATCGTGCCGCCGTTCTGACGGCACAACGGTTAGCGACGGCTATTGCGCCGGCGGCAAGCCAGCGACGAGCGAAGTCTCGGCTCAATATGGCGGCTGCTCCTATACGCCAAGCTATGGAAGCTGGTCGGCGTGTACGTCGGGTTCGCAGACGCGTTCGGTAACATGCACTCGTTCGGATGGCGTGCAGGTCGCCGCAAGCTATTGCGGCACTACCCCGACACAAACGCAAAGCTGCACACCGCCGAGCTGTATTGCGGGACCGCGTTTCCGTTTCCGCTTTGGTTCGGGCCCAGAGTTCACAGATAATTCGGGCACGAGCAGCGTCAGCTGGTCATCGTCTTATGCGTGTATCAATCAGTGGGTGAGTTCGCCTGGCGAGCTTTATGCGGTGGCTCGCATCACGAATAATGGCGTGACACGCGATGTTCGCGCTAGCTTGATGCAGTACAACAATATCCAGCATGGGCAGTCGTATAGTGCGAGCCGGACCGAGAATATCGGCGGAACAAACTACACGATCCAATTCACTTATCAATCTGACAGCGATTATTGGTGCACTGCCAGCATCTATCTGAGCCCGATGCCTGCTCAGCAATGTCCGTGATTTCGAGGGCGGCGCAATTTGCGCCGCCCTTTTTTGTTTCAAGCAGCAGGGAGTGGGTATGGAACGGTCGACGAAGTTTAACCTGATGGCTGCGGCAACGCTTGGGATGGGGACCGCGATGAGTCCGGCAGTATCCGCGCAGAATCTCGACCAGCCCGTCAGGATCGGCGTCATGGACCTTCAGGCGAAAGCTTTGGCGTTCGATGATCCCAAGACGTCGATCGAATATCAGGCGTTCACGCCGGAAGGGGCGAAAGAAGGGAAGCAGCAGACGCGCTCGGGCGAAGATCATGGGATCATCGTGGCTTCGGCCGTCGTTCGGCAATATCGCACGCTCGATTCCAATTCGAGGATCGAGCTTTATGCGGCAAATCCATTCGGAATAGCGAAGAATTCCAAGGGCAAGTCGTTTTTGAAGGTCGACTTCAAGCAGGCCGAGAAGGCGCTGGAATGGATGCATAGCAAGGGCGTGCGCGTGGTTGTTACCGCCTTCAATTCCTCGAACCAGCTTGGCTCCTTCAATTTTATGAATAAGGCGGAAAAGCTTGGGATGACCGTGTTTGCCGCATATTCCAACGACACTGGAAAGGGAGCCGTTTATCCGGCGGCCGATGCGCGCGCGATCTCTGTGGTCGACACGAACAAGGGTTCGATGGGCAGCGCGATGATTTCGGGCGTCGGCCGCGAGAAGGACGCCTATTCGGTGGGCATCACATTTGCCATGAACGGAGGCGTCCCGCAGGGCCGCAGCGGCAATGATTATGATACGGGGTCCTCGTTCTCTTCTGCGAAGGCTGCCGCATATGGCGCTTATGTTTTGCACCATAACCCGCAGGCGACCCGTGATCAGATCGTCGGCTTGATGAAAGAGGGCGCGCGTCCATTTGAAGTGGAAGCCGACGGACAGAAGGCGTCGCTCGATCTTATTGGGGAAGCCAAAGGTGACGCCCTGTTCCTCGCGGCCGCAGCCTCAATTAAGGCGCGACCGGAGGGAGAGATCGATGTTGCGGTTCTTCAGACGATGATGAACGAGGGTCGAGGGCGTTAAGCGCCTCTCGCCTTCGGGAAGGCATATTTGGATGGCTGCGTATTGAAGGGTTGAAGCACCTGAACAAGTCCGGGGCTGATTTCCTGGACCGCTTCCTGGATGCCCATCAGCGCAGCATCCGGATCGGGATGATTTGATCCTGATATCGCGAGACCGAGGGCGGTACCGCCGGCGCTTTGCAAGAGATCGAAAGCGGCGCGTAGATGGACCGCCATTTCTTCTGCGGTTGGCAAATCAGGCTGCGACACGAATATTCCTTTCGTCGGGATCGGGCATTGTCGGATTGGCGATGTTTCCGTGGAAGGCGGGCAGATGAAGGCCGCAGATGTCGTCTGGAGATACCCCCTCGCTGCCGCAGCGCATTTCACCTTCATTCGGCGAAAAGGTCACGGGCCCCTTTAGCCGGATTTCATGGAAGGTGCCCGAAAAGGGATTGTAGGTCGCGACCGACGGGGAACTGAAGGTGATCGGTTTCGTAAGATCGAGCCCGATCATGTCGTCGATTGGGACAACGCCGTAAACGGCGAAGAGAAAATACTGATTGCAAGCGTTGTCGATCATTTCCCTCAGCTGATCTGGGGTTACCAGCGGATCGCGGCGCCGCTTCATACCGCGCGCGAGATTATCGGAAGGCTCCTTGTTGTGCGCGAGGCGACGGAATTCTTCGACCGTGTATCCGAGCGACGCCAACGAATGTTGCAGAGTGCGATCGATAGCGAGGCAGTCGGCATCGGACCAAGGCTTGGTCGAGGTGACCATTTCGTCGATCGCATAGCCGTCGGCTTTGAGGAGGAAGATTGCTTCGCAGCGATCATAGCTGCCGAGCATGTCGTCGGGCGTGCTTTTGTCGCGTTCGGCAACAGTGTCGATCACATGTTGTTCGATCGCATTTATCCAGTCCCACTTATCGATCCCTTCGGCGAGATCGGCATCGATGTCTTCGATTTCGGAGATCAATTCGTCGATGATCGTTTCGACATCATTTTGGGCGCTGTCGTACCAGAAGCGGTTCGGGCTGTAGCCATGATGGAAATGCTCAGCGATGGCTGCCTGGACCGATCCTCCTTCTCGTTTTGCATCGAGGATCAATTCGGCTAGCTTGTTGCCGGCCTTTAGGCTTAGCGGGCCGTCGTTCTGCCAGCGCTCATACCGGGTGTAGTAGAGGTCGCTGCAGATGCTTTCGATGAAGGCTTCACCCGCGTGGGTTTCGAGGAAGCTCGCAGGGTTGTCGAGGTCGGAGATGCTGAGTTTGAGATTATGGGTGTCGAGCTCAAAAATTTCCGTCGCAATCGCATTCGCCTGCAGGAGTTTGGTGGTTTCCTCGATGATGGCCGCGCGGCGATCGAGGTTATGGAGTGCGAGAGCAGTGGCGGCGCTGCTCAGCAACGCCGTGTTGACGCGATAAATTTTCGGAAATGCAGGCAATTTGGCCATTACATGCCGGTTCGCCAGTCCGGCGCCGGCGGCGATGAGATCGAGCGCCTGTACGTGCTTGATGCGAATGTCTTGCGCAGCCAAGTTTGCGGCGAGTGCGCGGGCAATAGCAGTGGTATTGATCATAGTCGTCCTTCTCAGGGCGCAGACATGACGACGGCTGAAACCGCCTGGGCGCACGCGTTACCCACATCCGCGCCCTTGAGAGGGCGATGATATGGAGGTGTCTCATCGGATCCCGCAGGGGGAAGAAGACAAGGTTCTGGATGCTTCGGTTGAAGCGATTCTTCGGATTTCCCGTGAGACAGGTCTCTGCGTGCGGGAGGCTCCGTTTAGGGCCTTTGGCCGGATGCCAGAAGATGAGTCAATTATGGCGCATCGTCAGGAATTCGTCCGTTTCTTCGCCTCTTTGGAGGCAAATCTACTTCTTGGTAATTTTGGAGATAGGTTCAGTGCCGCTGTCGATAAATAGCGGCCAGGCGATGACGGATGATCCGCCATCGCCCTCAACTTTATTCCTTGGCCAGGATCGCAATGGCGAGATCGGCATCGTCGTCCGTAAGCCCGACGTCCGGGTTCGGCTGAACGAAATGCGGAGCATGGCTCGGGAGGACAGGAGAGTCGTCGACAATAACGAATTTTGCCGGCCGATTGTCGAGAAGATGTTGGGCAATTTCCTGGCCACGGATGGACGCGTCAGAGCTCGGCGTCAGCAAATGCGGCGTTGTCCAGTTCGGAGCGAAGTCATGATGGGTGAAGCCGGCCGCCGTGAGCATATTGAGCACATCGAATTTGGCAATTCGGCGATGGCTTGAGACGACGATTTTTGCGCCGGTGGCGTCCAGGATTCGGCGAAGTCTGGCCGCAAATGCGAACGGGACGCTCTTCGGATCACGCCCATTGGGAATGATGACCCCGTCGATATCAAGATAGAGAAAGCAGGTCATCGATCTTTCCTTCAGGATGAATTTAACGATTCTCCATCCAGGCACAGTCCCCATCCCGGCAAAAGAAAAGCCCCGGAATCAACGGACTCCGGGGCTTCTTTTCTAACCGTTCAGACCGATTACGGGCTGACGGGAGCGTCGGTGTCACCGCTGAGCGCGATACCGCCGATCGCGGCGCCGATGAGCAGAACGAGGAGGATCCAGCTGGTGCCGCCTTCGAGGTTGCTCTCGCCTTCGGTGGCGCTGACGGCGCGCAGATTCATCTCTGCCGTATCAGCAGCAGCGGCGGTCGGCGCGACGGCCGTCATGGCCAAGGCCGCAGCAGCGGCCAGAAACGGAAACTTCTTCATATCTTGATTCCCTTTTGTGGATCTTTCCAGAAGGCTGGAACAGCGTGCTTGACTTACCATTTGTGGGACTTTTGGGAAGCACGAATTTTCGAATCGTGGCGCCCCGCAAAATCTTTCGACCTGCTCCATCCCTAAATGGGTTTGCAGTGGAAAAGCTCCGCCGATCGGGTGATCGGCGGAGCCTTGAACGCGCGGTGTCTCGCGCGAGGTTGGCAGCGGTTACGCGGCCTTCTTTTCCGGGCGACCTTCGATGCGGATGGTGCCGCCATCGTAGCTGCACAGCACGTCGATCGGCTTGCCCGGCTTCAGCGAGCGTGCGACGGCGGCGTTGTTGCGGCCGAAGGCCATCACGGTGCGGGTCATCGTCGCGCCGCCTTTGCGAGCGACGGTCGCGCCGACCATCTTGCTGTAGCGGACGCCGGACGCGGTATCGCCCTTGACGATTTCCACCGGGGTCACGGTGGCGAGGAAGGGCTTGCGCTTCGGGGTGGTGGCTTTCGCCATGTCAGTTCTCCTGGTTTTCCTGATCCTCATTGGATCAAATCTTCCAACAATCTCTTTGAGGACGGTCGACCGTTATACGGTCTGCCCGTCCAAATAACGAGTTCGCGGTAGCGAACCTTGCGCCTGAGTTTAGCCTGACGACGCCTCGAGATGTTTGTCGGCGTGCACACCTTCACCAACCTTCTGGATAATGAGGCTCTCGATCAGCCAGCCTGTGCGGTTGGCGATCGTTTCCACGATATGATCGCGGTGCTGATCCTCGGCGATCGCAGCATCGACCTCGACCTGCATTTCATCCGGCAAGTCGACTTTCGCGCCGTCGGTCGCGAAGACGATGCTGGATGCTAGGTAGAGCACGGATTGTTTGGGTGCAGCAGAGGGCAGCGGAAGCGCGTGCGGCGAATTGTCGGGGTCATGCTCTTTGACTTCGTCGACCAGCCACTCGCTGAACGAGGGGCTGCCAAGATCGTCGGCCTGGCCATTGTCGAATTCATAACCTTCCACAGCTGCGATCGCCTCTTGGAGGCTGTCAGCTTCGATGTGGACCAGCTGACGCTGGTGGACAGTCGACTTGGCCGTATATTCAATCGGAAAGAGCGGCATCGTTTCTTCCTAAGAGTTGGATCAGAGAATCAATCTTGGCTTTGAACGCGTCGATATTCGGCGGTGTATAGGGATAAGCCAGTGGGCGACTTGGGCCTGAGGGCCTCTCGAACATTGCGCCCAAATGGAATGTTTTTGGGGAGTGACTCATGTCGCAATCGCACTATTGTCCCGTCCTGTGGGGTAGGGATCAATGGCGACGTCATTATTGTTTGTGAGTCGGATATGTTTGGGTGCTGGGGGGCAAAAGTGGACAATCGACGAAATCTGTAGCGCGATCGAGGACCGCTGCGATCAACATTCGGTCAAGGGCGCGATGATCTGCCTTGGCGAATGCCTGGCCCAGCTAATGCAGGGCGAGGAGGACGATGTGCGCGCTGTTGCCGTTACCCAGACGAGCGAGCCTTGGACCGTGTGTGGCTATGTCGTCTCTGAATCCGAGGTCGATAAGATCAAATTTCAGGATTGGACCGTCGTTTATGAGGGCAAATCGGTCTACATCGAGGACCGGCTCGAGCCGCTTCTAAACGAGAGTTTGAGCGATGCTGAACGTCAAGCGCGAGCAGGCGAGCTGATCAAGATCATCGAGAATTTCCGGTTCGATTGATCGATCAGCCGCCATTTTTTAGGATAGCGAAAGGCGAGGGCAGCTTGGCTCTTGGTTCGAAGCGCCGATAGTAGCTTTCGCTTTTGAACTGGCGGTAGCGGCGCCAGGTCATGAAGCTGAACCAAGCTACCAGCCCAATTCCAGCCGCGATGATCTTGTCCATTTGCTGAGCGAATAAGATATGGACGAAGATGCAGATGGCCATGCTGGCATTCGCGATTATTGAAGCGATGCCGAAGCGCGCTTCGAGATGCTGCCTATAGAGATTTATGGCAGGATTGGCGAGCAGCATGGCGCCGACAATGGCGAAAATGCTGGCGATCAGATAGCCATGGGTGCCACCATAGGCGGCGATCGCACTGAGGCTGTAAAAGATCAGGAAAAGCGAAGCGAGAAGCCTGAACGCGATCCCGAGCGAAATCTGAAAGGGACTCATGGCGTTATCGTTCCTCATATTGATGGGGTGCCAGCGTTGGGAAGGGCACGCTGGTTTTCGGTATGGGCCACACCGCCAAAGTTCAGGCGGTCGTAAACCATTCGGAGATGCTGCTCATCGCTGCTTTCGATTTTCGTATAGCCAATCTGAATGCGATGGAAATACCGGGCTTCTACGGTATTCAGCTCGCTCCAGCGGTGTTCGTGAGGTGTCCCCTGAAAGACGACGAATTCATCGGCGACATAGGCTGCCAGCGCACTGCAGCGCTGCTGGCCATCGATCAGCCATCGATCGGTATGCGCGAAACGTGAGCCGATCATGGGAAGGTTCAACGCGTCATTGTAGACGATCGTCCCGAGGTGGAGTCCGAGATAGGCGCTTTCGATAAACGCAATCTGGCGCGCCTGATCCCAGACGAGGGGACGCTGAAAGGGAGGAATGAATAGTCCGCACAGGCGCGGCTGGCTCATATCCCACATATGGTCGTCGTCTTTAACGATCCAGGCGCGAGGGTCGACGAGCATTTCGAGACCCATCGCAGAGGTCGTGCCTTCGACGATCCTATAGGGAAGATGGGGTCGGGCTTCAGCCCAACGGGCGCGATACGCGGCGTCATGTGTCATTGGAGGTTCGCTTTCGGTTTCTCAGGCAGCATCGCGAACATCGGCTCGAGCACGATACTCGTCGGTCATGGCGGTCAGTGGGATTTGCCGGCCGGTATAGGTACTTCGGCAGGATGCGTCGTTGAAATATTGGGCCCAGGCACTGAGGTGGCCATGCGTGACGGCGACTAGCATGCCAGGCGTAAAGTCGCGATATTCACGGGTGACGGTTTCGATCAGATCGCGGCTGTTTGACGATACAGCCGATTGATGGATCGGATGGGAAATCCCGCTCTTCCTTTTGAGGAGCGGCATCAAGCGGGGTACGATAGGACCGAGGACCGTCGCTTGGAACAGGTCAGGGAAAATGGGATCACCCGTCTTGCCGAGATGATGAAGCTGCGCGAGATAAACCAGGCGCTGGATGTCGAGCGGCGTCTTCTTGGTTTCACCAAGGGTATCGCGGATGATCTGGGCGGCACCAAGAAGCGGATCCTGTGTTGGAGCAGAAGCCGGGCCAAAGAGCCATTGCAGAATTTTCATTTGGATCGATCCTTTGGTCAGCGGGGCTTCACGCCGTCGTCCAGTACCCAGCGGATCCCTGCGACCTCGCAGTCGATGAAGCAGCAAGGGTGCGCGCCGGCGCCATAGCCGGGTCCCGCATCGATCATTACGAGGCCGCGTTCTTCGGTAAGCATGAAGTCAATCGTTGCGCCGATGTTTGGATCGGGTTCGCCAGGCGGGAGCCAGGGCATCAGTCCGAGCTCGTTGCGCTTCGTGTAAACTGCCGATCCATAGGATCGCGCCAATTCGGCAGTTTCCACGAGCGCGGAAGTGATCGCGAATTTGCCCGCTTGGGGGTAATAGAAGGAAACGGCGCCATCTTCGGCGGCTTGGGCACCAAAAAAGACGCGGAACTCGACGGGCCAAGGCCCAACGCGAACAGGGGTCAGCAACGGGCGGCCGAGGATGTCGATTGTCGGCAAGCCATAGTGCATGTCGATGATCCGGGGATCGTCGAGCGAAAAGTAGGGGTCGACCTCGAAGCTGCCGGTTTCCGACAGCTGGCCCTTCACCGCACTGGGAGCGCAGATATCGGTGCGCCAATAGCCACCGGCCTTGGCGTAGTTGATTGCATCTATGATGCAGGCATGGCGGACGGGATCGAGCGGTTTTACCTGGTTCCAGCAAAAGAGTTCGTCGTCGAGAAGTTCCGAAGGAATGCTCGCGATCAGGTCGGTCTCGACGATTGGTACGCCGGCGAGTTCAGCGACCTTGTTCCAGACTTGAAGGGAAGCGGCATGAATGGGGCCGGGAGAGGTTCCGACGTCGGCGAGAGGGAGGGCATCTCGTGCAAATTTCTGCTCGATCTCGAGGCGCTCTTTTCCAGCGGCCGCGATCGACTCTTCAATATTCAGGTTCATCAGCGACGTGAGGTCGATGGGGAATGGATGGTTCATCGATTTTCCTTCCATGTCGAAGTTCAAATTCGATCCACATGAAAGGTGGAGATAGGCTCTATCGAATATCGGCTTGATTGCCGATTATCAGCCTTGCTCGTGGAACGCCTGGAGGCGGCCCAGGATGGCCCTCCGGGCGATCGCAGCACCATCGGGCAGGCCGGGCGCCGTTGGAACGCTAATTTCTGCGTTCTCTGCCAGTTCCGAGAGGTGAGCGGCAGTAGCCATTATCGCGTGGAGGGCAGCCTCGCGCGCAATCTCATGGGTGTGAGTGCCGCGAGCGGCTCCATGATGCTCGACTGCATGATCAGCGGCTTGATCGGCAATCGCGATCATTTCCGGGGTAGGTGTCATGATCTGTTTCCTTCAGCGATTGCGCTGTGATCCGTTTAGTCGGTATGAGCCCGAGTTCGCGAGGAATTCTTTGGCCGGGATCTTCTTGCCGTCGGGGCCGAGGAAACCCCACTCGTTGATTTTCGGGCCGTGCCAGAAGATGGTGATCGGCTGTATGCCGGGTTCGAGTTCGATCCGGTGGAATTCACCTGCTTTGCGGATTACGACCTCGCCTGGTGCAACCCATCGCCGGCCGGTTTCTGTGATTTCCCAATAGCCGCCGTCGACCATCAAGGTTCGGTTGTCCCAGGGATGATCGTGGAGCTCCTCGTCCCCGTCAGAGCGCAATATGTGATGCAACAGGCGAGCAGAGCCGTCCTCCTCTGTGGAGAGCCGCCATTTCTCAAGATATGGACCGCGCTCGGCATGTGTCAGAATTTCGTGGGGCTCGCCGAGCGCTTGACGAGCGACTTCTGCCAGGTTGGCAAGGTCGCGAAGTGTATCGTCGGCGACAGCCGAGGCAGGGTTCTGAAAATTCATTGTGTTGGCTTTCGTTGGTGAAGCCCATCTGGGAAAACAAGATTATGGGAGAATTTTAGGCAATTCTACCTGAAAGTCGCAGCGGGCGGCTTATCGGGATGTTCGAAGAAGATTTGTGACCGGCCCTGGTTCGATGTCATCGACAACGAAGCCGAACGATTCATAGTAAGTGAGGAGTCCGGATTCATCGGTCACATAGGATGTCTCGACGTTGACGCCGTGGAGATCGGTAAGCTCGAGAAATTTGGCGAGGAACAAACGTCCGTTGCCTTTGGTCGCAGGCTTGGAGAGATCGCGACCAAAGTCTGTGATCAGCAGATTTCGATCGATCTCGATCTCCATGCTCACGCCGAGATCGCGGCCCCAATCGAACATGCGCGAGATTTCGGGCTCGAAGCCGGCCGTTTTATCGATTTCAAATTGCTGCATCGGCTGAACTCGCAGCTGCTGCGTTTGACCCAGATTGAACGGGGGCTGTCGTTTTGTGCCATCCGAAGGTGCAACAGATCCACCAGGATTCCTGACCGATGGATGTGACGACGTGGACCAGGTCTCCTGTCATCAAGGAACGGCCGGTGTCGGGCGTCTTATGATCCTCGTCGATATTTTGATAGGCAAGCCAGCAATCTGCGAGCGCGTCCTCGATCGACAAGGCGACGATTTCGATTTCTGATCGACGGTCGTATTCGAGACTGAGTCCGACACGGTGCCGTTCCGGTTTAGGAAACGGTACAAAATCGGGGTGCATGAACGCGTAGTCGTTCTGGGCATAAGGCGTTAGCGCGAAGCGCATTATCTTGGTCTCCTGAGCTAGGCGGCGATCGCTTGGTCGCCAGCATCGTCGGCGGGTTCTTCGTCCTCTTGAGCCTCTTCGATCCAGAGGATCACCGGCATCGCTCGTCCACCGCTGTTGATCTGTTTGGCGAGCCCCGCAGCGGCCTCGGGTGTCAAGCTTTCGATCCCGGTGATGATGGCTATGCGCGGCCCTTTCCGGTCGAGCATCTGGATTTGTTCGGCGTTGAGTTCTTTTTCAATGTCGAGGAGGATCGCGCGCGCGCCGAGTTCGGTGGCAAAGGTGCGGAGTGAGGCGATCGCTTCAAATCGATCCGGCACCTTGAGGATCATGGCATAGTTGATGTTGAAGGGCTCTGCCCACGCTGCGCGGATCAATTGGCGGAATTGATATGGATTCATCGTCGGTGTATCCGTGCCTGTGGCGATCGCTGGCGCCGGATATCGGCGACCACTTTCGTTCCCCAAATTTTCCCAAGAGCACGACTTCAAATCAAGGAAATTCTGGTTATCCCGGGACTCGGCTTGATGCGAACCTCAGGTCATCGGTTGTAACGCCAAATTGTCGCAATGCCTTCATTTGCTGAATAACATCCGAGGACCAATTGACTTCGACTTCGAAAATTGCGGGCCGCAGAATAATCCTCTCCGGCTCGGCGAACACATCGACCCACGGTCCTAATTGCTTTGCAACGCGCCGAGATACGTCCTCTGAAATAGGATCAAACCTATCGAAAACGTCGAGGATGCCAATCCCATGATCTGAGGAAAAGGGGCAGGGCAGTTCAACGGTGATCCAATTTCCTCCTTCATATTCAGCGGCTTCCACCGCAAGCTGGATCATTTGAAAAACGAGGCTCACTTCGGCAGGAATGTCCCGATGCAACTCATTGTTTTTTAGAGCAGCTTGGGCGCTCTCGAGGTGGCTCAGGATGAGGTTTGCCATAGCAAGGGCCTCGATGCGGCTTGTTGCTTTTGGCGGGGATGAAAACACGCCTTGAATGATCGAAAACCTTGTCGAGCACGCATTGCGGGCGATTTCCGATGTCGACAGGGTAATGATCCCATCGGAATCAAAGGCCACGAGATTTGATCCGCGACGAAATTTGATCGTGCCATCTTTATCCTGATCGGCAGCTGATGTCTCGATCATGGATCGAGTGAGGGTCATCCGTTTGACGGCAAGGGCGATGCCGTCTGGATCTTGCGAAAAATAGCGCATGGATTTTCCTTTTCTTCCGATCCAAAGCATCAAGCTTCGCATGCCATTCCCACAATCCTAGAATTTTTCCCTATAGGTTGCACTATTTTGGGAACCGGTCTTTACTGATACCAGGATGGCCGGTAGCGACTTTCTGGAACCGTTTACAGGAGATTTTATGCATCGGGCGTTGATCGCTGCGCTTGCGAGCAGCATTTTGGCAACAGTTCCAGCTCCGGTTTTTGCTCAGGAAGCGTCCGGCGAGCCGGTCTTCCGTGTTCCCATTGGCCAAGCGGCGCCTTCATCGGCGGTGGATCCGATTTACAGCTGGGTTGAATCGTCATCTTCCTGTTCGACGACGTGCGGAACAGGGACTCGGACAACATCTTTTCAGTGCCAGAATGTCGCTGACTTCGACGTCGTGAGCGGCAACTTTGGAACTGCCGAACCGGATTCGCAGTGCACGGCAGCTGTGGGTCCACGTCCTTCGGGTTCGACGACGGCATGTACGGTTTTTTCAGGCTGTACGTTTGACTGGGTGAAACCTCCCGTTGTTGTGACGCCGACCCCGATCGATGACAATCCTGTTGGTCGCCCTGGTTGCGGACAGATCCGCCGTCAGTTTACGCCCCATTGCGAACGGCTCGATGGGACGATCATGGCCGATGGCGATCATGCTTTTTGCCGGAATGATCGCCCGGATTATAACGATGTCGCAGCGGGGATTCCCGATGCCCTTGGCTATGATCGGACTACGCTGGAAACGGCGTCATGTAGTGCCGGCGATCACGAATGGATCGTGGGCGGCTGGTCGGGCTGGTCGTCGACATGCTCGACGACAGCACTTCGTACGCGCACGGTTTCGTGTCAGCGGAAATTCGATGCGGCGCCCGCCGCCGATAGCGCTTGCGCGGGACCAAAGCCGAGCACGAGCGAGATCGCCGCTCAATATGGCAGCTGCACCTTTACGGCTGAGCTGGGGCCTTGGAGTGTCTGGAGCAGCGATTGTTCGGCGACTGCCAATCGGACGCGCACAGTGCAATGTCGTCGTTCGAATGGTGATGTTGTGCCGGTCAGCGAATGCACTTCGCGAGGCATTGTCGTTGGGCCTGCCAGCGAAACCACTGCTCGCTATGGAAGCTGCACCTATAGCCGTGTTAATCCGACGGCGTGGTCATCTTGGTCGTCGACTTGTTCGCCTGACGCCTCGCGCTCGCGCACATATGATTGCCGCCGTTCTGACGGGACGATCGTCGCGGATAGCGAGTGTACATCGCGCGGCATCAATCTAAGCGAGAGCGAGCAGCAGGCCGTATATTCGGGTTGCAACTATAACTGGAATACCGGCAGCTGGTCCGGATGGAGTTCGAGCTGCTCGGCGACCGCAACGCGGACGCGCTCGGTGACATGTCGTCGTGATCCTTTGGGCACGACCGTAGCCGACAGTTATTGCGCTGCGACCAAGCCATCCACGAGCGAGGTGACGGGGCAATATGATGGCTGTTCCTACTCGGCAGCGAACTGGTCGGGCTGGTCGGCATGGTCTTCAACCTGCTCAAGCAATGCGACCCGCACCCAAACGGCGCAGTGCCGTCGCTCCGATGGGACGATCGTCGCCGCCAGTGAATGTACGTCGCGCGGGATTTCGTTGACGCAAACGGACACTGGGGCGAATTACAGCAGCTGCGGCTATTCGGCGTCGTTCGGCGCATGGTCGGCCTGGAGTTCGACCTGTTCGGCGTCAGCGACCCGTACGCGCACGGCGACTTGCTATCGTAGCGATGGGACCGCCGTTGCGGCTGCGGAATGCACTGGACGGGGTATCTCGATGTCGCCGACCAGCGAAACGACACCGCAATATAGTGGCTGCGGCTATAGCTGGAATGTCGGCGGATGGAGTGGATGGTCGTCGACGTGCTCGTCGTCGGCGACGCGCACGCGCTCGGTCTCGTGCCGGCGTTCGGATGGATCGACGGTGCATGACGCCTTTTGCTCAACGGCACGGCCGTCTGCGAATGAGGTATCCGCACAATATGGCGGATGTTCGTTCAGTGCGAGCTATGGGACGTGGTCTTCGTGCTCAAGCGGCGGGGAGCAGACGCGTTCTGTGACTTGCACGCGATCCGACGGAGTACAGGTCGCTGCTAGCAATTGCGGCGTTACCGTCGATTCCGGTAACAAAGAGACACGCAGCTGCACTCCTGCTCCGTCGTTCCCGACCGAGTTTGATGTTGTTTGGTATGCTCGGGATGGCAGTTATTGGGTGCCTTTTGGGAATTCGACCTGCACGGGATCGCTTATCGGAGTGAGCGACGGCACGAATGGCAATATGCCCCTCGGGACGCGCTGTGTGGCTGATTGGGTTTCTGGAACCATGGCGAGAGATGCGATGGTGAGACCGAACCAAGCGCTGCGCATGAGTTCTTGGCCGAGTGGTGGTTCGAGCGGCGTTCAGAGACTATATTATAGCGGACGGGCATCGAACCCGAACGACCCTTATGTGACGCAGTATGTTCTTTCCTATCGGAACTCGTGGAAGCTGCCGAGGTTGATCTCGCTGGGTGCGACTGGTGTCGGATACTACGATCTCTCCAGCAAAGGGATGGGCGGTTGGGCGGCGCCCTATGATAGCAGAAATGCGCCATATCCTGGTGTCGCTGGTCGCGTTTATGTCGGTCAGGTCGAAGACGAGAACGCGCGTAGCGCCGCTTGGATGGCGCAGGGAGGCGTGTACACGTACGAAGACTTCATGAATGGTGTGATCCCACCTTGGTGATCTAGCTTTAAGCAACGCGAGGCTTCGGAAAGGGCGCGTCTTAGGATGCGCCCTTTTTGTTTGCGGGCTCAACACGAAGGTTCGTTATCTTCCGTCATTTTATCGGGATGTCTTGGTGTGGCAGTTTGCGACGCAGCGCCCTTTTTTTAGCGTAAATCGATCATGTCACGCTGATAAATGACGAAAATCCGGTGCCCTGAAGCTTGATATGCGGTTGGTATGCCGAACCGCATTTTTTAGCGTAAATCCGCGAAAAACATGCCATCTGAGGTCTATCAATAGGGGGGTAACATGAGGGGTAACGTCTTCCCGATAGGGGGAAGATCCGTCATACCAAGCGACAGAAATTGCTTGCAGAAAGGGTCGCAGGGTCGTGTCGCGGATTGTCTATGTTATCGATGATGATGATCAGGTTCGGGAGAGCTTAGGGTTCATTTTGAAAATGGCAGGTTTCAAGCCCGAGCTTTTTGAAGCGGGCACTGATTTCCTAGAGCAGATGGATACGCTTCCGCCAGGTTGCGTCATGCTCGATGTCCGTATGCCCGGGATTGATGGCATGTATCTGCTCGATGTTCTGGTGCGCGCCAAGAAGCCGTGGCCGATTATCATGATGACGGGCCACGGCGATGTCGCACTCGCCGTGCGGGCGATTAAGGCCGGCGCCTATGACTTTCTGGAGAAGCCATTCAACGATGCTAAGCTCGTTGGACTGCTTCAGAGCGCCTTTGCGACGCTATCTGAGCTGACGACTGTTGCAGGGCAGAGGGAAGCGGCGGAGAGCAAGATCAAGTGTCTCACGCGTCGCGAGAAGGATGTTTTCCGAGGTCTTGTTGCGGGGAAAAGCAACAAGATGATCGCAAACGAGCTCTCGATCGGCTTAAGGACGATCGAGATGCATCGGGGTAGCATGATGTCGAAACTCGGGGCACGTAGCCTTTCCGATGTTCTGCAGACGGCCGTGACGTCGGGTTTCAATCCTTCGAATGATCGTCACGGCCTGGAGGTCATGCAGGCGCGATACGCCTGAAGGTGATGTTCACCCTGGGACCGCATGGCGCCGTTTCTTTTTCGACGCCGTGGAGCCAGTTGCGCTGGGTTTCCCCCGCCATGACGAGGAGGCTTCCTGATGCGAGCCGGATGCGATGCGTAGGGCCCGGACGGTTCCATTTCGGCTTGAGGATGAACTCTCGTTCGTGACCGAAGCTCACTGACGCCACGGTAGGATTTTTTCCGAGCTCAGGCTCGTTATCCGAGTGAAAACCGATGCTGTCGCGGTTGTTGCGATAGAGATTGAGCAGGGCGCTGTTGAAATGGCACCCCGTTTCCTCTTCGACAACCGTCTTAATAGCTTCGAGGAGCGGTGTCCAGGGAAGCGGGTCGAGGCTAAGCCCGGAATAGGTATATCCGGCGCCAGCATCGCCGTACCACGCCGTTAGGCGGGGTTGCTTGAAGGTTTTGCCTTTGATGACGACGTCCTGGTGCTTCCATTCGATTTGATCGATGAGATCGGCGAGCACGTCGTCGACCGGACGGCCGAAATCGAGCTTTTCGAGATAAGAGACGGCGGCATTTGCGATCGGCTGACGTTCGAGCTGTTTTTGCATTTTTGAGTTCCTTGTGCCTGCTTCAGGAAACGAAACGAGGACTAAAACCCTTTGCGACGATGCGATCGCCATTTTTGAGGAAAGGCGATGCGTCGATCGCCTCGCGCAGATTCTTGATTTCGGCGATTTCGGCGAAATGGATGTGCAGCGCGTTGGAGCGCATGGAATCGAGGAGCTCGAGAATGCGCTTTTCGGCGTTTTCGAATTGCGCGGGCGTGCGGATCGCCGGGATGAGGACGGCGCGAGGCCGAGAGAGGTTCACCTGGATGGGCTCCACGGCCATCATTTTTCTCCTCAATTGAAATTCGCTTGGAAACCCATCAATTGGAAATCCTATTATCAGTGAGATTCTTTGAACGAATTATCCTGCTGATGTTGCATTATCGGGGAGATTGTGGATAATTCAAACGTCGAATGCAGGGATCTTCAATCTCTTAGCCTAGATGTTTGGATCGGCTCCTGAGGGGGAGCTGTGGAGCTCGGTGCAGGTTTGCCCCTCCTGTACCTTGAGCGAAGCGAAGGCCCGTCGAGCTTGCTCGGCGGGCCTTCAAG